>OJJQ01000003.1_pt1 | contig 656310 bp, 597 predicted proteins | sample 1596381 | NCBI WGS metagenome assembly OJJQ01 (sample SAMEA4350122, study PRJEB24818) | metagenome | biome: human; feature: gut; material: faeces | place: Denmark | collected 2013-09 | reverse complement strand
TTGCCTGGCGGCCGTAGCGCGGTGGTCCCACCTGACCCCATGCCGAACTCAGAAGTGAAACGCCGTAGCGCCGATGGTAGTGTGGGGTCTCCCCATGCGAGAGTAGGGAACTGCCAGGCATCAAATTAAGCAGTAAGCTGATGTGAAATCAGTGGATGTAGAAAAATTCGGTGGAGCGGTAGTTCAGTTGGTTAGAATACCTGCCTGTCACGCAGGGGGTCGCGGGTTCGAGTCCCGTCCGTTCCGCCACTTATTAAGAGCCCTGAGCTAACGCTCAGGGCTTTTTTCTTGCCTGCTGTTCCATTATTGCTTATTTCGCAAAAATCCTCTGCGTTCTACGATCTTTTTCCGCATAAAAACAACCGCGATAATCCCTCCTCAGTTAACGACACAACAATTAATGAGGAACTCAATGACAATCCCTGCATTTGGTTTAGGTACTTTTCGCCTGAAAGACGATGTTGTTATCGCATCGGTCAAAACAGCGCTGGAACTGGGCTATCGTGCAATTGATACTGCACAAATCTATGATAATGAAGCGGCTGTTGGTCAGGCGATTGCCGAAAGTGGCATCCCGCGCGGCGAGCTGTACATCACCACCAAGATCTGGACTGAAAATCTCAGCAAAGAGAAGCTGATCCTGAGTCTGAAAGAAAGTCTGGAAAAACTGCGCACTGATTATGTGGATCTGGCATTGATCCACTGGCCGTCACCAAACGATGCGGTATCTGTCGAAGAGTTCATGCAGGCGCTGCTGGAAGCAAAAGAGCAGGGACTAACGCGCGAAATCGGTATTTCTAACTTTACTATCCCGTTGATGGAAAAAGCCATTGCCGCTGTCGGCGCAGAAAACATTGCGACTAACCAGATTGAACTGTCTCCGTATCTGCAAAACCGCAAGGTCGTGGATTGGGCAAAACAGCATGGAATTCACATCACCTCTTACATGACGCTGGCTTATGGTAAGGCACTGAAAGATGAAGTGATTGCCCGTATTGCCGCTAAGCACAATGCGACTTCGGCGCAGGTGATCCTTGCATGGGCAATGGGAGAAGGCTACTCCGTAATTCCTTCTTCTACTAAACGTGAAAATCTGGCAAGCAACCTGCTGGCGCTCGATCTGCATCTGGATGCCGAAGATAAAAAGGCGATTGCCGCACTGGACTGCAACGATCGCCTTGTCAGCCCGGAAGGTCTGGCGCCAGAGTGGGACTGATCGGCTAACCCTCACTCTGTACCCTTAACCCTCTTTTACAGCTCCTTCGGGGGCTGTTTTTACATGATCGCTGAGAAAATCGATAAACGCCCGAATGCGGGTACTGACCGCACGATCGCTGTAATAAACGGCACTGAAAGGCATCTCTACCGGTAGGCGCTTATCGGCCATCAGCTCCACAAGCTCTCCCCGCGCGATTTCTTTATCAATCATATAGTCAGACAGGCAGGCGATCCCGTTACCACTCAGACAAAGCTGCTTGAGCGTCTCACCGCTATTTGACGACAGACCGCTGCTGATTTCATGGAGTTGTCCGTCGCTACATGCTACAGGCCATGTATTGAGCGAAGCCGGTTCAGTGAATCCGAGACATAGATGCTGTTTTAACTCTTCAATGGTTTCGGGTTTGCCAAAGCGGGCAATATAATCCGGCGATGCGATAATCTTTCGATAACTGGTAAAGAGCGGGCGGGCGCGCAGGCTTGAATCGGTCAGCGTCCCGGCACGTATGGCGACATCGACCTTTCGTTCAATCAGATTGATGAATGTTTCTGAGGAAACCAGTGATAACGTCATTTCTGGATAACGCTCGCGAAAAGGCTTAACCAGCGGCATCAGAAAGTGCAGTATCACCGGCGTGGCGGCGTCAATACGCAACAGGCCGCGTGGAGTGCTTCGCGTTTCCATCACCTCCGTTTCAGCGGCGGCCATGTCTTGTAATATTGACTGCACGCGACGAAAATAACGTTCGCCTTCTTCCGTCAGACTCAACTGGCGTGTTGTGCGATTAAGCAGACTCACGCCCAGTTTCATCTCCAGCTTTTTGACCGCCCGGCTGACCGCAGAATTCGCCTGTCCAAGTTGCTCCGCAGCGCGGCTAAAGCTACCGCTTTCGACTACGGCAACAAATATCACGAGTTCTTCTGATGTAGCTTTCATTTTTGCACCTGAAGCAAAATTACATTGATATTTTGGCTATTTTTTCATTAAAACATCCTGGGCTGTTGGTTTCAATCTGCGCGTGAGGTGTGGTGGCCGGAGAGCCTGTTCTGACGGCGTTAACCTGTGATCGATTGGATAGACCAGTTCGCGCTGTTCCTGGTTAAATTTACGGAGGTAAGCGCTTGCTTACAAAACAATATGTAACTGCTCGTTGAAAGTGTGAGCTAAAATCCCTATAACAGAATAACCAGTCCGTGCCCGGGCTGGTTGACGTTACAGAGGTTTTAAAGTCAAACGTGCGAAAAAATACTTATGCCATGCGCTATATTGCCGGACAACCCGCCGAGCGGATTTTACCGCCTGGGTCGTTTGCGAGTATTGGCCAGGCATTACCCGCCGGAGTGCCGTTAAGCAGTGAAGACCGCATTCGGATTCTGGTGTGGAATATCTTTAAACAGCAGCGGGCCGAATGGTTATCGGTGCTGAAAAACTTTGGCAAAGATGCGCACCTGGTTTTATTACAGGAAGCGCAAACCACGCCTGAACTGGTGCAGTTTGCGACCGCTAACTATCTTGCAGCCGATCAGGTTCCCGCTTTTGTGTTACCTCAGCATCCTTCGGGCGTTATGACGCTTTCTGCTGCTCATCCCGTCTACTGCTGCCCGCTGCGCGAACGTGAGCCCATCTTACGTTTGGCGAAGTCAGCGCTGGTGACCGTTTATCCTTTGCCTGATACGCGATTGTTGATGGTGGTAAACATTCACGCCGTTAACTTCAGTCTTGGGGTGGATGTGTATAGTAAGCAGTTACTTCCTATTGGCGATCAAATTGCGCATCACAGCGGCCCGGTGATTATGGCCGGTGATTTCAATGCCTGGAGCCGACCACGAATGAATGCGCTGTATCGCTTTGCGCGCGAGATGTCCCTGCGCCAGGTACGTTTTACTGACGATCAGCGCCGACGGGCGTTTGGCCGTCCTCTTGATTTTGTGTTTTATCGAGGTTTGAACGTTAGCGAGGCTTCCGTACTGGTCACGCGCGCCTCCGATCATAACCCGCTACTCGTTGAATTCAGTCCCGGCAAACCTGAACAATAAGGTGTGTCAGGTCTGCCGTGGGGCAGGCCTGAAGTGGTGCTGCCCTTTATTTTGCAAACAACCAAAGGACAACACGATGACAACACACTCCCACCATGACAACGTCGAAAAGCAGTTTGGCTCTCAGGCAAATGCCTATTTAACCAGTACCGTTCATGCTTCTGGTCGTGACTTACAGCGACTGGCGGAACGGCTGTCCTCTTTTCCGCATGCCAGCGTACTGGATATGGGATGTGGCGCCGGGCACGCCAGTTTTATTGCTGCGCAGAACGTAAAGCAGGTGGTGGCTTACGATTTGTCTTCGCAGATGCTTGAGGTCGTCGTACAGGCGGCGAAAGAGAAAGGTTTAGAAAATATCGCGACCCGACAGGGGTATGCTGAAAATCTGCCGTTTGAGGATCACGCTTTTGATGTTGTGATTAGCCGCTATTCTGCACATCACTGGCATGATGTTGGGCTGGCACTGCGTGAAGTCAACCGGGTTCTGAAAGCGGGTGGCGTGTTGATTATGATGGATGTGATGTCGCCTGGGCATCCGGTGCGCGATATCTGGTTACAGACTGTAGAAGCGTTACGCGACACTTCTCATGTACGTAACTACTCCAGCGGTGAGTGGCTGTCCCTGGTGAATGATGCGAATCTGATTGTCGATACGTTGTTAACGGACCGCTTACCGCTGGAGTTCAGTTCATGGGTAGCGAGAATGCGTACGCCTGCGGCGCTGGTTGAGGCTATTCGTTTGTATCAGAAGAGCGCATCCGCGGAGGTAAAAGCGTATTTCGCTTTGCAGGAGGACGGTTCGTTTACCAGCGATACGATTATGGTTGAGGCGCATAAAGCGGCATAAATAAAAAAGGCACTGGGGGGAAACCAGTGCCTTTTCTGAGTCATGCTATCAGGAGTCAGGTGTGCTGCTGTTCTTCACAAACAACGTTAGCTGATCGCCTGGTTGCAGATTTGCTGTATCGCTGTTCCAGCGCATCACATCTTTGATGTTCACCCCGTGACGTTTGGCGATACTCGAAAGCGAATCACCTTTCCGCACACGATAGGTAATGCTATCGCTGTTGTTGGCCAGACGCTGTGCGCTACTGCCTGCGCCAATCGTCAGACTTTGGCCCACTTTCAGGTTAGATCCGCGCAGACTATTCCACTGCTGCAAATCTTTCGTGCTCACGCCAAGGCGTGCCGCGATGCCGGAAAGCGTATCGCCAGAGCGAACTTTGTAGCTACGGCTGTTCAGCGGCGTATTGTCTGCGACCAGCGTAGACTGTACGGCAGCAATTTCGCCTGAAGCCAGAGACTCACGCAGTTGTTCTGCATGCTTCTTTGGCACCATCACGTACTGTGGGCCGCTAACGCCTAGCGTAGAGCCTTTCACGCCAGCATTAAACGCCTTCAGCTTGGTGACGGACATGCCCGCCATATCTGCAACTTGTGCCATCTCAACCGGGCTGCTCAAACGAACGCGCGCCAGCGCACGACTTTCGTCTGTGGTTGGCAGACGCACGCCATAGCGTTTGCTGTTTTTGAGAATATCGCTCAATGCCAGCATTTTGGGCACGTATAGCTTCGTTTCCTGAGGTAACGAAAGCGACCAGAAGTCGGTGGCTTTGCCACGCGCCTTATTCGCTTTGATTGCCTTCATCACGCGACCTTCGCCGCTATTATAAGCTGCAACGGTCAACAGCCAGTCGCCATCAAACATCTTATTCAGACGCTGCATCATGTCTAACGCGGCCGTTGTGGAAGCCACAACATCACGACGCGCATCATAATTGCGGGTCTGTTTCAAACCATAATTGCGCCCTGTGCTCGGAATGATCTGCCAGATGCCTGCGGCATTGGCGCCAGACGTTGCGTGTGGGTCAAAAGCGCTCTCCACTATGGGTAGTAGTACCAGTTCCATCGGCATGTTACGTTTCTTAACCTGCCCGGCTATCCAGTACATATACGGCTCTGCCCGTAAAGTTACATCGTGGAGATAGCTCTTATTGCGTAAATACTTCTGTTTCTGTTCGCGTATCCGGTTGTTCTCCGGAATTCCCATCTTTAGCTCGTCGCCAATGAAAGCCCACAAGTCTTGATCCGGCGCGAGAGACGTCCCATCGTCCATCCATCGTGCCTGACTCGTAAACTTTCCTGCTTCCCCTTGACCAGCTGCAGAAAGGCTCTGTGCGTGCTGTTGGACGTTGCCAGTGTTCTGAGACGACTGGCACCCCACAAGCAGGACAGAGGCGAGTAATATCGCTTTTGCCTTCATGTGTGTGTCAATAGTTGCTTAAAAGACGACCGATCATAACGGCGAAGTTCGCCAATGACAAGTAGGAATTGTCAGAAGCTGTCTTTCTTTGACCTTAACCAGGCAAAACGCTCTTCAGGTTGTTGCAACTTTGTTTCTTTGTTTATTTCATTAATTAAATCAGGATCTTCCGTTCTCAAAAAAATATTATTTTTCCGCTCATTTTTCAGAATTACGGGGAGTGTAATTTGGTTTTTTGCGCGTAACTCATTAACTTTACGATAATATTCATTTATGAACGAATCGTGCGGTAGGATGCTCAATGCAAACTTCATGTTTGCTAAAGTATACTCATGTGCGCAACAAATCAGCGTATCGTCAGGAAGGGCGCTGATTTTTTTAAGTGATTGATACATCTGTGAGGCTGTACCTTCAAACAGGCGTCCACAACCTCCAGAGAAAAGGGTATCGCCGCAGAAAAGGTAAGGATGACTAAAGTAACAGATATGTCCTAAAGTGTGACCCGGTGTGGCAAATATACTAAATTCATGCCCTAAAACGAGGGCGCTATCGCCATCTTTGACTACGCGCGTGGTTCCCTTATCTTGTGTTTCTGCCGGTCCGTAAACCACTACGTGCGGAAAATGTTGAAGAAGTTCTTTCACGCCGCCAACATGGTCGTGGTGATGGTGAGTGAGGAAAATCGCTTCCGGCTGCCAGTTCTTCTCTTTGATGGCGTTTAGCACGGGAGCCGCTTCGCCAGGATCAACGATCAGACAACGTCCTTCATTATTACTCAGAACCCAGATGTAATTGTCCTGAAATGCGGGAATACTGTTAAGATTCATAAATTACCTCTTAGTGCGTAGCGGAAGGTTGTGATGAAACCGGCAAGGATCCCTCAAACAGTCATAGCTCCCCATCGCTGGGGCGATTTGCCCTGGGGTGAATACTATCGTGAGGCGCTGGAGCATCAGCTTAACCCGTGGTTCGCCAAAATGTATGGTTTTCATTTGCTTAAAATTGGTAATTTAAGCGCAGAAATCAACTCTGAAGCGTGCGCCGTTTCTCATCAAGTCAATATTTCCCTGCAAGGCGCGCCCGTCCAGGTTCAGGCCGATCCCTTACATCTTCCCTTTGCCGATAAGTCTGTTGATGTTTGTCTGTTGGCGCATACGCTACCGTGGTGCGTCGACCCACATCGGTTACTGCGTGAGGCCGATCGGGTGTTAATTGATGATGGCTGGCTGGTTTTGAGTGGTTTTAACCCGATTAGTCTGATGGGCCTGCGTAAGCTGGTGCCCGTCTTGCGTAAATCTTCACCTTATAACAGCCGGATGTTTACGCTGATGCGCCAACTGGACTGGCTCTCGTTATTGAATTTTGAAGTGCTGCACTACAGCCGTTTTCATGTTTTACCCTGGTCAAAGCAAGGGGGAAAGCTGCTGAGCACGCATATTCCGGCGCTGGGCTGCCTGCAACTGATTGTGGCGCGTAAGCGAACCATCCCGCTTACGCTTAACCCGATGAAACAAAATAAAAGCAAAGCGCGGATTCGCCAGGCTGTGGGCGCGACCCGGCAATACCGTAAGCCAGACGCTTAAGCCTCTGCCTGATAGCCAACGTCTTCCTGCGTAGGATTCATCGCTGCCGCACGCGCCAGCTCATCGCAACGTTCGTTTTCAGGATGGCCGGCATGGCCTTTTACCCATTCCCATTTGATTTGATGTTGGCCCAGCGCGGCATCAAGGCGCTTCCAGAGATCGACATTCTTTACCGGCTTTTTCTCTGCTGTTTTCCAGCCGCGCTTTTTCCAGTTGTGGATCCATTGCGTAATTCCCTGACGGACATACTGGCTGTCCGTGCTTAATGTGACTTCACAATGTTCTTTTAACGCTTCCAGCGCGACGATGGCCGCCATAAGCTCCATGCGATTGTTAGTTGTGAGGCTATATCCTTCACTAAAGGTTTTTTCATGGCCGCGATAGCGTAAAATAGCGCCATAACCACCAGGACCTGGATTTCCCAGGCAAGAGCCATCGGTGAAAATTTCTACCTGTTTAAGCATCTCTGGTAGACTTCCTGTAATTGAAATCGATCGTAAAACGACAAGTTTGACATAAATGACCGCTATGAGCACTGCAATTACACGACAGATCGTCCTCGATACCGAAACCACCGGTATGAACCAGATCGGCGCCCACTACGAAGGCCATAAGATCATTGAGATCGGTGCAGTCGAGGTCGTGAACCGCCGCCTTACCGGCAATAACTTCCACGTCTATCTAAAACCGGACCGACTGGTGGACCCGGAAGCGTTCGGCGTACACGGTATTGCGGATGAATTTCTGCTTGATAAACCCGTTTTTGCCGATGTGGTTGACGACTTCCTGGAGTATATCCGTGGCGCGGAACTGGTGATCCATAACGCATCGTTTGATATCGGCTTTATGGATTATGAGTTCGCCAAGCTCAGTCGTGGTATTCCGAAAACAAGCGAGTTCTGCAAAATCACCGATAGCCTGGCGCTGGCGAGGAGGATGTTCCCCGGCAAGCGTAACAGCCTTGATGCGCTTTGTTCACGCTATGAGATAGATAACAGCAAACGTACGCTGCACGGCGCATTGCTCGATGCCCAGATTCTGGCCGATGTCTATCTGGCGATGACCGGCGGGCAAACGTCGATGGCCTTCTCAATGGAAGGGGAAACGCAGCAACAGCAGGGTGAAGCGACAATCCAGCGTATTGTCCGCCAGGCCAGCAAGTTACGCGTTGTTTTAGCGACTGATGAAGAGCTGATGGCGCATGAGTCGCGTCTCGACCTGGTGCAGAAGAAAGGCGGAAGTTGCCTCTGGCGGGCGTAATTCGGGGTTTTACGACGTAAAAATAGCCGTCCGGGTGATTTTTACAGCAAACGATTCAAAACGTGAGAAAAACCGTTGACGAGGTGCGAGGCAATCCGTAATATGCGCTTCGTTCCCAAGAGGAACACAACGCGGAGCGGTAGTTCAGTTGGTTAGAATACCTGCCTGTCACGCAGGGGGTCGCGGGTTCGAGTCCCGTCCGTTCCGCCACTATTCAGAAAGCCTGAATCAGAAATGATTCAGGCTTTCGTCGTTTTAGCCTTCAACAAAAATTATCCTTCTCTGTAGAAATGCCAGAATCGCTGCAAAGAAGGATGAACAATCATCAGCGTAACGTGAATGGGTCGGCGTCCTGCCATGCCGGAAATTTCTCGCGGTATTCCCGTAACGCCGTGAGCGACAGGTCTGCATCAATACGTGTCGCCTGATGTGGTTCGGCGGTGGCGATAATCTCTCCTTGCGGGTTAATCACCCGGCTGTCCCCACGGTAATGGTGCCCGTTGCCGTCAGTGCCAACACGGTTACAGCCTGCTACATAGGCCTGGTTTTCAATCGCGCGTGCGGTGAGCAGCGCCTGCCAGTGTAGCGAACGTGGAGCAGGCCAGTTTGCTACATACAGCGCCAGGTCATAATCATTAAGATTGCGGGACCATACCGGAAAACGCAGGTCATAACACACTAACGGCAGAATACGCCAGCCGCGCCATTCAACGACAACACGTTTATCGCCCGCCTGGTAATGATGATGTTCATCCGCCATGCGGAACAGATGGCGTTTATCATAGCAATGAACGTTGCCGTCAGGTTCAACCAGTAAAAAACGGTTTACCGGGCCACGTTCGGTTTGCAACGCAGCGCTGCCCGCAATCAGGGCATCAGTCTGTTGTGCTTTGGCCAGCATCCAGTCGATCGCATCTTCTTGCGGGAGTGACTGAAGTGCGGCTTCCATTGCAAAACCGGTGGTAAACATTTCAGGTAAAACAATGACGTCACGTCCGGTGATGGTTTCCAGCAGTCTGTCAAAATGACGTAAATTGGCCGGACCGTCCATCCAGACCAGCGGTTGTTGCAACAGGGTAATTTTCAAACCAGGCACGATCGGGGCTCCTCGTTGAACAGCATTTTTACACTGTAGCATGAGCATCAACGAAAATGTGGCAATAAAAAGCCCCGCAGAAGCGGGGCTTTCAGGGGAGGTGAGGATTAAGCGGCTTCGACTTTACGCACTTGCTTCTCTGGCAACTTTACCGGCTGAGTCGCCAGCGCGTCGGCATCAAAATCATCAACGTTAATGCTGCGCAGACGGCTTTCTTCCGCTTTCACCAGAATGGCGGCTTCATCGTTATCAATCAGCCCTTTTGCCAGCGCGTTATGCGCCAGTTCATCCAGACGGGTAAACGGCAGATTTTTACCCAGCTCTTTGCAGATCCGCTGGTGGATAGGATCTGCCGCTATTACGTCCAGCAGCGCTTCTTCCAGCAAGCCGACCGGGTTATGCTCGCTCGGCGTCAGGTATTGACCGCGACCGATACGTGAACGGGTTGCGCTCGGTACTTGTAGAATCTGCGCGACCTTATGATCCAGCTTGTCGGAAGGGGCAAGGTAGTGACGACCGGTTGGGAAGATCACCACGTTCAGCAGACCCGCAACAAAACGGTTCGGGAAGTTTTGCAGCAGTTCATCCATCGCTTGCTCCGCCTGATACAACGCATCCTGTACGCCCCAGTGCACCAGCGGCAGATCGGCTTCGTTACGGCCTTCATCGTCATAGCGTTTCAGCACGGCGGAGGCCAGATACAGCTGGCTTAAAATATCGCCCAGGCGTGCGGAAATACGTTCACGACGTTTCAGGCTACCGCCCAACACCGCCATTGAGACATCAGACAGCAGGGCCAGGTTGGCGCTCAGTCGGTTAAGGTGCTGGTAATAACGTTTCGTTGCGTCGCTGGTTGGGGTGTAGCTGGTCAGGCCGCGGGTCAGACCGAGCCAGAAGCTGCGTACTTTGTTGCTACCGACATGGCCGATATGTTTAAACAGCAGATTGTCGAACGCATTCACATCGTTGCTTTGCGCGGCGGCCATCTCTTCCAGAACATACGGATGGCAGCGAATCGCCCCCTGACCGAAGATCATCATGCTGCGGGTCAGGATATTCGCACCTTCAACGGTGATGGCGATAGGCGCCCCCTGGTAAGAACGCGCCAGGAAGTTGCTTTCGCCAAGCATAATGCCTTTACCACCGGTAATGTCCATTGCGTCGATGATGGACTGCTGGCCGCGATGGGTACAGTGGTACTTGACGATAGCTGACAGCACCGCCGGTTTTTCACCCAGCATAATGCCGTAGGTAATCAGCGACGCTGCGGCGTCCATTACGTAGGCGTTACCGGCAATGCGCGCCAGAGCCTCTTCAATACCTTCCATCTTGCCGATAGAGATTTTGAACTGGCGACGAATATGGGCATATGCCCCGGTTGCCAGCGCGACGGATTTAACCCCGCCGGTCGAGTTGGACGGCAGCGTGATACCACGGCCTACCGACAGGCATTCCACCAGCATACGCCAGCCCTGGCCTGCCATCTTCGGCCCGCCAATGATGTAGTCGATTGGCACAAAAATATCTTTGCCGTGCGTAGGCCCGTTCTGGAACGGTACGTTCAGCGGGAAGTGACGGCGACCAATTTCTACGCCAGGCGTTGAGGTCGGGATCAGCGCACAGGTGATACCCAGCTCTTCTTCGCCACCCAGCAGTTTTTCCGGGTCAGAGAGTTTAAAGGCCAGGCCCAGCACGGTCGCGATAGGGGCCAGCGTAATGTAACGTTTGTTCCAGGTCAGGCGCATACCCAGCACCTGCTGGCCTTGCCATTCGCCCATGCAGACGACGCCGGTATCAGGAATTGCGCCCGCATCGGAGCCCGCTTCCGGGCTGGTCAGCGCAAAGCAAGGGATCTCCTGACCACGCGCCAGACGCGGCAGGTAATGGTTTTTCTGCTCTTCAGTACCGTAGTGTTGCAGCAGTTCACCTGGGCCTAATGAGTTAGGTACGCCCACGGTAATCGCCAGAATCCCGGAAACGCCGGAGAGTTTTTGCAGCACGCGAGACTGCGCATACGCCGAAAACTCCAGGCCGCCGTACTCTTTCTTGATGATCATCGCGAAGAAGCGATGCTCTTTCAGGTAGTCCCACAACTCCGGCGGCAGATCGGCTAATTCGTGCGTGATCTGGAAATCATTCGCCATACGGCAGGCTTCTTCTACCGGGCCATCCAGGAACGCCTGTTCTTCAGCGGTCAGATGCGGTTGCGGATAGTTGTGCAATTTTTTCCAGTCAGGTTTGCCCTGGAAGAGATCGCCTTCCCACCATGTTGTACCGGCATCAATGGCCTCTTTCTCCGTGCGCGACATCGGCGGCATCACTTTACGGAAGCTACGAAACGCTGGCGCAGAGATCATCGACTTACGCATCGGCGTAACGTTAAACGGTACGAGGATAATGGCCAGAGGAACCAGCACCCAGATAGACCACAGGCCAGCAACGCCCAGCGCGGCTGTCCATGCGAGTAAAATCAGGCTGCTGAGGAATAAGCTCACGCGGTGGTAAAACAGCGCGCCGAGCAGAACAACCGTTGCGAGAATACTCAAAATCATCATAACGAAAAGCTCCCTTGCTTGTAGGAGGTCTGACCACTTGTGATGATATGGTTGTAGTGGATGTCATTTCTTTTAGCAATGTGTTTACAAAATAATTACAACGAAGCTCACATTGTTGCCGTTTTCACCGGCACAAAAAATCAAAAGCCAGCGGCATTCCTGTGGCTTGTGCTTCTCGCTTTCTGCGCTATCCGGTACACTGCATCTGTCAATTACATTCATGCTGAAGGATATCCTCATGTACCAGGATCTTATTCGTAACGAACTGAACGAAGCGGCGGAAACGCTGGCCAATTTTTTAAAAGATGAAGCCAATATTCACGCTATTCAGCGCGCGGCGGTCCTGCTGGCAGACAGTTTTAAAGCGGGTGGCAAGGTACTTTCCTGCGGTAACGGCGGCTCTCATTGCGACGCGATGCATTTTGCCGAAGAGCTGACCGGTCGCTACCGCGAAAACCGTCCAGGCTACCCGGCGATCGCTATTTCTGACGTCAGCCATATCTCCTGTGTCAGTAATGATTTTGGTTACGACTATGTTTTCTCCCGCTACGTTGAAGCGGTTGGCCGTGAAGGGGATGTGCTGTTAGGGATCTCAACTTCGGGCAACTCTGGTAACGTGATTAAAGCGATTGCCGCAGCACGCGAGAAGGGAATGAAAGTCATCACCCTGACCGGGAAAGACGGCGGTAAAATGGCAGGGACGGCGGATATTGAAATTCGCGTGCCGCATTTCGGTTATGCTGATCGTATTCAGGAAATCCATATCAAAGTGATTCATATCCTGATCCAATTGATCGAAAAAGAGATGGTTAAGTAAGCGGATAATTCTTTACTGTGTTTTTGCCGGATGATGACGTTAAAGCGTCTTATCCGGCCTACATTTGATTTGTCCAGGCCTGATAAGCGCAGCGCCATCAGGCGGTTCAGCGTTTTAAGGTAGGTGATGTATGTGCGAACTGCTCGGGATGAGCGCCAATGTGCCAACCGATATTTGCTTTAGTTTCACCGGGCTGGTTCAGCGTGGTGGAGGAACCGGGCCGCACAAAGACGGCTGGGGCATTACGTTTTATGAAGGTAAAGGGTGTCGCACGTTTAAAGATCCGCAACCCAGTTTTAATTCGCCCATCGCCAGACTGGTGCAAGACTATCCCATTAAATCCTGTTCCGTCGTCGCCCATATTCGCCAGGCGAATCGTGGGGAAGTGGCGCTGGAAAATACGCATCCGTTTACCCGTGAGCTTTGGGGGCGTAACTGGACGTATGCGCATAACGGGCAGCTCAATGGCTACAAATCGCTTGAAACCGGTAATTTTCGCCCGGTTGGTGAGACGGACAGCGAAAAAGCGTTCTGCTGGCTGCTGCATAAGCTGACGCAGCGTTATCCGCGTACGCCGGGCAATATGATGGCGGTATTTAAATATATTGCGACGCTGGCAGAAGAACTCCGTAAGAAAGGTGTCTTCAACATGCTGCTGTCAGACGGGCGCTATGTCATGGCCTATTGCTCGACCAATTTATTCTGGATCACCCGCCGCGCGCCGTTTGGCGTCGCCACGCTGTTGGACCAGGATGTGGAAATCGACTTCAGTTCACAAACCACACCGAATGATGTGGTTACCGTGATTGCAACGCAGCCGCTGACGGGAAATGAAACCTGGCAAAAGATTATGCCAGGCGAATGGCGATTATTTTGTCTCGGGGAGCGTATAGTTTGACGCCAGCTGTGGCTGAACCACTTCATGACTCAACGGTTTGCTGACCACGTAACGGCCATCAACAACGGAAACCGTTGGTGGCTTACGGGTTTGCTCAAAGTAGTCGTAGCCCGGTTTTAGCTGCGTCCAGAAATCTTTGTAATACGAATACTTATGGCGCTGCATATTTGCATCGGTCATGCGGAAGGGATAGATGCTCACCTGTACGCTGGATTGCCCGAATACCAGGGCGCCGGTTACAAACTGGAAAATCTCATCAATGCCGCTGTCGGTCATGGCATAGCAACCGACGGAGACGCAGGCGCCGTGGATCATCAGATACTTACCTTCATAACCGTGTGCGCGGTCATAGGCGTTCGGAAAACCGATATTAATGGCCTTATAGAAACGGCTATCCGGTTTGAGCTGATTACGCTGGACGCTGTAAAAACCTTCCGGGCTTTTAAAGTCACCCTGGCGTTGTTTGGGGCCTAAACCACCGGAATAGTTGCAAATTTTGTAGCTGTCGAGCAATTGATATTGCTCACCCATCTTGACGTACAGATCGAGCGTACGCTCTTCTTTAAAGATCTGAATATAGACAGGCGACCCCATCAACTGCTGCTTATATTCTTTGCTGACTGGCGTGGTTGGGCTGCTACTGCTTAGCAAACCGGCAAATGAGACGCACGGGATCAGAAGCATCGCAAGAAAAAATGCGATTTTACGCATACTGCTTATTCCTTGATAAAACGGTTACACACGCCAGAACGGCAAACAGAGTCCCCAAATCAGACTAATCCGTATTTGGTGCGCTCACATTATCACCACGGCAGTTTTTCGCAAGCCCCAGGCGATGCGTTTACAATTTAGTTTCTCTTTATACTGAAATTTAGCCGTCAAGGCAGTCAGAACCCGGCGCATTCTGCTGCGGCTTAATTTCCACTCGCTTCTCACAATACAAAATATACTGTATACTTAAACAGTATTGCAGAGGTGAGCCATGCGCAAAATCATACATGTTGATATGGACTGTTTTTACGCGGCGGTTGAAATGCGCGATAACCCGGCCCTGCGTGATATTCCCATTGCTATCGGCGGCAGCCGCGAGCGCAGGGGCGTTATCAGTACGGCGAATTATCCCGCCCGCAAATTTGGTGTGCGCAGCGCGATGCCGACCGGTATGGCGCTTAAGCTTTGCCCGCACCTCACGCTATTGCCGGGGCGGTTTGAGGCGTATAAAGAAGCGTCGCAGCATATCCGTGAAATCTTCTCTCGTTATACCTCGCGTATAGAGCCGCTTTCGCTGGATGAAGCCTATCTGGACGTCACCGACAGCACTTATTGCCACGGCTCCGCCACGCTTATCGCTCAGGAAATCCGTCAGACGATTTTTAACGAACTCCAGCTCACCGCATCAGCAGGTATTGCTCCGGTTAAGTTTCTGGCAAAAATTGCTTCTGACCTTAATAAACCGAATGGACAATATGTGATTACCCCCGCCGATGTTCCTGAGTTTCTCAAAACCTTACCGCTGGGGAAAATTCCGGGGGTGGGTAAAGTGTCTGCGGCCAGGCTGGAAACGATGGGGCTGCGTACCTGTGAAGACGTGCAAAAGTACGATCTGGCGATGTTACTCAAGCGCTTTGGTAAGTTTGGCCGCGTGTTATGGGAGCGTAGCCAGGGGATTGATGAGCGGGATGTGAACAATGAAAGACTGCGTAAATCGATAGGCGTTGAACGCACGCTGGCGGAGGATATTCACGAATGGGCGGAATGCGAGGCGATCATTGAGCGGTTATATCCAGAGCTGGAAAGGCGGCTGGCAAAAGTGAAGCCTGACCTGCTCATTGCCCGTCAGGGGGTTAAATTAAAATTTAACGATTTCCAGCTGACCACTCAGGAGCACGTCTGGCCGCGTTTAAGCAAGGACGATTTAATCACGACGGCGCGTAAAACCTGGAATGAGCGGCGGGGAGGGCGGGGCGTGCGGCTGGTAGGGTTACACGTTACGCTACTGGACCCGCAACTGGAAAGACAGCTTCTGCTGGGGCTGTGACTTTGATGTATTGCCGGATGGCGCTGCGCTTATCCGGCCTACAAATCAGCGTGTAGGCCGGATAAGGCGTTTACGCCGCCATCCGGCAATGTTTCGTAGCGACTTACTTCGCTGGAATAGACTTCAGCAGTTCAGTCAGAAGCCGCCAGTAGTGACCGACGCTTTCGATATGAACCTGCTCATCTGGAGAGTGCGGGCCGGTAATGGTTGGCCCGATAGAGACCATGTCCATATCCGGGTACGGTTTTTTGAACAGACCGCATTCCAGACCCGCGTGAATAATCTGGATGTTCGGCGTCTTATTGAACAGACGCTGGTAAGTTTCACGCACCAGGTGCATTACCGGCGAGTTCGCATCTGGCTGCCAGCCCGGATAGCCGCCTTTTGCTTCGGTTTTCGCGCCGGCCAGTTTACCCAGTGAATCCAGCATGCTCACCACGTAGTCTTTACCGCTGTCGATCAGCGAGCGGATCAGGCAGTGGATTTCCACGTTGTTGTCGGTCATGCTCACAACGCCCACGTTCAGGGACGTCTCAACCACGCCTTTCGCTACGTCGGAATTGCGAATCACGCCGTTTGGCGTGGCGTTCAGCAGACGGATAAAGCCGTCGCGGGACGAAGCAGTCAGCGCCGCTTTGTCGTTAGCGGCTGCTTCCAGCAGAACCACCAGATTCTTCTCTTTCTCTGCCAGCTCGTTTTTCAGGATTTCCTGATAAGCGTTCACCCGCGTTTTCAGCGCATCGACGTTATCTGCCGCTACGGCAACGGTGGCGAAGGCTTCACGCGGGATAGCGTTACGCAGCGTACCGCCGTTGAAATCAACCAGACGCAGACCCAGTTCTTCAGCATGATCCGCCAGGAAGCGCACCAGCAGCTTGTTGGCATTGCCGAGACCGACGTGGATTTCGCCGCCGGAGTGGCCGCCTTTCAGGCCTTTCAGCGTCAGTTTAAAGCTCTGGAAGCCCGCCGGAATGGCTTCACGGGACAGCGGCAGGTTAGAGGTAAAATCGATACCGCCTGCACAGCCCATGTAGATCTCACCTTCTTCTTCGGAGTCGGTATTGATCAGAATATCGGCCTGTAGCCAGCCTGGCTGAAGGCCGAATGCGCCGTCCATACCGGCTTCTTCCGTCATGGTCAGCAGCACTTCCAGCGGGCCGTGCGCGACGTTGTCGTCAGCCAGAACGGCCAGCGCGGAAGCCATACCAATGCCGTTATCCGCGCCCAGCGTGGTGCCGCGGGCTTTTACCCACTCGCCGTCAATATAAGGCTGGATCGGATCTTTGGTGAAGTCGTGTACGGTGTCGTTGTTTTTCTGCGGAACCATATCCAGGTGCGCCTGCAAAACCACTGGCTTGCGGTTTTCCATACCTGCGGTGGCAGGTTTACGAATCAGGATATTACCGACCCGATCGCGCTCAGCGTGGAAACCTTTCTCTTTGGCCCAGCCCATAATGTGTTCAGCGAGCTGCTCTTCATGGTAGGACGGATGAGGAATAGAACAGATTTTTGCAAAAATATCCCACAGCGGTTGTGGAGATAATTGAGACAGTTCAGACACGATAAGTCTCCTTGACGATGTCCTGCAAAACTTTCTTGCAGGCCACAGGGTTAGCAGATTGATTGTCACCACAAGTCGGGCTTGCGAGATGCGATTGAGAATACCACTTTCCTGGTCTTCGGGTAGTATAAAGCACGTAAAAAGAGGGCTGGATTCCGCGAAACACTGGTTTTTAGCGCGTCAGGTCTCTATAATCTCGCGCAACCTGGTTCACCCTCAATTTTTAAGCCGTAGATAAACAGGCTGGGACACTTCACATGAGCGAAAAATACGTCGTCACCTGGGACATGTTGCAGATTCACGCACGCAAACTGGCAAGCCGCCTGATGCCTTCTGAACAATGGAAAGGCATTATTGCCGTCAGCCGTGGTGGTCTGGTACCGGGCGCATTGCTGGCGCGTGAGTTGGGTATTCGCCATGTCGATACCGTTTGCATCTCCAGCTACGACCACGACAACCAGCGCGAACTGAAAGTGCTGAAACGTGCGGAAGGCGATGGTGAAGGTTTCATCGTGATCGACGATCTGGTCGATACCGGCGGCACTGCTGTTGCTATCCGCGAAATGTATCCTAAAGCTCATTTCGTCACTATCTTCGCTAAACCGGCTGGCCGCCCGCTGGTGGATGATTATGTGATTGATATCCCGCAGGACACCTGGATTGAGCAGCCGTGGGATATGGGCGTGGTATTCGTCCCGCCAATCTCTGGTCGCTAATCACTGAAATTTTCAACGCCTGGCAATGCCGGGCGTTGTTTTTTTTAGCCGCACACACGTTACAATAGGCCTCAGTAAGTACCCTTGGAGGCTGCACGAATGTCACAGGCTAACCTCAGCGAAACCCTGTTTAAACCCCGCTTCAAACATCCTGAAACGTCGACGCTTGTCCGGCGCTTCAATCACGGAACGCAGCCGTCCGTGCAGTCCACTCTGGATGGTAAAAACGTGCCGCACTGGTATCGCATGATCAACCGTCTGATGTGGATCTGGCGCGGTATCGATCCGCGAGAAATCCTTGATGTGCAGGCGCGTATCGTAATGAGCGAAGCCGAGCGAACCGACAAAGATCTGTACGACACGGTGATTGGCTACCGTGGCGGTAACTGGATCTTTGAATGGTCGAAACAGGCGATGGAATGGCAGCAGAAAGCCTGCCAGGAAACAGACCCACAGCGCAGCGGGCGTCACTGGCTGCACGCTTCCTCACTCTACAACATTGCGGCTTACCCGCATCTTAAAGGGGATGAGCTGGCGGAGCAGGCGCAGGCGCTGGCGAACCGCGCGTATGAAGAGGCCGCGCAACGCTTGCCGGGCTCGCTGCGTGAAATGGCGTTTTCGATCCCCGGCGGCGCGCCTGTCACTGCGTTTTTGCATATGCCGAAAGGGGATGGCCCGTTCCCGACCGTACTGATGTGCGGCGGCCTGGATTCCATGCAAACGGACTATTATACCCTGTTCGAACGTTACTTCGCGCCGCGCGGTATGGCGATGCTGACGCTGGACATGCCGTCGGTTGGATTCTCGTCAAAATGGAAACTCACCCAGGACTCCAGTCTGCTGCATCAGCATGTGTTGAAAGCGCTGCCTGGGGTGCCGTGGGTTGATCATACCCGGGTTGCGGCGTTTGGTTTTCGTTTTGGCGCTAACGTTGCGGTACGTCTGGCCTACCTGGAAGCGCCGCGACTGAAAGCGGTAGCCTGTCTGGGGCCGGTGGTCCATGCGTTGTTAAGCGATTCACAACGTCAGGGGACGGTGCCGGAAATGTATCTTGACGTGCTGGCAAGCCGTCTGGGGATGCATGATGCGTCAGATGAAGCGCTGCGCGTTGAGCTAAATCGTTATTCACTGAAGGTGCAGGGGTTGCTTGGCAGACGCTGCCCAACGCCGATGTTATCTGGCTTCTGGAAAAACGATCCGTTTAGCCCGGAAGAGGAGTCCCGGCTCATCACCTCGTCATCTTCCGACGGTAAGCTGATGGAGATTCCGTTTAATCCGGTGTATCGCAATTTTGACACTGCGCTGAAAGAAATTACCGGTTGGATCAATCACAGATTGTGTTAATGGATTGCTAAATTTTATTGTTTTGGTAAAACAGTTGCTTCACCAAAGGAGATCGCAATGACGTTACCGAGTGGACACCCGAAAAGTAGATTGATCAAGAAATTCACTGCGCTTGGCCCGTATATACGCGAAGGGCAGTGCGAAGATAATCGTTTTTTTTTCGATTGCCTGGCTGTTTGCGTCAACGTGAAGCCAGCGCCTGAGAAACGTGAATTCTGGGGCTGGTGGATGGAACTGGAAGCGCAGGAAAAACGCTTTACCTACAGCTACCAGTTTGGCCTGTTTGACAAAGAAGGTAACTGGACCGCCGTGCCGATTAAAGAGACCGAAGTGATTGAACGCCTGGAGTACACCCTGCGCGAGTTTCATGAAAAATTGCGTGCACTGCTGACTTCGCTGAATCTGGCGCTGGAACCCGCCGATAACTTCAAAGAACCGGTGAAGTTAACGGCGTAACATAGAATAATGCCGGATGACGCTACGCTTATCCGGCACTGCAACAGTGCAAAAGAGTAGGCCGGATAAGACGCCTGAGCGTCGTCATCCGGCAAATTAAGACAATCAGAACTGGTACGTCATACCAATCGCGACGATATCATCGCTGCTTACGCCCAGCTTGTTATCATCGTCAATCTGGTTGATTTTATAATCAACGAACGCGGACATATTTTTATTGAAATAATATGTTGCGCCCACATCGATATATTTCACGATATCTTCATCACCGATACCTTCAATATCTTTGCCTTTAGACTGAACATAGCCCAGGGAAGGACGCAGACCGAAATCAAACTGATACTGGGCAACCGCTTCGAAGTTTTGCGCTTTATTGGCGAAACCACCGGAAATAGGCGCCATGTTGCGGGTTTCAGAATAGATAGTCGCCAGGTAAATGTTATTGGCGTCATATTTCAGACCCGTCGCCCAACCTTCCGCGTTTTTACCTTGTCCGCGAGATTGCAGGTTCTGCTCATTGGTGCGGTCTGAATTGGCGTATGCGCCGATGATGGCGAAGTCGCTGCCGCCGAAGTCATAGCTCAGAGATGTGCCGAAACCGTCGCCATTCTGCTTTTTGACGTCGCGGTTTTCGTTTTTACCCTGATATTGCAGGGTTAAGTTCAGACCATCGATAACGCCGAAGAAATCGGTGTTACGGTAAGTTGCCAGGCCACTGGCGCGTTTGGTCATAAAGTTGTCGGTCTGTGCAAGGCCGTCGCCGCCGAATTCAGGGAACATATCCGTCCACGCGGCAACGTCGTACAAGGCGCCCAGGTTACGACCATAATCTAACGAACCGAAATCGTTCAGCTTCAGACCCGCAAAAGCCAGACGGGTTTTCTGACCGCCTTCGCTTTCTGTTTTGTTACCGGCGAACTCAGCTTCCCAGCGACCGTAACCGGTCAGCTGATCGTTAATCTGCGTTTCGCCTTTAAAGCCAAAGCGGATATAAGTCTGGTCGCCATCTTTGCTGTCATCATCACTGATGTAGTGCATCGCTTTTACTTTGCCATACACGTCCAGTTTATTACTGTTTTTGTTATACACTTCTGCTGCCTGCACGGATGCCGATGCAACAATACCCATCACCACTAATGCCAGAGTGCTCTTTTTCATTTTCATTCCTGATTTAAAATTACGCGCTAATATTCGCTGGGAGTGATCCCCGTGAAAAACAGGATGGTTTTTAACGCTCTGCAATGAAGGTTTTATGACAAATTAAGAATATTTTTAAAAAAGGATGATTTATTATTGCGGTAATAAAATTGTCAGAAACTGCCGCTACGCTTGCTGATCCTGCGCAACAAAATTTCATGCTTTGTGCTCTGGTTGTTGGCAACCGGGGCCAGTCCTGCTAAAACGTTCGTTTGATATCATTTTCCCCTATTTTGAATGGCAGAGAATCATGAGTGACAGCCAGACGCTGGTGGTAAAACTCGGCACCAGTGTGCTAACGGGCGGATCGCGCCGCCTGAACCGTGCCCATATCGTAGAACTTGTTCGTCAATGCGCGCAGCTACATGCCGCAGGCCATCGTATTGTGATCGTCACGTCGGGCGCTATCGCCGCCGGGCGTGAGCATCTTGGCTACCCGGAACTCCCGGCGACCATAGCGTCTAAACAACTGTTGGCTGCGGTGGGACAGAGTCGTCTGATTCAGCTTTGGGAACAGCTATTCTCTATCTACGGTATTCACATCGGGCAGATGCTGCTGACGCGTGCGGATATGGAAGACAGAGAGCGCTTCCTGAACGCGCGTGACACCCTGCGTGCGCTGCTGGACAACAATATTGTCCCTGTCATCAATGAAAACGATGCCGTGGCGACCGCTGAAATAAAAGTGGGCGATAACGACAACCTTTCCGCGCTGGCCGCCATTCTGGCGGGCGCCGATAAATTGTTGTTACTGACCGATCAGCAAGGGTTGTTTACCGCCGATCCGCGAACCAACCCGCAGGCTGAGCTGATTAAAGACGTGTACGGCATTGATGATGCGCTGCGTGCGATTGCGGGCGACAGCGTCTCTGGCCTGGGAACCGGGGGAATGGGCACCAAATTGCAGGCTGCCGACGTTGCCTGTCGTGCCGGAATCGACACCATCATCGCGGCGGGCAGCAAGCCGGGCGTGATTGGCGATGTTATGGCAGGCATTTCTGCGGGAACCCGTTTCCATGCGCAAGCCTCCCCGCTGGAAAACCGCAAACGCTGGATCTTTGGCGCGCCGCCTGCCGGTGAAATCACGGTGGATGAAGGGGCGACATCTGCGATTCTGGAACGCGGTAGCTCATTATTGCCAAAAGGCATTAAAAGCGTGACAGGTAACTTCTCGCGTGGTGAAGTGATCCGCATCCGTAACCAGGAAGGGCGCGATATCGCCCACGGCGTCACCCGTTATAACAGCGACGCGCTGCGCCGTATTGCTGGTCACCACTCTCAGCAGATTGACGCGATTCTTGGCTATGAATATGGCCCGGTCGCTGTCCATCGCGATGACATGATTACCCGTTAAGGAGCCGACGTATGCTGGAACAAATGGGCATTGCTGCCAAAGCGGCGTCCTACAAACTGGCGCTACTCTCCAGTCGCGAGAAGAATCGCGTACTGGAAAAAATAGCGGATGAGCTGGAAGCGCAAACTGAAAGCATCCTGAGCGCTAATGCTCAGGACGTTGCCGAGGCGCGCGAAAGCGGCCTCAGCGAAGCGATGCTGGATCGTCTGGCATTGACACCGGCGCGCCTGAAAGCGATTGCCGATGACGTCCGTCAGGTGTGTAACCTGGCCGACCCGGTCGGACAGGTGATTGATGGCGGTCTGCTGGACAGCGGGCTGCGTCTGGAACGTCGTCGTGTTCCGCTGGGCGTCATTGGCGTGATTTACGAAGCGCGTCCCAATGTGACCGTTGACGTCGCCTCGTTGTGCCTGAAAACCGGCAACGCGGCGATTCTGCGCGGCGGTAAAGAGACGTATCGCACCAATGCGGCAACGGTTGCGGTGATTCAGCAAGCACTGGAAGCCTGCGGCTTACCTGCTGGCGCAGTCCAGGCGATCGACAGCCCGGATCGCGCGCTGGTCAATGAAATGCTGCGTATGGATAAATACATCGACATGCTGATCCCTCGTGGCGGCGCGGGCCTGCACAAGCTGTGCCGTGAGCAGTCGACGATCCCGGTGATCACCGGCGGGATTGGCGTATGTCATATCTTTGTTGACGACAGTGCGGAGATCGAGCCGGCGCTGAAGATCATCGTCAATGCGAAAACCCAGCGTCCGAGTACCTGCAACACGGTGGAAACGCTGCTGGTGCATCAGGATATCGCTGCGCGTTTTCTGCCTGCGCTGAGCAAGCAAATGGCGGAAAGCGGCGTCACGCTGCATGCTGACGATGCGGCGCTGGCCCAACTGAAATCAGGCCCGGCGAACGTGGTAGCGGTGAAAGCCGAAGAGTATGACGACGAGTTCCTGTCGTTGGATCTGAATGTGAAAATCGTGGCCGACCTGGATGATGCGATTGCGCATATTCGTGCACACGGCACTCAACATTCCGATGCGATCCTGACGCGCACTCTGCGCAACGCCGATCGTTTTGTGAATGAAGTGGATTCGTCCGCCGTTTACGTCAATGCTTCTACCCGATTTACCGATGGCGGACAATTTGGCCTGGGCGCGGAAGTGGCTGTCAGCACGCAAAAATTACACGCACGCGGCCCAATGGGGCTGGAAGCGCTGACCACCTACAAGTGGATCGGCATCGGTGACGATACCATTCGTGCGTAATTAAAACCGGAGTGATGCAAAATCAGCCACTTGATTCACAAGGCTATTGACGCATCACCCGGTTAGTTTTAACCTTCTACCCCGTGATTCACACTCGTGGTCATGTCCTTTCAGGGCCGATATAGCTCAGTTGGTAGAGCAGCGCATTCGTAATGCGAAGGTCGTAGGTTCGACTCCTATTATCGGCACCATTAAAATCAAATTGTTACGTAAGATCTTATCATTCTCCCACCAAAAAATTATCTTAATGTAACAGCTGGTGTAAGTAAATTCTATCAACGAAGATCAATCTTATCTACTGACCAAAAAGGCCTGATAGGGCTTCGCTCACTATACATCCTTGGCTGCAGGTTTAGTTGTACACCACTCCTAAATTTAATGTGTTGGCAATGTGTTCAATAAAGCTCGAACAAATTAGCTCATTATGATCGGTTAATACTTCAACTTCTGGTTGCATGATTGTTTGTCCGTAAAAAGATAACGCGCCTGCCGGGTAGTAGCAGGCGCATTACGCAATAGGTAAACAAGGGAGGAAGTTCAGAAATGTAAATCGGGAAGGTTGTACGCAATGTTCATCGTACTACGTTGTTACGGCTTTGCCGCAACAAGCCAGTTGCCTGCCGCGCTCGCAGAATGTCTGCAGCCCGGAGATAAGGAGATTGTTCCTGCCAGCTAAATCCCTTCCTGTCGATACGAACCAGCTCGTATTTTTCTACCAGAAAATTCACGGCATCGGCTAGGGTGATACCGGCATCGATGTGTTCCTTAATCACAGCCTCGTTGCAGAATGGCGTGTCGTTTATTGTCAGACCATAGTGCTGTTCCAGCAGACGTGTCAGTAACATTTGCCAGACAGCCACGGGTGACAGGCAGGGCTTCACCGCCCGCTGAGTTGTTGCAGGTAAAGTTTTCATGTTTGCTCTCGTGTAGGTAATTAACGCTGAGTGGGGTAAATGGCGATGTATACGTAGCCGCAACTGCCAAGGGTGTCGGCTTCGCAGGTAAAATCGTTGTGGTACAGGGTAACGCAGTGGGCATGGTGGGGGCTGAGTTCACCGGTGGTCAGCATCGATTCCATCTGGCGGATAAAGTGCGGGAATGTTTCATCCAGCTTCCGGCATTCGATGTCACTGAACTTGCCGGTGATGCTGGCCCGGTCAGCCAGATAATGCAGTCGGTTGCCTTCCTGCACCAGACGGGCTCCCAGGCGCAGTGTAATCTCCCGCTGCAGGCCCCTGGTAGGGTTGCTCATTACAGTTCTCCACTATTGTCAGTTCAGGGTGATGCTCATCAGGCAGGTATAGGGCCCATTGCGGTCCTGGCGGCGTTCGGCGTATACCGCGAGGACTCCGGCGATATCCGGAACGTCCCTGCCGGTGTAATGACAGACGCTACCGTGCCACTGGTATTTGCCGGTGCAGTAGCGAAAGATTCGGGACTCAGGATGCTGGCGGTATATCGTCATTGCCCTGCGTTTACTGATAATTTTCATGTAATACCTCAAAGCAGACCGTGTTCTGCGAACGAATAGATTTGCCTGCCACCGACAATCAGATGGTCAGGGACACGGATATCCACCAGCTGAAGCACCTGAAACAGTCGCTGCGTGAGGGTTTTGTCGGCCTGGCTAGGTGTCGTCTCGCCGGAAGGATGGTTATGCGCGAGTATCACCGCCGCCGCGTTGAAGTGCAGAGCACGTTTGACCACCTCCCGGGGATGCACCTCGGTGCGGTTAATCGTGCCGGTGAAGAGCGTTTCATGGGCAATCAACTGATTCTGGTTGTCCAGATACAACACCCGGAACTCTTCCCGCTCAAGCGCGGCCATATGCAGTCGCAGCCATTCACGTACGGCGTGGGTAGAGGTGAAGGCTACGCCGGGCTCATGCAGGTGGCGGTCCAGAGCCCTGAGCGCCCGCTGAATGAGACGCCGGTCCTGTGGCGTCATCTCGCCGGGTAAAAAGGAAAGCTGTTTCATCTGTTGCTCCTTCGGTCAGTCGATAATACGCAGAATGGCGTGAGCCTCTGGATGTTGCATGGCATACTCCCGCAGGCGGTAATAGTGTGCGGTCATCGCGTCACATTCTGTACGGCAGGCATGGTGGCTATACGCAATCAGGCAGACAGCAATACCTGCTGCTTCTGCACTCATTTGGGCATCGTTACCGTTCAGGCAGTTAAACAGACGCCATGTCTCATCGTTGTCAGGCTCGGGGGACATAAATGCGCCGCCATTGCTGAGGGTGTAGAACGACCAGATACCACCGCTGTAGCCCTCACAGAAGCGGTCCATCCAGGCGAAGATATGCGGCTCCAGGAGTAGCCACTGCGGGATAGCGCCAAAGTACTGTGGCCAGAAATCGATACGCTGTTCATCGGGGACCGGCGTGACGGTCAGTTCAAATTCGGGTTGGTTAGCGGGTGCGAGGTCGTGCTGCGTCTGTGTTGTCATGGGTATGTCTCCGTCAATAAAAACGCCAGCGGCGATGGCTGGCGTATGGGGATATAAAGTGTGTTCGGGGAGGTGAATGCGGGTAAATGCTTCGCGATCAGCGGGTGGCCGTGTCTGTACGGATGCCTGAGGTGCGGATATAGCGGTTAAGACCTTCACCGGCATCCGGCTCAAAGTTCCATGCCCGCCAGACCATCCGGCCTTCAGTATCACGAACCACCAGACGGAAGTGACTGCCCTGGTCGTCTTCGAGTGTGATATTGCTGTACGTGGTAGTGACCGCTTGCGCTTGTCTCCGGGTGAAAGGCCCCGGTGGCAGCAACACGGATTGGGTCATTTTCGGGCTCCTGATAAAAGAAAACCCCGGCAGCCTGCTAGCTGTCGGGGTGGATTTGCTGGGGAAGATACTACTATCAGTCGTTGCTGCAGTCTCCGAGAGTGGACAGAACTTTCTCAGCGTTCTTCCGGTCCGCAGTGAAGGTCCCTGCTTTGTGGTCATTGACGTAGACGTCGAACTGCCCGGCCTCAGAGATATTGCTGATGAAGTCAAACCAGGCGTTATCGCCGTTACGCCAGCCCAGGCTGGACGGAATAATGTACTGCTGGTGATCCATCACTACGGTGATAGTAGTGTCGTCATCGTGCGAACTGACCATCTTGTCATCGGCAAGGGTAAGAAAGACTGAATGCTGATAAAAACCATTCTGGTCCGGGTTACCTGTGCAGTTGATGGTAAACGTCTTCCCGCTGGCTTCGGTCACACTGTATTCCGTATTGCCCTGACCGTAACCCTGCTGCCAGAACCCCGGGATAGCAGAGGCATTAAAGCTCGCGAGCAGTACACCCACCAGCACAAACCGACTTAGTGAACGTATTGTCATTTCTGTTTCCTTTATCGTTGTTTTTATTCCTGATTGTCAGGGTTCGAGGGTATCAGTAGCTGCCCCATCAGTTTGCCGTCATGGGCGTACTCAAAGTATTTTTCTTTGGTATACGGGTCCGTCACCTCCTGGTATTCCAGTTTGATGTTATCGGCAATACACAGCGCATTCATCAGTGGCTGGACGGTTTTTTCCTGCATATCCACGAGGTAGTAGTAACTGCCATCCTCGCAGCCATCGGGCGACTGGCGGGTACGTAAAACCTGCAAGGTGGGACCGGATAAGTAGTCAACCTGTGACCATTCTTCGCTGACATCATCCTGGTGGCTGACCACATCACTGAAACGCGGTGGGGTGAGGTCCTTAAATTTACTGATGGCCTTCAGGTCATCACTTCTGTCATCGCATGCGATGAGAAACAGAGTGGTGGCAACCAGCGCCAGCAGAGGCAGTGTTTTACGTTTCATTATTTTTTTCCTGAAATCAGACGAACCACTTTGGCAAAGACATAAATGCCCACGAAAATACCCACCGGCACGCCGACGAACGGTGTTAGCGCGACACTGGCAGCACCGGCTGCGCCACCTCCCGTCAGCAGTGCGGCAACAGTGGCAAGGGTCAGGGCCGCGAGACTGTCGGACACCCCGGTTTTGTTCAGAATGATGACGATGACAACAATGGCGATAATGGCAATAACGGGCATAGGGCTCCTCCCTGTTGCCGGGTTGATAACAACGCTTGCGCTATTCTGGTGAGCTGTTGGCCGGAACAAACGTAAGCAGTGACTGCTGGATAAAGCGAAAATGGGGTAAGGACTGAATAAAGCCCGGGTCTTCAACAAGACGACACAGACTGTCGTTACGCCGGAAAGTCTCCTGCAGGGGCTGAACCAGATGGATTTCATCCAGGGAGAATACGGCGATATGTCCGTCGTGCTCTGCCACCAGATACCAGGCCTGCTGGTGGATAAGTAACCGGCAGGGAGCCAGCCGCTCACAGCGCTGCCCCTCGGCAATCAGAGTCACCCGCCTGCGCCCGGTAATGGCCTGAATCAGTCGCCAGAAAGACAATGCGCCTGATGGCGAAGGAGCCGGACTGGCGGGTGCGATTACGCAGGGAGACTCATCGCACATCAGCAGTGCGTTTACCAGACGACGGTCAAAGCCAGGGAAAAGACCGGCCATCCCGCTGCGGTGGGCAAAGATAAGCACGTCGGGCACCATCTGCGTCTCACTGCCCGCAGTGCGTAAGCGGCAATATCCGGACTGATACTCCAGGTCCAGATACATCAGCCGCTCACGAAAATCACGCCGCAGCGTGCGCACCGACACACCAAACTCAGCGGCAAGCTTACGCACACTCAGCGTTTCCCCTGCCACCAGACGGCTGATTATCAGTGACAGCCTGACAGCCAGCCGGTCATGGCGGCGTTCTGCCTGTGTCATGAGACGTTCTCCGTGAAAGTTAACTGACTGAAAATGATGTGATTACTTTAAAGAGGGGGTCGGACAGGGTATGGACACCACAGAAACTATTTTTCATTTCTGCAAAAGCCAGAGGCAGCGGGGGTTACAGGCCTTCCCTCGGTGAGTGAGGACCGTCAGCACGGTGCGATGCGGACAGGTGGTGTCCGATATTAACAAAGCAGCAACATTAAACGGTCACTGCAGTTGCGTGAGCAGGGCTTCCGCCATCACCCACAGTGCCCGGTTAAGTTTCACGTCCCCGTCGATACCGCGAACGGCACGGGTATGTGACCGTCCTCCTTTGGCATTACGGCCACTGAGCCCGCCCTTAATCAGGTTCTCCTGAATACGCTGGTACGTGGTCCACAGGTCATTGCTCTCATCCTGCCAGCGGCGAGGGGAGAGGATCTGCGATTCAGTCACCGGCTGGTGGTCTTCACCAAAGCGGTATGTGAGGGCGGCTTTTGCCAGTGCCTGCTGTGCCGGGGGTGGCAACAGCAACGACTGCATGGCATCCCGTTTCTCCTCCACCCGGTCAAAAATCCCCAGCACCTCATACGCGCCTTCAATCACCTGACTCACCACGTCCCCCTTGTGTGGCACCCGCACCTCGCCAAACGACTCACCGCAGACGAGCCCGTTCTGACAAACCGCACGAAATAGTCCCGGCAACATCTGATACGAACTGGTTCCATCGTGAGAGTTGAGTAGAATAATTTCCGGCACCTGTTTACCGGTGATCTGCCCTTCCCGCCGCAGACGCAGCATATGCTTTGTATGTTCACGACGACCCGGGTCACGCACTCGGGTCTGACAGGCAAAGAATGGCTGGAAGCCTTCTCGCTGTAGGCTGTCGAGCAGGGAGATGGTGGGTATATAGGTATAACGCTCACTACGGGACTCGTGTTTGTCCTCACTGAATACACTGGGCACTACGCGAAACAGCTCTTCACGGGTTAACGGACGGTCGCGACGGATAAGGTTTGCTGCGCCAAAGCGCGAAGCCAGACGGGTCATAAGCAGACTCCTCATAACGGGAAAACAAATAAAAGGGATCCCCGTCGCATCGGCGACAGGGGCAGGGAAGTAACAGGGATGGGTTAAATACTCAGAAGAAGAAATCCCAGACGGCGCGGGCCACTGACACCACCGTGGTGCGCACGGCCTGAATGACGGCCCGCACCGGGGCGGGTATCAGGGGAAAGGCACTGATGCTATCGAGTACGGCCCCGACGGTTTCACCAAAATCGCTACGAGCCTGTTCCCGGACTACCGTCGTGCGAAAGGAAGGATGGAGTTGCGACACCACCGGGCTGGTGGCCTCACGTGGCAGGCACTTAATCATCCGCTCGGCCATCACCTTAAGCCCCCATTGTAGACGGACCGACACAGCACACACCGGATGGACGGGCTGGAACAGCTCATGCAGCAGGCAGATTTTGCGGCTGATATTCTGCTTCTGCGCCGTGGACAACTGTCCCCCACCGCTGGTAGGTTCGGCCTTATCCGACTGGCTGATAACAAACAGCACCTTATGCCGGTATACCTCTCCAATCACCTGATGATAAAAATGTTCATCCACCGTCAGCGCCCGGTCATCGGCCTTAATCAGCCACAGTACCAGGTCGAGGCGAGGAAGCTGTTCGCGGTACAGCGCAGCATACTCGGTATCGCGAGCGCCACTTTCGCCCACGCCGGGCAGATCCATCAGCGTTATATAGCGGTCGCCGACTTGCAGGCGAAAGCGCAGTGGCTCACGTGTACAGGCCGCCACATCGCTGACCGGTGATATATCTCCGGCAAACAGGGCATTGCACAGACTGCTCTTCCCAACACCGGTTTTACCCATAATGCCGATCACTGGCTCGTAGTTAGTTAACTGGTTAATTTGCTGCAGAAGCCGCTCTGATACCCATTGCGGCAGATCAGCAAGCGATTGCTGAAACGACTTCAAACCTTCAGAATTATTCATCACTACTCCTCTGAAAAATAATAAAAAACGGTAGAATCGTGAGATTCCGCCGTTAATTGCGTATGTTCAGAGTGATGATATATATCTGAAGATTTTTTCAATCCTCTGCGCTTGAGGCAGCTGCGCGACTGCTGGCTGAATCGCCACGGATAATTTAGACACTTCCGAGCCGTTGATAATACTGGTTTTCATATTCTGTCGGTGACATCTGATCGCTGGAACCATGCCGACGCTTACTGTTATAAAACATTTCGATGTAATCAAAAATATCGCTGCGGGCTTCTTCCCGCGTTCCGTAGATCTTTTTCTTTATCCGTTCGCGTTTCAACAACTGGAAAAAGCTTTCTGCAACCGCATTATCATGGCAATTACCGCGACGGCTCATACTGCCCTCCAGCCCGTGTGATTTCAGGAACGACTGCCACTCATAGCTTGTGTACTGACTGCCTTGATCAGAATGAACCAGCACCTGCTTTTGAGGATTACGTCGCCACACGGCCATCAGAAGTGCATTCAGGACAATATCCTTTGTCATCCGGGGCTGCATTGACCAGCCAATAACTTTGCGCGAGAACAGGTCAACAACAACAGTCAGATACAGCCAGCCTTCGTGAGTCCGGATGTAGGTGATGTCCGTTACCCAACGCTCATCCGGTGCTTCCGGGTTGAACTGCCGCTGGAGCCTGTTGGGCGTCACGATGCTGGTTTCACCCTTACGTGCCCGTGGGCTACGGTATCAATGGCTTCAATGAATGGGGTTGCTTGGTCTACATCTAGCAGTAGACCGTACGCATCGGTCACTTCCCATCCTTTAGTAGGTATTTTTTCAATACGTTCGCCGCGCGCACCCGCGCGTAGCCATAGCAACGGCGCAATGCGAACAAAGGCCAAGTTGTGGCTAACCGACTTCTCAGCTTCGTAGGTCAGAGTGAAAAACTCGGCATTTTCCTCAAAACCGTCAGACATTGGGAACTCGTCTGTAAACCTATAATTGCCCTTAATCGGTTGTTCATTCGGCGTTTTGCCTGTGATAGCAGCTTGTACACGTGGTTTGGTGATATAATCACAGATCCCCCACTTTTCCCAATCAGGATCTCCAGGCCTTAAGCCCTGTTCGCGCAATTTTTTCTGTTCGTCGGCAGCGACTTCGTTGTTAGTGACGGAGATGCACTGGCGACGACCACCACCTCCGCCGCGACCGTGGCGGCGTCCGCACCCTGTTCGTGGTGATGTTCCTGGTGACAGCCTGCGTGGCGATGCTCTTCACTTTTGCAGCAGCCTGCATGGTGCTCACTGTGGCGGCTTTCGTGGTGATGTCCTTCACCCTTGCAGCAGCCTTCGTGTTGGTGCTCTGTATGTTTACAGCAACCTTCATGATGGTTTTGCATCATCGTCTCCTGATGTTATTTAGATATATCTAATTTATATCTAAAGTTTATCGACTTGCAAGTCTATAAAATAATTTTTGTTTAATTTGATGATTATTAATGGTTTTTATGGATTGCTGATAGCTGTTTAATCTCAAGCTGACTATATCAAAAAAGTGCTTGCAATCTTTTTGATTAGCAATCATTATCATTTAAAAATAAATTTAGATATATCGTATTATCTTCACGAAGGCGAAAAAATGACAAAAAACACCTCACGCTACCCACAGCGCGTGCGTAACGAACTACGTTTTCGCGAATTAACCGTGCTGCGCGTTGAGCGTATCGGCCAGGCGTTCCAGCGGATCGTGCTGGGGGGCGAGGCGCTGGATGGCTTTGTTTCACAAGGTTTTGACGACCACACCAAACTGTTTTTCCCGCAGGCGGGCAGCGTATTTACGCCGCCGGAAGTGACCGACGAAGGCATTAACTGGGGCGAGGGCGTGCGCCCGGCGACCCGCGACTACACGCCGCTGTACGATGCCGAACGCCACGAGCTGGCTTACGATTTTTATATCCACGATGGCGGTATTGCCAGCCGCTGGGCGCTGGAAGCCAACATCGGCGATAAGCTGGTGATCGGCGGGCCGCGCGGCTCGCTGGTGGTGCCGGAAGATTACGCCTGGCAGCTTTATGTCTGTGACGAGTCGGGCATGCCGGCGCTGCGCCGTCGCCTGCTGGGATTACGTCAGCTGCCGGTGACGCCGCAGGTGACGGCCATCGTCACCGTCGCGGATGCTTCGTATAAAGATTATCTGGCGGATCTCGACGGCTTTAATATCGAATGGGTGGTAGGCCACAACCCGGCGTTCGTCGCCGAGCGGCTGGCTCAGGTCAAGGTGCCGTCAGAAGATTATTTTATCTGGCTGACCGGAGAAGGCGGCGTGGTGAAATCGCTGCTGGCGCGCTTTGAGGAGCCGAGTATCGATCAGCAACTGGTGCGTTCGCAGGCGTACTGGCATAGCAAATAATCGGCAGTGTGGTAAACCCGGATGGCGGCGCGTTGCGCCTTCTCCGGGCTACCTTTCAATGGTGTTATGTCGCCCCGGTAAGCGCAGCGCCACCGGGTGAGGCTTAGCGTTCCGCCAGCGCCTTAAACACCATCGCCACCGCGTGGGCGCCGGGGTCCATATTGCCGAGCAGGCTCTCGCTATTGAGATAGGAGGCGCGTCCGGCGCCGGCTTTGCTCGACTGGCAGGTGCGATCCGCGCCGGCCTGCGCCGCGGCGAAAGCGGCCTGCAGATTATCCGGTTCGGCCAGCAGCGCCGCCAGCGCCGGCTGTAGAGCGTCAATCATCGTCCGGTCGCCCTCATCGGCGCCGCCGTAAAATTTCATCTGCCCCAGACCGGCGTTCAGCGCTTCCGCCATGCTGGCGCCTTGCTCCAGCTTCTGCCCGGCGGCGGTGAAGAAAATCGACATCAATACGCCGCTGGAGCCGCCCATCACCACCGTCAGGCGTTCGCCAATTAGCGCGAACAGCGTGGGTAAATCATTGAGCGGCAGTTGCTGGCGTTGCAATAGAGCGGCAATCTCACGCGCGCCAGCGGCGAAAGTGGAGCCGGTATCGCCGTCGCCCACTTTGGCGTCAAGCGCGTTGAGATGGGTTTCGAGGCCGGAGAGGGTGCTGGTCACCTGCGCCACGTAATCGCCCACCTGCGGGTTGGCCGATGGCGTAAAGGCGACGCGTGCGCTGGCGAGCGCGGACGGCATGATATTAACAGCCCGCGGCTGCACCGGCTTCTGCCAACTGGCGGTTTCGACATCCGACAGCAGCGCCTTTTCAATGCTCTCTTCCAGCACGATAGTGGTCAGCGAGAAGCCTTTCATATCCAGCGCCGTTACCAGCGAAGCCGGGCCAATCAACCAGTCAACGCGCGCATGGAGTGGGGTGTTGGCCAGCTCGCGGGTCAGAATCGCCATCTCGGCCACCGACACGCCGCCGAGATTATTGAGCATCACCGCCAGGCGGCCGGTTTCAGGTAGGGCGGCGGTCAGCTTCTCTACCATAATCTGCATGATTTCCGCGCTGTTATGGGTCGCGATCGTCGAGGCTCCCGGTTCGCCGTGGATGCCCATCCCCAGCTCGGCGTGGCCGGGCTGATGGCGCGGCGCGCTTTCCGCTTCCTGCGGCAGGTGACAGCTGGCCAGCGCCACCCCGATGCTGGCGGTATGGTTGGCGGCGTATTGCGCTTCACGCAGGACGGTGGCGAGGTTGAAGCCGCGCTCGGCGAAATAGCCCGCCACCTTATGCACAAGAATAGTCCCGGCGATACCGCGCGGCTGTTTGTTATCCGGCAGCGAAATATCGTCGCCGACGATCAGCATCTCTACGTTATAGCCAAGACGGCGCGCTTTCTCCGCCGCGAGGCCGAAGTTAAGCCGATCGCCGGTGTAGTTTTTAACGATCAGCAGACAGCCCGCCTCGCCGGTCACCGCCTGAATCGCGGTGAGTACCGCATCGACGCTCGGCGAGGCGAACAGATCGCCGCAGACCGCGGCGGTCAGCATGCCTTTACCAATAAAGCCGACGTGCGCCGGTTCGTGTCCTGAACCGCCGCCGGAAATCACCGCCACGTTGTTTTTATTCAGATCGCGGCGTACCACTACACGGATCGCCGGGTCGCTCTCCAGGCGGGCGAGGTTGTTCCACGGGCTGGCAATAATGGTTCCCTCGATCACGTCGTTAACGAGGCTGGCGCGCTGGTTAAAAAAGAATTGAGACATAGTGGTTCCTGATCAGTAAGCGAAAACTCACCCTCCGGAGGCGGGCCCCCGGAGTGGTAACGGTCAAAGTGGATTTAGCGACGAATAAGACGTTGCAGACGCATATCGAGCGTGATGGCTTCGCCAGGCTGAATATCATTCAGCGCTTCGCCCTGCTGGCATAGCCAGGCGATCCCCGCCGCGCGGGCGATAATCGCGCCGTGGGCCTGTTCGCTGCCGTCGCGCAGGCACAGGCCGGTGACCTTGCTGGCATCCAGTTGGAGTACAGTCGAGGGATAAATATTGTCGGCGATAATAATCGTCGGCTCACTGGCGAATGGCAGCGTCTCCTTAATACCCTGCAGATGGCGCAGCGTGCGCTGCAGAATATCGTCGACATCGATATAACGGGCCTGCAGATAGGCGTCATCCAGCTGACGATACTGCTGGCTGAGCTCCATCAGCACTTGATGCCACGCCCATTCCGCCGAGCACTGTTCGGTGAGCAGGCGATCGTTGGCGGCATCAAACAGATCTTCATCGTCGAGCAAGGTGTGATGACCGGCGAAGATCGCCGCGATATCGGCGTTAAATTTGTGTTCCGCCAGCTCGGTGAGCGCATTGAGATCGGCCAGCGTCTGGTCGATCGCCTGGCGCAGGCGCTGCTGCTCGCGGGCGATGTCGGCGGCGGCGGGGAGCGCCGGTTGGATCGGCGCCTGCGGATAAAGCATCGCGGCGCCTTCAACACGCGCAGGTATGGCGGGTTCCGCTGTCGGCTGCGCCTCCGGCGACTCGCCGAAGTTATCGGCGGCCAGCGCCTGAAACGCCGCCAGCGCCGCATCGGCGTCCGGACCGCGGGCCAGCAGGCGCAGCTTATCGTGGCGGCGCACCTGTAGCAGAGCGATTTGATTCAGACTGTCCGGGGTGACGCATTTGCCGTTTTTCTCCAGCACCAGGTCGGCGTTAAAACCCGCCAGCGCGGCGACCAGCTTTGATGCCGGACGCACGTGCAGGCCGTTGTGATTGTTAATAATGACTGAAACCGATTTAGCATCGCCGTCGTCAGCAAGCGTTGGGGCGGCGGCGTCAGGCGTGTGCGAAGGTAAACCCAGCTGAACCCGCTTGGCTTCCAGGGCGTTCATGGCATCGGCGATAACTTTGTCGATCCCGGCGCCGGAGGCGGCGCTGACGGTGGCCGCCAGCGTCCCTTCGACCAGCGGCGCGGCGCACAGCCGCACCTTTGCCGCCATCGCCGGATCGAGCAGATCGAGGGCGGTTTCGGCGCTGAGCAGGGCGCTGCCGATATCCATCATCACCAGAACATGGTCGGTATCGGCGACGGATTCGATCGCCTCCATGACTTTAATCGGATCGGTGCCGATCGGGCTGTCGGGATCGTCGATCCCGGCGGCGATCGCCAGCTTACAGCCATCGTTCATTAACATCTGCCGGGCCAGTTCTCCGACACCTTCGCCCAGCCGGGCGCTATGAGAAACAATAACCAGGTTTACCATCGCGATTTCCTTACTCTTTGGCGGCGGCAGCCAGCATCTGAACCATAAACAGCACCGAGGTCGCGCCGGGATCCTGATGCCCGATGCTGCGCTCGCCGAGATAGCTGGCGCGGCCTTTACGCGCCTGCATGGTGATGGTGGCGTGGGCGGCGCGCTCGGCCACTTCGCAGGCGGCATCCAGCGCGGCAGGGATAGACAGATGTTGCTCGCTGGAATGACGCAGGGATTCCACCACCGGCAGCCAGACGTCGCACATCGTCTTATCGCCCGGCTCCGCTTTACCACGGTTGACGACGCCGTCCGCGCCTTCGCGGATCATCTGATAAAGCTCGTCGAGGGTCAGGCTCTGATGCGCCTGGGTGACCTGGGCGGCGCGGATAAAGAAGGTGCCGAACAGCGGGCCGCTGGCGCCGCCGACGTTGGAAAGCAGCGCCATCCCGGTATTCTTGAGAATAAAACCGATGTCTTTATCGGCGATCGACGGCAGCTTTTCGACCACTTTGCTGAAGCCGCGATGCATATTGAGGCCGTGGTCGGCGTCGCCGATCTCTTTATCAAGGCCGGTGAGAAAATCGCTCTGTTTGGTGAAAATGTCGCCACAGCGGTACAGCCAGTCGACGATTTGCGTTCTGTTCAGTGACATGTCGTGCTCCTTATTTTCCCCAGTTCAGCGCTGGGGTATGGACCGGGGCGTCCCATAACGCCAGCGTGTCATCATCCGCTTTCAGCAGGGTGATGGAGAAACCCGCCATATCCAGCGAGGTGCAGTAGCTGCCGATGAGGTTGCGTTCAATCACAATGCCGGACGCTTCGCAGCGCTGGGCAAGGCGGTTGTAAACGCCGTACAGTTCGGAAAGCGGGGTGGCGCCGAGGTTATTGACCAGCGCGATAACCCGATCGCCGTTTTGCAGCGCGGTTTTGCTCTGTTTCACTTCCTGCCACGCTCCCTTGACGTTATCCCACTGGCGCAGCGTGCGGCTGTATGCGCCGTTTTCCAGCAGGGTATCGAACATCTCATCGACGGTTTGGTCGAGCGAGCTGAAGCGGCGGCGGTCGATACCCGGCTCGCCATGGATGCCGACGCCGAACTCCATCTCATCATCTTTCAGGGTAAAGGAGGGCTGTCCGGCGGCCGGTACGGTGCAGGCGCCCAGCGCGATGCCAATCGAGTGACCAAGGTTATTTAAACGGCGGCCCAGTTCAGCGCAGGCTTCCAGCGAGTCGCCGCGTTCGGCGGCGGCGCCGACCAGTTTTTCAATCAGCACGGTATTGGCGACGCCGCGGCGTCCGGCGGTATAGAGGCTGTCTTTTACCGCCACGTCGTCATCCACCACGACGGTGGTAACCTTAACGCCACTTTCGTGCAGCAGCTCGGTGGCGGTCTCAAAATTCAGGATGTCGCCGGTATAGTTTTTGATAATCAGCAGGACGCCTTCGCCGCCGTCAATCTGCATCGCGCATTCGAACATTTTGTCCGGCGTCGGCGAGGTGAAAATTTCCCCCGGACAGGCGCCGGAGAGCATGCCCTGGCCGATGTAGCCGCAGTGCATCGGTTCGTGTCCGCTGCCGCCGCCGGAGAGCAGCGCCACTTTGCCGGCGACCGGTGCATCAGCGCGGGTGACATAGACCGGGTCCTGGTGCAGCGTCAGTTCAGGATGCGCCTTCGCCAGGCCGATAAGCTGTTCACTCAGTACATCTTCCACACGGTTAATCAGTTTTTTCATTGTTTATGCTCCGTAGGGTAGGGGGAGGTCGCCTGTCTATAAGGGTAGCCCGGCGATGTAGTGATTCTGGCTGAGCGGGCGCAAAATAAAATGCCGTCAAAATTGATTCCATAACGGAACGTAGAAAAGAATTTTTGTTCCTTTATGGAACATTAATTGCCGATAAACAGGAGAAATGCGAGCCAGCGCTAATAATTTGTCCGTTTTTTTCTGCTATCAGAAATGGGGCAAGGATGATTTTTTTCGCCATTGTGCCGCATTGAGGCAATTTTCTGCGTTAAAGAGGGGAGACGATAGCGGCTTTTTTGCCAAAATGATCCGATCGCGATCGCAATCCCATCGCTTTCTCAGTCACATTGTTTCAATGTGAAACGCATTATTTTTTTATCTGTTTCAGAACAGAACAAAAAGGGAAAAATTTTTTTCGCCGCGGCTCGCCCTACAGTGGATGCATCGCTCCGGCAGCGTGGCTGTAAGCGCCATTGATATCAGGCGCCGCGGCATGACGGCCTGGGCTCACGTGTCAACATACGCACTTATTTGAGGGTGAAAGAAATGCTAAAAGTTATTCAATCTCCAGCCAAATATCTCCAGGGACCTGATGCCGCCATGCTGTTTGGCGAATACGCTAAAAACCTGGCCGACAGCTTTTTTGTTATCGCCGATGACTTCGTGATGAAGTTGGCGGGCGACAAAGTATTGAACGGCCTGCATAGCCACAATATTAGCTGCCATGCGGAACGGTTTAACGGCGAGTGCAGCCATGCGGAAATCAACCGCCTGATCGCCATTCTTAAGCAGCACGGCTGCCGCGGCGTGGTGGGTATCGGCGGCGGGAAAACCCTCGATACCGCGAAGGCGATCGGCTATTATCAGAAGCTGCCGGTGGTGGTGATCCCGACAATTGCCTCAACCGATGCGCCGACCAGCGCGCTGTCGGTTATCTACACCGAGGCGGGCGAGTTTGAAGAGTATCTGATCTACCCGAAAAACCCGGATATGGTGGTGATGGACACGGCGATTATCGCCAAAGCGCCGGTACGCTTGCTGGTGGCCGGGATGGGCGATGCGCTCTCCACCTGGTTTGAAGCCAAGGCCTGCTTCGATGCGCGAGCCACCAGCATGGCGGGCGGGCAGTCCACGGCGGCGGCCTTGAGCCTGGCGCGCCTGTGCTATGATACGCTGCTGGCTGAAGGCGAAAAAGCACGCCTGGCGGCTCAGGCTGGAGTGGTGACCGATGCGCTGGAGCGTATTGTCGAAGCCAACACCTATCTGAGCGGTATCGGTTTTGAGAGCAGCGGCCTGGCCGGCGCGCACGCGATTCACAACGGTTTCACCATCCTTGAAGAGTGCCACCATCTGTATCACGGTGAGAAAGTGGCCTTCGGTACCCTGGCGCAGCTGGTGCTACAGAACAGCCCGATGGACGAGATTGAAACGGTGCTGGGCTTCTGCCAGCGCGTCGGCCTGCCGGTGACGCTCGCGCAGATGGGCGTCAAAGAGGGGATCGACGAGAAAATCGCCGCGGTGGCGAAAGCCACCTGCGCGGAAGGGGAAACCATCCATAATATGCCGTTTGCGGTGACCCCGGAGAGCGTCCATGCCGCTATCCTCACCGCCGATCTGTTAGGCCAGCAGTGGCTGGCGCGTTAATTCGCGGTGGCTAAACCGCTGGCCCAGGTCAGCGGTTTTTCTTTCTCCCCTCCGGCAGTCGCTGCCGGAGGGGTTCTCTATGGTACAACGCGGAAAAGGATATGACTGTTCAGACTCAGGAAACCGGGAAGGTGGTCTCTTCCGTCATCGCCCAGTCATGGCACCGCTGCAGCAAGTTTATGCAGCGCGAAACCTGGCAAACGCCGCACCAGGCCCAGGGCCTGACCTTCGACTCCATCTGTCGGCGTAAAACCGCGCTGCTGACCATCGGCCAGGCGGCTCTGGAAGACGCCTGGGAGTTTATGGACGGCCGCCCCTGCGCGCTGTTTATTCTTGATGAGTCTGCCTGCATCCTGAGCCGTTGCGGCGAGCCGCAAACCCTGGCCCAGCTGGCTGCCCTGGGATTTCGCGACGGCAGCTATTGTGCGGAGAGCATTATCGGCACCTGCGCGCTGTCGCTGGCCGCGATGCAGGGCCAGCCGATCAACACCGCCGGCGATCGGCATTTTAAGCAGGCGCTACAGCCATGGAGTTTTTGCTCGACGCCGGTGTTTGATAACCACGGGCGGCTGTTCGGCTCTATCTCGCTTTGCTGTCTGGTCGAGCACCAGTCCAGCGCCGACCTCTCCCTGACGCTGGCCATCGCCCGCGAGGTGGGTAACTCCCTGCTTACCGACAGCCTGCTGGCGGAATCCAACCGTCACCTCAATCAGATGTACGGCCTGCTGGAGAGCATGGACGATGGGGTGATGGCGTGGAACGAACAGGGCGTGCTGCAGTTTCTCAATGTTCAGGCGGCGAGACTGCTGCATCTTGATGCTCAGGCCAGCCAGGGGAAAAATATCGCCGATCTGGTGACCCTCCCGGCGCTGCTGCGCCGCGCCATCAAACACGCCCGTGGCCTGAATCACGTCGAAGTCACCTTTGAAAGTCAGCATCAGTTTGTCGATGCGGTGATCACCTTAAAACCGATTGTCGAGGCGCAAGGCAACAGTTTTATTCTGCTGCTGCACCCGGTGGAGCAGATGCGGCAGCTGATGACCAGCCAGCTCGGTAAAGTGAGCCACACCTTTGAGCAGATGTCTGCCGACGATCCGGAAACCCGACGCCTGATCCACTTTGGCCGCCAGGCGGCGCGCGGTGGCTTCCCGGTGCTGCTGTGCGGCGAAGAGGGGGTTGGGAAAGAGCTGCTGAGCCAGGCTATCCACAATGAAAGCGAACGGGCGGGCGGCCCCTACATCGCCGTCAACTGCCAGCTATATGCCGACAGCGTGCTGGGCCAGGACTTTATGGGCAGCGCCCCTACCGACGATGAAAATGGTCGCCTGAGCCGCCTTGAGCTCGCCAACGGCGGCACCCTGTTTCTGGAAAAGATCGAGTATCTGGCGCCGGAGCTGCAGTCGGCCCTGCTGCAGGTGATTAAGCAGGGCGTGCTCACCCGCCTCGACGCCCGGCGCCTGATCCCGGTGGATGTGAAGGTGATTGCCACCACCACCGTCGATCTGGCCAATCTGGTGGAACAGAACCGCTTTAGCCGCCAGCTGTACTATGCGCTGCACTCCTTTGAGATCGTCATCCCGCCGCTGCGCGCCCGACGCAACAGTATTCCGTCGCTGGTGCATAACCGGTTGAAGAGCCTGGAGAAGCGTTTCTCTTCGCGACTGAAAGTGGACGATGACGCGCTGGCGCAGCTGGTGGCCTACTCATGGCCGGGGAATGATTTTGAGCTCAACAGCGTCATTGAGAATATCGCCATCAGCAGCGACAACGGCCACATTCGCCTGAGTAATCTGCCGGAATATCTCTTTTCCGAGCGGCCGGGCGGGGATAGCGCGTCATCGCTGCTGCCGGCCAGCCTGACCTTTAGCGCCATCGAAAAGGAAGCTATTATTCACGCCGCCCGGGTGACCAGCGGGCGGGTGCAGGAGATGTCGCAGCTGCTCAATATCGGCCGCACCACCCTGTGGCGCAAAATGAAGCAGTACGATATTGACGCCAGCCAATTCAAGCGCAAGCATCAGGCCTAGTCTCCTCGATACGCGCCATGGAGAACAGGGCATCCGACAGGCGATTGCTGTAGCGTTTGAGCGCGTCGCGCAGCGGATGCGCGCGGTCCATGGCCGTCAGCAGGCGTTCGAGCCGACGGGACTGGGTGCGCGCCACGTGCAGCTGGGCAGAGGCGAGATTCCTCCCCGGGATCACGAACTGTTTTAACGGGCCGCTCTCGGCCATATTGCGGTCGATAAGCCGCTCCAGGGCGGTGATCTCCTCTTCGCCGACCGTCTGGCTCAGGCGGGTCAGGCCCCGCGCATCGCTGGCCAGTTCAGCCCCCAGCACGAACAGCGTCTGCTGAATATGGTGCAGGCTTTCCCGGAGCCCGGCGTCGCGGGTCGTGGCGTAGCAGACGCCCAGTTGGGATATCAGTTCATCGACGGTGCCGTAGGCCTCGACGCGAATATGGTCTTTCTCGATGCGGCTGCCGCCGTACAGGGCGGTGGTGCCTTTATCCCCGGTGCGGGTATAGATACGATACATTCAGTTTCTCTCACTTAACGGCAGGACTTTAACCAGCTGCCCGGCGTTGGCGCCGAGCGTACGCAGATGATCGTCGCTATCGGTGACGTGTCCGGTAGCCAGCGGCGCGTCCGCCGGCAGCTGGGCATGAGTGAGGGCTATCTCGCCGGACGCGCTGAGCCCTATACCCACCCGCAGGGGCGAGCTTCTGGCCGCCAGGGCGCCCAGCGCAGCGGCGTCACCGCCTCCGTCATAGGTTATGGTCTGGCAGGGGACCCCCTGCTCCTCCAGCCCCCAGCACAGCTCATTGATGGCGCCGGCATGGTGCCCGCGCGGATCGTAAAACAGGCGTACGCCTGGCGGTGAAAGCGACATGACGGTCCCCTCGTTAACACTCAGAATGCCTGGCGGAAAATCGCGGCAATCTCCTGCTCGTTGCCTTTACGCGGGTTCGAGAACGCATTGCCGTCTTTCAGAGCCATCTCAGCCATGTAGGGGAAGTCGGCCTCTTTTACTCCCAGATCGCGCAGATGCTGCGGAATACCGATATCCATCGACAGACGCGTGATAGCGGCGATGGCTTTTTCCGCCGCGTCGAGAGTGGACAGTCCGGTGATATTTTCGCCCATCAGTTCAGCAATCTCGGCGAATTTCTCCGGGTTGGCGATCAGGTTGTAGCGGGCCACATGCGGCAGCAGGACAGCGTTGGCCACGCCGTGCGGCATGTCGTACAGGCCGCCCAGCTGGTGCGCCATGGCGTGCACGTAGCCGAGGTTGGCGTTATTGAAAGCCATCCCGGCCAGCAGAGAGGCATAGGCCATGTTTTCCCGCGCCTGCAGATTGCTGCCGAGGGCCACGGCCTGGCGCAGGTTGCGGGCGATGAGGCGGATCGCCTGCATGGCGGCGGCGTCCGTCACCGGGTTAGCGTCTTTGGAGATATAGGCCTCTACGGCGTGGGTCAGGGCATCCATCCCGGTCGCCGCGGTCAGGGCGGCCGGTTTACCGATCATCAGCAGCGGATCGTTGATAGAGACCGACGGCAGGTTGCGCCAGCTGACGATCACAAACTTCACTTTGGTTTCGGTGTTGGTCAGGACGCAGTGGCGGGTGACCTCGCTGGCGGTGCCGGCGGTGGTATTGACCGCGACGATAGGCGGCAGCGGGTTGGTCAGGGTCTCGATTCCGGCATACTGGTACAGATCGCCCTCATGGGTGGCGGCGATGCCGATGCCTTTGCCGCAATCGTGCGGGCTGCCGCCGCCCACGGTGACGATGATGTCGCACTGTTCGCGGCGAAACACGGCGAGGCCGTCGCGCACGTTGGTGTCTTTCGGGTTCGGCTCGACGCCGTCAAAGATCGCCACCTCGATCCCGGCCTCCCGCAGATAATGCAGGGTTTTGTCCACCGCGCCATCTTTAATTGCCCGCAGGCCTTTGTCGGTGACCAGCAGGGCTTTTTTCCCCCCCAGCAGCTGGCAGCGTTCGCCGACTACGGAAATGGCGTTGGGGCCAAAAAAGTTAACGTTTGGCACCAGATAATCAAACATACGATAGCTCATAATATACCTTCTCGCTTCAGGTTATAATGCGGAAAAACAATCCAGGGCGCACTGTGCTAATAATTGATCCTGCTCGACCGTACCGCCGCTAACGCCGACGGCGCCAATTACCTGCTCATTAAAAATAACTGGCAGGCCGCCGCCAAAAATAATAATTCGCTGTTGGTTGGTAAGCTGCAGACCGTACAGAGATTGTCCTGGCTGGACCGCTGGCGTAATTTCATGGGTACCTTGCTTCAGGCTGCAGGCGCTCCAGGCTTTATTCAGGGAAATATCGCAGCTGGAGACGAAGGCCTCGTCCATCCGCTGGATAAGCAGCGTGTTGCCTCCGCGGTCAACCACGGAAAACACCACCGCCACGTTGATCTCAGTGGCTTTTTTTTCCACCGCCGCCGCCATTTGCTGGGCGGCGGCCAGGGTGATTGTCTGAACTTGTTGGCTCTTGTTCATCATTCTCTCCCGCACCAGGATAACGCTGGCGCGAATAGTCAGTAGGGGGCGATAGTAAAAAACTATTACCATTCGGTTGGCTTGCTTTATTTTTGTCAGCGTTATTTTGTCGCCCGCCATGATTTAGTCAATAGGGTTAAAATAGCGTCGGCAAAACGTAATTAAGGGCGTTTTTTATTAATTGATTTATATCATTGCGGGCGATCACATTTTTTATTTTTGCCGCCGGAGTAAAGTTTCATAGTGAAACTGTCGGTAGATTTCGTGTGCCAAATTGAAACGAAATTAAATTTATTTTTTTCACCACTGGCTCATTTAAAGTTCCGCTATTGCCAGTAATGGCCGGGCGGCAACGACGCTGGCCCGGCGTATTCGCTACCGTCTGCGGATTTCACCTTTTGAGCCGATGAACAATGAAAAGATCAAAACGATTTGCAGTACTGGCCCAGCGCCCCGTCAATCAGGACGGGCTGATTGGCGAGTGGCCTGAAGAGGGGCTGATCGCCATGGACAGCCCCTTTGACCCGGTCTCTTCAGTAAAAGTGGACAACGGTCTGATCGTCGAACTGGACGGCAAACGCCGGGACCAGTTTGACATGATCGACCGATTTATCGCCGATTACGCGATCAACGTTGAGCGCACAGAGCAGGCAATGCGCCTGGAGGCGGTGGAAATAGCCCGCATGCTGGTGGATATTCACGTCAGCCGGGAGGAGATCATTGCCATCACTACCGCCATCACGCCGGCCAAAGCGGTCGAGGTGATGGCGCAGATGAACGTGGTGGAGATGATGATGGCGCTGCAGAAGATGCGTGCCCGCCGGACCCCCTCCAACCAGTGCCACGTCACCAATCTCAAAGATAATCCGGTGCAGATTGCCGCTGACGCCGCCGAGGCCGGGATCCGCGGCTTCTCAGAACAGGAGACCACGGTCGGTATCGCGCGCTATGCGCCGTTTAACGCCCTGGCGCTGTTGGTCGGTTCGCAGTGCGGCCGTCCCGGCGTGTTGACGCAGTGCTCGGTGGAAGAGGCCACCGAGCTGGAGCTGGGCATGCGTGGCTTAACCAGCTACGCCGAGACGGTGTCGGTCTACGGCACTGAAGCGGTATTTACCGACGGCGATGATACTCCGTGGTCAAAGGCGTTCCTCGCCTCGGCCTACGCCTCCCGCGGGTTGAAAATGCGCTACACCTCCGGCACCGGATCCGAAGCGCTGATGGGCTATTCGGAGAGCAAGTCGATGCTCTACCTCGAATCGCGCTGCATCTTCATTACCAAAGGCGCCGGGGTTCAGGGGCTGCAAAACGGCGCGGTGAGCTGTATCGGCATGACCGGCGCTGTGCCGTCGGGCATTCGGGCGGTGCTGGCGGAAAACCTGATCGCCTCTATGCTCGACCTCGAAGTGGCGTCCGCTAACGACCAGACTTTCTCCCACTCGGATATTCGCCGCACCGCGCGCACCCTGATGCAGATGCTGCCGGGCACCGACTTTATTTTCTCCGGCTACAGCGCGGTGCCGAACTACGACAACATGTTCGCCGGCTCGAACTTCGATGCGGAAGATTTTGATGATTACAACATCCTGCAGCGTGACCTGATGGTTGACGGCGGCCTGCGTCCGGTGACCGAGGCGGAAACCATTGCCATTCGCCAGAAAGCGGCGCGGGCGATCCAGGCGGTTTTCCGCGAGCTGGGGCTGCCGCCAATCGCCGACGAGGAGGTGGAGGCCGCCACCTACGCGCACGGTAGCAACGAGATGCCGCCGCGTAACGTGGTGGAGGATCTGAGTGCGGTGGAAGAGATGATGAAGCGCAACATCACCGGCCTCGATATTGTCGGCGCGCTGAGCCGCAGCGGCTTTGAGGATATCGCCAGCAATATTCTCAATATGCTGCGCCAGCGGGTCACCGGCGATTACCTGCAGACCTCGGCCATTCTCGATCGGCAGTTCGAGGTGGTGAGTGCGGTCAACGACATCAATGACTATCAGGGGCCGGGCACCGGCTATCGCATCTCTGCCGAACGCTGGGCGGAGATCAAAAATATTCCGGGCGTGGTTCAGCCCGACACCATTGAATAAGGCGGTATTCCTGTGCAACAGACAACCCAAATTCAGCCCTCTTTTACCCTGAAAACCCGCGAGGGCGGGGTAGCTTCTGCCGATGAACGCGCCGATGAAGTGGTGATCGGCGTCGGCCCTGCCTTCGATAAACACCAGCATCACACTCTGATCGATATGCCCCATGGCGCGATCCTCAAAGAGCTGATTGCCGGGGTGGAAGAAGAGGGGCTTCACGCCCGGGTGGTGCGCATTCTGCGCACGTCCGACGTCTCCTTTATGGCCTGGGATGCTGCCAACCTGAGCGGCTCGGGGATCGGCATCGGTATCCAGTCGAAGGGGACCACGGTCATCCATCAGCGCGATCTGCTGCCGCTCAGCAACCTGGAGCTGTTCTCCCAGGCGCCGCTGCTGACGCTGGAAACCTACCGGCAGATTGGCAAAAACGCCGCGCGCTATGCGCGCAAAGAGTCACCTTCGCCGGTGCCGGTGGTGAACGATCAGATGGTGCGGCCGAAATTTATGGCCAAAGCCGCGCTATTTCATATCAAAGAGACCAAACATGTGGTGCAGGACGCCGAGCCCGTCACCCTGCACGTCGACTTAGTAAGGGAGTGACCATGAGCGAGAAAACCATGCGCGTGCAGGATTATCCGTTAGCCACCCGCTGCCCGGAGCATATCCTGACGCCTACCGGCAAACCATTGACCGATATTACCCTCGAGAAGGTGCTCTCTGGCGAGGTGGGCCCGCAGGATGTGCGGATCTCCCGCCAGACCCTTGAGTACCAGGCGCAGATTGCTGAGCAGATGCAGCGCCATGCGGTGGCGCGCAATTTCCGCCGCGCGGCGGAGCTTATCGCCATTCCTGACGAGCGCATTCTGGCTATCTATAACGCGCTGCGCCCGTTCCGCTCCTCGCAGGCGGAGCTGCTGGCGATCGCCGACGAGCTGGAGCACACCTGGCATGCGACAGTGAATGCCGCCTTTGTCCGGGAGTCGGCGGAAGTGTATCAGCAGCGGCATAAGCTGCGTAAAGGAAGCTAAGCGGAGGTCAGCATGCCGTTAATAGCCGGGATTGATATCGGCAACGCCACCACCGAGGTGGCGCTGGCGTCCGACGACCCGCAGGCGAGGGCGTTTGTTGCCAGCGGGATCGTCGCGACGACGGGCATGAAAGGGACGCGGGACAATATCGCCGGGACCCTCGCCGCGCTGGAGCAGGCCCTGGCGAAAACACCGTGGTCGATGAGCGATGTCTCTCGCATCTATCTTAACGAAGCCGCGCCGGTGATTGGCGATGTGGCGATGGAGACCATCACCGAGACCATTATCACCGAATCGACCATGATCGGTCATAACCCGCAGACGCCGGGCGGGGTGGGCGTTGGCGTGGGGACGACTATCGCCCTCGGGCGGCTGGCGACGCTGCCGGCGGCGCAGTATGCCGAGGGGTGGATCGTACTGATTGACGACGCCGTCGATTTCCTTGACGCCGTGTGGTGGCTCAATGAGGCGCTCGACCGGGGGATCAACGTGGTGGCGGCGATCCTCAAAAAGGACGACGGCGTGCTGGTGAACAACCGCCTGCGTAAAACCCTGCCGGTGGTAGATGAAGTGACGCTCCTGGAGCAGGTCCCCGAGGGGGTGATGGCGGCGGTGGAAGTGGCCGCGCCGGGCCAGGTGGTGCGGATCCTGTCGAATCCCTACGGGATCGCCACCTTCTTCGGGCTAAGCCCGGAAGAGACCCAGGCCATCGTCCCCATCGCCCGCGCCCTGATTGGCAACCGTTCAGCGGTGGTGCTCAAGACCCCGCAGGGGGACGTGCAGTCGCGGGTGATCCCGGCGGGCAACCTCTACATTAGCGGCGAAAAGCGCCGCGGAGAGGCCGATGTCGCCGAGGGCGCGGAAGCCATCATGCAGGCGATGAGCGCCTGTGCTCCGGTACGCGACATCCGCGGCGAACCGGGCACTCACGCCGGCGGCATGCTTGAGCGGGTGCGCAAGGTAATGGCGTCCCTGACCGGCCATGAGATGAGCGCGATATACATCCAGGATCTGCTGGCGGTGGATACGTTTATTCCGCGCAAGGTGCAGGGCGGGATGGCCGGCGAGTGCGCCATGGAAAATGCCGTCGGGATGGCGGCGATGGTGAAAGCGGACCGTCTGCAAATGCAGGTTATCGCCCGCGAACTGAGCGCCCGACTGCAGACCGAGGTGGTGGTGGGCGGCGTGGAGGCCAACATGGCCATCGCCGGGGCGTTAACCACTCCCGGCTGTGCGGCGCCGCTGGCGATCCTCGATCTCGGCGCCGGCTCGACGGATGCGGCGATCGTCAACGCGGAGGGGCAGATAACGGCGGTCCATCTCGCCGGGGCGGGGAATATGGTCAGCCTGTTGATTAAAACCGAGCTGGGCCTCGAGGATCTTTCGCTGGCGGAAGCGATAAAAAAATACCCGCTGGCCAAAGTGGAAAGCCTGTTCAGTATTCGTCACGAGAATGGCGCGGTGGAGTTCTTTCGGGAAGCCCTCAGCCCGGCGGTGTTCGCCAAAGTGGTGTACATCAAGGAGGGCGAACTGGTGCCGATCGATAACGCCAGCCCGCTGGAAAAAATTCGTCTCGTGCGCCGGCAGGCGAAAGAGAAAGTGTTTGTCACCAACTGCCTGCGCGCGCTGCGCCAGGTCTCACCCGGCGGTTCCATTCGCGATATCGCCTTTGTGGTGCTGGTGGGCGGCTCATCGCTGGACTTTGAGATCCCGCAGCTTATCACGGAAGCCTTGTCGCACTATGGCGTAGTCGCCGGGCAGGGCAATATTCGGGGAACAGAAGGGCCGCGCAATGCGGTCGCCACCGGGCTGCTACTGGCCGGTCAGGCGAATTAAACGGGCGCTCGCGCCAGCCTCTCTCTTTAACGTGCTATTTCAGGATGCCGATAATGAACCAGACTTCTACCTTAACCGGGCAGTGCGTGGCCGAGTTTCTTGGCACCGGATTGCTCATTTTCTTCGGCGCGGGCTGCGTCGCTGCGCTGCGGGTCGCCGGGGCCAGCTTTGGTCAGTGGGAGATCAGTATTATCTGGGGCCTTGGCGTCGCCATGGCCATCTACCTGACGGCCGGTGTCTCCGGCGCGCACCTTAATCCGGCGGTGACCATTGCCCTGTGGCTGTTCGCCTGTTTTGAACGCCGCAAGGTGCTGCCGTTTATTGTTGCCCAGACGGCCGGGGCCTTCTGCGCCGCCGCGCTGGTGTATGGGCTCTATCGCCAGCTGTTTCTCGATCTTGAACAGAGTCAGCATATCGTGCGCGGCACTGCCGCCAGCCTTAACCTGGCCGGGGTCTTTTCCACGTACCCGCATCCACATATCACTTTTATACAAGCGTTTGCCGTTGAGACCACCATCACGGCAATCCTGATGGCGATGATCATGGCCCTGACCGACGACGGCAACGGAATTCCGCGCGGGCCGCTGGCGCCGTTGCTGATTGGCTTGCTGATCGCCGTGATCGGCGCGTCGATGGGGCCGCTAACCGGCTTTGCGCTGAATCCGGCGCGCGACTTCGGCCCAAAACTGTTTACCAGTCTGGCCGGGTGGGGCTCGATCGCCTTTACCGGTGGGCTGGCGATCCCTTACTTTCTGGTGCCGCTGCTGGCGCCGGTGGTGGGGGCGATTATCGGGGCGTTTTTGTATCGCAAGCTTATCGGCCGCCTTCTGCCGTGCGAATGCGGTATCGATGAGTAAAGCGGGACCCGCCGCAGCGCGGCGGGTTTCCCCGGCCTGATGCCGGGGGGGTTATTTTTTGATGACCGCGCTGAGATCGCCAAGTTTAGCGGCGGGGTTCTTGTGGCACTCCTGCAGCATTTTCGGTACCGAAACGGTCTCGACTTCATGCCAGTCAACATAGTCGCCGCCGCTAAAGTCGGTGTTGCGATTCACTACCCAGAAGGCCACCGGGGTCATGCTTTTTGGGTTCATATCCATAAATTCCTGACAGGTCATATTCTGCGGCGTGGTTTCCTCAACCGCGAACGCCGGGCTGGTCATCAGACAGAATGTGGTAGCCGCCACGGTCAATACGAGTGCTTTAGGGAAGGTGCGAACAAGTTCCTGATATGAGATCATCATATTCATCCGGAGCGCATCCCAGAGGGACATCATGAGCCATCAACTCACCTTCGCCGATAGTGAATTCAGCACTAAGCGCCGTCAGACCAGAAAAGAGATTTTCTTGTCCCGCATGGAGCAGATTCTGCCATGGCAGAATATGACCGCTGTCATCGAGCCGTTTTATCCCAAGGCGGGCAATGGCCGACGGCCCTATCCGCTGGAGACCATGCTGCGTATTCACTGCATGCAGCATTGGTACAACCTGAGCGACGGTGCCATGGAAGATGCCCTGTACGAAATCGCCTCCATGCGCCTGTTTGCCCGATTATCCCTGGATAGCACCCTGCCGGATCGCACCACCATCATGAATTTCCGCCACCTGCTCGAGCAGCATCAACTGGCCCGTCAATTGTTCAAGACCATCAATCGCTGGCTGGCCGAAGCAGGCGTCATGATGACCTAAGGCACTTTGGTGGATGCCACCATCATTGAGGCACCCAGCTCTACCAAGAACAAAGAGCAGCAACGCGATCCGGAGATGCATCAGACCAAGAAAGGCAATCAGTGGCACTTTGGCATGAAGGCCCACATTGGTGTCGATGCCAAGAGTGGCCTGACCCACAGCCTAGTCACCACCGCGGCCAACGAGCATGACCTCAATCAGCTGGGTAATCTGCTTCATGGAGAGGAGCAATTTGTCTCAGCCGATGCCGGCTACCAAGGAGCGCCACAGCGCGAGGAGCTGGCCGAGGTGGATGTGGACTGGCTGATCGCCGAGCGTCCCGGCAAGGTAAAAACCTTGAAGCAGCATCCGCGCAAGAACAAAACGGCCATCAACATCGAATACATGAAAGCCAGCATCCGTGCCAGGGTGGAGCACCCGTTTCGCATCATCAAGCGGCAGTTCGGCTTCGTGAAAGCCAGATACAAGGGGCTGCTGAAAAACGATAACCAACTGGCGATGTTATTCACCCTGGCCAACCTGTTTCGGGTGGACCAAATGATACGTCAGTGGGAGAGATCTCAGTAAAAACCGGAAATAACGCCAGAAATGGTGGAAAAAATAGCCTAAATAGGCTGATTCGATGTGTTTGCGGGAAAAAAATCGGCCCAGATCCGCGAAATTTTAATCAGCGAGTCAGCTTGGGAAGAAATGACCTGCTTATTCGCACCTTCCCTGACTGCCCCCACACACACCATAACAGGGATATCCCCAGCAACCTGTTTTGCCAGAGTCGCGACACGTTTGCGCTGCTCCGGGGTTAGATAGGCGTAGCTACCGGTAGACCCCAGAATACCCATTGAATCCACCCGTGCCGTCGTAAGGCGGGCCAAAATATTATTGAATCCCTTTTCATCGACGCCGTTGGCGGTAACAGGGGTCATTGGGAAAGCAGACAAGCCGGTGAACATGGTGTTTCTCCTCAATGGTATTACGGTTGTTGCTCTTCAATGAGAGTTACGTCAACCCGCAGACCTGGCGTCATTGCTTCGAGGCCATCGGTCAGCATCTTCCCGGCTTCGTGAAGTTTTTCCAGTGGCATTTGCGGCAGACTCTCCAGAATAAACCACATGTGCTGTGCTTCCACATCTAAGCGGGTTCTGACTCCTTGTCGCCAGTTCCAGCGACGGCAGGTCACACCGGCATCATCACGCCAGATAACTTCACCTTGCGAAGGATATTCAACGGCGATTTCACCCTCTTTTACCGTATCAAACGGCTCAGTGCCTGTTGCCACAACGAGGCGTGGTAGCCCCTGATAGGCAGCAATGTTCTCGCCCCCCACCGGCACGGCGTAGCGAAGGCTAACGGCATTATAGAGATCAACGATGGGGTCAAGTGCTGGCATCGCGCCGTCACGTAATACACGCTTACGTAACGCATCAGCTGAACAAGGGGTGCGTTTAGGCTTAGCGCCAAACGTCTGAAAAATCTCAGCCCATGCAGCTAAATGCGATTCTGCCCACTCAGGCTCACCGACAAGAACCGCTTCACAAGCTTCTCTCAGCGCTGTTTCACCAATATCAGGGTTCAGCACCGGCGCAGCGTTTACATAGATACTGAGTGCCCGGAAACCGGGTGCAATACGATAAATTTCAGGGGCAATTGACGGAGATACTGTTAACACGGAATAATCCTGTAATGACCAATTTAAATCATGATAATGACCAATGACTAAAAAAGTCAATTTAATGACCGATGCTGGTTCGATTGCCAGCACAGTAAATGAAGCTGTATCTCAGCGGATTAAGCTGTATCGCAAACAAAAAAAAATCTCCCTTGATGAACTCTCCCGCCGGGCGGGCGTCAGCAAGGGTGCACTGGTTGAAATTGAGGGGTGCCGGGCAAATCCCAGTATTGCTCTGTTGTGCCGCCTGGCCGTCGCGATGGGGGTTTCGGTGGCAGACTTTGTGGATGTCAGTTCGAAACCAACGGTGCATCTCATCGCTGAAGAGGAAATCCCCGAATTATGGCAAGGCGAAAAAGGCGGACGAGCCAGACTGCTTGCAGGATCAGGTGGCCCTGATATGACCGAGATGTGGATGTGGGAAATGCAACCGGGGGAAAAGTTTGCTTCCCCCGGCCACACAGATGGAACGCTTGAATTGTTTTACGTCCAGGAAGGCACACTCACACTGGGTGTACAAGATCACCTGTATCAAGTGAACACCAACTGTTCGGCAACCGCGAGAACAGACGTTGCGCATTGCTATGAAAACCGAGGAGCGAGCCCATTGGTGTTCATCATGACGGTACATGAGAAATCATCCTGAGAGTTACCCAACATACCGTTCGGTCCTGTCTCGTCACATATTCGTTTACAAGGAGTTAATCAGTGGATAACCCGCATCTCAGTTTTACTAAAGACCTGTTTACGGTCACAACCGATCCCGCTTTTTTGAGCTGGAAGCCATTCATGATTACCTTTCGCAATCGTCCTGGGCTCCTGGTATTGATATAGAAACGGTCAGTGTATCTATCCAGAACAGCCTTTGTTTTGGCCTACTGGATGGCACAAGACAGATCGGTTTCACCCGTCTGGTGACAGACTTTGCCACTTTTGGTTATTTGTGCGACGTCTACGTGCTGAACGACTATCAGAAAAGTGGCCTCGGTCGTTGGTTGATTGAATGCTGTCACGCCCATCCATTGATGTCACGCCTGCGACGGATAATGCTGGTCACTGACAGCGCCCCTTGGCTATACCAGAAAATGGGGTATCTCCCGTTGAACCGACCAGACTTTGTCTGGCAGATCAACCGACCAGACATGTATCGTAAAACCGAAGGTACTGTAACAGTTGAAAAAGTAGGGGCGGCATTTGCATTGATCAAATGCCACCATAGGCCTGAAGCAGAATATGAATTTACTGGTGAGTTTCTCGGGCTTTCACACGAGCTGAAGTTTGCAGGGAAGAATTTACGAGAACTGAGAGAAACTGGCTGTTCTATTTATGGAATTTATCAGGATGAATACGGCATGACCTTACTTCCTGATCATCCCGGCATTAAACTGGCCGAAATACTAGCGGTATCAAATATAGGACTGAATAAATTTTCGGTTTACATGGGATGTCGCGAGCAAGAGATAGTTGAATTGTTGAACGGTTCAGTTTCACTGACGAAAGCTATGGCACTCCGGTTATCGCATGTAGTCGGTGGAAGTTGGTCGAAGTGGATGTTAATTCAAGAGCAGTTTGAATTACAGTTGGCACAACGAGAGATTAAAGAATTAATGATTTTGACTAATATCGGGGATGAGGTCGTTGGATTATAGTAAAACAACCATCTTTAACTGATGGGTTTGGCCTTTCCATCCATAAGAAAGGCCATTTCTGTAAAAAAATAAATTACCCGCGACTGCAGCCGAAGCTACGGTCGCCATCTCCGTATACTTTTGTATCAAGTTTAGCCAGGTAGTCAAGACGATTCAGTAATTTATTGTATTCTCCTTCAAAGTTAAAATCATTGACGTCTAATATATAACGACAATTTTCAGGGTAGTGAGCCAATCCCGGATAATCATCCAGTTCCAATCCCAGTGCGCTATACCATGCTCTTACAATCATCATCCTTAAATTGCTTTCAGCCTCATAATCACCTAAATGGTAATAAGCATCTTTGTTAAAAAAAAGACCAATATGAAAATGACATTTTCCCTCTTCGGAAAACTCCCTTACCCAAACATGACGAACTCGGTTTGGATATATTCTTTTACCGTTGGCGGCTCTGGCTCTCTCATTGGCCTCCAACATGGCATTTAATGCATTACGGAAACGGGATATGGCACCAGGCTCTAGATTAGGAAAACAGCAAACAGTATCACCTCTGTCTAGAATGGGGGGGTAATGTACATCAACACGTAATGCCATTGTTCTGGGGAATTCACTGAGTGCATCATTGACGACTCGTTCAATATTTTTTTTATAGGCGAGCACATGCTCACCATGTGAACCATGATATAATTCCATGTTTCGATCCTGTAGCTAGTCCTACGGCTTTCGATAGCCGTATATAGTAATATGATAAGACATAGTTGAATGTCTGTAATTAGTTATGTTAATTAACTGTTGGTAGTAATGATTGCTTTATAATACCTTTCCAACAATAAAACTTGTTATCAACCCATTACCCGTGCAGTAAAATACTTAAAAAGTAACTCTGCAATTATGATCATCCAAAGATACCATTATCCCAGTATCTTTTTACCGTGGAAATGCTTATTCCTAAGATCTTTGCCACCTTGGATTGAGAGTAATGCTTAGCCTTCTCATTCTGAATTAGATAAGAATATTTACTTCCTTCAGGTCTTCCCTGCATTTTCTTTGGTTTTGTTTTGTTAGTAGGCATCTTTTGCTCTCATCTAGCTATTAGGCAATAACTCCATACTGTCGAGATGTATGTAAACTAAGTGGTTATGCTTAACATTGGTATCAGAATGTATGGTTTACTTCACCGTTAAAGGGATTAATAATGATGGCATCTCCTCCTTTCATCGCCTTTTGAGGTGTATCGCCTTCGGCAATTACCGGAACCATTACCGCTAGATCATTTGTGTAATAAATTGGTATCCAGCAATAGCATGATTGTTTAGGGGGAGTTTTATTTCTTTTCAATACTGCCTCAACTCCAAATGTAATAAGTTCAAAGATTGGCATAATCACAATGCTGCTCAAATCAAAAAAACAACCATCGTAGACTGTGTCCTTTATCAGTATGATATTAGATAACCCTCCTGCAATGAGATGTTTGCGGTTCACGCGCCGATCTGTGTAAATAAAAATTGCTTTTTTTACATTGAAACTTTTTATAATGTATGAGAGCTTTTCATGAATTAATTTTTTTTCGCTCTTTCCCATCTTATCATGAGGTATTTTGTGCGCATAAAAATCTTGATCGACAACCTCGTTCCGGTGTCGAATGTGAGTGTTCCAGACGGAATAAAAAAACTCTTCGTAAGTTAATTTTGGCTCACCCCGTGCGATTGAGGGGGCCTTCTCTTCAAAAATACAGCCTAATGTTGACTCCAAAGTTTGAGCTATATGATATTGCGATGTTATTTTATTCAATGCTGGGGCTGTGGCGTTTAACAAAAATGATATCACCTCTGACCTAGAGTATCCTTTTGCATTGCTATAGTCGTCGATTGCATCAATAGTTGATTTTTTGTTTGCGCTGAAAGTGATGCGTTTTTTCATATGTATCCTTGACTTTCGTTAATGTAAAATGTGATAAACGGTGGTGATTTAGTATCTTTTATTGACGGATTGTTTCTGTTAATTAAGCCAGCTATTCTTTAGAATAGCTGGGGAGTTATGATTTTGAGGCTGCTGTTAATTACAATATACTGAGAAGGTTAATAGGAACCTATCAATGTCTTTGCGTAACCAATAATGTCGGCTGTTAATTTTCTTTGGGCGTGGTAAACCATTAGGCAGCTTGTCTTGGCAAAGCCATTTTCGAATTGTTTGGGCTTTAAGGTTTAATAGATGTGCTAACTCACTTGTGGAAACAAGTTCAGATAAAGATGTTCTGGATTGCTCATATATGCTCATGCTACCACCTCAATGATTGAGATGCAGGCATATACAAAAAGTAATGAAATTAGAAGGGAAAGAAAGGACCAAAAAGAAAACGAAAAAGCCAAGCTTGAATAAGCTTCAGGGTCAGGGTCACTACCTTCGCTTGAGCCGGATGAGGTACTTTTAGTTGATTTAGACGCATTACCTTGCGAGTTTTCGGCCAGATTTTTGTGCGAGATGATACGTGCAAAAAAAACGCCCAAAGTTTTATGTCGATTGTTTTTATTGTATAAAGAGTTTTTTTCATTGAGGTGTCCAAGAGCAGCTCGAATCCTGATGTTCATCTGTCTTTCCTGAAATATGGACTCAGCACAGGTTTGTCGCTGCTTACTAGAACGAACAACTTTGATCTTACCCACGACCCGTACTATTCGAGCCTTTGAGCTAGTTTGCGCAGAACTCATCAAAGAATTAGACATAATGCTTTATCTCCTGATTTAAAAGTGGACGATGGAATTTAAACCTTAAAATACACTTATGTCAACGATGGATGTTGTTCTGTAATCTATTGATATTAAATGAAATCAACGCATATCAACGGTTATTTTTTTACAATATTTGCTTGCTGTAAGATCCACCTCTCAATTTTTTCATGCCATTTGCGCAACAGATCTAACGGACGACGGCGGTAGTGTTTTTCCGCCAGTGCACTTGGTTTGTGTCCCATAATTTGAGCAACAATACCTGTTGGCACTTCAACCCATTCAGCAAGAGTGCCAAAACTACGGCGTAAGCCGTGAAGGCTGATATGTGGTAACTCAGCTCGAGCTAACGCTCTGTTGTGTCCTGAACGCGGTTCAATAATTTTGCCACTTTTGCTGTTACTTCTGAAAACCCAACCCTCCTTATTTACGTCAGAATTTGGGAATTGCGCTAGCGCACTTAACAGCTCAGAAACATAAGGAGTGAGAGGGATGATACGTTCGCCTTCGATCTTGTCTTTAATCCTCATGCTTGACCATTTGAAATCTACGTCAGACCACCGAAGTGACGCAATTTCTTCACGCCGTGCACCGGTGAGCAAAAGTACTTGGAGATAGGCCGATGCAATGGGATTATTGAGGCTACGTACGGCACTGAACCAGATTTTTAACTGTTCTTTTTGTAAGCAATCTCCCGCTTTACTCGCTGATACTGGAACCACTTTTCTCACGTTATGATCTTGTGCAATATCGCCATGGATTATTCCCTGATATTTTTTCTGGTAATTAGCCCATTTGATAAATGCACGCAACAGCCGGTAGGCATGAGCAGTGACGGTAGGCCGATTTTGTCTCTCTGTACTTAGCCATGCGGCAATGTTCTCTGGTGTTAGTTCCGATAACGGTAGGTCGAGTAAGCTAGCCAATGGTCCAGCCGAGGTTGGGCCCCGGCCTCTTTTTTTACTTACCCCTCCACGGCTGGACAAGTTAATGTGATCGGCAATGTATCGAGTAGAATATGGGCGTTTAGTTTTTGCGCTGATTCCGGTTCTCAATTCTTCAAGGTAATCTTCCCAAGCGCTTGTGAAGGTTACCTTCGTTTTACGAGATTCAGCCTGCTGTGATTCCGCTTCAGCAATTTTTTCTGCCTTAGCTATACGCGGATCTATTCCAGTATCGATTAATGTTTGCAGCCGCCTGGCTTCGGCCCTGGCATCATCAATCCTCCAATCGTTAATGTTGCCAATGGTCATGCGAAGGGTTTTTCCCGCATATACGCTTTGGAACACAAAAGCTTTTGTTCCGCGAGTTGCCCGACATGCCAGGGAAGTTACGTCCGCATCCCAAAGAAATGCCTGGGTTTTTCCTTCAGATAAAGCAAATTTTCGAATGCGCTCGAAGGTGAGTTTTTGTCTTGGAAGTGCCATTTTGGGGCTCCAGATGAGAAATGTTACATCACCATAATGTAACTGCTGGTGTAAGTAAAATGGGGGAATAAACATCAACACCTGTCAATTTTTATCAACAGGTGTTTTTAATAACACAATGTTTTATAATGAATTACTTGTTTTAAGAGTAGGTTTTTAAAGGGGTAAAAATATAATAACGTCGCATTCGTAATGCGAAGGTCGTAGGTTCGACTCCTATTATCGGCACCATTTCAAACTCTTCCCAAGTCTACCTAAATCAACTAAAAGCCCGTATACTGCGGTTTCTGGCCCGTATCTTATCTCCTGTTATCAACTGGACTCAACCGAAATCAAGTTGCAGTTGGGGGCATAAGTGGGGGCATTCTGTGTTCGGTCCAGGGAGATGCCCCCAATGAAGCTTAATGCACGACAGGTAGATGCTGCTAAACCCAGAGAGAAAACCTATAAGCTAGCAGATGGTGCAGGCTTGTATCTCGAAGTTGTTCCTTCTGGTTCTCGATACTGGCGGATGAAATATCGCTTCAATGGAAAAGAGAAGCGTATGGCTTTTGGTGTCTATCCGGCAGTGTCCCTTGCACAAGCGAGGGCACTACGTGATGAAGCCAAGAAAAAGCTGGCCGAAGGTATCGATCCATCGTTTGCCAAGAAAGAAGAAAAGCTGGTTCGCGACGTGCAGCTCAATAATACGTTTCAGGCTGTGGCGCTTGAGTGGCACGGTACGAAGGTGAGCCGGTGGTCAGAAGGCTATGCATCCGACATTATCGAAGCTTTCAATAAAGATATTTTCCCCTATATCGGCCAACTGCCGGTGAATGACATCAAGCCTTTGGTTCTGCTGAATGTGCTACGTCGAATGGAAAGCCGTGGCGCGACAGAGAAGGCCAAGAAGGTTCGCCAGCGTTGCAGTGAAGTCTTTCGTTACGCCATCGTTACCGGTCGTGCGGAATACAATCCTGCAGCGGATCTAACCAGCGCAATGTCAGGGCATGAATCGAAGCATTATCCCTTCCTTACCGTTGAGGAGTTACCAGACTTCTTTAAAGCTCTCTCTGGCTATACAGGCAGCCCGTTAGTTGTTCTTGCCGCTCGTTTGCTGATCCTTACGGGAGTTCGTACTGGCGAGCTCCGAGGTGCTTTCTGGAGTGAATTTGATCTTGAGAAAGCGGTGTGGGAAATTCCTGCCGACCGAATGAAGATGAAACGACCTCACCTTGTCCCCCTCTCTACCCAAGCGCTGGAAATCGTACAGCAACTCAAAGTGATGTCAGGGCAATATCCACTGGTTTTCCCGGGACGTAATGATCCCCGCAAGACGATGAGTGAAGCGAGTATTAATCAGGTGTTTAAGCGGATTGGATACACGGGGAAGGTAACGGGGCATGGCTTCCGCCACACGATGAGTACAATTTTGCATGAGGAAGGGTTCAATACGGCATGGATTGAAACCCAGCTTGCGCATGTCGATAAGAATGCGATACGTGGGACGTACAACCATGCGTTGTATCTGGAAGGTAGGAGGGAGATGATGCAGTGGTATGCGGATTATATTAACAGCATTGGAGAATTGAATACTTATGGTGGGCTTATAATACCAGCTTCAAATTTATCCATTTATTCATAGTTAGAATAAAAAAAGCAGAGCACCTCCGTTTTGGAGGCGCTCAATAAAAGAATTTTTTTGCAAAGTTACATTTACAATTACTTCAGAACAGCTATGTCTACACATGCAGAGACTGAAGGTCCACTTTGTGCCAGTAACGGAATTTGAGAGTGTACAATATGTTAATCATTTTGATAGGTCAAATCTCGAAGTATAAATGGTACTGTTTGTGGGAATACCTGCAATCTCACTCCGTCAGGAAGTACTAATTGAATGTTGCTCGGGGCTGATTATGTCAAATATTACCGTGGTTGATGGCGGTCAATATATTGTGGGAATGTAGATGCGAGAATTTATTTCAGGTTGCTGTTATAATTAAGATGTAATCTCTAGTGAGTAAGAAATAAAAAAGGAATAAATTTTGAAATACTTAGAAGATAAGATAATAGATTTACTAAATAAAGCTTATGAGTTAGAACCATTAGTTATAAAACATCAGATGGATGCAACAGCATGGTCTAACTCACCAAGTGAGTATCCTGATTATCAAGAGTGGATTAATGATGGTCACGATAAATATGAGAGTCCATTTTTTGATATTTTAAAGTCAATTTATTTAAGTGTGTCTCTTTATGTCGAAAAAAACAATGTTCCTAAATATCTATCTATTTTTCATGATATATTTGGGGAAGACTATGAGAGGTGCAAGTATTATAATGAATTTAGTTATGATGATTATTGGACTGGGGTATTCAATAATACGTTTTTATTAAAGATGAACCAATTTTTAGGTCCTTTTGAATTCTTCGACTCTAATAGAAAAGAAACAGGGTTGCTTTATCTCGAGAATATACTCTCTGGAACAGAGTTTTACCTTAACGCATTGGGAATAACCCCTGCAAAGGAATCAGATGTTTATCAACCTATAAAGCAGTTAGTTAATGTTGTTTTCCCTTCTTCAACTAATGCAAGTAGCATTTTCCTGAAGCCCAATAAGCAATATAAACCTGATATTTTAGTGCCTGAACTAAAGGCCGCAATTGAATATAAATATGCGAATAGTAAAGAAAGATTAAACAAGAACATCGAAGAGGTAGTGTCTGATACGCAGGGATACACTAATGATGCTAATTATTCTTTTTTCTATGCTGTTTTTTATGTAACTCAAGATTTTATAGGTGAAAATAGGTTTATGGAGACGTGGAAACAACATAACTTCCCAAAAAACTGGATTCCTATTTATATAGTCGGACATTAATGTCCGATAGGTGTTGATATTTTCTTGGGGGTATGCGTTAATGGAAAGTATTTTTTTGCTTAAAAATAATATACTTTTCAATTGGTTACCTGCTCTCCGGTTCATAGCGGACATGACTACTCTCCAGTCTGTCCGCTGAGGGCAAAAGTAGGTATTTCATACATCTGATAAGATAGTTAAAATGATCATGTAACTATGCTGTTGTGCGGAACGTATTTGCATCGTTAAGATGAAGATTAATGCTCAATATATTACTGCTGAGCACAGTTCCTACTCCAATAGGTGAGCATTAAATATGACTCCACTCTCTCCTTATATTTTCGATGTATATGCCTTATCGCTGCCTAAAGGTCTGGGATTTGGTGCCAACAAGCCCGTAAGCGTATGGGCCAGTAGCGATCATCTAACAGTTGGCGCATTGTTACAGAACCATCACAGCAGGAAGTATGGAGTACTTATCATGCGACGTCGTGAGGACGAGGTGTGGGCTGTACTGCGTAAAGAATCAGAATCACTTAGTAACGATGAGGCTTTGGCAATCATACGCCAGGCATGCGACGAGGCTGCATGCCTCGTCCCTATACCTCCCAGCATTCGCAGGCGTGCCCCTTTATGGGATACCAAGGGATATGAACCAAGTGGCATTTTCAAATTGCTAGCACATCCTGCCAGACAGCGTGGTGCATGGATGTTGAATCAGTTATATCTTGCTATGCCTAATCCGGACCCCAACTGGGCTAGAGATTGTCAGACTGGCAATTTTCACACCAGACTATGGGAAGTCCTGCTTCTGGCTAGTTTCCGCGAACAGGGATTGTTGGTGACTCAAGAATACCCTTCACCAGACTTTTATGTAGCGAATGAGTTGGGTGGAGATGCTTGGGTTGAAGCAGTAACAGTCAATCCATCGGTGCGATACGACCATGCTAACGGCGGAGAGGTCCAGTTTCCTCGGGACAGACGTGAAAGAGTACTTGGAATAGCAGCTGAGCGTTATGCTAGGACATTACGAAACAAATTGTGCAAGAACTACACAAGCTTACCTCATGTTATTGGTAAACCATTTGCTATTGCAATCGCCGACTTCCATTCACCAGGATCAATGATGTGGAGCCGTGAAGCCCTTATATCTTATCTCTATGGATTCTATGCCAGAGAAGTCGATATCGAGGGGAAGGTTGTTGCTTTAGCCGAACCTATTTGTAACCTTCCAGGTGATCCCAATATACAGGCTGGTTTATTTACCTTTTGTGAAAATGAAACACTGTCTGCCATTATTTTTTCGAACGCGGCGACTTTATCTAAGTTGAGCCGAGTGCCTATGTCATTCGACGGTAAAGACGAAGATTATCGGTATGTAAGAATTGGTGAGTTCTATGATGATACTCCGGGGGTACTTCGTGGTATTCCCTTCTGCATGGATGTAAATAGCGACCAATATCGTAGTTTGTGGAAACCATATGGCTATGAACCATGGACTGCTGAGATCGAAGTGTTCCATAATCCGAATGCACTTCATCCAATAAATCCTGCATTGTTGCCTGAAGCAAGTCATTGGCTTCAGAGCAACAATGAGTTCGTTTGTAAGCGATTCTTTAAGAAGGGCATCTTGAGTAGTCGAACTTTGATCCAAGATTCATACTCACAACTCTCTGAAGTTGATTGGCAGGTATTCCAAGTCACTAATAATACTGATATTGATGAGATAATGGTTTAGATTACATCACCTACTCAAAATTGATATCAACGGCAGAGCGTTCCTATGTTAAGTGTTGACAGAATACCATCTAATAGGAATCGGCGATAATTGCAGATATTTACCATCGTAGCCGTAAGGTGCTTAAAGACTCTCAATCTCTATTCTTATTTTTTCCTAATAGAGATTGAGAATCTTGTTTTCTGCTTGCTTAAACGCTAAATACTTTATATTTAATTTACCCGAGCCCTGGAGCGCTCCTGCTCACGAATTCGTGCCTCAATTTCACTGTAAAGATTGGCTTCAGCGTTTTCTCTATCCGTTGCAGTAACAACTAATGCATAAGGTTCATATTGGCTATTAAGCGGAGTGCCCCACTCACGATCATTTCTAGTTACGACCACAAACCACTTTTCATCTGGAGACCTTTGCTTAAAAGTCCAACTAGAGGATTGTACTGTACCATGATCGCGTTGTTGTGCAGTAATAGAACGATTGCTGACCGCATCGTCATTCCTAGAATCAGTACCATCTTGTATATCATGATTAAAGTATTGCTGAACATCTTGCAACGAAGAACCTCTAACAAGCCTGTAAGATATTTGTGTTGCTGTATAATCTAATCGCGTTGTCCTGACTACTGGTGAATACGCTAAAGTAATGTGCAGTTCTCTTACTGCTCGCTGAGTTCTTAAAAAAGATGTAGGTAATGGAAGCTCAAAGAATTGATGAGTGTCATCAGAGATTTGCTCTTCACACATCATAACAACTACTTCCTCGGACGAGCGATATAAACCATCTTCCTCAACAATTCCATATCCAACGACATCTCGAATAACACTACGATTTCGGGTTGAAGGTTCAGATTTATAATTTTCTGTAACCTCTTCTGAGAATGTATTCTCCATCTGCGGTGTCAGCGCAGCGTGATTGACAAGCATAGCTCGCAACATATTAGCAGACATATCTGGATATTCATTGAGTAAACGTGCAGCGAGGTGCGTAATATAAGGTGCAGAAAAACTAGTTCCACTTTGTTCAGAGAAAAGTGTACTCCCTTGGAATTGATGGTGGCAGCTTAGCACACCAAGTCCTCTGGCATGCTGTCGCCATTGACCTCCAACATTACGCATAGGTGCCGCAAAGTTTCCACCGTGCGCAACTATTTCTGGTTTAAATGCACCTTTCACAGAAGGTCCATGCCGCGTGAATGGCGAAGGTTGATATTCACCTGCAGGGCTTAAATGGCTAATTTCATCAGCACGACGTTGAGCGTCAAATGTTGCATTATGCCTTGCATAACTTCCTGCCGTTAGAACATTGAGTGCGGGCGCTGGATCAATAATAACTGAGCTATCGTGGATTAAATAGCTGGGATACTCTGTCCGCCAACTTTCTGCTGGAACATCAGGGTCGCTGCTACCATTAAAATTACCTGCGGAAACTACAATAAGAATATTGTGACGCCTCGCCAGCACATCAAGCACATAAGCAATACCTCGGATGTGCTTTCCATCGTAAGGTGCATTTGCATTGCCAAGTGATAAGTTAAAAATACGACATCCTAGACCAACGAAATATTCTACTGCTTCGGTCAAGGTTGTTTCAATCGTAGCCGTATCAAATTCCCCCTGGGCATTAAGAATTTTTCCATTATATAACCACATTGACGGTTGCCAGAAATTACTAGCATCGCAAGCCTCAACATCACCATATAGGGCAATACCTGCAACAGCAGTACCATGTCCAAAATGGTCAGATTCATCTTCATTATCCACGAAGCAGGCACTCTCAGCTATTGCACTACGCAATAATGGATGTGCGGTATTAATTCCGCTATCAAGGATGCAAACTTTTGCGGCATTAGGTAATGGAGATGGGATATATTCGGGGATAAAATTGATATCTTTGTTCAGTTTCTCATACGAGATTCCACTGACAGGAAGACGGTCCACCATTCGAACATCACGGTGGTTTAGCAGCTTTTCAGCTTGTTCTAAATTGACTCTAACCCGATACATTAATAAGCTATCAAGGTTTATTCGATCCAAACGATGAATCGCATTTTCATGAAGCCAATCTTCAAACTCTCGACAGATCCTAGTTCGTGAAGGATGCATTGTCGTTTCTACCGGCCAAAGCTCAATATCTAGACCGAAAACATCTGACTCTGGAAAACCATATTGCTGAATTGACCAACTTTTTCGATCCTCATTAGTCCAAACATCAACACTATCCAATGCGGTTAAAATCTGCTGGTAGGTAATATGACCATGACCTAGCTGTGAAAGGTGCTCCTCAAAAAGAGCGATTCCTCGTTCATCAGCAAAGGCAATGCATATTGTTTTATCTTCTTGACTGACGAACTCGATTCCATGCCTGTCCAGATGAGCAATATCTAACATCCCGGTATACTGTAACTTCAGCATATACCGGCCATCATTATCCTTTCCCGGAATTTGTGGAGTAGCTAATTGTGTAATACTTCGTAATTGCTCAGACAAAATGCGTCCATGTAGTCGCAAATCAGCACGCTGTGTTCTCGGAATCTTGAACTGGCGTGTGCGTCTAGGGTTCTGAAGAGATTCTTTAGCAATGCTTAGATGTTGATATTGTTCCGTCATTTATTATCCCTGACGAGTTTTGTTTATATTTTCCCGTAAAAGTGCATTCTTAAGATCTTTGAGAGTCAAAAACTCTTGGCTACGTAAAATCATTCTTTTGATTGCACGTCTTACAATCCGCTCTAAATCAGCACCACTTTTCCCAATAAATAATGAGAGAACCTCATCATCTTCAAGCTCAAACTGGCGGCGAATACCACGAAGCTTGAGCTTCATCAATTCTAACAACTGATGTTTATCGGGTAATGGAAATTCGATAGCATCGTCAAAACGCCTCCAAATAGCACTATCTAGAATATGTTCATGGTTTGTCGCTGCAAGAATTAAGCTTTTTCCTTGGTATGCATCCATCATTTGTAAAACAGCATTCACAACTCGTCTTAACTCACCATGATCCCCACTATCCCCACGTTCTTTACCTATAGCATCAAACTCATCGAACAGTACAACCATTGGATACTGAGAGATAAAATCAAAGATTTGGCGTAAGTTAGCAGCAGTTTCACCAAGATAAGAAGAAACCAGAGTATCAAGCCTGACGATGGCTAATGGCATATCCAATTCACAAGCCACTACTTCTGCAGCAAGAGTTTTACCGCACCCAGGGGGACCAAAAAAAATAACTTTACTGATGGCTTTCATTCCATAAGTGCGTAACACATCAGCCCTACGATTTTCTTCAAGTATCTCTTCGACAGCATCTGAACTTGATTCAGGTAGCACGATTTCATCTAAAGAACGACTTGGCTGTCTAATATCTAGTAAAGGTAAACCTCGCTCTTTGTCCACAGGCACTGGAGGCGCAGCGGGCACTCGAGAGGTTTGTATAGCATGATCACCATAAAGAATATGTTCAAGATCATTGGCAAGAAGATGATGTTGCTTTTGTCGTTCTTCTTCAATGATCACTTCCGAAACACGACGGAAGGCCGCGACATCACCTGTCGCTCCAGCTTTTATAAGCTGTCTGAGAACCTTACCGTTAGCCATCTATTTTCCCCTGAACATACACATACAAATCAAACCTTGAGTTCAGTTTAGCATCGGCGTAACTCCATAAGAAGTTCGTTCTATCAACATTTCTTGAATCCCTAAAGATTTTATTTGCATATCAAAACGGGGGGGAAACCCTATAGGGGATTGTATAAAAATATAAATATCAATAACTTAATCAAAATGCTTGTATCAGTTAAAAAATTCCCACGAGAATAGTTACATATGTTTTTTCGAATGTATTGTTGCGATTTTAGACCTACAGAGTATTCTGTTTTTAAACCAATCGGAGGACAGATGCTACTAACTTCCCTACAACTCTTCAAAAACCTCTCCGATGAAACCCGTCTAGGGATCGTACTGCTGCTCAGGGAGATGGGTGAGCTGTGCGTGTGCGACCTTTGCACTGCGCTGGAGCAGCCACAGCCCAAGATCTCCCGCCATCTGGCAATGCTTCGGGAAAGTGGCCTATTGCTGGATCGCAAGCAGGGGAAATGGGTTCATTACCGCTTATCTCCGCATATTCCTTCCTGGGCTGCTCAGGTGATTGAGCAGGCCTGGTTAAGCCAACAGGACGACGTACAGGCCATCGCCCGTAAGCTGGCATCGGCCAACTGCTCTGGCAGCGGTAAGGCTGTTTGTATCTAAAAATTTTGCCTGTACATATATGTTTTTACGAATATGAGGTGTTAAAGATGAAAACGTTAACGGTGTTTGACCCGGCAATGTGCTGCAGTACCGGCGTATGTAGCTCAGATGTCGATCAGGTTCTGGTTGATTTTTCTGCTGATGTGCAGTGGCTGAAAGGACGTGGTGTACAGGTTGAACGTTACAACCTGGCGCAGCAGCCCATGAGCTTTGTGCAGAATGAGAAAGCGAAAGCATTCCTCGAAGCATCTGGAGCAGAAGGTCTTCCGCTACTGCTGTTGGACGGTGAAACGGTGATGGCAGGGCGATACCCAAAACGTGCTGAGCTGGCTCGCTGGTTCGGTATTCCGCTGGAGAAGGTAGGGTTAGCTCCCACCAGCTGCTGTGGTGGTAATACTTCCTGTTGCTGAATATGTCAGGAGGACATATGAAATTCTTACAGAATATCCCGCCTTACCTGTTTTTTACCGGTAAGGGAGGTGTAGGTAAAACTTCTATTTCCTGCGCGACGGCTATCCGCCTTGCTGAACATGGTAAGCGGGTTTTGCTGGTCAGTACCGATCCGGCTTCCAATGTCGGCCAGGTATTCGACCAGGCTATCGGTAACACCATTCGCCCTGTGACGGCAGTTCTTGGGCTTTCTGCTCTGGAGATTGACCCGCAGGAAGCCGCCCAGCAATACCGCTCCAGAATCGTTGATCCTATCAAAGGTCTTCTGCCTGATGACGTTGTTAACAGTATCAGCGAGCAGCTTTCAGGAGCCTGTACGACTGAGATTGCGGCGTTCGATGAGTTTACTGGCTTACTGACCGACGCTTCTCTGCTGACTCGTTTTGATCACATCATTTTTGATACTGCCCCAACGGGCCACACGATTCGCCTTCTCCAGCTTCCCGGTGCCTGGAGTAGTTTTATTGAAAGCAATCCAGATGGTGCTTCCTGTCTTGGCCCAATGGCCGGGCTGGAAAAGCAGCGTGAGCAATATGCTCATGCGGTAGAGGCGTTATCCGATCCTGAACGTACCCGCCTGATTCTGGTTGCACGACTGCAAAAATCTACGCTGCAGGAAGTCGCCCGCACCCATGAAGAACTCGCCGCAATTGGCCTGAAAAACCAGTACCTGGTTATTAATGGTGTGCTGCCTAAAGCCGAAGCTGAACATGACGCCTTGGCCGCTGCGATATGGCAACGTGAGCAGGAGGCACTGGCAAATCTTCCTGCCGGTTTATCTGAGCTACCGACAGATACCCTATTACTACAGCCAGTCAATATGGTTGGTGTTTCAGCATTGAAGGGACTGCTGGATACCCATTCTGAGGCATTACCGCTCCCGGCAACGAACGTTCTGTACATGCCTGAAAACTTATCGCTCTCTGGCCTGGTCGAGGATATCGCTCGCAGTGAACACGGCCTGATTATGCTGATGGGCAAAGGTGGCGTAGGGAAAACCACGATGGCTGCGGCTATAGCCGTCAGGCTGGCAGACATGGGATTTGACGTGCATCTCACGACCTCTGATCCTGCTGCGCACCTGAGTACAACGCTGAACGGCAGCCTCAAAAACCTGCAGGTCAGCCGCATCAACCCTCACGAAGAAACCGAACGTTATCGCCAGCATGTCCTTGAGACGAAGGGAAGAGATCTGGACGAAGCAGGGAAACGGCTGCTGGAAGAGGATTTACGCTCTCCCTGTACTGAAGAAATTGCCGTGTTCCAGGCCTTTTCCCGAGTGATTCGTGAAGCGGGTAAGCGGTTTGTTGTCATGGATACCGCCCCTACGGGACACACGCTGTTGCTGCTGGATGCTACCGGTGCTTATCACCGAGAGATAGCCAAAAAAATGGGGGGTAAAGGTCATTTTACTACCCCAATGATGCAGCTTCAGGATCCGGATAGAACCAAAGTTCTGCTTGTTACGCTTCCTGAAACCACACCGGTGCTGGAAGCTGCAAACCTGCAGGCTGACCTTGAAAGAGCGGGGATTCATCCGTGGGGCTGGATTATCAATAATAGCCTTTCCATTGCGGATACGCGTTCTCCGTTGCTTTGCCAGCGCGCTCGTCAGGAACAGCCTCAGATTAAGGCTGTTAAGAATCAGCACTCTAACCGTATAACGCTTGTTCCGGTATTGGCGTCAGAGCCCGCCGGTATTGAAAAGCTCAGAGAGTTGATGAGTTAATTTTTTTGCATGTACAGGGCGGCAAAGTCGCCCTGTCAGGAGGTTTTATGTTACTGGCAGGCGCTATTTTTGTCCTGACCATTGTTTTGGTTATCTGGCAGCCTAAGGGATTAGGGATCGGCTGGAGTGCAATGCTGGGCGCGGGGCTAGCTCTGATATCTGGCGTTGTGCATGTTGGCGATATTCCGGTGGTGTGGAATATCGTCTGGAATGCGACGGCGACCTTTATTGCCGTAATTATTATCAGCTTGCTGCTTGATGAGTCCGGTTTTTTCGAATGGGCAGCGCTGCACGTTTCCCGCTGGGGTAACGGTCGCGGACGTTTGCTCTTTACGTATATCGTTCTGCTCGGCGCAGCGGTGGCGGCACTGTTTGCCAACGATGGTGCGGCACTTATTCTGACGCCGATAGTCATCGCCATGCTACTGGCATTAGGGTTCAGCAAAGGCACCACGCTGGCATTCGTCATGGCTGCCGGTTTTATTGCCGATACGGCCAGCCTGCCGCTTATCGTGTCGAACCTGGTGAATATAGTCTCGGCGGACTTCTTTGGACTGGGCTTCACTGAGTATGCGTCGGTAATGGTGCCGGTGGATATTGCCGCTATTATCGCCACGCTGGTGATGCTGCATCTGTTCTTCCGCAAAGATATTCCACCGACTTACGACCTGGCTCTCCTGAAAGCACCGGCAAAGGCGATTAAAGATCTGACAACCTTCAGAACCGGCTGGATAGTTTTAATTCTTCTGCTGGTTGGGTTCTTTGTCCTTGAGCCGCTGGGTATTCCCGTTAGCGTGATTGCGGCTGTTGGCGCTGTGATCCTGTTTGCAGTAGCTAAACGAGGCCATGCCATTAACACCGGTAAAGTGCTGCGCGGTGCGCCATGGCAGATCGTTATCTTCTCGCTGGGGATGTACCTGGTGGTCTACGGTCTGCGCAACGCCGGGCTAACCGAATACCTTTCAGGTGTGCTGAACGTACTGGCGGATAAAGGACTCTGGGCTGCGACGCTCGGTACTGGCTTCCTGACGGCTTTCCTGTCTTCCATCATGAACAACATGCCTACCGTGCTGGTTGGCGCTCTCTCTATTGATGGCAGCACCGCAACAGGCGTTATCAAAGAAGCGATGATTTATGCCAACGTGATTGGCTGCGATCTGGGACCTAAAATTACACCTATTGGTAGCCTGGCAACGCTGCTCTGGCTGCATGTCCTTTCACAGAAGAATATGATCATCACCTGGGGATACTATTTCCGCACCGGGATCGTCATGACTCTGCCTGTGCTGTTTGTAACGCTGGCCGCGCTGGCGCTACGTCTCTCTTTCACTTTGTAATGAGATACTGATATGAGCAACATCACCATTTATCACAACCCAGCCTGCGGCACGTCGCGAAATACGCTGGAGATGATTCGCAACAGTGGTAATGAACCGACCGTTATTCATTACCTTGAAAATCCACCGTCACGCGATGAACTGGTCAAACTTATTGCAGATATGGGGATTACAGTACGGGCGCTGCTGCGTAAAAATGTCGAGCCTTATGAAGAACTGGGGCTTGCCGAAGATAAGTTTACTGACGAGCAGTTAATCGATTTTATGCTTCAGCATCCGATCCTGATTAACCGCCCGATTGTGGTGACACCGTTGGGAACGCGCTTGTGCCGCCCCTCCGAAGTGGTACTGGATATTCTTCCGGACGCACAAAGAGGCGCATTTACTAAGGAAGACGGCGAGAAAGTCGCTGATGATGCAGGACAAAGAGTGAAGTAAACATGAGGGGGAGGCTTCATTTTACGTTCTTAGTGCTGAGGCTTCTCTACGCTCTCGCTCCCGTATTGACGGGGCGTTTTGCATCACAAAATTCTAAATTTCCTCCTGCACATGTATCTGATGAGCAATTAAAAGTGTACTCTTTTGATTATTACATCTGAGCGGATCGCTCAACGAATTTATGATGCCTCCTGTTACGTATGGATAACCGCTATGCCAAAAGAGAACAAAAATCCGAAGCTGCGCAACTACGATCCTCGTTTTATCTACTCTCTTGTTGTTAAGCGTTACTTCTCTGAGATGAAGACGAAGGTAGAAATTGCAGAGGAGCTCGGTCTGTCTCGATTCAAAGTTGCACGCCTGATTGATGAAGCCATTGCACAAGAGTATGTAAAATTTACCTTCCCTAAACAGCAGGCTCTTGATGAGGAAATAGCGCAAAATCTCTGTAAGAAATACGGATTGCAGGATGCAGTTGTGCTTTCCGTTTCCGAGTCCTGGTCTTCTCAGGAACAATTAAACGTCAAACTGGGAGGGATAACGGCGACCTACTTGAGTGAGATTCTCAAAGAGGGTATGAAGTTTGGTCTGGCCTGGGGGCGGGTTCTTTCAAGTACGGTGAGTCAACTCACGACATTACCTGTTCTGGATGTCGTTCAGCTTTCTGGCGTTCATCCTGGTATTGAGTTTAGTCAGGGACCGATTGATCTAATACACAAAGTTGCCGCAATTTCCCACGGAAGAGCGCACCCAATGTATGTACCCATGTGGGTGGATGACGAAAGTTTAGCCCAGAAACTCGCTGACGATCAGGCTGTTCAGGATACGCAAAAATTTTACTCAAATATGGATGTCGTTATTACGGGCATTGGAGCCTGGAAAACGGGTTCTTCCAGTCTATGCGATATATTCCCTGAAGCGTGGCGTGAGGCTTTAATAAGCCAGGACATTACAGCTGATGTATGCGTAACCCTGGTCAATAGCAAAGGGGAAATTCTGGATAGTCCGCTGAACCGCCTGGGTTTCGGCATTACGACAGATCAATTACGCGCCACAAAGAAACTGATTGGTGTAGCGGGAGGGGACGAAAAATATGAAGGTATAGTTGCCTCTCTCAAATCAGGTCTTCTGAATGTGTTGATTACTGATTTTGATACGGCTATTAAACTTCTGGATTAATAGCCGCTAGCGTTTTACGCCTCGCCGGTATTATTCAATATCGGCGTGGCGTTCCTTCATCGTCTGACTCGTTTCATTAAGATTGGCCATTAATGACAGAACAATAGTGTCATAGGTCAGCAGGGAAGCCTGTTCGAAAAGAGAGCCCATCGGTTGGGCGCTGTAACCTGCCGGGATAATGAGTATGTGATCCGCCAGGGTCGCCAGAGTTGAATCTGGTGCGGTAGTGATGAGCGCGATATACACGCCATTATTCTTAGCTATTTTCACCTGGTTGATCAGGCGTTGGGTTTCTCCGGAACCTGAGCCAACGATCATCAGGTCTTTTTTGCGAGAATGTGGAGAACTGATTTCTCCAACCACGCTGACGGACAGGCCAAGGTGCATCAGTCGGTTGGCAAAAGCATTTATCATTTGTCCTGAACGTCCAGCACCGGCAAGAAATACATGACCGGCAGTGATAATAGAATCAACGAGTGAGTTAAATTCTTTCTCATCGATTTTATCCACAAGTGAGGATAGTTCGTGCAAAACGAGGGAGTATTTTTCCATGATGGTCATTCTTTTATTAAAAAAAGGCAGATAGGGGATATCTGCCTTTTGTTTATCAGGATGCGGCAAGCATCTCTTCAACATATTTCCCGACTTCGTGTGTTTTAAGGTTACGGCACGACTCGATGAACGAAATATCCTGGAAGAGCGTAAAGAGGCGGCGCAGCACAGACATATGCTGATCGCTGGTTGCGAATGCGAGATTAAACATAATGCTGCATTCCACTGTGAGGTCAGCATCTTCCATCTGACCAAACACGACTCCTTTATCAAAACGCACAATGCTTATGCTGTTGGTTTTTACCAGCGTATAGTCTGCATGTGGGATGGCAATGCCCTGACCGTTTGCCATCAATAAACCAGTTGGATAAGTCTTCTCACGCTCCAGGCAGGCCTGAATATACTCGGGAGTGATATAGCCTTTTTCCAAAAGCTTCTGGCCTGCAAACTCAATTGCTGCATGCCAGTCAGCGATCGTACCCTCGACGTCATTTACCAGTATCTCAAGTTTCATCATTTCACCTGGTTAAGCATTTCTTCTTTAACAGCATCAAAAATCTCATCTTCGCCCAGACCCGTTAACAGTCCTGCTCCTACAATCACACGAGTAGTGATGCCTGGGTTATCCAGCTTGGTTGAAGAAACAATCAGGTCATAGCTGTTAAACGTGTCAGTGGTACAAGCCATCAATGAGGATTTATCTACCTGCGCTTTGATATTCTGTTCTTTCAGGTAGTCCTGCAGGACAGAAACCATAATGGAAGAAGAGGCAATACCGTTTCCGCATACAACTAAAATCTTTTTCATTTTCAATCACCTTTTGAAATTTTAAGCCGTTTCTTCTGTCTCAGTTTTCAACTGACGACGCGCTTTCTGTTTGAGTAAGTAGCCTACGGACAGCAGCAACACAGCGGCGAGAGCATAGCCTGCGATACCAATATGGCTGAGTCCAGCAAAGAGACCTGTGAACGGGTTAGCTGACGGGTTAAGCGATGAGTACATCACGCTTGCATCAGGATTGGTGCCGAATTTCTGGAACACTTCATTCGTTGCCGGAGCCATCCAGGAAGCGATGTATAAGCCGCCGCCAAACAGGATGATGGAAGTCACCCAGGTACGAATAATGTTGCCATTAAAAACAGGTACCATGCACGCAATAAAGAATACGAACTGCGAGAGGTCTCCCAGAGGCATCACTCGGTTGCCGGGAAGGACAACGGCGAGGATAACAATGACCGGGATCAGCAGCAGTGCAGGCGCGATAACTGAAGGATGACCAACAATCAGTGCGGTATCCATCCCGACAGTGATCTCACGATCCGGGAAACGTTTAACCAGTTTCTTACGTGCCACGTTGGACAGCGGAACCAGACCTTCCATCATGATTGAGGTCATGCGTGGCAGCAGGAGCATCACAGCGGCAAGGTACATACCCAACTGCAGGCTGGCGATAATGGTGTGATATGGAGATTCCCAACCATAACCACAGAAGCCAAGAAGAATACCAATAATGAAACCAACCATGGTCGGATCGCCAAGGATACCAAAACGTTTCTGAATGCTTTCCGCCGTAACGTTCAGATTACGGAATCCAGGGATGCGATCGTATATCCAGTTAAACGGATAAGCGAACAGCAAATAGGTGTTTGCAACCGGGTGGGAGATGGCAACGCCTTTTGGCAGATTGAAGAATTTTTCGTTGTTTTTCGCACCCAAGTCAGCCGCAATAAGCGCCCAGACATGGAACAATGCAGCCGTAAGAACACCGTAAAGGAAGCTGCCGGAGTAAACGCCAACGATTGCCCCCATAGAGGCATTCTGGTGAAGGTTAAACACGTCAACGTTTACACAGTCCGTGAGACGGGCCACCAGCATGGCAATATTCACCGCAACGCACAGAGGGATGATAATCGCCCCCATACTTGAACCAAAACCCATTACGGCGGTGGCTGCGCCGCCAACATCAATGGCGCTCAGTGAAGAACCAGTGGCCTCAGCAAGCCCAGTCACTGCTGGCTGCATTTTTTCAAGCATCAGCTTGATGGTCATGGTTAATGCAATAAAACCGATGCCGACTTTAATGGCTGATGAAATACACTCCGACAGCGGACGCCCCAGAAGTTTCATCAGTACAAGGAAAATGACCGGTATAAAAATAAAGTTACCCAGGTCATTGATAAACTGTGTGATCAGTTCCATTTATTAGCCCTCAGATTTCTCATCATCTGGTCTGAAACCCATATTCCATCGCACATCTTCAGGTTTCGTCAGCAATGCGTTGTCGCTGCGTTCTGCTTCGAGTAGATTCTTTTTGGAATTTTCCCTTGCAGTAGCAAAGTCGAACGCATTGTCATACCAGGCATCAACGATCATTTTTGTGTATTCAAGATCATTAACTCTGCAGCCAAGACCAATCACCTGAGCATTGTTACTGAGTCTTGCTCGCTTGGCTGAGTAGGGGTTGGTGACGGCAACAGCACGAATCCCCCAGTGCTTATTTATCTGGCAAGTAAAGCCAATTCCGGTTCCGCAAATGTAGATACCAAGGCGGCATTCGTCCCGCTGAATAACACCTGCCATTTCATCCGCCAGACGAGCGAAGTTGTTGAAACCGTCTTCTTTTCGTTTTACGGGATCGTACACGACATCTGCATTTTTCTCTTCTTCAAGGTACTTTTTAATCTCCTCCTTACGATCAAACCCTACATCATCACATGCGATTGCAATTTTCGTTTTCATCTCAACTAACCTGTCATAAAGAACTTAAGCCAAGTATGCTGTTGGTAAATGTTGGTTGTCAACTGAGATCAAAATCACAAAATTCATAACTTATTGATTTTATTTAAATTAAAAACCAATAAAAACAAATAAAAACTAATTTACACCAATTGTGTTGTGCCATTCAGGGAAGAAGGATTTATAGGCTGTAGACAATAAATTCGATTTAATCCAGTTAATGTATTGATTTAAAAATATTTTATTTTTTTGACTGTTACTTTCGCGAATAACTGCTCACAGGCCGATGGCAACTTGTCTTCTCCTTGAGTTTGTTTTTGTTTGCATCTTGTGTGCTATGATTCGCTTCATGGCATTGAGTTGAATGGTTATAGGGGGGAAGGATGTACCTGGTTGAAGAAAGGAGAAAATTGATCCTTGAAGAGATTATTTCGGCGGGTACCGTGTACGTTAGCGACCTTGCCAAAAAGTATGAGGTCACTTATGAAACTATCCGCAAAGATCTCACCCATCTTGAAAAAAAAGGGCTGCTGGTTAAAAGCCACGGAGGTGCAACCTTAAAGCAGGGGGCTGTCGAACATCCTTTCCAGGTCAGGGAAAAAGAAAACAGTACTTTCAAACAAGCCATAGCCAGAAAAGCGCTGGATTTTATCCCCCCCAATAGCTCAATGATCATTGGTACAGGGAGTTCTAACTATGAACTGGCAAATCTGTTGTGCATGAAATCTGGTTTTAAAATTTTTACCGATTCTTTGCCGGTGGCCAGTGTGCTGATCGAGTCAGATAACCAGGTCTTTTTGTTCGGCGGAGAGCTGAGGAAAAAAAGCTCTTCTGTCTTTGGCGGGTGGGCTGTGTCAATGATTAATGATATTAACGTTGATCTATGCTTTATCGGCACTGATGGTTTCAACAATATGACGGGCCCGTCCACTCCGTCCTCCTCAGATGCCTTTTTGGATCGAACGATCATTGCCCATTCCGAGAAGAAATATATCCTGGGCGATTACACTAAGTTCCAGCGAAGCAGCTTATTTAAGATCTGCGACTGGTCTGAGATTACCGCGCTGATCACTAATGATATTGCTGATAAAGACGGTGTTGCCGAAGTTGCGAAGCATACGACAGTGGTAACTTGTTGATTCTAAATTCAATGACGGCACATTTCATGTGCCGTTGTCCTGCAGAAACAACAGTTATCAAAACCCATCTCTCATAAGAGCGTTTGAAATATTGCCATTGTAAAAGTCCTCCGAATAAGTCAATTTAATTCAATTCATTAAAAATCAATCATTTAATTATTTATAGTGTATTGTTTAATCACCACTTTTGCTCTTATGAGCATTTTAAGTGATGCGCTTATGTGATTTAGTGTGATCAAGATTTAACTTTTGCAAGCTCCCCATTTCAGCAATTCGCTGATGTGCTATAACTGCTCATGTGATTAGGTATTCGCTCACATGAGCAAATGGTAAGGTGAGGAGAAAAAAGTGGGTGCAATTTCTATCAATGTCGCGGATGGGGCGGCATACAAAAATTATGATGAAGTGCTGGAGCATATTCACGAGAAACATCTGGCGGATGGGATTGTACGAGAGACTTACCTCCAGGCGTTGCGTGAACGTGAAGCCGACTATCCTACCGGAATTTTACTTGATGGCTATGCTGTCGCCATCCCACATTGCGATAGCCTGCACGCCGTTAGCCCGGCGATTTATATCATCCGTTTGCCTCAAGAAATAGAAGTTAATCAGGCTGATGGTGATGAAAAATTGTGGGTCCGCCTGGTTGTCAACCTGGTTGTTACCCAACCTGCAGATCAATTGCAGTTGTTGAAGGCGCTGTTTAACCATCTTCAGTTAGCTGATTTTTACCACCAGATGCTGGAGCTTCCTGCTGAAGAAGCAAAGGCATTGTTTATTAACACGATAATTAAATAACAATTACCCGGAGATTTTACCATGATTACTATCCTCGTAGCCTGCGGAAGCGGTGTAGCAACCTCCACTCTCGCCGCTGATGAAGTGAAATCGGTTTGTGCTGAATACGGCATTGCCAACTTTAAGATTAATAAATGCAGCATGTCCGAACTGGCCTCTGAAATGCAAAGCGCTGATGTGGTCCTGACGACGAATAATTATAAAGGTGATATTGGTAAGCCGCACATGAGTGTCGCAGGTTTTATTACCGGTATTAACGAAGCCGCACTGCGTAAAAAATTAGGTGAACTGTTAAGCGAAATTTCCAAAGGCTAAAGTCTAAAAAAGACGGGGGATGGTTAAATGGAAATGTTAAAAAGCATCATGTTTACTATTACAAGCATGGGCGCTACAGCAATATTGCCGCTTGTTATTTTCCTTTTAGGTCTGGTTTTTCGAATGAAAGTTGGTGCCGCCATTAAATCTGGCATCACTGTAGGTATCGGTTTCATCGGTCTGGGACTGGTTGTTGGGCTGCTAAACACAGCCCTGCAGCCAGCAATTACGTATTACTCAAAAATTGGCAGCGGGTTCACCGTGGCTGATATTGGATGGCCTGCCGTTGGCGCAGCTGCGTGGGTTGCCCCGTTTGCCGCAATGGTTATTCCTATTGGCATTATCCTGAACCTGATCCTGGTTCGTCTGAAGCTTACCAAAACTCTTAATGTGGACATCTGGAACTACATGCATTTCCTGGTTCCGGGGGCTCTTGCGTATTTCGTCTTTGACAGCTTTTTCCTTGGGTTGGGTGTCGCCGTGGCACTGAGCGTAGCCGCACTGTTTATTGGCGATCTTATTGCGCCAAGATGGCAGAAATACTACGGCCTGGAGGGGACGACCTGTACCACAATGATCCACATCGGATGGACACTTCCATTTGCATGGGTTGTTAACAAAATTATCGATTTCATTCCGGGTTTAAACAAGATGGATGTGGATTTAGAAAGCGTTCAGAAACGACTGGGTGTATTCGGTGAACCCGCGATCATTGGCGTGATTGTCGGTTGTCTCCTGGGATTGTTAACCAAACAACCCATTACAACCATCGTGCCAATGGCGATGGGCGTGGCTGGCGTCATGGTGCTGTTGCCAAAAGTGGTTGGAGTTCTTATGGAAGGACTTAACCCGATAGGTAAGAGTGCTAAAGAAATCATGCAAAAGCAGATGGGTAAAGATGCGGAACTGAATATCGGGATGGACTGCGCTCTGGCACTTGGCGATCCGGCAACTGTGACTGTCACCGTTATTACTATCCCTCTGACAATGCTTTGTGCGCTGGTTTTACCGGGTATTCAGATATTCCCAATCGGCGTGCTGATGTCAATTATCTACATGACGACCATGACAGTCATGGCCAGTAACGGCAACGTTATTCGTTCGATTATCTCAACCTTACTGTTCTGTGTGGTGGTTATGTATCTGGGGGGATATGTCGCGCCCGGTGCAACTCAGTTCCTGAACGGTGCTGGCGTCGGCCTGAATGGCCAGGGCACGGACTTCGTATTAACCGGCCCATGGGAGATTCTGACCTACTGGTTGAGCACAGTTACTCATTAATTTACGGAGTTGACTAAAATGGCACAAATTTTACCATCAGTATTTGGTGCAAACATATTACGTTTGCAGGAAGAAATTCATTTTCTGGAAACAGAAAAAACAGAAATTCTGCATGTTGATTTAATGGATGGCACTTATGTAAGCAATATTGCTTTCGGTCCTAACCAAATTGCGGCAATGAAAAAAGCCAGTTCAATGACATTTGATGTGCATATGATGCTGGCAGACCCGGAAAGACATATCGATGATGTTATTAAAACCGGGGCGGAAATGATTTCAGTTCATTATGAATCAACACCACATGTGCATTATATTATCCAGAAGATCAAGAAAGCCGGGCGTAAAGCCGGTGTGGTACTCAATCCGGGGACGCCGGAACATGTAATTGAATACCTACTGGATGATATTGATTATATTTTGATTATGACCATCAACCCAGGTCAGCCTGGTCAGACATTTATTGAAAAAAGTCTGGAGAAGATCAGGAATACTAAAGAGATGGTTGCCGGACGCAATATTCAGATTGAAGTTGATGGCGGCGTTAATGCTGAAATTGCTAAAAAGGTAAAAGAAGCGGGTGCTGATTTAATTGTTGTTGGTGGCGCGTTATTTAATGATACACCGAAAGAAAGCTATCAGGCATTAAGGGCCGCGATCCAATAGCAGTTCGGTACCAAATAAACCCAGTAACCCTACACGCTATTATTGGCATACATTAAATAACCAATTACCTGAAAGGGGAGTTGTCCTCCCCTTTGTCATAAGATTTTGAGGAGTATAGTGAAATGAGTAATTTTGAAGGTAAAGTCGTGCTAGTAACCGGTGGGGCACATGGAATCGGTAAAGGAATTGCTAAGCAATTCGCAGACCGTGGGGCTCATACTGTCATTGTCGATTATAACGAAGAAAATGGTAAAAAGACGGCCGAAGAGTTAACTTTCGGTAATGTTAAATCCTTATTCGTTAAAACCGATGTATCCGATCCGAAAGCTCTGGATAACGTTCGTGAGCAGGTTTTTCAAACCTTCGGACGTATTGATATTTTGGTATTAAACGCTGGCGTGGCGTTTGCTAATAAGGTTAATAACATCACTTTTGAAGAGTGGAATAAAACGATTGCAATTAACCTTACTGGCCTGTTTAACACCGTTAAAGCATTCTACGACGACTTTACTACTAACCATGGATCTATCGTTTATATCTCATCCGGCTCGGCGCTTTCCGGTACTGGCGGTGGCGTGAGTTACCCGGCCAGCAAAGCTGGCGGTGAAGGGTTGATTCGTGGTCTGGCAAAAGAACTGGGACCTAAGGGTGTCAATGTTAATGCTATCGCTCCACGCCTGATTGATACCGGTGAAATGATGCGCGTCAATTATCCTACCCAGGCCGATCTTGATGCTGTTCTGGAAAAAATTCCAGTGCGCCGCCTTGGAACCATTGACGATGTAGCAAACCTTGCAATCTTTTTGGCTGATAAAGATAACTCGTACATCCAGGGGCAAACCATTCTGATGGATGGTGGTCGTACCATCGCTTAAAGGGAGGGAATCACATGAGCGTTCAACAAAATACTTTAAATATCCTGAGCGAGTTGCAGCAAAATGCGATGAAGATTGATGATGCCCAGGCTGCTCAATTCGTCGCACAGATTAAGAATGCCAAACATATATTTCTGCAGGGCGCGGGTCGTAGCGGCATCGCCATCCGCGGCTTTGCAAACCGCCTTCTCCATCTCGGTTTTTCAGTAAGCGTAGTGGGCGAAATTTCTTCTCCTCATACCAAACCGGGCGACCTGGTCATTATTGGCTCCGGTAGCGGTGAGACCGGCAGTCTGGTGAGTCTGGCGCAGAGGGCCGTAGCATGTGGCGTGGATGTGGCGCTCGTAACAATGAAAGCGGAGTCCACAATCGGCAAACTGGCCAAAAGTACTCTTGTATTGCCTGGAACTGTGAAAGAAGACAACGATCGCGAAGAAGGTGCTTTTTCGCAGCCTATGGGATCGGCTTTTGAGCAACTCTGCTTTATCACCTATGACGCTATCGTGCTTGAGCTGATGGCCCAGCTCGGTGAAACCAGCGACACGATGTTTAAGAGACACGCTGACCTTGAGTAATCGCCCGGAAACGTCCCTTCAAGGGACGTTTCCTTTTTAGCATTAATGTCGTTGGTTCTTTTGCGCATGAACAAAGATTCGTCTTATAACAATATTGGAATTGGACATTTAGCCTGGTGTGCTTTGGTTGCTCTCGGCATTCAGCGGCACGATCGGCTTGTTACTACCGAGGCGCAGGAAAACATATTTCTGATCCGCTGGTTGGCCGATGCCAGAAAACAGAAAAGATTCCCCAGAAATTTAACTGAGCACATTGATTGGCTACTTGCTCAGGGACGTCGACTTGGCGTTCGGGCACGTCTAAATCAGAAACTGCATTATTTATGGCTTATAAGCAGCGGCGATCTTCACAATATGCCGGATCTACTTCGATTGACCTATGCTATCGAAATGGCAAAAGCTGGCGGTTGGCAGTATGACCTTGTTGATGAGAAGAAGATGGCGGCTGGTATGAGCAGATTCCAGAATATGAATTCGTTTTGCCTGAAAAGAACAGCTATTGAGAAGGGATTTGATTCTAACGGGAAGCAGATAGCCCCACTTCATATTCGGGTGTTTGGTCAAGTTGAGAATCTGCTGGCTCTTCTGGACTGCTTAGGACTTAAACTCGACGCAATCGATTCGGATTTAATGTGTATGACATTCCTTAGAGGTAGAGGCTTAGTCAGCAACACGATAAGTATCCCAGAAAATCGTGCTATTGACATTTGAATCCCCTTTTAATCTATGAGTTAACGTCCGTTCCTCGCTCACAGCGGACCTCAAGGCGCTTCAGGCGGTCCGCTCTGTGCCAGAACGGGACGTTGCACTAAGGTGTATTAGTACCCTCTGAACGTCTAAAACCTCCATCAAAAAGAATAGTTAAACATCCCCTTTATACTTCAGCACATCAATTAACAGAGAAAATGCCGAACCCGCATGGCGGCGGTGTGGGTAGTACAGATGATACCCTGGTAAGTCTGGCGTAAATTTCTCCAGAACGCGGGTCAGTTTTTTTTCTTGAATAGCCTGCTGAACCTGGTCATAAGGCAGATACGCGAGGCCGTGCCCGTCAATAGCTGCATCGAGGATCAGGTCTATCGTATTTAAGAGAAGTTGTCCTTCCATGCGAACCCTGACTTCGCGCCCTCCGCGCACTAATCTCCAGCGATTTGCGGTGCCCGATGAAGGAAGGTACAGATTAATAGCCTGATGATCGACCAGGTGCGCCACAGACACTGGAATACCTTTACGCGAGAGATACTCCGGCGCGCCAACAATCGCCATCGGAATATCAGGTCCGATTCGCACAGCAATCATATCCTTGTCCATCTCTCCTCCCAGGCGAACGCCAGCATCAAAGCGCTCAGAGACGACATCAGTCAGGCCGTAATCGATAAGGAGCTGCACATTAATGTCAGGGTAAGATTTCAACAGCGTGCGCATGGCGGGCAACAATATGGTCTTTGCGGCATGTTCAACTGTGGTAATGCGTATTGTGCCAGAGGGGCGGTCACGCAGTTCACCTAATGAGGCCAGAGTCGAGTCTATGTCGTGAAGCATTGGACCAAGGACAGACAAAAGTTGTTCACCTGCTTCCGTCGGTACCACGCTGCGTGTGGTTCGCGTTAAAAGCCGTAACCCTAACCGTTCTTCCGTGCGACGAACTATCTGACTTAACGCTGACTGGGCCATGCCCAGACGGGCAGCAGCCCGGGTGAAACTACGCTCTTCGGCGACGGCCACAAATGCCATCAGATCTGCTATCTCATCGCGTTTCATCTTTGTGTTTTTATCCGGGCAATTAATCATTTAAATGATAAGTCCAATCATTATTTTGGGCCTAATCATCTTAATAATCAATGGCTATAGTTATCCCATCAAGCATGACAGATAACCGACAGCCCAATGAGGAACCGGATGATGAACCAGAAAATCAGCTTCACCAACAGCAATATCCCGACAATTTCTTTGTCCGCTGTACTTTATTTCCCACCCGCATTTGATGAAAGCCGCAAGTACCCGGCTATTGTGGTTTCTCATCCAGGGGGCGGCGTTAAGGAACAAACCGCCGGTACCTATGCCGAAAAACTGGCAGAAAAAGGGTTTGTGACGGTAGCTTACGATGCGTCTTATCAGGGTGAAAGTGGCGGAGAGCCGCGCCAGCTGGAAAACCCGTACATCCGTACCGAAGATGTCAGTGCGGTGATTGATTACCTGACCACACTGCCTTATGTCGACAGCGCGAAAATTGGCGCGATGGGAATTTGCGCCGGTGCAGGCTATACCGCCAATGCCGCCATTCAGGATCGTCGCATCAAGGCCATCGGAACGGTCAGCGCCGTTAATATCGGCTCGATGTTCCGTAATGGCTGGGAAAACAATGTGAAGTCCATTGATGCACTGCCGTATGTTGAAGCCGGTTCAAATGCCCGTAGTACCGATATCAGCAGCAGTGAATATGCCACCATGCCGCTGGCTCCCATGAAGGAGTCTGATGCTCCAAATGAAGAGTTGCGCCAGGCCTGGGAGTATTACCACACGCCACGGGCACAGTATCCGACGGCCCCCGGATACGCCACGCTGCGAAGCCTCAATCAGATCATTACCTATGATGCTTACCATATGGCGGAGGTTTACCTGACCCAGCCGCTGCAAATTGTTGCGGGTAGCGCGGCGGGAAGTAAATGGATGAGCGACGACCTGTACGATCGCGCCTCAGGCCAGGACAAGCGGTACCACATGGTCGAAGGTGCTAACCACATGGACTTGTATGACGGTAAAGCCTACGTCGCTGAAGCAGTTTCCGTATTAGCCCCATTCTTCGAGGAGACGCTGTCATGAAATATGTTCAAATCCAGAATGCCGATATGGCCTGGCATGTTGCCGCCAACGTTCAGTTTCCACCTACGTTCGATGAGTCAAAACAGTATCCGACAATTATCAGCGTCCACCCTTTTGGCAGCTGTAAGGAACAGACGTCCGGCAATGTCTACGGAAAAGCGCTGGCTGAAGCAGGCTATGTCGTGATCGCCTATGACGCCAGCTTCCAGGGGGAGTCCGGCGGCTCTCCACGCTGGGTGGAGGATCCGACTCAGCGCGTGGAAGATATCAGTCGGGTTATTGATTACGCCGTCACCCTGCCGTATGTCGATGCTGAACGGATTGGCGTGCTGGGCATTTGCGGCGGCGGTGGCTATGCCATTAATGCCGCACTGACGGAGAAACGTATTAAAGCTGTGGTGAGCATCACCGGCGTAAATATCGGTCGTCTTTTTCGCGAAGGCTTCAGTAATTATGACCCTATTGGCGCGCTGAATGCGATGGCGGCACAGCGTACAAATGAAGCCCGCGGGGGAGAGGTTCAGGTTAATGAACTGCTCCCAGCCAGCCCGGAAATGGCGAAGGCAGGTGGACTTAATGAGCGTGACGTATTTGAGGCAACAGACTACTACAAAACGCCGCGCGGCCAGCAGCCAGGCGGGGCAACGCGGATGGTGTTCTCGCATGCGCAGAAAACGCTGGCCTGGGATGCCTTCGCTTTTGCAGAAGTGTTGCTGACCCAGCCAGTAATGGTGGTGGTTGGTGAAAAAACAGGCGCTTTCGGTGCTTACCGTGACGGGCTGGAAATCTATGGCCGGGCTGTAGCCTCCCGTGACCGTCAGCTGGTCTCATTAGCCGATTTTTCGCATTACGAACTGTATGACAAACCGGAAGCGGTTCGTGAAGCGATGTCAAAAGTGCTTCCGTTCTTTGCCGCACATCTGGAGTAATGCCCTGTGAAAAACATCATTCAAAAAGTCCTGGTACTTGGTGCCAGCGGGCAGATTGCCCGCCATGTTATCGACCAACTGGCCGATAAACCAGGCGTAACACAGACGTTATTTGCCCGTCAGCCAGAAAAAATCACCCAGCCTCACCCGGTCAATAGCCGGATTATCATGGGCGATGTGTTAAACCATGCGGCGCTGGAACAGGCCATGGTGGGTCAGGATGTGGTTTACGCCAATCTGACCGGGGAGGATTTAGATCTACAGGCGAAGGCGGTGATTGCGGCGATGAAAGCCACTGGCGTAAGACGCCTGATTTTCGTCCTTTCTCTCGGTATCTATGATGAAGTCCCGGGAAAATTCGGTGAGTGGAATAACGCCATTATTGGCGAACCTCTCAGACCATTCCGCCGTGCGGCTGATGCGATTGAAGCCTCCGGGCTGGATTACACCATCCTGCGTCCGGCCTGGCTGACGGATGAAGATACGATTGATTATGAACTCACTACCCGCAATGAGCCGTTCAAAGGCACAGTTGTATCCCGCAAAAGTATTGCCGCATTAATTGCCGATATGATTGATAAACCTGAAAAACATATTGGTGAAAATATCGGTGTTAACCAGCCCGGGACCGACGGCGACAAGCCGTACTTTATGTAAATCAATAATGCCATTAAACCCGTACAGCCCCTCTGGCAGTACGGGTTATTAAACTTATCAAGGTGAACTGGATGAATCGTGTTTGGTTTATAACCGGTGCGGCCCGCGGTATGGGGGTCCATATAGCGAAAGCCGCTTTGCAGCAGGGAGATCGTGTGGTGGCAACGGGGCGTAATATGGACAAATTACGCCAAATATTCAGCACGGTAGCACCGGAAAATATTGCGCTGCTGGAGCTTGATGTTCGCGATGAGCACCAGGCTAAGGTTGCCGTTGATGCCGCTATTCGCCGTTTCGGGCGTATTGATGTTCTGGTTAACAACGCAGGATTCTGCCTGCTGGGTCGCTTTGAAGAGGCAACCGCTGAACAAATAGCGCTGCAATTTGCCACCAACGTGTTCGGCACGGCCAATGTGCTACGCGCTGTGTTACCGGTCATGCGCCAGCAGCGTAGCGGACGCATTATTAATACGTCCTCGATCGCGGGTGTCAAAGCGGTCGCAAACGCCACATTTTACTCAGCTTCGAAATTTGCCGTTGAAGGTATGACCCTGGCACTTGCCGATGAAGTTGCGCCGCTTGGTATTCATGTCACCGCAATTGAGCCCGGTTTTTTCCGCACAGAGTTTCTCAGTAATAGTTCGGCCCACTATGGCGAAAAAAAGATTGAGGACTATGCCGATTATGGCGATGCGCGTGAGCTGCTGGCATCCGCAGATGGTCAACAGCAAGGGGACCCGGCCAAACTCGCACAGGTGGTTTGTCAGGTGGTTGGAATGGAGAACCCACCCCGACAGCTGCTAATAGGAAATGACGCTATCAGTTTTGTAATGCCTTCGCTGGAAGCCCGTATTAAAGAGATACGCGAATTTGCGGCGCTGAGTAATACCACCGATTTTGATTAATGGGTGTAAGCACCCGATGCTTTAAATATCGAGAGTACAATGACTGACTTATTAACCCAGGCCTTCACGTTTAAAAATAGCCTCAGGATGCGTAACCGCGTCGTTATGGCACCGATGACTACCTGGTCCGCTAATGACGATGAAACTATTTCAGATGAAGAAGTAAACTATTATCGAGCGCGCGCTACCGGTGTGGGATTAGTGATAACGGGATGCGCTCATGTTCAGAGAAACGGTGTGGGTTTCACCAATGAATTCGCAGCCTACGATGATCGTTTTATCCCAAGTCTGAGGAAACTGGCTGATGCAGCAAAAAGTGGGGGGGCGCTGGCAATTCTGCAACTGTTTCATGCCGGTAATAAAGCGGTTCCCGAACTCATCCCAGGTGGGGAGATCGTCAGCGCCAGCGCCCTGGCCGCTCCGGCTGGCCCTTTTAATCGTGGCGAACAAGCCAGCCGGGCTTTGGGCCATGACGAAATTTCTGGTGTGATCCATGACTTCGGCGAAGCCACTCGCCGCGCAATTGAGGCCGGTTTTGATGGTGTTGAATTGCACGGTGCGCATGGTTTTCTTATCCAGAACTTCTTCTCCCCCTGGTTTAACCAGCGTACTGACGAATGGGGTGGTTCATTAGCAAACCGTATGCGTTTTCCGCTGGAGGTCGTTCGGGAAGCCCGGCGGGTTATTGAAACTCATGCTGGGAAACCCTTTTTATTGGGTTACCGGTTATCGCCGGAAGAATCAGGAGACGGAGGATTACGGATTAATGACTCCCAGGCTCTGGTGTGTCAGTTAGAGAAAGAGACTCTCATTGACTATCTCCATATCTCACTCCACGACGTACTGACCGATCGGCCGCAGGGTAGTGAGGGTAAGGATACGATCCTGGCGCGGTTTGTAGAGCAACTGAATGGGCGTTTACCTCTGCTGGCAGCGGGAAAAATTACTTCATCACAAGCGGCTCAACAGTCTCTGGAGGCCGGACTGTCACTGGTTGCCATAGGCCGGACGATTGTCATGAATCCCAACTGGATGGAGCTGGTGCAGGCAGGCCATGAGGATAAGGTAAAAAACACGCTTATCCTGTCGCAACACTCAGACGAACTGGCGATCCCTGAAAAACTATGGCAAGTGATTCAGAAGACGCCCGGATGGTTTCCTACATAAATAAGACCTAAGTAATCAGACCTGAGTACAGGCATTTCTGGAATATACCGTTTTGCCTGTAACTATCTGGAAGATGAAACATCAATTTGTAGCTTTCTGTCCGAATGGGCGAGAAGGTCCGCTCCTCGCTCACAGCAGCCGCACCTGAGTGAAGCCCCCATAGGGAAACCTGTGGGGGCTTTTTCTCTTTTTTTGACGTCGCATTCCCATCTTCGAAAATTCAGGCGAAGGCGCTGAAAAATTTGGTCGGGCCTGGCGCCTTTTGCAGGCAGGGTACTGACGCGTTTATCCCTAGTCCTGCCTAGCCTAAGGCTTCTGCCATGGAACGTGCCAGGTGCTGCCATCTTCAGATGTAAAATTTCCTGCTTTATCATCCGTCCGGAAACACCGGGTGACTTTGCCGTCAACGTTGCAATTTCCCCAGTATAACGGGAAGCCCTCAGTCTCCTTATGTAGCTGCGTCAGCGTTGAGCGTCGCTCGTGTATCTCATCCAGTGAGGGAACAAGCGTCAGGATAAGCACAATGACCACACTGCACAGAACCCCCTGTGCAGCCAGAAACCAGAGCCAGCTTCGCCAACCAAGAGACCTGCAGGCTCGTTCATAGCGGTTAGTTGCCCCGTCTGCGGCCCGATCGGCTTCGCGGAAATGGTCCGCCAGAAGTCGTGCAGACCTCTGAGCCGTTGAGTCGGCCATTGCTGTAACGGCACTGATAACATCATCTCTGACCTCTCTCATCTGTTTTTCATGAGATGTGGCGGAATGAATCAGTGCTGACGTTGCTCTGTCTGCTGTTTTTCCCTGCTGCTGTGCGGCCTGAAGGAGCCTGTCTGCGGCCTCAAAAAAGAGGCGTATGTCGTGTTCACTGACGGAATTTGTGTTTTTCATAGGCTCTGCTCAATCCCTCTGTCGTGGTCTAATGATTGCTCTCTCTTCAGCTCTGTCTGGCGATCTGCTTCATGCCTGTAGAGGAGCCATTTCTCATGTGTCATCGAAAGCTCCATCATATTCTTCAGCTCTACATACCTCAGATTGCCGCTGCCGTCACAAACGACGATAAGCGTACCCGCGTTGCTCTCTGCGTCCACGCCCTGGCACCACCTGACCAGTTTCAGGTAGTCACTGACGGCAACCGGATCTTCGGCATTAACCTGAGTCGAAAAGATGCTACGGGTTGTCTGTGCAATAAAGTTCTCAAGGTTCAGAGGCTCAGCCTTACGGGTGGACTGAGAGAGGGCGATGAGATAGCTCGAAAAGTAGGTTTTCACACCCAGCTGAGCGTCAGGCGTGGTTTCAACATACCAATGGATTCGGTGAGAAAGCGGCCTCAGTCTCGCATCACTTTCCAGCGCGTGAGAGAGCTTTCTGAAGCGGGCTGCCTCTTTACCAGAGCGGTTATCCGCAGATTTAAACTCAATCAGCCGTAGCGTGCCGGGAAAGGAAAGCAGGACATCAGCCAGCGCCTTGTCCTCAGGCGTCTGCTGGAGCAGATTGACAGATGCTGGCAATACATGCCCGCGAAGCTGTGCCCCTACAGAGACGCCCAGTCCGTACAGGAAATTACCAATAACCACATTCTCATAAAGTTTCACTGCCTGCTTCCTCTCCTCAGTACTTAGCGCGGCTCCGCAAGTATATTTATCCACACGCCGGAACTGGCATATTTCTGACCGCTGTTTACCTATGTCCATAGCGATTTATCGGCCTCTACTCTGAGAGGATGATTGTTTTCGAAGGAGATTTTTACATTACACTAAGCGTTGGAGCAAATGAGCCATTTAGAAAGAGCGGAGTTTACCGGCCCTGTGTTCAAACTTTTTGGTGAAAGTGCTTTCCCGTCAGACAGCATTAATCATTCAGTAATGAGAAGCCGACACAGTCACGGGCTGGCCGCTGCATACGCCGAGCTGCTCCGTCAACTACTTGTATTTGAGGCTACTGGCTTAACTTTGACTCTCACATCAGGCAGTATCACATCCTAGCCATGCTCTTGTTCACCACGTCACGCCACTCACGAGCCATCGCCAGACGTATGCACCAGCTGCCCTGCGCGGGCATAGCGATGGGTTTATCTGTTAGGTCATCGCTGTAAAGTTAGGAGGATGTTGACGAGCTTGTGCTTATTGATAATCACAGGCAGGATGAATGGGACTATGAGCGATATTTCAACAACGGGTAACGTTTGTTTGCGAGAAGACATCACTGAACTCTTGGAAATAAAAATTAGCTTCTATAGGCCATAGCAGATATAGTTAATTGAAGATTAACTATATGATATCGATAAAGTTTTGGACGATCATGCAGCTTCGAAAGAATTGAAATTAAAAGGATGGATATTATGACTTGGGTGGTTGGAGGAAACTGCTTTAATGGGTTTGTCTGCGTAGCCGATATTCAGGCAACAATAACATTGACTGGCGGGGAAGTTCGTTATTTTAATTGCATTCAAAAAATACACCAAATAGGAAGTAATTTATGCGTGGCTTTCAGTGGTGATATTAGGTCAGGTTTCAAAATCATCGAGTTGTTGAGAGAAAATATTCATCAAAACTTTCAGGATGGTGAATACTTTGACATTGATGGTCAATCTAAGATATTGATAGGTTTTCTTAAGTGCTGCTATGATTATATCAATCCGAACCATAAGCCTTATCTTGAATTAATGTTTCTATGGAATTCACAAGAAGGTGATGGACTTCTATATCGCCCATTTTGCATGAAATTTAAATCGCCAAACTTTACTATGAATTCAACCGCATTGCCTGGGGTTGCTCAATCAGGTAGTGGAATGACTAATAGCACCTTTCAGGCAATATCTTCTTTTTTAGAGGGGAAGGAAATTTCCACGCCGGAGTACAAAAAATTATTTTCTAACATTGAAGGTGCTCCAGATATTATCACTCTTAAAAATTTCAAAAACATAATTCTGAATGAAGCGTCAAAAGTTAATCAGCCGGGTATAAGTCGAACATTGATTTCTTTTGAATCAGAAATACCCTTTGACGAGATTTATAGTGAGCAACAAAACAAGAATTTAAGAGAAGCATTTATCACCCTAGGTTTAGGACCCACTGAAATGAAAACTGAAAATTACAGATTATTTCTTTCTGTGCTCTCAGTTCCTGATATCCAGAAAAAATTAGATTATATCAAACGATATAATCCATTTTTGTATAACTCGATAAGGGATATATTGCAACAGGGGGGGAAGTCAATAAATATACAGCCAATAACAGAACTTCCGCCAATTGTTGTCGATCGTCATGTGAGTGATGAAGAAGAAATTCACTCTTATAAACTAATAACCACGTGGCCTGAACTTAAAGCATTTTTGGGCGAAAAGCGCATTAGCGTATCGGCTATGCAGGCAACAGCGTGAATTAGCTATCCTCTTTCAAACATTGCCATTTACTTATGTTGTTCGCTCACACCGGACTTTTAGCCCGGTTAACGTGTCCGTTCCGTGGGAGGAGCGGACAACACCTAAATGCTCTTGTAGACTTGGCTAGTTCTTCATTGTTTCTGTTGTTTCGTACAAACGAGGGAAGTTACAAAGATTACCTGTAACTTGCACCAGATCTAGATACGGGTATCTTTAGATAGCCATTCGACGCTAGTAACATCTCAATTTCATAATTATTTATTTCACATTTAGGGCCAAGAACAACTTCAAATAGAAGATTTTCTTTTGAGGAAAAATCATATTCGAAATACGATGTTATTCTATTTCCTGTAACTCTTTGCTTTGGCCTTGAAATTGAATGTAAGAAGTTAAATTCGCCACGTTCATTCCCTGTAATAAAGGGAAGGTGTACAATTCTCACTTCTTGCTCTTCTTCAAAGAATTTATTTTTAGTAAATAAGCATTTTGTTCTGACCTCAGTTGTTATATGATTATAGGTCATCCATCTATGAGAGTCATCAAGAAAAGATGATGCAATTACAACATTAGACATACGGTCAGCAAACTCACGGATAACTTTAACATCATCATAAAAAACTTCATTGATGCCTATGGAATGAATATCAGACATACCCAAAACTGGGGCGACGTCAGAAAACCCAAAGGCTTCAGTATTAAAACCAATTGATACTCCACAGCCATCACTAGCATAGGCTCGCCATTGACTTAAGAGATCTTTGTTTTTTGAAAAACTACAAATATAAGGATGTGGGAATGAGTTTTGAAAGCAAAGAAGGAACTCATCAATAACATAATTATTAGATGGATTCCTCTTTGAATCCAGAGCATCCAAGAAATATTTTTTAGCATAATTTATTTCAGTATAATCATTTAGATTTCCAGCCGATGAAATCCAAAGTTTCTTATTATTTATAATGCTCAATAGTGCATTGAGATCACAATAGTGATAAACTTTATCCATCAAAGACACAACCTTCTTTATAATATAAAAATCCCCTTGCTTATCTCAAGAGGCTCCCGCGACTTAGCTAACGCCTGTCTTCCAACACTCATGCCTCTCAATGATTTAATCGCAGATGTATGAGTAGATATCGCATGATAATAAAATGAAGACTGAATCACCATATATTTAACCGATACCTTATTGCTATCCATAGATACTGTTTTATCGTTGTAGAAGGTAACTGCTACACCGATGATGTTACCCAAAACTAACTTCCGCTCCTCACTCACTATGGACCTTGCTGAGCGTGAGTTTCTTCGTGTTCGGGGGCGGAAGTGGCTAACAACAATCTATGTGGTTCAACGGGGAACGGGTCAATACAGTGACTGAGAGATAAACCATATTCATTCATAACCTTCCTTGGGAGGATACGCTTCGCATGCAGCTAGATATTGCTAATCGATGAGCACAAGTTAACCCTGACCTATTAATGGGTAATGTTATCAAATAAGGAATAAAGTGTTGAGCCTTATGAGGAACTGGGCTTTGCAGATGAGAAATTTACTGACGATCGGTTAATCGTTGTGACGCCGCTGGGAACCAAACTGTTTCGTCCTTCTGAAGTTGTTCTGGATATCCTTCCTGATGCCCAGAAAGCGGCCTTCACCAAGGAAGACGGTGAGAAGGTTATTGATGATGCAGGTAAACGACTGAAATAAAGATGAAGGGGGCAAATGCCCCCTTATTTGTTAATTCTCCATACTCTTCCGCAAGTCTGTTCGAACCAGTTCATTATGATGATTACCATTGTTTTTTTTGGATTTTACAATAGTATCATGGGGTTAATGGTATTTAAGTTTGCTTCGTCTGAAGCACCATATCACGATGGTAATGAATTTATACCTTTCATTATGCAACAGCAGATAATGAAACCGATGTATCAAGCTGATCGACCATTTCGCAGATTTGCGATTGTTCATAGCTCAGGACCGGTCGTTGCTTAACCACACTTACTACAAGTGGTTTAATCAGCATATTAGCCGTTGCTCGGTCTTGCTCTTTTGCGGCGAAGATAACCTCCAGGGTTTTTTGGTCAATTACTGTTGCCAGATTCGCGTTCAGGTTTTCAAGTTCGTGTTCTGTAAGCATGAAACTTGTTGCAAGCCATGTAACCTGTTCCTGGATGAGAGCCAGCACTTTTACTCGGTCGTCTTCAACCAGTGCACCCGCTATTTTTTTGGAAATCGCTGTGGCAATCATACCGCCTAACAAGCCACCAGCTGCGCGTCCTGCTAAAGCACCGAAAGGACCTAATGGACTAAGCATCATTCCGCCAGCAATAGAACCAATTGCACCCCCAGCCACACCAGATGAAGTAACTGCCAGATTTTTTATAAACTGTGCCCCAGAAATACGACCTCGCACCATTTTGATCATATCCGGACCAGTGGTCACGGCGACCAGTGCGAAAGAGGTAACCAGTGTGCCACGCATCATCTTGTTAAGGGAGTTGAGATTGTTAGCTCCGACTCCCTGTTGAAGCGCATTACGAACTGTCGGGCTGGCAGCGGCAAAATCAATATTTTTAAGTAACCCCTGAACGGCACTGATACGGTGTAATTGCTGTACCGTCACATAAACTGTCAGTGTGCGGGTAAATGTTTTACCTGCCTGTATTGCTGCCGTTTGCAACGCAGCCTTACGATCGCCGGTATTGAGGTAGAAAATAGAAGCTGTCAGACCGAAGCTGATACCTCCAGCTGCGAGGCTGATGATAGATCCTTCCGCAATGTCGTAAGTGATAGATTCGAACGTGCCAAACTTAGTGATGTTTTGTGCCTGGCTATAAGTCAGGTGTCCCTGACGTACAAGTTTTGTGGCTTCTGCAGGATCGGTAACGCCGGGGACTTTGCCATCGCGAATTTTGTTCTCCATCGTTTCAAGCGCTTTCGAATACTGGTCTTTCGGAACCTCTAACTGCATTGGGGTTCCGTTACTGTCATAATAGCGATAATTACCGTTTTGTCCGTCAAAACCAGCACCGACGCTACGTGCAGCGGTTGCACAGTATTTGGTCTGAATCTCTGAACCGTTAACCAGCCTGTCTGCACCATTTTTCGCATTATCATCACCGAGAATATGTGCATCTTTTAGTTGGATTTTGTCAGTAAGATGATTTCCCCGCTCGGCTGCAAAACCATGTCCTTGTCCTCCCACTGCAAACATTTTTTCGTTAGTATTCCAGGCCTCCGGGAGTGTCATGAGAATCAGACCGTTTGTTGCTGCACTGGAAATAAATTCAGCCTGTGGTCGCTTGTGAATTTCAATGCAGAGTTTTTCCGTTTCCCGGCAAATATCAGAGCAATACCATTCCTGGCTCCCACCACCGCCCTGGTGTTTTGCGTTTTTAATCTCGCTCAAACCGCATGAAGTGCAGGTACAAAGCTCGTCGACATAGTGAAACGAGACAAATTTTCGACCATCCGAAAAAGAATAATAGTTCCCACCATCAAGATAACGGTTCAGGAGATCATCATTCGCAGCAGAGGGTAAATTCAGCCTATTACCAAAAAGGCTTCTTAGCTCATCTGATGAGTGTACAATTTTACTGTTTAACTGCTCATTAAATTCAGCCATCTTTCTTTCATACCAGGCATCATTTAAAAGCCAGTTTTCACCAGCCAGATCCTGCTCTCGAGTATCGCCCTGAAAAATATGCTGTGAGACCAACTTGAGATAGATAGTCTCTACGAATTCTGCTGAGAGGTTACTTCCTTCTTTTAGTTCCGTCAGCCAAAGTTGGTTATTTATCGCTTTTTGCTCATTTAACCCTGTATTGATGGCATTAGTTAACTTCTTGAGTTCCTGAATTTGGTTTGCCGCATAGAACTGTGTCAGTAAGGCTGCTATCCAGTATAGCAATCCTGTCCACCACATCAGTGAAGATGAGATATTATATTGCCAGGCTATAAACGGTGTAGCCGCAGAGCAGGCCATCAAAAAGTAAGACGTATAAAAACAGCAATAATACTCTTTAAGTTTGGCATTGATATCGGCTGGTATAAGCCCGTTTTGTAGAATAGCCTTGGTTTGTACAGGTACTGCAAGCAGGCCACTGGCAAATGCAGCGGTTAAAATAAACTTCATTGAATCAAATGAATAAGCTTCGTAGGCAATATGTTTACCATCAAGTCCCCACATAAAGCTAATCACCATTCCTGCTATGGCAAGAGGTACACCCAGCAGCCAACGTGAGTGAAGCGCATAGGTTACGCGCTCTACAATATAGCCCGCCAATAAAGGTGGGCCTGCAACAATCAATGCACCCAATCCTAATATCACACCTAGAATATTGAGAGATGCCTTAAACAACGCTTTTAAAATAACAAAACCGATTACCAGTAAAATTAACGCACCAATTATCTGTAGCATTGTGGTTTTATCCTTGCTGTAATTTTTATTCGAGTGCTACGCCATCATAAATGTGTCAAGATCATCCGCATTTTTGATTATCTTCGCCTCTTCAACACCGTGGGCCTGGGCAAGCGTGATGCTTGCTTCCAGCAACCGGCGATTGTTTTCCACGCTAAATGCAGCTGCGGTAAGCTCACCCAGCGCCGCGAACTCGTTCAAAATTCGGTTGAGTACTTTCTGCTCAATCTCACTTAAGCGACATGTAAATTGCTCCATTTTTTTCGCCAGCAATTGGCGTGCTTTACTGTCCAGATTTTTAGCTACGGTAACCATAAACTTCCCTGAGATAGAACCAACCAATGCCCCCAAAACAGGCACAGGGATGATTGCCTGACCTGCGACAGACATTGCGCCAACGATGGCCGATTCCGCGCAGATGATAAGGCCAAGATCGGTAAATTCATCAGCATTAATCTCACCGCGCTGATAGGAGAGAACAAGATTGCTTACACCTTTAGCGGCAGTGACCAGCGCGCTGGCGAACGGTGCTCCCAGAGAGGCATAATTGGTCAGGGTATAAATTGCTCCGGCGGATACACCGCCAATAGCGGCACCTTTCAATGTATCTAAGCCGACATCCTGCCAGTCCTGTCTGTTGAAATCTCCACGAAATATATTTTTACCGTCACGGTATTTACTATATATACCTGTTACAAGAGCAAAGGTTCCACCGAAAGCGGCTCCCATTGCGGTTGCACGCATGCCTTCACTTAGGGAGGGTTGGTGATCGTCAATAATTTCTGCTTTTTTTGCCTCGTTCTGTTCCGCTAATTCCTGATCATGTTTATCAAGCGTTTCGTCAATTTTTCCCCACTGAACATCTTTGTAATCAGAAACTCCAGGACGCACGACATCATTAAAGGATCTTCCCGTTGTACTTTCAATTTCTGCAACTTTATCCCTGATAGCCTGTATTGTTTTTTCGCTCAAGCCCTCCACCGGCTTCCCATCAATAACATCCTGAATCGTTTGCCAGGAGTCTTTGGGGATATGGTAAAAGGATTCTCCCTGGGTAAAATTGGGATAGGTTTCCATGTGCTGAAGGACATGGTTCAGGTTATTATTAACTCCGTTGATAAACTTTGACTGCACGTCAACGCCATCTATCATATAATCCGCCGGAGCGGTTCGACCCACTCCGTCAAACGTTGCGCTAAGATCAGAGGCATCCTGAACCCTTTCTTCTATTGCCTGGCGAGCATTGCGCACGCCAACTTCTACCTGCTCAGCAATTTCACCGTGTTTGGTGCTCATTGAGCCCAGGATGTTACCCGGTGACGCGATGAAATCACGCACCTTTTGCATTTGTTCGCCAGCCAACTCAAATGCACGATCCTGCTGCGATAGTTTTAACAGTTCATTATCAATGCGGGTCTGATTAATGGCGTTAACCGCGCTGCCGATAAGCTGGTCGCCAACTGTATTATGGTTAATGCTCATTACTGGATTTTCTTGTTGATCAGTTTTGATAATGCATTGATATGGTTAATCAATGCCCCTAATTGATCTTTCTGATGGGTATTAAACTGGCAATAGTCTTGAGGCGCAACCTTTTCCAGCACATCAATAATGCTTTCAGTACCATGATAGTGCTCGGATGTGAGCATCTTGAGTTCTTGCGCACCACGTTCCATCACGCGAAGTTCGCTGGTTTTTGCGCGAACCTGGCGCTCTTCCTGTTGTGCTTCATCAATGATTTTACCGTTTTTGCGACGTGCCAGTAAGGTTCCGCCAGCGATGCCTACAGCACCAATCCCCCAGCCTATTGGACCCGCCAGAGCCAGTAGTGCGCTTCCTGCTGACATGCCACCGCCACCCGCAGCCAGTGCGCCGCCGCCGAGCCATGCCAGGGCTGCATTTGTTGCGGCAGCTCCGCTTAACGTAGCAATAGCGGTACCCGTGGATGCTGTACCAAAAGTTGTTGCGACCGCCAGCGCAGCCGTAGGGGCAAATGCGGCGACCCCCGCCCCAACGGCAACCCCCGCAGCAGCCGTTCCTTTACCAATATGTGATGCGCGGTATTCTTCTTCCAGTTTTTCCACCACGTTATCAAATTCAGCGATTTCCGCTTTCAATTCGCTCCAGGATTTATCAAACTCTTTCGGTGTATTCGCCAGTCGATTAACAAAATTTTCACCACGGGCAATAAGGTCCTTACTGCATTTCTGGCGTAACAGAAAGAGGGCAGTGATCTCATCCTGGGTGTCTTTAGCCTGTACCTCATAACGGTTAGTTGCACTTTTGAGACTGGCTAATGCTTCTTTTCTTTCTGAACCACGTAACATTTTTTACTCCTGCTGTATGTTGTCAAAGAGAATTTCACTGCAATGGGATTTCATTTCTATTACCTGCTGGTTGAGCTTCAGATAAAAATGTTGTTGTAGGCCAACTGGAGAAATAATAGTGAGATTTGGTAACCAATAACGTAGTAATGGAAATAGCTGGTTTTCGTGTGCCATTTTGGTTTGCACGATCAAGTCGCCATTAGGTTCCTGACGGATTAGCTTTTGGGCAGGCAGTACATTTCGACGTTTAAAAAAATGGCTTACGTCGGCTGCAATTTTAAGGAGTACAATCTGCTTATCCAAAGAAAACCAGACATCATCTTCTTCAGCAAAGTATTGCGTGATATGGGGTTGTGGTGTGAAATGCTCTGATTTAAGTTTCAGCCAATGAATTTTAGTGAGCTGAAATCCTTTAACCTTTTCATTCTCTACCGCACCGAGATACCAGACGCTCTTTATATTAATAAGCTTATAAGGCGCGACGGTGCGATGTTTCCCTTTATAATGAAATTCACAAAGATTATTTTCTCGAATCGCTTTATCGAACAAACTATAGTTATTCTCAAGCACGCGTTTCGCTTCTGGATCTCCGGGCAGCGATCTGATGATCAGTGAAGTCAGGTCAGGCTGGGAGAAGATTTTTTTTTGCAGGGAATAATTCTGCCATGCCCAGGACGCTGATGAGATTTTGTTGTTCTTTTAGAGCCTGAGGTTTAGCGTAAGTGGGAGCCAGCCTGTAAATACCATCACCATCGGGGATGATTCTGTCGCCCAGACGATTAAGATCACGATACAAAGTACGTTCACTGATGTTGAATTCGTCCATCATCTTCTTACGTGATACAAAACCGCACTGGTAAAGTTCCGCAATAATAGCGGTTATTCTTTGTACCATAACCTCATGCCCGCTCATGAGCGTTCTCCTTGTAATTTTTCCTTGAGATTAGCAGTCGCTACTGACAGGGCATGTCAGTAGCGACTGGAGGATCATGTTTTCATATCGGCAAATTTCTCACATAACTTAAGGAGATTAAGTCGAAAAGTCAGTTAATGGCTTTTGCGGTCAATAACATAATCAGTCTCCTGCAGGCAGTCGCGAGTAGCCACTCAGAGGTGAAAGAACAACTGACGTGTCAAGGATTCAAAAGCAGAGTATGCTGAGATTCAGTCGATTAGAGCCAGGCTTAAAAATTTTTATAGAGTTAGTTTGTTTAGCCTCAGGACTGGCTGCAGCCAAATGAGCGTTCATTCCGGTTGTATGACTTGGTGCGCTCCTTCGCAAAATAACTCAGCCTGAAAGTGAGTTTATCGTAAACCGTTTTGTAGTTTAAAGCGTTGACGTCCAGGTAATACAATGGGTTGTCCGGGATATGTACCAGCGTTCGATATCCGGGGGGAGGGCTCAACTGTAAGGCACTCAACCAGGCTGCTTGTATCAGGCTGGCTAATCCAGTTCCATCTTCACTGTACGTCCCTAACCCGTTGAAAGTATCTTTATTCACAAAGAGTGCCATGTGGTAATGAGATTTCTTGCTTTTTTCTCCAACCTCCCGGACCCAGGCGTAACGTAAATGACATGGGTAGCATCGAATACCCTGCTTTAGTTTGCTTCGATATCGTGCTTCAATCTTTGCATTAAGCGATTCTATAAATCGAGAGATAAGGCCAGCCTTACATTCATCATGGTTATCAGGAAGGCGTAGGTCTACACGAACAGCCATTGTTCGTGGGTATTGTGCTGTAGCGTTATTAATCACGCGAAGCATCCGTTGCAGATACATTGTATTGAATGGGGAATGACGTTGATCAAGATAAATATCGTTAAGCATCATAAATTCCTGTTGTCTGTATAGTATCCAGGGTAATTTCTTACCTTGGGTTGACGAGGTAATTAAATGGTGATTTATGGTTTTGATTTAAATATTTGTTAGTTTGATTTGTGGGGTTGTGTATATATGCAGAGTGTATTGACTGTTGTCGTTTATATACTTGCAATGGATGAGTGTGTTGATGGTTGGATGTGTAGTATATTGTTGTATATATTACCAATCCGGGGTGTTAATTTTAATGTGTGTCATGCAAGGTGTGGTTTTATTAGCTGGTAATCATTTATTTTTACTCCGAAGTTAACATGTGGGTTATATAATGATATTTATGATATAAACATGCAGTCCGATGTTTAAATTTTTGGAGCATGGGCGTAATTTTATTTCAGCTTCGCGATGCTTTAACTCGTTCTCTTAACCAATTTTCAACTTCACTCTGTAACCAGCGAGAACTTCTTCCTAGCTTAATAGGTTTTGGAAATTCACCATCTTTAATTAATTTATAGAACCATTTGTCAGTTAATCCAGTTATGGTAGTGATAAATAACATGTCAACTAATTTATCTTCAGTTAATAGTGTTTCAGTTATCATATTAGATTCTCCGGTTGTTATTAGTATTGCAGAGCTCAAATTGGAGTTGAGTTTGCGTTCTGGCATAACAACCGGTTGTTATGTAAAAAATATAATGAGCCTTTTAAGTGATTCTGGAAATTGAAATGTCCCTCTTCATGCATATAAAGCAGTAAGGTTTTTCATAATTCGCTATGGCTATTTCAATCTGTTTATATTTGCGATTAGAGTTTTATATCCCTTTGTAATCCAGAACCCAAACAGTTCTTTTACTTCTTCCCCTCTGCTATCCCCCCCAGTCCTCAAGAAGCCAAATTTTCGTGACCGTATACACGTTATCAACAATAACTCATTGAGTTATTGCGCAAAATGGGCATTTTTGTACCTATAATCACGTAGTGACAAGGGGGTGGTAGTGATTTCATTTTATGATGAAAGGAATCTCATTTTATTTTTGTACTTTAAATTAAGGAAATTCGAGGTTGATATTCCTCCTGAGTCGTCCGAAGCAAATCTTGCAAACTATGAAAAGAGAGTGCGCAATTTATTATTGAGTGGAAAAAAAGGTTCCGAAAGAGAAGTAGATATTTTTATCAATAACACCCGGGTTGAGGCTAAAAAAGAGATTCCATGTGAAGATGAGCTTGAATGGTTCACCACAGATTCCAGGGCTAGTTACTGGTTACTTTGTAAAACAGATCAAGACCACGTTACCTCGGGTTATGCACCCTATACAGATACTTTCCCTGTTCAGGCAGGAAATTCTCTGTTAAATGAACCATTCACTTTAGGATTCGATATTCCACCGGTCCATAATCTTCGGGTGCGGCTTATCAAAGATAAAGTTGTAAAAAGTATTTCTGAAGGCAATACCAGGCAATATATTCTAAAATTACATAATGAGTGGAATGAATTAATCACAAAGAAAAATTTATTTTCTGATGTTAATGGGAAAGCAGGGGTAACCATTGACTGGTTGCTGAATTATTTGCAGGAAAATAATGTTACCTTGCAAAAGTATCGGCATGCTGAAGGAACAGAAGAAAAAATCGCATACTGTTATGCGTCATATTTTATCTGGCGTGAGGATTTTTTTAGGACTGAAGCAGAAAGAGAACTATTCATAAGGAAATTTAAAAGTGCATTGAGCACACAGAAAAGCCGAGAGAAGAAGCGTGCAGATAAAAATAAAGCCCTTAACGTGATCATTTCTCAGGAGACTCATGATAAGCTTCGTGATATATCTGTGAGAGAAGGGATCTCAAATTCCAGAGTTATTGAATATGCCATTCATCTGGCATGGAAGCAAAAATTGAATCCACGCTGAATGTTTTTTTGGATATATATCATCCCCATGAAGGATTCAAAAAGGCAGTCATGTAAGCTGCCTTTTTATTATCAATAAGAGGGTGGTGTTATGGAAAGTAAATACGGTTATTCTTCTTTGCTAAAACCGGTATCTGGATTACCTGAATGGGTTACTGAGCATTTATTGCAACAAATAAGACAGATAACTGAGTACGAACCGGTTATAGGTATTATGGGTAAAACGGGAGCAGGCAAAAGTAGCCTTTGCAATGCCCTGTTTGCTGGTGAGGTATCGCCTGTCAGCGATGTGGTGGCCTGTACCCGGGAACCTCTGCGCTTTCGCCTTCAGGTTGGCGAGCACGTTATGACGTTGGTGGACCTGCCTGGCGTAGGGGAAAGTAGTGCACGCGATAGCGAGTATGCCGGGCTGTATCGTGATCAGCTTCCCCGGCTCGACCTGGTGCTGTGGCTGATCAAGGCCGATGATCGGGCGCTGGCGGTGGATGAGCATTTTTATCATCAGATAATTGGTGAGTCATACCGGCATAAGGTGCTGTTTGTTATTAGTCAGTCGGACAAGACCGAACCCACTAGCGGTGGCGGTTACTTATCCACAGAGCAGAAGCAAAACATTAGCCGTAAAATTTGCCTGCTGCATGAATTGTTCCAGCCTGTTCATCCTGTATGTGCCGTATCGGTCCGGGCTAAGTGGGGATTACGAACAATGGCGGAGAGAATGATTCGCTGCCTGCCGCGCGAGGCCAGCAGCCCGGTGGTCGCGCAACTGCAGCCTCCCTTTCGCACAACAGTAGTCCAGGAAAAAGCGCGCGTTGATTTTGGTGAAACTATCGGTGCGGTGCTGGATACGGTGAGTACTTTCCCGCTGATACCGACTCCGGTGCGGACCATCATTCAGGCCATGCGCACCACCGTGGTATCAGTGGCCCGTGCTGTCTGGGATTTCTTCTTCTGAGCATTTAATTCCAACCTGTTATTCCATGAGCCCTGTCGCCTGTGCGGCAGGGCTTTCTATTATTGTTTTCCGTTATTAGGAGTCTGCTTATGACCCGTCTGGCTTCGCGCTTTGGCGCTGCAAATCTTATCCGTCGTGACCGTCCGTTAACCCGTGAAGAGCTGTTTCGTGTGGTGCCCAGCGTTTTCAGTCAGGACAAACACGAATCCCGCAGCGAACGTTATACCTATATTCCAACTATCTCCTTGCTGGACAGCCTGCAGCGCGAAGGTTTTCAGCCATTCTTTGCCTGTCAGACCCGCGTGCGTGACCCGGGGCGTCGGGAACACACCAGGCACATGCTTCGCCTGCGGCGGGAGGGGAAAATTACAGGTAAACAGGTACCGGAAATCATTCTGCTTAACTCTCATGATGGCACCAGTTCGTATCAAATGCTGCCGGGATTATTTCGTGCGGTGTGTCAGAACGGGCTTGTCTGCGGTGAGTCGTTTGGTGAGGTGCGGGTACCACATAAAGGTGATGTGGTGAGTCAGGTGATTGAAGGGGCTTATGAAGTGCTTGGGATTTTTGATCGGGTGGAAGAGAAACGCGATGCCATGCAGTCTCTGATGCTACCGCCACCTGCGCAGCAGGCACTTGCGAAAGCAGCGCTTACGTATCGCTTTGGTGAGGACCACCAGCCTGTTACTGAATCGCAGATACTCTCCCCACGCCGCTGGCAGGATGAGAGCAATGATCTGTGGACCACTTATCAGCGTGTACAGGAAAACCTGATTAAGGGCGGGCTTAGTGGACGTAATGCTAAAGGCGGGCGAACGCATACCCGTGCCGTTCGCGGTATTGACGGGGACGTAAAACTCAACCGTGCGCTGTGGGTGATGGCGGAAACGATGTTGTCACAGTTTCAGTCTGTTTAAAGTCAGATTCTGCATCTGAAAAGTTAATGCCTCGTTAAAGAATGACATGCCCTGTCAATTCACCTCTTCTAGTGTTGCTGATTAATTGAACAAAAACCCCGGCTTACCCAGTGATCAGTGGCTTCCTGTCCATCGAAAAATAGTTATTGCCCCGGACATACCCTGTCAGACCCCTTCTTTAGAATCATAAATCTTTCAGTCAGTTAACTCGTATGGAGAAATGATAATGACACAGACAGAGCGCCGTCACGACAGGCTGGCGATCAGGCTGTCGCTGATTATCAGTCGCCTCGTCGCAGGTGAAACGCTGGATATGCGCAGGCTGACCGCAGAGTTTGGTGTATCTGCACGTACTCTGTACCGCGATTTTCGTGAACGGCTGATGTATCTGGATCTTGAATGTAGCAACGGTTGTTACCGCCTGCGGACGGGGGTGAGTGGTGTGCAGGCCGAGCTGGATGTGCTGACCTTTGCTCATCGTACAGGTGTGGCAGATCTGTTTCCGGGACTGGATCGTCGACTGGTCAGCCTGCTGCTGAACTGCAACGACGCGCCCTGTCTGGCGGGTGAAGCTGTGGGTATAACCAGCCCGTCAGCGTCACTGTCATTCTATCGTCTGGTCAAAGCCATTACCGCCTGCTATCGCGTCACGCTGCTCGCTGACGGACAGCGTTGCGAACGGCTGGCACCGTATCGGCTGATAATGCAGGAAGGTCACTGGTATCTGATCGCTGAATATCAGGAGCGCCCGGCTGTTTTCACCCTGAATGAAATCCATGTGGTACAGCCCACAACGGAGATATTCAGACGTAACGAGAGGCTCTGGCGGATGGCAGAGAATACCGGTTTTGCCCGGGCTCTGCCGCATTTCCGCTGCATCCAGCAGTCGCTGAATGCATTTACCTCACCCTGAAGTTTTTCACCAGCCAGCATCCACGGAGAGTGGATGCTGGCTTTTTTATTTACACACAACAAGGTTAATACGATGAAGCGAAATCTGAATACCAGTTATCGACTGGTCTGGAACGAAGTTCTCGGCGCATTTGTGGTTGTTTCAGAACTGGCAAAAGCAAAAGGAAAGCGTGCTGGCGCAGTACTCACACTGGCCGTTGCCGGACTGACCTCGGGGATAGCACTGGCGGCAGAGACCTCTGTACCTGTCGGGGAGACGACTGACGGGGTGGTTATCAGCAATAACGACACACAGTTGGTTTACGGGCAGGCGAATAACACCACCATTAACACTGGGCTTGAGTACGGCAGCGATGATGAAGATAACAATCAGGGCGGCCAGTTCGTACAGGATGGTGGCGTAGCAAACCACACCACCATAAACAGTAACGGTCTTCAGGCGGTGCTTGCAGGAGGCAGTGCCAGCGATACAACGATAAATACCGGTGGTGGTCAGAGCGTACACGGTCAGTCTTCCGGTACGGTACTGAACGGTGGCGAGCAATGGGTACATTCCGGCGGGATTGCCAGCGGTACCGTCATTAATGAAGGCGGCTACATGGTAGTGAAAGGGGGGGCTCAGGCAATTAGCACCGTTGTGAATACCGGCGCACAGGGTGGTCCGAATTCGGAAAACAGCGACGGGATGTTTGTTTCTGGTACCGCAACAAATACAACCATCAATGAAAATGGCCGCCAGGTCGTTTTCGAGCAAGGGACCGTCGTCGCCACGACGGTGAATGCTGGCGGTGACCAGAGTGTTCATGGCAGTGCAGAAAATACCACGCTAAATGGCGGCTATCAGTACGTTCATTCAGGTGCGGCAGCAACGGATACTGTCATCAACAACGGTGGCTGGCAGGTAGTTAAGGACGGCGCTCAGGTCAGCGATACCACGGTCAATAACAGCGGCAGACTCAGCGTGGTGGCGGGTGGCAAAGCCTCAGATGTCATTATCAATGCCGGTGGAGCGCTGGTGACAAATACGGCTGCGGATGTGTCCGGCACCAACCGGCTAGGCAGCTTCAGTGTTGATTCGGTTTCCGGTAACGCAAGCAATGTGGTGCTGGAAAATGGGGGGCGACTGGATGTCCTCACTGACAATGCCGCAGACACAACAATGGTCGATAAGGGCGGTGTGCTGGCGGTTAACAACGGCGGAACGGCGACAAACGTGACTATAAATGAGGGCGGTGCCCTGATTGCCGACAGCGGTTCAACGGTCAGCGGTACAAACGCGTATGGTGAATTCAGTATTGATGCTGCATCTGGCAAAGCCAGTGGGCTCTGGCTGGAAAACGGCGGTCACTTTAGCGTTAAATCCGGTGCGATAGCGGAAAATACCGCCGTTGGCAGCGGCGGCGAGCTGAGTGTGGGAAATGGCGGTGGGCTGGCCGGAACCACCAGCCTGGCTGAGCAGGCAAACCTGACGATTACGGGGGATGTCATCAGTACCGGCACCATTGAAAATGCCGGTACGATAACCTTCGCGCCTGAGCAAAGCGATGCCGCCAGAACTCGCCTGTTTGCTGCTCCCTCTGATATTACCTTTACTCCCCGCAAGCTCACCACGACAAACCTTGTCGGCCAGGGTGGCACCATTAACATGAGCATTAATCTGGCTAACCCAGACTTCCCGGCTGATATGCTGATTATTGATGGTGGGCAGGCAACGGGGAAAACCTGGCTGAATTTCACCAATGCCGGTGATGCCGGGCTGGGCCTCGCCACCACGGGGAACGGCATCAAAGTAGTGGATGCGATTAACGGTGCCACGACGGAGGCCGGGGCCTTTGCACTTGGCAGCAAACTGCAGGCTGGTGCGTATAACTACATCCTGAACCACGGTGCTGCGGATGAAAACTGGTATCTGACCAGCGAAGCTGGCTATCGTGCTGAAGTTGCTCTTTATGCTTCGCTGTTTGCGCAGAGCATGGACTATGACCGCGCACTGGCAGGCAGTTACAACCAGCGCAGCGCGGTCAAAGGTGACAGCGGAGTCTGGGGACGCATCCAGGGCGGTCACATGGGACATGATAATAACGGCGGAATTGCACAGGGTGCGACACCGGAAAGCAGCGGCAGCTACGGCTTCGTACAGCTGGGTGGTGACATGTTGAGTACGCCATCACTGAAAGCCGGTGTGTACGGTGCAGCAGGACATTCTTCTGTTGATGTAAAAGACGATGACCGCTCCCGCGCCGGGACTGCCCGTGACGATGTGTACAGCCTGGGCGGTTACCTGACCGCCGTGCATGCCGCCAGCGGCCTGTGGGCGGATGTGGTGGCTCAGGGCTCCCGTCATAACCTGAAAGCGACGCCTGATGCAGACAGTTTCGCTACCCACGGCTGGGGCTGGCTGGGCTCGCTGGAAACGGGCCTGTCGTTCAGTGTGACCAGTGGCCTGATACTGGAGCCGCAGCTTCAGTATGTCTGGCAGGGGCTGTCCCTGAATAACGGCTATGACAATGGCGGCTACGTGAACCTCGGTGACGGTAGCGTACAGCATATTCGTGCCGGTGTTCGCTTCGGTAGCCAGTCAGAGATGGCCTTCGGTAACGGTACTTCCACACAGGCAGGTTTTGGCGACAGCATGAAACGCAGCGTAAGCGAACTGCCGGTGAACTGGTGGGCGCGTCCGTCTGTTATTCGTACCTTCAGCTCAGATGGTGATTTGAGCATGGGAACGGCCACGGCGGGAAGCAATGTTACCTTTACCCCGTCTCAGGATGGCACAGCGGTTGATCTCCAGGCGGGTATCGATGCACTTATCCGCCAGAACGTGACGCTGGGTATTCAGGGCGGCTATACCCGTAGTGTCAGCGGTAACAGCGCTGACGGTTACAACGGGCAGGCCACGCTGAAAGTCGCCTTCTGATAGCACAGCCCCACTAAAACAGAGATAACCACTCTCATCCGGCCCCTGTTGCTTATGCAGCAGGGGCTTTTTGTTTTTAACGTTATGTAATCGACTTCACGCCAGCACACAGTCGCTGGCTTTTTATTTCGGAGAAACATCATGAACGCATTCAATAGCAATAGCGTTACGCCCTTTCAGGAACAATCGCCAGCGACAGGTATTACCGCCTCTGTTGTGCCCGATCGTCAGCGGCTCTCATTCTGGCCGACACACTTTGGTTCCATTCCGCAGTGGATAATCCTGGAGCCCCGCATTTTCGCCTGGATGGACCGCTTCTGTGATGAGTACAGCGGTGGTATCTGGTCCTTTTACATGCTCAGCAATGGCGGAGCGTTTATGGCCCCTGATGCTGACAGTGACGATAAATGGCATCTGTTCAACGGCATGAACGGCAATGGTGCGGAAATGAGCGCGGAAGCCGCAGGTATCGCTGTCTGCCTGATTGAATACAGCCATCATGCCTGTCACACCGAATGCGATGCCATGACTGAGCACTATTACCGCCTGCGGGATCACGCTCTGCAGCACCCTGAATCCAGCGCCATTTTGCGCATTATTGATTAAGGATACTCATGATGGAACAGTCAATTATCTCACCTGCTCCGGCACTTCCACTGACCGCACAACGCACGGTAAAGCGTGCGTTAACGCTACTTGACCGATACCTGCGAGAAACAGGCGTGGCATTCACCTCCACCCAAACTGCCCGTGACTGGCTAAAGCTAAAAATGGCGGGGCTGGAACGCGAAGAGTTCATGGTGCTGTACCTGAACCAGCAGAACCAGTTGATTGCTCACGAAACCCTGTTTGCCGGTTCTATTAGCAGTACCGAGGTGCATCCCCGTGAGGTGGTTAAACGTGCCCTGTACTTCAATGCGGCAGCAGTGATACTGGCGCATAACCATCCCTCCGGTGACATCACACCCAGCCAGGCAGATAAGACCATCACGCAGCGTCTGGTGCAGGCGCTTCAGCTCGTTGATATCCGTGTGCCTGACCATCTCATTGTCGGTGGCACACAGACATTGTCGTTCGCTGAACACGGTCTGCTTTGAGGCATTACATGAAAGTTATCAGTAAACGCCGGGCGATGATGATTTACCGTCAGCATCCGGCCTCCCGCATTTTTCGATACTGTACCGGCAGATACCAGTGGCACGGCAGTGTCTGTCATTACACCGGTAAGGTGGTTCCTGACATTCCCGGCGTGCTGGCTGTATATGCCGAGCGCCGCCAGGACCGCAACGGACCTTATGCCTGTCTGATGAGTATCACCCTGAACTGACAATAAAGAGGTTATAAATGAGCAACACCACATGGGGCCTGCAGCGGGATATCACGCCGCGCCTGGAAGCACGTCTGGTGCAGGAGGGCAACAGGTTGCACTATCTGGCTGACCGGGCCAGTATCACCGGTAAGTTCAGCGAAGCAGAATGTCTTAAGCTGGATGTGGCATTTCCGCATTTTATCAGTCAGATGGAATCGATGCTGACCACTGGTGAAATGAATCCTCGGCATGCCCACTGCGTCACCCTTTACCACAACGGTTTTACCTGCGAAGCCGACACCCTTGGCAGTTGCGGCTACGTATACATCGCAGTTTATCCCACTCAACGCTAACTAATTTCACGAGAGCAAGTATGAAAACTCTACCTGCTACAATTTCGCGGGCGGCGAAGCCCTGTCTGTCGCCAGTGGCTGTCTGGCAAATGTTACTGACACGCCTGCTGGAACAACACTATGGCCTGACACTGAACGACACGCCGTTCAGTGATGAAACTGTTATTAAGGAATATATTGATGCTGGTATCAGTCTGGCTAATGCTGTTAACTTTCTGGTGGAGAAGTATGAGTTAGTCCGTATCGATCGCTGTGGATTTTCCTCACAGGTACAAGCACCATATTTGACTGCGACAGACATTCTTCATGCCAGGAAAGCGTGCGGGCTGATGAGCCGGTGTTCTTACAGGGAGGTAAGTAATATTGTTCTTAGCCGATCACGGCTGTGAGTGGATGGAGATCTGAGAAGGTTTCCACGATACGTGAAGAATTTGATGAGATTAACGACTCGATGAAAGGCTCATCGAGTCGTATGAAAAACAAGGTGGGGGCACAAAAGGGGGCATTTATAAAGATGAAACAAGAAAATATGTATATTTATCAAAGGGTATTAGTGGTTTGTTATGTTCCTATTATGCACCATTTCAAATTCCTCTCAGGTCTACCGAAATCAACTCAAAGCCCGTATCTTATTAACAGAGTCATTTAGCCGAAAGTTCTCTTCGGATGATTTCTGCGCCTGCGCTTAGGGCATCGAGCTTACCTCTGGCTACCTGACGAGATAAGGGTGCCATACCACAGTTGGTAGAAGGATAGAGCTTGTCGGCATCGACAAACTGAAGCGCTTTACGTAACGTACTGGCGACTTCTTCTGGTGTCTCAATGGTATTGGTTGCCACGTCAATGGCTCCTACCATGACCTTTTTACCGCGAATCAGTTCAAGCAGATCCATTGGAACATGCGAGTTATGACATTCCAGTGAGATGATATCGATATTAGACGTTTGCAGTTTGGGAAAAGCTTCTTCATATTGTCTCCACTCTGACCCCAGCGTCTTTTTCCAGTCGGTATTGGCTTTGATGCCATATCCATAGCAGATATGCACAGCGGTCTCGCATTTTAGCCCTTCAATGGCTTTTTCTAATGCGGCGATCCCCCAGTCATTCACTTCATCAAAAAACACATTAAATGCGGGCTCATCAAACTGGATAATATCGACGCCGGCAGCTTCTAACTCTCTGGCTTCCTGATTGAGAATTTTTGCAAATTCCCAGGCCAGCTTTTCGCGGCTTTTATAGTGGGCATCGTAGAGCGTATCGATCATCGTCATAGGCCCTGGCAGCGCCCATTTAATCGGCTGACGAGTGAGCTGGCGTAAATACTTTGCATCTTCAACAAAAACGGGTTTTTGACGCGCTACCGCATCAACAACGGTCGGTACGCTCGCATCATAGCGATTACGAATTTTAACAACCTGACGTTTCTCAAAATCAACGCCGCTGAGGTGTTCAATAAACGTGGTGACAAAGTGTTGGCGCGTTTGCTCGCCATCACTAACAATATCAATGCCTGCCCGTAGTTGATCATCCAGGGATAAACGTAGCGCATCTTGTTTTCCCTCGATTAATTCCTCATTTTGCAATTTCCAGGGCGACCAAAGCGTCTCAGGTTGAGCAAGCCAGGAAGGTTTAGGTAAACTGCCAGCCGTTGAAGTGGGTAGTAATATTTTCATAATCGATGACCTTTTATTTTCGGTTAATCAAAGAGCGTAGTGAGCAGACCATTTTTCAAGAATATCTTTGTATGGTTTGATGAAGTGCTCTTCTGTAAACTTTCCCTGCTCAATAGCCAGCTGGCTGCGTTCTTCCCGATCATAAACAATTTTTGTTAATGAATGATCCTGGTGGTTCAGATTTGGTTGATAGCATTGACCTGCTGCGGCGTTAGCATTGTAAATTTCAGGTCGGTAAATCTTCTGGAACGTCTCCATCGTGCTGATGGTGCTGATAAGTTCAAGATTCGTGTAATCACTAAGTAAATCACCAGAAAAATAAAAGGCTAAAGGTGCAACGCTATTTTGGGGCATAAAATAGCGAACCTGCAAATCCATTTTTTTGAAGTATTTCTCAGTTAACGAAGAACCACCTGGCTGGTATTCGATACCCAATACAGGATGCTGATTTCCAGTCCGATGATAGATATCGTTACTTGACACGCTGAGGCATATCACAGGTGGTTTTTTGAAATGCTCTTTGTATTCGTTTGAGTTTATGAAATGTTTAAATATGTTCCCATGCAAATCACCAAAATTATCTGGAATGCTAAACTCAGGTTTGTTTTTGTTATGTTCTGGCAGTAATACGCTAAAATCATAATCTCGTACGTAAGAGGAAAAATTATTCCCGACAATACCTTCAAAACGTTCGTTGTTCTTTTTGTCAATAATATTGGTTTTTAATATTTCAATAGCGGGGAATGTATCGCTGCTGCTATCAACGTTAATATTCATCGCAACAGAAATGATATCAAGTTCCACAGAATAACGATCGCTTTTGGGGTTATCCCAATACGCCAGTGTATTGAAGCGATTGTCAATCATCACTAACGTGTTGCGTAAGTTTTCCTGGCGGTTCTTTCCTCTGGCCAGATTCGCAAAGTTGGTAGTAATACGCGTATTTTCAGAAGGGTTATAATGCTCATCGAAGCGACTGCTTTTGATCGTAAATGTAAAATCGTTATTCATCGTGATCCTGCATCCTAAGTCATGATATGAAAACTGAATTAATTTATTGATTTTACAGAGTTACCTGACTTTATTATTGAGCAGTCTTCATGTTATCAATAAGTGAGTAAGGTCTCTTTTATGCCAGAGTCACTGGATGAGTGAAAGAGACTTAATTTCATTACAACATGAGTCATATTCATGGTCTGCTGTACGGTCAAACCCGGTCATGCTTGTAATCGATTAAGTTGAATAGTGATTCTTCTGACTGACCGGTTCACCTGGCTCTGTTATTCAAGCGCAGCCGGCAGGAGGCTGTGCAGCAGAACATTAGCGCCTTTTTCTGCCCATTCCGGCTGAATGTTTTCTGCCTCGTTGTGGCTGATGCCTTTTTCGCAGGGGATAAAAATCATGCTGGCGGGCGCGATTTTGCTGATATAACAGGTATCGTGACCGGCGCCGGACACCATCCGTTTGCTGCTGTATCCCAGTGCCTGGGTCGCGTTTGCGCTGCGCTGTAGACAGGTCTCGTCAAATGCGATGGGGGCGTAATCGAAGATACGTTCCACGTCGAGCTGAATGCCGCGCTGATTCAGATCGGCGGTTGCCTTGCGAAGCGCCGTTTCCATTGTCTGGAGGGCGGCAGTCTGTGGATGACGAAACTCCACGCTGCAATGTACTTCCCCGGGCACTACGTTACGCGATCCCGGTGAAATCTGCGCCATGCCGATTGTCGCTCTGCCGTCTGGTTCGTGCTGATTGCCAATGTCTTCCACCGCCAGCGCCAGACGGGCGAAGGCGGTCAACGCATCGCGGCGGCTGGCCATTGGCGTGGTGCCGGCATGGGCGGCAAATCCGCGGATTACAACGTTGAACCAGCGCTGGCCCATAGCGGCATGCACCAGGCCGATATCAATACCTTCCTCTTCGAGAATCGGGCCTTGCTCGATATGTAGCTCGTAACAGGTGTAGACAGGGAAGGCGACGGCGGGCTGGTCGCCACGGTAACCGATGGCCTCAAGCGCCTCGCCGACGCTGATGCCGTCCTGATCTTCACGCGCCCATGCGTATTGTTGTGTGAACTGCCCGCTCCAGACGCCGGAGGCCAGCATTGCTGGTGCGAAGCGCGCGCCTTCTTCATTGGTCCAGTTGACCAGTACAATATCGCGTTCGGTCTCTATGTTCTGATCGTTTAAAGTACGCAGCACTTCCAGCCCGGCCAGCACGCCGTAAATTCCATCATATCGCCCACCCAGCGGCTGAGAATCAACGTGTGAACCGGTCATCACCGGCGCAAGCTGTGGTTTTTTACCGGCGCGGCGAATAAACATGTTGCCCATGCTATCGATTTCGCAGCGAAATCCGGCTTCCTGCGCCCAGTCGCGCAGTAAATCACGGGCGAGGCGATCCTCATTGCTTAATGCCAGTCGGGTGACGCCACCGGCTGGCGTGCCGCCGATTTGCGCCATTATCTCAAGCGTCGACCATAAACGCTCTGCGTTCACGCGGATCATACGTCTTCCTTTTTGGTGCGATAGCGAAAGTCACAGCATGCGCCACCCTGCATGATGGTGGTCGTACGGGTCAGCTCCACGTCGGGCGCGTAGCCGACGATAAATTTCTCATCGCGGGCGCAGGAGAGCAGGTGGCCAATCTCACCGAGGCCCATCTCGTGGTACATCTCGGCATAACGGCAGCGGGTGACGTTATAGTTGTACTGCTTGTCGTCGGCGTCGATCACTTTGACATCCAGCGCGTTATCCTTCTCCCACAGGTATTGCAGGGCGATAAAACTCTTCACGTCTGTGCCATTCGGCTCCTTGCGCGCAAATTCTTTACCGGCATCGATCGCCGCCTGCTCAATGGCTTCGCCAATGACCGCCTGGGCGCGGGCTTTCCCTATCTCGCGCACCAGGATTTCATAGATTGGTTTAATAATCTCTGCTTCTATTTTGCGGCGGGCGAGAATGCCCAGCTCATTATTATCACTCATCACATTGCCTCACTGCGTTACTTCGTTTTGGCGCCGCCCAGTACCGTTTGCGGCTGCCATTTACCATCCACGACTTTGTAGACGGTGAAAGACGGCGATTTCAGGTTGCCTTCATTATCAAAAGCGATCTGCCCGGTAACGCCGGAATAGCTTATTGCGCGCAGAACAGGCAGATACTCAGCCGGATCGACAGAGTCGGCTTTTTCCATCGCGGCAACCAGAACGCGGGTGGCGTCATAGGCGAACGGGGCGTGGAGTTCAATATGGGTGTGGTAGCGAGACTGATACTCTTGTTCGAACGCCTTACCGCCCGGCATCTGCTCAACCGGCAGGCCCGGCTCCAGCGCCACGACGCCTTCACCTTCTTTCTGGGCCAGTTGCAGGAAGGTCTGGCTGACGAAGCCGCCTGCGCCCATCAGCGTGGCGTTCATACCCAGCTGTTTGATACGACGCGCCAGCGGCGCGGCCTGGCTATCCACACCGCCGAAGAAGATCAGGTCAGCGTTTTTGCTACGAATGGCGGTCAGCACGGCGCTGAAATCCACGGTTTTGTCGTCAACGTACTGGCGGTCAACAATCTTCACGCCCTGCGCTTCAAGTGATTTTATAAACTCGTCAGCCAGCCCCTGACCGAATGCGGTACGGTCGTCGATCACGGCAATACGTTTTGCCTTCAGGGTATTCACCGCATACTGACCGGCAAACTGGCCGCCGTCATCGTCATGCCCCATCACACGGAAGCTGGTATCAAAGCCCTGTCTGGTATAGGCATGGCCGGTGGCAACGGGCGCGACCTGGGCGATACCCGCATCGTGATAAACGCGTGCCGCCGGAATACTGGTGCCGGTATTCCAGTGGCCGACCACGCCCGCCACGCCGCTATCGACCAGACGCTGCGCCACAGCCACGGCAGTGCGCGGGTCGGACTGATCGTCTTCAGATTGCAGCCTGAAGGTCACCGCTTTACCACCGATGGTCGGGTGCTGCTTGTTGATATCGTCAATCGCCAGTTGGGCGCCATTCTCCAGATCTTTACCAATACGGGCAGACGGGCCGGTAAGCGGGCCTGCAAGACCGATGGTCACGGTTTCGCTTTTAGCTGACCATGCACCTGTTGAGGCAAAACTACTGAGCAGAATAGCGGCGCTGAGCGCACTGATTTTTACTGTTTTCATTGTTTTTCCCTGCTGTTGGTGAGTGTATTAAACAGGCATTTCGCCCAAATAAATCTGTGCAATTTGGTCGTCATTAAGCATCGCTTTCGACTCGCCGTGATGCACAATGCTGCCGCTGTCCATCACCCAGGCGCTGTCGGTTACTTCCAGCGCCAGTCGGGCGTTTTGTTCAATGAGCAGCAGGGCGACGCCGCGTGCGCGCAGCCCGGCGATCACGGTAAAAATGTTTTCCACCATCCTGGGGGCTAACCCCATAGACGGCTCGTCGAGGATCAGCAAACGCGGGCGGCTCAGCAGGGCGCGGTTGAGCGCCAACAGCTGCTGCTCGCCGCCAGAGAGCAGTCCTGCAAGCTGGTGCTGGCGTTCGCCAAGACGCGGGAAACGCTCAAAAATCTCTGCCATTTCGCGCTTAACGCGGGCGGCGTCACGCCTTAACCATGCCCCCATCTGCAAATTTTCAAGCACCGTCATGCGGGCAAAGATGCCGCGACCTTCCGGCACCATCACCAGCCCGTTGCGCAGCAGCGTCTCCGGTTTCTGTTTGCGTACGGCTTTGCCATTGAACTCAATGTTGCCGTTAAAACTTTCCAGCCCGGTGATGGCGCGCACGGTGGAACTTTTACCCGCGCCGTTGGCGCCAATCAGCGTGGCTTGTTCACCCTCATGCAGGGTAAAGGAGATATCGCGAACGGCCTGAATACCGCCGTAATGCACATCCAGGCGTTCCACCTTCAGTAACTCAGACATGCTTATTGCCTCCAAGCCAGGCTGCGATAACTGCCGGATCGCGACGCACGCTATCCGGCGTGCCGCAGGCCAGCGTTTTGCCGTAATCGAGCACCGTCAGGCGGTCGCAGATGTTCATCACCAGCTTGACGTCGTGCTCGATCATCAGCAGGGTTTTGCCATCTTCACGAATACGGATTAACAGCTCGCCAAGCGCGACCTTCTCGGCGGCGTTCATCCCCGCAGCAGGTTCGTCAAGCGCCAGAAGCAGCGGATCTGTAGCCAGCGCGCGGGCGATCTCAAGACGACGCTGGTGGCCGTAGGCCAGATCGCAGGCGCGGTAATGGGCAAACTTAGCAATGCCGGTGTACTCCAGCCAGCGCCAGGCCTGTTCGCGGGTTTGCGCTTCTTCCTCACGGGCGCGTTTATGGCGGCTCAGTGCAGCCCATAGCCCATTACGGGTACGAACGTGGCGACCGACCATCACGTTTTCCAGCACCGACATCTCGTTGAACAGACGCACGTTTTGAAAAGTGCGTGCAATCCCGGCGGCGGTGACTTTCTCTATCTGTTTTGGGTAATAGGGTTGGTCTGCAATAAAAAACGCCCCCCTGTCTGCCGGATAAAGCCCGGTAATCAGGTTAAAACAGGTGGTTTTTCCGGCTCCGTTGGGGCCGATCAAACCGTAGATCTCGCCTTTATTAATGGAAAGCGAAACATCGTCCACGGCGGTCAGGCCGCCAAAGCGTTTGGACATATTGCTCACGGTTAACAGGCTCATGCTTTCACCTCTTTGTGGCGAACCGGCCAGATACCGGATGGGCGAACCAGCATCACCAGCACCAGTGCAAGGCCGTAGAAGAGCTGACGCAAAATTTCCGGGTCAATCAGTACCGTGCCGAACAACATCTGTTGAACAGGGGCCGCCTGGCTACGGAGCAGTTCCGGCAGAGCGGTCAGGAGCACCGCACCGAGGATCACGCCGGGGATATGGCCCATACCGCCCAGCACCACCATCGCCAGCACGGCAATGGACTCTTGCAGGGTGAAGGATTCCGGGGAGACAAATCCCTGAAACGCGCCAAACAGTGCGCCAGCGACGCCGCCAAACGAGGCGCCCATAGCAAAAGCCAGCAGCTTATAGTTGCGCACGTTAATGCCCATCGCGCGGGCCACGTCTTCGTCCTCACGAATCGCGTGCCAGGCGCGACCGATACGTGAGTGTTGCAGGCGCAGGCAGACAAAAATGATCGCCACAATGACCAGCATCAGCAGGTAGTACCACAGCCACAACGCGGGTACTTTAAAGCCGAGCCAGTGATAAACACCGCTGAACTTCAGGCCAAACAGATTAAGCGTATCCACGCCGGTGATGCCTTTGGCACCGTTGGTGATATTCACCGGGCGATCGAGGTTGCGCATCAGAATGCGGATAATTTCGCCAAAGCCCAGCGTAACAATTGCCAGATAATCCCCGCGCAGCTTCAGCGTCGGTGCGCCAAGCAAAATGCCGCATACGGCAGCGACCAGCGCCGCAGCCGGAACGATCAGCAGATACGAGGTATGTAGCCCGTCCGGGAACCAGACGGCGAGGATTGGGAACACCTCAGACAGATGGGGAGAGGCCAGCAGAGCGGCCAGATAAGCCCCAACGGCATAAAAGGCAATAAACCCCATATCCAGCAGGCCGGTATAGCCCACGACGATATTGAGCCCCAGCGCCAGCATGATGTAGAGCAGGGCGAAATCGATCACGCGGACCCAGTAGTTACCGCCAAGCTGACTGGCAACGACAGGAGCGATCAGCAATGCGATGCAGAACAAGGTCATGCCTGACCAGAATTTGCGCGTCGTGGCTGGAGCTTGCAGTTGTACGGTTGTCATTGATTTTCCCTTACGCTCTGTGCGCCACGCGCTCGCCCAGCAAACCTGCCGGACGGAATACCAGCACCAGGATCAACACGATGAAGGCAAACACGTCCTGGTAATTACTGCCAAAGACGCCGTTAGTGAGCTCACCGAGATAGCCCGCACCCAGCGCTTCTATGACACCCAGTAAAATCCCGCCGATCATCGCACCGCGAATATTGCCAATGCCGCCAAGCACGGCGGCGGTGAACGCTTTAATTCCGGGGAGAAAGCCCATTGAGAAGCTGGCGTTACCGTAGTTGCTCGCCATCATCACGCCGGCCAGCGCCGCAAAAATGCCGCCGATAGCAAACGTCAGGGTGATGATGGCGTTTGGGTTAACGCCCATCAGCGTGGCGACCCGCGGATTCTCTGCCACTGCGCGCATGCCTCGCCCGAGGCGAGTGTATTCAACCAGCAGCCACAGACCGGTCATGACTGCCAGCGCCAGCCCGACGGTGACAATGCCGGTGAGAGTGATAATCGCGGGTGGATGAGTTTCGCCGCCGGAGGTCACGGCGATCGGGGCCATCGACAGGATCTGCGGGAACATCAGCGGGTTGCGGGTCCAGACGATCATCGCCACGGTTTGCAGTAATACGGAAACGCCGATACCGGAGATCAGCGGAGCCAGCCGTGGGGCGTTACGCAGCCTGCGATAGGCGAAACGTTCTACCGCCATTGCCAGCAGGGCGCAGACGGCCATCGCAATGAGCAGCGCTACACCGAGTTGCAGTAACTGCGGCATAGCAGGGAAGGTATGATTCAGGACATTGATGGCGGAGAGCGTAGTAAGCGCGCCAACCATCAGGATATCGCCGTGAGCAAAGTTAATAATACGCAAAATACCATACACCATGGTATAGCCCAGCGCGATCAGCGCGTAGATGCTGCCCAGCATCACACCGTTTATCAGTTGTTGTATGAGTGTGTCCAACGTTTGTACCCGACAAATTGCTCTTTCAGTGGGTACCATCCAATAATTGAATAAAATTGTAAAATACACATATATTATTTCTTATGATAAACAGATATTTTTATATCTTAATGATTAATATGATTATTTTATTAATCACAAAACAAGGTTATAGCCTAAAGAAATCAATATATGAATAAAACAGAACAGTTGACGACATTACCCTCCTTTGCGGAGAGTCGCCTTGCCAACGATCCTCCGTTGCGGGCGGTGCGCGCCTTTGAAGCCATTGCCCGGTTAGGAAGCGTGACGCAAGCCGCGAGGGAACTGGCGATTTCGCCATCTGCGGTTAGCCATCAGCTCAAATTGCTTGAGGGATATCTGCAAATCGCGCTCACCGAACGGCATGGGCGACGACTGGCGCTGAGCCAGCAAGGGCGTGAATATTATCGTTCGATCCGTGCGGCGTTTAACGTTTTGCGTCAGGCGACGGAGCATCTGGTGGAGCAGGAGCAGACCCGGCAGGTAACGATTAGCCTGATTCCGCTTTTTGGGATGGGCTGGTTTATTCCTCGCCTGCCGATGTTTATGCGCGCGAACCCGCATACCGAGATTAACGTGGTGTATGCCAATCACCGCAACTATCTGAGTGATGCTTCAGACATGTCGATCCGCTTCGGCAATGGCAACTGGGCGGGATACCAGAGTGAAAAACTGATTTCCGGGCGCATGGTGCCAGTATGCAGCCAGGCGTTTTTGCGACTGCATGGTCATATTGATACCCCGGAGCAACTGATGCAGATGCCGCTGCTGCATGATGAAGAACGAACCACCTGGCATCAATGGTTTATTCAGCAGGGCGTGAAGCGTTCCCCGCCGCGCAGCGGCCCCTTGTTTGAGGACGGTCTGCTGACGCTGGCGGGCGTACAGGCAGGACTGGGATGCGCCCTGATGCGCGAACCCCTCATTATGCCGTACCTGGACAAAGGCGAGCTGGTGAAGATTTTCGATCTGCCAATAGATGACGGGCGCGACTACTATTTGTGCGTCCGCCAGGATAGTGAAATGACGCAGGATGGCAAGCTATTACAGAACTGGTTAAGGCGCGAAGCGGCTACCGTATAACGATGTCACCGCATATGAAGCGAATAAGGGGCGACATAATGAAATGCCGTTTTCAGCGCAGCGTTGCATAGCCTCTGGAGAACGCAATTTCTTCCCGGTCGCAGACGACTTGCCAGGCGTCTGCTGACGGGGTGATAAATCCCCGCAGCCCCAGAGGCCGTAATAGCGTGGCGTCGCGTTCTGTATTCAGCGTTAGTAGCGCCGTTTGCAGCGCCGCAATGGCCTGTGGATTAACGGTATCGCTTGCCACCAGTAAAGGCATCGGTGCGGGAACGCTGCGCGTCAGTATGCGCACATGGCGCGTTAGTTCCGGCTCATACCGGCACAGAAGCGACCAGGCATAGCTGTCCAACGGGCCGACATCCGCTTCGCCCGCCGCCAGCGCTTCCACCACGCGTCGCGGGGTGATTAGCGGCCCGACAAGCGTGTGATAGAGCGTCTTTCGCGTCTCGTTAATGTATGCCGACAGATGATAGCGTACCGCGTTATAGCCGGAGTGCGACTCCGGGTTGGTATACGCCAGCCGCCCGCCGAACGTCTCTTCCAGACATCTGGCGGTAGACGATGTCGGCACCATAAATAGGGTGCGGTAGTGCCCTGGAATCCCTTCCCTGGCGGCCTCTTCCGTAACCGGCGCGGCCACCGGGCGTACCGGAAAGCGCCGCTGCGCGAAGGGCCAGCCGCACATGAATACCGCCAGCAGATCGGAACGAGCCCATAGCCCCTCCAGCCTGGCCGGGGCCGGGTAGTCAACAATCTCTGCCGTCAGCCCGGCGCGGCGCACGGCTTCGGGCAGGAGTCTTTTCCACCCCTCCGCCGCAGCCGGAGTTACCGAGTACATTCTTGCGTTAACAATCATCGGTAACGTAGCTCCTGACCAATACCCAGCGCACGCGCTTTCTTCAGCATCGTATGCCCCAGCGCAATATCGCTTAGCGACAGCCCCCGGTGCCAGAAGAGGATGGTTTCATCATCATTTTCACGGCCTGGCTTCGTGCCTGCGACAATGTCGCCCAGCTCGGCATGCAGGGTATGCTCACTTAATTTTCCCGCTTCTACGTGGGCTCGCAGTGAACCAAACATGCCGCCTTTGCACTGCCCCCAGTCGTCCACCACCAGCTTGTCCATCATGTCGGTGAGCGACAGCTCCACGGCGCTCATGGTGCCGTAGGGCACAACAAAGGCGCCGGGCTTTATCCATTCTGTTTTTAACAGCGGCGTCGGCGCATTAAGACGCGAGGCTTCGACCACAATATCCGCGCCGCGCACGCAGCTTTCCCAGTCATCGGTAACGATGATTTTTTTGCCGAGATCCTGCTCCAGACGGCGGGCAAATGCGGTACGGCTTTCCGGGCGACGCGAATGAATGCGGATTTCATCAAAATCATAAATGCTGTTGAGCAGACGAACGTTCCACCAGGCGGTTCCCCGCGCGCCGATATGCCCCAGCACTTTACTGTTGCGGCGGGCAAGGTGGCGTGCGCCCAGCGCGGTAAGCGCGCCGGTGCGCATATCGGTGATCGCTGACGCGTCCAGAATGGCGACCGGCATCCCGGTGCGCGGATCGAACAGGTTCAGTAGCGCCATTTCCGAGGGCAGCCCGAGCGTATAGTTATTGACATAATCGCCGACGATTTTTACCCCGGCGAGTCCCAGCGGTTCGATATAACCGCGCAGCACGTTAAAGTGGCCGTTAAACGCTTTATCGGGAATTAAATGCATGCGCGGTTCAATGACTGTTTTTTTCTCTCCCTGTGCCCGCAGCCCGTCCTCCACCGCCGTGAGGATTTCCGTATCCGTGAGCTTCAGTTGGTCAACGTCGGGGCCGTTTAGCCAGGTTAAATGGATGGGTTGAGTCATAGATTTCTCTCACTGGTAGCATGGTTCGCATCGGGTCGTACGTGGGTGAAAAGCCGCTGGCGAGTTAATACGCCAACGGGCGCGCCGCATTTGGTGACGGTGATGCTGTCGGCGCGCCGGGAAAGCATCAGCGCCAGCGCGTCTTTCAGGGTAGCGTTGACGTCAAGCCGTTGTGGATGGTCAGCGCTCAGAGACGTTTCCATCGCCTGGGCGACCGGGGTAATAGCAAGAAGTTTCAGCGCCGCATCGCTGCCGACAAAAGCCGCGACGAACTCATCCGCCGGGGCCGAGAGCACTTCAGCGGGCGGGGCATACTGGCACAGGCGTCCTTCGCGCATAATGGCGATGCGATCGCCCATTTTGATGGCCTCATCAAGATCGTGAGTGACGATAATCACCGTCTTTTTCACGCGTTGCAGAATCTGCTTAAACTCGGTCTGTAATCGCCCGCGAACCAGCGGATCGATGGCGCCGAACGGTTCATCCATCAGCATGACCGGCGGGTCCGCCGCCAGTGCGCGGGCAACGCCGACCCGTTGCCGCTGACCACCGGAAAGCGCGGCAGGAAATCGGTTGGCGTATTGCCGGGCATCCAGCCCGACCAGTTCCAGTAATGTTTCCACTCGCGCCTGAATACGCGAGGCGCTCCAGTCCAGCAGGCGCGGCACCGTGGCAATGTTGTCCGCGACGGTCATATGCGGGAACAGTCCGACGTTCTGAATAACGTAGCCGATATGCCGACGCAGCATCACCGGATCTTCCGTTGCGACGTCGCGCCCGTTTACCCGGACACGCCCGGAAGTGGGTTGTTCCAGCCGGTTGATTAAGCGCATGGTGGTGGTTTTACCGCAGCCGGAAGGGCCAATCAGGGCCGTGGTGGTTCCCTCTTCAAACGTCATGGAGAGATCGTCAAGCGCTTTACGCGGCGAACCAGGATAAATTTTGCTAATATTTTCCAGAGTAATCATTGTATTAGCCCTTTACGTCGGCTGAGAATACAGGCGCTCAAGCAGGGCGAAAAGCGCTTCGATAGCCACAGCGAGCAGAATAATCGGCACCGCGCCGACCAGCAGGCGCGACATGTCCATGATGGCAATGCCGGTGGTGACAAAATCCCCCAGACCGCCGCCACCGATAAATGACGCCAGAGCCGCGCCGCCGACAACCTGTACGGCGGCGGTACGGCAGCCGGCGAGAATGCCGGGAGCCGCCAGTGGCAGTACGATTTTGCCTGTGACCTGCCAGGGCGTCAGCCCCATGCCGTGCGCCGCTGAGAGCGTATCCGGGTTCACGGACTGAATGCTGGTGCAGGTGTTGAGCAAAATCGGCGGCACGGCCAGCACCACCAGCGCGACGACTGAAGGCAGCAGGCCAATACCGAGAAACGGCATGACCGCCGCAAGGATCGCCAGACTTGGGATCGTCCGCAGCGTGCTGGCGCCGCTGGTGATGATAAAAGCGAGGCGAGGGATGTTCGCGATCAGCACGCCCGTCGGGATAGCAATAATCAGGGCGATGCTGAGCGCCAGCCCGCACATCATCAGATGCTGCCACACTGCCTGCCAGAACAGCGGCTGGTTATCCAGCACCCATAGCCATGCCTGGATTATCATTGGTCTCTCCCCTGTAAAACGCGCCGCTGTAGCCGGACAAAAAACAGATCCGCGCCGATCGCCAGCAGCGACGTCAGGCCGCCGCCGATAAATATTTTCTCTGGATAGCGCTGATCCAGCCCGGCGAGAATAATTGCGCCAAGTCCACCGGCGTTGATATATGCCGCGACCGTAGCGATGCCGATAAGCGTGGTGGTGGCAATGCGCAGTCCGGTGATGATGAACGGTAGCGCCAGCGGCAGTTCCACTTCGCGCAGATTGCGCCAGGCGCCATATCCCATTCCGCGCGCCGCTTCGCGGACGTCCAGCGGAATGGCATGAAAACCGGTGGCAATATTGCGGGTCAGGATCATCAGCGCATAGGCTGTCAGCCCGACAATCGCCGGGAGCATTCCGATGCCGAGCCACGGGATGAGCAGTGCGAATAGCGCCAGCCCTGGAATGGAAAAAATCATGCCGGTGACCGCCATCACCAGCGCATACAGTCGCGGGCGGCGGGCGGTGGTAATGCCGAGAAACAGTGAAATAGCGAACGCCATCAGCATTGCGGCGCCGACCAGTACCAGATGCTGCCAGAGCGCCAGCAGAATGTCGTCATAGTGTCGCGTCGCCCAGCGCATCAGGAGGTCTCCAGCAATACGGCCTGGCCTGCAAGCCATTCCGGCTGCATTATCGCGTCGGCCAGAACGGAAATATCGCCAGCGCTGGCGCGATCTTCATCCAGCGGCGCCACCCGAGCGCGAATCTTGTCGTGTAATGCCGTTGCATAGCGTCCTGGCCGTGGCGACGCCTGAAGATCCAGCGCCTGCGCGGCGACCAACAGTTCAATGGCCACCAGATAGCGCAGGCTTTCCAGTAGTCGTGTGGTTTTGGCGACCACCCCCATTGCCTGCGAGGCGTAATCTTCAATCCGATCGGCTACCGGCATCGTCAGCGGGGAGAGCGGCTGGGCATGATGGGCGATATCGCTGACCAGCGCGGAAACCGTCTTTTGCAGCGTGGCGAAGCCTGTCTGCCCGGCGTGGCGGGTGAGAAAACGCGGCAGGCCGCTGGCGGCGGGTGACATCAGTTTCATGATGCGTTCGCCGCTGCATGCGGCATGGCGGGCGAGAGCCAGCCCGAGGCTTTCCAGCGCCAGCGCCAGATGCGTGGCATCAAAATTGGCATTTGCCAGAACCTGTTCAGACTCAGCCAGCAGGCCGGGATTGTCGTCGGCGCTGTTGAGTTCCAGTTCCACCGCCGCGCGGGCATTCAACCAGGCATGGCAAACGCAGGCCAGCACCGGCGCGACGCAGCGGAAGCTGAGCGGGTCCTGCAACGAACGCGCGCTGCCGGGCTGGAGTAGCGGGCTGCCTTCCAGCAGCGCCAGCAGATACGCGGCGGTTTTAGCCTGTTGCGGTGCGGGGCGCATCCGCGCCGCCCAGGGCGTCAGCGGCGAGATATTAGCGCGAAACGCTTCAAACGAGAGCACGATAGCGCCCGCGTGGGCGTTCATAAGCCGGGCGGCGTCGTGCAGCAGCAGCGCGGCGAGGCCGACGCTGGCGGCGTTAGACGACACCAGCGCCAGCCCGTCTTTTCCACGCAGCGGCGCAGGCGTCAGACCCGTCTGGTTCAGCAGTGCGGAGACTGGCGCCACCGTACCCTGATATTCCGCTTCGCCATCGCCGATGAGCGCGCATCCGATATGCGCCAGCGGCGCGAGATCCGCTTCGCCGATAGATCCGATAAGCGGAACGCGCGGATGGATGCCTTCGTTGATAAAGGCCAGCAGCGCCTGCGCCACGGGCAGAGAAATACCCGATGCGCCCTGCACGAAACCCGCAAGACGCGCCAGCATGATCGCGCGAACCTGTGCGGGCGTTGCCTGCTGGCCGACGCCGACCGCCCGCGCCAGCGGGATTCGTCGCTGAATTGCCTGTAGCAGATCCTCATCGTGACGGTCATTTTGCGTGTGCAGCAGCGTCGTATCGACATTAGCGCCAAGCCCGGTGGTGACGCCATAGATATGCTTTCCGGCGCTGATGCTGTGCAGCAGAAAATCAAAGGACGCGCTGATGGCCTGCTGCGCCTGCGCCCCCAGCGCGACAGTCTGGCCGCAGTCAGCGACAGCTCGCACGTCATCAAGCGTGAGCGGCGCGTCGCCCAGAAAAAGTGTCGTTGTCACGGTCGTACCCTATTTAATTACGCCTTTTGCGCGCAAAAAGTCTTCCGCCACATCGCGCGGTTCTTCTTTATTCTTTTCCACTTCCGCATTCAGTTTTTGCATCGTGGCGTTATCAAGCAACTGGCTGATGTTATTTAAAATGTCGCGAACCTGGGGATGTGCCTGTAGTGCTGTATCGCGCACGACCGGCGCAACTTCGTAGGGAGGGAAGAGGTGTTTGTCGTCTTCCAGTGCGACATACTGGTTTTCCGCGATTTGCCAGTCGGTTGCGAAGCCGTTTGCGACGTCTATTTGCCCGGCAGCAAGGGCGTCGTAGCGCAGGCCGACTTTGGCAAACTGGCGGAAAGCTTTAAATTTAATGCCGTAGGTCTGCTCCAGCCCTTTCAGGCCGTCCTGGCGGTCGCCAAACTCCGCACCTGCGCCGATGGTCAGTTCCGGCGCGGCTTTGGCGAGATCGGAGAGCGTTTTCAGGTGGTATTTCTCTGCGGTTTGTTTGCTCACCAGCAGTGCGTAGCCGTTGTTCACGCGGGCTGGTTGCAGCCAGGTGAGATGATATTGCTGCTGGTAGGCGTCGCTGACCTGCTTAAACACCTGTGCGGCATCGGAGGAGGGCTTTCCTTTGACCACTGCGCTGAGCGCCGTACCTGTATATTCCGGGTACATATCAATTTCGCCTTTCAGCAGCGCGGCGTGGGCGATTAACGTCCCGCCCAGGTTTGTTTTGCGTTCAACGGAAAGCCCGGATTGCTCCAGTGCCTGGGCATAGATTTCCGCCAGAATATATTGTTCGGTAAAGTTTTTGCTGCCCACAACGAAATCCGCTGCCTGCGCCTGCGCTGCGAACAACCCCAGCGCCAGCCAGGAGGCTGCCAGTTTGTTTTTTATGCTCATCCCCGTTTCCCCGCAAAGAAATGCATGAATTTACTTGTATATACAAACCAGCGAAGCTAGCAGCATATTGACGGCGCATGAAATAGGGATTCGTTCTTTCTTATAACGAAACTTTAAATGTTTACTATTTGGCTGACTTCTCCTCGTACCAGCATCGCCAGACAAGTTTCAGACGGGGCTCAGTGCCGTTGAATGGTCTTAACAGCGGAGAGCGCCGGGTGGATACATAAGTAATTTTGGCTGCTCATTAATCCCATCTTTTTTAATGCCGACCTCTTATAGTAAGAGACCGTTTTTTCAGAGATGTTTATTGCGCTGTACATTCGTTTCACATTCCCGGCGCGGACTAACTCGCTGAGAATAAAAAACTCTTTGTCAGTGATGGTGTTACTTTCCGTATTTTTTCTATTTGAAATAGCTATCAGAATATCGTTTAATTCTGATAATGTTTTGTTTTTATTGAAGTAATATACACCGTGCTGGCAAAAGAAATGGCGACGGGAATGCAGGCCTGACGGTGATATGCACAGCGTAACCTTACTAAAGAAAAAGGTTATTAACCTGTCGAGTAAACCCGGCTCTCTGACGGAGAGTAACACAACGGTATCTTTTGATAGCGAAAAAAAGGTGGTTAGCGTGAAACGTTCAAACTCGCCAGCATCGCTTAAAAAAATGCTCTCAACACGCGTACCTGACTCTTTCATCCCTTTCGATATACCCGTCAGATAATAGACGTCATCAGACACTATCACTATTTTCGACTTCATTTGAATCCCTTTTTTATATTTGAAATATGCTGGTTTCCTTAATATTTAAATCGTTATTACGAATGATTCTCGCTCATCAACGGGCCAGAGAAATCCCTGGGCATAATGTACGTCGCTCTCCGAAATAAAGCGGTGCTGGTATTCATTTTCAACGCCTTCCACCAGAACATGATCCGTCAGATATTCCACCTGTGTTACCAGCGTTGTCATTGCTGGGGTATCCTGTTCAGCGGATATTCTCCAGAGTTCATGTTTATCAATTTTAATCCCATCAAAGCGAAAGGGGAGTTGCGCAATTAACGGAATATGCCTGACATAGAGATCGTCCAGCCAAAGTTGAGTATTAAAAGCGCGCATTAGGGTCAGAATTGCATCAATATGCGGCACAAGTTGTGGAAAATAAGACTCGCTTTGCTGGCAATCAATTTCAATAACCTTTGGGCCGGGTAACATGGCAAGAATCGATCTGAGCCACACCAGATTCATAAGCAATGGAATCGTAATATTCAAAAATAAAATGCCATTGCGATCGTGCTGATTTGCTACTCCCGTGCATATCTGTTCCTGAACAATATGTGACAGGAGTTCTGGCGAAACAGAACGGAAAAATAGCTCTGGATCTGCCCCTTCCGGCTGGCAGAGCACCTCACCGCCAATCCGTCTACCGGTCTGGACATGAATGATAGGTTCGATACGGCACATGAGTTTCATAATAATGGCATATCCTTTTTAATTATAAACGGTGCATCAGGCTTTTCTGGGATTAATTAAATCGGTCGCGATAAGATATGCTTGCACTTTTTAGTGGATTACTGTTTATCGCTTTCAGCATTTTTATGTGTTCATTTTTAGTGCTTAGATGCAGCTTTTTATTGATCTTTTTGATGTAGTAAAAAAGCGTGTGATAGCGTTTATTTATTATTTTTGCGATGTCATGGGTAGGCGTGCTGTGGGCCAGTTCGGTCAGCACGGTCCATTCAATGTCGTCAAAAGAATCCGGCTGTTCTATTTCAGCCATGAGATCGTTAATGTACTGGCTGTAAAAAGCCTCATCCAGCCAGCAGGCATGAACGGCATGATTAAGCTCGGACATGGGTTCATACTTAGAAACGATATTGATATAATGAAAACTTCGCAAAACCTGAAGCAGGTAACTGTTACGCGTAAAAGTAAACACCGTTAAGCGAATGCCAGGATAGTTTATCTGCATATCATAAATGAAATTAAGCGCCTCCAGCGCACTCTCCTCCAGCGTAAAAACTTCCATGACGACATTATCAATAATATGGTTTTCTATTTTGTATTTTGCTTCTCTGAATGTCGGGCTGGTGTGTAATACCAAAGGGTTGATCAGGTGTTTGCAAAGAAAATTAATCATATAGTTATCGGTATCAATAATTAACGTTGAATGGAGCGGCTGCGTAACGCTATTTAATGACTTGACAGAGTTTTCTATCATGACTAAATCAAATCTTGCAGTGGAAGGATTACAGGATGAGTCCTCACTGCTGAGATAAAGAAATTGATCGTTCTGTAGTGTACGCATTATATTTTTCGATCCGCATATCGTTTACAATAATGACAAGATGTAAAATTTAACTGTAACTATTTATAAAATAAGAAAATAATAGTGATGCTATTAAAACACACCATGATAAGGCGTTGATATACACTTCATCCTTCAGGCTGCCTCTTTGTTGGCTGCGCTCATTCACCCCGGTCACGTACTACGTGTACGCTCCTGGGGGCTCATTCACTTGCCGCCTCGATGCTTCTCAAATGATTTTGTGTATAAATATCTTTCTTTTTTTGTTGAGGCTTCTGATTATTTCAGTAGATGACTATTCTGTTTCTCGCCTTTTATCATGGGTAAATGATATTTACTTTCGCCGTGGTCTGTATTCTGCCTTCCGTCGGTTTGGCACCATAGATGTAATAATATGCTCTCAGTGGAATATCAAAATTGCTTCCCCACTGCGCAATCTTATAGAGTTCATACTCGTTGGTAATATTACCTGCGGTAAGCTCTGTCTGGCTGATGGCAATTTTTTTACTGGTATCGGCACGCATAATTCGCACCCCAATATTCCTTGCCGTTCCCTGGGTGTTTTTCAGGGTGTATTTATCCGTATCGACGCTGGCGCTACTGAGATAAAACTGAATGGTGCGTGTGCTCATGCCTTCTAACAGGTCGCTGCATTCGGCATGCAGAGTGAAGTTTTCATAAAACTGCGCTTCCTTTCCTGCGGATATCAGGCTGGTAAGATCGGTTTCCGGTAGCGTGACCGTCGTATCCGGGATGCTACAGGTGCTGACATGAGGACGATAATTGATCGTGATATTCTGGTAGAACAGGCGTTTCTCTTCGTCAGAACCGATAAGGCCTAATATCCATTTAATGAATTCGGCTAAATTAACGCCGGGAAACCAGAAATCGATACCTGAAGCATCAACAACGGATATAGCGTGAGCAAGAGTAATACTGGTTGCGTCCGGGCCAACGTTATAGACATAGGCCGGGTTGGCGCCGCTCGGTACGCTTTTGAGTAACTTAGCCTTATAGGTATAGACCACGTTATTCAGCGAAGTACCGGGAATATGACTTTCTCCAGAGCGACTATAGTCTTTTTTCGTGGGTACAATATTGCCGATGGTGAATTGCAATACATAGTTACCATAATTGATATAGGCCGTGCTGTTGGCCATTTCAGAGATAATGGCAACACGGTTAGCATAACCAATCCATTCGCCGGTACAGCTAAACGTACCGGATGACAGCGACAGGTTCTGCGAACCTGTGGTTTCGCTGCTGAGGGAAAGTGAATCCAGGTTGAGCACCAGATTGCTCTCTTTTTGCGCGCCGGAATCGCTTTTACAGGAGGCCTGTACGCCATAGCTTATCGATCCCAGTAGCCAGGCAAGAATTAACGTTATTGTACGCATAGTGATTTTCATCCTCTGCTCCTGCCATTAGCGGCAAATATTTATCTGACCATCGTGGGTCGGCTGGCTAATAACACAGCTTTGGCGGCCGTCACTGCTGGTTTTGATATGTAAACGTGACGGGAGCTGTTCCGTTTTCAGGTACAACATTCCTCCCTGGGCGACATATCCGACGCTGGCGCCAGCATCGTCAAAAATTTCAGTGCCGAAGGGGAGAGGGCGCCCGTTAACGGCCCGTGCGGGCAACATGAACTGCCGCCGTTGGTCGGTATCGAAGCGCACATAGGTGACGGAACCCGCATAAGGCACCACTTCCTGGATATTGCCTTTCAGCTCAACGCCTTCCTTCATATGGGTGGTATCTAACTGGATTCGGTTTTTACGGTACGGGGACAGGTAAGGAACCAACGCTTTCCCGGCGGTATTCGTGGTGCGTGTGCCGTCGCCGCCCAGCGTGGCCCCTTGAGCGCCTGGCGCGTCGATAATTGCGAAGGTATCGCCCAACTGGCTGGACGTCAGCAGGCCGCCCCGATAAGCCACCAAGCTACCGCTGGCTCCCGCGCCGATCTGACGATAGTCTCCTGACTCGCTATAGCTGCCGTTTAAGGTGGTAAACGCAGTGCGATAGCTCAGGCTGCTGCTGGCCGAGTTATTTCCACCGCGACGGTTGCTGCCGCTGACGCTATAGGCCGCCTGATTAAATTCGCCTGCGGTTCCGCTGATCCCCACGTTCGTGTCGGAATAGCCGTCACGATTAAATGTAACGCTGCTGTTGAGGAAAACGGGCCGTTCAAAGAGACTCAGGGGCACCGAGAACGTGAGGTAATAACGTCGTTCTTCGCGCTGATTATCGTTACGCATGCTACTGGCTGAGAGGGTATAACTTACGGCGCCAACGTGGTTGGAATACCCCAGTTGATACTCTTTTGTTGTGCCATGACCATTCCAGTAGTCCCGCCAGGTTCCTGATAAGTAAAGGGAACCCAGTTCTTCACCCAGAGACTGGCTCAGGTTGATATTAAAAGTGTTTTTCTGGCGCATATATCTGGCATTAGGGCTGTCAGCGTTCTCTTTTTGCCAGTTATGCAAAGCGATTGCATCATTGAAGCTGTAATAGTTTTTCGTGGAATAGCGATACGCCGCCAGCGCAAAGTTCGTCCCGGTGACATTGAAGAAACGGCTAAAGGCGACTTTGTAACTTTGCCCACGGACTTTTTTATCTGCCGGAATTTGCGTTTGTGACTGTGTGACGTCAAAAGACAGCGCGCCAAACGGGAGATTAAGGCCGCTCCCGAGAAGAAACGCGTTATAGTCTTCGCTGTAAATTACCCCGGTATAACCGGTGATCAGGTTATTGATCCCGTATTGATAGCTGCCCTGGGCAAACTGGGGGCGATAGCGGCTTTCTTCCGTGCGCGTTTCCCCCAGCAACAGACCATATTTCCCAATACCTTCTTGCAGCATGTTTGGCACCGAAGAAAAGGGGACGATGAAACTGCTGGTGCGCCCGTCTGCTTCAATGACTTCGACATTCAGATCGCCGCCTGAGCCGGTAGGAAGGATATCCGCAATTTCAAATGGGCCAGGCGACACGTTTTTCTGATAAATAACCTGCCCGTTCTGACTAATTTTAACCAGCGCGTTAGACTGTGCGACGCCGCGTACAATCGGGGAAAAGCCCTGTTGAGAATCGGGTAACATGCGCATATCCGTGCCCATGCTGACGCCGCGAAAACGCAAAGAGTCAAAAAGATCGTTGCTGGAATAGCTGTCACCCATGCGGATGATCGATTTAAGCGCAGCGATCCCGCGCTCAACGTAGCGTGTATTGTTTGTCCATGATCCTTCCACGCCCTTGCTTTTGTTATAGCTGGAGCTATCGCGAAATTGCCAGCCAAACGCATTCAGCCCGCTGTTTAACTGGAAATAGGCGTTTTCCTGATTGCGTCCGCCGCCTTTGGCTTCGTTGTAGTTATAGTTGGCATTGTATCCCAGCATCAGCGCCGGAATGCCTTCATCCCAAAAGACGGGATCGACATAACCGCGCAGCGTCTGGCGAATATACGCCTGGGGAATGGTCAGACGCAGCGACATATCGGCCGCATTGACTTTCATACTGCCTCCGTGCAGTAACGTATTCACATCCACTCGCTCGCTGGCGCTATTTGCGGCAGGGACTATTGAGGGAAGAAGCCCAAGCTGGGCAATATTCTCATGCTGGAAAAACGTTCCTTCATCCGTGATATAAACGGGAAGGCGGCCTTTCCATTCCTCGTTAATAAAAACATCAAACGGGTATTCACCAGGAGGAAGCGCAGAGGCACGATAAAAACGCGACATATCGGCATTTTTAGAGTCACCGGCTAAAAAGTCAGTATTGAAAGCCACGGCATACGCCCGACTATAAATAGACATCATCGCCAGTATTGGCAATAAACATGCGTATTGACTCTTTTTACCAGCCATTGCCATCCCCATTCATTTGGACATTATTATATTATTTTGTGGTGAATGAATATTTTTGATATGAACCGTAATCATCAACTAACAGAATATCCAAAGCCTGCCCCGATAAAACCGCCCCTGTCGTGGGTATTGTCAGTGTTGACAATGGCGCAATCATTTTCGGTTCGCCAGTAAGAGATTTACCTCGTGAACTCATTGTGGCAATCGATGCGAAATAAGGAGCCCGGTTTGTGGCGACAAGTTGATTACCCTGCGCGCTAAACGATAAATACTTATGTAAATCGCTGGCCGGAATCGTGAGTTCGGTCGGGCGATAAAATAATTTGATGCGCGACTTAATGGCGATTTGCATCGTGTTTTTGCCATCAATATTTTCCTGTTTTGGCGGAATATCCAGCACATTCAGGTAATAAACGGATTCCCTGTCCTGAGGCAGCGCGTTGGCTGAGCCGGTATAGCGAATGCGCAGCTGCTGGCCGCTACCGCCTTCAACTTTCACCACTGGCGGCGTCAGCAAAAAGGGAACCTGAGCGGTTTCTGGCGTAGAGTCTGGATTACCTTCGTCTATCCAGGCCTGAATTAACGCCGGACTGTTGCCACGGTTAATCAGCTGAACCGTTGTTTCTTTTTGTTCTTCAGGATAGATAACCCTGGTATTGCTAATAATAACATTCGCCAGACTGCTAAAGCTGAAGGCAATAAGCGTTAGAAAAATGAGAGAACGTTTCATATTAACCTGAAAAAAGAGAGCCTAATCTAATCAATATACCTGGTCGCGTTTATTTTCTCTCTTCCCTCCTGAATTGCAGGTATAAGAATACCTCACCAGAAGGTGAAAATAATTCGCGAATACAATAAGTCAATAATGACGGATCAGGCTCTTTATTTATATGAGTAAATTAACCCGTTGCTTATAAATACGCGACGGTATAAGTCAGCATGGTGTTAACGGCACCGGTATCGGCAGCGTCTGAACCGACTTTATAGTAGTTCGCATACAGATCGACAGTGGCGCTATCACCTTCAACATTCGTATCAAGGTTAGTATGCAGGTTCAGCGGCGTCTGGCTATTGGCCAGCGTGCTGAGTGCGATACCCACGTTTTTCTTCGTGCCGTCGGTTCTCAACTGTGTGTTGTTCAGATACAGACCATCGTTAGAAATACTGTCTGAACTCAGGATCAGATTCAGGGTATTTTTATTTCCCGCGCCATCGTCCTGCCCCAGGGAAGCAGAAGTACAGCCGGTAAATTCCAGAGTAAATTGTTTACGGTTTTTCTGGATCAGACCTGCGGTAGATGCATCGCTAACGGCGATGGGATCTAATGGAATCGTCAGGTCAGCAGAGTTTCCGCCGTTAATTGTACAGGTTGTATCAGTAACCTGGCCGGTAAAGGTGATAGTACCGCCAGAAGCCTCGGTTGCAGCGCTGACATTAAAGGCTGCGAAGGATGACGCGATAACGAAAGAAGAGATAGCGAGCTTTTTCATTGATATTAACTCCAGTATGTTTGCTCCCGTCCTGGGGACGAACATTTCATGTCACAAAACCGTCCTGGTCTTGCTGTCTACATCCGTAAAATCCCTGAAAACGGAAAAATGGAGCCTGCATCATTATTTCCATCAGGTTAGGTGATGATCCTAATTGATGTAACACAATCTTAAAATATCAGTTTAAGAATTTACTTAAATTAAGTGTATAAGTCTGCTGTTTTGGTTTTTTTTCTTGTTTATCAGCATATGGCACTGATCGTGTAACTGAGATGTAACTTTAAATTTTAAAATTCTTATAAAACGAAAGGCAAAATGGAAAAAATCTGATGCTTACATTCAGTAATATTGATTTACACAATCAGGTAACGACAAAAAAAGAGAATATTTTGCGCGCTAATGTTATATTTATAAAGAAAAGTAGTTAAATGTTCTTTGTTTGTTTTATTTTTGTTTCATTATTCAGGGTGGATTATTTTAATTAATAAGATTTATTAAAATGAAAGTGGGTGAAGAGGATGAGCAAAAGGGATAAAAACGCCCAGGCATGCAATATAAAATGGCGTTTTAATAAAAAGGAGAGTGGAGGGGGATTGCTGCTTATTCTTACAGGTACGCACTGACGCTAACTAAATAGTGCAATGGCAGGGGAGCAGAGTGTACGGCTTTGCCATATGGGGACTGTTATATACCGCAAACTCCGTATTTTTATAGGCGGGGCTGCGTTCTGTCGTTGCATTCCGGCCTTTATCTGTCCCTTAATTCGCTCCCGATCACCGCAGACTTCCCAGCATTTTATCTTCTTCGGCGCCGCTGATTAACCGGGTTAATTCCTGACAGGCAGCAATACGGCCATTTTCTAATGTGAAACAGGCAAAGACTTCGGTTTGTGCCTGTTCGCCGTTCGTTTTGATGACGGTCACCAGGTGATGGGTCAGAACGTGATTGCCCTGCTGAGCGATGGCCAGAATGTTCACCTTCATGGTACGAGTAACCTGTTTTAGTTTTGCCATGTGCGTGACGAAGTTATCGTAATCAAGGTCGATGCCATTTACCGTCTGGCGATAATCGGGCGTGAAAAATGATTCGATAGTGTGTTCATCGTGCCCGGGTCGGGAAATAACGGCATCAAGCGCCTGAGCAACGCGTTGCATCATATTTTTCAATGTTCTCTTCCTCATCGTGATTGTGTACAGGGAAGATTACCCTCAGACTGAAGTGGCAAAGTAACCGTAGTAAGACAATAAATACGTTAAATCGGCCATGATGATAGAAAGCATTCAACCTTTACATCACTCCTCTAAGCATACGACTCAGTGGCACCATCACCCTGGCGGGCAGTTGTACTGGATCACGCGTGGCATAGTGATGGTCGAAACGGAGCAAGGGCAGTGGGCGTTGACGCCCGGTTCGGTAGGGTGGCTTCCGCCGTCGTTACCCCATTGCGCGTGGATGCCGGTGAGTGCATATGGCGCCAGTCTGCACTTCAGCGTGGAATATTGCGGGGTCTTTCCCTCCTCACCGTGCGTTCGGGCAGCGTCGCCTTTTTTACTGCTGTTGCTTGAGAAAATTTGTGGGGAGGGAACCATCGGAGAGCCTTCAGAGCGGCTGGCTCACCTGTTGCAGGTTATGGTCGATGAGATTCGCTATGCTGATGCGCTCTCTTCACAATTGATCCTTCCCGACGACAGAAGGGTCAGACAGATTGCGCAAAAAATACTGGCCGACAGAGCCTGTACGCGGAGTCAGGCAGAGCTGGCGAAACAGGCCGGGCTGAGCGTCAGGACGTTGAGCCGCCTTTTTATACAGCAGACGGGATTAACATTCGGTCAGTGGAAGCAAAAAGCGAAAGTCATTTTGTCGCTGGAATATTTACTGCGCGGAGAGCCTGTCAGCCTTGCCGCGCAATTAGCGGGTTATGAGAATGTGAGTGCATTTATTGCCGTGTTCAGGCGTTTTATGGGAATGACGCCAGGGCAGTTCTATCTGCGTTTCGGTCATGGTACGAATGTGGTTTAAAAAAAGGTCGCATAAATAGAGTCACTTATGCGACAAGGCACACGGAGTCAGACATCCCTGCCTGTATAATAGAATCTTATGATTTGTTCTTCGTTTTCTCCAGAATGACGCCTTCCAGAAAAATAATTCTGTTTTCCAGAAGATTAATATAATCCTTCATCAGGACATTTTCTTGTCGCAACGTTTTAAAGACATTGATTTTTAAGTTAAGGTCGTGGTCTATTTTATTTCTTCCTGTTTTTTTTATGTTTAACAGTTCCCTTTTCATAAATATTCCTTATGCTTATAAGGTTATGCCTTTATTTCTTATTGCTCATATTTATGCTGTGTAATTATCTTGTCAAGATTATTATTTTTTCTCATTGGATTTAAGATGCAAGAACAATGTACCGGAGAGAATAAATGAGACTCTGGACTCAGGCGTGTTCTGTTTACATTGATGTATTACGCTTTTATCAGTGTTGACATGTTATCAGTTAGTTGTTTATATAACATATATTTTACAGGGAAAAGTTCATAATTGTGATATGGTCACTTGAACTCTTTTTTATTGGACTGCATGTCTTTCATTTTTTTGCTTATTTAGCACGCTCATACAGATCTTTTCTAAACTTTACCTGATGTGCGCCTGTCTTCTTCTTCCTGAAAAGACGTATAATTGTGAAACACAATTCGTACAAGGATAATAATTATGCCGAAAATCATTCAGTCTTTATTATTATTTATTGCACTAAGTAATATCTCAATGGCATCGACGCAGGAAACGGCGTTTTTGGCTGAGCGCGGGCTGGCGGGAAAATCGGTTGAGCAAATGGTGGATGCTATCGATCAAAACCCTCAGGCGCGTCCTTTACCGTATACCGCTTCTGTGACCAGCACGGATCTGAAACTGTCGGCGAATGGCGAAACGTACACCTTTCCGCTGGGTGAGAAATTTTATCTCTCGCTGGCGCCTTATGAATATCAAACCCATCCCTGTTTTAACCACAGTCTTTCAGGTTGCCAGGGAGAAATGCCGGACACCTGGTTTGATGTGAACGTGACAGATCGGAACGGTACGGTGTTGATACATAAGAAAATGAAAAGTTATCAGAATGGCTTTATCGGGTTATGGCTGCCGCGTAACACTGAGGGGATGATTGAAATCAGTCATGAGGGGAAAAAAGCGGCTTATTCGTTTAAAACCGCGAATGACAGTCAGACTTGCCTGACCGACCTGCAATTACGCGCTGCCTCGTAAAGGGATAAACAGCCTGAAGAGATGACTGACGATGTGCTGCATTCTTCGCCAGTCTCTATCTTCAGGGCGATTCCCTTGCCGGTGACTCAGCCCCGCATCGGGTGCGAATCACGTATCATGTAATGGTGACTTCTTTTCGGATTTTGTTTTGAAATTCCGTAGACAGCGATTTAAATTGCGCTCGCTTTTCTGTCAGTGTGGTAATGACTTTATTGCTGCTGGTACATCTGCCGTAGATAAAGTCAAAATAGATAGAGCAGTTTGAAACTTTACACAGCGTATTATAATCATCCTGTAGATGCGGAAAGTAAATAGATATTAATGCTTTTATTTTGGAGTAAAGTTTGCTGTCGCCGCTTATTGTCGGTTGTGTTATCGGCGTTTCTGTGGCGCTTTTACTCTTCACTTTTGTAATGAAAAACTCAATGGTGGATATTCGATACGTATGCCATTCGATTTCCATTGCTAACAGCTCCTCATATTTTTGCAGAATTTTATTATTCTGATCCTCTTTCCTTTTGAGTTCCAGCCCATCCATTATTTTTTGTTCTATTTTAGCTTCGGCTTTCAGAATGAGTATCCATCCTCCAGACAGTGCCAGGATGCAGCCAATTATGATTAAGGAGATAATAAATATTATATCCATACATCAGACTCCTTCATTTGTTATTTTGCTCAAATTGCCTGAGTACCATTGCGACACAATCCGGCCCGTACTTAAATCTTATGTTGTGTGATTGCTATAAATTCTGTTGATATTTTAAAAAATAGATGCAGAGTTAGCTGATATGTTTCATTAAGTCAAATCAGATCGCCTTGTCAATGTGTAAATAAAGTATTTGTTTTCTGTTCAAGCGTAAGGTTTTTGATTTTTCTTATTTCTGTTAGACATGAGGCAGAGTATTAGTAATTCTCTTAGGGCGTTAATGGACGAACATACAACAAAAGGAGTTTGTTATGGAGTGGAGCGTCGAAAATAACCTGGTGTGCCCGACAACGGGAACCGCCTTTGCGCTGACCAGCGGAGCGGAAAATCTTAAGTTCATTCTGTGGTATAAGGGCGATTATTTTTTACGCACAGGTTCCGTTATCTCCCCGGAGGATTCAGGCGTCCTGGCGAACGGGAAAAAAAGAAACATCAAAATCCTGCACGTTTTCCCCTACAGCAATGCGTTATGGGCCTCTTTTCATAACCGAATTGATTGCCCGGGAAATGGCGTTGTTACCATCAATCACTGTGCGCGACAGCAGCGGTGCGTATTCACGCTTTGTCCGTATGGCGCGAGGACTGTCACCGGATAAAATAATTTATGGCGTGACTATTCTGGCATCGCAGAACGTCGTCGTTACATGCAAATTGGGTATCCATCCTTTTTATTGCTGTCATTTAAGACGGGCCGGTTTTGTGTCGCCTGAATACAGAGTGCCCTGAGTAGAAAAGAAGCGACCTGATATGTCTTTAAGGTTTATAACAAAATCAGATAAAAGAATCCTTACAGCTTCTGTCTTTCTGTTTTTTCTGGTATTTGCCAGCGTGCTGTGGCTGGAGTTAACGAGCGTACAGCAAAGTAAGCAGGCGCTGCTGCAATCTGAGGTCAAAAGTCTGGCTTTTGTCGTCGATAAAGTATTAGGCGATGCCCGACTGGCGATTGCGCAGGCGCAACCGTTACTGGGTCAGCCCTGTAATACGACACTGGAAAAAAAACTCAATATTATCCCCACACGCTACCCGCATCTTCAGTCGCTTAACTTTACGCAGGGCAATACGATTTATTGTTCCTCGCTACTCTACAACAAAGGGTACACCCTGAGTCCTGCTCTCTCTTTACAGCAGGGCATAAGGGTTGATCGGGTGATCACCTCTCCGCATGATTTCATCATGATGCTTTATGTTTCTTATCCGGCGGGAAGAATATTTGCGGCTTCTGATGTGCGTATTATTGTTGAGCGCATCAAAAATATGGCGTTCAGCGATCGTATTGTTTTACGCATGAACGATAAAATTTTAACCGCCTCTGGCGTTAAACCGGGGAGTTTGCAGGAGTCGCATTTTTCACACTATATAAAAGCGGAAAGTAATAACAAACTTTATACGATTGCCTGGCGAAAAACCGAACTGGGGGATGCGCTGGCCGTGATCGCCCACTCATGGCGCTATATTGCGATGATTATCGCCAGCGCGCTCGTATCATCCATATTGCTCTGGTTACTGTTATCGCATCGGGCATCATTACCTCATCACCTTGCGGTAGCCATCAGAAGAAATGAAATCCAGCCTTACTACCAGCCGATTGTATGCGCCAAAACAAACCGCGTGATTGGCGCGGAAGTTCTGGCCCGCTGGCAACATTGTGAAGCGGGTTCTGTTTCTCCCGATATCTTTATCCCGGTGGCAGAACGTGCCGGGTTGATTGCCGACCTGACGAAAGGATTACTGGATCTGGTGGTTATCGATATTCAACGCTCGGTCACGGTATTTAAACCGGGTTTTAAATTTAACCTGAACATCAGCCATGCTCATCTGGTGAAGGACTCTTTTTATTCATTCATCGGGACGTATTCAGGCGTGTTTCGCGAACAGAACCTGCAACTTGTTTTTGAAATCACCGAGCGTGGAGAGATCGAAGTGAATGATGATATCTCCAATAAAATTGATTATATGAAGATTCATAATGTCGGGCTGTCGCTGGATGACTTTGGCACGGGATTTTCTAACCTGTCTTATATCACTGGCCTGCGGCCAGAGAATATTAAAATAGGTCGCATGTTTATTAATCTGATTTCGGAAGGGAAAAATACGCCGCTTGTTGATTGTGTGGTCGAGATGGCACAAAGAATGCGTATTCAAACGACTGCGGAAGGGGGGGAGCATAAGTACCAGGTTGATTATCTTCGATCTAAAAATGTTGATTTCTTCCAGGGATATTTCTTCTCCCGGCCACTTTCATTCGCGAATTTTATCCGCTTTATCAGAGGTTATCAGGTTGTCACGTAACATACTGATTATAGGAATTATATCCTGAAGGACTCTGCGCGGGGGAGGGGGCGTGATATGAACGATAAGCTATCTCAAGTGCGTGACAGATTACCGCTCATAATAATTATGCTGTATAGCGATGATTCAGACTGGCGTTTCTTTACCTAAATCATACTGAATTAACTGCCATTGCACGGGCGAGCCCTGATAATAAGGCATCATTTCCCCTTTTTTTAGGTTCACTACAGCCGATACCGCGGTGCTGGACAATTGCCAGTAGCCGCTTTGTGGACTGGCCTGCCCGCTGTTACGCGTGATGCCGAGAGGTTTGCGACTGGCATCGTTTTGTGACGAACCTGAGGAGAGTGTCGAAAGCATGTAATTACTACTGTCTATCTTCATAACCTAACAATCCATGAGGAACACATATTGTTATCAAGCGGCATTTACCGGCAACAACTTAAATCAGGGAGGTGATTATTCATAATGTGAATAAAATCTTGTGACTTATTGCAAATAAAACATAATTTAGCCAAAATAAGCCCCTGTATTGGTTAAAGATTATTCATAATGATTGGTCGCCTGATTAACTGTCTGATACTCCTTGTGTCATTCTCCGCTGCCAGCGCTTATGCGGTTAACTGTCAGCGTGCTTCTATGCCTTTAGAAAACACCATTTGTAACAACGACAATCTTCATTGGCTGGACAGCACGATGACGGTTATCTATCACACGATGTTGGTTAGAAACCCTTCTCAACAGGTTCACAAGAAGTACCAGGAATGGGAAAAGTCGCTACAGGCGTGTACCTCCGACAGCTGCATTGAGCGTGCCTACTATCAGGGCATCAGTTCTATTTCAGACGTTGCCCCGGATTTTGACTGGGAAGGGCTGTGGTGGAACACCAGTGTGTCCAATTTAAGTGGCGGAATGATCCAGTTCAGCCGAAGCGCGGAATGGTCAGTCACGACGGATATTCGCGTCTGGTCGGGATTAAATAAAGATGAGTTTACGGCTGAAGCCCGAAAACTGTACGGCATGGCGCTGGTCGAACGTATTGCCGATACCAGTAATTGCAAACTGCTGTTTATCCCCCGTAAAAGCGGCGCGCTTCAGGTCTACAGCAACGCGGACTGGGGATGCCGGATTTCGATGCCGACGGGGGCATTTATTGATGGGCGTTATCTGCGCTCGGATCACGATCCTCGCCCGAAGGCGACGCTGTACTCGCTGGGAATTTTCTCCGACCCCAAAATGGATGAGCGCTTCCGCGCGCTGGTGGGGGATGATTACCAGAAGTTTGTGGATACCGCCAACGTTTACATTTATCAGGATGATATAGATAACATCGGCGCAACGGTCGTCTCTATGTGGGTGCGTGGCGCGGCGAACAACCATACGGCCATTATTATGTACACGCAAAGCAATATCTGGGCGGCGAGGGTAGAACGCGACAGCGCCGGAAAAATGCAGTTGTACTACTTCAGCACCAGAGGTAACGATATCAAGAAAATGCCGCGTACGCTCGCTGGCTGGAAACTGCGTTACCTGGATCAATAAAACCTGTCGTTATGGGAAAGGAGATCGTCATCGCGATCTCCTTTGTCGATCTCCTGCCGGTTATGCCAGCGTCCCTACGACGTTCAGATCCGCGTCATCCGGTACTTCATTATAAGAAAGAATATGCAGCCCGCTGGCGAACAGTCGGCCATAGCGGGAGATCACCGGACGTAGCTGCGGCGTTACCAGCAGCAGCGGCGGCAGCCCTTTCGCCTTCATCTGCTCGTAAATCATCGGCATTGTCGTCTGCAACTGGGTCAGAATGTTCGGATCGACAGGGAAGCTATCCAGCGCCACTTTTCCGGCCTGCTGCGCCTGGTTGAGCGCGCCCAGCAGCATATTCTCCAGTTGGCTGTCGATGGTGTAGGCCGCGAGTTGTTGACGATCGCCGTTAATGGTGTGAACGATGGCGCGGCGCAGAGCATAGCGCACGTCGGAGGTCAGCAGCACGGGATCTTTCGTCACGGTGACGCTTTCCAGCAATGTGGACGCGATGGTGACGATATCCTTCAGTGAAATCTGCTCCAGCAATAACTGGCGATAAATGCGCAGCAGCAGACTGTAGTTAAACGCGGCATTTAAATCCTCCGCCAGCTTTGGCGCCTGGAGCGCCAGGCGCGCATGCAGGTGGGTAATATCGTCATAGTTAAACAGATCTGGCAGATGCTCGCGGGCGACCTTGTTGACGTGCGTCGCCACCACGCTCGCGCAGTCAACCACCTGATAACCAAGATTCAGCGCTTTCGCCTTTTGTTCCGGGTCGATCCAGACAATCGCCATGCCGTAAGCGGGGTCGGTATCCAGTATGCCGTTGATCTCCCCGTACAATTCAGTGCCGGGAATCGCCATCAGTTTTTCAGCCTGGACTTCGCCGAGCGCGGTACGAATGCCGTTGATATGAATCGCGTATTGCGCCGGTTTCAGGCGGAAGTTTTCCCGGATGCGGATCTCCGGCAGTAGTACGCCGCAGTGCTCGGAAATGACCTGGCGAACGCCGCGTATACGTTGTGACAACGGACTGCCCTTCGACTCATCCACCAGCGTGACCAGTTTATAGCCGAGATTCAGGCCAATGGGCTCCACCAATGGAATGCTTTCCCAGGAGACGCCTGGCGTCGCATCCGGCGCGATGGCTTCGGTGATGGCCTCCATATCCGTCTCTTCCTGGGCGGGCTGCACCGCTTTGCTCTGCCGCCAGGCGGCAAACAGCAGCAGGGCGGTGAAGCTCAGGAAGGCGATGTGCGGCATTCCCGGCACAATCGCGAGAATAAACATCACGAAAGCGGCGGTATAGAGCACCTTCGGGCGAGAGAGAAGCTGGATTTTAATCTCATCGCTGACGTCATTGCCTTCGCTGACGCGGGTCACGATAATCGCTGCGGCAGTCGCCAGCAGCAGCGACGGGATCTGGGCGACCAGACCGTCACCAATGGTCAGCAGTACGTACTGGCGGAACGCGTGGCTGGCATCGAGATCGTATTTAAAAATACCGATACAGATACCGCCGATCACGTTGATGATCAGCACCATGATCCCGGCGATGGCGTCACCGCGAACAAACTTCGACGCGCCGTCCATCGCACCGTAGAAGTCTGCTTCTTTCGATACTTCCTGTCGGCGGTTTCGGGCCTGCTGCTGGTTAATCAGACCCGCGTTCAGATCGGCGTCGATAGCCATCTGTTTGCCCGGCAGCGCATCCAGGGTAAAGCGCGCGGAAACCTCGGAAATACGTTCCGCCCCTTTGGTGACTACCACGAAGTTGATGATCATCAGGATGATAAACACCACGAAACCGACGACGAAATCGCCGCCGATGACCACCTGACCAAAGGCTTCAATGACCTTACCCGCCGCGCCTTCGCCTTCATGACCGTGCAGCAACACCACGCGGGTAGAGGCGACGTTCAGCGTCAGACGCATTAACGTCGTGATCAGCAACAGCGTCGGGAAAATCGCAAAGTCCAGCGGACGCTGCATATTCACCGATACCAGCAGCACGATGACCGCCAGGACGATATTAAAGGTAAACAGAATATCCAGCATCAGCGGCGACAACGGCAAAATAACCATTGCCAGCACACAGAGAAGCAGAATAGGCACGCCGACTTGCCCCTGACGGAGCACGCTCAGCGCGTTGCGCAATTTACTGTTCGCCATTGGCTTTCAGTACCTCTTGAGGAATGTTGATTTGCCTGTTCAGGCGGGGCTTTTGTTCCACGTTGCCTTCGCGCCAGGATTTTAATTGCATGACGTAGGTCAGTACGTGGGCAATAGCGCGGAAAAGCTGTGTGGGAATCTGTTGGTTAACGCGGGTGGTGTAATAAACTGCCCGCGCCAGTGGCGGAAATTCCACCACCTCGATATTGTGATTAGCGCCCACTTCACGGATCCAGAGCGCAACATCGTCGATTCCTTTAGCAACGATGTAAGGGGCTTCGGCACGCTGTGGATCATATTTCAGCGCAACGGCGTAATGCGTCGGGTTGGTGATGATAACGTCTGCCGTTGGTACGGTTCGCGCGATTTGCCCCATCGCCATCTGACGCTGAAGCTGGCGGATGCGTCCTTTAATCTGTGGATTACCGTCGTTGTTTTTATACTCTTCTTTCACTTCCTGTTTGGTCATGCGCATTTTTTTGGTGAACATGAACTTACTGAGCGGTACATCCAGCAGGGCGAAAATGACGATAACGGCGATGAAGTAGCTGAAGACGTGACGAAAAATGGCAAACCCTTGTCCGATCGCCTGACGAAGATAAAGCTGTTGCAGGTGCAGCAGAGCGTGCATGGAGTCATGCACCATCATGTACAACACGGTAAGAATAATGCCGCACTTGAGCAGCATCTTGCCGACTTCCGTGTAGTGGCTGGCGGAAAACATCCGCTTGATGCCGCTGATGGGGCTGAGCTTTTTAAAATCCGGCTTCAGTTTTGTGGGGGTAAAAATCCAGCCGCCAGGCACCAGGCTTGCCACTATGCAGCACAGCGGAATCGGAATCAGCGTTGCGATAAAGCGCAGTACAACCCAGACGTTCAGCAGCATAAACTGATTCAGCGCCGTGGGATCGTCGAGCCTGCCCGCCATTTCACCGACAGCGGCAAACGATTCACGGATTAACTGCTGGTAATAGGGCAGAAATGCGGCGAGGGTGAAAAACGACGCCAGCAGTCCCGCCGCCATCGTCAGATCTTTTGAGCGCGGGAGGTCGCCTTTTTCACGCGCTTTGCGCAGTTTTCCGGGGGTGGGTTTTTCGCTTTTGTCGCCGCTGGAGGACATTACGACACCCTTATGGCGTCGAGCTTCGCCAGTATTTCATTGGTGAGATTGAGATAGTGATCAGGAATGTTGGTCACCATCATCGAGATACAGAGCAACCCAAACAGCATACTGATCGGAAAACCCAGCGAGAAAAGGTTCAGCGTTGGTGAAACGCGGTTTAGCAGGCCAAATCCGCCCTGCACAATCAGCATGACGAACGTCGTCGGCAGCGCGATAAGCGTCGCAGATGCCATAATCCAGCCCAGTCCCTGAACAATCAGCGTCAGCGTTGGCTGGTTAATCGCCTGACCAATAGGCCAGTAGCTAAAGCCTTTGAACAGAATCGTGACCAGCAGCAGGTGCCCATCCATGATGAAAAAGAGCAGTGCGCAGAAAACATAAATGATCTGCGAAATCACCGTAGTGGAGCTGCCGTTGACCGGGTCGTTCATCATCGCCATCCCCAGCCCCATGTTCATCGACAGAATATGCCCGGCGGTTTGCAGCGTGACAAAGACGAGCTGGAGCGCCATGCCGAACAGGAATCCCCACAGGAGCTGCTCGCCGATCAGCAAGACGGTGCGCATCGAAAGCAGTTCGCTGAGCACAACATTATTGGGCAGCATAGGGGTGATAATGATCGACAGCGCCAGCGCTGCGGCAATCTTAATGCGACGGGAAAAAGCCCGGTTGTCCAGCACGGGCGCGAACTGCAAAAACGCCAGGATGCGGAAAAAGGGCAGCACCAGAGCCATCAGCGGCGTGAACAGCGCCTGTATATCGATTCCCATCGCCGCTTAACCGACCAGCGCCGCCGCCTGGTGAAAGATCTGGATCGTAAAATCCACCAGTTGCGTCAGCATCCACTTACCGGCGAAGATCAGCACGCCCAGGGTGACGACCAGTCGCGGCAGAAAGCTCAGCGTCTGTTCGTTAATTTGCGTGGTGGCCTGAAAAATACTGACGCACAGCCCGACAATCAGGCTGGGAATAATGGCGACGGCGGAAATCAGCAGCACCAGATGGATGCCGGTCGCCATGATGTCGCCTGCTGTGTCCATGTTCATCATCGCTAAAGACCCTGAACGCTGGAGGCCAGCGTACCGACGATCAATGTCCAGCCATCGCACAGGACGAACAGCATCAGCTTAAAGGGCAGCGAGACGATCAGCGGCGAGAGCATCATCATCCCCATTGCCATCAGGATACTGGCGACAATCAGGTCGATCACCAGGAAGGGGATATAGATCATAAAGCCGATCTGGAAGGCGGTTTTCAGTTCGCTCAGCAGATAGGCCGGAGTCACGATCGTGAGATCCTGCTCGCGCGCATCGCCCTCGATCCCGGCGATGCTCATCATTTGCGCCATCGCTTTATTGTTCGTCTGGGCCAGCATGTAGTTCTTCAGCGGCACTTCCGCCTTCGCCAGCGCCTGTTTCAGCGTGATTTCATCTTTTTGAAAAGGGTCAATGGCGTCAGTATAAATCGTGGTCCAGACCGGGCGCATCACCAGCAATGTCAGCGCCAGCGCAATCCCGGTAAGAATTTTATTGGGTGGACTTTGTTGCAGCCCGAGCGCCTGGCGCAGAATCGCCAGAACGATAATGAAGCGGGTGAAACAGGTCATCATCAGCACCATGATCGGCAATAAGCCGAGCAGGGTCATCAGGATCAGGATCTCAATTTTAACGTTGTAATCCTGACCTGCGCCGTTGGCGGCGGTGCTAAAGAGGGTAATGTCGCCATTTGCAGCCAGTGCCGGTTGTGCGACAAGCAGACCCAGGAGCAGCAGAGCGATGCCGCTTCTGTTAAACAAGCGGTTCATCGCGTGAGCTCACCGAGTTCTTTGGCGTTGAATTCAATGATTCGCAGGCCGTATTTATCGTTGAGCACCACCACTTCTGCTTTACCAAACAGAATGCCGTTCACTTTAATGTCCAGCGGCTCGCCCGCCATCTTGTCCAGTTCGACCACCGAATCGCTGTTGACTGACATTAATTCAGCAAGCGAGATATTTACGGAAGCGACTTCCAGCGTCAGCGTCACGGGAATGCGGCTAAACAGCGCCATTTTACGGATATCCGTCATCGCGGTGTTGCGCGTTTCAGGCTGCAAATCCAGGCGGATATTCCCTTCGACGGTGTCTTCCTGCGTCATATCGCTAAGGTTCAGGTCATCCAGGTCAAGAGACTGGCTTAGCTCGTGTTGCAAATCACTCATATTGCTTCTCGGTTGTCTTATCATAGATATCGCACAAAAACAGCTTGCTACGATCTTCAACGATAGCAGCCTCAAAAATCTGTTCTTTGCCGATAAATACCGGTAAAGGTTCGTTAATGGCGATGGGGATGATATCCCCGGGTTTAATATCGGAAATCTGGGCGACGGTCAGGTTCAGGCTGGCCAGACGCCCGCTCAGTTTTAACGGCAGACTGTCGAACAACCGTTCTATCTGCGCAGGGCTCAGCGGCACGCTTTTCACGGCGCGGCTATCGGTCGCATCTGGCGAACGGAGTATCGCCAGCATCTGATCAACATGGTGGTGATCGAGCAGAATGGTAAAAGAGCCGTGATCGTACCCTTCGAGGGTAAAGGTAATGCACCAGGACCAGTGGCTAATGACCGTTGAATAATCGACCTTAATATCGAGATTTTCGCCAAAGGTTTCTTTGCAAATCACCAGTTGCGTGAGTTCCTGACCCAGTTTACTTCTCAGGCGTTCTTCTGTTTTTGTCACGCGCAACGATTCATCTGGCGCAACATGGCTGCTGTCTTTACTTAAACCGTAATAATCATGAAGGATGTTCAGCAATAAGATGCGATCAATAACAAAGGCGACATTTCCGTAAGGCGTCGAAAAAACCTGCGCATTCTTATATTGCTGGTCGATTGCGAAGGTCATCGACTTCAACGCGGCATTAACACGGAGTTTCTTCAGAAAATAAATGCTCAGGCGTGCATCAAGTATGTCAAAACTGTCATTCATCAACTTGGGTAACTTGTGCCACGGCCGACCGAGTTTACTGGTGTCGAGCTTTACCAGAGAAGGTAAATCCTTTCTCTGATGAATTCTGACTCGCTGTGATGCAGGGTTCATGATTATTCCGGGTTACCAAAAGTTTAGATGAAAAATAACGCCACTTTTTGGTTGTTGTGTAGCGTGAACCGTAAAATTTCCTGGAGGTATTTGAGTTTTAAAAATTATGTGTCGCTCTTGAACAACACAGAAGAAACGTCGCTGTCGAAAACTATCACACATTACGTCAGGATGTAGATTAGACAATCTTAACCCTGCTATTGCAAGCATCCAGGGGTTATTAATCTATTATTTCTCTAGGAATTTTCTCATTAATAACTTTTTTAATTTATTGATTTTTATAGATTAATATTTTAATACCCATTAAAAACAAGACAATTCCTATTCGCTACGTATACTGCCTTTACTTTATGAAAGTTGCCTGATTCATGAGTTAAAAAAACTGTTTATTTTTATTAACATCTTATAAAAACCCATTAACAAACTGGGTTTGTGATGTTTTTAAAAGATGCTTTGAATAATGGCTGAACAGCATATTTCTTATTTTGTTTTTTCTGTTGGTACACCTAAATGAGTATTATCATTGAATGCGAAGATCGTAATAGAAATGGCTTTATCGCCGTTTCTCCTGCCAGCGTTAGCGTAATGTCGTTAGCGCGTCGCGTTGCTAAGTATAATGTATCAGTACTGATTACGGGCGAAACGGGAACAGGGAAAGAGTGTATCGCCAAATACATTCACGAGAATGCCTGCGGCAGTGACGCCCCGTATGTCGGCGTTAACTGTGCAGCTATTCCAGAGAGTATGCTGGAAGCCATTTTATTTGGTTACGAGAAAGGCGCGTTTACCGGCGCTGTTGCGAGCGTTGCCGGTAAATTTGAGCAAGCTAATGGCGGCACGCTGCTGCTTGATGAGATTGGCGATATGCCGTTGGCGTTGCAGGCAAAATTACTGCGCGTATTGCAAGAGCAGGAAGTTGAACGTCTGGGAAGCCATAAGCGTATTCCGTTGGATATTCGCCTGATCGCTTCTACAAATAAAGATTTGCAGCAGGAAATTGCCGAAGGCCGTTTCCGCCAGGATCTTTTCTACCGTATTTCCGTCGTGCCTATTCATATTACGCCGCTGCGTGAACGCAGGCAGGACATCCTGCCATTGGCCCAGCGTTTTATCACTAAATACCGCGCTTTTCATAAAGGCGATCTGCGTCTGAGCGATGAGGCGCGTACCGTCCTGCTCAGATACGACTGGCCGGGTAATGTCCGTGAACTGGAGAATGTGATTCAGCGCGGCATGATTTTGTGCAACGGCGAAGAGATTCACGCCGCCGACTTTGGCCTGGCCGTTCGCGCTTCCCAGCCTGAAGCGGCGGTTATCGAAATGATGCCTGCCTATCGCGAGCAGGAGACGGGCAACCCGTCGATCCGCGATGTCAAACTGCACGGACGGCTGGCGGAATACCAGTACATCATCGATCTGCTTAAACGCCATAAAGGCAACAAATCCAAAACCGCAGAGTTTTTAGGCATCACCCCACGCGCTCTACGTTATCGTCTCGCCTCCATGCGCGACGAGGGTATTGATATTGAATGTTATTCCTGAGGCCAGGAAGGATTGATGAATGGATAAGATTACTGCCGCAGGCATCAACACGACACACCAGGCGTTGCTGGACAGAATGCAGCAGACCGCTTCATTAGCGTCAGCCGGTTCGGTTGACGCTTCTTTAACTATCGCTCCCGCCAGCAACGCGTTTGGCGTCAGTGAACCGATTTCCTTTGCGGGCGCGCTGAATAACGCTATCGATAACGTCGATGCGATTCAACACAGCGCAGGCGCAAAGCAAAAAGCGATTGATATGGGGCTGAGCGACGACTTAGCCGGTGCGATGATCGAAAGTCAGAAAGCCAGCGTGGCTTTTTCGGCCATGATGCAGGTGCGTAATAAGCTCACCACGGCACTGGACGAAGTAATGAATATTCCGCTCTAAGGTTTTAACCGTGCTTACTAAGATTAAAAGTCGTCTCCCTTCCGTGTCGGTGCCATCCGGTCTGAATAAGCCCCAGCTCATGGCGATTGTGGGCGGCGTGGTGCTGGCGGCCGCGATTATTCTGTCGCTGTGGAACCGCAATCAGGGTTATGTCGCGCTCTATGGTTCGCAGGAACATCTGCCGGTGTCACAGGTGGTGGACGTTCTGGGGGCAGAAAACATCGCTTACCGCATTAACCCGGACAATGGCCAGATTCTGGTGAGCGAAAGCAAACTGCCGCAGGCGCGAATGGCGCTGGCGGCAAAAGGCATCAGCGCGGCGACGCCCGATGGCTACGAGTTGATGGACAAAGAAGAGATGCTCGGCAGCAGCCAGTTTATTCAGAATGTCCGTTACAAACGCAGCCTGGAAGGGGAACTGGCGAAGAGCATTATGGCGCTGGACCCCGTGGAAAACGCGCGCGTCCATCTTGGGCTTAACGAGTCCAGCTCCTTTGTATTGACCAATAAACCGACCAGCAGCGCATCGGTCATGGTGCAACTGCACTATGGCAGAAAACTGGATGAGCAGCAGGTCGCTTCTGTCATTCAACTGGTGGCCGGAAGCGTACCGGGTATGCAGCCTGGCGCGGTGCGGGTGGTCGATCAGAGCGGTAATTTGTTGTCTGACGGCATCGAAGGCACGGATGGCGGCATGACGAGCAAGCGCATGGGCGATGACGTCATGCAGCGCATTCGCGAGGATACCACGAAAAATATCACCAGCCTGCTGACGTCGTTAGTGGGGCCGGGCAACTTCCGTATCAGCGTTGCGCCGACCGTAGATTTAAGCCGTGTGGAAGAGACTCAGGAACGGCTGGGTAAAGATCCGCGCGTCAGCGATGAACAACTGAGCCAGGAAAACACCACCAATGAAATGGCGTTTGGCATTCCCGGCTCGCTGAGTAACCGTCCGGTCAACCCGACGCCGCAGGCTCCCGCCAACCCGGCGGAGGGCAATCCGCCCGCTGAAAACGCTGCAAACGCCGCGAATAACACCGACCCGCGCTCGCTTTCCAGCCGCAGCCAGGAACAGCGTAAGTACGCGTTTGATCGTGATATTCGCCATATCCGCCACCCGGGTTACAAGCTGGAAAAACTGAGTGTCGCGGTGGTGCTGAACCAGGCCGCTCCTGCGCTGGCGAAAATTACGCCGGAACAACTGATGTCGATGACGCGCCTGGTGGAAAGCGCGGCGGGTATCGAAAAAGCGCGCGGCGATGCCTTAACGCTGGATGTTCTGACCTTCACGGCCCCGGCAGACGATGTCATGCCAGACCTGAAATGGTGGCAAGACCCTTCCATGCAGTACTGGGGACAGAATGGCGGAATTGGGCTGCTGGCCTTGCTGACATTGCTGTTTGGCGTTCGCCCGCTGGTACAGCGCTTTGGACGTCGCGACCCGATCACCCTGGATGGCGAGGCGACGAAGAAAGAGCTGGAAGCGCCTGACAATGGGGTGGTGATGAACGATGACGAGTTCGCCAGCCTGTCGAAAGCGGCGTTCAACAATAATGAAGATCTGCTGCCGCCGCAAAGCTCCGGCCTGGAAGCCAAGGTGGAATTCCTCCAGCTGTTGGCCCAGAGCGAAACCGAGCGCGTAGCAGAAGTACTGAAACAATGGATCAACAGCAATGACCGAAGCAACAGTAAGCCGGAATGATAAAAACCACTCATCCTCAGCCGGGCGCAGCCGTCTGGAGCAGGCGGCGATCCTGCTGATGAGCGTAGGCGAAGAGGCCGCCGCGCAGGTGATGCAGAAGCTGAACCGCGAAGAGGTTATGTTGTTGAGCGAAACGATGGCGCGTCTCCATGATGTGAAGGTGCATCAGGCGCGTCTGGCAATGAACAATTTTTTCTCTGATTACCGCGAACAAAGCGGGATCAACGGCGCCTCACGCACGTATCTGCGCAGCATTCTGGAAAAAGCGTTGGGCGGTGAGATTGCCCGCAGCGTGATCAACGGTATCTACGGCGATGAAATTCGCTACCGTATGGCACGCCTGCAATGGGTCGATATCCCACAGCTGGCGGCATTGATTGAGCAGGAACATCTCCAGCTCCAGGCCGTTTTTCTCGCCTTCCTGCCACCGGATATTGCCGCCAGCGTGTTAAGCGTTCTGCCGCAAGAACGGCAGGATGAAATTATCTATCGCGTCGCGCGTCTGGACGACATCAACCGTGACGTTATCGACGAACTGGACAGACTGATCGATCGCGGCGTCGCGGTGCTTTCCGAGCATGGTTCAAAAGTGATTGGCCTCAAACATGCCGCCAACATCGTTAACCGTATCCCCAGCAATCAGCAACAGCTGCTGGATCAACTGCGCGAGCGCGACGAGAAAGTGGTCGAAGATCTGAAAGACGAGATGTACGAGTTCTACATTCTCAGTCGTCAGACGCCGGTGACGTTGCAGCGTCTGATGGATGAAATCCCGATCGAAGAGTGGGCGGTAGCCCTGAAAGGGACGGAGCCGGTTCTGCGTCAGGCCATCTTTAACGTGATGCCAAAACGCCAGGTCACGCTGCTGCAAAGCACCACGACCCGCCTGGGGCCAGTGCCGATCAGCCGTATAGAGCAGGTGCGCAAAGAGATCATGCAGGTTGTGCGCCAGCTGGCTGAAGAAGGTGAAATTCAGGTGCAACTGTTTGCCGAGCAGACGGTGGAGTAAACCATGTTCAAGAAACGGAGTTTACCGCTGGATGCCCTGACCACCAGCCGCCAGGCGGTGGTTAAGCCGCGCTTATACCGCTTCCCGCCCCTGCGTAATCGCAGGATGCCTGCCGGTGTTGTCGCTGATGAAGACGCCGCACCGACGCTGGACCCCGCCGACTACCAGTTACAGGTAAAAGAGGGGTTCCAGGAAGGGATGAACCGGGGGTTTGCCCAAGGGATGGAAGAAGGCCGGGAAGAGGGCTACCAGGAAGGTATTCGTCTTGGTTTTGACGAAGGGATGCGCAAAGGGCTGATTGAAGGTAAACAGCAGGCGCGCCAACAGTTCCTGGACGCCGCCGCCCCGTTTGAGCGCCTGACCGCAGAGGTGCGGAACTACCTGGAGCGTTACGAGCAGCGTCGCCGCGAAGAGTTGCTGCAACTGGTGGAAAAAGTGACCCGCCAGGTGATCCGCTGTGAACTGGCGTTGCACCCGACGCAACTGCTGGCGCTGGTGGAAGAGGCGTTGACCAGCCTGCCGCATCAGCCGGAGCAGGTGCGTGTTCAGCTGAACAGCGAAGAATTTATGCGCATCAGCGAGGCCGAACCGGAGAAAGCGCGTGAGTGGGGACTGGTTGCCGATCCTTCTCTGGAGCCGGGAGAGTGCCGCGTTATCACCGATACCACGGAGATGGATGTGGGCTGTCAGCACCGTCTCGATCAGTGCGTAGATGTACTGAAAAACAGTTTGCTGCCGGAATCGCCGCATGAGCAGCCTTGATTTTGAAGAGGCGCTGCGCTCTATCGAGCAGATCGATCTGGCGCGCGTCGCCGGGCGGTTGGTCAGGGTCAACGGCATTCTGCTGGAGTGCGTCGGTTGTCGTCTGGCGGTAGGGCAGATGTGCCACGTTGAAAGCGTCGATCAGGAGATGATGGATGCGCAGGTGGTTGGCTTTGATCGTGACGTGACCTACCTGATGCCCTTCAAGCATCCCTCTGGCCTGATCGCTGGCGCACGCGTGTTTCCCGCAGGCAAAACTGAAGGGGTTATGATCGGCGATCAGTGGCTGGGACGCGTGGTAAACGGTCTTGGCGAACCTCTTGATAATAAAGGAAAGCTCGGCGGAGATACGCTGTTAGCACAGCAGCTTCCGCAGGTGCATCCGCTTAAGCGTCAGCCTGTTCATGCGCCGCTGGACGTTGGCGTTCGCGCCATCAACGGCTTGCTGACTATTGGTAAAGGCCAGCGCGTCGGGCTGATGGCGGGCAGCGGCGTCGGTAAAAGCGTTCTGCTCGGCATGATCACGCGTTACACCCGGGCGGAAGTCGTGGTGGTAGGACTGATCGGTGAGCGAGGCCGTGAAGTCAAAGAGTTTATTGAAAATGCTTTGCAGGCTGAAGGGCTGGCGAAGTCGGTGATTGTCGCCGCGCCAGCGGATGAATCGCCGCTGATGCGCATTAAAGCCACCGAGTTATGCCACACCATTGCCAGCTATTACCGCGATAAAGGGAAAGACGTTCTGCTGCTGGTGGATTCCCTCACGCGTTACGCGATGGCGCAGCGCGAAATCGCCCTGTCGCTTGGCGAACCACCTGCGACCAAAGGCTATCCGCCGTCGGCGTTTGGGATGATCCCGCGGCTGGTTGAAAGCGCCGGAAACAGCGAAAGCGAGGGATCGATGACCGCGATCTATACGGTGCTGGCGGAAGGGGACGATCAGCAAGATCCGATTGTGGACTGCGCCCGCGCGGTGCTTGACGGGCATATCGTGCTTTCGCGCCACCTTGCCGAGGCCGGGCATTATCCGGCGATTGATGTCGGCCAGTCTATCAGCCGCTGTATGAGTCAGGTGACGGAGCGTGAGCACCAGCTCGCCGCCCGCACGCTGAAACAGCTGTATGCCGAATACCAAAGTATTAAACCGCTGATCCCGCTGGGGGGATACGTTGCAGGCGCCGATCCGCTGGCAGACAGAGCGGTACGTCTTTCGCCCGCGATCAATCAATTCTTACAACAGGAAGTCCAGGATGCCGCGCTGCTTGAGCCGACAATCAGCGATCTGTGCGCCCTGGCGCAGGCAGGGTAATGCACGATGAGCAAACTGATTTCTACGCTTGAGCAACTTCACCTGCTGCGCACTCGCGCGGTAGAAGACTTAAGCACGAAGCTGGCATCGCAAAACCAGCTGTGCCAACGGTTTGAGAAAAATATCGATACGCTGACGTCGCTTGCTGCGGGTCTGGTGTCCCAGAGCGCCAACAGTGCGGCCATGATGATTAACCAGTCGAAATATAAACATAACATTCAACGCATTATCGACTGGCAAAAACAGGAACAGGCGCTGGCGCGCCTGGAAGCGCAAAAAATTCAGGGCAACCTGCTGGCGGAGGCGAAGCGGGAAAAAAGCATTGAGCTGGTTCTCGACGCTAAACGCGCTGACCGGCAGGCTGAAATCAACCGTCGGGAACAGAAAATGACCGATTCACTCTCTGCCCAGTGCTGGCTGCGTCAACAACGTCTGATTCGTCAACGATAGCGCTATGAAAAGAAACAAACCGGGTTTCCCGCAAACGTCTTCGCGTTCTCTGATGGGGACGCTGATTCACCGTCAGCAGACGGCACGCGTCCACAGCACGCCGTTCGTTAGCGTCGTCTGCCCGACGTATAACCGACGCGAGTTCCTGCCGTATCTGCTGTATATCTGGCAGTACCAGGACTATCCGGCCGACAAACGCGAACTGATTATTCTGGATGATTCTCCGGTCAGCAATGCCGATCTGATCGAGATGATGACGGACCCGTCGCAGCCCAACGTGCGTTATGTCCACAGTGAAGCGCGTCTGGTACTGGGGCAAAAACGTAACATGCTCAATGCGATGGCGCAGGGAGAGTACATCCTGTGTTTTGACGATGACGATTATTACCCGCCGGATAAAATTTCCTGGCAGGTGGCGCAGATGCAGGCCAGCAACGCGCTATTCTCCGGCAGCGATCAGATTTATATCTGGTACAGCCATCTGGACAAAATCTATATCACGCACCCTTTCGGGCCGAGACATGCGCTGAACGGCACTTTTGGGTATCACCGCAATTTGTTGAAAAAAAATCGTTATGACGACGATGCGACAAAAGCGGAAGAGACGGGATTCCTGAAAGGCTTTACCACGCCGGTTCACCAGATAGATCCGAAGCGCGCCATTCTCTGTATTTCGCACAGCAGCAATACCTATGACAAAGATTTCATCATGGGCAGCTCCACGCCGGTGGATCTGACGCTGGAAGACATTGTCGATGACGCGAACTTGCTGGCGCACTACCGTCGACTGAGTCATGCGCCGCTAAATGTTCAGGTGAACTGGCAGGCTTTTGAAAAGGTGGCGGTGCTCTACGACCCGGCAAAAGAGGCGGAGCTGGCCCGTCGCTGCGAGGCTTTACTGGATTTTGGCCTGCGCGGCGAACAGATCTGGCCGGTAGCGAAAAACGCGGAGGCGTCGGCGGAACGGGCGGAACTGGCAACGCACTGCCAGGTGCTTGAGCTGGCGCAGAAAGAAGGCTGGAAAAATGTGCTGCTGCTGGATGCCGACGTGCAGTTCGTCAAAAAAGAGAACGCCGTTAACGACATCAACAAGCTGCTGAATGGCCTGAACCAGCTTAACTGGCAGGTGCTTCTGCTCGGCGGGCGCTATGAAAACTTTACGCTCACCCAGTCATTGAAGGGCGTAGCGCGGATCTATAACGCGGGCTGCGGCTGCGCGTATGCCGTTAACGCAGGTTATTACGATGCCCTGCTGGACGCCTATCGCCAGGCGATGGACTATCCGGCAAGCCTGGATCGCTGCTGGGCGGCATTAATGAATAAGGGGGATTTGTGGCTGGGATTCAGCCCGAGCTTTGCTTTCCTGCAACATCACCCGGACCCTAAAAGTGGCGAAATCATCGATTGTACGCACTGGTTTTTCCGTAAACACCGCTAACCGCAGGCCAGAATACGCCTGGAGAGAGCAAACATGGAACTGATAGAACATTACCAACCTGAATTTGTGTCACGCTTTGATGCGCGAGAAACCCCGTGCCAGTGCCCGGCTTGCCAGCATGCGCAGCAAAACTGGCCGCGTATTAGCGTGAAGCTGAAAAACCAGCAGCGTGAAAGTCTGGATATCACCTGTGAAGCGGCGGCCAGAGAGATGCTGCTTAACCCGGAGGCCTTTATCCTGCACACCTCGCAAGGGGAGGCGCAGGGCGAAGATGAGTTATCCGCCTGGAGCGAAACCCTGAACCAGCAATGTATTAACCTGGCGGTACATCCTGCGCTGTCGCTGGAAGGCAGCCTGTATGCGATCGGCGTTTTGCTGAGTAAGGCGCAGCAGTATCTGGACGGCGGCGAGCACGATCCGGCCCTGCTGTCCTCTATGGGAGAGCAACTGGCAATGCTGGCAGAACAAGGCGTGCTGACACAGCAGTTTGCGCTGTTGCCTCCGATTGCTGAAAACCGCATTGCCGCGCTAAAAGAGATGGGCCGGGTACGCCTGAATCTGAATCTGCCGCTGACTGAAAAAATGAGCGTGGCGCTGAAAATGAGCGAGCTGTCGGTGATGCAGCCAGCGCGGTTGGCGGATCGTCTTCAGCAACTGGAATCGCTCTGGTCAACCATTCCGCTGTTTGATGAACAGCCACACATCCTGCGTAATGCGCTGATTTATCAACTGTATAACGATGTATTCCCCGGCATTCAATGCACCAACTACGGTGAGGCGCTACTGGGGCTGGCCAACCAGTTCTTCCAGATCAAAATGCTGTGCGCAATCCGCTGCGAACAGGGAGCGCTGACGCAGGATGATGTCGTGCTGCTGATTAACGCGCTGAAGGGGTGGCAGCAGCAGAATCCGTTCTCCGCGAATGCGGCGCATACCTCTGACTACAGCCTGCTGTGCGGGTTGTCGCTGTTGTAATAAATCATATGGATACTGTTTATTTACATCTTAATGCTGCAATGGGAGATACCCTGTATCTCCTGGCAGCGTGCAGAGCCATCAAAAATAAAACAGGCGCGAGCATCATTATGTTGAGCCAGCCGCACTTTAGCGCGCTGGCGCGGGCATGCCCGCATATCAGCGAGGTCTGGCCGGTGGACTCTCTTAGTGCGGAGCAGCATCAATGCATTCAGCGGGCGCAGGCGCAAGGGCGACTCTTTGACTTTACGCATTGGGCCCATGCGCTCAGACCGCTACATATGATCGATGCTTTTCTCGCGCAGGCAGGGCTTGAGGCGTCCGCAGCGGATAAACACCTCGATTTAGTCATTCCAGAATCTGCCCACAGTGCCGTTGACGCGTTCTGGCAGCAACATAAATTAGAGAACGCGCCGGTGTTATTAATGCACCCTAATATCGGACACCCAAACCGGACCTGGCCGCAAAATAACTGGCATGAGCTGGCGCAAATGTGGCTGCAAACGGGGTGGCAAGTTGTGTTCATTGGGAGCAATAACAACTCTGAGGCGGGAAAATCGATGGCGGAAGCGTATCCAGCCGGAGTTATCAATGCCATTGACCGCTTTTCAGCGCTGGAAACGGTTGCGCTTATGCAGCGAGCGAACATGCTGGTTTCCTGTGATTCAGGGCCGGTCATGCTTGCGGCGGCAACAGATATCCCTGTGGTAGCCCTCTATTCAACCGTGGCTGCGGAACACCGGTTGCCGTTTCGCCGTAGGGAAGCGGGCTGGCGTTGTATGGGAATTGATCTCGCCTGTAGTCATGGGCCATGTGCGCGTTTGCTGATGAACGATGTCATTTTCACCACCGTGCTTAAACGCCCTTTTGATGTGCCGACGACTCAGGAATTTGCAAACTGGTGCGTTCATAAAACCCCTTTCCGTTGTCTGCGACAATATGAACCGGCGATGCTGTATACCCAAATGGTCAGTTTTGTTTTATCGCTCCAGGAATAACGTTATTTCTTGTCGTGCCGGTTCCTGAAGGAATATCTGGTAAAAGCGATTGGCTATGCGGCATAGCCAATCGTATTGCTAAATAGCGTGGTATGAAGACTAAAAACCTTCGGCTAATATTCTTCTTTTGTTCTTTATCGCCAGTTCAATTCTGCCTGATAGCGCGATGAATTCGCTCTCATCAATAATATTGCTGTCGCGAGCAATTTGGTTAATCAAGGCATGCAGCAACACAAGCCCATTCTCTGTTGGCGTGTCTACATACAGTTCATGAAAAATGGATGCCAGATAGTGAATCATCTTCTGTGCGGAAAATAAAGGCAGCGTTTCGGGCAAATTACGGATTATCGCATCCTGATATAGCATACCCGTATATCGGTTTAAACATTGTACGGTTTGGGGATTGCTGATATTTCCGGCCCGGGGAAGCAGCAGTCGGAAGGTATCAAGGATAGCCAGCGCGCGTTTTGCTTTGCTGCTGGAAGTGGTGATTGAGCCGTTACGAATGGTATGGAAATACAGTCTGTCGGCAAGGCACCTTACTTTTGCGTCGGGCACGCTGAGCAGCAATTCAGTGGTGAAGTATTCATCCTCAAAAAACGGTGTCTTAAACCGCATATGAGCATATGTTTTTCGCCGCCAGGCATATCCCCAGACCACAACGGAGTAACCGTGTCCTGTTCGGGCGCGTTCGGTAATGCAGTGATTAAAGAACGTTTCGGCATGAAATGTTTTATTAATCAGATTACGCGGCCGTTGATAATACCCGGAAACCATATTGTTGCTGATATGGTGCAGGTGAAATTCCAGATGGGTGGAGAAAAACAGGACATCCAGGTGATGCTTTTCCATTTCGCGCACAATGGTTTCGATACCATCCGAAGCGATATGATCGTCAGAGTCCAGGCAATAAATATATTCACCTGATGCGCTTGCTAACGCGGCGTTGCGGGCCTCGGCAAGTCCTCTGTTTTCCTGGTCAACAATACGCATACCCGGCAGACGGCTCTGATAACGCGCCAGAATATCCCGGGAGTTATCTGTCGAACCGTCATTAACCGCGATAATTTCCAGATGCCGCCAGGTCTGCGCAACGAGTGAATCAAGGCAGCGCTCAAGGTATGCGCTGACATTGTAGACCGGCAAAATAATCGATACGACAGGGTGATTCATTGGCTACTCTCCCTGTTGCTATGATTTCAGCTTTTGGATGATTATCTCAATTGCGGATTCAGCAAACGCCGTCCGCGTTTGATCGAATCGAGGCATACCTTTTAAATGGCTATGATTCAGCCTCTCTATTTTCTCAATGCTGAAGTTCCCTGGCAGGGTTTGTAATAACGATAATACGTTGACGGAAACAGGCGACCAGCTCCGATGCTTAAAGGGCGTAAAAGTATGTTTATGATCGTCGTTGAAGGTTGATGGCCAAACGCCTTGCTCGTATAAATCTTCGTCTGGAATGGTTAAAACCAGATGACCGCCGGGTTTTACGACCCTTAACCAATGAGGCAGCGCGACGTAAGGGTCCATGACATGCTCCAGGCAATGCCCTGAATAAACGAAATCAAATTCGTTATCCGGTACTCTGGCTAAATACTGCGCGTCACCTTGTTGAAGATCGAATACGGTTATTGATTGGATTAAAGGAAACAGGCTTTGATACAACGCAATACTGTCATCGCCGCCGCCAATATCCAGACCTTTTCCTGACAGCCAGCGAGTACTGAAACGCGCATCAAGCAATCGCCTGTTAATTGACATACAGGTTGATCCTGGTATCCCCGTTCGAAATACGGGGGCCGCAGTCCGGTCTCCTGCCAGAATATGGGTGTTAACGCCGAATTCTCGCCAGCTTTTAGGCCAAAGTACAACGTAGCCCTGGTCATCGGGGTAATGTTTGATGATATGCGTCCCGCTATAGGCCTCAAGCGCTTCCAGAAACGCGTTCTCAGCGTCTTCTGTGGGAGGAGGGAGCGCTTTGCAGCCGGTGGCCTCATGCATAACGCGAAGATAGATACGGCTATCATCAATAATAATCAGCGCATTATCCGCAAATTCTTTTAGCTGGCGTAACTCATTGAGCAGAGGAAGGCGCGTTTCCTCATTGTATTTATTGCTCTGGTAGTCCTCGAATTTAAAATCTGCGCCGGGGAAGTGTGCATCCAGAAAAACAACGGCGCGCTTGATGAAAAGAGTGCGTTTAATTTCTTCATGGGACAAAAATGTCAGACTGTCTTCATTGTACAGATGCAGATTGTCTATTTTTGGCGCGGCATCAAATAACGGTTTATAGATTTCACAGGAATAAACTTCTTCAGCACCTGAGCGTAAGGCATATACACTTGATGCACCTTTACCAAAACCTGTTTCAATTACATGAGTAACACGATAGTGACGAATCAGGTGGGGAAGGTTGAAGCGTCGTAATTGCCCCATAATATTGGCCTCGATGAAAATTACGGATAGAACGCAAACGGAACAAAGCTACAAATCAATAAATTACAGTGCATTACCCCTGCTGATACAGCCAGTTTTCGGGTTCGCTGATATTCAACAGATTGGTCAGAATCTCCTGCTGCATATTCATCAGCATGGCGTTGTATTCATTGGTGGCCTGACATTGCGCGACCTGTTGCTGGAGACTTTGCCAGAGAGCGGAAACGGAAGGCTGGTGGGCGGCAGGCAGGCGGGCAATGAGCGTTTGCATGCCCTGCGCGTTGGCGTTAATGCCTAACCGTTCAAGCAGGCGATAACGTTGCTGACTGTGCTGCGACAAGTGCTGGTAGCACGCCATGATTTGCGCGTTCAGCACGTCAAGCTCTGCGGCGCGGCGCGCAATAATGTGGTCGCGCTGCTGTATGAGTAAATCATTCAGGACATGGTAATGCTTACGGTCTTCGGCCATGTCCTGTATCAGTGTTTTAACGCTCTGAGCGGCGTTAGTCATAATTACCTCTGGAAATACTTCTGCATCGCATCCGTCAGCGAATCGAGGTTAACCGCGATTTTACCGCTGCTGATCGCGTCTTTCATTTCAGCTACGCGCGCCATATCCACTTCCGGCAGCGCAGAGAGTTGTGTTTGCGCATCGCCCAGTACCGGATCGATCGCGGCGCTGCGCTCAATTTTCGTGCCTTCCTGAGCGACAGTGCGGGTCTGTTCTGCGGCGCTGCTCTTGTTGATTGCGGTTGCCAGATTGTATTGATTCGCTACTACTTTCATCGCTTCGCCTCTTTTTCATCTTTTCGTTATGGTTGCGGATGAATCCTGCCCTGCGGAAGGAGGACTTCCGATGCCCTCACCGTTAAAGAGCGGCCTGCTGCCGGTAAAACTTAAACCGCGAATGAATATTTTTAGTTTCCGCTGGCGTAGACCATTTTGACGACGCCAGCGTCCGCGACAATCGCGCTTACCACCCGCTCGCTGCTCTCATTTTTCACCTTAATCATTTCGCCTTTACGTCCCTTTTTCATGGCTTCCCCCATCGTACGGGCCTCTACGCCTCCCTGTTCGGCGATCATCAGAACGCGCTGACCGCGTTCAACCAGCACCGGAGATTCCAGTTGCGTCAGGGTGATCGGCTGTAGTTCACGAATGCGGCGCTTCACGGTCAGCCCAATGGCCTCATCCGGGTCGGTGAGGTAGTTGCCGCGCGTGCTGCTGATGTTGAGCTTTTTGATGGATACGTCGCTGGCGGATAACACCTGGCCGCGCTCCAGCGAATTTTTGGCGATCACCACCGGAAGATAGACATCCGGTTTGACGGTGACGGCGACATCCCAGCCTTGCGGCCCTTCACAGCGCACATCAAAACGCAGGCGGTTGAGATCGATGCGTTCGCCGCCGGGCAGCGACACGGTTAGCGCGTCAGGGCAGGGAGCGTACCGGGAGACGTCGGAAGGGATAAACAGGTTCATCTTCGCCTGATACTCGGGCCACTTGCGGCGCCCGGCCTCCTGGCGAAGGGCTTGCGCTGCGTGATGTTGAACGGCGGCAGTGACCTGCTTACGCGCGCTCTGCACTTTTTCCGGGGCGGCGAAGGATGGCAGCGCCGTAAAAAGCATCAGCAGGAAGGATAACGTTCCAGGGCGGAAACAACGCTTCACCCGCGAAGGGATAAAACCAATAAAGCCATTAAAAATCATGATGTTAAAACCTTGGCATGAATATTGCTATACAGGGAAGCAGATCATTGCAGGTTTAGCATCACGAGGGTGTGAGTTGTGAGTATTACTTTTGACAAAGCATTGGGCGTTCATCCACAGGCTGTAGCGCTTCGACTTTCCCGAGCAGAGTTGCTGTCAGCCAATCTGGCAAACGTCGATACCCCCAATTTCCAAGCTAAAGATATTGATTTTGCCGCTGAGATGCAACGTTCATCGTGGAGTTTTTCGAATCCGTCAGCGCCGCAAGAGATGTACCGCGTGCCTTATCAGCCCTCTTCCGATGGCAACACCGTTGCGCTGAACGTCGAGCAGGCTGAGTTTGCGAAGAATACCCAGGATTATCAGATGAGCCTGGCATTTTTAAACATGAAATTCACGGGCCTGAAAAAGGCCATTGAAGGTAAGTAATCCTACGCAGGTGATAACGGAATATGGCTTTTACCGATATTTATCGCGTTTCGGGGTCGGCGATGACGGCGCAAACCGTTCGTCTGAATACCATCGCCAGTAACCTCGCTAATGCGGAAACCGCCTCCGCCACCGAAGACGGCGTCTATAAAGCCCGTCGTCCGGTGTTTGCTGCGGTTTATAAGAATGATGAGTTAATGAATAGCAGGGCGTTAACCGGCGCGCGCGTCCAGGTGATGGATGTTGTCGAAACCGGCAATGCCGTACAGCGTTATGAGCCGCATAACCCGATGGCGAATACGGATGGCTATGTCTACTACCCGGATGTCAACGTGGTAGAGGAGATGGCGGACATGATGTCGGCGTCGCGCGGTTTCGAAACCAATGTTGATGTTCTGAACAGTGTTAAAAGCATGCAGCAAAGTCTGCTGAGACTCGGAGAGGTATAAGGATGAATGTAGACGGCACGTCCACCAGAAGCCAGACAGGAACGTCGGATAGCAGCATTGCCAGTAACAACAATAACAGCAGCGCAGCCGGCATGAACACGCTGTTCATGCAGCTTCTGGTCGCGCAGATCCAGAATCAGGACCCGCTGAACCCTACCGATGGCACCGAGTATGTCAGCCAGCTGGCGCAGCTGACGCAGGTTCAGTCAATGGAAACCATGTCGCAACTGATGGCGAACAGTTCCGTATTGATGGACAACCTGCAAACGCTCACCACCGGCAACCTGGTCGGGCAGCATGTGATGGTGCAGACCGACGCGATCAACTCTGACGGCGAAACGACGATTAACGGACGTCTGACGCTGGATCACGCTTCCGGTGTGACGACGGTCATCGTCAAAGACGCGGCCGGCACCGAGCACAAAATTGAGCTGGGGAAACAGGACGCCGGGCAGGTGGACTTCACCATTGACCCGCAGGAGCTGGGCCTGAGCGAAGGGAAATACACCCTTAGCGTTGTAACCGATACGGGCGAAGAAGGCATTCCTGTTGAAGTGGGCGGTATCGTCAACAATGTGCGCATCCCGCTTGATGGCAGCGCCATCCAACTGAATATCACCGGAATCGGTGAGATTGCTTACAACAATATTACCCAGTTTGGCAGCGACTCGCAGAAACGTGCGTAAGTCGGGTTAAGCGTTGAGTTAACAGGAATTTATTATGAGTTTTAATATTGCGACCTCTGGTCTGAATGCAATTACCGAGCAGTTGAACGCCATTTCCAACAACATTGCGAACTCCGGCACCGTAGGATTCAAATCCGGCCGTGCGGAATTTTCCTCACTGTATGCGGAAAGCCAGCCGCTGGGCGTAGGGGTTTCTGGTGTGACCCAGAGTATTACCCGAGGCGGAAACATTTCTACCACCGGAAATGCGCTCGATCTGGCGATCAGCGATAGCGGATTTTTCATGGTGCGCGACAGCACGGGGACCACGGCATATACGCGTGCGGGCTACTTCGGCACCGACAGCAGCGGCAACCTGATCAACAACCTGGGGATGTATCTTCAGGGCTACCCGGTTAATGCTAACGGCGAGATAGAAGTGGGGACGATCGGCAATCTGACGATCAGCAGCGGCTCTATTCCGGCGAAAGCGACCGACAGCCTCGACTTCACCGCCAACCTGGACGCGCGCGCCGCCGAGCCGGAGACGGCGCCTTTCAACCCAAAAGACAGCACTTCCTATAACAATACCTACACCACGCAGGTTTTTGATTCCTTGGGACGCGAGCACACGCTGAACCAGTATTTTGTGAAAACCGGCGAGAACACCTGGCAGGTTCACTATTACATGGACGACGTGGAAATCCCGGACAGCAGCCAGGCGATAGAATTTACCGAGCAGGGCGTCCTGAAAAGCCCGGTTGGCCTGACGAACCTGACCACATCGATCTCCGGCGCGGCGGATCTCTCTATCGATCTGAGCTACAACGGCACCAGCCAGTACGGTTCTGACTTCTCCGTCAGCAAAAACAACAGTAGCGGCTACGCGTCTGGCGAACGTACCGGTCAGGCGATTGATGAAGACGGCAGCGTTTACGCGACCTTCTCCAACGGCGAACGGATGTTGCAGGGGCAACTGGTGCTGGCGAACTTTGCGAACCCGAATGGTCTGGCGTCAAAAGACGGCACGACGTGGGTACAAACCGCCAGTTCCGGCGCGCCGCTGACTGGAACGCCGGGCACCGGTTTGCTGGGTTCTGTGAAATCCGGCGCGCTGGAATCCTCAAACGTGGATTTGACCTCTGAGCTGGTTGGTCTGATGACCGCGCAGCGTAATTACCAGGCGAACACGAAGGTTATCAGCACCAACGACAACATGATGAACGCTCTCTTCCAGGCGGTGTAATGGATCGTTTGATTTTTACCGCCATGAGCGGCGCATCGCGCAGTTTGTCGCAGCAGCAGATCCATGCAAACAACCTGGCGAATGTGAATACCCAGGGGTTTCGTAGCGATCTTGATAATGCGATTTCTCAGCAGGTTAACGGCGAGGGATATGCCTCGCGTTATATGGCGCTGCCTACTCAGGGCGGCGTGGATATGACGCCTGGCGCGGTACGTGAAACGGGGCGCAATCTGGATATCGCCATTAAAGGCGATGGGCTGATTGCGTTGACCAGCGGCAACCGTGAGGTTTACACCCGCAACGGGCAGATCGACGTCAGCCCGGAGGGCGATCTGTCGATCAACGGTCTGCCGGTTGAAGGTGACAACGGCCCGATCGTTTTACCGCCGTTCTCGTCCGTCAGCATCGGTGAGGACGGTGTGATCACTATCGTGCCTGACGACGGCGATATTGCCGCGCCGGTTGATGTTGACCGCATCAAGCTGGTGAACATTCCGGTAAGCGATCTGAGCAAAAATGTGGATGGCTTTCTGGTGAGCAACACGGCGATTAACCCACGCGATGAAGAGGTGATGGTGGCGTCCGGGCATCTGGAAACCGCTAACGTCTCGGCCATTAATGAGATGGTCGCCAGCATTGCGCTGAATCGTCAGTTTGAAGCGCAAATCAAGATGATGAAAGCCGCTGAAGATCTCGCTAATTCAGGCAACCGTCTGATTCGTGGCACCTGATAACAATAAGAAGGAATAAAGATGAATCCCGCTTTATGGATCAGTAAAACCGGCCTGGCGGCGCAGGACGCCAAAATGACCGCGATTTCCAACAACCTGGCGAACGTCAACACCACCGGGTTTAAACGCGATCGCGCGATGTTCGCCGATCTGTTTTATCAGAATCAGCGCACGCCAGGCGGGCAGCTCGATCAGAACAATATCGCGCCGACCGGCATTCAGTATGGCACCGGGGTGAAGATCGTCGGGACGCAGAAAGAGTTTACCGTCGGCAGCATCCAGAACACCGGGCAAACCTTCGACGTGGCGATCACCGGGCAAGGGTTCTTCCAGGTGGAAACTGCGGATGGCGATATCGCGTATACCCGCGCCGGTAATTTCCAGAAAACGCCAGATGGCGTGCTGACGAATGCGCAGGGGCTGCCGCTGGTGCCGCAGATTGAATTGCCGGAGAACGTCAAAGATTTGCAGATTGGTAAAGACGGCACCATCACCGCGACGGTGGCAGGTGAAACCGATCCGGTGGAGCTGGGGCAGTTGACGCTGGTGAACTTCGTCAATCCGGCCGGTCTGGAGGCGATAGGCGGCAACTTATACCGTGAAACGGCGGCCAGCGGCGAAGCGGTTGAAGGCGTACCCGGCGAGGACGCGCTCGGACAACTGGAGCAGGGCTCTCTGGAAGGTTCTAACGTACAGGTCGTTGAAGAGATGGTCGACATGATCACCGTTCAGCGTGCCTACGAAATGAACGCCAAGATGGTCTCTGCCGCCGATGACATGTTGAAGTTTGTCACCCAGTCGATGTAACGACAGGGCTTTAAAGTGAAAGAGAAATGAAAAAGCAGTTAGTTATCAGTCTACTGGCGCTGTTTTTGTCGGGCTGCGAAAGCCCGGCGTTGCTGGTGAAAAAAGACGATGCGGCGTATGCGCCGCCGGAAGATATCGTGGTGCCTGAAACGCAGGTGCGCGGCGGTGGGTTATATAACGGCAACTACAACTGGTCGTTGACCCAGGATCGCCGGGCTTATCGCGTAGGCGACATCCTGACCGTTAAGCTGGATGAGTCTACTCAGGCCAGCAAGCAGGCGCGCACTAACTTTGGTAAGAAAAACGATGTTTCCCTGGGGATACCGGAAGCATTCGGCCATTCAATCGATAAGCTTTCCGGCTCGATTGACGGCAACCGAAACTTTAACGGTAATGCCACCTCGCAGCAGCAGAACAGTCTGCGCGGCGCGATCACCGTTGCGGTTTATAAAGTGTTGCCAAACGGCGTGCTGGCGATTCGCGGGGAGAAATGGCTCACCCTCAACCAGGGGGATGAGTATATGCGGGTGACGGGCCTGGTGCGCGCGGAAGATATCGAACGCGACAACTCCGTCTCTTCACAGCGAATCGCCAATGCCCGTATCTCCTATGCCGGACGCGGCGCGCTCAGCGACGCGAATGCGGCAGGCTGGCTGACCCGCTTCTTCAACCACCCGCTGTTCCCAATTTAATGGAGGCCATGATGCGTAAACTGGCACTCTTTTTCCTGCTGATTTGCAGCATGAACGCGGCGGCGCAGCGCCTTGGCGATGTGGTCGATATTCAGGGCGTGCGCGGCAACCAGCTGGTGGGCTACAGCCTGGTTGTGGGGCTTGACGGTACAGGGGATAAAAACCAGGTCAAGTTCACCAGCCAGTCCGTTACCAACATGCTGCGCCAGTTTGGCGTGCAGTTGCCTGCGAAGATTGATCCGAAGGTGAAGAACGTCGCGGCCGTGGCGATTAGCGCCACGCTGCCGCCGGGCTATGCGCGTGGGCAAAGTATTGATGTAACCGTCTCCTCAATTGGCGATGCGAAAAGCCTGCGTGGCGGTACGCTGCTGCTGACTCAACTGCGCGGTGCTGATGGCGAAGTGTATGCGCTGGCACAGGGGAATGTGGTGGTAGGCGGCGTGAAAGCCGAGGGCAACAGCGGCTCCAGCGTGACCATCAACACCGCGACCGTTGGCCGTGTGCCAAACGGCGGCTCGGTGGAGCGCGAAGTGCCGAGCGATTTCCAGCAGGAGCCGGTGGTGATGCTGAACCTGAAACGTCCCAGCTTTAAGACTGCCAACAGCGTCGCAGTCGCGCTGAACAACGCCTTTGGTTCCGGCACGGCGACCGCGCAAAGCGCGACTAACGTGGCGGTACGTGCGCCGATGGGCGCGGGCGATCGGGTGGCCTTTATGTCCTCTCTGGAAGATGTGCAGATTAACGCCGGTAAACAGCCGCCACGCGTGGTGTTCAACGCCCGAACGGGAACGGTGGTCATTGGCGATGGCGTAGTGGTGCGCGCTGCGGCGGTATCACACGGCAACCTGACCGTCACCATCCGCGAGTCGTCGAACGTCAGCCAGCCTGGCGCATTCAGCCAGGGAAGAACGGTTGTCACGCCGGAAAGCGACGTCAACGTTAACCGTGGCCGGGGTCAGATGGTGACTATTGCGGCGGGAACCAGCCTGCGCAGCATCGTGAATACCATTAACAGCCTTGGCGCGGCGCCGGACGACACGATGGCTATCTTACAGGCGCTGCATGAAGCCGGCGCGCTGGATGCTGAACTGGTCGTGATTTAAGGAAATATCATGCTGAATGCCATTAACCGACAAACCGCGATTCTGCCCGGCGATCTCTCCGGGCAGGTAAAGCCGCAGAATCTTGAACAGGCCGCCGAACAGTTTGAGGCGCTGATGCTGCGTTCCATGCTGTCGCAAATGCGCAAGGCGTCCGATGTGCTGGGGGAAGACAACCCTTTCAACAGCAAACAGCAGCGGATGATGCGTGATTTTTACGATGACCGACTGGCGTCTGACCTGGCGTCTCAGCGCAGCACCGGGATTACCCAGATGATCATCAACCAGCTTTCGCCGCAGGTGAATACGCCGCTTAAGAAAACGGATGAAATGACCGCTTTAGAAGAGCAACCGAAAGAACTTAAAACGCCTGTGGTTCCGGTAATGCGCGGGCAGGAGTAAGCCATGAGTATGATTAATATTGCCTTCAGCGGTTTGCAGGCAGCCCAGGTGGGCATGAATGTCACCTCGATGAACATCGCTAACCTGCTGACGCCGGGGTACAGCCGCCAGGGCATTATCCAAAGCTCCATCGGCCCAATGGGAGAAACGGGTTTTACCGCCGGGAACGGGGTACAGGTCGACAGTATTCGTCGCATCTCCAGTCAGTATCTGGTTAATCAGGTGTGGCAGACCAACTCGAAAGCCAGCTATTTCGAAACCGGAAATCAATATATCGGCGCGCTGGAACAGGTGATCGGCACCGACTCTACCAGTCTTGGTAACGGGCTGGATGATTTTGTCAGCGCCCTGAGCGCATTGACCCAGACGCCGGAATCCCCGGCGCTGCGTCAGCAGCTTATTAACCAGGCGGGCGCGCTGGCGACCCGTTTCAATAACGTTAACAACTTCATCTCCAGCCAGAAAGAGTCGATCAACACCCAGCGCAACGCGATGGTTGACCAGATCAACACCCTGAGTACCAGTATTGCGGACTACAACAAAAAAATTACCGACATGGAGTCAACCGGCGGTAACAGCAGCGTACTGCGCGATCAGCGTGATGAACTGGTAAAACAGTTAAGTACGCTGGCGGACGTGAAGGTGACGGACGATGGTTCCAGCGGGTACACCGTCTCAATGGCGAACGGTCAGCCGCTGGTGAGCGGTAAGGTCGCCGGGCAGCTCAGCGCGGGGCAGGACGCCAACGGCAACTCCACGCTGACGCTGAAATTTTCCACCAGCGAGTTCACGCTGAACCCGTCGGCGGGCGGTCAACTTGGCGCGCTGTATGATTATGAAACCGGCACCCTCCAACAGATGAAAGATTCGGTGCAAGGGATGGCGGAATCGGTGGCAAAACTGTTTAACGATCAGCTGGCGAAGGGCTATGACCTGAATGGCAATTCAGGCAAGCCGCTGTTTACTTTCGATCCGAGCAATCCTGCGGGCATGTTGCAGGTGACGGATCTGAAGCCTGAAGAACTGGCGCTGTCCGGCATCCAGGCCGACGACGGCACGGGCGTACCGGGCAACGGTGATAACCTGAAGGCGCTGATCGAACTGAAAAACCAGAAAACGGATATTCCGGGTCTGGGAAATATGAGCCTGAGCGAAGGGGCGGCGGCGATCATTTCCACTATCGGTATTGCCAGTAAGCAGAGCAAAACAGAAATGGAAGCGGCGTCGACGGTGCGCGACCAGGCGCAGAATCAGCGCGATAACCTGAGCGCGGTAAACCAGGATGAAGAGGCGATTAATCTACAGATCTACATGCAGGCTTACCAGTCGAACATGAAGGTGATCTCCACCGGAAATCAGATCTTCAGCGACCTGCTGGGGATGTTTTAAGCGCCATCAGAGAATTTAAATTATGCGTATTAGTAGTCTTTACAACTCAAATGCCATGCTGGCGCAATTAGGCGTTAACGGCACGCGTATCAGTAAGTTGATGGAGCAGATGTCGACGCAAAAGCGCATTAATGTGCCGTCTGACGATCCTGTTTCCGCAAGTCGTCTGGTGCAACTGAACCGTGAGCAGTCTGCGATTAAACAGTATCAGAGCAATATTTCCAGCCTGAGCGGCGCGCTGTCGATTCAGGAGTCGAACATCACCGCGCTCAGTAACCAGATGCTGGCGGTCGGCGATAAGCTGAAGCTGGCGAATAACAGTACGCTCAGCCAGAAAGATATGGCGGGTTACGGCATGGAGCTTTCTTCAATGCTGGATTCGCTGGTCGCCACCCTGAACGCTAAAAATGAAAACGGCAGCTATCTGTTTTCCGGCACGCAGACCGACAGCCAGACGGTAACGTGGGACGAGGCGAAAGGGCAGTATGTGTACGGCGGCAATGACAGCAGCCGCGAAACGATTGTCGCGAACGGCGTCTCTATTACGGAAAACACCCATGTTGTTCAGGCATTCTCCTGTTCAGGAAACGACCTTGAGATGCTGAATAAATTGAAAGCGCTCAGCGACAAAATGCAGGACCCGAACGCGAATTACGCTGACTATAAAGACGAGCTGGAGGAGATGATCGGTGTCGCGCAAAATACCAGCGATAACATCTCCAGCCTCTTCACCGATCTTGGCGGCCGTCAGAACCGCCTGACGCTGCTCAGCGATGCACACAGCGATGTCAGCCTTGCGAACGATCAGGTTGTACGGGACCTGTCCGAAACGGACTGGGCGACCACCAGTATCAACCTGCAACTGTATACGCAGTCGGTGCAGATCACCAATAAGGCTTACAGTATGGTGAGTCAGCTTAACTTGTTTAGTCTGTTGTAATTGTTATGCAGGTAGGTTTAAAAACAACGTCCCTTACGACTTCCGCGCCCGCAACCGGGCGCGGAAGCATTGATGCGCCGCAAACGGTCGGCCGCGTCAACGCGCCAGAAATCACCGCGACCCGCAATGCGTTCCCCGAATCGGCGCTGTTGTCCCGCCGTCCGATGCGCTACAACGTACAGCTAAATCAACAACTCACGGCAGTGCAGCAGGCTGACAGCTATCTGGCGCAGACGGAAACACAATTGTTGCAGGTACGTCAGTCGTCGCTTCGCGGCGATGCGACGCAGCCGGCGAATACGCTGCAAAAACATTTGATGCGTCGGACGCAGCTTTCCGGCGGCACTGTCGATCGCCATCTGACCGCGTCGCTGGAGCAAAAAAGCACGGTTAACTTTACGCTTCCCGGCAGTGAGAGGCTTCTCAGCCTGCCGGGGGGAGAAACGCTGGTATTTTCACTGGGCGGGCGACAGCGTGAGATGACCGCCATTTCTTTGCCGGAAGAGGCGACGCCGCGTCAGACGTTGACCCAGTTGAATGTGGGGCTGGGCCGTCTGGGGATTCATGCGCGTCAGACGGCAAACGGGCAACTGATGTTCAGCGTGGATGAAAGCCGTTGGGAGCGGGTCAGCCAACAGCTCACCGTGCGCGGAGAGGGCAGGCATTTCCCCGCCGATGCGTTTACGTTGCTCACGCCACAGGCGGAAACGGCAAGCAGCGATGAGGTTGTTTCGCTGGCGACGCGTCGGGAAAGGGAAAGTCAGGTAAAGCTGCAAAATACGCTGGAGCACATTACTACCCAGCGCAGCAGGCTTCGTCAACAGCAGGAGCGCGTGGCGTCGCGCATCAATGATATGGCGACGGTATACAGCCCGGCGCAGGCCCGGGAAACCGCGCGCGGCCTGGGGGAAGCGCTGGCGAGCAGCGCCAGCAGCTACAGCACCCTCTCCAGGGCGCTGGGCGCGCAGGCAAACGTCAGGCTGGCGACGGTAAAAAATTTGCTGGGGTGATTATCGTAACCGGAAGCGGGCCTCCGCCTCCGGTTTTGACTTACTGCTGGATGGGGTAGAGAAAAATCGACCCGCTTTGCCCTACCACTAGCGGTTGCCCGTTAAATGCCAGCGGCTCCATCCAGAAATTGGTGTTCATCAGCATATCGACCAGACCATCTATCATCAGCCCCTTGTGCGTGGTGGTGTAGTAGATGGGCGTCAGGTAAAAATAGAGTTTGCCGTTTTTCCCTGACGTCGGCGTAAATTTTTCCTTTAGTACGAAACGATTGTCATCAGGGCTGGTAATGGTCGCCAGAATGGTGCCTTTCGTTGTTTTCATCCGTGAATTATAAATTTCTTTCGTCTGCGACATCAGGTCATAGAAACCAAGCTGGAAAGTCCCTTCCACATCCGTATTGGGTCGCTCTGCGCCGCCTGTGAGGGCACTGGTGCCGAATGCGATGGCGAGAAGCACGGAAATACTCAACAAAATCACAAGATTAACTTTCTTTGCATGTTGCCATTTCATTCAGTTTTCTCCGGGTTTCACGCATAATCAGGTTGTTCAGCCGTGTCGGATCGATACGCCAGTGATAAATCGTCATCGCTAACTGCTTTTTGTCGCACTGGCTGGTAAGGGCGAACGTGTAGTTCAGCGATGAATTGGTGATGCTAAAGTAGACGCTCATCCTGACTGACTGCATTTTGATCTGCTGATTAATGGTATAAAAAGTGTCTTTCAGCTTGGTATACAAGTTATTGGCGTCATAAGACGGCTCGCTGCTCGTCCCAATGGAATACAGGTTGATGTTGCTGTAAACGTTAGGCTGTATCTCCTGGGCGACCAGATGCTCATGGCCTTTCAGTTTCATGTACCAGCCGGTAAAGAGTATGCTGCCGATCGCCGTCAGCGCGAGCAGTAAAAACACGGTGGTCCAGTGGATGGATTTTTTCACTGGCCTGGTCGTTGCAGGCGGCGTTACGCGGACGATATCGTTCACTTGTTCCGCGACAGGAAGTGATGTCTCGTCGACAACCTCATATTCCCCGGCTAAATCGGAGGGGGCGTTTTCTTCCAGCGGAAGATGATTTTCTTCGGGATCGCGAACCTCGCTCTCTTCTTTTTCGATAAAGCAGCAATAATCAGGCTCAAGCAAATACCCTTTTTTAGGGATGGTTTTGATGATTTTTTGCTTTTTGCCGTCGTCTTCCAGTGCCGTACGCAGCGCGTGGATGGCATTGGGCAGACTGTTATTACCGATGACGCGGCGTTCCCAGACCAGCGTGGTGAGTTCTTCACGCGTAAAGATCTTTCCCGCATCTTGCATGAGCGTTTCAAGGAGCTTGAGTTGATATTCTCCCAGACGTTTACGTTCCCCTGTTGTTAAATGGAGAATAGATCCCGAGGGGATATCAACCAGCCAGTTATTAACGGAGTAATAGCGTTTATTCATTTATTCATCGATGGATATACCACCCCAGTAAATGCAACGGCTAAATATCGCAAGAAAATATAGCCTGAACACGGATGTTGACTATCTGTTAATTCCATTTGAAATTCTTAATGAATGCCGCTTGCCTGCGGGAGGTGAGGAAACGAAAAGCGCTTTTGCCGATGGCTGAGTTTGTTTTTCAGCCTGAACAGCACTCAGAAACAAGACACCAGCGGCCTGCTGTTGTTCTGATTATCGCGGAATCATCTTTTCCTGGCGCTCTTTTTACGCGATAAAAATGTGATGTGCAACCTCATTTGCAGTGAAAGATTCGCCTTATTATTAATTCTTCTGATTAAAAGTTAATCGAAATAGTTAAAAGATCCTTATGTAAAATCAGGCCATGCGAATGTGAAAAATTTGTGTTCATCAATCTCCTTTCATGGGGTGTGGGTATATTTTTTGGCAGATTAAAACAATAAACAAGAAAAAATAAAGGAGCGGAGTTAATTTTTTTATCGTTTGTGTCGCCTGATTGCATAATTATGGGGTTGGTTTTATTGCCGGGCTAAAGGTGGTTTATTGAGGATGGTATAATAAGAATAATTAATTGGATATTTTTCGTCTTGAAAAAAGAGGGTGACAAATCTTTAAATAAATTTTCATTAAATGAATTTAATTTTTCGTTGTGGTGGGTCGTTTTTATCAGTCAGCAACGACAAGAACCTGATAAAACAGACAGGTAATCCAAGGAGAAATATATTATGTCGCTTTCGATTTTCACCAGTGCTTCTTCTATGGCATCCACCAATGCCCTGAATAAATCCAACAATCTGCTGTCTACCGCAATGGAGCGTCTGGGCACCGGCAAACGCATCAACTCCGCAGCGGACGATGCGGCGGGCTTGCAGATTGCCACTCGCCTTCAGGGTCAGACCAACGGCATGGCCGTTGCGCAGCGTAACATCTCTGATGCCACCGCATTGCTGCAAACCGCAGAAGGCGCGTTCGACGAAGTGAGCAACATCATGTACCGCATGAAAGATCTCGCCACCCAGGCAGCGAACGACACCAACACCACCAAAGACCGTGATGCCATCAACGCTGAAATGAACGACCTGAATGCCGAACTGAAAAACATCATGGGCAACACGTCTTATGCGGGCGATAAATTATTCGGTACCGGCGGTAAATTTGCCGATTCCCTGAACTTCCAGATTGGTTCTTCCTCTGGAGAAACCATGACCGTGAGCCTGGGTGATGAACTGGGCGGTACAGCGAGTGGCCTGTTTAGCGCTTCTGGTTTCTCGGGTATCGGTGACTGGAACAACACCGCTTCCGGTATCAACATCGGGAGCGCCTCCGACGCTACGGCGATGATGAACTCTCTGGAAACGGCGCTGAATGACGTCGGCGCCGTGCGCTCCAAAATGGGTGCGAGCATTAACCGTCTGGGCCACACCGCGGCCAACCTGGCAAACATGAAAGACAACACCGATCTGGCGTTGAGCAATATTCAGGATGCGGACTTCGCCAGCGAAGCCTCCTCCATGACGCGTAACCAGATGCTGGCGCAGACCAGCATGTCCATGCTGAAACAGTCCAACAGCATGTCCAGCATGGTGATGTCCCTGCTGGGTTAACAGTAAGCCGCCGCTTGCCTGGAAAGGCAGGCGATGTGTCCTTATGACGCTGCATCCTGCACGGGGTGCGGCTTTTTTTGTGTCTGCTGTTGCCGTGCAGCTCCTTTTTGCCGTCTTTCTTCGCCATTTTTTCCCCGGGTTGCCTGAAAAATGGTCATTCGAACGTCGTCGGATTTAATTTTCGAAATGGATGTGTCGTTTTGAGTCAGTACAACGAATGAATGACCTGAATGAATAAGGAATATCTATGTCGCTTTCTATTTTCACCAGCGCTTCTTCCATGGCATCCACCAATGCCCTGAATAAATCCAACAATCTGCTGTCCACCGCAATGGAACGTCTGGGTACTGGCAAGCGTATTAACTCCGCAGCGGACGATGCGGCGGGTCTACAGATTGCCACCCGTTTGCAGGGCCAGACCAACGGCATGGCCGTTGCACAGCGCAACATCTCTGATGCCACTGCGCTGCTACAGACCTCCGAAGGTGCGTTCGACGAAGTGAGCAACATCATGTACCGCATGAAAGACCTTGCCACCCAGGCAGCGAACGACACCAACACCACCAAAGACCGCGATGCCATCAACGCCGAGCTGAACGACCTGAACTCTGAGTTGCAGAACATCATGAACAACACCTCCTATGCAGGTGACAAACTGTTCGGCGCTTCCGGTAAGTTTGGCGAAGCGATGAACTTCCAGATTGGCTCTTCCACCGATGAAACCATGCAGGTTGATCTGTCTAAAGAGCTGAAAGGTTCTGGCACCGACTCGCTGATTGATGCCAGCGGCGGTTTTGGCACGATTAGCGATACAGGCAGCAGCTACTACTCGGCCAGCGGCATCAACATTACTGACGCTGCCGGCGCGAAAGATCTGATGAACAACCTGGAAACCACGCTGAATGACGTCGGCGCCGTGCGTTCCAAAATGGGTGCGAGCATTAACCGCCTGGGCCACACCGCGGCTAACCTGGCGAACATGAAAGACAACACCGATCTGGCGCTGAGCAACATTCAGGATGCGGACTTCGCCAGCGAAGCCTCCTCCATGACCCGTAACCAGATGCTGGCGCAAACCAGCATGTCCATGCTGAAACAGTCCAACAGCATGTCCAGCATGGTGATGTCTCTGCTGGGTTAATCCTTCGCGGATATCTGCCCCTAAAACACCGCTGTATGGCGGTGTTTTTGTATCCGGCAATGCGCTTCCTTCTGCCGGAAATTGCGGAAGGGGACATTCCTCCTCTTACGTAACTCATTGATAAATACTTATTAAAAAATTGGCACGATAGTTGCTTTATCTACTGTATGTTGAAAGCGGCGCGCGTGCCCGGAGAAACCCACTATGTCTGATTTTGATCCAACGACACTGGCCACACAGTTGGCAGGCTATGACATTCTTGCGCTGCAAACCTCGCTGAAATCACAGACTTCCACGCTGGAAGCGCAGAAAAAAGCGCTTTCCTCGCTGCGTACCGCCCTGTCGGATTTCCGTTCGGCAATCACCGGGCTGAATTCCTCCAGCACCAGCGTGCTGAAAAATACCGCGACCATGAACCAGGAAGGGATCGCGACCATCACCGCCAGCGCGTCTGCCCGTAAAGGGACATACAGCCTGAACGTTACCCAACTGGCTTCTGCGCAGCAGAAAGGGTTTGACGGGCTTGATGATGAGGCGATTAAAAACGCCAGCGGTACGCTGAAGATCAATCTCAACGGCGAGAGCCTTGAAATTGAGATGGATGATTTAGACAGCCTCGCTGATTTTGCCGACGCCATCAATAATGCGGATTTCCCGAGCGCGTCTGACACCGCGACCTCTGACGATGGTCAGAACGGCGTTACCGCTTCGCTGATGCGTATTGATGGCAAGGTGACGCTGATGATGAGCAGCGATCAGAGCGGCGAGAAATACGATATTCAGTTGGATACCAGCGGCATGACCAACGGTCAGGATATCTTTAATGGCGAGAATGTGATTACCGCCGGTAAAGATGCCAAATTCACCGTTGGCGATTCCAGCACCGTTTACTCCAGCAGCTCCAATACCCTGGATAACCTGGTAGACGGCGTTTCGATCAAACTGACCGGCACCACCGAAGCCAACAAGCCGCTGGTTATTTCAGTCGACACGGATGCCACGGGGACAAAGGAGCAAATCCAGGCCTTTATCGATGCCTATAACACGTTGCAGGACACCATCTCCGGGCTGACGGCGACCGGCAGCAGCTCTGATTCGCGCGGCGCGTTTGCCGGTGATGCCAGTATCTCCTCGTTAACCAACGATCTGAGCAACATGCTGCGTGGCACCTTCGGCGATCAAAACATGACGAAGTTCGGCATTACTGCCGACAAAGACGGCAAGCTGTCGATCGACGCCGACACGCTCAATGAGCAACTGAAATCAAATCCGCAATCGGTCGCTGATTTCTTCAACGGGAATAACGGGCTGATTAAAGCGATGGATAAATCGCTGGATAAATACCTGAATACCAGCACCGGTTTATTAAAAGGTCGCCAGGAAACGCTCGACAGACAGCAGCGCGACATCGACACCAAAACCGAAAAAATGAACACGCGTTATGAGTCCTCCTATAACCGCTACCTGAAGCAGTTCACGCAGTTACAGTCGATCATGACGCAGATGAATAACACCATGAGTATGTTTAGCTAATTCTTAGGGAATTTAACTTTCAATGTACGGTAACGAGCAGGAAGGCTTCGGCCTCTATCACCAATCTGACCTGGCGATTCAGGCCGCAGCAGCGAATCCGCATCAGTTAGTGCTGATGTTGTTCAATGGCCTGATGGATGAACTGGTACGCGCGAAAAGCCATATTGCGGCGCGTCGCTACGAACGTAAGGCGCAAAGCATTAATAAATGCATCGACATCCTGAACGCGCTGACCAGCGCGCTGGATTTTGAAAAAGGCGGTGAGCTGGCATTAAGTCTGGCGAATCTTTATGACTACTGCGTTTACCGCCTCTATGACGCCAGCCACAAACTGTCTGTCGAAAATATTGAAGAGGTGGAAGTTATCCTCGGCAATATTCAGGACGGCTGGGAAAAAATGGGTCAGGGAACATGAGCTATGCGTTGACGATGCGAACGCTGATGCAGGCGTTACGCCAGGCCGCAGCCGACCATAACTGGTCTGCCGTACGGAATGTTGACCTGAAGATTGCTGAATTGCTTACCGCTGTCCGGGGCCAACCCCTGGACGCGGCAGACAGCAAAGCCCTGGACGAGCTGCGGGAGATTCACCGTCAGGTGCGCGATTACTGTCAGGGGCAGAGCGACATTATCGCGAACAAAATGGCGCTCGCCATGCGCAATCGTGAAGGTGCGACGGCGTATGCCGCGTTTATGGACGCAGAGGATATGGGGTAATGGATATTCTCAATCTTTCTCAAAATGCGGGGCACGCTTCCGGTTTGCCGATGCAGGCGGAGACGATCGCCGGGCAGAGCGGCGCTCAGTCATCTGCCGGGCAGACGCAGCCAGGATTCAACGATGCGTTGATGAATGTTGTCAGCACGCTGATGGGCGGGCAGGGCAAAAATGCCCTGGGGATTACCGTCAGCGCGCAGCCGGTGAGCGTGCAGGACGAGGACGATACGGGCGATCGGCATCAGAAGGATGCCTCTCCGTTGAAAGACGATGCGCAACAGCAGCTGTTGCAGGCGCTGTTGATGACCGGGCAGATGCCGGTTAAACCCGTCAGCTACGCGGGTCGTTCGCAAAACGAGATGAATGCGCTGACGTTGCAGACGCAGCCGTTACTGGCGGGACAGTTGCAGGATAAGGGGGCGTTATCGCCAACGCTGCGCCCGATGCTGGCGGCAGGGGTTAACGTAACGCCTGCGACCGAGTCGCCGCAGACGCCAACCGCAGGGTTGCAGCACATTACGCCGCAGCTTATGACCGCAGTCGCTGTGGCGACGCCGACAGTGAATGCGCAGCCGGTCTCCGTTGTCTCCACGACGCCAACGGCGGCGGTGACGCCTGATGCAATGTCTGCGCATACCTCGACATTAAAACTTGATACGGAAACCTCCCGCTGGACGCAGCAGTTGCAAAGCGCGTTGGGCGATCGTCTGCAACTTCAGGTGAAGAACCAGATCCAGCACGCCACTATCCGTCTCGATCCGCCTGAAATGGGCAAGATCGACATCTCGTTGCAGCTTGATAACGGGCGCGTACAGGTACAAATCAACGCCAGCCATGCTGAGGTCTATCGTGCGCTTCAGCAAACGAGCAACGATCTGCGCCAGAGTCTGACCGAACAGAACTTTGTTCAGGTAAACGTGCAGGTCTCCTCTCAGTCAGGGCAGCAGCAGGGCAAAGAACAGCAGTTCGCACAACAACACGCCATCATTCAGGCGGGAGATGAGATCGCGGCAGGTCTGCCGGAATCAGAAAGCACCCGCCGTGAAGATGATTCGGTATTACTGACCGTTTAACAAAAAGACATTTATGAACGCAAAAACAATCTCCTTTGGGCTGGCGATCGCTTTGGTTACCGCTTTACTGACGGCATGTTTAACCGTTGCCGGCACCTGGCTACTTCGCGCGGACACGGCATCGGAGAGCAATCCGTTGACGAGCTTATTTAAATCCTCCACGCCGCAACAGGTGGAGTTCGTGGAAATTAAAAACATCCTCATCACCCTGAAAGGGAAAGGTAATGCGGAGCGTTATCTGATGCTGGAACTGAACCTGGCGACCATGAGCGCGGAAAACGCGCGGACGGCGCAAGACATGATCCCTGCGATTCGTGGAGCGACCGTCAATCTGTTTTCCGAAATGGACTATGACGCCGTGCGTGCGCTAAGCGTCAGCAACCTGCACGACAAACTCAAAGCCGCCTATGCCGCCAGATTTGACAGCCTGAAGATGGACGTCCCCTTTGATGACGTCATCATCAGCAAAATGGTCTTCCAGTGATTGATAAGCCGTATTGGACATGATGGATTTTATCGCAAGTGAAACGCTGACGCCTGCGGATGAAGCGCGCTATGTCAGCACGTATCTGCCGCTCGTCAACAAAGTGGTGAAGCAACTCGCTTACCAGACCAGTAGCGTTATTGATCGGGATGATATGGAACAGATCGCGCTAATGGGGTTGTTAACCTCGTTGCGCCGTTACGGCCATCCTGATGAGCAGTTTGCCGCTTATGCCATACAACGCGTTCGCGGCGCGGTACTGGATGAGCTGCGGTTGCTTGACTGGCGTCCGCGTCGTTTGCGACAGAAAACGCATAAGCTCAATGACGCAATCCGCGAGATTGCGCGTCAGCTGGGGCGTACGCCCAGCTTTGAGGATATCAGCCACCATCTTTCCATTACGGCTGAAGAGTATCAGGAATATCTCTTACTCGATTGCGCCAAAACGCTGGAGAGTCTCGACGATCTTCTGGGTAATGACGTATATGCGGGGGCGCTGGATAGCCGTCCGCTTGAAGAAGAGATCATCGTCAGCAGAACGCTACGCAACGCGTTGGCGAGTCTTGATGAGCGTGAGCAACTTATTCTCACGCTCTATTACCAGCATGAAATGAGCCTGAAGGAAATTGCGCTGGTCCTCAATTTAACCGAGGCCAGGGTATGTCAGCTCAATAAAATCATTGCGCAAAAAATTCAGTCTTTTTTCCAGAAGTGAAAGGTTTATGCAGAAATTCTTAGGTATTCTCATCATCATGGGGTGTGTTGTCGGCGGCTTTATTTTGTCAGGCGGACACCTCGCCTCATTCTGGCAGCCGGGTGAAATCATCATTATTCTTGGCGCGGGACTGGGGGCGATGGTACTGGCGAACCCCAAAGCGGTGCTGAGCGAAATGTACCGTCAGTTTCGCGGCATTATGCGCAAAAACGAATATACCGATGAGTATCAGCGCCAGCTGCTGATGCTGCTGTATGAACTGCTGGAACTGGTGCAGGACGGCGGCCTGAAGGTGCTGGATGAGCATATCGAAGCACCGGAAAACAGCGCGTTATTCCAGAAATACCCCCTCATGCTGCACGACAAAGCGCTGGTGACGTTCATCTCCGATAACTTCCGCCTGATGGCGATGGGGAAAATCAACGAGCACGAGCTGGAAGGGATTCTCGAACAGGAACTGGTGGCAATGGAAGAGAACCTTCTGCAACCGTCCCGCTCTTTGCAACGTACTGCGGAAGCGATGCCTGGATTCGGCATCTGCGCGGCGGTACTTGGCATCATCATTACCATGCAATCCATTGACGGCTCGATTGCGGTCATCGGCGTGAAGGTTGCGGCCGCTCTGGTGGGAACCTTCCTCGGCGTATTCTTCTGTTACTGCCTGATGGACCCGGTGGCGAACGCCATGGAGCAACGCACCAAAAAGCAAATCTCGGTGCTGGAGTGCGTGCGTACCGTACTGGTGAACCACGTTGCCGGTAAGCCGACGCTGCTGGCGGTCGATGCCGGGCGCAAAATGCTGCCGATGGACACGAAACCGACATTCGCGACGCTGGACGGTTGGGTAAACCAGATGATGGGTGATGCCTGATGCGTAACCGCAGCAAAGAACATACCACGATCATCAAACGCTCCTCGCGTAAAAGCCATGATGAATTTCATGGCGGCGCCTGGAAAGTGGCCTTCGCAGACTTCACGCTGGCAATGATGGCGCTGTTTATGGTGCTGTGGATCATGGGCGCGGTAACGGAAGAAGAACGTAAAGAGATTGTCTCCATGCTTAATGGTGAGTCGGTCTTTGAAGGCAACTCATTAACGCCCATTACGCAAAAAGAGGGGCAGGGCGGGCAGCTTTCGCTGATTGACAGCCGTCATCCGAAAACGCCTAAACCGTCGAAAACGGCAGAGTCGTCAAAACCGTTGACCGATGCGGAGAAGCAGGTTGCTCAGCAGGCGAAACAGACGGAAAGCCTGGACGATGTGAACGCCCGCTCGCGTAATGAGATTGAAGATCTGGCGCGCATTATCATGAAAATCACCTCGACGTACGATGCGCAAGCCAACCTGAAAATGGAAATTGTGCCGCAGGGGCTGCGTATTCTGGTCTCGGACGATCAAAAACGCGAGATGTTCCAGCGCAGTAGCGCAATCCTGACGCCGTTTTTCAAACGCTTACTGACGGAGTTTGCGCCGGAACTGAACAAGATCGACAACAAGATCATCATCACCGGCCATACCGATGCCACGCGTTTTCGCGATCAGGTGCTTTATAACAACTGGAACCTGTCCGGTGAACGCGCCATGCAGGCGCGGGCGGTTCTGACCACCGGGGGGCTGGATCAAAGCAAAATTCTGCAAGTGAGCGGCATGGCGGATCAGATGTTGCTTGACCCGCAACATCCGCTGAGTTCCGCGAACCGCCGCATTGAAATTATGGTGCTGACGCATTCCGCCAGTGATTCTCTGTACCAGTTCTTTGGGCAGCATGGCGAAAAAGTCATTAAACCGCTGACCGATAAACTGACGAAAAACCATTAATCAGATCGTTATTGCTGTGAAACGTTTCATCCGTTCTGTCCGTTTTGTACCTGCCCGGCATGTTCTGTGCCGCCAGGTACCTTTTTTTTCTCTCATCCTGTTATTGCTGATGCCGACGGGCTACAGCATCGCAAAGCCGAAGCCTGTAGAAGCGGGTATGACGCAGCAGGAAAACGCGTTGCAGATGCGGAAAAAAAATCGCGAGCGGCTGATGGCGAAAGTGAAAAAACGGACTGCCGTCGTACTGTTAACGCCGGAACAAAAGCAGCGGGAAACGGCGAAAAAACTGGCTGACCGCACTAAAAACCGCGAGATGCTGGCAATGCATGCTCGCTGGCAGCCCGGTAGCCTGGGAAGCTCCGACACACTGTGGAGTCAGGCGCGCAAAGGGAAGGACAAAACGGGGCGCATCAGCCCGAAACTGGCGTCCCGATTACATACCGTCATCAAGCGTCTGGAAGACCAGTTAGGTAAGCCCTATGTCTGGGGCGGTAAAAATCCGCTGGAAGGATTTGATTGCAGTGGCCTGGTTTTCTACGCCTTCAATCATGTGCTGGAGCGCAAGCTACCCCGCACGGCAAACGGCATGTATCAGGACCCCACTCTTAAACATATTCGCGTAGATAAACTCCGTCGCGGCGATCTGGTGTTTTTTAACATTAACCAGCGACCGGGCGCCGACCATGTTGGCGTCTACCTTGGAAACGATGAGTTTATTGAGGCCCCGCGTAGCGGGCTAAATATCCGCATTAGCCAGCTTTCAGATGATTTCTGGCAATCGCATTACCTCGGCGCTCGCCGCATTCTGACGGAAGAGGCGACGCTGTAAAAATGACCCTTAGATTGAGTTAAAACCCATGACCGCAACACGTATGAAATTCGCCATTGATGATGGCTCAACCAATGTGAAAATTAGCTGGATTGAAAACGGTACGCTGAAGACCGTTGTTTCGCCGAACTCCTTCCGTAAGGACTGGAAAAGCGCGGCGTTGCTGCGTGGTCAGTCGGTATACAACTACACCATCGGCACCACGAAATACACCTATGATGCGACCTCGGATAAAGCGCTTTCCACGACGCACATCGAATACCAGTATGATGATTTGAATCTGCTGGCGGTTCATCATGCGCTGCTGCAAACCGGCCTGACGCCGCGTGACGTTGAAGTTATCGTCACACTGCCGATTACGCAATTCTACAAGCCGGACGATTGCCAGCGTAACGATGAGCGCATCGAAGCGAAACGTCGCAACCTGATGCGTGAGATCTCGCTGAATAAAGGCGAGCTGTTCCGTATCGTTGATGTGCATGTTATGCCGGAGAGCCTGCCTGCGGCGCTGTCGCATCTGCTTAACTCCAACGTGAATGAATTCACCAAGTCGCTGGTCATCGACTGCGGCGGGACAACGCTGGACATGGGGGTGATTGTCGGCGAGTTTGACGATGTTTCCGCAATTTACGGCAACAACGAAATCGGCGTGGCGATGGTGACGGACGCCACGCGTAAATTACTGGCGGCGGCGGACAGCGACTCCAGCTACCTGGTGGCGAACGAGCTGATCAAGCGTCGCAACGATCTGGATTTTGTCAGAAGCGTCATTAACGATGAATCGCGGATTGACGAGATCCTTGAACGGATCGAGATCAAGATTCAGGAACTTGGCGATCAGGTGGCTTATGAAGCGAAGAAATTCGCTAAAAACCCTAACCGCGTTTATCTGGTCGGCGGCGGCGCGCATCTGATCGAATCCGCTCTGCGTCAGGCCTATTCGACGCTCGGCGAACGCGTGGTGACGCTCGACAACCCGCAAAGCGCGCTCTCTCGCGAGATCTGCCTGTACCATGCTGAGTCAGGCGTTGAGCAGATTGATTCGCCGCAAATGGTTGAGGTAGGCGACGATGAGTAACAGGCAGATCCGCCGTGTTAACCTCTCATTGCATTTGTCGCCAGAGCGATCGCGCGCGGATTTGCGCGCGATGCTGCAACTAAAAAAATGGTATGGCGCAGTGCAGCGGGACGGGAGCGACGTCAATGACGCCAACATGGAGATCCGCCAGTTTCATCGCAATATCTATCTGTCCGGCCTGCAATTGCATCTTCTCAACCCGCAATTGTGCAGCCATGTTGCAGAATCCCTGAGCCGGGAAGGTTTGAGCCTCGAATCCCTTTGCGCGGAATTGCAGGAGAGCAATTTGCTGCCCGTCGCCCTCATGACCGGCGATGGCGATGAAGAAAAAGAGAAAGACTTCAGCGAACAGCAGCTGGCGCAAATGCGTACGCTGATGGCGCAGACCCTGCAAAAACAGCAGGTCGCCGCAGCGCCATCGGATAACACGCAGCATGAGGAGACGGCAAAACTGCGCGAAGAGGTCGCCCAGCTCAAAGTCTTGCTGGAACAGCAGCATCTGCTGTTGCAACAGCTGCGCGTAACGGGGCGTACGTCAACGGCGGAACCGGCTAAATCCGTAAATGCTGAAGAAGTCGATCTCAGTACCGTAGACGCGCCGACGCAGAAGATGAGTAAAGTGCGTCAGAAAGGGATCTTTTAGACTTTCGCACAGCGCGTCACCAGTGTTGAAAAGGGAACCCGGCGGTTCCCTTTTTATTTTATGCCGCCGCGCACGGCGTACTACCGGTATACCGGCAGAAGGTTAATGCTGGATAGAATATGGATAAGCGCGTTAGCTGCCCCAAAGCATAAAATCAGGACGATCATCGCGTTGCCTCCCCATACCCGATAGTGCGGGCTGTTAAAGCGTTTGCGCGATGCGCGCGCCAGCAGCGCCGGGACAATCGCCGCCCAGACGGTGGCGGCCAGCCCGGCAAAACCGATGGCGTAGATAAACCCATTTGGCCAGATTAAACCGCCGGTGATGGGCGGAAGAAACGTGACCAGCGCAGTTTTGAAACGTCCTTTTGGCGAGTCGTCGAACCTGAAGAGATCGGCGAGGTAATCAAATAATCCCAGCGTAACGCCGAGGAACGAACTGGCGACGGCAAAGTTGGAGAAGACGGTCAGCAGCAGATCGAGCGTTGAGCTGTTCAGCAAACCGCTCAGCGTCTGTACCAGCACGTCGATATTGCCGCCTTTTTCGGCGATCTCAATAAACGCCGGACGCGGAATATTCCCCATCGTACCGACCAGCCAGATGATATACAGCACCAGCGCCATCAACGTTCCCAGCAGCAGGCAGCGGCGGATGGTCAACGGATCTTTGCCGTAATATTTCATCAGGCTGGGCACGTTGCCGTGATAACCAAATGAGGCGAGACAGAACGGCAACGTCATCAGGACGTAGGGCAGGTAGCTGGGGCTGACTTCAGCGGTATTGAGTAAAATCGTCGGCTGGACGTGCCAGAGCAAACCGCCAAACGTCATAAAGAAGGTGAGAATTTTGGCGCCCAGCACAATGGTCGTCATACGGCTCACCGCCCGGGTGCTTAGCCAGACAATAAACGCTACCGCCAGGGCGAATAATAACCCGCCGAGCCTGGCCGGAAAGACGATCCCCATTTGTGCAAAGGTATGGTGAATAACCGAACCGCTGGCGGAAATATAGGCGTAAGTCAGAATATACAGCACGAACGCGACGGTCAGACCGTTAATAATATTCCAGCGATTTCCCAGCAGGTCTTTGGTAATCGTGTCGAAGCTGGCGCCAATATGATAATTCAGGTTTGCTTCCAGGATCATTAACCCGGAATGCAGCATACAAAACCAGGTAAAAATTAATGCCAGCAGTGACCAGAAAAACCAGGCGCCAGACATCACCACCGGGAGAGAAAACATGCCCGCGCCAATAATGGTTCCACCGATAATCATTGCCCCGCCGATCAGCGACGGCGCTTTATTTGCGACCGATAATGTAGCCATAGTGCGTTTTCCTCGCGTGGCTATGCCCGTCATTGTGCAGAGAAAAGGGCGATCCCGTTTTTCTCATGCCTGAATGCGTTGAATATCGTATTAAATAGCGGAATCGCGCTCCCGCAGGGGAGCGCGTATCAGAACGTTATTTCACCGGTTTCAGCCGGGCCACAAAGTGGCGCAGCACCGGCGGTTCATAGGTGAAAGTCAGCCCTTTGATCGATGCGGCGCGGGCTTTTACGGCGATTAACGCATCCGCGATATAGTCCATGTGATCGTTGGTGTAGACCCGGCGGGGGATCGTCAGACGCAGCAACTCCATTGGCGACGGTTTTTGTTTGCCAGTGGCCGGATCGCGCCCAAGTAGCAGAGAGCCAATTTCCACGCTGCGAATCCCGGCTTCCAGGTACAGTTCGTTATTCAGCGCATGAGCCGGGAACTGTTCTGCCGGAATGTGCGGCAGCAGCAGCTTCGCATCGACAAATACCGCGTGGCCCCCGGTTGGATACTGGATTGGAATCCCCCCTTCGCGCAGCCGTTCGCCCAGGTATTCCACCTGGTTAATCCGATAGGCGAGGAAATCTTCATTCATCCCTTCTTCGAGGCCGATCGCCAGCGCTTCCATATCGCGCCCCGCCAGCCCGCCGTAAGTGACAAACCCTTCCATCGGCACGCAGCGAATGCGCACGTCGTTGAACAGATCTTCATCATCACGGAAGCAGCACAGCCCGCCGATATTGACCATCGGATCTTTCTTCGCCGACATGGTCAGCATATCCCCATACTGGTACATCTCACGGACGATCTCTTTCACCGTTTTATCTGCGTATCCCTCTTCGCGCTGTTTAATAAACCAGGCGTTTTCGCAGAAGCGGGCGGAGTCGATGACCACCGGAATATTGTGCCGCTTCGCTATTTGATACACCTCGCGCATATTGGCGATGGAAACCGGCTGGCCGCCTGAGCTGTTGCAGGTGACGGTGGTGATAATCGCCGCGACGTTTTCTGCGCCATGTTCCGCGATAGTGGCGTTGAGCAGGTCGATATCAAAGTTGCCTTTCCAGTCGTACCATGAGGTGGTGTCGAACGCTTTTGGCGTCACCACGTTGATGGCTTTCGCGCCGTTTAATTCGACATGGGCGGCGGTCGTATCAAAGTGGAAGTTGGAAATAAAGACCGGTTTTTCGGCGTTGCGGCGGGCAATCAGGCAGGGAAACAGAATTTGCTCGGCGCCGCGTCCCTGGTGTGTTGGGATCGTAAACGGGTAGCCGATCAGCTCTTTTACTTTGTCGCACAGATGGTAATAGTTGCGTGAGCCGGCGTAGGCTTCATCGCCCATCATCAGGCCTGACCATTGACGATCGCTCATTGCGCCAGTGCCGGAGTCGGTCAACAGGTCGATATATACATCATCGCTTCTGAGCAGAAAAGGGTTATATCCCGCTTCTTCAAGCGCTTTAACACGGTCGTCCCAGGTGGTCATACGAATGTTTTCTACCATTTTAATGCGGAACGGCTCAGGAATACGTTTCATATTATTTCTCCAATAGCATGTCGCGCTACGTGAACGTTATTTTTGTGCCTTTAACAGGCGCAAGAAATACCGACCAAACGTAGTGTTCAGTTAATTTTTTATTGATGTTGAACGGCTAAGGAGAATTAACGCGGAAAGTCGTTAGAAATACGCGGATCGAGGTTATACCAGAAGTGCAGACCGCCTGCGGCAATGAGGCGATAAAACGATTTGTGTTTCATTACATCGTCCTCCATGAGTGAAAGGGAATTTAAAAATAGCGGAAGATTAAAATTTATCCGCGATAAAAATCACAAAATGTTAAATCTGATACAGTTCAGTTAAGAAAGTTGATGAGGCGCGCATTTTTGCGTTCATTGGGCGGTGTGAGTTTATTCATCTTAATGTGAGGGAATAGCGGGAATACCCTGCCAGAATTGACAGGGTATTTGGACGAGAAGGATCAGAACTCCATTTTTACCGTGAACTGAACTTCACGCGGGTCGCCAATCTGATTACCCAGATTATTGGTGGCAATGGATGAGGTGTAATACGTTTTATCAAACACGTTTTTCACGTTGAGTTGCAGAGTCACCGGGTATTGCAGTTTCATCTTATAGGCTGCGAAGGCATCGGCCACAAAATAACCAGGCAGATAATAGTCCGCGCCGTTGGTGGCGGAGCGACGGCTTACGCCATGTCCGCCGCCGCCAATGGTCAACGTATTGCCCATAAAGGCGTTGTGAATGTCATAGGTCAGGAACAATGAACCGGTATGACGCGGTACGTTAGGCAGCGGTTTCCCTTTGTAATCGGGATCTTCCGTGACTTTTGCTGCGGTATAACCGTAGCTGGCGATGATATTGGTATTGGGCGTCAGCGAGCCTGCGACATCCACTTCCACCCCCTGTGAGCGTACGCGCCCTGCGGTTTTCGCCACGGTTTCGCCATCCACGATTTCGTTGTACAGCACGTTGCGCTTATCAATATTGAACAGGGCGATATTGGCGGTGATGCCGTCAAAGAGATCGAATTTCGCCCCCACTTCATAGGCGGTAGAGGTTTCCGGCGGCAGATCGCCAATGTAGCTGGCAATAGAGTATTGCGGCATAAAGGCGCGCGATACGTTGCCGAACAGCGACACAGAAGGGGTCAGCTTATAGACCATGCCGAATTTCGGCACCCACTGCTGATCCGTGCTGTCGGTGTTGACGTTGAACGGGCGGCCCTTTCCGGCATATTCGGTGTAGTACTGATAGCGCATCCCGGCGACGGCGATCCACTTATCGGTCAGATACAGCGCATCCTGTACGTAAGCGGAATAGCTCTCCTGCTTAATCGTCTGGTCGCTGTCGGAGGCCGAGACGCTGGTGCATTTGCCGAGCGTACCGTAGACCGGATTGTAAATATTAAAGCCTTTCACGTTCTTACAGCGAATCATATCCGTGCGCAGCAGATCGTAATTCTCATAAGAGACGCCGGTCAGGATCTCGTTATAGAAACCAGCGATATCCACGTTTCCTTGTAAATCGGCGCGGGTCGCGTGCATCCGTTGGGTGGAGCCTTGCGTCGCATCCACGCGGCGGGTCAGGTTCCCGGTAGCGGAATCATAAGCCATCACGCGAGCCTGGTTATCGCTGTATTTATCCTGGCTGAAGCTGTAATCAAACTTCGCCGTCCACGCGCTGTTGAAGCGATATTCGGCATTGAGCTGCGCCAGATCCGATTCGCCATCGGTGATATTGAATTTCTCATCAAAGCGGGTTTTCCGATCCACGTTAACCGGCTGTTTGGTATTGAGATCGAAAATGGTGCCGCGATCGAACGGGGCTTTGTAATTACGGTGCGAATAGAGCACGTTGACCGTCGCGTTGTCGCCAAACCAGGTCAGGGAAGGGGAGATGAAGCTGCTCTGGTTAGTACCATAGTTGCGCCAGTAGTCCTCGTGCTGATACTCACCGATCAGGCGATACGCCAGTTGGGTGCCTTCAATCGGCCCGGTGATGTCAAACTGGCCTGTGCCGCCGCCGAAGCTGGAGGAGGTAGCGGAAATCGAGCCGCCAAATTGCGTTTGCGGACGTTTGGTCACGACGTTAATCAGGCCGCCGGGATCGAGAATACCGTACAGCGTGGAGGCCGGGCCTTTCAGCACTTCCACCCGCGACGTGGCCGCGTTGAAACTGCGCGGCAATACGGTTTTAAGACCGTTGGTCATCACGGAACCGTCACGATTCGCGCCGAAACCACGGCGAACAAACGCATCCTGCGTTCCGCCCAGCGTGTTGGTTTGCACGACGTTGCTGACGTTATACAGCGCTTCATCGAGCGTTGTGGCGTGCTGATCTTCCAGCACTTTGTCGCTGACGGTATTGACCACCTGCGGGATATCCAGCAGCGGCATCGACGTCAGCGTGGCGGTGGACGAACTCAGCGGTTGATAACCTGATGTGACGGCCTGATCGGCAGAAGAGGCGTCTGCGCGCACGGTCATCGTCTCTTCATTTTTGAGCGGCGAGTTTTCTTTTTCCGCCGCCATGACCGCAGGAGCCGTCGTGATACCCAAAAACAGAGCGGAGCACAGCGCTCGCCCTTTCATCCCAGAAAAATAAGGAGTTAACTTAGCCATCTTTTATTTATTCCGCAAAATACCCTGCCAAAAACGGGAGGGGAAACAGGTTTATCCAGTTCATTGCCCGGCTTGCTAGCCATGCGTTTTATCCATCTTTTAACCAACGTAAACGGCGTCAGATGTGTAATTGAGAATCATTCAATCATGGGCGTTTGTAGTAGTAAACGTAAAAATGAAAAAGAAACTACAGCGGGGGTAACGTCATAAAACCGTAGTGTTATTGTGGGAAAATAATATTTAATTTATTGATATTTATCTGTTTTTATAAGTTTGTTCGTCTTTTTCTGCGGCGTTTTTATTGCGTGCGTACGGTGAGGTAACTACAGGGCGTAATTGCTTGACTACTACAGCGCAACCCAGCAAGATCTTAAAGAGAATGAGTTTTATTTTTATTTGAAAGGCTGCGCGCGCTGGCTTTGCCAGGCTGCGACGGCGCAGGAGTGAACATGCCACAGCATGTGGAAAACACCGCCCACAGAACGGGCATTGAGCTGAAACAGCTTTCTGCTGGCTATCGTCACCACGCCATCGTGCATGACGTCTGCCTCACTATCCCGCAAGGTAAAATGACGGTGCTGGCCGGGGCGAACGGCTCAGGCAAATCCACCTTATTAAGTACGATTGCCCGAATGCTGAAGCCGTTGGGCGGCAGCGTGCTGCTTGATGGTAAAGCGATTCATCAACAGCCGACCAAAGCGGTTTCGCGTCAGCTTGGCATCCTGCCGCAATCCCCGCTGGTGCCGGAGGGATTAACGGTTTTTGAACTGGTTTCGCGCGGGCGTTTTCCCTGGCAGAATTTTCTCCAGCAATGGACCGATGATGACGCACAGGCCGTAGAGCAGGCGTTACAGCTCACCGGAACAACCGACTTCGCCCATTTGCCGGTAGAGAGTCTCTCCGGCGGGCAGCGCCAGCGGTGCTGGATTGCGATGGCGCTGGCGCAGCAAACGCCGTTTATTTTGCTGGATGAGCCTACAACCTTTCTCGATCTGCGTTATCAGGTAGAGATCCTTGAGCTTCTGCACTCCCTGACCCGTCATCATGGTCGTACCGTGGTGGTGGTGTTACATGATCTCAATTTCGCGGTGAATTACGGCGATATGCTGGTCTTTCTCAGACAGGGACGGCTGGAGGGGATCGTACATGAAGGAGAGCACTGTACGCCGGAGCTGATCAAATCGGTGTTTGACGTCGATGTGCAGATGTCGGTGAATCCGTTGACCGGAAAGCCATTCTTCATGCCGTTTCGTGCCAGGGCTGGAGCGGAAGAATGACGGCTATGGTCATCGCATCAGGCCGCCGTCGTGGTCGATTTCTGCTGGCGCTTCCTGTCTTGCTACTGCTGCTGTTTATGCTGGCGGTGATTCATCTGGGCGTCGGGGCGCGTGCCGTCAGTCCGCAGACCGTCATTCAGGCGTTATTTCACTTCGATGCCAAAAACTTTGATCACCGAATCGTTATTTCTCTGCGTCTGTTGCGTATGGCTGCGGCCATGCTGGTTGGCGCGGCTTTGGGCGTAGCCGGCGTTCTGTTACAGGCATTGATTCGCAACCCGCTGGGCGAACCGCACATTCTGGGGCTGAATGCGGGAGCCGCGTTCTCCGTAGTGCTGTGTACCGCGCTGGGCGTCGCGGGGCTCAGTCAGTCACTGGTTGCGGCAGGGGGCGCAGCGGCACTCTTTTCGCTGGTGATGGCGCTCTCTTCTGCCGGGCGTGGCGGACTGACGCCGCTGAAGGTCACGCTCTGCGGCGTGGCGCTGTCGGCGATGGTGTCGTCGCTCACGGCGGCAATCCTTATTCTGGATGAGCAGACGTTGCTGGCGATGCGCACCTGGCTGGTGGGCGATCTCGCGGGGATGAGTTGGGAAAAAGTACGCCAGGCCCTCCTGCCGTCGCTGGTTGGCGTTGTACTGGCGATAGCGATAGCGCCGGGGCTGAATATTCTGGCGCTAGGCGACCGGATGGCCTGTGGGTTGGGCGTTAATATTCTGCGCATTCGTCTGATGGCGATGATCGCCATTGCGCTGCTGTGCGGCGCGGCGGTATCCGTCGCCGGGCCGCTGGGTTTTATCGGGCTGTTGGTTCCGGGCGTCATCAGACGTCTGGTGACGGAAGACATTCGCCAGATGCTCCCGCTGGCGGCGCTGCTGGGGGCGGCAGTGCTGCTACTGGCGGATATCGTTGCCCGAACCCTGCTTGCCCCACAGGAGCTGGCTACAGGAGTGATGACCGCGCTGGTCGGCGCGCCGGTGTTTATTTTCATTGCGTCGAGATTTCTTAAATGAGCGTTGTTCTGGCGCGTGCCGGGCTGCGCGCATGGCGGGTGGGGAAATTCTCACGCCTTGTCCGGCTGAAAACGGTGTGGTGTGTGCTGGGGTTTGCCACGCTGGCCGCCGTACTGCTGGTTTCGGGCGTGTTGCAGGGGTCGCTTCCCGTTCCGGCTTCCGCCATCGGGCGTGCGTTGTTCTCTCCGCAGGCGTTAACGGAGCAACAGCAGTATGTTGTCTGGGATGTCCGTCTTCCGCGTTTGCTGATGGCGCTGCTGTGTGGAGCAATGCTGGGGCTGGCTGGCGCGGCGATGCAGTCGATTACCCGTAACGGCCTGGCGGACCCCGGTCTTATCGGCGTGAAAGAGGGGAGTAGCGTGGTGGTACTGGCGTTAGTGCTGCTCTTCCCGTCGGTCAGCCTGGTCTGGCGACCGCTGGCGGGTATTGCTGGCGGATTAATGGTCGCCGCGCTGGTCATGCTGCTGGCCCGTGATTTCTCCCGCCCGCGATTTGTGCTGATCGGCATTGGCGTCTCGTGGTTCTTTGCTGCGGGAATGGGCGTTTTTATGACGACAGCCGATGTCCGCGATGTGCAAACGGCGCTGGTCTGGCTGGCCGGAAGCCTGCACGCCGCCACCTGGCCGTTGCTGTGGGTGGCGCTGGGGTGGGCGTTGCCTGCGGCTGTTCTGCTGTTTGCGACGGCGAGAGCATCGGATGTGGCGCTGCTGGGTAATCACACCGCGACCGGGCTCGGGGTGCGTCTGTCTCATCTGGCGCTGCTGCGTTTTATGGCGCCGGTATTTCTGACCGCCGCCAGCGTCTCCTGCGTGGGCAGCCTGGGGTTTGTCGGCCTGATGGCGCCGCATATGGCGCGTTTTTGCCTGCGCGGAGGGCAAATGGCGCTGCTGTGGGGCAGTGCGCTCATTGGCGCTCTGCTGGTGCTGCTCACGGATACCATCGGGCGTCTGGCCTTTGCGCCGCTGCAAATACCGGCGGGGATCGTGATTGCGCTGGTCGGCGGTCCTTTCTTTTTACTGTTGCTCTGGCGTCGTCGGGATCGTTTGTAATTTTTAAGAGGGTGTATGCGTTTACTTTTTTCGCTGTTGCTGCTGCTGGGGGGCTCTGTACAGGCAGAGGTTGCCACCCGGCCTTTTACCGACGATCTCGGACGCGTGGTGAACGTGCCGCTGCATCCGCAGCGCATTGTGTCGCTACACGATCTTGATATCACCATTCCGCTGATTGAGCTGGGCGTTCCGCCGGTCGCCAGCCACGGCAGAACGCGTCCTGACGGCAGCCATTTCCTGCGTTCGGGCGCGCTGCTGACCGGCGTCGATTTTGATCATTCAACGATAAAGTTTATTGGTACGGCGGACATTGATATTGAAGCGATTGTCGCCGCGAAACCCGATTTGATCATCACCGAGCCGAGTCGCCATACGCCCATCGAACAACTGGAGAAAATCGCCCCGACGGTGAGCATTGATCATCTCGACGGCGGCGCGCCGGAAATTTACCGCAAGCTCGCGCAGCTTACCGGAACTCAGGCGCGACTGGCTATTCTGGAGCGTCGCTACCGGGAAGAGATTGACCGGTTGAAACACACGGTGGATACCCAATACATTACGGTGTCAGTCATTCAGGCAAACCAGGGAAAAATCAATGCGTTGCACACCTATCATTCGTTAGGACGCGTCCTGCGCGATGCCGGGTTTTCCTTCCCGAAACTGATCGACAGCATTCCGCCGGGAGGGCGGATTGACGTGAGCGCGGAGCGTCTGCCAGAGATGGACGCGGATTTTGTTTTTGCCACCTGGCGCGGTGATACCGGTGGTAAGCCGCAGGATGAAATTGCCGCGATGGATGCCGTGTTGCCGGGCTGGTGCGAGTTTCTTACCGCTTGCCAGCGCGGGCACTACGTTTTGATCTCCCGTGAAGAGGCGATTTCGAACTCCTTTGCATCACTCAGCCTGATGGTTGCACAGGTACAGTCGCATATTGCCGGGCGCCACTTACCGGAGGGGAAATAACCATGCTGACGGCGAAGAAAGTGAAAAATCGTATTGATGTTTACGGCGATCGCTTCCGGGCGCGGGCGCATCTGCTTTCGCCGAGGATGCAGGCGGTGGCGCGTTATATCCATGAGAACCGGGAAGTGGTACTGGAATTTACGGCGATAGAAATTGCGGCCGCCACTCAAACTTCTGACGCGACGGTTGTCCGGGCGATTCAGGCATTGGGGTTTGCCGGGCTGCGCGATTTAAAACAGACCATCGAACACTGGTTTGGCCCGGGTATCACCTCGGAAGAGAAAATGACGACCACGGTGAATACGCTTTCCTGCGATGTAAATTCGAGCATTGATTTTGTTCTGCAAGGGCATCAGCGCACCTGCGACGTGCTGTCTACGCCGCAAAACCGTTACGCGATTGCGCAGGCGGTCGCACTGTTGGTGGAGGCGCGTCAGGTGGGGATATTTGGCATTGGCGCATCCGGGATACTTGCGGACTACACGGCGCGTCTGCTCAGCCGTATTGGCTTGCCGTCGGTGGCGTTTAATCGTACCGGGATTAACCTGGCGGAACAGCTGATTGCGCTACAGCGGGGGGATGTGCTGATTATGATGGCGCAGAAATCGCCGCATCGCGAAGGGTTGACGACCATCCGCGAGGCGAAGCGGTTGGGCGTGCCGGTGATTTTACTGACCAATGCGCTGGAATCACGTTTTAGCAAGGAGGCGGATGTGGTGATCAATGTGCCGCGCGGCGGTGAGAACGGGAAAATGCCGTTGCACGGTACGGTGCTGGTTTGCCTGGAAATGATCGTGTTGTCTGTCGCTTCGACAGCCCCGCAGCGTTCGATTAAGTCCGTTAAGCGCATCAATGAATTGTACCGGGGAATTGGAAAGTCAGGGGCAAAGAAATAAATTTAAATATTCTCTCCATTTGATTTTCAGATTTTTTTCATTAAATCTCCATAATCTCTCCATTATTTTCCTGGCAAATAATGCAGGAAAATAATAAGCAAAAAAATCCTTTTCAATGTGCGCAGGAGACGTATAATTAGCCAAAATGAGAACGATCATTCTCACTTTTGAGGTGACGAGGAGATGTGATGAGCAGCAAGCTGGAAATCCGCCAGAAACAACGACAGGATGAGATCATCAACGCCGCGCGCCAGTGCTTTCGCGCCAGCGGATTTCACGGCGCCAGCATGTCGCAGATCGCTGCTGAAGCCCGTCTCAGCGTGGGGCAAATCTATCGCTACTTCGCCAGTAAAGATGCCATTATCGAAGAGATGATCCGCCGTATTATCGACTATCGCATTACACAGATAGAAGATAAAACCCAGACGGAGCGTATCCCCGGAATCCTGGCCTGGCGGCAAACGCTGAGCGAGGATGATGATGCGCTGATGCTGGAGATGGCGGCTGAATCGACCCGCAATCCTCATGTTGCCGCGATGCTCGAAGAGGCGGATGCGCGGATGTTCGACAACGCCTGCGCGCACCTGAGAAAAACGTGTCCGCAACTCAGCGAGGCCCGCATCCGTTGCTGTGTTGAAGTGATTGCAACCATGATGGAAGGGGCGGTTTACCGTCGCCTGACGCCGCAAAAAAGTGACCCTGATGCGTTACAGGAGATATACCGGGATATCGTTACCATGCTTGTGAATGGCTGAATAAAGAATCTAATAATCAAAGGGAAATAAATTATTTCCCTTATTGTCGTTGTGAGAAATACCTCATGACGCGATACCGCTGTACCTGAAATAACGTTCAGTCGCCTGGTGCTACCTTGTTAATTTTAACGGGGCAGGCGTTTCTCACCCTGGAAAAAAGATGAAATACATAACAACATCAATTATCGCGCTATTGTTATTATCCGGCTGTGATAATACGCAAACCGACAATACCGCTTCTCCGTCTCAGGAAGTGGGCGTCGTGACCCTTAAAACAGAACCCGTTTCTGTGGTCAGTGAACTGACCGGACGCACCAGCGCAGCACTCAGTGCCGAAGTTCGCCCGCAGGTGGGGGGGATTATTCAAAAACGCCTGTTTAATGAGGGCGATATCGTCAAAGCGGGGCAGGCGCTGTATCAGATCGATCCCGCCAGCTATCGCGCCGCATGGAACGAAGCGAATGCCTCGCTCAGACAGGCGCAGGCGCTGGTGAATGCCGACTGCCAGAAGGCGCAACGTTACGCGCGGCTGGTTAACGATGACGGTGTTTCCCGCCAGGATGCCGATGATGCGCAGGCCACCTGTGCCCAGGACAAAGCCAGCGTGGAGGCAAAGAAAGCCGCATTAGAAAGCGCGCGTATCAATCTGGACTGGACCACCATTACCGCCCCGGTTTCCGGGCGCATTGGTATCTCATCCGTCACGCCCGGCGCGCTGGTGACGGCTTCACAGGAGACGGCGCTGGCGACCATTCGTGGGCTCGACACCATGTATGTCGATCTTACCCGCTCCAGCGTGGATTTGCTGCGCCTGCGTAAGCAGTCTCTGGCGACCAACAGCGATACCCTGAACGTGACGCTGACGCTTGAAGATGGCACGACCTATAGCGAAAAAGGAAAGTTAGCGCTGACGGAAGTGGCGGTAGATGAGTCTACAGGCTCAGTCACGCTGCGGGCGATTTTCCCCAACCCTCAACAGCAGCTGTTACCCGGTATGTTCGTTCGCGCCCGCATTGATGAAGGGATCATGAACGATGCGATCCTCGCGCCGCAGCAGGGGATCACGCGCGATGCGAAAGGCAATGCGACAGCGCTGGTGGTCACTAAAGACAATAAAGTGGCGCAGCGTACCCTGGAAACAGGCGATACCTATGGGGATAAATGGCTGGTGCTGGACGGTTTGCGTAGCGGCGACCGGTTGATCGTTGAGGGATCAAGTAAGGTCACGCCGGGTCAGCAGGTTAACGCCGTTGATGTACAACTGAACGGAGGCAAAGGCTGATGTTCTCCCGTTTCTTTGTGCGCAGGCCCGTTTTCGCCTGGGTTATCGCCATTCTGATCATGCTGGCCGGTATTCTGGCGATTAAAACGCTGCCGGTTGCGCAGTATCCTGACGTGGCGCCGCCGTCGGTGAAAATCTCGGCGACCTATACCGGCGCTTCCGCCGAAACGCTGGAAAACAGCGTGACTCAGGTGATTGAACAGCAGCTTACCGGGCTGGATAACCTGCTCTATTTTACCTCGACCAGCAGTTCCGATGGTTCGGTCAGTATTGATGTCACCTTTGAACAGGGCACCGACCCTGACACCGCGCAGGTGCAGGTACAGAACAAGGTGCAGCAGGCGGAATCCCGCTTGCCGAGCGAGGTTCAACAATCCGGCGTCACGGTGGTAAAATCGCAAAGTAACTTCCTGCTGATTGCCTCCGTGTATGATAAGTCCGACCGGGCGAGCAGCTCAGATATCGCTGACTGGCTGGTGAGTAACGTACAGGACCCGCTGGCACGCGTGGAAGGGGTCGGGAGCCTACAGGTGTTTGGGGCGGAATACGCCATGCGTATCTGGCTGGACCCGGCGAAACTGGCCTCCTATTCTTTGATGCCGTCGGATGTGCAGAGCGCCATTGAAGCGCAAAACGTTCAGGTTTCCGCCGGGAAAATCGGTGCGTTACCTTCCCCTGACACACAGCAATTGACCGCTACGGTTCGCGCGCAGTCACGCATGCAGACGGTAGAACAATTCAAAAAGATCATTATCAAAAGCCAGTCTGACGGGGCCGTGGTACGCATCCAGGATGTGGCGCGCGTGGAGATGGGCAGTGAAGACTACACCGCCATCGCTAAACTCAACGGTCATCCGGCTGCGGGGGTTGCGGTCATGCTTGCGCCGGGGGCGAACGCGCTGGATACCGCCACGCTGGTAAAAGATAAAGTCGCTGAATTTAAACGGGATATGCCGCAGGGCTATGACGTGGCGTATCCGAAAGACAGCACCGAATTTATTAAGATCTCCGTAGAGGATGTGGTTCAGACGCTGTTTGAAGCCATCATTCTGGTGGTCTGCGTGATGTACCTGTTCTTGCAGAATCTTCGCGCCACGCTGATTCCGGCGCTGGCGGTTCCGGTCGTGCTGCTCGGTACTTTTGGCGTGCTGGCGCTGTTTGGTTACTCCATCAATACGCTGACGCTGTTTGCAATGGTGCTGGCGATAGGCCTGCTGGTCGATGACGCCATTGTGGTGGTGGAAAACGTCGAGCGTATTATGCGCGATGAAGGGCTGCCCGCGCGCGAAGCTACCGAAAAATCGATGGGGGAAATCGCTGGCGCGCTGGTGGCTATCGCTCTTGTTTTGTCTGCGGTATTCCTGCCGATGGCGTTCTTTGGCGGCTCTACCGGCGTCATTTATCGCCAGTTCTCTGTGACGATTATCTCGGCAATGCTGCTCTCGGTCGTGGTGGCGTTGACCCTGACCCCAGCCCTGTGCGGTTCGATTCTTAGCCATACCGCGCCGCATAAAAAGGGCTTCTTCGGGATATTCAACCGATTCTATAGCCGAACTGAACAGGGTTATCAGCGCGGCGTCCTGCATGTGCTGCGTCGCAGCGTCAGCGTGATGGGCGTTTATGCGCTGTTATGCGGGGCGATGGCGCTGGCGATGTGGAAGCTGCCCGGCAGCTTCTTACCGACCGAAGATCAGGGTGAAATTATGGTGCAGTACACCCTGCCCGCAGGGGCGACGGCGTCGCGAACCGCAGAGGTCAATCGTCAGGTGACAGACTGGTTTCTCAATAAAGAGAAGGCCAATACGGACGTTATTTTTACCGTCGATGGTTTTAGCTTCAGCGGCAGCGGGCAGAATGCCGGGATGGCGTTCGTTTCGCTGAAAAACTGGTCGGAGCGTAAAGGCGAAGAAAATACCGCACAGGCTATTGCGCTGCGTGCCAGTAAAGAACTGGGCGCTATTCGCGATGCGACGCTTTTTGCGATGACGCCGCCGTCGGTTGAGGGGCTGGGGCAAAGCAACGGCTTCTCTTTTGAGCTGATGGCGAATGGGGCGACCGATCGCGATACCCTGTTACAGATGCGTAATCAGCTGATCGCCCAGGCAAACCAGAGCGATATTCTGCACGCCGTGCGCGCAAATGACCTGCCGCAAATGCCGCAGCTTCAGGTGGATATCGACAGCAATAAGGCCGTCTCGCTGGGGCTTGGCTTAAGCGATGTGACCAGCACCTTATCCAGCGCCTGGGGGGGAACCTATGTCAATGACTTTATCGATCGCGGCCGCGTGAAGAAGGTCTACATTCAGGGCGACAGCGAGTTCCGTTCTTCGCCTGCGGATCTGGGCAAATGGTTCGTGCGCGGCAGCGATAACAGCATGACGCCCTTTTCCGCCTTCGCCACCACTCGTTGGGAGTACGGCCCGGAAAGTCTGGTGCGCTACAACGGCTCTGCCGCCTATGAGATTCAGGGAGAAAACGCCAGCGGTTTCAGCTCCGGCGCCGCGATGGACAAAATGGAAGCGCTGGCAAACAGCTTGCCTGCTGGCACCACATGGGCGTGGAGCGGGTTGTCATTGCAGGAAAAGCTGGCCAGCGGTCAGGCTATGAGCTTGTACGCCATCTCTATTCTGGTGGTTTTCCTCTGCCTGGCGGCGCTGTATGAAAGCTGGTCGGTACCGTTTTCGGTGATTCTGGTCATCCCTCTGGGGCTGTTAGGCGCGGCGCTGGCGGCCTGGATGCGTGATTTAAATAATGATGTTTACTTCCAGGTCGCGCTGCTGACCACCATCGGCCTGTCGTCGAAAAACGCCATTCTGATCGTCGAATTTGCCGAAGCTGCGGTTGCGGAAGGCTATTCCCTGAGCCGGGCTGCGCTGCGAGCGGCGCAGACCCGTTTGCGCCCAATCATTATGACCTCTCTGGCCTTTATTGCCGGGGTTACGCCGCTGGCTATCGCCACAGGGGCCGGGGCGAACAGCCGTGTGGCGATCGGGACCGGAATCATCGGTGGGACATTAACCGCCACGCTGTTGGCTATCTTCTTCGTCCCGCTGTTCTTCGTGCTGGTTAGGCATCTGTTTACCCGCAAGTCCCGTCGTCAGGAGTAAGTTATGTTGCGTATTTTTCTCTTTGTTTTCGCTCTCCTGAGCGCAGGGTGTGTGTCGCTTGATCCGCACTACAGCACGCCCGATGCGCCGGTTCCGGCAAGTTTACCGGGCGCGCAGGGGCAGGGGAACGCTGTCAGCCGCGACTGGCAGCAGATTGTTAACGACGCGCGGCTGCAACAGGTGGTGAACACCGCCCTTAACAGTAACCGTGATATACAAAAGGCGATTGCCGATATCGACTCCGCACGGGCGTTGTATGGCGAAGCGCGTGCCTCGTTGTTCCCGACGGTGAATGCTTCACTCAGTTCTACACGCAGCCGTACGCTGGCGAACGGAACCGGAACGAGCGCTGAAGCCGATGGCGCGGTGTCCAGCTTTGAGCTGGATCTGTTTGGCCGCAATCAGAGCCTGTCGCGGGCGGCGCGAGAAACCTGGCTTGCCAGCGAATTTACCGCGCAGAACACCCGTTTGACGTTAATTGCCGAGATCAGCACCGCGTGGCTGACCCTGGCGGCAGATAACAGCAATCTGGCGCTGGCCAGGGAGACAATGGCCAGTGCGGAAAACTCGCTGAAAATTGTTCAACGTCAGCAGCAGGTCGGGACAGCCGCCGCAACGGATGTCAGTGAAGCGATGAGCGTTTACCAGCAGGCGCGCGCCAGCGTAGCCAGCTATCAGACTCAGGTGGCGCAGGATATCAACGCCCTGAACCTGCTGGCGGGCACAACGCTGCCGGAAAGCGTGCTGCCCGGTACGCTGGAAAGCCTTGATGCGCAGGTGATTACGCTGGTGCCCGCTGGCGTCTCTTCTTCCGTGCTGTTGCGTCGGCCGGATATTCAGGAAGCGGAACATAACCTGAAAAGCGCCAATGCCGATATTGGCGCGGCGCGAGCGAATTTCTTCCCGACCATCTCCCTGACGGCAAGCGCCGGTGTTGGCAGCGATGCGCTCTCGTCCTTGTTCAGTCATGGCATGAAGGTGTGGTCGTTTGCGCCTTCCATTACGCTGCCGCTGTTTACCGGCGGCAGCAACCTGGCGCAGCTCCGCTATGCCGAAGCGCAAAAACGGGGACTCATTGCTACCTATGAAAAAACGGTGCAAAGCGCGTTCAAAGATGTGGCTGATGCGCTTGCCCGGCGTGCGACACTGGATGAACAGCTGGATGCCCAGCGCCAGTATGTCGCCGCAGAACAAAAAACGCTGGATGTCGGGATGCGTCGCTATCGCGCCGGGGTCGGGGATTATCTGACCGTACTGACGGCGCAACGCACGCTGTGGTCGGCGCAGCAGACGCTTATCGCCCTGCAACTGACGGACAATGAAAACCGCATAACGCTCTGGCAGTCGCTCGGCGGCGGGGCCCGGTAATCAGAGGGAGGTGTTTTTATGGCGCGCGTGTCGCTTTCGTGGGTGCTGATCCTCGGTTTGTTAACCGGGATCGGGCCGCTGTGTACCGATCTTTATCTGCCCGCTCTGCCGGAGATGTCCGAACAGCTGGCAACGACGACCACCCTGACGCAACTGACGCTGACGTCTTCGCTGATCGGCCTTGGGCTTGGGCAACTGCTGTTTGGCCCGCTCAGCGACCGGATTGGTCGTAAGGTTCCGTTGATCCTGTCGCTGTTGCTGTTTATTGCCTCTTCGGTACTGTGCGCGACAACTCAGGATATTCACTGGCTGATCGTCTGGCGCTTTGTGCAGGGCGCGGCGGGGGCCGGTGGTTCGGTGCTCTCGCGCTCTATTGCGCGGGATAAATATCAGGGTGTGACCCTGACCCAGTTCTTCGCGCTGCTCATGACGGTGAACGGCATCGCCCCGGTGCTTTCTCCGGTTCTGGGCGGCTACATTGCCACCGCGTTTGACTGGCGTATGTTGTTTTGGGTAATGGCGGGGATTGCGACACTGCTTTTGCTCTGCTGCATCCTGTTTATCAGTGAGACGCTGCCGCAGCGAACGCGCGGCGCATCGTTATTTTCGACCGGGCGCAGCGTGGTGAAAAATCGTCTCTTTATGCGCTTTTGCCTGATGCAGGCCTTCATGCTGGCGGGGTTGTTTGCTTATATCGGCTCTTCGTCATTTGTGCTGCAAAGCGAGTATGGCTTAAGCCCGATGCAGTTCAGCCTGCTGTTTGGCCTTAATGGGATCGGGCTGATCGTCGCCTCGCTGATTTTTTCCCGTCTTGCGCGTCGAATCACGGCAATGACGCTGCTGCGCGGCGGCTTGCTGTTGGCCGTCATCTGCGCGTTAATCACCTTGCTCTGCGCCTGGCTACAGCAGCCGGTTCTGGCGCTGGTGGCGCTCTTTTTTACCGTCGCCTTTTGCAGCGGAATTGGCACCGTGGCGGGCGCAGAGGCGATGAGCGTGGTGGAGGTTCAGGAGTCAGGAACCGCCTCCGCGCTGATGGGGATGAGCATGTTTGTTTTCGGTGGCATCGCCGCGCCGTTGTCGGGGCTGGGCGGCGAAACCATGCTGAAAATGAGTCTGGCGGTGGCACTCTGTTATGTGGCCGCTCTGCTACTGGCTAGCGGTGGTTCACGCCTTCGTAAATCAGCCTGAGGGCGAACACGCCGATGATCGCGCCAATCACCCTGCTGGCAATGCGCTGAATCCGCCCGTAAGCGCGGCGTACCGCCGGTAGGGAAAAGGCCTGGCTCAGGAAGATGCGCCAGATGACGGAAGAGAGCACGATGCCGGCCCAGGCCATCAGTCTTGCCCATGTCGGGGTTTCCGCGCTGAGCGTGACCGAGAAAATACTGATGAAAAACAGCACCGTCTGCGGATTTGACAGATCGGTTAACAGTCCCCGGCGGAAGAATACGCTCCAGGGGGCGGAAATGGGCTGTTGCAGAGTCGGCATTTGCGGGGTGGCCTGATGGCGGATGCTGTTCCAGGCAAACCATAACAAATATGCGCCGCCGACGATTTTGATCAGTGAGAAAATTTCTTCGCACTGGGTAATCAGGGTCGCCATGCCAAACAGTCCCAGCCCGGAATAAATCGCATCGCCAAGCGCCACGCCCAGCCCTGTTAATACACCGGCCCGACGCCCGGAGGCGAGGCTGGTTTGTACCACCACAAAGAGGTTTGCGCCGGGGTTAAAGAAGGTTAAGACGAACAGGCTGACGGTCAGGACAACCGCGTGCAGAGGTTCCATAGTGAGATTTCCAGGGCCTGATAGTTAACGCCATACTATTTATAGTAAAAGTGCAGGGGTGAGAGAAAGATCACAAATTATGATACATCCGGCTGACTGGATTTTTCCGCTAATCTCAACTAGTTATTTAATCACTCAGAACAGAGCATCCGTTCCGAGAAGGCGATGATAGCGTAATAACACAACCGGAGCTTTTATATGAAGACAGGATATAAAGTATTGATTGGTGCGTTAGCGTTTGTCGTAACCAACGTCTATGCCGCGGAACTGTTGACAAAGGTCGAGTTTGAGAAAGTGGAGTCGCAATACACGAAGATAGGCACCATTAATACCAGCAACGAGACGTCAACTATGGAGGCAAAAGAGGATCTGCTTAAAAAGGCCGATGAAAAAGGGGCTGATGTGGTCGTACTGACCTCCGGGCAAACCGATAATAAAATTCATGGTACTGCGGATATCTACAAGAAAAAATAAGCTGTCATCGTGCCGGATGGCGACGTAAACGTCTTATCCGGCCTACGGTTCAGTGCTGCTCGTAGCTCGTAGGCCGGATAAGCGCCAGCGCCATCCGGCGATAAGTTCTCACTCTGCTCGTAGGCCGGATAAGCGTTAGCGCCATCCGGCGATAAGTTCTCACTCTGCTCGTAGGCCGGATAAGCGTTAGCGCCATCCGGCGATAAGTTCTCACTCTTCTCGTAGGCCGGATAAGCGTCAGCGCCATCCGGCAATAAACCTTCACTCTTTTAATCGTCGCCAGAATGTCGTCCGGCTAATACCCAGATATCGCGCCGCCGCGGTTTTATCGCCGTTAAACTGCGCCAGAACCTGCTGCGGCGTAAGCGCTGATGGCGCTTCGGGAATTGTCGCCAGCTCGGGTAAAAATTGCTGTAAAAACTGGCTATCCAGACTGGGCTGCGGCTCGACGCTTAAAAAAAGCGCCAGGCGCTCCATCATATTCCGCAGCTCGCGAATATTGCCGGGCCAGGCATAGCGCAGAAGAATGGTCTGGCTTTGCGCCAGCCCCTCGCGCACCGATTCGCCAAACGGCGCGTCTAATGCCGCCAGGGACTGTTTCAAAAATCCCTCCGCCAGCGGCACGATATCTGACGGGCGCTCCCGAAGGGGCGGAAGCGTCAGGCGCAGAATGCTGAGACGATAAAACAGATCGGTGCGAAATTGCCCCTGCTTTATCGCCTGTTCCAGATTGCAGTGCGTGGCGCTGATAACCCGTACATCCACCGGGACAGGCTGATGCCCGCCAACGCGCGTCACCTCTTTCTCTTCCAGTACGCGCAGCAGGCGGGTCTGTAAGGGCAGGGGCATTTCCCCGATCTCATCCAGAAACAGCGTCCCGCCGTGGGCGATTTCAAACAGACCGGCGCGTCCGCCGCGTCGGGAACCGGTAAATGCCCCCTCCTCATAACCGAATAACTCTGCTTCAAGCAGCGATTCGGTAATTGCGCCGCAGTTAATGGCCACAAACGGAGGCGTTTTTTTACCGCTGCGCTGGCCCCGACGGGCAAAAAACTCGCGGTGAATCGCCTGCGCCGCCAGCTCTTTACCGGTGCCGGTCTCACCCTGAATCAACACCGCCGCGCTGGAGCGGGCGTACAGCATGATCGTATGGCGAACCTGCTCCATTTGCGCGGAATGGCCGCGCATATCTCCCAGATCGTAGCGGGTGCGCAGCCCGTTGCCGGAGGCATATTGGCCGCTATGTTGCAGCGTCAGCCGGGTCATATCCAGCGCATCGCTAAACGCCTGACGCACGGTGGCCGCAGAATAGATAAAAATGCCGGTCATCCCGGCTTCTTCCGCCAGATCGGTAATTAGCCCTGCGCCGACTACCGCCTCAATGCCGTTGGCTTTCAGTTCATTAATTTGCCCACGGGCATCCTCTTCGGTGATGTAGCTGCGCTGTTCCAGACGCAAATTAAACGTTTTTTGAAAGGCGATCAGCGCGGGGATCGTCTCCTGGTAGGTGATAACGCCAATGGACGAAGTCAGTTTTCCGGCTTTCGCCAGCGCCTGGAGCACGTCGAATCCGCTGGGTTTAATCAGGATCACCGGTATGGAGAGGCGGCTTTTTAAATAAGCGCCGTTGGAACCCGCCGCGATAATGGCGTCACAGCGCTCGGTCGCCAGTTTTTTACGGATATAGTTCACCGCTTTTTCAAACCCAAGCTGGATGGGGGTGATGGTCGCCAGATGGTCGAACTCCAGGCTGATGTCGCGAAACAACTCGAACAGACGCGTTACCGAGACCGTCCAGATCACCGGCTTGTCATGATTATCGCGAGCGGGAAGGTGCGTGTCAGCCATAGCAGTTGATGTTGTATTGAGGGACCGAGATTTTGTTTTAGTCGTGTTTCATAAATGTTGCAATGAAACAGCGCGAACCGTTTCATGAAACGTTAGCTGACACGCTTTTGTCCTGATGAAAGGTATGGTTAAGTTTGTATTTTTTTTATTTGTTTGAATTATAAGAAAAAACAAAATTCTCTCTTTTTCAGCGACCGCTCTGGCATTCCCTTTGCTTTATGTGAATCAACATTAAGTAACAAGTTGATAACAAGAGGACGGGATATGTCTCTACACTCTCCGGGCCAGGCGTTTCGCGCTGCGCTCACCAAAGAAAACCCCTTACAGATCGTCGGCGCCATCAATGCCAATCACGCATTGCTGGCCCAGCGCGCAGGCTATCAGGCGATTTACCTTTCCGGCGGCGGCGTGGCGGCGGGATCGCTGGGTCTGCCTGACCTGGGGATCTCCACGCTGGATGATGTGTTGACCGACATCCGCCGTATTACCGACGTCTGCCCGCTGCCGCTGCTGGTGGATGCCGACATCGGCTTTGGTTCCTCCGCCTTTAACGTGGCGCGCACGGTGAAGTCGATGATCAAAGCCGGCGCCGCTGCGCTGCATATCGAAGATCAGATCGGCGCGAAACGCTGCGGCCATCGCCCGAATAAGGCGATCGTGTCCAAAGAGGAGATGGTGGACAGAATTCGTGCGGCGGTGGATGCGCGTACCGATCCTGACTTCGTGATCATGGCGCGTACCGATGCGCTGGCGGTGGAAGGATTAGAGGCGGCGATCGATCGCGCGCGGGCTTATGTGGAAGCGGGGGCCGACATGCTGTTCCCGGAAGCGATTACTGAGCTGTCAATGTATCGCCAGTTCGCCGATGCCGTACCGGTGCCGATCCTGGCGAATATCACGGAGTTTGGCGCGACGCCGCTGTTTACCACCGACGAACTGCGCAGCGCTAACGTGGCAATGGCGCTCTATCCGCTGTCGGCATTTCGCGCCATGAATCGCGCTGCCGAGCGTGTCTATAACGTGCTGCGCCAGGAAGGCACGCAAAAAAACGTTATCGACATCATGCAGACCCGCAACGAGCTGTACGAAAGCATCAATTATTACCAGTACGAAGAGAAGCTGGATGCGCTGAACCTGAAGTAGAGCCGTAGGCCGGATAAACGAAGTGCCATCCGGCAATGCCTGATGGCGGCTGCGCCTTATCAGGCCTACGGCGGCGAAACGTACACCCTCAATACCCTACATATAACAATGACGAGGACAACATGAGCGATACGACGATCCTGCAAAACAACACCCATGTCATTAAGCCCAAGAAATCTGTCGCATTATCGGGCGTTCCGGCCGGAAATACCGCGTTGTGTACCGTGGGAAAAAGCGGCAACGACTTACACTATCGCGGGTACGATATTCTCGATCTCGCGGAGCATTGTGAATTTGAAGAAGTCGCGCATCTGTTAATTCACGGCAAATTGCCCAATAGCGATGAACTCCATGCCTATAAAAATAAGCTGAAAGCATTGCGTGGATTACCGGCCAATGTACGCACCGTGCTGGAAGCATTGCCTGCGGCGTCGCACCCGATGGACGTCATGCGCACCGGCGTGTCGGCGCTCGGCTGTACGCTGCCGGAAAAAGAGGGGCATACCGTTTCCGGCGCGCGCGATATCGCCGACAAACTGCTGGCCTCGCTCAGTTCCATCCTGCTTTACTGGTATCACTACAGCCATAACGGCGAACGTATTCAGCCGGAAACTGACGACGACTCCGTCGGTAGCCATTTCCTGCATCTGCTGCATGGCGAGAAGCCGTCGCAAAGCTGGGAAAAGGCGATGCACATCTCGCTGGTGCTGTATGCCGAGCATGAATTCAACGCGTCCACTTTCACCAGCCGGGTGATTGCAGGGACGGGCTCCGATGTCTACTCCGCCATCATCGGCGCGATTGGCGCGCTGCGCGGCCCGAAGCACGGCGGGGCGAATGAGGTATCGCTGGAAATTCAGCAGCGCTACGAAACGCCGGAGGAAGCCGAGGCGGATATCCGCAAACGCATTGAAAATAAAGAGGTGATCATTGGTTTTGGCCATCCGGTCTACACCATTGCCGATCCGCGCCATCAGGTGATCAAACGCGTGGCGAAACAGCTTTCGGAGGCCGGTGGTTCGCTGAAGATGTACAACATCGCCGACCGTCTGGAAAACGTGATGTGGGAATCGAAAAAGATGTTCCCCAACCTCGACTGGTTCTCGGCGGTCTCCTACAACATGATGGGCGTCCCCACCGAAATGTTCACCCCGCTGTTTGTGATTGCCCGCGTCACCGGCTGGGCGGCGCACATCATCGAACAGCGTCAGGACAACAAAATTATCCGACCTTCCGCCAATTATACCGGCCCGGAAGATCGCGAATTTATTCCGCTGGATCAACGCCAATAACTTTATTTCTCTAACGATAAAACGCAGGAAATGTACCCTATGTCCGCACAAATAATGAACATTCGCCCGGAATTTGACCGTGAAATCGTGGATATCGTCGATTACGTCATGAACTACGACATCACCTCTAAAGTGGCCTGGGACACCGCCCACTACTGCTTGCTCGACACGCTGGGCTGCGGTCTGGAAGCGCTGGAATATCCGGCCTGTAAAAAACTGCTGGGGCCGATCGTTCCGGGCACCGTCGTGCCAAACGGCGTACGCGTACCGGGCACCCAGTTTCAGCTCGATCCGGTGCAGGCGGCGTTTAATATCGGCGCGATGATCCGCTGGCTCGACTTCAACGATACCTGGCTGGCGGCAGAGTGGGGCCACCCCTCTGATAACCTCGGCGGGATTCTGGCAACCGCGGACTGGCTGTCGCGTAATGCGGTTGCCGCAGGCAAAGCGCCGCTGACCATGAAGCAGGTGCTGGCCGGGATGATCAAAGCCCATGAGATTCAGGGCTGCATCGCGCTGGAAAACTCCTTCAACCGCGTCGGCCTGGATCACGTACTGCTGGTCAAAGTGGCTTCGACAGCGGTTGTCGCCGAAATGCTGGGGCTGACGCGTGATGAGATCCTCAACGCGGTGTCGCTGGCGTGGGTGGATGGTCAGTCGCTGCGTACCTATCGCCATGCGCCAAACACCGGAACACGTAAGTCCTGGGCGGCGGGCGATGCCACCTCCCGTGCGGTGCGTCTGGCGCTGATGGCAAAAACTGGCGAGATGGGCTATCCGTCGGCGCTGACGGCGAAAACCTGGGGCTTTTATGACGTCTCTTTCAACGGCGAGCCGTTCCGCTTCCAGCGTCCGTATGGTTCTTACGTCATGGAAAACGTGCTGTTCAAAATCTCCTTCCCGGCGGAGTTCCACTCGCAGACGGCGGTTGAAGCTGCCATGACCCTTTTTGAACAGATGCAGGCGGCGGGCAAAACGGCGGCGGATATTGAGAAAGTGACGATTCGCACCCATGAAGCCTGCATTCGCATCATCGACAAAAAAGGGCCGTTGAATAACCCGGCCGACCGCGACCACTGCATTCAGTACATGGTGGCGATCCCGCTACTGTTCGGGCGCTTAACGGCGGCGGATTATGAGGATGGCGTAGCGCAGGACAAACGCATTGACGCCCTGCGCGAGAAGATAACCTGCTTTGAAGACCCGGCGTTTACCGCTAACTACCACGACCCGGAAAAACGCGCCATCGCCAACGCTATCACCCTTGAATTTACCGATGGTTCACAGTTTGCCGAGGTGGTCGTGGAGTACCCGATTGGCCACGCTCGCCGCCGTACCGACGGCATTCCGAAGCTTATCGATAAATTCAAAATCAACCTGGCGCGTCAGTTCCCGACTCGTCAGCAGCAGCGCATTCTGGATGTCTCCCTGGACAGAACTCGCCTGGAGCAGATGCCGGTCAATGAATACCTCGACTTATTTGTCATCTGAGCCAGCAGGCAGTAAGTTCAACAGGAGAGCTTCATGTCTTTTAGCGAGTTTTATCAGCGTTCCATTACGCAGCCGGCGTCGTTCTGGGCCGAGCAGGCCCGACGTATCGACTGGCAGCAGCCGTTTACCCAAACGCTGGATCACAGCCATCCGCCGTTTGCCCGCTGGTTTTGCGGCGGAACCACTAATTTGTGCCATAACGCTATCGACCGCTGGCTGGATAAGCAGCCGGATGCGCTGGCGCTGATTGCCGTCTCCTCTGAAACGGAAGAGGAGCGCACGTTTACCTTCAGCCAGTTGTATGACGAAGTGAACGTGGTGGCGTCAATGCTGTTGTCGCTGGGCGTGCAGCGCGGCGACCGGGTGCTGGTTTACATGCCGATGATTGCCGAGGCGCACATTACGCTGCTGGCCTGCGCGCGGATTGGCGCGATTCATTCGGTGGTGTTCGGCGGTTTTGCCTCGCACAGCGTAGCGGCGCGAATCGACGACGCTAAGCCGGTGCTGATTGTCTCGGCAGACGCCGGGGCGCGCGGCGGTAAGATTCTGCCGTATAAAAAGCTGCTGGATGATGCCATCGCGCAGGCGCAGCATCAGCCGCGCCACGTTTTGCTGGTGGATCGCGGGCTGGCGAAAATGGCGCGAGTACCGGCGCGCGATCTCGATTTTGCGTCGCTGCGTCAGCAGCATCTCGGGGCGCGGGTGCCGGTGGCCTGGCTGGAATCCAATGAGATCTCCTGCATTCTCTATACCTCCGGCACGACCGGAAAACCGAAAGGCGTACAGCGCGACGTCGGCGGCTATGCGGTGGCGCTGGCAACCTCGATGGACACTATCTTCGGCGGCAAAGCGGGCGGCGTGTTCTTTTGCGCGTCGGATATCGGCTGGGTTGTGGGGCACTCCTATATTGTCTACGCGCCGTTGCTGGCAGGAATGGCAACCATCGTTTATGAAGGATTGCCGACGTACCCGGACTGCGGTGTCTGGTGGAAGATCGTAGAGAAATACCGCGTCAGCCGGATGTTCTCTGCGCCAACCGCCATCCGCGTGTTGAAAAAGTTCCCGACGGCGCAGATCCGCAATCACGATCTCTCATCGCTGGAGGTGCTCTATCTGGCCGGTGAGCCGCTGGATGAGCCGACGGCCGCCTGGGTGACGGAGACGCTGGATGTGCCGGTTATCGACAACTACTGGCAGACCGAGTCCGGCTGGCCGATTATGGCGATCGCCCGCGCGCTGGACGACCGGCCTTCACGGCTGGGCAGCCCTGGCGTACCGATGTACGGCTATAACGTGCAGCTGCTCAACGAGGTCACCGGCGAACCTTGCGAGGTGAACGAGAAGGGGATGCTGGTCATTGAGGGGCCGCTGCCGCCTGGCTGCGTTCAGACTATCTGGGGGGACGATGCGCGTTTTGTGAATACCTACTGGTCGCTGTTCTCGCGTCAGGTGTACGCCACTTTCGACTGGGGGATTCGCGACGCGGACGGCTATTATTTCATCCTCGGGCGCACCGATGATGTGATCAACGTCGCCGGGCACCGTCTGGGCACGCGCGAGATCGAGGAAAGCATTTCCAGTTACCCGAACGTGGCGGAAGTGGCGGTGGTGGGGGTGAAAGATGCGCTGAAGGGACAGGTGGCGGTAGCGTTTGTGATCCCGAAACAGAGCGACACGCTGGAGGACAGGGACGTGGCGCAAACGGAAGAGAAGGCGATTATGTCGCTGGTGGACAGTCAGATCGGTAATTTTGGCCGCCCGGCGCACGTCTGGTTTGTTTCACAGTTGCCGAAAACACGCTCTGGCAAAATGCTGCGTCGTACGATCCAGGCGATTTGCGAAGGCCGCGATCCGGGCGATTTGTCTACGCTTGACGATCCCGCTTCGTTGCAACAAATCCGTCAGGTGATTGAGGAGTAACCGAGGTGCCCGATGGCGTTATCGCTTATCGGGCCTGGAAGAAAATGTATCGCAGGCCGGATACGGTGCTTGCACCGCCATCCGGCAGTTTCCCTTTTACCGCCAGCTTATCTGGTAGTGGTAGCGCCCGGCGCTGAGCTGATATTCCGCTGAAACGGAGGGGCTCCAGGAGTCATCGCCGCCCACGCCCATATGGAAACCGTCAATATTGAGCCAGGTGCCCGCTTCCGGCTGGAGCAGATGGCGGTGGCTGGTTTCCATCAGCTGTTTCTGGCCGTAGCGGCTGATGTTGAACTGAAAATCGCCGCGCCACTGATGCGCGCCATAGCGCAATTCACGCGTTCCGCAGCGCAGGCCGTTTTCGCTCGGGAAAACATACGGGGTGTACATCTCTTCCAGCGGCAGATCCCAGCGATCAAAACAGGCGGCAGAGAGACGATCCGGGTAGTTTTCGTGCGGGCCTAATCCCAGCCAGTTGACCCGCTCCGCTACCTGCGCAAGCTGGCAGCTCAGGCCGATGCGCGCCGGATGCGGTGTCCCGCTGGCGACATCAACATCTACCGTTATCTGCATTTCACCGTTGCCGTCGATACGGTAGGTTTTCCGGCTGATGAACAGCGTCTCGCCCTGATACTGCCAGGCGTGGGCGGTGGTAATCAGTACCGCGCTGGCAAGCGTATCGGCATCGCATTGCAGTAATACCGCTTTAGCCTGGTAATGGCCGGCGGCCTTCCAGCGTTCAACCCAGGCGTTAGGGTCGATGCGGGTTGCCTCGCTCACGCCGATGTCGTTATCCAGCGGCGCGCGGGTGAACTGATCGACAAGCGGAGTCAGCAACTGTGCCTCTTCGCCAATCCAGAACTGCGTTAATACGCCCTGCTGGCGGCTGAACTCCCAGCGTTTCTCGCCTGCGACAATACGGAATGCCGTCCCGCTGCTGGTGAGCTGTGGCGCGTTGCCAGCGTGCTGTGGCCACTGTGTAGCGAGTTTTTCGCCGAGCTTCCACTGTTGCCAGACGCTGATATGTCCGGCTTGCGACCACGCGGTTGCCTGCGGTTGTTCAACGCGTACCGTCAGCCACAGCTGGCCTGCGGTTTCCGCTTCCGGGAGCGCTGGCAGCGTGATGATCTGACGTCCCTGCGGCGGGATATCCAGCGTCACAACGCCTGCGGTCAGCGGGTTGCCATCCAGCGCCAGTGACCAGTGGAGCACTTCGTTATCGCTATGGCGGAACAGGTATTCGCTGGTCACTTCAATCTGGCATTCGGCTCCCGGCAGCAGCGTAAACTGGAAAAACTGCTGCGCGTGTTTGGCTTCATACAGTGACGGATGCGGCGTTCGGTCGGCGAACACCAGGCCGTTCATACAGAACTGACGGTCGTTAGGCGCGTCGCCAAAGTCGCCGCCGTAGGCTGACCACGGCCGACCGTCGTCGTCATATTTGATAAGCGACTGATCCACCCAGTCCCAGACAAAACCGCCTTGCAGGCGCGGATACTGGCGAAACGCCTGCCAGTATTTCGCGTAACCGCCGAGGCTGTTGCCCATCGCGTGGGCGTATTCACACAGGATCAGCGGGCGCTGCTCGCCCGGCATCGACAGCCATTTTTTGATCGACCATTTCGGTACGGCGGGGAAGGGCTGATCCTGATCGACGCGGGCGTACATCGGGCAAATGATGTCGGTTGCCGCCGTATTCGCGCCGCCGCCTTCATACTGCACGGGACGGGAGGGATCTTCCGACTTAATCCAGCGGTACAGCGCGTCGTGGTTGGCGCCGTGCCCGGACTCGTTGCCCAGTGACCAGATAATAATGCTCGGATGGTTGCGATCGCGCTGTACCATCCGCGTCACGCGCTGGCTCATGGCGGGCAGCCAGACCGGATCGTCGCTCAGGCGATTCATCGGCACCATGCCGTGGGTTTCGATATTGGCCTCATCCACCACGTACAGGCCGTAGCGATCGCACAGGGTGTACCACAGCGGGTGATTCGGATAATGGGAGCAGCGCACGGCGTTAAAATTGTTCTGCTTCATCAGCAGAATGTCTTTAATCATGGTCTCTTTATCCATCACCTGGCCGTTTTCCGGGTGATGTTCATGGCGGTTGGCGCCGCGGATCAGCAGCGGTTTACCGTTTAACAGCAGCAGACCGTTTTCAATGCTGACCTGACGGAAACCGACGTCGCAGGCTTCGGCTTCAATCAGCGTGCCATCGGCGGCGTGTAGCTGTACAACGGTACGATACAGATGCGGGGTCTCCGCGCTCCACAGCGCCGGGTGTTCGACATTCAGACGAAGAGTTGTGCGATCAGGGTAAGCGCCGCGCTCATCAATGATCTCGCTGCCGAGCGGAGCGGTTTTTTCTCCGACGAATGTTTCGCTATCCCACAGCTGTACCGTCACGCGTAAATCATCGCGTCGTTCCCCCGTTGTTCTGACCTCCGCTTCCAGCACTGCGCGGCTGAAATCATCGTTGAAGCGGGTGTTGATGCGCAGGTCACGGATTTGCGTTGCCGGTTTATGCAGCAGCGAGACGTCGCGAAAGATGCCGCTCATCCGCCACATATCCTGATCTTCCAGATAGCTGCCGTCACTCCAGCGCAGCACCATTACCGCGAGGCGGTTTTCACCCTTAAGCAAAAAATGCGTGAGATCGAATTCAGACGGCAGACGGCTGTCCTGACCGTATCCGACCCAGCGACCGTTGCACCACAAATGGAAGGCGGAGTTCACGCCATCAAAAATGATCCGCGTCTGGCCTGCCTGTAGCCAGTCTGCGTCAATACTGAATGTGAGCGAGTAACATCCGGTTGGGTTATCTGCCGGAACGAACGGCGGGTTAACCGGAATGGGATAGGTGACGTTGGTATAAATGGGGGCGTCGTAACCGTCCATTTGCCAGTTAGACGGCACGCGCACGCTATTCGCCTGTTGCAGATCGCTTGTCCGCCAGCTCTCTGGTACTGCTTCAGGCGCTGAAAACCAGGCAAACGTCCATTCACCGTTCAGGCTGCGCTTTTGTGCGGAGTCACGGTTCACGCGGGCGTCATCGGCATTACGCCAGCTGCAAAAAGGAGGGTGCGCCTCCAGGCGATTAAGTTGCGTTACGCCAGGGTTTTCCCAGTCGCGACGTTTCAGAACGACGGCGAGTGAATCTGTATTCTGGGGCATAGCGGTATCCTGATTGGGTTTGTTATTCGCTCACAATTTCAGTCAAAATACGAAGAAGGGATTCCTGCTGTAAAGGACAGGAGGTTCAATGAGTGAACTGACTCACACAATTGTTATACGTTCACATTTTCGGCGCTAACAGCGAAACCTGCCGAGCCAGTTGGATCAGGGAGTCGGCCAACGCCTGCGGAGAAGTGACCTGAGCATTGGGGGGCTGCACGGTTTTACGCTGAACCAATGAAACGGGGAGTCGCTGGTTATCGGTGGCGGGTTCGCCACGGGAGAGTTGCAGCAGTTTGTCGACGCTGGTTGCGCCAAGCAGGGGGAAATTCTGTCTGATGGTGGTCAGCGGTGGGATGTAGCAGGCGCTGTCTTCGGTGTCATCGTAGCCTATCACCGAGATATCCTGCGGGATGCGCAGGCCAAACTCGGCGATCGCCCGCATGGCGCCCAGCGCCATCTGATCGTTAGCCACCAGTATTGCGGTGGGCATCGTTCCGTCATTGAGCATCTGCATGGTTTGCTGGAAACCGGACATCGCGCTCCAGTCGCCTTCCGTTTCTGCCACCGGTCGCAGCTGATAGTGGGTCAGATATTTATGCCAGCCCGCCAGTCTTAGCCGTGCAGAGACGGACGAGCGCGGCCCTGTCAACAGCGCGATGCGCTGGTGCCCGTGTTCTACCAGATGCTCAACGCCCAGACGCGCGCCGTCGTCATGGGAAAAAATAATGCTGTTAACGGGGAACCGATCGGACACGTCGAGAAACAGTACCGGCACGTTGCCGCAGGCGGCGGCAACGGCAATGGCATCGTTCTCATCAAGCGGGTAGTTGATGATCAACCCGCTTACCCGCTGCGCCAGCAGGTTATGTACCGCCGCTTTGCAGGCGTCTACCCCGTTGCGCTCCACCATCGCGATCACCACGCTGGCGCCTGACCTGTCGGCGCGGGATTTAATCGCCGCGACAATTTGCGACGGCGCGTGCAGCGCGAGGTTAGCGGTGGCGACGCCGATGAGAGGAGTTTGTTTACCCGCCAGCTGCTGCGCGACGCGATTGGGAATGTAATTCAGCTCCGCCATCGCGGCTTCGACTTTTTCACGGGTTTTGGCGGAAACGTGGCTGGCCTGATTCACCACGCGAGAGACGGTCTGATAAGAGACGCCTGCACGGTCTGCAACATCATAGAGCGTTACCGGTTTCACATTCATCACCCTGAATTTGTTGTTATCTGCGCGTTATGATGCCACACCCTGAAGGTTTTTCGCCATTCTGCCGGGCTGACGTCAGTTTGTCGGCTGATATTGACCCCGGATCCTGACGTTGTCCTCATTCCGTCGTATGAGTGGGGACGGTATGTTCCCACTTCTGTCTGAGCGCCGGTGCGCCGCCTTGTTGCCAGAGTTGTAAGAGATTCTGGCAGCGGAGGCATTATGAGCTGGCGACCCTTTCTTTATCTCATTGTTACTCCTCACCCGGTGCTGAGCGCCCGGCGCGCGCGTTTGCGGCTGGTACAAGGCTGACGGGTCTTTAATAATTGCGTAGCGCTCCCGATTACCGCCCGGCGCGCTGTGTTATGGTGCTTGTTTCATTGCCGATTTCATAAGCAGAAACAGGAGCCAGACTATGTCGCAACATAATCCGTTGAGCGCCATCCTTGATAAACAGGATTTCCTGTTGCTGGACGGGGCGATGGCGACGGAACTGGAAGCGCGCGGCTGTGATTTAGCCGATAGCCTGTGGTCAGCGAAGGTGCTGGTAGAAAACCCGGCGCTGATCCGCGAAGTCCACCTTGATTACTACCGGGCGGGGGCGCAATGCGCGATTACCGCCAGCTACCAGGCAACGCCCGCAGGACTTGCCGCGCGTGGGTTTGATGAAGCGCAGTCGAAAGCGCTGATCGGCAAGAGCGTGGAACTGGCGCGCAAAGCGCGGGAAGCGTATCTGGCTGAGAACCCGCAGGCGGGCACGCTGCTGGTGGCGGGTTCCGTCGGGCCATATGGCGCGTATCTGGCCGACGGTGCGGAATATCGCGGGGATTACGTATGTACTCCCGAAGCGTTCCAGGCTTTTCATCGCCCGCGTGTGGAAGCGCTGCTGGATGCGGGCGTTGACCTGCTGGCCTGCGAAACGCTGCCGAATTTTATTGAGATTAAAGCGCTGGCTGAGTTGTTAACCGAATATCCACGGGCGCGGGCATGGTTTTCGTTTACGCTGCGCGACAGCGAGCATCTGAGCGACGGTACGCCGCTACGTGACGTGGCGACGTTTCTCAACGCTTGCCCGCAGGTTGTGGCGACTGGCGTAAACTGTATCGCGCTGGAAAACGTCACCGCCGCATTGCAGCATTTGCACGGGCTGACCGCGCTGCCGCTGGTGGTTTATCCCAATTCGGGCGAGCGGTACGATGCGGTAAGCAAAACCTGGCATCATCACGGCGAAGCGTGCGCCACGCTGGCGGAGTATTTACCGCAGTGGCTGGCGGCGGGTGCGAAGCTGATTGGCGGCTGTTGCCGGACGACGCCGAAGGATATTGCTGAATTGAACGCGCAACGTTGAGTGTGTGGGCTGATGCCTTACCCGGCCTACAACGTGCACGAACCGTAGGCCGGGTAAGCGTAGCGCCACCCGGCATCAATTACACTGCGTCTGCTAAAACAAACATCCCGTACGGGTGGATTTCGAGGTAATAATTTTCCCCCACGTCCGGCTGCAATCGGGTGGCGTTAACCTGCAATAAAATCTCCTGTCCGTGCCACGCCACCGTCACCTCATACTGCGGCCCCATATAGGCGACATGCTGAATCACACAGCGCTGGCTCTCTTCGCCGCGATCGCTCAAGGTAATCGCTTCCGGGCGCACGCCAACGGTGCCGGAACCCTGGGCGGCAAAGTGCGCCGGGCGCGGCAGCCGATAGCCGTAGATATCCACATACTCCTGACTGAACGTCGCCGGGAACAGGTTGGCATCGCCCATAAAGCTCGCCATAAAGCGTGACGCAGGTTGACGGTAGAGATCCTGCGGCGAACCGATCTGCATAATATGCCCCTTGTTCATCACCAGTACGGTATCGGAAACCGCAAAGGCTTCGCTCTGATCGTGGGTGACGTACAGCGAGGTGATATCAAACTGCTTTTGCAGTTCGCGGATCTTGTCGCGCATGCTGCGACGCAGGTTAGCGTCGAGGTTACTTAACGGCTCATCAAACAGCAGCACCTTCGGCTTGAGGATCAGCGCGCGCGCCAGCGCCACGCGCTGCTGCTGACCGCCGGAGATCTGATCAACATAGCGGTCTTCGAATCCTTCCAGATCCACCATCGCCAGCGCCTCTTGCACACGGGCTTTCACTTCGCTGCGCGACACGCCAAGCATCTTCAGACCGTAGCCGACGTTTTCTCCCAGCGACATGTGCGGGAACAGGGCATAAGACTGAAAGACCATACAGATATCACGCTGCTGAATAGAGCGATGGGTGACGTCTTCGCCATCAATGAAAATCTGTCCTTCGCTCGGTTTTTCCAGCCCGGCCACCAGACGCAAAATGGTCGTTTTGCCGCAGCCGGAAGGGCCGAGCAGCGTCACCATTTGCCCCTGCGGGATGGTGAGATTGATATTATCGATAACCGTGTTGCTGCCGAATCGTTTGGTGACGTTGCGCAGTTCAACAAAATTTTTCTGACTCATAGTGCGCTCCATTACGCCTGGTTTTTGGCTTTTGAACGGGAGATACGCGCTTCCCCGATCAGCCAGTCAAAGATGAAAATAATCGCCAGCATCACCACGATCAGAATCGAGCCGTAGGCGATCGCCACGCCGTATTCGCCGTCTTCCACGCGGTTGAGGATGTAGGCCGTCGCCACGCGGGTGTCTGGCGTGACGAGGAATACAATGGCGCTGACGGTGGTAATGGCGCGCACAAAGCTGTAGATCAGCGCCGAGAGGATCGCCGGGCGCAGCAGCGGCAGCAGGATGTGCGTGATGGTGCGTAAGCTCCCGGCGCGCAGGCTGAGCGACGCTTCATCCAGCGATTTATCGATCTGGCCTAATCCGGCGATCCCGGCGCGAATCCCAACCGGCACGTTACGCATCACCATCGAAATAATCACAATCGCCGCCGTTCCGGTGAGGTACACCGGGGCGCTGTTAAAGGCGAGGATGTACGACACGCCCGCCACGGTGCCCGGTACGGCGAAGCACAGCATGGTGGTGAACTCGATAGTCTTTTTGCCTTTGAACTGCTGGCGTACCACAATCCAGGCGATCAGCAGACCGAAGATGGCGGTGATCGGCGCGGCAATTCCGGCGTAGAGCAACGTATCAAGCAGGGAAGGCCACGCGCCGTCGCTCATACCCTGGCCGAACAGCTTGATAAAGTTCGCCAGCGTCAGGGTGTAATCCACGCCCCAGTTGACGGTGAAGCTACCGTAGAAAATGCTGCCGTAGAGCAGGGCGTTGAAGGCTATCCACACGGCCAGAATGGCGATGACGCTCCACACCAGGGTTACAGGCAGCGGCTGGACGTCGCCACGGTACGATTTCCCGGAGACCGTGACGTAAGAGCGCTTACCGATCCACATATACTGCACACAGAACACCAGCAGCGAGAACAGCAGCAGGAACGCGCCCAGCGTACTGGCGGCCTGATAATCAAGCTGCGAACCGGTGATATAGAAATAGATCTGCGTCGCCAGCACGTCGAAGTTACCGCCGAGCACTAACGGGTTACTGAAGTCGGCCAGCGACTGCACCACCACAATTAAAAAGGCGTTCGCCAGCGCCGGTTTCAGCAGCGGGACAAACACACCGTTAAAGGTCTGCCAGCGGCTGGCGCGCAGGGTGTACGAGGCTTCTTCCAGCGATGGATGAATGGTTTTGATCGCCCCGTCGAGGATCATAAACGCCATCGGGGTGAATGCCAGCACCTGCGCCAGCCAGATGCCGGTAAACCCGTACAGCCAGTTGGTGTTGGTCAGCCCGAACCACTCGACCATAAATTCGGTGACGTAGCCGGAGCGTCCCATCATCAGCGTAACGCCTAAACCCACTACGAACGGCGGCGTGACGATTGGCAAAATCGAGAAGATGCGGCCAATAATGGCGCTGCGTTTGGCAATGCGGGTGGTGTAAATCGCCAGTACCAGGCCGAAGAAGGTACAGCCCACGCCCACCGCAATCGACAGGGCGATGGAGTTGAGGATCACCTGGATTATATGCGCCTGCGACAGCACCGTCATAAACGCCAGCGGCGCGAATTCCCCGGCGTCGTTGGTGAACATCGGGATGAAAATCGCGATACTCGGCCAGACGATAAAGATGCCGATCAGCGCCACAATGGCGGTAAGTGAGCCGATCACGAAGCGGTCGCCGCCCAGCCATTCCAGACGGGTCAACGCCAGCGTCATGATCGCGCCCAGCGCGACGAACAGCACGATAGTGGCGTAGCCTAAACCACGACCTTCAACGGTGGCGCTGACGACGATAAAGGCCATACACAACAGCGCCCAGCCCGCATCAAGGTAATGGCGGCTGCGCTGTTCGCGCCTGGCTTCATGGAACGGGCGAATCAGCAGCAGGCTCGGCAGCAGATACCACAGCCAACTGATATTGAGCTGTGACCAGCCGTAGGATTCAAGGATTTCATCGCCCGTGGACTCCAGCAGGCCGTAATCCAGGCTCCAGCTCGGCAGCAGGGCAAACGCCAGCCAGCCCAGCAGAACCCAAAAGAATATCGCATCCCGTTTTTTCACGGGATGGTGTGCAAGTGTGTGTGACATAGCGGTTCCGGTATTGTGGGCCGGGTACGGCGTTACGCCGCCACCCGGCAAATGAACGCAATGTGGGCTTATTTACCCATCTTCACTTCGCTAACCCACTTATTGATAAGCTGCTTACGGACGTCGGTAGAACCGTATTTATCCATGTCGTAGTTGATGAGCTTCAGGTCGTCGAGCTTCAGCGAGTTCGGTGATGTTTTCGCTGTGGTGTTGGTCAGGATCTGATAAGACTTGCCTTTCTTCCACGCCAGTTCTTGTGCTTCTTTTGACAGCACCCAGTCCACGAACAGTTTGGCGTTGTCGAGGTTGCGTGCGCCTTTCAGGATGCTGACGCCGCCAATTTCATAGCCGGTGCCTTCGCACGGAGAGATCAGCTCCAGCGGCGCGCCCTGTTCTTTTTCCAGCGAATAGTCGTGCAGGAAGCCAATGCCGATAGCGGTTTCGCCACGGGCGGCGTTACGTGCCGGGGCAATACCGGATTTGGTGTACTGAGACACGTTGGCGTTGAGCTGTTTCAGGTAATCAAAGGCCTGATCTTCTCCCCACAGCTGGGCGAAGGTCGCCAGTGCGGTATACGCGGTGCCTGAACTTTGTGGGTCGGCAATCTGAATTTCGCCTTTGTATTCCGGTTTGGTCAGGTCTTTCCAGCATTTTGGTACCGGCAGATTTTTCTCTTTCAGGCGCTGGGTATTGACGCCAAAGCCGAGAATACCGACATACACCGCTGAAGAGAGGTTGCCTTTTACTTTTGCCGGATCGCGGAATTTCTCCATGACCTGCTCAAGATTGGGAGACTTGTAGGGTTGCAGCAGCCCCATTTCACCCGCCTGAGACTGAGGGTCCAGCGTCCCGCCGTACCAGACGTCCGCCTGCGGGTTTTTCTTCTCGGCATCGACTTTCGCCAGCGTACTGCCGGAGCCGTTGCGAATGAACGAGGTTTTGACGTCATATTTGTCGCCAAACGCTTTGGTTTCTGCTTCGCACATTTCATTGGTGGCGCTGCAATAAACCACCAGGCGGCCTTTGGCCTGCGCGGCGCCGGTTAAGGTTGCCAGCGCAATGCCGGATGCAATCAGGGTAGAGGTAAGCGTCAATTTCATTGTTTTATCCTTTGACTGAGCGAGGTGGTGATGCCCGCCATCAGTAGCGGCATCAGCAATAAACCCATAAGTACCGCGGCGACCGAGAGCAGACTGAACATGCCCGACCAGCCGTAGCGTTCAATGACCAGCGACAGAGGCCAGCCCGCCAGCGCTGCCCCCAGATAGGCGAACAGGCCGAGAAACCCGGTGATGGAACCGGCCGCCGCTTTGTGCCCGCACTCGACGGCGGCAAGGCCAATCAACATTTGCGGGCCAAAAACGAAAAAGCCCACCGTAAAGAAACAGACCGCCAGCAGTGCGTAATGGTGTACCGGCGCTAACCACAATGCGGCGACGGACACCATCAGCCCCAGCGTGAACAGCAAAATCATCGGCGCGCGCTGGCCGCTGAACAGCAAATCCGACCCCCAACCAGCGAACAATGCGCCGAGCAGACCGCCAACTTCAAACAGCATCACCGTGGCGTTGGCGCTGAGCAGATTAACGCCGTGGCTTTCCGTGAGCCAGATGTTGCCCCAGTCGTTGAGGGCGATGCGGATCAGATAGACCAGCACATATGAGACGCCCAGCAGCCAGATCATCGGGTTTTTCAGCATCGTGGCGCGCAGCATCTGCCACAGCCCCATCGGCGGGCTTTGCTGCTCCTGGCGCAGCTCCAGCGGGTCATGACGCCATGCGCCGACCGTTGGCAATCCCTCTTCCTGCGGCGTGCCTTTCAGCTGTAACGTGAGCCAGATACCTAATGCCATGCTGATGATTCCCGGCGCCAGCATCGCCGCCTGCCAGCCCCACCAGTGGGCGGCGAAAGCGCTAATTAGCGGGATAATTGCCCCGCCGATGTTGATCGACATATTCCAGCAGCCCCACCAGAAGCCGCGCTCGTTGCGCGAATACCAGTGGGTCAGCAGTCGGGCGCAGGGCGGCCATCCCCAGCCCTGAAAGAAACCGTTCAGCGTCCAGACCGCCAGCAGCAGCGTCAGCGACTCGCCAAAGGCGAACACCACATTCAGCAGGCCGGTGGCGAACAGGCCGACGCCCATAAACCAGCGCTGCCCGTGGCTGTCGTGCCACAGCCCGGCGGTAAACTTCGACAGGCCGTAGGTCAGGTAAAACAGTGAACCCAACAGGCCGATATCGCCTTTATCGAGTCCCAGATCCGTTTGCAGCGCCGGAAGTACGTAATTCACGCTTTTTCGCGTCAGGTAAAACGCGGCGTACCCAATGACCATGCACATCAGCAACCGCAGGCGTAGCGCCCGGTATCGTTGGTCTGTTTCGTTTACTGGGCGTGGGTGCATGGCCGTCTCCGTTTGTGCTGACTATAGGAAAGTGAAAACCAAAGGGGATGAGAGAAAGTCCGCAGTGACTAAGACTTTTTCCTGGTCAGGGCGTGGTTTGTTGCAAAATTGTGGGCAAGTTAACAATTACCCGCGTGCCGTGCAGCGATTCGAGCGTCAGTTCGCCGCCCAGCGCGCTGACCCGTTCTCGCATCCCCTGAATACCGAATCCCGGCATTTTTTCAGGCTGGATGCCGGTGCCGTTGTCCCGAACTTCCAGATGGAGGGTCTGTTTCTGCTGGCTTAACAGAATCGTGACCTCGCTGGCTTCGGCATGTTTACAGACGTTGTTCAGCAGTTCCTGCAACAGGCGGTAGAGGGTAAACCTGACGGTTTCATTTTCCGGGGTAAGCGTAAGGCGATACTCAAACTGGCAGCGAATCCCACGTTCGGGGAACGCGAATTCGTTGACCAGATGATGCAGCGCCTCTTTGAACGACAGCTCATCCAGCGCGGGGGGACGTAGCTGGCGTAACAGCTGGCGGGTTGAGTGGTGAATACGGCGGGCGAGATCGTTTATCTGGCTGGCGGCGGCCTGCGTCTGCGCCGGATCGCGCGCGCGTTTCACGAGCTGTGACTGGATCTGAATGGCGGTGATGTTCTGCCCGATCTCGTCGTGCAGCTCGCGCGCCAGGTTTTTGCGCGTATCCTCTTCGGTATGGATCAGCTTTTCGGTCAGCGCCCGGCGCGCCGCCAGCTCCGCCTCCAGACGCTGGCGATAGTGGTGCAGGTTTTGCGCCAGATGCTGCTGGCGGCTGATGGCGATCCCAAGACCTATACCGAGTAGCGCCTGGGTGGCGAGGAAAATCTCCAGTTCGACCAGGTTGTTAAACCCGACGCCGACCTGGCGGGCGATGGTGATCATCATGCTGCCCAGCAGCCCGGAGAGCACGCCGCCCTGCCAGCCAAACTTCCACGCCATCACCACGTTAGGCAGGAACACCACGATCAGCAGCAGGCGTTCAATTTCCGGCGACAGCACCATTTGCGTGCCGATGCCGATAATAAAGAACAGGCTGCACCAGATGATCAGCGAAGTGCGCAGCGGCGGGTTGTTGGTATCCAGCCCCAACAGGTGATAACGGTGCTGCTGGCGTAAAAATTCAAATACCAGATAAACAAAGGGGGTGAGCAGCACGCCGCCGGTAAACGACGCCAGGCCAGTCAGCATTGCCGGGCTTTTTATAAAGGGCGACAGCAGGGCGGTATTCAGCAGCGAGGCCAGCGTGACGGCGGCCAGCAGCAGCGTGAGGCGCTGCCAGTACAGGGGAAAACGGTGCCAGAATTTTTGTCCGATGCTGGCCGGGATCAGGCAGATCAGCGGCGCCGCCAGCAGGACGTAGCCGCTGAGCAATTGCTCGCTATGGAGCCATAACGGCATCAGCACTGGCGGCAGTATCAGCGCGGGCCAGTAACGGCGGGAGAGTAAAATCAACAGCGCAAGATAAACGCCGTGCGGCAAAAAGAGCGCCGCCTGTTGGCCATTATGGGTCAGGTAAAAGCCCAGCGTCCATAGCATCAGCCAACCTGTTCCCCAGGCCAGCAGGATAAACAGTGAGATCACCCAGTAACGCACGCCGCGAGACATCAGTGCCCCGTCAGCAACTGGTGGTCGAGGGCGAAATGCACCAGCTCGATGGTACTGTGGCACTGCAATTTACCCAATACGTTAGCACGGTGGACGTGAACGGTTTTATGGCTGAGGTCGAGCTTAAATGCGATCTCTTTGACGCTGTCGCCTTTGACCAGTAAATCAAAAACTTCTCGCTCACGGGGGGTTAACACCTCCAGCACCTGCGCCGGCTGTTCGCCGCCGCGCAGCGCCCGCAACGCATCGGCGCACAGATAGTGGCCGCCCATACCGACGGAACGCACCGCCTGAACCAGCTCTTCCGGCCCGCAGCGTTTAGTCAGATAGCCGCTGGCGCCTGCATCCAGCGCGCTTTGCACAAACGCTGGCGTGTCGTAAATGCTGAGGACGATGGCGCGAAACGTGGGTTTTTGCGCGCGTAGCCGCTTTAACAGACTCAGCCCGTTTTCGTCCGGCATCGCGATATCCAGCACCGCGACGTTAACGTCATCGCGCAATAATGCGGGCCAGGCTTCCGCCGCGCTGCTGTACTGGCCTGCTACGTCCAGATCGTCTTCAAGACTTAATAATTGCGCAAAGCCGGAACGCACCACCACATGGTCATCAACCAGCACCACACGAATCATATGCTTACTCTCTTGCCGAATAATGCCCCTATGATGCCTGCCCCCGCTGCGCTGGCAATCATCCGGGTGTGGTTATGGAATGAATGTAACAAAATCGCAATAATTTGCAGGGGGTTGTTGTCGTGGTAGGCGCTGATAAGCGCAGCGCCATCAGGCATGGATTGCCGGATGGCGGCGCAAGCGCCTGATCTGGCCTGCAACTCAATGCTAAATACATTTCCACACTAACCATTCCCGTTTTTTTTCTAAAAACGCTTTGCTATTAGCAAGAATTTTTAATTCCTTTATCAAACACGGCCGCAACGAAATACTGCCCCCATAACAAGACAGGGGAGCAGACAATAATGGGTATTTCATCGCGTAACACACTTCTCGCCGCACTGGCGTTTATTGCATTCCAGGCGCAGGCAGTTAACGTCACCGTCGCGTATCAGACATCCGCCGAACCGGCGAAAGTGGCGCAGGCGGATAACACCTTCGCCAAAGAGAGCGGGGCGACCGTTGACTGGCGTAAATTCGACAGCGGCGCGAGCATCGTGCGCGCGCTGGCTTCCGGTGATGTACAGATCGGCAACCTTGGCTCCAGCCCACTGGCGGTCGCCGCCAGCCAACAGGTGCCGATTGAGGTTTTCCTGCTGGCGTCAAAACTGGGGGAATCCGAAGCGCTGGTGGTGAAGAAAACGATCGCTAAGCCGGAGGATCTCATCGGCAAACGCATTGCGGTGCCGTTTATCTCCACCACCCATTACAGCCTGCTGGCCGCGCTGAAACACTGGGGCATTAAGCCCGGGCAGGTCGAAATCATCAATCTGCAACCACCGGCGATCATTGCCGCCTGGCAGCGTGGCGATATTGACGGCGCTTACGTCTGGGCACCCGCCGTTAACGCGCTGGAAAAAGACGGGAACGTGCTGACAGACTCGGGGAAAGTCGGCGAATGGGGTTCGCCGACGCTGGATGTGTGGGTAGTGCGTAAAGACTTCGCGGAAAAACATCCAGAGGTGGTCAAAGCATTCGCGAAAAGCGCCATCGACGCGCAGCAACCCTATATCGCCAATCCTGAGTCGTGGCTTCAGCAGCCGGATAACATCAGCAAACTGTCGCGCTTAAGCGGCGTGCCGGAAACGGACGTGCCGGGGCTGGTGAAAGGCAATACCTACCTGACGGCGCAACAGCAGGCCGTTGAGCTGAACGGGCCGGTCAATAAAGCGATTATCGACACCGCGCAGTTCCTGAAAGAGCAGGGCAAAGTGCCCGCCGTCGCGACGGATTACAGCCAGTACGTCACCGATCGCTTTGTGCAATAAGGAGGCGCGGATGCTGCAAGTTTCCCATCTCTTTGCTGATTACGCCGGTAAACCGGCGCTGGAAGATATCAATCTGACGCTCGACAGCGGTGAGCTGTTAGTGGTGCTGGGCCCGTCAGGGTGTGGGAAAACCACGTTGCTGAATCTGATCGCCGGTTTTTTGCCTTATCAGCACGGCACGATCCAACTGGCGGGAAAACGGGTCGATGGGCCGGGTGCGGAGCGCGGCGTCGTCTTTCAGAACGAAGGGCTGCTGCCCTGGCGCAACGTGCAGGATAACGTCGGACTTGGCCTGCAACTGGCGGGAGCGGACAAAACCCGGCGTCAGCACGTTGCGCAGCAGATGCTGAAAAAAGTCGGGCTGGAAGGGGCGGGAAAACGCTTTATCTGGCAGCTTTCCGGCGGGCAGCGCCAGCGTGTCGGCATCGCCCGCGCGCTGGCGGCAAATCCTCAACTCCTGCTGCTGGATGAGCCTTTCGGCGCGCTGGACGCTTTCACCCGTGAGCAGATGCAAACGCTGTTGCTGAAACTCTGGCATGAGACCGGCAAGCAGGTATTGCTCATTACGCATGATATTGAAGAGGCTGTGTTTATGGCGACGGAGCTGGTGCTGCTTTCTCCTGGCCCCGGTCGCGTGCAGGAGCGGCTGTCGCTTGATTTCGCCCGCCGCTTTGTGGGGGGAGAATCCTGCCGCAGCATTAAATCCGATCCGCAGTTTATCGAGACGCGGGAGTATGTGTTAAGCCGCGTCTTTGAACAACGGGAGGCCTTCTCATGAGCGTGGTCATCAACGATAAGCTGCGTCAACGCGGGTTGAAATGGCGCTGGCCGTTCTCTCGTCGCATTACCCTGAGTATCAGCACATTAGCGGTGATTCTGGCCGTGTGGTGGAGCGTAGCGGCGTTGCAGTTAATCAGCCCGCTGTTTCTGCCGCCGCCGGGGCAGGTGCTGCAAAAACTGATCGCCATCGCCGGGCCGCAAGGGTTTATGGACGCCACGCTGTGGCAGCATCTGGCGGCGAGCCTGACGCGCATTCTGCTGGCGCTGCTGGCTGCCGTGATTATCGGCATTCCGGTGGGCATTGCGATGGGGCTAAGCCCAACGATACGCGGCATTCTCGATCCGATCATTGAACTCTACCGACCTGTTCCGCCGCTTGCGTATTTACCGCTGATGGTGATCTGGTTCGGGATTGGCGAGACCTCCAAGATCCTGCTGATCTATCTGGCGATTTTCGCCCCGGTCGCCATGTCGGCGCTGGCGGGCGTCAAAAGCGCGCAGCAGGTTCGCATTCGTGCGGCGCAGTCGTTAGGCGCCGGACGAGTACAGGTATTGTGGTTTGTGATTCTGCCCGGCGCGCTGCCGGAGATCCTCACCGGATTACGCATTGGCCTGGGCGTGGGCTGGTCAACGCTGGTGGCGGCTGAGCTGATTGCCGCCACCCGGGGTTTAGGGTTTATGGTGCAGTCCGCCGGGGAATTTCTGGCAACCGACGTGGTGCTGGCGGGGATCGCGGTGATTGCAGTGATCGCGTTTATTTTAGAACTGGGTCTGCGTGCGCTTCAGCGCCGCCTGACGCCCTGGCATGGAGAAGTACAATGAGTGAACGTCTGAGCATTACCCCGCTGGGGCCGTATATTGGCGCGCTGGTTTCCGGCGCGGATCTGACCCGCCCGCTGAGCGATAATCAATTCGAACAGCTGTATCACGCGGTGCTGCGCCACCAGGTGGTTTTTCTGCGTGAACAAGCCATTACGCCACAGCAACAGCGCGCGCTGGCACAGCGTTTTGGCGATCTGCATATTCATCCGGTCTATCCCCACGCCGAAGGCGTCGAAGAGATTATCGTGCTGGATACCCATAACGATAACCCGCCGGATAATGATAACTGGCACACCGATGTGACCTTTATTGAGACGCCGCCAGCAGGGGCGATTCTGGCGGCAAAGGAACTGCCCTCTACCGGCGGGGATACGCTATGGACCAGCGGCATTGCCGCATATGACGCGCTTTCCGAACCGTTTCGCCAGTTGCTGAGCGGTTTGCGGGCGGAGCATGATTTCCGTAAATCGTTCCCGGAATACAAATACCGCAAAACTGATGAGGAGCATCAGCGCTGGCTTGAGGCGGTAGCAAAACATCCACCTTTGCTGCATCCGGTGGTGCGTACCCATCCGGTGAGCGGCAAACAGGCGCTGTTTGTGAATGAAGGCTTTACCACGCGGATTGTCGATGTGACGGAAAAAGAGAGCGAGGCGCTGCTTGGATTCTTGTTTGCGCACATCACAAAACCGGAGTTTCAGGTGCGCTGGCGCTGGCAGCCTGATGACGTAGCCATCTGGGATAACCGCGTCACCCAGCATTATGCCAACGCTGATTACCTGCCGCAGCGGCGCATTATGCACCGGGCGACGATTCTGGGAGATAAGCCGTTTTATCGCGTGCCGTAATAGATAATCTCACTATTCGGTTAAGGAACGGTTAGGGAAATGCAGGCCTGGTAAGCGCAGCGCCATCAGGCTCAATGTGGCACCGCGCCGGATGGCGGCGTAAACGCCTTATCCTGCCTGGAAACCCAAATGCGCGCCAATATAGCGCTGATACCTGTTTGCCTTCAGATAGGTTAAATCGACCAGCACCAGACCATCCACGCAGTTGCTGAACGCCGGATCGTTACCGAAATCAATAAACTGCACGCCGCCGGGGTCGCAAAGTTCGGAGTACTGTTTGTAGAGCGGGGGAATACCGCAGCCCAGATTGCCGAGCAGCGATTTCAGCCGCGTCAGATCGTCGTTGTAGCTTTTGCCTTCAAACTGCGCCAGTACGTCCGGCAATGACGCGGGGTAGGGCTGGCGTGATATTGCCAGCGGGTGCGTCGGCGGGAACCACAGGCGATAAAAGGCCACCAGTAAATCCCGCGCATCCGCAGGCAGACCGCCGGAAATAGACACCGGGCCGAACAGGTATCGGTATTGCGGATAGCGCGCCAGATAAGCGCCAATGCCAGACCAGAGATAGTCCAGCCCGCGACGTCCCCAGTAACGCGGCTGGATAAAACTGCGACCCAGCTCAATGCCGTGCTGCATCACTTGCGCCATCTGCTCGTCGTAATGGAACAAACTGTAGCTGTAAAGCCCTTCTATGCCGCGTTTTTCCTGCTGCTGCGCGCAGGGAATGAACCGATAGGCGCCAACAATTTCCAGATCGTCTTCGTCCCATAAAATCAGGTGCAGATAGTCGTCATCATAGCGGTCGGTGTCCCGACGCTTTCCGCTGCCTTCGCCAACCGCGCGAAAGGCGATTTCACGCAGCCGCCCCAGTTCCCGCAGGATGGGGACATCCTCTTTGCCGTTGCGCTGCCAGAGGTAAATGTGCTTCCCGTCGGCGGTGTGCCCAAGGCATTCCGCCTGGGCGAGATCGCGTTTGAGGTGCGCTCTGTCTTCTGCGCGGGCTATCGTACTTTCGGTGGTGAATAACCCAGGGCGTCCTTTACCTAATGCCGCGACGTGCTGACGGCATTTTTCGGCCTGCTCGCGGACGTTGGTTTTCGTGGCGGACCACTGTGTCCAGGCGATTTGTTGGCCGATGCGGAGCGGCAGGCTGCTGCGACGCCGACGAAACATCTGCTGCATCAGGAGCAGCAATGCGAAGGTGGGGGACACCAGGCTGCTGGCGTAAAACAGCGAGCTGTTACGCGCGTTGATATGTACGGGAAGCAACGGCGTGCGGTATTTCTCCGCCACCCGGATAAACCCGGAATGCCATCGGCCTTCCCTGATTCCCTGCGATGTGAAGCGCGCTACTTCGCCCGCCGGAAAGAAAATTAACGCTCCGCCAGCCTGTAAATGCGCATCTATCTGTTGTAGCGATGATTTTGGCGTGCGCCCGCCGATGTTGTCCACGGGAATGAAAAGTGAGCTGAGCGGTTGCAGATGCGAGAGCAGGCGGTTGGTCACTACTTTCACGTCACGGCGCACACGCGAGATGGCATACAGCAGGGCCAGCCCATCAAGCGTGCCTGTCGGGTGGTTGGCAATGATGACCAGCGGGCCATGTGCGGGGATGTTTTCGAGGTCGTGTGCGGGGATATCGCAGCGTATTTCAAGGTGTTCGAGAACCTGTTCCACCATGTCCACCCCTTTCAGATGGGGATGGCGGGATGCAAATTGCTGAAATTCTTCTTCATACAGCAACCGCCTGAGCAGATTTTTTTGCCAGGGTGTCGGCCTCGCCTGAGGCCACAGGTCGTCGAGTACGTTATCGAGACTAAACATAGCGGCTCCTCCTCCCGTCCTGTGCTGACAGTAGAAGGTACAAATGTCGTTTGTATGACGATGAGGTGACGTTTTGTGACAGTGCCAGATGGCGGCACCCGGCCTACAGATGTCAATCCCGTAGGCCGGATAAGCGCAGTACCAGCAGGCACTGCATCTCAGAAAGGATTAACGCAGGATTTTTTTCTCCGCCAGATCCAGCGCGAAGTAGCTGAAGATCAGATCCGCGCCCGCGCGTTTGATCGAGCCTAAGCTTTCCAGCACCACTTTCTCTTCGTCGATCGCGCCCGCCATCGCGGCGAATTTGATCATGGCGTATTCGCCGCTGACCTGATACGCGCCGAGCGGTAATTCGGTACGATCGCGGATATCACGCAGAATATCCAGATAAGCGCCAGCGGGTTTCACCATCAGGCAGTCCGCGCCCTGCGCTTCGTCGAGCAACGACTCGCGAATCGCTTCACGGCGGTTCATCGGATTCATTTGATAGGTCTTACGATCGCCTTTCAGTGCCGTACCGGCCGCTTCACGGAACGGGCCGTAGAAAGAGGAGGCGAACTTGGTGGAGTAGGACATGATGGCCGTATCCGTAAACCCGGCGGCATCCAGCGCCTGGCGAATCGCCTGCACCTGACCGTCCATCGCGGCGGAAGGGGCAATAAAATCAGCGCCCACAGCGGCGGCGACCACCGCTTGTTTACCGAGGTTCGCCAGGGTTGCATCGTTGTCGACGCCGTGTTCGCACAGCACGCCGCAGTGACCGTGGGAGGTGTACTCACAGAAACAGGTGTCAGACATCACGATCATTTCTGGCACGGTTTGCTTGCAGATGCGCGACATGCGCGCCACCAGGCCGTCTTCTTTCCAGGCATCGCTGCCGGTGTCGTCGGTATGGTGGGAAATGCCGAAGGTCATCACTGAACGAATGCCGGCGTTGGCGATGCGTTCAATCTCGCGCGCCAGGTGTTTTTCAGGAATGCGCATGACGCCAGGCATGGCGTCGATCGCTTTGTAGTCGTCGAGTTCTTCTTCAACAAAAATCGGCAACACCAGGTCGTTTAAACTGAGTGTTGTCTCTTCAAACATGGCGCGCAGCGCAGCGGATTTGCGCAGGCGACGAGGGCGTTGGATTAGGTCTGTCATGGTATGCCTGATGTTTGTGGAATCGAAACGTCGAGTATACCTGAACCTGCCGCGAGGTGTTTTACGAAAGTTGTCCTTATGTGAAGTATTGCGGGTTGCTGTTAATGAAGCGATTAAATATTCGCAATTAGTATTTCTATGAATAAGATTATTTTTGTTAGTGATACATTTATTTCTGGTTTTAATTTTATTAAATATTGTTTTAAGCTCTTCTGTCCTTTATTTATTGGTGATTTCTTTATTTCTTCATCATATATCATTCAGTTAAATAAGTAACTCCTATTTCCCTTTCTAATTTATTGAAAACTGGCGATTTAAAAAATATCTGTGATTTTGCTGGTGATTTTTTAATTGTCCGCTTTCGGACATTAAACAAAGAATAATTGAACCTTTCAATGCTGACGCCGCATAATCGACCTGCGAAACATAAAATGTTTTCTATGCATTGATAATTGATGGATCAACTATATTACGTCCCTGAGGAGGGATGACAAATGCACTCCTGGAAAAAGAAACTTGTAGCCTCACAATTAGCACTGGCCTGCACTCTGGCAATTACCTCTCAGGCAAATGCTTCTACGGATATTTCTGGAACCACCTACACAACATTCAACCACTATAACGACGCAACCTACGCTGATGGTGTTTATTATGATGGTTACGTAGGCTGGAACAACTACGCGACCGATAGCGTTTATAACGGTGATATTTATCCGGTTATCAACAACGCTACCGTTAACGGCGTAATCTCAACCTACTATCTGGATGATGGTCTTTCTACCAACACCAACAGTAATAGTCTGACAATCAAAAACAGCACCATTCACGGGATGATCACCTCTGAGTGCATGACCACTGATTGCGTGGGTCGTGATGCGACCGGTTATGTTTATGACCGTCTGGCGCTGACTGTTGATAACTCAACCATCGATGATAACTACGAGCATTATACCTATAATGGCACGTACACTGATGGTACGGCGGATACGCATGTTGTTGACGTTTACAACCTGGGTACTGCGATTACGCTGGATCAGGAAGTTGACCTGGTCATCAAAAATAATTCCCACGTTGCGGGTATTACGCTGACTCAGGGTTATGAGTGGGAAGACATTGACGATAATACCGTTAGCACCGGCGTTAACAGCGCTGAAGTGTTCAACAACACCGTCACGGTGACTGACTCTACGGTGACCTCTGGCTCATGGTCAGATGAAGGGACTTCCGGTTGGTTCGGTAACACCAACAACGCGAGCGATTACAGCGATTCTTATACTGCTGATGACGTGGCGATTGCGGCGATTGCGCATCCGAATGCGGATAACGCAATGCAGACCACTGTTAACCTCAGCAATTCTACCCTGATGGGCGACGTTGTTTTCTCCAGCAACTTTGACGAAAACTTCTTCCCGAACGGGGCGGATACTTATCGCGATACGGACGCTGACCTGGACACCAACGGCTGGGATGGCACTGACCGTATGGATGTTACGCTGAACAACGGCAGCAAGTGGGTTGGCGCGGCAATGTCCGTACATCAGGTTGATTCTGATGGCGATGGCGTGTACGACAGCTTTGCTGCGGGCACCGATGCCACTGCGACGCTGATCGACATTGCGGCTAACAGCCTGTGGCCTTCCTCCACTTACGGCATTGACAATAATGACACCGCGTATGGCGAAGATGGTCATGTTGTTGGTAACGAAGTCTATCAAAGCGGCCTGTTCAATGTGACGCTGAACGGTGGTTCACAGTGGGATACCACGAAAACCTCGCTGATTGATACGCTGAGCATCAACAGCGGTTCCGTCGTGAATGTGGCAGACTCTGATCTGGTTTCTGACAGCATCTCCCTGACCGGCGGCGCGGCCCTGAATATCAATGAAGATGGTCATGTTGCAACGGATGAACTGACAATCAACAACAGTACCGTCACGATTGCTGATGATGTGTCTGCTGGCTGGGGCGTGTACGATGCCGCACTGTGTGCAAACACCATCAACGTCACCAACAACGGCGTTCTGGATGTGGGCAACAGCACCGCGTATGCGCTGCAAGCTGATACCCTGAATCTGACCAGCTACACCGATGCTAACGGTAACGTGAATGCCGGTGTCTTCAACGTTCACAGCAACAGCTTTGTGCTGGATGCCGATCTGACTAACGATCGTACTAACGACATCACTAAGTCTAACTACGGCTACGGTGTGATCGCGATGAACTCTGATGGCCACCTGACCATCAACGGTAATGGCGATGCCTGGACTGGCGATCAATCTGAAGTCGATAACGCGGGTGATAACGTTGCTGCGGCAACCGGTAACTACAAAGTGCGTATCGATAACGCGACCGGTGAAGGTTCTGTCGCTGATTACAAAGGCAAAGAGCTGATCTACGTTAACGACAAGAACAGCAAAGCCACCTTCTCCGCAGCGAATAAAGCTGACCTGGGGGCATACACCTATCAGGCTCAGCAGGAAGGCAACACTGTTGTTATGCAACAGATGGAACTGACCGACTACGCGAACATGGCGCTGAGCATCCCGTCTGCAAACACCAATATCTGGAACCTGGAACAAGACACCGTTGGTACTCGTTTGACCAACTCTCGTCATGGTCTGGCTGATAACGGCGGCGCATGGGTGAGCTACTTTGGCGGCAGCTTTGATGGCGACAACGGCACCATTAACTACGATCAGGATGTGAACGGCATCATGGTCGGTGTTGATACCAAAATTGACGGTAACAACGCTAAGTGGATTGTCGGTGCGGCGGCTGGCTTTGCGAAAGGCGACATGAGCGACCGTACCGGTCAGGTGGATCAGGACAGCCAGTCTGCCTATATCTACTCTTCCGCTCGCTTTGCCAACAATGTCTTTGTTGATGGTAGCCTGAGCTACTCTCACTTCAACAACGATCTGTCTGCCAACATGAGCAACGGCCAGTACGTTGATGGCAACACCTCTGCGGATGCGTGGGGCTTTGGTCTGAAACTGGGTTATGACTGGAAACTGGGCGACGCTGGCTATGTCACGCCGTACGGTAGCGTATCCGGCCTGTTCCAGTCCGGCGACGATTATCAGCTCAGCAATGACATGAAAGTTGACGGTCAGTCTTATGACAGCATGCGTTATGAACTGGGTGTTGATGCAGGTTATACCTTCACCTACAGCGAAGATCAGGCGCTGACGCCTTACTTCAAACTGGCCTATGTTTATGACGACGCAAATAACGACGCCGACGTAAATGGCGATTCCATCGATAACGGCGTAGAAGGTTCTGCGGTACGTGTTGGTCTGGGCACTCAGTTCAGCTTCACCAAAAACTTCAGCGCTTATACCGATGCCAACTACCTCGGTGGTGGTGATGTCGATCAAGACTGGTCCGCGAATGTGGGCGTTAAATACACCTGGTAATTGTTTTTCATGATGAAAACACAGGTGATTTAATCAAAGGAAATGCCCGTCATGGATATGGCGGGCATTAATGCAAGGATGCGCATATGCTGTCTCTGAATAAACCACTTCAGGAATTTAGTAAGCTCGATAAGTGCCTGTCTAAATACGGCACGTACTTTGAATACGCCGATGAAAAGCAGGTTGTCTATTCGAATGATGCCAATCAAGGCGATACGTTTGTCATTTTAGACGGTCTCATCTCTTTGCGCAGAGGGGAGAACGTGCTTATGGGGATAACGCAGGCTCCCTTTATTATGGGTATTGCTGATGGCGTGATGAAAAATGATATCGAATATAAATTAGTCACGGAAAGTCGTTGTACCGGTTATTTTCTTCCTTCTTCCCATGCGATAAAAATCCTTGAGCAACACCAGTTATGGCGCGAAGCCTTTTGCTGGCTGGCATGGGAAAACAGAACTCTGGAACTGCGCGATCTGCAATTAATTGGCAACAACTCGTATGATCAAATTCGGGCGACGTTGATCGCGATGGTTGACTGGGATGAAGGGTTGCGAGCGCGTATTGGCGTGATGAACTACATTCATCAGAGAACACGAATTTCCCGTTCCGTAGTGGCTGAAGTGCTCGCCGCGTTACGCAAAGGGAACTACATCGAAATGAAAAAAGGCAAACTGGTCAATATCAACCATTTGCCTTCAGAGTATTGATCAGGACGCAGGCACGATCAGCGGTTTATTTCCGCTCAATTCTGTTACCAGGTCGTTGATGCCATCGCTCATATTAGTAAATCGCGTAAGCGGTGAGCGAGTGACGACCACAAAAGCGCCAACGTTGTGTTGCGGAATCATCGCCATATAGGTGATGAAACCACCGCCGCCGCCGGTTTTTTGAATAATCCCCGGACGTCCGTTTTTAGGCGCCATATAGACCCAGCCTAAGCCCAGCGCATCGGCTTTGCCCGGCACGTCCATACCTGTCACCCGTGTGAGCTGAGTTCGCTGATAAATCAGCGTCTGCATACGATCGGCCTGATTACTGCGATGATAAAAGTCGGATGAGAGATATTGCTGCATCCAGCGCATCATATCTCCCGGCGTGGAATAGACGCCGCCGCTGCCAATTGCCGCCAGCGTGTTGTTACAGGGACTGGCCCCTTTCTCCGCCACCATCAGGCGCTTGCACTGATCGGGGGAGGGGGTAAAGGTTGTGTCTTTCATCCCCAATGGGCGCGTAATCTGTTCTTCAAATAACTGCGTGTAGGGTTTGCCGGATGCGGTTGCCAGCGCGTCAGCCAACAGGTCAAACGCAAGGTTGGAATAAGACGCCTGCGAGCCAGGAGCCGCTTTTAGCGTTGCGGTAGAGAGGTAGCTCCAGCGCTGTTCGCGGGTTGGCCAGACAAATACCGGGCGATGCGGCGCGCCGCCGGGTTGCTCACGCGGCAGGGCGCTGGTATGGGTCGCCAGATTCACCAGGGTGATAGGCGTTCCGTTGTAGGTCGGTACGCGCGCCCCAGGCGGGGCATACTTGCTCAGCGGGTCGTGTAATTTCACCGTCCCCTGATCGAGCAGTTTGACCAGCATCTCGCTGGTCATGAGTTTCGTGATAGACGCAATGCGAATAACGGAGTCCAGTTGAGGATGTACGTTATTGCCGGGGCGAGTCTCCCCGAAACTGCGGAACACGCGTTGATTACCATCAATCACCACCAGCGCCATTCCCGTCGCGCCGCTGCCGTAAAAGATATGGTTGGCATAACGATCAACGATATCGGAAGCGAAAACCGGATCGGTGATTGGCTGTGCCGCCTGGACAGATGTCAATGACGCCGCGCACAGCACGGCAGAAAAAAGCAGACTACGTTTCAACGGTTGTGTCCATCAGTTAAATGAAAAAACTATGCGTATTTATACTACCTGGCGGCGCGTTGCAAAGCGCTAAAAAGACAATAATAGTGTGAAAAACGTAACGACGAGTAAACAGGGCATTTTTTCCCAATCGCGAATGTCCGCTTTTGTGATCCCGCGCTTGTGGTAACCTTGGTCGGTTTTTGGGTTTCGCCTTCCTGTTGTCGTTGAAGGGGAGCCGAAACTCGCTGAAACAATTCTGAAAAAACGATGTGCGAACTAAGCTGGCGAATACGGGTCACAATGCTCGGTTTCCGTCGCGGTTTTGTTGGGTCAGGCCCGTCTTGTCGCGCTCAGCGCTGCGGCAAAAGCACAGCAGTCGTCATAACGATAAGAAGTTAGCAGGAGAGCATCATGTTTAAGTCTTTTTTCCCAAAGCCGGGGCCGTTTTTTATCTCGGCGTTTTTTTGGGCGCTTGTCGCCGTCATTTTCTGGCAAGCGGGCGGAGGCGCCTGGGTTGCGCATCTTACTGGCGCTTCCGGTGATGTTCCCATCAGTGCCGCACGCTTCTGGTCGCTGGACTACCTGATTTTCTACGCGTACTACGTCCTTTGCGTCGGATTGTTTGCGATGTTCTGGTTTATTTATAGCCCGCATCGCTGGCAATACTGGTCGATTCTGGGCACTTCGTTGATCATCTTTGTGACCTGGTTTCTGGTGGAAGTGGGCGTGGCGGTCAACGCCTGGTACGCGCCGTTTTACGACCTGATCCAGACGGCGCTGAGCTCGCCGCATAAGGTCACTATCGAACAGTTTTACCGTGAAGTCGGCGTGTTTCTCGGGATAGCGCTGATTGCCGTAGTGATTGGCGTGATGAACAATTTCTTCGTCAGCCACTATGTGTTTCGCTGGCGTACCGCGATGAACGAACACTACATGGCGCACTGGCAGCATTTGCGCCATATTGAAGGCGCCGCGCAGCGTGTGCAGGAAGATACGATGCGTTTTGCCTCTACGCTGGAGAATATGGGCGTAAGCTTTATCAATGCCATCATGACGTTGATCGCCTTTTTACCCGTACTGGTTACGCTGTCTGCGCACGTACCGGATCTGCCGATCGTCGGGCATATTCCTTATGGGCTGGTTATCGCGGCTATCATCTGGTCGCTGATGGGAACAGGATTGCTGGCCGTGGTGGGGATCAAACTGCCGGGGCTGGAGTTTAAAAACCAGCGGGTTGAGGCCGCTTACCGTAAAGAGCTGGTCTATGGTGAAGATGACGCCAGCCGCGCTACGCCGCCCACCGTGCGTGAGTTGTTCAGCGCGGTGCGCCAGAACTATTTCCGCCTCTACTTCCACTATATGTACTTCAACATTGCGCGCATTCTCTATCTACAGGTGGATAACGTTTTCGGTCTGTTCCTGCTGTTTCCGTCGATTGTTGCCGGTACGATTACGCTGGGCCTGATGACGCAGATTACCAACGTGTTTGGTCAGGTGCGCGGTTCCTTCCAGTATCTGATTAACTCCTGGACCACGCTGGTGGAACTGATGTCCATCTACAAACGTCTGCGCAGCTTTGAGCGCGAACTGGATGGGCAGGATATCCAGGAAGTGACGAATACATTTAGCTAACAAACAAAAGGAAACGTTATGTCGGCGGCGTCCCGTCTTTACCCTTTATCATTCCTGGCTGCGTTGGTGCTGGCAGGGTGTAGTAGCCAGCCTTCGCAACCGCTGAAAAAAGGGGAAAAACCTGTCGATGTGGCAAGCGTGGTGCGCCAGAAAATGCCCGCCAGCGTAAAAGACAGGGACGCGTGGGCGCAGGACATTGCAAAGACCTTCGAAAGCCAGGGGCTGGCGCCAACGGTTGAGAATGTCTGCTCGGTGCTGGCGGTGGCGCAGCAGGAGTCTAACTATCAGGCGGACCCGGTGGTGCCGGGGTTGAGCAAAATCGCCTGGCAGGAGATCGACAGGCGTGCTGAGCGGATGCATATCCCTGTTTTTCTGGTGCATACCGCGCTGAAAATTAACTCCCCGAACGGAAAAAGCTACAGCGAACGTCTGGACGCGGTGAAAACGGAAAAACAGCTCAGCGCGATTTTTGATGATTTTATTAATATGGTGCCGATGGGGCAGACGCTGTTCGGTTCGCTTAATCCGGTGCATACAGGCGGGCCGATGCAGGTCAGCATCGCCTTTGCCGAACAGCACACAAAAGGTTATCCGTGGACCATGAACGGGACGGTTCGCCAGGAGGTCTTTAGCCGCCGTGGCGGACTGTGGTTTGGAACCTGGCATCTGTTGAACTATCCGGCGAATTACAGCGCGCCTGTATTCCGTTTTGCTGATTTTAATGCCGGTTGGTACGCCAGTCGTAATGCGGCATTTCAGAATGCGGTCAGTAAAGCCAGCGGCGTTAAGCTGGCGCTGGACGGCGACTTGATTCGTTATGACAGCAAAGCGGCCGGGAAAACGGAACAGGCAATCCGTAAGCTGGCGGGCAAGCTGGACATGAGCGACAGCGCGATTCGACGTCAACTGGAAAAGGGAGACAGCCTCGCTTTTGAGGAGACGGCGTTGTACGAGAAAGTGTATAAGCTGGCGGAAGCCAAAACCGGTAAGGCATTACCGCGCGAGATGTTGCCAGGTATTCAGCTGGAAAGTCCGAAGATCACCCGTAATCTCACTACCGCGTGGTTTGCTAAACGTGTGGACGAGCGTCGGGCGCGTTGTATGAATTTGTAGGCCGGATAAACCTGGCGTCATCCGGCACAGGGAGGGTTACTGATGACGGTGACGCCAGCGCAAAATTACGGCAATGACGCCAAAAATCAGGCAACCTGTCAGGAAAGGCACCAGTCCGAAAATGGTGCCGACGCCTAATCCAATTTCCACGCGGGGGCGTCCGGTCTCTTGCATCTGCATCAGATGTTCATAAACGCCAGGCGCGTGAACCAGAAGGTTCAGGATCTGCGCCCCTGCCCAAAAGCAAAACAGCACAAACACGGCATAGGCGATATTACCTGGCGTGGAGGAGGTATCTCGATGTTTCCCGCTAAACAGGGATTTTGAGAGGGTAAAGTCAGCCATAAAGACCTCCGGGATAGTCTTCTGCACGAATCTGGCGTCATGCCAGCGGCTTATCGTGAAGTCTGACAGGTCATCGTGTTTGTCAATATCAGAATGATGGTAATTTCACTCAGGGATGACTCCTGGATTGCGGATTTTTTGTTTGATGTCACAATTTTGTTACCTTAATCTAAATTAATTAACATTTGAGAAATTCCGCACAGGCCACAGACGCTCAGGCAGAAATGTGCGAGGATGATTTTTTATTGTTTTAGCGTCGGAGCTGTCATGAACCTGCCTGTAAAAATTCGCCGTGACTGGCACTATTATGCTTTCGCCATTGGGCTGATCTTTATTTTGAATGGCGTGGTGGGGTTGTTGGGCTTTGAAGCAAAAGGATGGCAAACCTACGCGGTAGGCCTGGTGACGTGGGTATTCAGTTTCTGGCTTGCCGGGCTGATTATTCGTCGCCGTGAGGATGATAAAACCGAAGAAGCTTAATGCGGTAGTGTGCCGGATGGCGGCATCGGCCTACGGGCGCAAAATGCCGTAGGCCTGATAAGCCACAGCGCCATCAGGCGATCAACACCAGATGGCGCATCGTCATCATGACATGCTGGTTTTCAGGGCGTTATCCGCCGCATGACGTTCCAGCGCCAGTTCAATCAGACGGGTAATCAAATCGGTATACCCTAAACCACTTGCCTGCCAGAGTTTCGGGTACATGCTAATGTTGGTGAATCCCGGCAGCGTATTGATCTCGTTAATCACCACTTCGTTTTCCGCCGTTAAGAAGACGTCCACGCGCGCCATTCCCGCACAACCTAACGTCTGGTACGCCTGAATGGCGATCTGGCGGATCTTGTCGTTCACCTCTTGCGGGATTTGGGCGGGAACCATGACCTGCGCCCCGTTGTCGTCGATATATTTGGTGTCGTAAGCGTAAAAATCGCTGTTCAGGACGATCTCGCCGCAGGTGCTGGCCTGTGGGTGATCGTTGCCCAGCACGGCGCACTCGATCTCACGGCCTTTGATCCCTTGCTCAACAACCACTTTGTGATCGAATTCGAACGCCAGCGCAACGGCCTGTTCATATTGCGCTTCGCTGGTGACTTTGCTGACGCCCACAGAGGAGCCCTGATTTGCGGGTTTCACAAACAGCGGCAGACCCAGCCGGGACGCCACTTCCGCAAAACGGATCGCATCGCGATTCGCGCGAGTCAGCGTAATAAACGGCGCGATGTTCAGCCCGGCATCGCGCAGCAGACGTTTGGTGACGTCTTTATCCATGCAGGCGGCGGAACCCAGCACATCGGAGCCGACAAACGGTAAATTCGCTACGCGCAGCATCCCTTGCAGCGAGCCGTCTTCCCCCAGCGTGCCGTGTACGATCGGGAAAATGACGTCCACCGTCGGCAACGGCTGGCCGTTCTGTGCGTCAATTAACTGGTGTTCGTGTTTGCCCGGAACCTGCGCCAGGCTGGTAGAAGAGGGGCGCAGCGCAATGTGCGCGGGATCGTTTGCATTCAGCAGATAGTTTTCGGCATCGCTGACATGCCATTGCCCTTGTTTATCAATGCCTAACAGCACAACGTCAAAGCGGGCTTTGTCGATGGCATCGACAATATTTTTTGCCGATTGCAAAGACACTTCATGTTCCGCTGATTTACCACCAAATACGATACCTACCCGCAATTTTGCCATCTTAAAAACCCATTCCATCGAACGCAAAGCGTATACATTACCACGACAAAACGTCGGATTCGCGGGCTTCTGCCATAATGTTTAAGGGAATCAGAGAGGAGGGGGCGTGAAAGGTAAGGATTGGCTTGCGATTGTGCTGCTGGGGGCCGTGGGTGTGGTGGGTTACCGCTCTCTTCCGTCGCATTACAATCCTTTTGTTTCCCTGCAACTGTCCGATCCTCCGGGCTGGCTCACCAAATTCAAACTACAGCGTCTGACGCCGCAACAGTGCCAGGGATTACTTGAGCAGGCCAATCGCCAGGGAATGATCTCGTCGCAACCCGTTGCCGACAGCGCGGGCGAATGTCCGCTGTCAGACGTGGTACGGGTCAGGCATTTTGGCTCCGTGTCGTTGAGCAGCAGTTTCCTGGCCTCTTGCCCGCTGGCGCTGAGTTCTGCGCTGTTTGTGGCGCGCCAGGCGAAACCGCTAACCCAGTCGTTTATGGGCAGTCAACTGACCCGTATTGAGCACCTTGGCAGCTATGCCTGTCGCAATATCTATCACCGGGCGGATGCGCGTCGCAGTGAACATGCCAGCGCGCAGGCGTGGGATATCAGCGGTTTTCAACTGGCGGACGGTCGAAAAGTTACGGTTCTGCGGGGATGGAAGGATGAGAAAACCGCCCCCTGGCTGCGCGCGATGCTTAACGCCAGTTGCACTTATTATGGCAATGGACTGGGGCCGGAGTACAACGCCGCGCACGCCAACCATTTCCATCTCGGTATGCGCGGATACGGGCTTTGTCGTTGAAGCATAAATCCCTGTTCTGAGCGTGTATATAATGTGACATATTTCACAAATCTGATGAACGGGGAGATAAAATAGCAAAATAGAGGTTACCGCATCTCTGGAACCGCTTCTGCTGGCGCAACTTGCTAAGCTGGTGAGCGTTTTCAGCTATTTATCGTTATGAGCACTTATGGAATCCTGGAAGGTTAATCTTATCTCCGTCTGGTTCGGCTGCTTTTTTACCGGGCTGGCGATCAGTCAGATCCTGCCATTTTTACCGCTGTATATCTCGCAAATGGGCGTCACTTCGCATGAAGCGCTCTCCATGTGGTCTGGCTTAACCTTCAGTATTACCTTTCTCATCTCCGCGATTGTTTCGCCCATGTGGGGCAGTCTGGCTGACCGTAAAGGCCGCAAACTGATGCTACTGCGCGCATCGCTCGGCATGGCGATCGCGATTTTACTTCAGGCGTTTGCGACCAATGTCTGGCAACTGTTTCTTTTGCGCGGCGTCATGGGGCTTACCTCCGGGTACATTCCTAACGCGATGGCGCTGGTGGCTTCGCAGGTGCCGAGAGAGCGTAGCGGCTGGGCGCTCAGCACGCTTTCCACCGCCCAGATCAGCGGGGTGATCGGCGGGCCGTTAATGGGCGGAGTTATTGCCGATCATATCGGGCTGCGGGCGGTCTTTTTTATTACCGCCACGCTGTTGATGGTGAGCTTTCTGGTAACGCTGTTTTTAATTAAAGAGGGCGTTCGTCCGGCTCTCAAAAAGAGTGAACGACTGAGCGGCAAAGCGGTTTTTGCCTCATTGCCCTATCCGGGTCTGGTGATTAGCCTGTTTTTCACGACGATGGTGATACAGCTCTGTAACGGTTCGATCAGCCCCATCCTGGCGCTGTTTATCAAATCCATGCTGCCGGACAGCACGAACATTGCCTTTTTGAGCGGGTTAATTGCGTCGGTGCCTGGCGTTTCAGCGCTCATTTCCGCCCCCCGCCTTGGCAAACTTGGCGACAGGATCGGGACGGAAAGGATTTTGATGGCGACGCTGGTCTGTGCCGTGGTGCTGTTTTTCGCCATGTCGTGGGTGACGACGCCGTTCCAGTTGGGGGTTCTGCGTTTTCTGTTAGGTTTTGCCGATGGCGCGATGCTGCCTGCCGTACAGACCTTATTGGTGAAGTATTCCAGCGATCGAATAACCGGCCGTATCTTTGGTTATAACCAGTCGTTTATGTATCTCGGAAATGTGGCCGGGCCGTTGATGGGGGCGTCCGTATCGGCGATGGCGGGCTTTCGCTGGGTATTTGTCGCGACGGCGCTCATTGTGCTGGTGAATATCTGGCAACTGGCGATTGCGTTGCGCCGCCGTCACGCTGCCTGAGATCCGCTGTTAATCGTGATCATGTGCAGAAAGCATTCTGTACATGATCCTTTCTTTGCTGCCAAATCCAATGTAGATCACAAATTGACCATTAGTTGTGTAAGAGAACTTCTTTTTTCTACTGTTACGCGTATACAGTTACGCGTAACAGCTATCGAAAAAGAGGTTTTTGATGAAAAGTATTTTTAGTCTTGCAGGTAAACGCGCATTGATTACGGGGTCAGCGCAGGGAATCGGTAATTTGCTGGCAAGGGGACTGGCAGAGCATGGCGCCAGCCTGGTGATTAACGACATTACGCAGCAGCGGGCGGAACAGGCCGCGAGCACACTGACGGCTCTGGGTTATGACGCCGTGGGTTATGGGTTTGATGTCACTCACGCGGCGGAGGTGGAAAAAGCGATTGCGCATATTGAGCAGGAAATTGGGGCGATTGATATTCTCATCAATAATGCCGGTATCCAGCGTCGTTACCCCCTGACGGAATTTCCTGAAGCAGAGTGGGATCGCGTTATTGATGTCAATCAGAAATCCGTCTTCCTTGTTTCTCAACAGGTGGCCAAATATATGATGGCGCGCCGGGAAGGGAAGATTATTAATATTTGTTCCATGCAGAGTGAATTAGGCCGGAAAACAATTACACCCTACGCTGCTTCAAAAGGCGCGGTGAAAATGTTGACGCGAGGAATGTGCGTGGAACTGGCGGAATATAATATTCAGGTTAACGGTATTGCGCCGGGCTATTTTGCCACAGAGATGACGGAAGCACTGGTGAACGACGACGCCTTTTCCGCCTGGCTGTACCAGCGCACGCCTGCCGCGCGTTGGGGAAAGCCGGAGGAGTTGATTGGCGCGGCGGTTTATCTTGCGGCCCCGGCTTCGAATTTTGTTAACGGTCATATTCTCTTCGTCGACGGCGGAATGTTAGCTGCGGTATAGACTCATTATCAAAAGGAATGTGTATGAACGCTCTTGCTAAATTACCAGCCCGGCGCTGGTGGTATTTAATGCCGATTATTTTTATTACTTACAGCTTAGCGTATCTCGATCGCGCCAATTATGGTTTTGCCGCCGCAGCTGGTATTGAAACCGATCTGGGTATTACGAAAGGAACCGCATCCTTAATTGGCGCGCTTTTTTTCCTCGGGTATTTCTTTTTTCAGGTGCCGGGAGCTTTGTACGCCGTTAAACGCAGCGTACGGAAAATGATCTTTTTCAGCCTGATCCTGTGGGGAATATGTGCCGCCGCGACGGGGTTTGTCAGTAATATTCCCATGCTGATGGCGATCCGTTTTACTCTTGGCGTGGTTGAGGCGGCGGTGATGCCAGCCATGCTGATTTATATCAGCAACTGGTTTACGAAAACCGAGCGCTCGCGGGCGAATACCTTTTTGATTCTGGGTAATCCGGTCACCGTGTTGTGGATGTCGATTGTCTCCGGTTATCTGATTCAGGCCTGGGGATGGCGCGAGATGTTCATTATTGAGGGCATCCCGGCGGTACTGTGGGCATTTTGTTGGTGGGTGCTGGTTCGTGATAAACCGGCCGATGCCAGCTGGCTGACGGCGGAGGAAAAAGAGACGCTGCAACAGGCGATGGATCGTGAGCAAACCCATATTAAACCGGTACGTAACTACGGGGAAGCCATGCGCTCGCGTAACGTTGTCATGCTGTGCGCGGTACATGCTTTGTGGAGTATCGGCGTGTATGGATTCATGATGTGGATGCCATCCATCCTGAAATCAGCGGCCCAAATGGATATCGTATCCGTCGGCTGGCTGGCCGCCGTGCCTTATCTGGCGGCGATCTGTCTGATGCTTACCGTGTCGTGGTTATCGGATAAGTTTCAAAACCGTAAGCTGTTTATCTGGCCGTTGCTGCTGATTGCCGCCATCGCTTTCTTATGTTCCTGGCTGTTGGGGAGCAACGCTTTCTGGCTCTCTTATGGATTGCTGGTGGTTGCCGCAGCCTGCATGTACGCACCTTACGGCCCGTTTTTTGCCTTAATTCCTGAACTGTTGCCGCGTAATGTGGCGGGCGTGTCGATGGGCTTAATCAACAGTTTCGGCGCGTTAGGGGCATTCCTCGGCGCATGGCTGGTGGGGTATCTCAATGGCCTGACGGGCGGGCCGGGCGTTTCGTACACCTTTATGGCGATTTCCCTGCTGGCCTCGGTGGTATTGATGTATAACGTGCGCGCTAATCAGGCGCCGTCGTCCACATCCTTACAAACCGGGAAAGCGGTGGGCTAATCCGGTCGGATAAGATGCAGTCCCTCGCTGGCTGTGTTAAGGTTCTCTGCGAATTGATCACGCTGTCTTTCGCAGAGAACTTCATGAAAAACAATCGGATGACCTTGCAGGATATCGCCACGCTGGCTGGGCTAAATAAGATGACGGTAAGCCGTTATCTTCGCGATCCCAATCAGGTCTCGCAGCGTAGCCGCGAGCTGATTTCGAAGATCATGGAGGAGAATAATTATATTCCCAATCGCGCCCCCGAGATTTTGCTTAATGCGCGTAGTAAAACGATCGGGGTGCTGATTCCCTCCTTTCGCAACCAGATTTTTGCCGATGTCCTGGCGGGGATTGAGTCGGTGACTTCCGCTCATCAATACCAGACGCTGATCGCTAATTATGAATATGACCCGGAGCGGGAAGAGCGCGAAGTGCTTAACCTGCTCTCCTACAACATTGATGCGCTGATTCTGACCGGAAAACAACATACTGAACGTATGGTGCAGTATGTGCGCGCCAGCGGTATCCCCGTGGCGGAGTTAATGGATATCACCGAGCATTGTCTGGATATGCAGGTTGGTATTGATAACGAAAAAGCCGCGTGGGATATGACTCAGGCGTTTCTGGAGGCGGGAAAACGCGCCGTGGCGTTTTTCGGCTCAATGGACGACCCGCGTGATGTCAGTCGCTACCGCGGCGTTGAGCGTGCGCTGAGCGAGCAGGGGTTACAGCCTTACCATGTGGTGCCAAAAGCCATTTCGTCACTGGCCTTAGGTCGTCAGTTGTTTTTGCAGACGATGCGCGACAGATCGGATATTAACGCGATTTTTTGCACCAACGACGACTTAGCCGTTGGCGCGCTGCTGGAGTGTCAGTCGCAGCAGATCCCCGTTCCGCAACAGGTTGCTATTGCCGGATTTCATGGCCTGGAAATCGGCCGAGCACGTTTGCAAAAAATAGCGAGCGTGATTACCCCCCGCTACGATATGGGAAGCGTAGCCGCAGATATGCTGATTAAACGTCTGGGCGGAAAAGAGACGCTGGACAGGGTCAATCTGGGATATCAAATATATTATGGCGATACGCTTTAAGTTAAATTCTGGCGTATTTACCATAACTTTAATTTATACAATGGCGTGACTATTTATACCCTGATTTTTTACGGTTGAATTATTTTCTCGCGAGAAACGTTTCGCTCCATTTTGTCAGCGCATTATTTACAGAAAGTCTTTCCTTTATCATAAAAATACTACTTTTACCCTCTAGGCAGTCGTGAACCATAATGATAACGTCAGCATTCCTCGGATAAGGAAATACGGTCATGAAAAATCTCATTTCAGAGTTGTTGCTGAGGCTCGCCCAAAAAGAAGAAGAGTCGAAAGAACTGGTTGCTCAGGTAGAAGCGTTAGAGATTATTGTCACGGCGATGCTGCGTAATATGGCGCAAAATGAGCAGCAGAAGCTCATTCATCAGGTTGAGGATGCGCTCGACGGCGTAAAGCCGGATGCCAGCGTTCCAGATTACGATACGGAATTGCTGCGCCAGTATGTAAAAAAGTTACTGAGGCATCCTCGTAGCTGATCGTATTCAGAGTAAACACTGTCATAACCTTGTCACGTCAGTTACCTATAGTCGCTTTGTTTTTTATTTTACTGTATTTATACCCGTCGTACTTCAGGTTGCATATGTATTGGCTTTCTGTAACCCGAATTATTTAGGGTAGGCACATGGAGAAAATAAAGTGAAACAAAGCGCTATTGCTATTGCCCTGTTACCTCTGCTGTTTACCCCCATTACACATGCCAGGACGTCCGCGATGACGGTGCTGGATAATCGTGCCGCACAGGGAGATATTACCACGCCGGGCGGGGCGCGCCGATTAGCGGGCGATCAAACGGCGGCGCTGCGAGATTCGCTGAGCGATAAACCGGCCAAAAATATTATCCTGCTGATTGGCGACGGTATGGGTGATTCTGAAATCACTGCGGCGCGAAATTATGCGCAAGGGGCCGGCGGCTTTTTTAAAGGAATTGATGCTTTACCGTTGACCGGGCAATACACTCATTACGCGCTGGATAAAGAAACGGGCAAACCGGATTACGTCACAGACTCCGCCGCGTCGGCAACGGCGTGGTCGACGGGAGTTAAAACCTATAACGGCGCGTTAGGCGTCGATATCCACGAAAAAGATCACACCACGATCCTGGAGATGGCCAAAGCGGCAGGTCTGGCGACGGGCAACGTCTCGACCGCAGAATTACAGGATGCGACACCCGCCGCGTTAGTCTCCCATGTAACCTCACGCAAATGCTACGGCCCCAGCCTTACCAGCACTCTTTGCCCGACAAACGCGCTGGAGAAGGGTGGAAAAGGGTCGATCACCGAGCAACTGCTGAATACGCGGGCGGACGTTACGCTTGGTGGCGGCGCGGCCACCTTTGCTGAAATGGCGACAGCAGGCGAATGGCAGGGGAAAACGCTGCGTGAGCAGGCGCTGGCGCGGGGATATCAGCTGGTGAACGATGCCGACTCGCTGAAGGCGGTAACGGCGGCAAATCAGGATAAGCCGCTGCTGGGCTTGTTCTCCGACGGCAACATGCCGGTTCGCTGGGAAGGCCCGAAAGCCTCTTATCACGGCAACCTTGAACAACCTGCGGTGACCTGCAAGGCAAACCCGCAGCGCGATGATACCGTGCCTACGCTGGCGCAAATGACGGACAAAGCGATTGAGCTGTTGAGTAAGAATGAAAAAGGTTTCTTCTTGCAGGTTGAAGGCGCGTCCATCGATAAACAGGATCACGCCGCCAACCCATGCGGGCAGATTGGCGAAACGGTCGATCTGGACGAAGCCGTACAGCGTGCGCTCGCATTCGCTAAAAAAGAGGGCAATACCCTGGTTGTGGTGACTGCCGATCATGCGCATTCCAGCCAGATTATCGCGCCGGAAAGCAAAGCGCCGGGACTGACGCAGGCGTTAAATACCAAAGATGGCGCGGTGATGGTCATCAGCTACGGCAACTCGGAAGAGGAGTCGCAGGAACATACCGGCAGCCAGTTGCGCATTGCCGCATACGGCCCGCATGCGGCGAATGTCGTCGGATTAACGGACCAGACCGATCTGTTCTACACCATGAAAGCGGCGTTGGGACTGAAGTAAACGGACTCCTGACGGCAATACTTTTGCCGTCAGGTGGTATTTTCGTCGTCAGCAGCCAGACTTAGAGTTAGCCTCCTTCGGTTACGGCGCACGTAACCAGAAGGATGACGTGTAGTGTCAACACTCACAGAAGGATGGTGCTATGAAAATAACATTACTGGTTACCCTGCTGTTTGGGCTGGTTTTTTTAACCGCCGTCGGCGCTGCCGAGAAGACATTAACCCCGCAACAACAGCGTATGACGAGCTGCAATCAGCAGGCGACGGCGCAGGCGTTAAAAGGGGATGCGCGTAAGACCTACATGAGCGATTGCCTGAAAAACAGTAAATCTGCCCCTGGTGAGAAAAGCCTGACGCCGCAGCAACAGAGAATGCGTGAGTGCAACCAGCAGGCGACGGATCAGTCGCTGAAAGGCGACGATCGCAGCAAGTTTATGAGTGCCTGTCTGAAAAAATCCGCATAGTGCTAACGGGTGAGCTGAGAAAATCACTCACCCGAAATTTCATACTTCCTTCACAATCCCCCTCTCTATAATTTGGGAAAATTGTTTCAGAATGTTCCCAAAAAATAATGAATGATGAAAACTTTTACAAAAAAGCGGTCGCACAGAGTGAGCCACCTCACTCTCCTCAAAATGACCATCAACGCTCCGGGCTGCGATTCGCCAGGCGGGTGAGACTGCCGCGTGCGGTAGGACTGGGATGGATGTTTCTCCCGATCGCCGCCGTACTGGCTTCACAACCGATTGCGGGAGGATGGTGGTTGTTTCTGGTCGGCTGGTCTTTCGTCTGGCCGCATCTGGCGTGGCAGCTGGCGAGTAAAGCCATCGATCCTTTAAGCCGGGAAATATACAACTTAAAGGCGGACGCCATTCTTGCTGGCGTCTGGGTTGGGGTGATGGGCGTCAACGTGCTGCCCTCCACGGCTCTGCTGATGATGATGTGTATGAATTTGATGGGCGCGGGAGGGCTGCGGCTCTTTATTGCCGGTATGGTGTTAATGGTTGTGTCATGTCTGGTGACGTTACAGCTGACCGGAATTACCGTGGCTTTTCGCAGCGCGCCGCTGGAGTGGTGGTTCTCCCTGCCGGTGATTGTGATTTATCCCTTGCTGTTTGCCTGGGTGAGTTACCAGACGGCGACTAAGCTGGCGGAACATAAACGCAGGCTACAGGTGATGAGCATGCGGGATGGCATGACCGGGGTCTATAACCGGCGTCACTGGGAAATATTGTTGCGTAATGAATTTGATAACTGTCGCCGCTACCACCGGGACGCCACGTTGCTCATCATCGATATCGATCACTTTAAGAGCATTAACGATACCTGGGGGCACGATGTCGGAGATGAGGCGATTATTGCCCTGACGCGCCAGTTGCAGATGACGCTGCGCGGCAGCGATGTGATAGGACGTTTTGGCGGCGACGAGTTTGCGGTGATCATGTGCGGTACGCCAGCGGATAACGCGATTGCCGCGATGTCGCGGGTTCATGAGCGATTAAACGCGTTACGCCTGCCGTGCGCGCCACAGGTTATTTTGCGCATCAGCGTGGGCGTTGCGCCATTGACCACGCAAATCGGACACTACCGGGAATGGCTGAAATCGGCGGATATGGCGCTTTATAAAGCAAAGAACGCCGGACGTAACCGTACAGAAGTGGCGGCCTGACGTCCGGCAACTGGCTCAGGATTTACTGAGTTTCTCTGATTTTTCCATACACTTCGCCATCGCTTCGATAATCGACGCCCGGAACCCTCGTTCCTCCAGCACCCGAACGGCTTCAATGGTCGTCCCGCCAGGCGAACACACCATATCTTTCAGTTCACCCGGATGTTTACCCGTTTCGAGCACCATTTTGGCGGAGCCCATTACGGCCTGCGCGGCGAATTTATAGGCCTGCGCGCGAGGCATTCCGCCCAGCACCGCGGCATCGGCCATCGCCTCAATAAACATGAAGACGTAAGCCGGAGCGGAACCACTGACCCCAACGACGGGGTGGATCATCGACTCGGCAATCACTTCCGCTTCGCCAAAGCAGCGGAAAATGTTCAGCACGTCAGCGGTATCTTCCGGCGTGACCAGCGCATTTGGCGTTATGGAGGTCATGCCCGCGTTGACTAAAGACGGCGTGTTTGGCATCGCGCGAACAATTTTGCGATCGTGCCCCAGCGCGCGCGCCAGCTGATCGAGCGTGACCCCCGCAGCGATAGAGACGACTAATGAGTCCTTGTTCAGGCTGGAGCTGATTTCGCTCAGCACTTTAATCATGATGCCCGGCTTCACGGCGCCGAAAACGATATCCGCAACCTGCGCGACGTCCTGCGCACTCTGCGCCGCATTGATGCCGTACCGATCGTGCAGCGCGGCGACGTTATCCGGGGACGGGGTATAGACCCAGATTTGCCCGGGGAGAACCTGACCGCTGGCAATCAGGCCGCCCAGAATGGCTTTTCCCATATTACCGCAACCGATAAAACCGATTTTCTTCTCCATTTCGTCACTCCCTATGCGTATTTTTAGTTGGGGTTATTAGCTTAACGTGGATTGAAAGTCTCATGAAGGAGAAACAGCACTTTGACGGAAGACAAAAGCACGAGACAATAGACGATTGCACATGAGCCTGGAGCGGTTATGACAATATGGGTGGATGCGGATGCGTGTCCAAATGTGATTAAAGAGATTCTGTACCGTGCGTCTGAACGTATGCAGATGCCGCTTATTCTGGTGGCGAACCAGAATTTACGCGTACCGCCTTCGCGTTTTATCCGTACACTGCGCGTACCCGCCGGATTTGATGTCGCTGACAACGAGATTGTGCGTCAGTGCGAAGCCGGAGATTTGGTCATTACGGCGGATATCCCGCTGGCCTCTGAAGTGCTGGAAAAAGGGGCGGCGGCGCTGAATCCACGCGGCGAACGCTATACGGAGTCAACGATCCGCGAACGCCTGACAATGCGTGACTTTATGGATACCCTGCGCGCCAGCGGGATTCAGACGGGCGGGCCGGACAGCCTTTCTCCGCGCGATCGCCAGCATTTCGCCGCCGAGCTGGATAAGTGGTGGCTGGAAGTCCAGCGCAGAACGCGCTAAATGTAATGTTATTTTTACACTTTGCTGCTGATGATTTCTTGTTATAGTAAGCGCGTACAAACTTTCACGGTTTTTGTGGAATGATTTATTTACATTTAACGATGTACTAGTTTGGTGGTATGATTATTACTTTGATGACATCAGATCCCGCACCTTTGCGGCTCTCTGGGGAAAGCCCGCTATGACGCAACCTCTCTTTCTTGTTGGCCCTCGCGGCTGTGGTAAAACAACAACCGGTATGGCGCTTGCGCAGGCAGTGGATTTCCAGTTTGTCGATACCGATCGGTGGTTGCAATCGCACGTCCAGATGACGGTTGCGGAAATTGTTGACCGGGAAGGGTGGGACAGCTTTCGCGCCAGAGAAACAGCAGCGCTGAAGGCGGTTACCGCGCCGTCAACGGTGGTTGCGACGGGGGGAGGGATCATCCTCACCGAATACAATCGTCGCTATATGCGCGAAAATGGCATTGTGATTTATTTAAGCGCGCCAGTGTCCACGCTGGTGAACCGGCTGGAGGCCGCGCCAGAAGAGGGACTGCGCCCGACGCTAACCGGCAAGCCCTTAAGTGAAGAGGTGCAGGAAGTGCTTGAGCAGCGCGACGCGCTGTATCGTGAAGCCGCGCATTACATCATCGATGCGAGCCATGCCCCTGACCAGGTTGTTTCTGAAATTCTTGCGGCGTTGTCGCAGGCGGCGCAACGATTGCAGGGCGGCGTCTATAATTAAAGTTCATCCAGTAAAAAGGAAGAACTATGCCAACAAAACCGCCTTATCCCCGGGAAGCGTATATCGTCACCGTTGAGAAAGGAACGCCAGGTCAGACGGTGACCTGGTATCAGCTCCGCGCCGACTATCCCGAACCTAACGCACTGATCAGCGAGCATCCTTCCGCGCAGGAAGCGATGGATGCCAAAACGCGCTATGAAGATCCCGATAAAAGCTGATAAATCCTGACGTGTGGAACGCCCGGCAAGGCGCCTGAGTCACGTCACAACGTACTTGCATCACACTTTTCACTCATTGCCGCATTCTGCTAAAACTGAAAATTAAACGATAACAATATACTACTGGAGTGATTTGGAATCTTTACATAATGCATTGCCGATCTCCTGCTACGCTTTTCTGCATTTGTAGCGCAGGGCAGGTAAGTGTTCAGGCATTTACCCGGGAATTAACGACGAAGTAAAAAGAAGGTGGAACAGAAAATGAGTGCGTCGTTGGCTATCCTCACGATCGGCGTTGTGCCAATGAGCGAAGTGCTGCCGCTTCTGACGGAGTATATCGATGAGCAACATATTACCCATCATAGTCTGTTGGGTGAGATCAGCCGTGAAGAGGTGTTGGCGGAGTACGCCGTCGAGGCCGGAGACGATCCGCTATTAACGTTGCTCAGCGATAACCAAATCGTCCATGTTTCGCGCCAGAAAGTGGAGCGCGACCTGCAAAGTATTATCGAAGTGCTGGATAACCAGGGCTACGATGTCATTTTATTGATGAATACCGCCGCGATTAACAGTATGACCGCGCGTAACACGATCCTGCTGGAGCCGTTGCGTATTATCCCGCCGTTAGTGGCGTCGATTGTTGATGGCCACCAGGTGGGCGTGATTGTGCCGGTTGAAGAGTTACTGGATGTGCAGGCGAGAAAATGGCAGGTCTTACAACGTCCTCCGGTCTTTTCTTTGGCGAATCCCGTGCAGGGATCGGAACAACAACTGATTGATGCCGGTAAAGATTTGCTGGAACAGGGCGCGGATGTGATCATGCTGGATTCCATTGGATTTAATCAGCGTCATCGTGATTTATTGCAAAGAGCGCTGGATGTTCCGGTCTTGCTCTCTAATGTATTGATTGCACGGCTGGCTTCGGAATTACTCGGTTAATTTTGCGTGACAGGCAGAAGGTCGCGACCCTATATTGGTGCTTAACGTAACCATGAGAAAGGGCCAGTTTATGCTACAAAGTAACGAATACTTTTCCGGCAAAGTGAAATCGATCGGCTTTACCAGCAGCAGTACTGGTCGCGCCAGTGTCGGCGTGATGGCGGAAGGCGAATATGCCTTTAGCACTGCCGCGCCGGAGGAGATGACGGTGGTCAGTGGCGCGTTGAACGTACTGCTTCCGGGGGAAACCGAGTGGAAAGTCTACGCGGCGGGCGAGGTGTTTAACGTCCCTGGCCAAAGTGAGTTCCATTTGCAGGTGGCTGAACCGACGTCCTATCTTTGCCGCTATTTATAATGGCGCTTCCCTCTCCCGGCGGAGAGGGAATATTCACTTAGCGTTGCGCTTCGCCGCCCAGACCTTCAACCAGGCTTTGAATTAACGCCGCCAGCTCACCCGTCATCAGAATGAAATCGGCATCAAAACGCTGAGCGTAGTCTTCGCGATCGATATCTTCGTTTTGATCGCGCAGTTCATCGCTGAACTTCAGGCGTTTGATCGAACCGTCATCGCAGATCAAGAACTGAATGCGCTGCTGCCAGTCGAGCGCCAGTTTCGTGACCACTTTACCCGCTTCAATGTGCACGGCGATCTCGTCGCTGACCAGATCCTGTTTCTTCGCGCGGATCACGCCGCCGTCTTCCAGCATTGCTTTCAGCTCTGCTTCGTCCAGCAACTGGAATCCCTGCGCCACCGTACCGGAACGCACCCATTCGGTGAGCGTCAGCTCGATAGGATTTTCCAGCGCCAGCGGAACCACCGGCAGCGAGCCGAGGCTTTTACGCAGCAACGCCAGCGTATCTTCCGCTTTTTTAGCGCTTGCGCAATCGACCATGATCAGACCGTTAACGGTGTCGATCCACATCATTGTCTGACTAAAACGGCTAAAGGCGCGCGGCAGCAGTGAGTGCAGCACTTCATCTTTCAGCGAGTCTTTTTCCGTTTTTTTCAGCTTGCGCCCCTGGTCAGCCTCCAGTTTGGCGATTTTCGCTTCCAGCGCTTGCTTGATCACCGGCGACGGCAGAATCTTCTCTTCTTTGCGCGCGCAGATAATAATTTGGCCATTGGCAGTATGCGTTAACGCATCGCTGTGCGAGCCCATTGGCGGAACCCAGCCCATTTTTGCCATATCCTGGCTGCCGCAAGGGGTAAACGTCATCGAGGCTAGCTGTTTTTCCATCTCCTCGGCGCGCAACGAAATATCGCGGCTAAGACGGTAAACCATTAAATTTTTGAACCACAGCATGATAATTTCCACGGCCTTGTCGTTAAATCCAGCGGGTATAATAACGAATTGTCGGCGGGCTTGCATTGCCAACCAGAACACCCGCCTCTACTCTGTTGATATTCCCTAAAAATGAGGAGCGATGTGTGCGTATAGGTATCGATTTAGGCGGCACGAAAACGGAAGTGATTGCGCTCGGCGATGCGGGGGAACAGCTGTTTCGCCATCGTCTGCCTACGCCGCGGGATGATTATCGACAAACGATAGAGACCATCGCTTCGCTGGTCGAGATGGCGGAAAAGGCGACGGGCCAGACGGGTACGGTAGGGATGGGTATTCCAGGTTCGATCTCGCCCTATACCGGCGTGGTAAAGAACGCTAACTCAACCTGGCTTAACGGTCAGCCGTTCGATAAAGATTTGAGTGCGCGTTTGCAGCGGGAAGTGCGCCTGGCGAACGACGCCAACTGCCTGGCGGTGTCCGAAGCGGTGGATGGCGCGGCGGCCGGAGCGCAGACCGTTTTTGCGGTGATCATCGGTACCGGGTGCGGGGCTGGCGTGGCGCTGAACGGTCGGGCGCATACCGGCGGCAACGGTACGGCAGGCGAGTGGGGGCACAATCCCTTGCCGTGGATGGATGAAGATGAACTGCGCTACCGTGAAGAAGTGCCCTGCTATTGTGGCAAACAAGGCTGCATTGAAACCTTTATCTCAGGAACCGGGTTTGCCACGGATTACCATCGTCTGAGTGGTCATCCGCTGAAAGGGAATGACATTATCCGTCTGGTTAACGAGCAGGACGCGCTGGCGGAACGGGCGCTTAGCCGTTATGAACTGCGCCTGGCGAAATCGTTAGCCCATGTGGTCAACATCCTCGACCCGGACGTTATCGTGTTAGGCGGCGGGATGAGCAATGTCGACCGGTTGTACAACACCGTGCCATCGTTGATTAAACCGTTTGTTTTTGGCGGCGAATGCGAAACGCCGGTTCGTAAGGCGTTACATGGCGATTCCAGCGGCGTTCGCGGCGCGGCATGGTTGTGGCCGCAGGAGTAATCGTTTTTTGCCGGATATGCCCGGTGGCGCTACGCTTACCGGGCCTACAACGTGCTCCCTGTAGGCCGGATAAGGCGGTGACGCCGCCATCCGGCAGAACAACCGTTATTCCACAGCAAACATCTTATCCAGTTTGCTGTAACCCAGCCCGTTGATTTTCTTCACCTTAATTTGCACAGGAATGCGTTCTTTCATCGCTTCCACATGGCTTATTACGCCAATCGTCTTACCGGTGGCATTCAGCGCGTCCAGGGCATCCAGCGCGGTATCCAGCGTTTCGCTGTCCAGCGTGCCGAACCCTTCATCAAGGAACAGGGAGTCGATGCGCGTTTTGTGGCTGACCAGATCGGACAACGCCAGCGCCAGCGCCAGACTGACCAGGAAACTTTCGCCGCCCGACAGCGTGCGGGTATCGCGAACGGCATCCGCTTGCCAGGTATCGACAACCTCCAGTTCCAGCGCTTCGCTGGCCTTGCGCTGGAGCAGGTAACGACCATGCAGGCGAGTCAGCTGATTGTTCGCCAGCCAGACCAGGTTATCCAGCGTCAGTCCCTGAGCAAATTTGCGGAATTTATCGCCCTCTTTAGAGCCGATTAACGCGTTCAGATAACCCCAGTCCTCCACCTGCTGCGAGGCGTTTTCAATCTCCAGCATCAGAGACTGCTGCTGTTGGCGGTTATCCGCATCCTGTTTGAGTTGCTGGCGGATCTCCCCCTGACGCGTCGTATTGTCCCGCAGTTGTCCGGTTAATTGCGTCACGGCCTGCTGAATGTGTTCAGGTGTGAGCGTGAGATCCAGCCCCTCGGGCGGATGTTGTTGATGTTCTGCCAGCGCCTGGTTCGCCTGAGCGGCTAAGGCCTGCGCCTGCTGTAACTGGTTTTCCAGCGCCTGGCGATGTTGTTCGAGGCGGGCGATGGCCTCATCATCCAGTAGCGCGGCAAGGAAGGCGGCGCGATCGTCAAATACGCTGGCCTTGAGCGCGGCCTCAAAGTGCGCCTGCGCCTGTGCTACCCGCTGCATTTCCTGCGCTTCCTGCTGCTGCAAGGTCTGCCACTGGCTCTGTAGCGAAACGCAATCATCATGTACCTGCCGCCAGTTATCCAGCGCCACGCGCTCATCGCTCTCCGGGAGAATATCTGTTTCCGGTAGTGTCTCCAGCAGGGGAGTCAACTGCGCGATGCGCGTTTGTAGCTCACCCAGTTCCGTCTGGCGCTGTTGCCATGTTTGCGCATCATCCGCGCGGGCGTTTAACCACGACGCTTCTTCTCCGTCGGCGGGCAGGGATAACCCGTAGCGGCGCAGTTCAGACAGCAGCGTAGTTTGACGCTGGTCGATTTGCTGCTGAAATTGCGTAACCTGCCCGGTATGGGCGGCGATCTGCGCCTGCAACATATGGCGCTGGCTGAGCTGATACAGCTGTTGTTCATAGTCCTGCCGGGCGGTCAGCCACGGTGAAATATCGTCCTGAGGGTGCAGCGTAACTTTCAGCGCGTCACACAGCGTCTGCCATTCTTGAGTGAGCGCTTGCTCCTCTTTTACCAGTGCCTGCGCTTCGCTTTCGTCGCGGTGTAGCTGCTGCGTTAATGTTTCCAGTTGCCCGCGTAAGGCGGCGCCTTCTTCCGCCAGCGTCTTGACCTCTTTTTCCAGTGCATCGCGCCGCGCCTGATTCACGCCGGGTTCGAGTGCCTGATAGGATGCAATCGCCGGATGCGAGGTCGATCCGCAGAGCGGGCATGGCTGGCCGGATTGCAGCAGCGCTCGCTGGCTTTCCAGATCTTTGATGCGCGCCTCCTGCTCGCAAATCGTTTTCACATCCATGAACTGCTGATTTTTTTCTTTATATTTCTGTCGCTTATCCTCCAGTGCCGCATTGCGTCGGGCCAACTCCTGCTGACTATTCTGGATCGCAGTTTGCAGTTGTTCCCGTCGTTTTTGCTTAGGCGCTATCTGCCCATGCAGGCTGGCGAGACGCTGACGCAGCGGCTGCTGCTGCGTATGCTGCGCCAGCGCTGCCGTAGCCTCTTCTGGCGTAAGCGTCAGAGGATTCGGTGGAAGCGCGTCACGCTTGCGGATATCGCTTGCACACTGCTGCTGCCATTTAAGCAACTGCGCTTTATCGCTGGACTGTTGAGCAAACAGCGCACGCCAGCCTGCCAGTTCACTGCTCCACAAGCGGAAGCGTTCATGTTCGGTGAGCCACCCGGTCAGCGTCTGCATGGTGGCGCGCAGTTCGGCGGATTGTTGTTGAGCGCTGTGTCGAATGCGGCTGCGCAGGTGTAATACGCTTTGTAAGCGAGTATTTACTTCCTGAATTTGCTGGCGTGTGCGCCCGGCGGCAGCGGTTTGTTCCTCAATGCGTTCCCAGTGTGGGCGTAACTGCCGGGCAGGATGCGCCAGCTTCAGCGCGGCCAGCTGCGGCTGCGCGTTTTCCTGTTCTTCCTGGGCGACCCGCAGCGCCTGCTGGCGGCGATTCATTTCAGCCTGCAACTCATTCTGACGGGTCAGCCAGTGCAGATGTTGCTGGTGAAGCTGCTGGCGGGCGAGCAGCTGTTTTTCTTCGTCAGTGAGCGCCTGCAAACTTTCATTGAGGGAATGCTGCTGCTCCGGCGCTAACAGCGAGACGCCGCTGGCCTGCGCCTGAAGCTTTTCCAGGTCGGTGCGGGCGGTCTTGTGCTTTTCAAACACCAGCGCGGAGATCTGCCCGTAGATTTCGGTTCCGGTCAGCTCTTCCAGAAGCTCGGCGCGCTCTTTCGGCTTCGCATTGAGAAACGCAGCGAACTGCCCCTGCGACAGCAGCATGGAGCGGGTAAAGCGTCCGTAATCCAGCCCGGTGAGCGATGCCGTCATCTCCAGCTTATCTTTGACCTTATCGGCGAGGATTTTTCCGTCGGCGCAGCGCGCCAGCTCCACACGCGGCACTTGCAGGTTTCCGTCCGGCTGATTGCGGGCGCGGTTCTGGCTCCAGAAAGCGCGGTAAGACTCGCCTTTAACCTCGAACTCCACTTCGGCGAGGCATTCGGCCGTATCGCGGGTCATCAGATCGTTTTGCGATTGCGAAACGGTGCTCAGGCGCGGCGTCTCGTGATAGAGCGCAAGACAGATGGCGTCGAGCAGCGTGGTTTTCCCCGCGCCGGTCGGCCCGGTGATGGCAAACAGCCCGTTGCTGGCAAAAGGTTCTGCCGTGAAATCGACTTTCCATTCTCCCTTCAGGGAGTTGAGGTTTTTCAAGCGCAGACTGAGAATCTTCATGCGTCATGCTCCCCGGCCAGCGAATGTAGGGTGGTGGTAAAAAGCTGCGTCAGACGTTCACGCTGGGGTTCATCCAGCTCTTCCAGCGCCAGACGGCGGGTAAAAACGTCTTCCACGCGCAGTTCGCTCAGGGTTTCACGTCGTTCGTTAGCCATAATGCGTTCGCGATTTTCCCGACTGCGGCGCACCAGTAAAACCTCAACGGGCAGCGACTCCGTTAATGCCTGAATTTTGCGCTGCATATCGTGAAGGTATTCGTCAGTGGTGATTTCAATATCCAGCCAGACGGGAGGCTCCTGGTGAGCATCGCGCCATTGCTCAAGTTGTTCGGTGATGGAGGCCAGATCGCCTTTCAGCACCGCCAGCGGTTGAGTGACGGGAACGGTGAGGTTCTCTACTTGATGTAATTTGCCGTTTGCAAAACTGACCAGATGGACGCATTTGCTTTTGCCGCACTCATCAAAGCTCAGCGCGATCGGAGAGCCGCAGTAGCGGATGTGTTCCGTGCCGCCAATGATCTGCGCCCGGTGAATGTGTCCCAGCGCGATATAATCGGCAGGAGGGAAGTTTTGCGCCGGGAAAGCATCCAGCGTGCCAATATAGATGTCACGTACCGCGTCACTTTTACTGGCGCCAACGGTGGTCAGGTGCCCGGTGGCGATAACCGGCAGAGTTTGATCGCCGTCGCCGCGCAGCTTACAGGCTTCCTGATACTGTTGTTGGTAATAATCCGTGATCGCCCCGAGCAGATGCTGCTGTTTTTCATTGCCCGAAAGCCCCGCCTGGCTGGTGATGATGTCGCGCGGGCGTAAAAACGGAATCGGGCAAAGCACGGCGCCCGGCGTGCCGTCGCGACGGTAAAGGTACTGCGGCGCGTGGCCTGCGCTGGCGACCACGGTGGTGTTGAGAAACGCCAGAATATCGCGGGATTCGTTGAGCGTGGCGACGGAGTCATGGTTTCCGGCCAGCACCACCAGATGACAGCCGGTTTGCTGTAAATTGACAACAAACCGGTTATACAACTCGCGGGCATAGCTTGGCGGCGATCCTGTATCAAAAATGTCACCCGCGACAATAATCGCATCCACCTGGTGAGATTGCGCGGTTTCCAGCAGCCAGTCGAGAAACGCCTGGTGCTCGGCGGCGCGGCTTTTGCTGTAGAAGTTTTGTCCCAGATGCCAGTCAGAGGTGTGAAGGATGCGCATAACGGTTCCATGACGAAAAAGCGTGGGCAGGATTATAACCCGTCGGGAACGGTAATATCTTGTTTCGTGACTGTCATAAATCAATAACCTGAGCCGAATGTCGACTATCTTTTTCATAAATCTGTCATAAATCTGACGCATAATGGCGCCGCATTGATGACAACGACTTATTTAAACAGGGCAAATCATGGCGAGACGTATTCTGGTCGTAGAAGATGAAGCTCCAATTCGTGAAATGGTCTGCTTCGTGCTCGAGCAAAATGGCTTTCAGCCAGTAGAAGCCGAAGATTATGACAGTGCTGTGAACCAACTGAATGAACCCTGGCCGGATTTAATCCTCCTTGACTGGATGTTGCCCGGCGGGTCGGGCCTTCAGTTTATTAAACACCTCAAGCGTGAAGCGATGACCCGGGATATCCCTGTGGTTATGCTGACGGCAAGAGGCGAAGAGGAAGACCGCGTGCGCGGGCTGGAAACCGGGGCGGATGACTATGTCACCAAGCCGTTTTCCCCTAAAGAGCTGGTGGCGCGTATCAAAGCTGTGATGCGCCGCATTTCGCCGATGGCGGTAGAAGAGGTGATTGAGATGCAGGGGCTTAGTCTCGATCCAACCTCGCACCGCGTGATGACCGGGGAAAATCCGCTCGATATGGGGCCGACCGAATTTAAATTGTTACACTTCTTTATGACGCACCCTGAGCGCGTCTACAGTCGCGAGCAGCTCCTCAACCATGTCTGGGGAACGAATGTGTATGTTGAAGACCGTACGGTCGATGTACATATTCGTCGTTTGCGTAAAGCGCTGGAGCACAGCGGTCACGATCGTATGGTGCAAACGGTACGCGGAACCGGGTATCGCTTTTCGACCCGTTTTTAATACCTTGCCGCCAGACCGGCATCTCGGTGTGGCGGGCGGGTTTACTATTCTGAAGGGAGTGTGACGCGTGCTGGAACGGCTGTCATGGAAAAGGCTGGTGCTGGAGCTGATCCTCTGCTGCATCCCCGCTTTTATCCTCAGTGCTTTTTTTGGTTATCTGCCCTGGTTTTTACTGGCGTCGGTAACGGGATTGCTGATCTGGCATTTCTGGAATTTATTGCGCCTCTCCTGGTGGCTGTGGGTCGATATGAGTATGACGCCGCCGCCGGGACGCGGGAGCTGGGAGCCGCTGCTGTACGGTCTGCACCAGATGCAGTTGCGTAATAAAAAGCGGCGTCGCGAACTGGGAAACCTGATTAAGCGCTTTCGCAGCGGGGCGGAATCCCTCCCCGACGCGGTGGTGCTGACAACCGAAGACGGCGGGATTTTCTGGTGTAACGGACTGGCACAACAGGTGCTTGGGCTGCGCTGGCCGGACGACAACGGGCAAAACATTCTGAACCTGCTGCGCTACCCGGAATTTACGCAGTATCTCAAAACACGCGATTTTATCCGGCCGCTCAACCTGGTGCTCAACACCGGACGGCATCTGGAGATCCGCGTGATGCCCTATACCGATCAGCAACTGTTGATGGTCGCGCGCGACGTGACGCAGATGCACCAGCTTGAAGGCGCGCGGCGCAATTTCTTCGCAAACGTCAGCCATGAACTACGCACGCCGCTCACCGTCTTGCAGGGCTATCTGGAGATGATGCAGGAGCAGCCTCTGGAAGGCGCGACGCGGGAGAAGGCGCTGCATACGATGCGTGAGCAAACGCACCGGATGGAAGGACTGGTGAAACAACTGCTGACGCTGTCGAAAATTGAGGCGGCGCCCGCGCTGTTGTTGAACGAAAGGGTGGATGTGCCGATGATGCTGCGCGTTGTTGAGCGTGAGGCGCAAGCGCTCAGCCAGCAGAAACACACCTTTACGTTTGAAGTGGATGCCCGGCTGAGCGTATTGGGCAACGAAGAACAGTTGCGCAGCGCGATTTCGAACCTGGTCTATAACGCGGTGAATCACACGCCTGCGGGAACGCATATTACCGTGCGCTGGCAGCATGTAACCCACGGTGCGGAGTTCAGCGTGGAAGATAACGGGCCGGGGATTGCGCCTGAGCATATTCCGCGTCTGACGGAGCGTTTCTACCGTGTGGACAAAGCGCGGTCGCGGCAAACCGGGGGAAGCGGATTAGGTCTGGCGATTGTGAAACATGCGCTGAATCATCACGAGAGTCGATTGATTATCGACAGTTCGCCGGGTAAAGGGACGCGCTTCAGCTTTGTGCTGCCGGAACGATTAATTGCCAAAAATTGCGCTTAATTGTGGTTCGTAAGGTTAGCTTTCCATAAGCCAGCGGATGCTGGCTTATTTTCTTTGCAGTAAAGAAGACTCCGCTGAATTTTTCAACGTCTGATGCTTTTTTGTTCGCATGATTAGCCATGACTTTTTCTTATAGATAGCGTTTTGTACTGGTTGCTAATTTCATATCGCTATATTCTTCTGGTTTTTGGATCTCACCTTGCTTTAAAACGTTATAAGCGTTTAAATTGCGCTCCAGATGCTGTCATACCGACTGCATTTACGCGGTAAATCGAAAAACTATTCTTCGCCGCGCCAGCCCAGGAGCATATCCCGCTGGAATTGCTTAAAAATGCCGCTGTATCGTCCCGCAGGGAAGGGCAGAAAATTTAACGTTTTCAACACCACATCCACAGGCAGTAAAACTTTATGACCCATCAGTTAAAATCGCGCGATATTATCGCTCTGGGCTTTATGACATTTGCGCTGTTCGTTGGCGCAGGCAATATTATCTTTCCGCCGATGGTCGGTTTGCAGGCAGGCGAACACGTCTGGACTGCGGCGTTCGGCTTTCTGATTACTGCCGTTGGTCTTCCGGTACTTACCGTTGTGGCGCTGGCGAAAGTCGGCGGTGGCGTTGATAGCCTGAGCACCCCGATTGGTAAAGTGGCTGGCGTTCTGCTGGCGACCGTCTGTTATCTGGCGGTGGGGCCGTTATTCGCAACGCCGCGTACGGCGACCGTCTCCTTTGAAGTCGGGATTGCGCCGCTGACCGGCGATTCCGCACTGCCGCTGTTTATCTACAGCCTGGTGTATTTCGCCATTGTGATTCTGGTATCGCTCTATCCGGGCAAGCTGCTGGACACGGTGGGTAACTTCCTGGCGCCGCTGAAAATCATCGCGCTGATTATTCTCTCCGTTGCGGCAATCATCTGGCCTGCCGGCCCGATTAGCGACGCGATGGACGCCTACCAGAACGCGGCGTTCTCTAATGGCTTTGTGAATGGCTATCTGACGATGGATACGCTGGGCGCAATGGTGTTTGGTATCGTTATCGTCAATGCGGCGCGCTCGCGCGGCGTTAAAGAAGCGCGTCTGCTGACCCGTTATACCGTCTGGGCGGGCCTGATGGCGGGTGTGGGTTTGACGTTGCTGTATCTTGCGCTGTTCCGTCTGGGATCGGATAGCGCGACGCTGGTCGATCAATCTGCTAACGGCGCGGCAATCCTGCACGCTTACGTTCAGCATACCTTCGGCGGCGCGGGTAGCCTGCTGCTGGCGGCGCTGATTTTCATCGCCTGTCTGGTGACGGCGGTTGGCCTGACCTGCGCATGTGCGGAGTTCTTTGCGCAGTACGTCCCACTCTCTTATCGCACGCTGGTGTTTATTCTGGGCGGCTTCTCAATGGTGGTATCGAATCTGGGTCTGAGCCATCTGATTCAGATTTCTATTCCGGTGCTGACAGCCATCTATCCGCCGTGTATCGCACTGGTTGTATTAAGCTTTACCCGCTCATGGTGGCATAATTCTTCCCGCGTCATTGCTCCGGCGATGTTTATCAGCCTGGTTTTTGGTATCCTTGACGGGATTAAAGCCTCTGCGATTGGTGACATCTTACCGGCCTGGACCCAGCGTTTACCGCTGGCGGAACAGGGGCTGGCGTGGTTGATGCCAACAGTGGTGATGGTTGTTCTGGCAATTATCTGGGATCGCGCCGCAGGTCGACAAGTGACCTCCAGCGCTCACTAAGATCACTGACAGTATGTTTTAACCACGGGGCTACAGGCCCCGTGGTTTTTTTATTATTTTGATGGGTTCGGAATTGATGGAAAGCAATAACAAGCTAAAGCGTGGGCTGAGCACCCGGCACATTCGCTTTATGGCATTGGGATCGGCAATTGGCACCGGATTATTTTATGGCTCGGCAGACGCCATCAAAATGGCCGGGCCAAGCGTGTTGCTGGCCTACATTATCGGCGGGGTCGCGGCGTACATTATTATGCGCGCGCTGGGCGAAATGTCCGTGCATAACCCCGCCGCCAGCTCGTTCTCGCGCTATGCGCAGGAAAACCTCGGCCCGCTCGCCGGTTACATTACCGGCTGGACTTACTGTTTTGAAATTCTGATTGTCGCCATTGCCGACGTGACCGCCTTCGGTATCTATATGGGAGTCTGGTTCCCTACGGTGCCGCACTGGATCTGGGTGCTGAGCGTGGTGCTACTTATCTGCGCCATCAACCTGATGAGCGTGAAGGTATTCGGCGAACTGGAATTCTGGTTCTCGTTCTTTAAAGTCGCCACTATCATCATCATGATTGTCGCCGGCTTCGGCATCATTATCTGGGGGATTGGCAACGGCGGGCAGCCGACCGGGGTCCACAACCTGTGGAGCAACGGCGGGTTCTTCAGTAACGGCTGGCTGGGGATGGTGATGTCGCTGCAAATGGTGATGTTCGCTTACGGCGGGATTGAAATTATCGGCATCACCGCCGGAGAAGCGAAAGACCCGGAGAAATCTATTCCGCGCGCCATCAATTCCGTGCCGATGCGTATTCTGGTGTTCTACGTGGGTACGCTGTTCGTCATCATGTCTATCTACCCGTGGAACCAGGTTGGCACCAGCGGCAGCCCGTTCGTCCTGACCTTCCAGCATCTTGGCATTACGTTTGCCGCCAGCATCCTGAACTTTGTGGTGCTGACCGCTTCGCTGTCGGCGATTAACTCCGACGTGTTCGGCGTGGGGCGTATGCTGCACGGTATGGCGGAGCAGGGCAGTGCGCCGAAAGTGTTCGCTAAAACGTCGCGTCGCGGTATTCCGTGGGTGACGGTTATGGTGATGACCATTGCGCTGCTGTTCGCGGTTTACCTGAACTACATCATGCCGGAAAACGTCTTCCTGGTGATTGCTTCGCTGGCGACCTTCGCCACGGTATGGGTATGGATTATGATCCTGCTGTCGCAGATTGCGTTCCGCCGCCGTCTGCCGCCGGATGAGGTGAAGGCGCTGAAATTTAAAGTGCCGGGCGGCGTGGCGACAACCGTTACGGGCCTGATCTTCCTGGTCTTTATTATCGCGCTTATCGGCTACCATCCAGATACCCGTATTTCGCTGTACGTCGGTTTCGCCTGGATCGCACTGCTGCTGGTCGGCTGGATGTTTAAACGCCGCCGCGACCGCCAACTGGCTGAAGTGGGGTGATTCCCCGCCGGATGGCGCTAACGCTTATCCGGCCTACAGGCAACCGTAGGCCGGGTCAGGCGAAGTCGCCGCCCGGCAGTATCAAACAATATCCTCCCCCGGACTCCTCCCCCAATAAACATTAAGATGATGAGTTATCCTTGATGTCGCTATGGCAAGGTGGCTTCATTTTCATCAAAGGGGATACGTGATGTTGAACGCCTGGCACCTTCCGGTTGCCCCATTTGTTAAGCAAAACAAAGAACAACTGACCATTACGTTATGGCTGAGCGGGGAAAACCCACCCCAGCGTGTGACGCTACGCGCTGAGAACGATAATGAAGAAATCTCGCTGGCGATGCATCGGCTGCGCAGTCAACCGCAACCGGGCGTCACGGCGTGGCGGGCGGCGATCGATCTCGCCAGCGGACAGCCGCGCCGTCGCTACAGCTTTAAGCTGCTCTGGCACGATCGCCAGCTGTGGTTCACGCCGCAGGGATTTAGCCGTTTCCCGCCCGCGCGGCTGGAGCAGTTTGCCGTCGATGTGCCGGACAATGGCCCGCAATGGGTCGCCGATCAGATTTTCTATCAAATCTTCCCGGATCGCTTTGCCCGCAGCCAGCCGCGCGAAGCGGAACAGGATAATGTCTATTACCATCATGCCGCCGGTCAGGATATCGTCTTGCACGACTGGGACGATCCGGTGACTGCGCAGGCCGGGGGATCGACGTTCTACGGCGGCGATCTGGACGGGATCAGCGAGAAACTGCCGTACCTGAAAAAACTGGGGGTGACGGCGCTGTACCTGAACCCGGTCTTTAGCGCGCCAAGCGTCCATAAATACGATACGGAAGATTATCGTCACGTTGATCCGCAGTTTGGCGGCGATCGGGCGCTGTTGCGCCTGCGGCAGCATACGCAGCAGCAGGGAATGCGCCTGGTGCTGGACGGCGTCTTTAACCATAGCGGCGACTCGCACACCTGGTTTGACAGGCACAATCGGGGAAGCGGCGGCGCATGCCACAACCCGGATTCGCCCTGGCGTGACTGGTACTCTTTCTCCCCGGAGGGCGTGGCGCTGGACTGGCTGGGGTATCCGAGTCTGCCCAAGCTGGATTTCCAGTCGGAAAGCCTGGTCAATGAAATCTACCGCGGTGAAGACAGCATTGTGCGTCACTGGCTGAAAGCACCGTGGCATATGGACGGCTGGCGGCTTGATGTGGTGCATATGCTGGGCGAGGCCGGAGGCGCGCGCAATAACCTGCAACACGTTGCCGGCATTACGCAGGCGGCAAAAGAGACGCAGCCTGACGCCTATATCGTTGGCGAGCATTTTGGCGATGCGCGGCAATGGCTCCAGGCGGATGCGGAAGACGCCGCCATGAACTATCGCGGCTTTACTTTCCCGCTGTGGGGATTTCTCGCCAATACCGATATCTCTTACGATCCGCAGCACATTGACGCGCAAACCTGCATCGCCTGGATGGATAACTACCGTGCTGGCCTGTCGCATCAGCAGCAGTTACGGATGTTTAACCAACTGGACAGCCACGATACCGCCCGTTTCAAATCGCTGCTGGGCAAAGACGTGGCGCGTTTGCCGCTGGCGGTTGTCTGGCTGTTTACCTGGCCTGGCGTTCCCTGCATCTATTACGGCGATGAAGTGGGGCTGGACGGCAATAACGATCCGTTCTGTCGTAAGCCGTTCCCGTGGCAGGTTGAAAAACAGGATGCCACGCTGTTGGCGCTGTACCAGCGTCTGGGGAAACTTCGCCAGCGCACGCAGGCGCTACGTCACGGCGGTTGCCAGGTGATTTATGCCGAAGAAGATGTGGTGGTTTTTGTGCGAGTCTATCACCAGCAGCGCGTACTGGTGGCGATCAACCGGGGCGAGGCCTGTGAGGTCGTATTGCCTGCCTCACCGTTGCTTAACGTCAGCGAATGGCGAGGCAAAGAGGGGAAAGGCCAACTGGCTGAGGGCGTTCTCAGCCTGCCCGCCATTTCCGCTACGGTCTGGGTGAATCACTGATAGAGCTGCGCGACTTCCGGGCTGGCGAGCAGGGCTTCTCGCCACCAGCGCTGCGCCAGACCGTCGCTGTGGTTGCGCCATGCCATATAGGCGACATCTTTCTGCCGAAAAGAGATGACGGATTTTTCCACCAGCTCGCCGGTGGCAAGCCACGGTCTGACAATATGGCGGGGGAGGAATCCGCACCCTAAACCGGCGCGCAGCAGCGTCACTTTGCTGTCGAAGTCATCCACGCGAATTTGCGGCTGCTCATCCATTAAATTGGATTGCAGGGGATGGCAGAAGCGGGCGCTGTCGCTGATCACCACCGCCCGATGCAGACAGAGTTGCTCATTGGTCAGACCGTCCGTGGCGGCGGCCAGCGGGTGCGAAGGCGCGACCACAAATACGTTGTCCAGGGTGCCGAGCATTTTATATGACCAGGCGGCGGAGGTCGGAGGCTCGTTAATTGCGCCGAGAATGATGTCCGCGCCGTTGTGCGTCAGCTCTTCCCACGATCCCGCCAGCGTATGGTGTGTAAAATTGAGGCGTGTTTGCTTATTCAGCGCATAAAACGCATCAATAACGGGCAGCAGCGTCTCGAAAGGGAAGGAATCATCCAGCGCTATCGCCAGCTCTTTTTCCCAGCCAGAGCTTAACTGCACGGCTTGTTTCTCCAGGTCTTTTGCGGCGTTGAGCAGCAGACGCCCTTTTTCCAGCATCATCCGTCCGGTATCGGTAAATTTCGCCCGGTGGCCGGAGCGATCGAGAAGCTCAATATCGAGATCGTTTTCCAGTTTCTGAATCATATAGCTAAGCGCCGCGGGGGTTTTAAACAGCGACCCGGCCGCAGCGGCAAACGAGCCGTGTTTGTCGATAGCATCAAGAATGAGCAGAACGTCCAGATTGATTCGCATGATCTGAAAATATCCTGAAAATGAAATAAGTACGTTGTACAGACTGTCGAAAAACAATGCCAGTGAATAATTTAGACCAAAGCATGGCATTTTTTTGAGGGTGTCTGTTATGCAAAATAAGATGAAATAACCACGTTATTAGCATGGTTCATTTCCTCAATAATGCATTCAAAATGGTCGGCTCTATTCGCCCCGAAGCCGCGTTCTGGTTTACGCTGCGATCCGGCATTTTCACCTTCAGGGATGGCAAAAATGTAATAATCTATGTCATTCTGGTCTGTCCTTGTACAGTGAAGGTGGAAACATGGATGAGCTTTTAATCCTTGGCTGCATTGTTTTATTCTTCGCGCTGGTGGTGGTTCCCATTCTCGCGATTGTCGCGCTCAACCGCAGCGCGGCGGTTCGCTTTGAGCTGGCGGTGTTGCGCCGACGGGTTGAGCAACTTGAACAGCAGCGTGCGGAAGAAGCGCCTGCGGTACAGGTGACGGCGGAACCTTCGCTATCTGCGAAAGAGCGTGTCGCGCCATCGCCGCCTGATGCCATCGAAGCGGCCATATCTGAGCCGGAAAATCCCTGGGCTGCGCAGGAAACCCTCGCAAAACCGCTCCCGGCGCCTGCGAAAACGGCGAAACCTTCCGCGTTCGGCGGCGTTTTCACCTCGCTGGCGCGCTGGTTTATGCAGGGAAATCCGCTGGCGAAGCTGGGCATTCTGCTCCTCTTTTTCGGTTTATCCTTCCTGTTGCGTTATACGGTTGAACACGCGCTGTTTCCGCTTGAACTGCGTCTTGTCACTGCGGCGCTGTGTGCCGTAGTGCTGCTCGCGACAGGCTGGCGTTTGCGACGCAAACAGCCGGTCTATGCGTTGATCCTGCAAGGCGGCGCGACAGGCGCGCTCTATCTGACCGTCTTTGGCGCATTTCGGCTGTGGCAAATGCTGCCGATGACGCTGGCGTTTGCGCTGTTGGTGCTGATTTGCGCCGCAAGCGTAGGGCTGGCTATTTTGCAAAAAGCGCTTAGCCTGGCGATGCTGGCCAGCCTGGGCGGTTATCTTGCGCCGCTGCTGCTGTCGACGGGCAGCGGGAACTATGTGGCGCTGTTCTCGTTCTATCTCCTGCTGTCGGCAGGCATTCTTGCCATAAGCGTCTGGCAGCACTGGCGTGAGCTTAATCTGCTGGGGTTATTATTCACTTTCGGGGTCGGCGGTCTGTGGGGCGTCAGCGACTACCAGCCTGAATACTGGCTCAACTGCCAGCTTTTCCTGATTGCCAATATCATTATTTTCGGCGTGCTGAGCGTGGCGCTGTCGCTGCGGGCGCAGGAAAAAGGCAAACATATTGTTGATGGTGTGCTGTTGTTTGCGCCGCCGCTGGTTGGGTTTGGCATGCAGTACGCCATTACCCAACATATGGATTATGGTCCGGCGCTCAGTGCGCTGGGCTACGGCGCGTTCTATATGGCGCTGGCGTGGCTGGCGCTGCGCCGCTACCCGTCGATGGGAAGGCCGCTGGTGCTGGCGGCGCTCGCGTTGGGCGGCGCGTTTACTACCCTCGCCATCCCGCTGGCGCTTTCGGCGCGCTGGACGGCAATGGCCTGGGCTCTGGAGGGGCTTGGCGTATTGTGGCTGGGTATGCAGCAACAGCAGCGGCGGATGAGCTATAGCGGCACTGCGCTCATGCTACTGGCTGTGGGCAGCGCGTTGTGGGCGCTGGCCGATGACGCCGCGCCGCTGACGGTGATGATGATCTTCGCCGTGCTGAGTTTGTGCTGGCTGGGCGGCGCGTGGCTGTGGCGCAGCGAGAAGAAGGAGGTCGGTTGGGCGCTGCTGGCGGGCGGCATCGCCTTCTGGATCGTCGCGCTGACGGGCGCCTCGCAACTGGCGCTGGCGCGTTATGCTGCCGAATGGTCTGGCGTGCTGGCGCTACTCGCCGCGTCCGCCTGGCTCTGGCGTTATCTGAGCGGGCGGCTCGCCTGGCGGGCGTTAGGTTACAGCCCCTGGCTGCTGTGGCCTGCGATGCTGCTGGCATTGCTGTACCAGATTGAAGAACGCCAGATTTTCGCCGCAGGCTGGCAAAATCTGGCGTGGTGCGTGGCGCTGCCTTGTGCGGTGCTCATGCTTTATCGTGATGATGCGCATCTGCCGCCGCGCATCTCCCGGACGCTGCATTTATCCTTGTTCTGGATGGCGCTTTTAGCGCTCGGGATGGAGCTGTTCTGGTTTGTGCAGTCGTTGCCGTGGGGAATGGACGCCTGGCGCAGCGGGTTGATGATGGCGGCGGGCGGAATCGTCATACTGCTGGTACACGCCGCGCTGCGCCGCGATTTGTGGCCGTTCAAATGCTGGCCTGCGTTGTACGGCGCGCTGGCGCTGGCGCCCGTGGCAGCGATCCTGCTGTTGCTTCTGGTGCTGGCGAATTTACAGGATGGCGTGGTTTTCCAACAGCGCTATCTGCCAGTGGTGAACCCGCTTGAGGAGGGAGCCGCTTTCGCCTTGCTGGGATTGTTCCTCCTTGCGCGTTTCTCTCGTCGTTTTCTGCCGTCGCCGTTAGCGAAATATCGCGCATGGGCGCCTGTGGTGCTGGCGGCGCTCGCATTCTGGTGGTTGAACGGAGGGCTGATGCGGGCGCTGGCGTGGTATGGCGAGGTGGCGTGGAGCATGGAGACATTGTGGCATTCGCGGTTGATCCAGACCTGCTTCGCCCTGTTCTGGATGCTGACGGCGTTAATTATGATGTTGCTCGCGACCCGTCGCCGTTCGCGGCGGGAATGGTTATGCGGCGCGGTGCTTTTGGGGACCGTCATTGTTAAGCTGATGCTGGTGGATAGCGCGCGCGGCGGCGGGCTGGCGCGTGCCATCGCTTTTATCGGCGTGGCGATCCTGGTACTTATCGTCGGGTATTTCTCACCGTTACCGCCCAAAGCAGGAGAAGAAAAATGAAATGGATGAAAGCGGTAGTCTGGAGCGCGTTGCTGAGTACGGCGTGGCCGGCGTTCAGCCGTGATGAAGCCCCGGAAACGCCGCAGGATTACGCCACCGGCATGATGCTGGAAGCGACGGGTTCATCGCCGTGGTATCGCGTTTCGCTGCCGCTGGCGCTTTACCAACAAAGCGCCTGGCCGGATTTACGCGATGTGCGGGTTTTTAACCGCCAGGGCGATACGGTGCCCTTTGCGCTGACGGCGCAAAAAACGCCGTCTGTCACGCCAGAGACGGTGGCGCTGCGGCTTTTTCCTCTGGATATGTCGCCAGTATCACCGCGGGAAGGGGAGCGCCGTGGAAGCGAATCCTTTGTCTTGCGTTCAAAGACCGGCGTGGAAATTCATCTGGAAAGCGATGATGTTAACGCGATTGGGCAGAGCTATTTACTGACTCTGCCGGAAGAGATGACGGCGGTCTTTTCGCTGGCGCAACTGCGCCTGAACTGGAACACGCCTGCGGGCAACTGGCAGGGGAAGGCGTCCGTTTATGCCAGCCGTGATTTACGTTACTGGCAACTCGTGCAAGAAGACGCGCCGCTGATGGATCTGACGCGCGATAACGATCGGCTGAAAATGGACACCATCAGCGCCAGCCTGACGCTCTCTGCGGAAGGCCGTCGCTACCTGCTGGTGATTCTCGATTCGCAAAGTCCGCCGCTGACCTTAAATAGCGTAAGCGCCATTGCGGACAGCGGAGAACCGGCATCGGAGCGTATTGCGCTGGAGGCCCACGCAAAGAAAGTGTCAGAAACAGAAGCCGTATGGCGCTGGAATCAGCCGCAGCCGCTGACGTCGCTCAGAATTGCGCTGGAAAACGAGGGCGTTTTACCGGTTGAGCTGGCATGGCGCGGCGGGGAAAAAGAGGCGTGGCGTCCGCTGACGAAAACGATCCTGTACCGCCTCGACGGGAAGCGTTCGGAGGATATTCTTCTTTCAGGTCAACAGGTTGAAGCTATCCGTATGACCACCATCAACGCCCGATTGCCGGAGACGCTGCCTGCGCTGAGCGGCGCGCGGGACAGTTATCAACTGGTGTTCAATACGCAGGGGAAAGGCCCGTATATGCTGGCCTGGGGAAACCGGGCGGCGGAAAAAGCCGATGTTGAGCTGGATATGCTGATCCCGGCGTCGCTGCGCAAAACGCAGGATGTTAACGACCTGCCCTGGGCGATGACGCAGCAGCGCGTAACGCTGGGCGGTGAGGCGCGGCTGACGGCAACGTCGGCTGCGGAGCAGCAAAGCCGCTGGAAAACGTTACTGGTGTGGGGGGCGTTGATTGCAGGCGTCGCGGTACTGTTGGTGATGGCGTGGCGAATCTGGCGCGAGGTGAAAAAGGACGGCGCGGCGTAAACGCGACATGTTTGTAGGCCCGGGAAACGGCGTGCCACCGGGCACTACGCCGGATGGTGGCGGAACGCCTTATCCGGCCTACAAAAATCCATAGGCCTGATAAGCGCAATAAAAAAGCTCGCCATAGCGAGCTTTTTTCAATTCGAGCCGATTACAGGCTGGCGACGTTTTCAGTCAGGTATTTTGCCACGCCGTCTGGGGAGGCGTTCATCCCTTCTTTGCCTTTTTCCCACTGTGCCGGGCACACTTCGCCGTGCTCTTCGTGGAACTGCAACGCGTCAACCATACGCAGCATTTCGTCGATGTTACGGCCCAGCGGCAGGTCGTTAACCACCTGGTGACGAACCACGCCGTTGGCGTCGATCAGGAAAGAACCGCGCAGGGCAACGCCCGCTTCCGGGTGTTCGATACCGTAGGCTTTCTGGATTTCACGCTTCACGTCAGCAACCATTGCGTATTTCACTGCACCGATGCCGCCTTTATCGACAGGGGTGTTACGCCATGCGTTGTGGACGAATTCAGAGTCAAAAGAAACGCCGACAACTTCTACGCCACGCGCCTGGAACTCTTCATAACGTTTGTCGAAAGCAATCAGTTCAGACGGGCAAACGAAGGTGAAATCCATCGGCCAGAAGAACAGAACGGTTGCTTTGCCGTTGGTGTGCTGTTTGAAGTTGAAGTTTTCAACGATCTCACCGCTACCCAGTACGGCGGCTGCTGTGAAGTCCGGGGCCTGACGAGTAACCAGTACCATATAAATACTCCTGCAAAGTTAAGGGGTTTGGAACGCAACGCGGGCAAGTATAGGGAGGGGAAGAGGGCAACTCAACGCGGTGCTGACAATCAATGAGACAGGTTTCACCTATCAATTTTTTGCCTGATGGCGTTACACTTATCAGGCAGCTAAAGCGACTTCTGACGCGCCTGCGCCATCATGCGCGGGTAGAAGCGCCAGAAACGTGCTTCTAACGCATCGTAGTGCGCATCCAGATCGTACCAGGAATCGCGCAGGGCATCGAGGCGTGGGCGGCGATTCGCCATCCCGTTGAGGACATTCTGGATAAAATCCATATCGCGATAACGCTCCAGCCACTTTTCCGACCACAGATAATCGTTCAGATTCACAAAACGCGGCGGCGAGTCGGGCAAAATAGTGCTGACCTGCGCATGGGCGTAGCCCACGAATGCCTGCAACGGGAAATCGGGAGATATTGTCGACCAGTGGCGCGACAGGAAGTGGTCCCACATCACATCCAGAGTGATGGGGGCTACACGACGGGTTTCGCTGCGAAACCATTCCCGCGCTTCACGCACTTCCGGCAGATTATCGGTCATGACGTCAATCCGCCGATGCATATAAATCCCTTCCACCACGTCAGGGGGAAAATTCGCCTCCGGGTTTCCCCGAACAAAATCGGCCAGTAAATTGCCGGAAAGCGAGCTGTCGGCGAGATGCGCTAAGTGCAGGTGTGCAAGAAAATTCATATCCACTTCATCCTTCAAACTGCCTCTTTGTTGGCTGCGAGTTACTCGGCCCATCCCCGGGCCTCACCCCTGCGACTTACTTGAGTAAGCGCCTGGAGACTCATTCAGTTGCCGCCTCGATACATCCTGAATGATTTTGTCTATAGCTTATATCTCTTAACTTGAGGGGTAACGGTTGCAGGGAGCGCGCCCCGGCACTAGACTACCCGCCTCTTATTTTAGTCTGAGTCAGTGTCATGCGCGTTACCGATTTTTCCTTTGAATTACCCGAATCCCTGATTGCCCACTATCCGCAGCCTGAGCGCAGTCGTTGCCGCTTGCTGTCACTGGACGGGCCGACGGGCGCGCTGACGCACGGTACTTTCACCGATCTGCTCGATAAGCTCAACCCTGGCGATCTGCTGGTCTTTAATAATACCCGCGTCATCCCGGCGCGTCTGTTTGGCCGTAAAGCCAGCGGCGGTAAGATTGAAGTGCTGGTTGAGCGGATGCTGGATGACAAACGCATTCTGGCGCATATTCGCGCTTCCAAAGCGCCGAAACCGGGCGCGGAACTGCTGTTGGGCGATGACGAAAGCATTAACGCCACCATGACCGCGCGTCATGGCGCGCTGTTTGAAGTTGAGTTCAACGACGCGCGCCCGGTTCTGGAGATTCTCAACGCGATCGGCCATATGCCGCTGCCGCCGTACATCGACCGCCCGGATGAAGACGCCGACCGTGAGTTGTATCAGACGGTCTACAGTGAAAAACCGGGGGCCGTTGCCGCGCCAACCGCAGGTTTGCACTTTGACGATCCGCTGCTGGCCGCGCTGCGCGAAAAAGGCATTGAGATGGCGTTTGTGACGCTGCACGTCGGCGCGGGGACGTTCCAGCCGGTGCGTGTGGAGACCATTGAAGATCACATCATGCACTCGGAGTACGCCGAAGTCCCGCAGGAGGTGGTTGATGCGGTGCTGGCGGCAAAAGCGCGGGGCAATCGGATCATCGCGGTGGGCACCACCTCGGTACGCTCGCTGGAGAGTGCGGCGCAGGCGGCGAAAAACGACCTGATCGAACCGTTCTTCGGCGATACGCAAATCTTCATCTACCCAGGTTATCAATACAAAGTGATTGATGCGCTGGTGACCAATTTTCACCTGCCGGAATCGACGCTGATTATGCTGGTGTCCGCTTTTGCGGGTTATCAGCACACGATGAATGCGTACAAGGCTGCGGTAGAACAAAATTATCGCTTTTTTAGCTACGGGGACGCGATGTTTATCACGTACAATCCGCAGGCTTTGAATGAGCGTGTCGGGAAGTAGGTTCGCGGCACAGGTTTAAACGTCAGACTGTTTTTCTGGCGTATGGAGAGAAAATGAAATTCGAACTGGATACTACCGACGGACGCGCTCGCCGTGGCCGCCTGGTGTTTGATCGTGGCGTAGTGGAAACGCCTGCTTTTATGCCTGTCGGTACGTATGGCACCGTTAAAGGTATGACGCCGGAAGAAGTTGAAGCCACCGGCGCACAAATTATTCTCGGTAACACCTTCCACCTGTGGCTGCGCCCGGGTCAGGAAATCATGAAACTGCATGGCGATCTGCATGATTTCATGCAGTGGAAAGGCCCGATCCTGACGGACTCCGGCGGTTTCCAGGTGTTCAGCCTCGGCGATATTCGCAAGATCACCGAGCAGGGCGTGCATTTCCGCAACCCGATCAACGGCGATCCGATTTTCCTCGATCCTGAAAAATCTATGGAGATTCAGTACGATCTCGGTTCCGATATCGTCATGATTTTCGACGAATGTACGCCGTATCCGGCGGACTGGGACTATGCTAAACGCTCTATGGAGATGTCTTTACGCTGGGCGAAGCGTAGCCGCGACCGTTTTGATGGTTTGGGCAACAAAAATGCGCTTTTTGGCATCATTCAGGGCAGCGTTTACGAAGATTTACGCGATATCTCCGTCAAAGGTCTGGTAGAGATTGGCTTTGATGGCTACGCTGTCGGCGGTCTGGCTGTGGGTGAGCCGAAGGAAGACATGCACCGCATTCTGGAGCATGTCTGCCCGCAAATCCCGGCGGACAAACCTCGTTACCTGATGGGCGTCGGCAAACCGGAAGATCTGGTGGAAGGCGTGCGTCGCGGTATCGATATGTTTGACTGTGTTATGCCAACACGCAATGCCCGTAATGGTCACCTGTTCGTGACTGACGGCGTGGTGAAAATTCGTAATGCGAAGCATAAAAGCGACACCAGCCCGCTCGATGCCGAGTGTGATTGCTACACCTGTCGCAATTATTCGCGTGCCTACTTGCATCATCTCGACCGTTGCAACGAAATATTGGGCGCGCGACTCAACACGATTCATAACCTGCGTTACTACCAGCGTTTGATGGCGGGTTTACGCAAGGCTATTGAAGAGGGTAAATTAGAGAGCTTCGTGACCGATTTTTACCAACGTCAGGGTCGACCTGTTCCACCTTTGAACGTTGATTAATTTTAATAATGAGGGAAATTTAATGAGCTTTTTTATTTCTGATGCGGTAGCGGCAACAGGTGCTCCGGCGCAGGGCAGCCCGATGTCTCTGATTTTGATGCTGGTGGTGTTTGGTCTGATTTTCTACTTCATGATCCTGCGTCCACAGCAGAAGCGCACCAAAGAACACAAAAACCTGATGAGCTCCATCGCAAAAGGCGATGAAGTGCTGACTAACGGTGGCCTGGTGGGTCGTGTAACGAAAGTAGCGGAATCCGGCTACATCGTTATCGCGCTGAATGACACCACTGAAGTGGTTATCAAACGTGACTTCGTAGCTGCCGTTCTGCCGAAAGGCACTATGAAGGCGCTGTAATCTATTGTTTTCCCAAAGGGAACTGCCGTGTTAAACCGTTATCCTTTGTGGAAGTACATCATGCTGGTCGTCGTGATTGTCGTCGGCCTGCTTTACGCACTTCCCAACCTGTATGGTGAGGATCCGGCTGTTCAAATCACTGGCGCGCGCGGCGTCGCCGCCAGTGAGCAAACGCTGATCCAGGTCCAGAAAACGTTACAAGAAGAAAAAATTACCGCTAAGTCTGTGGCTCTGGAAGAGGGCGCTATTCTTGCGCGCTTCGACACCACCGACATCCAGCTGCGCGCCCGTGAAGCGCTGGTTGGCGTGCTGGGTGATAAATACGTCGTGGCGCTTAACCTTGCTCCGGCAACGCCTCGTTGGCTGGCGGCCATTAAAGCCGAGCCGATGAAACTTGGCCTTGACCTGCGTGGCGGCGTTCACTTCCTGATGGAAGTGGATATGGACACCGCGTTAGGTAAACTTCAGGAGCAAAATATCGATAGCCTGCGCAGCGACCTGCGTGAAAAAGGCATTCCTTATACCACTGTTCGCAAAGAAGATAACTACGGTCTGAGCATCACGTTCCGCGATAACAAAGCGCGTGATGAAGCGATCTCTTATCTGATCGGGCGTCACCGCGATCTGGTGATTACCAGCCAGGGCAATACGGTGCTGCGTGCGGTCATGTCTGATGCGCGTCTGAGCGAAGCGCGTGAATATGCCGTTCAGCAGAACATCAACATTCTGCGTAACCGTGTAAACCAATTGGGCGTGGCTGAGCCGGTTGTCCAGCGTCAGGGTGCGGATCGCATCGTCGTTGAGCTGCCGGGTATTCAGGATACCGCGCGTGCGAAAGAGATTCTGGGCGCTACCGCGACCCTCGAATTCCGTCTGGTAAACACCAACGTTGACCAGTCTGCGGCGGCATCCGGGCGCGTACCGGGTGACTCGGAAGTGAAACAGACGCGCGAAGGCCAGCCGGTTGTGCTGTACAAACGCGTGATCCTGACCGGTGACCATATCACCGACTCCACTTCCAGCCAGGACGAATACAACCAACCGCAGGTTAACATCTCGCTGGATAGCGCAGGTGGCAACATCATGTCTAACTTCACCAAAGACAATATCGGCAAGCCGATGGCGACCTTGTTTGTGGAGTACAAAGACAGCGGTAAGAAAGATGCCAACGGTCGTGCGGTACTGGTGAAGCAGGAAGAGGTGATTAACATCGCCAACATCCAGTCTCGCCTGGGCAACAGCTTCCGTATTACCGGTATCAACAACCCGAACGAAGCCCGCCAGCTATCTCTGCTGCTGCGCGCCGGGGCGCTGATTGCGCCGATTCAGATTGTTGAAGAACGGACTATCGGCCCGACGCTGGGTATGCAGAACATCAAACAGGGCCTGGAAGCGTGTCTGGCCGGTCTGGTGGTCTCCATCCTGTTCATGATCTTCTTCTACAAGAAGTTCGGTCTGATTGCGACAAGCGCGCTGGTGGCCAACCTGGTATTGATTGTCGGTATCATGTCGCTGCTGCCGGGGGCCACGCTGAGTATGCCGGGGATTGCCGGTATTGTGCTAACCCTTGCGGTGGCGGTCGACGCCAACGTACTGATCAACGAACGTATTAAAGAAGAGTTGAGCAACGGGCGTACGGTTCAGCAGGCGATTGATGAAGGTTATAAAGGCGCGTTTAGTTCCATCTTCGATGCGAACATCACCACGCTGATTAAAGTCATCATCCTGTACGCAGTCGGCACCGGGGCAATTAAAGGGTTCGCGATTACTACCGGTATCGGTGTGGCGACGTCGATGTTTACCGCGATTGTCGGTACGCGTGCCATCGTAAACCTGTTGTATGGCGGCAAACGCATCAACAAGCTGTCAATCTGAGGAGTGCGATGTGGCACAGGAATATACTGTTGAACAATTGAACCACGGCCGTAAAGTCTATGACTTTATGCGCTGGGACTACTGGGCTTTCGGCATCTCTGGTTTCCTGCTGATTGCGGCCATCGTGGTGATGGGCGTGCGCGGTTTTAACTGGGGTCTCGATTTTACCGGTGGTACGGTTATCGAAATCACGCTGGAAAAACCGGCCGAAATGGACGTGATGCGCGATGCGCTGGAAAAAGCGGGCTTTGCCGAGCCGCTGTTGCAGAACTTCGGTAGCAGCCACGACATTATGGTGCGTATGCCGCCGACGGAAGGTGAAGACGGTGGTCAGGTGCTGGGTAGCAAGGTGCTGAGTGTCATTAACGAAGCCACCAGCCAGAACGCCGCCGTGAAGCGTATTGAGTTTGTCGGGCCGAGCGTGGGCGCCGATCTGGCGCAAACCGGTGCGATGGCGCTGATTGTCGCGCTGATCTCTATCCTCATTTATGTCGGTTTCCGCTTTGAGTGGCGACTGGCTGCGGGGGTGGTTATCGCGCTGGCGCACGACGTGATTATCACCTTAGGGATTCTGTCGTTGTTCCATATTGAGATCGACCTGACGATCGTTGCATCGTTGATGTCGGTTATCGGTTACTCGCTGAACGACAGTATCGTGGTATCTGACCGTATTCGTGAAAACTTCCGCAAAATTCGTCGCGGGACGCCTTACGAAATCTTTAACGTGTCGTTGACCCAGACGCTGCACCGTACGTTGATCACCTCCGGGACGACGTTAGTGGTGATTCTGATGCTGTACCTCTTCGGTGGTCCGGTACTGGAAGGCTTCTCTCTGACCATGCTGATCGGTGTTTCTATCGGTACGGCATCGTCGATCTACGTGGCCTCGGCGTTGGCGCTGAAGCTGGGCATGAAGCGCGAGCATATGTTGCAGCAGAAAGTTGAGAAAGAAGGGGCGGATCAGCCGTCTATTCTGCCTTAATCACGCAGTCACGTTATTACTGGAATCCCGGTCGTATGGCCGGGATTTTTTTATCGCTAAAAAAGCCTGCGGTTAAGCGGGCTTCTGCATCCTTCACGGGCAATGGGGTACGCAGAGTGTTAAACTTGCTCATAACCCTACATTCAACGCAGATACAGAGTCACTATGGCGATTATCCCTAAAAACTATACGCGGCTGGAAAACGGCTATCGTGAAAAGGCGCTCAAATTATTTCCGTGGGTATGCGGGCGATGCTCTCGCGAATTTGTTTACTCTAACCTGCGCGAATTAACCGTCCATCATATCGATCACGACCACACCAATAACCCGGAAGACGGCAGTAACTGGGAGTTGCTGTGTCTGTACTGTCACGATCATGAGCATTCGAAATATACCGAAGCCGATCAGTATGGCTCAACCGTTATTGCCGGGGAGGATGCGCAGAAAGATGTCGGCGCTGCGATGCATAACCCTTTCGCTAATCTGAAAGCGATGATGGATCAGAAGAAATAAAAAAGCACCGGCGCGTTGCGCGTTCGGTGCTCTTTCTGTGCCCGGCGCTGTGCTGGCCGGGCGGCAAATAAACAGCTTAGAAGTTGTAACCGACAACCAGGTAGCCACCCCAACCGGTAGCTTTAACCGTTTCGGATTGCCATACCGGCTGAGCGCCGTTTTCCCACTGTCCGCCGTTATGGAAGTAACGAGCCACCACAGAGTAGTGCCAGTGATCGTAGTTCAGCGCCAGGATGTGGCTGGATGCGATAGAGTTGCTGGTACGGTACTGAGAGTCGCCCAGATCGGAGCCCCAGTCAAAGTTAGTGAAACCGATGTAGCTCAGGTTACCGCCCCACAGCTCGGTGAGTGGCACGAAGTATTTCACTTTGAAACGGTAGCCATCCCACTCGTTTTCGTTATCAGCCAGGTAGTTCTGCCACTGGTACTTCGCATAGACGTTCAGAGACAGGCTCATCGGCAGACCGGTTTCGATGTCAGTACCCAGACCCATGTACCAGGTGCTCTGACGGCCAGACTTGTTACGACCCATGTCATAGATGTAGTTGTTAGCGAAGTACCACTCTTTGAACGGGCCAAAGCTCAGGTCGGCTCCGGTCAGTTTGTCGATAGAGAAACGCGGTTCAATTTCCATGAACAGCGGGGAACCGTGGTTCCAGATCCCCTTCGCGTTGGTGTTACCGCCGAAGAATACCGGCGCATCCATATAGCCGTAGAAATCGAACCAGTCTTTTTTCGCGAATGCTTCATATTCCAGATAGGTATCGTTACGGAGCTGCGGTCCGAAACGGGTATGGTAGCTGCCTACGACGTTAACGCTCTGGTGCCACCAGTCTGAAAGGTATTGCGGTTTGTCATTTTCTGCTGCGTTAACAGTAAAGGACGATGAGAGCGCCAGCACTGCACCGGCTGCAAGTAATGTTTTTTTCATATTGTATGCCACTGTTTGAAATCCCTTGAAGGGAATGAAAAAGGCGCAATTTGCGTTTCTAAATATTTCGTGTTTCTGCGGAGCCTATTATAGAAATCATTGCTCACAAAAATATGTCTTGTTTCACAGATCTATCATCTACGTAATCGATTGCGTTCACGTTTGCGTACTTTAAGCGCGGCGATTGTACTGACTTTCATGAATGTTGCCAACTTTTAGCAAAAATTGCGGTGATGTCAGGGGAGTAACAAAAAGCAGGGGAGGGATGTTGCGGAACGCACAAAACGCTCCGCCGGAGGTTTATTGATTAACAGGCTGGATATCGTGAACGCGGACAAAACCTAACTGGTCGGGCGTCAATCCGTTTAATTGTAACGGGATGTCCACATCGCTCGGCGCCAGGATGCTGGCCGGGGCGTTAATCAGTTGATTCTGGACATTCACTTCCTGATAGTTATCCGTGGTGCCCTGAATCTGCCCGTATTCGACAGTACCGCTAAACGCCGGTAACGGATCGTTGGACTCACCCTGAATACGCAGCGTCACGCGTGTGCCGTCGGCATTGGGCGCAATATTCACCAGGGACATACGCAGCGTACCGATCTGACTGTTCAGGCGGGCAGGCGTTTTTGAACCCGGCAGCAGATAGACCCCGCTGGTGGATTTCGCATTCAACATATTTTGCTGAGTAATCTTCACGGTTTCCTGGTTTAACTGCGCCATTTCCGTATTCAGCGTGCTGACGCTTTGGTTCATCTGGCGAACTTCGCTCTGCTGCGCGCAGGCGCTCAGGCTAAAGAGGCTTCCCACCAGGAGAATTCTTAGGTAACGTCTTGTCATGTAGATTATTTCCTTCATGGTCGCGATACCCTAATGGTAGATCGCAAAGGGGCGTAAGGTATCGATCCTTTGTCTCAAAAGTGCTCCGCCTTTGTTGTCGCGCCAGTTCAGGGTAAAATAGATTTCTGTTAACCACCTGGTCAGGACGCCGTATGCATTGCCCATTCTGTTTCGCCGTAGACACTAAGGTTATTGACTCTCGTCTCGTGGGTGAGGGCTCTTCCGTACGCCGCCGTCGGCAGTGTCTGGTCTGTAATGAACGTTTCACTACCTTTGAAGTGGCAGAGCTTGTTATGCCGCGCGTAGTGAAAAGTAACGATGTGCGTGAACCTTTCAACGAAGAGAAGTTGCGCAGCGGTATGCTAAGAGCGCTGGAAAAACGCCCTGTCAGCTCTGATGACGTCGAAATGGCGTTGAATCACATCAAATCACAGCTGCGAGCCACCGGGGAACGCGAAGTTCCCAGCAAAATGATTGGCAACCTGGTGATGGAGCAACTGAAAAAGCTCGATAAAGTGGCTTACATCCGCTTTGCCTCCGTCTATCGGAGTTTCGAAGACATCAAAGAATTCGGCGAAGAGATTGCTCGCCTACAGGATTAAGCCATGCTGGATGAGTTTTACATGGCGCGTGCGCTGAAGCTGGCGCAGCGCGGGCGTTTCACCACGCACCCGAACCCGAATGTAGGCTGTGTGATCGTCAAAGATGGCGAAATTGTTGGCGAAGGCTACCATCATCGCGCGGGTGAACCGCATGCTGAAGTTTATGCGCTGCGTATGGCGGGAGACAAAGCCAAAGGCGCGACCGCGTATGTCACGCTTGAACCGTGCAGCCATCATGGCCGTACGCCGCCGTGCTGCGATGCGTTGATTGCCGCTGGCGTGGCGCGGGTCGTTGCGGCGATGCAGGACCCCAATCCGCAGGTCGCGGGACGTGGGCTGTACCGTTTGCAGCAGGCGGGGATCGACGTTAGCCACGGGCTGATGATGAGCGAAACGGAACAGCTGAACAAAGGTTTCCTCAAGCGGATGCGCACCGGCTTCCCGTATGTGCAGCTCAAGCTCGGCGCATCGCTGGATGGCCGCACGGCGATGGCCAGCGGTGAAAGCCAGTGGATTACCTCCCCGCAGGCGCGGCGCGATGTGCAGCGTTTACGGGCGCAAAGCCACGCGATTCTGACCAGCAGCGCGACGGTGCTGGCTGACGACCCGGCGTTAACGGTTCGGTGGCCTGAACTGGATGCCTCAACCCAGACTCTCTATCCGCAGGAAAACCTGCGTCAGCCGATTCGCATTGTCCTCGATAGCCAAAACCGCGTGACGCCGGAGCACCGTATTGTGCAGCAGCCGGGAGAAACCTGGTTTGCCCGTACGCAGGACGATTCCCGCATCTGGCCTGAGACGGTTCGCAGCCTGCGGGTGCCGGAGCATAACGGTCATCTGGATCTGGTGGTGCTGATGATGCTGTTGGGTAAACAGCAGATTAACAGCATCTGGGTGGAGGCCGGGCCAGTGCTTGCGGGCGCGTTGTTGCAGGCGGGCGTGGTGGACGAGCTTATCGTCTATGTTGCGCCTAAACTGTTAGGAAGTGATGCGCGAGGATTATGTGTGCTGCCGGGGCTTGAGAAACTGAGCGAGGCACCCCATTTTAAATTCAACGAGATACGCCATGTAGGCCCGGATGTTTGCCTGCATTTGATTCCCGCGTAAAGGCTTCGAAATAGAGAAGCGGCGCGTCGAGTATTATGATAAAATCCGCCCCCCTGCGGGGCCATATCGAACCCGAAGGAAGAATATGAACATTATTGAAGCTAACGTTGCTACCCCGGACGCTCGCGTCGCCATCACCATTGCGCGTTTCAACAATTTTATCAATGACAGCCTGCTAGAAGGCGCGATTGACGCCCTGAAGCGTATTGGTCAGGTAAAAGATGAAAATATTACCGTGGTTTGGGTTCCTGGCGCGTATGAACTGCCGCTGGCGGCTGGCGCATTGGCAAAAACCGGTAAATATGACGCGGTGATTGCGCTGGGTACAGTGATTCGTGGCGGTACCGCGCACTTTGAATATGTGGCTGGCGGTGCAAGCAACGGCCTGGCGCACGTCGCCCAGGACAGCGAAATCCCGGTAGCCTTTGGTGTTCTGACCACTGAAAGTATTGAACAAGCCATTGAACGTGCTGGCACTAAAGCTGGCAACAAAGGTGCGGAAGCCGCACTGACCGCGCTTGAAATGATTAATGTATTGAAAGCCATCAAGGCCTGATTTTTGTAAGGGGAAATCCGTGAAACCTGCTGCTCGTCGCCGCGCTCGTGAGTGTGCCGTTCAGGCGCTCTACTCCTGGCAGTTGTCCCAGAACGACATCGCTGATGTTGAATACCAGTTCCTGGCGGAACAGGACGTAAAAGATGTCGACGTTCTGTATTTCCGTGAACTGCTGTCCGGGGTGGCGACTAACAGCGCGTACCTGGACGGATTGATGAAACCGTACCTATCTCGTCTGCTGGAAGAGCTGGGTCAGGTAGAAAAAGCTGTGCTGCGTATTGCGCTGTTTGAACTGTCTAAACGTAGCGATGTGCCATATAAAGTGGCCATCAACGAAGCGATTGAACTGGCGAAGACCTTCGGTGCCGAAGACAGCCACAAGTTCGTCAACGGCGTACTGGACAAAGCAGCACCTGTGATTCGCCCCAACAAAAAGTAATCTCCAGGTCGGCTGGTGGCGGGATGTATTCCCGCTATCTCCGGCCTTTTCTTTTTTTCTGCTGAGGCATAACGTATGGCATGCGGCGAGTTCTCCCTGATTGCCCGTTATTTTGACCGTGTTAGAAGCTCTCGTCTCGACGTCGAAACCGGTATCGGTGACGATTGCGCTCTCCTGAATATTCCTGAAAAACAGACGCTGGCGATCAGTACCGATACGCTGGTGGCGGGCAACCATTTCCTGACTGATATCGATCCTGCCGATCTGGCCTGGAAAGCGCTGGCGGTTAACTTAAGCGATCTGGCGGCGATGGGGGCCGATCCGGCCTGGCTGACGCTGGCCCTGACTCTGCCGGACGTTGACGAAGCGTGGCTGGAAGCGTTTAGCGACAGCCTGTTTGACCTGCTGAATTACTACGATATGCAGCTGATTGGCGGCGACACCACGCGTGGGCCGCTGTCGATGACGCTGGGTATTCATGGCTATGTGCCCGTGGGACGCGCGCTCAAGCGTTCCGGGGCAAAACCTGGCGACAGGATTTACATCACCGGCACGCCGGGGGACAGCGCCGCTGGGCTGGCGATTTTACAGCATCGCTTACAGGTGGCGGATGCGAAAGACGCAGACTACTTGATTAAGCGGCACCTGCGCCCGACGCCGCGTATTTTGCAGGGGCAAGCTCTGCGCGACCTGGCGAATGCGGCGATCGATCTTTCCGATGGCCTGATTTCTGATTTGCGGCATATCGTTAACGCCAGCGGCTGTGGTGCGCGGGTGGATGTGGATGCGCTGCGGTATTCTGAGGCGGTTACCCGTCATGTTGATCCCGGGCAGGCGCTGCGCTGGGCGCTTTCCGGCGGTGAAGATTATGAATTATGCTTCACTGTACCGGAGTTGAACCGTGGCGCGCTGGATGTGGCGCTGGGGAATCTTGGCGTACCGTTTACCTGCATCGGACAAATGAGTGCGGATGTGGAAGGCATCAGCTTCATGCGTGACGGAAAGCCTGTCACTTTTGACTGGAAAGGATATGACCATTTTGCCACGCCATAAAGATGTTGCCAAAAGTCGGCTGAGCCTGCGTAACCCGTGGCACTTGCTGGCTACCGGGTTTGGCAGCGGCCTCAGCCCGATTATTCCGGGAACAATGGGGTCGTTAGCGGCGATCCCATTCTGGTATCTGATGACATTTCTGCCCTGGCAGCTCTACTCGCTGGTGGTGATGTTGGGGATCTGTATTGGCGTTTATCTTTGCCACCGAACGGCGAAGGATATGGGCGTTCACGATCACGGTAGCATTGTCTGGGATGAGTTTATCGGGATGTGGATCACCCTGATGGCGCTCCCTACGATGGACTGGCAGTGGGTTGCCGCCGGATTTGTGATTTTCCGTATTCTGGATATGTGGAAACCCTGGCCGATTCGCTGGTTCGACCGTAACGTACACGGCGGAATGGGAATAATGGTTGACGATATCGTCGCAGGGGTTATTTCCGCCGGTCTGCTTTATTTCATTGGGCACCATTGGCCCATCGGATTGTTTTAAACCTGTAGGCCGGATGGCGGCATACATGCCTTATCCGGCCTACATGCTCATCGGGCAATATTATTTAAACCCGACCACCGGATGCTGTTTATACGGCGTTTCCAGCTCGGCAATCTGCTCTGGCTTCAACGTCAAATCCACCGCGCCGAGCAACTCATCCAACTGTTCTTCCCGCGATGTACCGATAATCGGCGCAGCGATGCCTGGTTTACTCAATAGCCATGCCAGCGCCACCTGCGCACGCGTTGCGCCAAGATCCTCACTGACGCCCGTCAGACGCTCTGCAATCCGTGCGTCATTCTCATCGCTCTCGCTGTACAGCGTCTTGCCGAACTCATCGGATACCGAACGTGCGGTGGTTTCTCCCCACGGGCGCGTCAGTCGTCCTCGTGCCAGCGGGCTCCACGGAATCACCGCGATCCCTTCGTGATAGCACAGTGGCAGCATTTCGCGCTCTTCTTCGCGATAGATGAGATTGTAATGATCCTGCATACTGACAAACTGCGCCCAGCCGTGCTGTTTTTGCAGCGCCAGCGCCTGGGCAAACTGCGCGGCGTGCATGGAGGAGGCGCCGATATAGCGCGCCTTACCGGCTTTCACCACATCATTCAGCGCTTCCAGCGTCTCTTCTATCGGCGTGTTGTAATCCCAGCGATGAATTTGCAGGATATCCACATAGTCCATACCCAGACGTTTCAGACTGTCATCAATGGAACGCAGGATTTGCGCGCGGGATAATCCTTCTGGCAGGTCGCCGACGCGATGAAAAACTTTGGTGGCGACCACCACCTCTTCGCGGCGGGCGAAATCACGCAGCGCGCGACCCACAATCTCTTCGCTGCTGCCTGCGGAATAGCTATTGGCGGTATCAAAAAAGTTAATACCGCCTTCAAGCGCGCGCTTAATGATGGGGCGGCTGCTTTCTTCCGGTAGCGTCCAGGCGTGATTGCCGCGATCCGGTTCACCGAACGTCATGCAGCCCAGACAAAGGCGAGAAACCCGTAGATCTGTTTTTCCTAAGGTGTTGTATTGCATTGTTCCGCTCCTGTTATACCCGTTATTGATTAAGCATAGCAGGAGCGGGGAGGGGATTATGCCAGCCAGTCCTTGATTTTGGCCTCAATTCCGGCGGCATCCAGACCGAGTTCCGCGCGGGCCTCGTCCTGTGTACCCTGCGGGATAAAGAAGTCCGGCAGGCCGATATTCAGTACCGGAACGACTTTACGATGCGCCATCAGCACTTCGTTAACGCCGCTGCCTGCGCCGCCCATAATGGCGTTCTCTTCAAGCGTGATCAGCGCTTCGTGACGCTCAGCCATCTCCAGAATCAACGTTTCATCCAGCGGCTTCACAAAGCGCATATCGACTAAGGTCGCGTTCAGGGATTCGGCGACTTTTGCCGCTTCCGGCAGTAGCGTACCAAAGTTCAGAATCGCCAGTTTTTCACCCTGACGTTTGACGAGTCCTTTGCCGATCGGCAGTTTTTCCAGCGGCGTCAGTTCCACGCCAACGGCGTTGCCACGCGGATAACGCACTGCCGTTGGGCCATCGTTATAGTGATAGCCGGTGTACAGCATCTGGCGGCACTCGTTTTCATCGCTCGGCGTCATAATGACCATTTCCGGGATGCAGCGCAGGTAAGAGAGATCGAACGCGCCCTGGTGCGTCTGCCCGTCAGCGCCGACGATACCGGCGCGGTCGATAGCAAACATTACCGGCAGTTTTTGGATCGCGACGTCATGCAGCACCTGATCGTAGGCGCGTTGCAGGAAGGTGGAGTAGATCGCCACGATCGGCTTATAACCACCGATCGCCAGACCGGCGGCAAAGGTCACTGCATGCTGCTCGGCAATCGCCACGTCAAAGTAGCGGTCGGGGAATTTACGTGAAAACTCCACCATGCCGGAACCTTCGCGCATTGCCGGGGTGATTGCCATCAGCTTGCTGTCTTTGGCGGCGGTTTCGCACAGCCAGTCGCCGAAGATCTTTGAATAGCTCGGCAGGCCGCCGCTGCTTTTTGGCAGGCAGCCGCTGGACGGATCGAATTTTGGCACCGCGTGGAAGGTGATCGGATCTTTTTCCGCCGGTTCATAGCCACGACCTTTTTTGGTCATGATATGCAGGAACTGCGGGCCTTTCAGATCGCGCATGTTCTTCAGCGTGGTAATCAGCCCCAGCACGTCGTGACCATCGACCGGGCCGATATAGTTAAAGCCCAGCTCTTCAAACAGCGTGCCTGGCACGACCATGCCTTTGATATGTTCTTCGGTGCGTTTGAGCAGCTCTTTGATAGGCGGCACGCCGGAGAACACTTTCTTCCCGCCTTCACGCAGGGACGAGTAGAGCTTGCCGGAAAGCAGCTGCGCCAGGTGGTTGTTCAGCGCGCCGACGTTTTCCGAGATCGACATTTCGTTGTCGTTGAGAATGACCAGCATGTCCGGCTTGATATCGCCCGCGTGGTTCATCGCTTCGAACGCCATCCCGGCGGTGATCGCCCCGTCGCCAATGACGCAAACGGTGCGACGGTCTTTGCCTTCTTTTTCTGCGGCGACCGCAATGCCAATACCTGCGCTAATGGAGGTAGAGGAGTGGCCGACGCTCAGTACGTCGTATTCGCTTTCACCGCGCCACGGGAAGGGGTGCAAACCGCCTTTCTGACGAATGGTGCCTATTTTATCACGACGCCCGGTGAGAATTTTGTGCGGATAAGCCTGATGCCCCACGTCCCAGATTAACTGGTCAAACGGGGTGTTATAGACATAGTGCAGCGCCACGGTGAGCTCCACCGTGCCCAGCCCGGAGGCGAAATGTCCGCTGGAACGACTGACGCTGTCGAGTAAATAGCGGCGCAGTTCGTCGCAGAGTTTCGGCAGACTCTCTTTTGGTAGCAGGCGTAACTCCGAAGTGGAGTCGACCAGTGCCAGGGTCGGGTATTTGGCTATATCAAAACTCATCAGAGGCCTATTAAGTAAGACTTGTTGTTTGTTTATTTATCACGCTGGATTATGTAGTCCGCTAGCGCTTCCAGTGCCGAGGTATCGAGTGAGAGGTCTGCCAGCTGCGTTAACGACTGGCGGGCGTCTTCGATCAGATCCCGGGCTTTATTCCGGGCTTGCTCAAGGCCCAGAAGTGCAGGGTAGGTACTTTTGCCAAGTTGCTGGTCAGCACCCTGACGTTTACCCAACGTTGCAGTATCGCCCACCACATCCAGAATGTCATCCTGGACCTGGAAGGCAAGGCCGATACTTTCTGCGTACTTATCGAGTATCGGCAAGGCGTTTCGTCCGTTTTCTCCGGCACTTAGCGCGCCAAGACGAACCGCAGCGCGAATCAGCGAGCCCGTTTTATGACGATGGATACGCTCCAGCGCCTCCAGCGGCACCCGTTTCCCTTCGGCATCAAGATCCAACGCCTGGCCACCGCACATTCCGGCGATGCCGCTGGCGTTCGCCAGTTCAGAAATCATAGCAATGCGGTCGCGGTCGGCCACTTCCGGCATCGGGGCATCGCTGATGATAGAAAACGCCAGCGTTTGCAGGGCATCTCCGGCCAGAATGGCATTCGCTTCGCCAAATTTGACGTGGCAGGTCGGCAGACCGCGACGCAGGTCGTCGTCGTCCATCGCGGGTAAATCGTCATGAATCAACGAATAAGCGTGAATGCACTCAACGGCGGCTGCCGGGGCATCCAGCGTGGACAGGCTTACGCCAAACATCCTGCCCGTTGCGTAAACCAGGAACGGGCGCAGACGTTTACCGCCTAATAATGCGCCATACTGCATGGTTTCGACCACGGGAGTGTTCTGAAAGGGCAGTGGTGCGATAAAACGGCTCAGCGCCTGGTTGGCCTGCTCGACGCAGGCCTGTAGCTGCTGCGAAAAATCCATTTACTCATTATCCGGTGTAAAAGGCTCAGGAGATGCATCTTCATTGTCAGACAGCAGAATCTGCACACGCTGCTCGGCCTGTTGCAACTTTGCCTGCCCCTGACGCGCCAGCTGCACGCCACGTTCAAATTCGTTCAGCGCCTCTTCCAGCGGCAGGTCGCCGCTTTCCAGACGGGTAACAATCTGTTCCAGCTCGCTCAGCGCTGTTTCAAAGCTGGCGGGCGCCTCATTTTTCTTCGGCATAATGAATATCTGACTCTCAATATTTTCAGCTCTGATATGAGTAACGGACTCAGAGCAATTATCAAATAACGCGCAATGTGCACAGGACGACCATGATGGTGGTATACTTCCGCGCCTGGATGCAGCTCCATGTATGGGCTGCTGTACTCTTTTCTCCACGACAAGCCTTGATGCTTGCTTAAGAACCATTGCCGCCATGAAGTTTATCATTAAATTGTTCCCGGAAATCACTATCAAAAGCCAATCTGTGCGTTTGCGCTTTATAAAAATTCTGACCGGGAACATCCGTAACGTGTTAAAGCACTACGATGAGACCCTCGCCGTTGTTCGCCACTGGGATAACATTGAAGTTCGCGCCAAAGATGAAAATCAACGCCTGGCGATTCGCGACGCGCTGACCCGTATTCCGGGCATCCACCATATTCTCGAAGTCGAAGATGTGCCGTTCACTGATATGCACGATATCTTTGAGAAAGCGCTGGTGCAGTATCGCGATCGGCTTGAGGGCAAAACCTTCTGTGTGCGCGTTAAACGTCGTGGTAAGCATGAGTTTAGCTCCATTGAGGTGGAACGTTACGTCGGCGGCGGTTTAAATCAGCATATTGAATCGGCGCGCGTGAAGCTGACCAACCCGGATGTGACGGTACATCTGGAAGTGGAAGACGATCGTCTGCTGCTGATTAAAGGCCGTTACGAAGGTATCGGCGGTTTCCCGATCGGCACCCAGGAAGATGTCCTGTCGCTGATCTCCGGCGGTTTTGACTCCGGCGTTTCCAGCTATATGCTGATGCGTCGCGGCTGCCGCGTACACTACTGCTTCTTTAACCTCGGCGGCGCGGCGCATGAAATCGGCGTTCGCCAGGTGGCGCATTACCTGTGGAACCGCTTTGGCAGTTCGCATCGCGTGCGTTTTGTCGCCATCAACTTTGAACCGGTGGTCGGCGAGATCCTCGAAAAAGTCGATGACGGTCAGATGGGCGTGGTGCTGAAGCGCATGATGGTGCGCGCGGCGTCGAAAGTGGCAGAGCGCTACGGCGTACAGGCGCTGGTGACGGGGGAAGCGCTGGGGCAGGTCTCCAGCCAGACGCTGACTAACCTGCGTCTTATCGACAACGTTTCCGATACGCTGATCCTGCGCCCGCTGATCTCTTACGACAAAGAGCACATCATCAACCTGGCGCGCCAGATTGGTACGGAAGATTTTGCCCGCACGATGCCAGAATACTGCGGCGTTATTTCGAAAAGTCCGACGGTGAAAGCGATCAAGGCGAAGATTGAAGCGGAAGAAGAGCACTTCGACTTTAGCATTCTCGATAAAGTGGTTGAGGAAGCGAGCAATGTCGATATTCGCGAAATCGCCCAACAGACCGGGCAGGACGTGGTGGAAGTGGAAACCGTCAGCGGCTTTGGCCCGAACGACGTGATTCTGGATATTCGCTCCGTTGATGAGCAGGATGACAAACCGCTGAAAATCGAAGGCGTGGATGTGGTTTCTCTGCCGTTCTACAAGCTGAGCACGAAGTTTGGCGATCTTGACCAGAGCAAAACCTGGCTGCTGTGGTGTGAGCGCGGCGTGATGAGCCGTTTGCAGGCGCTCTATCTGCGTGAGCAGGGCTTCCAGAATGTGAAGGTGTATCGTCCGTAATTGTTAGCATGATTGCAGGCCTGATATGCATCGCGCTATCAGGCGCAACGTATTGCCGGATGACGGCGTAACCGCCTTATCCGGCCTACGCACCGCCATCCGGCGCTATTCGTAGTAATTATAAATTCCCGCCGCCATCACCAGCTGTGACGCCACTTCATGGGCTTTTTCACGGCCAACCAGCAGATCGATAATTTTCAGTCCGAAGTCAATCGACGTCCCTGGCGCCTGGCTGGTCAGCAGCTTCACGCGCTGGTCCCACACCACACGTTTATCCTGCCACTGTTCGGCGGGAATGTTGTCTTTCAACGCCGGGAAGCCGGTCATGTTGCCGATGGGAAAGATATCGTGCGGAACGAGAACCGTGGCGGCCGCTGCGCAAATCGCGGCGACAATACGCCCGGAACGGTGGAACTGCTTAACGGTTTCGACCAGCAACGGGCTGTCGCGAAAACACTCCGCGCCCTTAATGCCGCCAGGCAATACAATGATGTCGTAATCGCCGTCGGCCACCTCGACCAGCGGCGCATCCGCCAGCAGTTTTACGCCACGCGAACAGACAATGGTGAGATTTCCGTCGCTGGCGACGCTCGCGGTCGTGACCTGAATACCGCCACGAACCAGCAGATCGATAGTGGTGACCGCTTCGGTCTCTTCACTACCAGGGGCGAGGCATACCAGTGCCGATGCGCTCATACTCACTCTCCTTTCGCTTTACCATTTCAAACAGACGGGCATTTTCCGGGACGGCGATGCCATGCGCGCGGGCGCGTTTTAACAAATAACCCGTAATATAGTCGATCTCGGTATGACGCAGGGCACGCATGTCCTGCAACATAGACGAGATATTTTCTGCCGTACTCTCAATCACTTGATCGACATAATAACGTAAATCGTCCGCCGACGTATGGTGTCCTTCGCGCTCGATAACCGCAGCGACCTCCTGACATATCGCCATTACCGCTTCCGGGTGGTGGCGTAATTCGCCGTTGGGGCAGTCCCATAGCGCGGTAAGGGGATTAATCGCACAGTTTACCGCCAGTTTGCGCCACATCTCTGCGCGAATGTTGTTGTGCCAGGCGACGTCAGGCAGCACGCCCTGCAAAATATCGGCCAGATAGCTGTAGTCCCCGTCCTGCTCACGCGCCGGGCCAATATGGGTAGTGCCGTTGGCGACATGAATGATGACATTCCCGTCGCGTCTGGCGGCATGCGTCGTGGTGCCCATCAGTAACGGCTGCGGGATGTTTTGCAACTCTTCGATTGTGCCCATCCCGTTGTGAATCAGCAGGATCGGCGTGGTTTCAGGCAGAATGGCAACCAGACCTCTTACGGCATCGTAGACCTGCCAGGCTTTCAGCGTGACCAGCAGCAGATCGCTGTTGGCCAGAAAATCAGGATCGTTCGCCGTCAGGGATTCGTTAAATATTGAACCGTCCGTCTCTATCAGATTCACGCTGCAATAGGGTTGCGGTACGCGCAGCCAACCCTGTACTTCATGTCCATGTTTGCACAGCGCTGTAAGCCAAAGTTGCCCTAAGGCTCCGCATCCCAGTACGGTAATTTTCATTGTTCCTCCTCACCTGCAACAGCGCCAAGTGTTATGGCCTAAGTATAGCGCCATCAGCTAAGCTTCTCGTTATGTCTCGTTACGGGTATTATGCTTCGCATCAAAAACGAAGGGAGAGGAAAAGATGCCATCTTTCGATATTGTCTCTGAAGTCGATCTTCAGGAAGCGCGTAACGCAGTAGATAATGCGACTCGCGAAGTTGAATCACGCTTTGATTTTCGTGGCGTTGAGGCCACGTTTGAATTAAACGACGCGAACAAAACCATCAAAGTACTGAGCGAATCGGATTTCCAGGTGAATCAGCTACTGGATATTCTGCGCGCGAAGCTGCTCAAGCGCGGCATTGAAGGCAGTTCGCTGGATGTGCCGGAAGCGTTCGTCCACAGCGGTAAAACCTGGTTTGTGGAAGCGAAGCTGAAGCAGGGCATTGAAAGCGCGGTTCAGAAGAAGATCGTGAAGCTGATTAAAGACAGCAAGCTGAAAGTGCAGGCGCAAATTCAGGGGGAAGAGATCCGTGTGACCGGAAAATCCCGTGACGATCTGCAATCCGTCATGGCGCTGGTGCGCGGCGGGGATTTGGGACAGCCGTTCCAGTTCAAAAACTTCCGCGATTAAGTTGTGATGCCTGATGGCGCTGCGCTTATCCGGCCTACGGACAATGCGGTCTTGTAGGCCGGATAAGGCGGTAGTCGCCATCCGGCACTTCTCACGCCAGCCTGATCGCCTGCTCAACCTCAAAACGGTTGGTCACTTTGCTGTCGATCTTCACATAGGCGGAATGCTCTTTCTCTGCGATCAGTACCTCACTCACACCTTCAGTCGCCAGCAGACGCTGTTTTAGCGCGTCATCGGCGGCAATCTCCGGCGGAATTTCCACGCGTAAGCTGCTGACATACGGCGGTTCTTTCATCGTACTTGCTACCGCCAGCCAGACGACGGTCAGCAATGCGCCAGCCAGAAATACCGCCTGACCGCCGAACAGACCATTCACCCAGCCGCCCAGCGAGCCGCCAATCGCGACGCCGAGGAACTGGCTGGTGGAGTAAACGCCCATCGCAGTGCCCTTATAACCGGCAGGAGACTCTTTGCTGATCAGCGAGGGGAGGAGGGCTTCCATCAGGTTAAAAGCGAGGAAGAACAGCTGTACCCCGGCAATTAACCCCCAGAAGTGCACGCCTGCGCCCCACAGCACGACTTCGGCAATCAGTATCAACGCGACGCACAGCAGAAAGACCCGCTTCATCCGGCGTTTGACTTCGGCGTAGATAATGAACGGGACTACGGAGCCAAATGAGATCAGCATTGTGACCAGATAAATCTTCCAGTGTTCGGCGGCGGGGAAACCGGCAGCGGCAAGCTGGCCGGGGAGGGCGACGAAGGTCGACATCAGCAGAATATGCAGACACATGATGCCGAAGTTAAGCTTCAACAGCTTAGGTTCGGCCAGCACTTTGCTGAAACTGCCTTTCACCATGCCGGATTCACGGTTCAATACGTGGGTCGTGCTGTTAGGGACAACCCAAACGGTCAGGGCGATGCCGAGCGCGGCGAGTGCGGCAATCATCCAGAACAGGGCGTTCAGCCCCAGTTTGTGGGTGACGATCGGCCCAAGCACCATCGCAATGGCGAAGGTAATACCAAAACTGACGCCGATAAACGCCATCGCTTTGGTTCGGTTTTGCTCGCGGGTTAAGTCAGACAGCAGCGCCATGACGGCGGCGGCGATTGCGCCAGAGCCTTGCAGCGCGCGGCCAAGAATAATCCCCCAGATGGAGTCAGACAGCGCGGCGATCACGCTACCCAGCACGAACACGGCCAGACCGCCGATAATTAACGGCTTACGCCCGACGCGGTCTGAGAGTAACCCAAAGGGGATCTGGAAAACGGCTTGCGCCAGGCCGTAAATACCGATAGCAATGCCGATCAAGGCTTCGCTGGCGCCCTGAAGCGCCATACCATAGGTGGTCAGAACCGGCAGGACCATAAACATGCCAAGCATGCGCAAAGAAAATACAGTCCCTAAACCCCAGGTGGCGCGCAACTCACCCGGCGTCATTTTGTAATCGTTCATTCCCACCTCTGTATAAAATCCGCGACTAGTGTAAAGCGGTAAACGGGTGGGGTAAATACGTGCTTAATGAACAAATGTTGCGTTTGTGAGGGGGATTTTATCAGGCAATAAAATGCCGGATAAGGCGTAAGCCACTATCCGGCAGAAGATTTGTTGCGGGGCGGGTGTTACCAGACCGAAGCCAGCAGGCTGTGTGAGTCCGGCACCATAAAGTCGACGGACATCATCACGCTTAACGCAGTGATGGCAATGATGGAAAAGCCGAACAGCTTACGCGCCCAGACTTTGTCATCTTCCACTTTGTAACCGCGCAGGGCCATACCGAGCCACCAGACGCTCACGGCTGCCGCGACCACCAGATATTTATATCCGGCATAGCCGCCCAGGGAGAGCATCAGCGTCGCAACGGCGAAGGCGATGATGTACAGCGTGATATGGTTCTTCGCCACAGAGATGCCTTTCACCACCGGCAGAACCGGAATGTTGGCAGCCTGATAATCCTTGAAGCGGAAAATCGCGATGGCGTAAGAGTGCGGCATCTGCCACAGGCTAAAGATCGCCAGCAGAATCAGCGCGCCGCTGTCGAATTCGCCCGTTACGGCGCAGTAGCCAATCACCGGCGGCGCAGCGCCGGAGAGAGAACCAATCAGCGTGCCGTAAACGGAGTGGCGTTTCATGTACAGACTATAAATGCCGACATACACCACGAAGCCCATCACCCCCAGCCAGCAGGCCAGAGGATTCGCGCCAAACCACAGCAGCATAAAGCCAGCAATACCCAGCAAGGTGGCGTACACCAGCGAGACAGCAGGAGAAATCAGGCCTTTGACCAGCACCCGATTCTTGGTCCTTTCCATCTTCCTGTCGATATCCCTGTCGATGTAGTTGTTAAATACACAACCCGACGCCACAACCAGTGACACCCCGACCAGCGTATAGATAAACAGGGGATAGTCGATGCTGCCTTTAGAAGCCAGCAGGAATCCCCCAATCACCGAGATCAGGTTGCCAAAGATGATGCCTGGTTTCGTTACTTGCAGGTATTGCTTAAACATCATAACCGCCGCTCTTAGTGCATCATCATATTGTAGTTCAGGTTCCACATAATCCAGATGGAGCCCACCACCAGAATGGCAATGATCAGCACGGTAAAGACAAAGGCCGTCATGTTCCAGCCTTCGTCTGATTTCGTATTCATGTGCAGGAAGCACACCAGATGCACCAGAATCTGCACCACTGCCATCGCCAGGATAGTCCCCAGAATCACGGCCGGGGAACCTGTACCCGTCATCACCATCCAGAACGGAATGACCGTCAGGATGATCGACAGAATAAAACCTGTCATGTAAGTTTTTACGCTGCCGTGGGACGCGCCGCTGTGATCGGTAGAATGACTCATTACATCGCCCCCATCAGATAAACAACAGTGAACACACAGATCCACACCACATCCAGGAAGTGCCAGAACAGGCTCAGGCACATGATGCGGGTACGGTTAGTGCTGGTCAGGCCGCGACGGGCGATCTGCACCATCAGCACCGCCATCCAGATAAGACCGGAGGTGACGTGCAGACCGTGCGTACCGACCAGCGCGAAGAACGCAGACAGGAAGCCGCTGCGATCCGGGCCCATGCCTTCAACAATCAGGTGATGGAATTCGTAGATTTCCATCCCGATAAATCCGGCACCAAACAAGAAGGTCAACGCCAGCCAGGAGACAACCTGGCTCTTGTTATCCTTGTGCATGGCGATAGCCGCCATGCCGTAGGTGATGGAGCTGAACAACAGCAGGAAAGTTTCAACCAGAACGAACGGCAGTTCAAAAATGTCCTTACCTGTCGGGCCGCCTGCGGTGCCGTTCACCAGAACGGCATAGGTTGCGAACAGAATAGAGAACAGAATGCAGTCGCTCATCAGGTAGATCCAAAATCCGAAGATTTTGGTCTGGCCTGCATCGTGGTGCCCGTGTTCATGCGCGTGGGCAGTCGCGTGCGTTTGCGCTAAAGTATCAGTTGCCATTTTTCAGCCCTGCCTTAGAAATCTCATCGAAATGCTGGTTTTCCAGTTTTTCGACTTCCGGGACTGGTACGTAGTAGTCCACGTCCTCGTCAAAGCTCTTAACAATCCAGCTGATGATCATGCCTGCGAAGCTTGCAATCGCCAGCCACCAGATATGCCAGATCATGGCGAAACCAAAAATAGTGGAGAAGGCGGCGATAACGATGCCCGCACCGCTGTTTTTCGGCATATGAATTTCTTCATAATGCGCAGGCTGTTTGTACGCTTCGCCTTTTTCTTTCATTTCCCAGAAGGCATCACGCTCGTGAACGTGCGGCACAACGGCAAAGTTATAGAACGGAGGCGGAGAAGAGGTTGCCCACTCCAGCGTACGCGCGCCCCACGGGTCGCCGGTCAGGTCGCGGTTCTGCTCGCGGTCGCGAATAGAAACGAAGATCTGAATCAGCTGGCACAGGATGCCCAGTGCAATCAGCGCGGCGCCACAGGCGGCAATCAGCAGCATTGGATGGAACTGCGGGTCAATCTGCTGGCTGAGACGACGGGTCATCCCCATGAAGCCCAGCACGTACAGCGGCATAAACGCCACGAAGAAGCCGATGATCCAGAACCAGAATGCGCGTTTACCCCAGGTCTCGTTCAGCGTGAAGCCGAACGCTTTCGGCCACCAGTAGGTCATACCGGCGAAGCACCCGAAGACCACACCGCCGATGATAACGTTATGGAAGTGCGCAATCAGGAACAGGCTGTTGTGCAGAACGAAGTCCGCGCCCGGAACCGCCAGCAGAACGCCAGTCATACCGCCGACCGAGAAGGTCACGATAAAGCCGATCGTCCACAGCATCGCTGAGTGGAAGACGATACGCCCCTGGTACATGGTGAACAGCCAGTTGAAGATCTTAACCCCGGTCGGGATTGCGATAATCATCGTGGTAATACCGAAGAAGGCGTTTACGTTCGCGCCCGCACCCATGGTGAAGAAGTGGTGCAGCCAAACGATGAACGACAGAACGGTGATACACACGGTCGCCCAAACCAGCGAGGTGTAACCAAACAGGCGTTTACGCGAGAAGGTTGCAGCGATTTCGGAGAACACCCCGAAGACCGGCAGAACCAGGATGTACACTTCCGGGTGGCCCCAGGCCCAAATCAGGTTGATGTACATCATCATGTTGCCGCCCATATCGTTGGTAAAGAAATGGGTGCCCAGATAGCGATCCAGGGTCAGCAGCGCGATGGTGACAGTCAGAATTGGGAAGGAGGCGATAATCAGGATGTTCGCGCACAGCGATGCCCAGGTAAATACCGGCATCTTGAACATGGTCATGCCCGGCGCACGCATCTTCAGAATCGTCACGAAGAAGTTGATACCGGTCAGCGTCGTACCGATACCGGATAGCTGGAGACTCCAGATCCAGTAATCGACCCCGACACTCGGACTGTACTCTATTCCCGAGAGCGGCGGATAAGCCAGCCAGCCGGTCTGTGCGAACTCACCAACGCCCAGAGACAGGTTAACCAGGATAACGCCGACAACGGTGAACCAGAAGCTCAGGTTGTTCAGGAACGGGAACGCAACGTCACGCGCGCCGATCTGCAACGGAACCACCAGGTTCATCAGACCGATAACGAATGGCATTGCCACGAAGAAGATCATGATCACGCCGTGAGCGGTGAAGATCTGATCGTAGTGATGCGGCGGCAGGAAGCCCGCTTCACCCGCAGAAGCCAGCGCCTGCTGGCTACGCATCATGATGGCGTCGGCAAAGCCGCGTATCAACATAACAATTGCGACGATGACATACATGATGCCAAGACGCTTGTGGTCAACCGAAGTAAGCCACTCTTTCCATAGGTAGGTCCACTTACCGAAGTAAGTGATCAAGGCTAAAAGCGCCAGACCCCCGACGATAATGGCAGCGATCGTAACCATGACGATAGGTTCATGGAACGGGACTGCATCCAGTGTCAATTTTCCGAACATCGTTTTCTTCCTCGGCCCCTTAGTGAGCGGATTCCGCGTGGCTCATGTCCATGCCTTCCATGCCTTCATGCGAGCTGTGCTCACCTTCCGGTTGGCTCATGTCCATGCTCTTACCGTGAGCCATAAATTTGTTAATGACGTCTTTAAACAAATCCGGTTTCACGTTGGAGAAATATTCCACCTGGTTGTATTCGCTTGGCGCAGCCACTTTCTCGAACGCAGCCATGTCGCTCATGGTGTTCGGTGACTGTTTAGCTTTAGCAACCCACTGGTCGAATGTGGCGCGGTCCGGCGTGGCGATAGCTTTGAACTTCATACCGGAGAAACCAGGGCCGCTATAGCTTGCGGAAATACCATCATAGGTACCGGCTTCGTTGGCGATCAGATGCAGTCGAGTCTGCATACCGGCCATGGCATAAATCTGGCTACCCAGACGCGGGATAAAGAAGGAGTTCATCACGGAGTTGGAGGTCACTTTGAAATAAACCGGAGTGTTCGCCGGGAAGGCGATTTCATTCACGGTTGCAATGCCCTGTTCCGGGTAGATGAAGAACCATTTCCAGTCCATGGAAACCACTTCGATGGTAATGGGCTTCTCGTCATGCGCCAGCGGCTTGCTTGGCTCAAGAGCGTGAGTGGTTTTCCAGGTAAGTACAGCAAGGAAAATGATGATCAGAATCGGCACCGTCCAGACCACAGCTTCCACTTTATTGGAGTGTGACCAGTTCGGGCTGTACTTCGCATCTTTATTGCTCGCACGGTACTTCCAGGCGAAACCAACAGCCATCAAGATGGCGGGAATAACGACAATCAACATCAGGCCAAAAGCCGTCAGTATCAGTGAACGTTGTTCCAGTCCAATCTGTCCTTTGGGGTCAAGAAGTGCAGAATTACAGCCACTGAGTAATGCAGTGCCTGCAATTAATGACAACCATCCCAAACTTTTATTGTATTTCCTGAGTCTCATTTAACGACCTCAATTCCACGGGACCTGGTGGCGTTTAAAGTGTGTGGGCATTTTACGGGAAGGTTACATTACTGTAAACATGATTGGATCTGTGTTACTGGGTTCTGCCGGGCATGTCACATATGTTGCAGGATATGTCGCGTTGACTTTAAGAACCTGTTGCAACATCACGTTATAACGAAAGAGGGCAGGAAGGCAGGACTTGCAGGGTAATTGGTATAACCAATGTAAAATTAAAACAATTGTTTAACAATTAATTATCAGCAAAGAGACAAATGAAAAACAAAAAATAAAACTATATTGGCTGAATCGAGTAAGGAAAATAAAATCTATAAAAGGCGTCAATAATTTCCAGATGCTATTGCGCACAAAACAACAAATATTATTTTTCGCAACTGCTGCTTATTTAGCCGTTATAATTTCGCTCTGTTATTACAACGGCAAATAACGTTGCCCGCTTACACAAGACGTGTTTTGCGTAGCGCCAGATAATCCAGCACCCCGCCGAACAAAATGCCGCATATCGCCACCATGACCCCCGCCTCAAGCAGTTCGGGCAGGAAGGAGAAGCGAGTGTAGTCCACGGCGTTCATCGTCAGCAGCAACAGCCATACCGCCAGCAGGCCGCAACCGACCATTAGCGTCAGCAGCGCCAGACCATACGCCCCGCGAAATTCCGTACGGGGGATGAAGCTTTCGCTTTCCCAACTGTGTTCAAGGGTTTGACGACAAACCAGCAGAAGCAGAAGGCCAGGCACGGCCGCTGCGACGGAGAAGAGATAAAACGTGGGCCAGCCATGCGCTTCGACAAACCATCCGGCAACGGGGCCGACATACACGCGTCCCACCGCAGAGAGCGCGGAGAGCAGGGCAAACTGGGTGGCGGAAAACGATTTGTTGCACAGCGTCATTAACAATGCGACAAAGGCCGCCGTTCCCATCCCGCCGCACAGGTTCTCGAAGAAGACCGCTGCGGCCATGCTGAACATATGTTTGTCCGTCACGGAAAGCAGCCAGTAACCGGCGTTGGAAACGCCTTGCAGAATGCCGAAAATCAGCAGCGCGCGGAAAAGGGAAAGGCGCTGCATCAGGATGCCGCCGTACAGCGCGCCGACAATCGTCGCCAGCAGTCCCAGCGTTTTATTGACCACGCCGACTTCACCGGCATCAAAACCAACGCCGCGAATCAAAAAGGTGGTGGTCAGACTCATGGCGAACGCATCGCCCAGCTTATACAGCACGATTAACAACAAGATCAGCCAGGCGTTGTTGCGGCCAAAAAAGTCGCGCAGCGGAGCGGCGACCGCCTGTTCCAGCGTTTTAGGCACTGGAATGGAATCTTCAGGTTCAGGGGCCAGGAGCGTGGCGATAATACAGGGCACAAGCAGCGCCGCCATCAGCCAGTACATCCCCTGCCAGCCGAGCCAGCGATCCGCCAGCCACAGCGCCAGCCCACCGGAGACCAGCATCCCTAGCCGATAGCCCAGTACGCTAATCGCCGCTCCGGCGCCGCGTTCTTCCGCAGGCAGAACATCCGTTTTCCACGCGTCAAAGACAATGTCCTGAGATGCGGAACAGAAGGCGATGATAACCGCCAGCGCCGCCATCCAGCGCAGCTGCGTGCCGGGTTCCAGAAAACCCATCGCCGCAATGGCGAGCAGCAGCAGAATCTGCGTGGTGACCAGCCAGCCGCGACGACGACCTAAAAAAGGCGGCGTGTAACGGTCCATGACCGGAGACCAGAGGAATTTAAAGACGTAGGCCTGGCCCACCAGAGAGAAGAAACCAATGGTTTTGAGATCGATATTCTCAACGGTCATCCAGGCCTGTAGCGTGCCGGAGGTGAGCGCGAGGGGTAAACCTGATGCAAACCCCAGAATCAACAGGATAGCTGAACGCGGTTGCTGAAAAATACGTAAATATTGGTTGGGCATGGGCATCTACAGGCCCGACAAGCGCCGGGCCATCTGGACAGAAATTAACGTGCGTTCTGCTTAATGAATTCGTGAATGCTGGTGTCCTGAGACATATCAGCGATGGTGTCGGTCAGGACGCTGTTAACCGCGTTGGCGATATTCTGGTTGGACGCCTGGAATGCGCCTTCAACAGAGTAGCTCGCACGGTAGTTTTTCGTCATCTTGTTGCCGTTTGCCGCCGTCGCGATGATGGCGATATCCGCTTTGGTGGCGATGTTGTAGCGAACGTTACCCTGAGATACATCGGCATACAGCTGATTTACGATGATTTGCAGATTAACAGCGCCGTTTGGCCCCACCATATAACCGCGTGCGGTCATCTGTTTTTCCAGCACTTCTTGCAGCAGGAAGCGCAGATCGCGGGAGGCGGTCAGAGTAACCAGTTGGTTATTACGCGTAACTTTCGCCAGCGCCTGATCCTGACGCTGGTCGGCGCCGTTGATGCTCACAGTAACGCCCATCAGGCTTGGATCTTGTTGCGGCAGTGTGATTTTCGGCGATACGTCAATGGTTGTCGGCGGTGTTGCGCACCCTGCCAGCATAACCAGAGCAATTAATGGAAAGAGGATTTTCTTTAACATGTTCGGGCTCTCAGTGACTCTTAAGCGTGATAGATAAAAATTCCCGCCATCATAACATTGCCAACGGCGAGGGGAAGTGGTCAACGCATGTAAATTCATCGCGTTGTCTGTTTTCTGACCCTCGGTACACCTTACTTCGGGTTTTCGCAACCAAATGAATGGATAAGTCAGTAAACTTCATACGTTTGAATGAAAATATCAGACGAACGCTAAATTTTTGTTGTCATGATGTAATGTAAACGGTAAAAGCGGCTAGTATTTAAAGGGATGGGTGACATCTCAGCGTTGTCGGAGGAGATATTTCATGATGATACGTGAGCAAATAGAAGAAAAATTAAGGGCAGCGTTCGAACCCGTGTTCCTCGAAGTTGTGGATGAAAGCTATCGTCACAATGTTCCGGCAGGCTCTGAGAGCCACTTTAAGGTTGTGCTGGTCAGCGATCGCTTCACTGGCGAACGTTTTCTTAATCGCCACCGGATGATTTACGGTACGTTAACGGCAGAACTCTCCACAACCGTACATGCGCTGGCCCTGCATACCTATACCATTAAGGAGTGGGAAGGATTGCAGGATACGATCTTCGCATCGCCTCCTTGCCGTGGCGCAGGAAGCATCGCGTAGAAAAACGCATTTGCAACTGTTGGCGCTTTTCCAGTATGTTGCTACAGATTATGTGAAAACGGCCTGCGGGCCGTTTTGTTTTGTCTGAATTTTGAGCGAGATGTACAGTATTCAGACCAAAATTAGCCGGGAATTGTGAAAAAAGCCGCAGCAACGCGCGATAACCGTTCTCGACTCATAAAAGTGATGCCGCTATAATGCGGCGTCTTATTTTTCGGAATGTCTTCGGGATGATTCTGACGACAGGGAATGTGATTGATTATGAGAACATCCCGGTTCCGCGAAGCCAACAACCTGTGCTTGCGGAGTAGAGTTGACCGAGCACTGTGATTTTTTGAGGTAACAAGATGCAAGTTTCAGTTGAAACCACTCAAGGCCTTGGCCGCCGTGTAACGATTACTATCGCTGCTGACAGCATCGAGACCGCTGTGAAAAGCGAGCTGGTCAACGTAGCGAAGAAAGTGCGTATTGACGGCTTCCGCAAGGGCAAAGTACCGATGAATGTTGTTGCTCAGCGTTATGGCGCTTCTGTTCGCCAGGACGTTCTGGGTGACCTGATGAGCCGTAACTTCGTTGACGCGATCATCAAAGAAAAAATCAACCCGGCTGGCGCACCGAACTATGTTCCGGGCGAATACAAACTGGGCGAAGACTTCACCTACGCTGTAGAATTTGAAGTCTACCCGGAAGTTGAACTGACCGGTCTGGAATCCATCGAAGTTGAAAAACCGGTTGTTGAAGTGACCGACGCCGATGTTGACGTGATGCTGGACACCCTGCGTAAACAGCAGGCAACCTGGAAAGACAAAGACGGCGCTGCTGATGCAGAAGACCGTGTAACCATCGACTTCACCGGTTCTGTTGACGGTGAAGAGTTCGAAGGCGGCAAAGCGTCTGACTTCGTACTGGCGATGGGCCAGGGTCGTATGATCCCGGGCTTTGAAGACGGTATCAAAGGTCACAAAGCAGGCGAAGAGTTCACTATCGACGTGACCTTCCCGGAAGAATATCACGCTGAAAACCTGAAAGGTAAAGCTGCTAAATTCGCTATCAACCTGAAGAAAGTTGAAGAGCGCGAGCTGCCGGAACTGACCGAAGAATTCATCAAGCGTTTCGGCGTTGAAGATGGTTCTGTTGCTGGTCTGCGTACTGAAGTGCGTAAAAACATGGAACGCGAGCTGAAAGGCGCTGTGCGTAACCGCGTGAAGTCTCAGGCGATTGAAGGCCTGGTGAAAGCGAACGACATCGACGTTCCATCTGCGCTGATCGACAGCGAAGTTGACGTTCTGCGTCGTCAGGCTGCACAGCGTTTCGGCGGCAACGAGAAACAAGCGCTGGAACTGCCGCGTGAACTGTTCGAAGAACAGGCTAAGCGTCGCGTTGTTGTCGGCCTGCTGCTGGGCGAAGTGATTCGCACTCAGGAGCTGAAAGCTGACGAAGAGCGCGTTAAAGGTCTGATCGAAGAGATGGCTTCTGCGTACGAAGATCCGAAAGAAGTTATCGAGTTCTACAGCAAAAACAAAGAGCTGATGGACAACATGCGTAACGTCGCTCTGGAAGAGCAGGCCGTTGAAGCCGTTCTGGCGAAAGCGAAAGTGACTGAAAAAGCCACTTCCTTCAACGAACTGATGAACCAGCAGGCGTAATTCGTCGCTTAATTAGCACGAAATTCGCACAAGGGCCCGTCACCTCCAGGTGGCGGGCTTTTTTTTTGTCACGCATTTTGCATGGAAGAGTGCGAAAACAGCGTTTCAGTGTTAGCGTTACAACAAAAGATTGTTATGCTTGAATTATGGCGATGCCGTACCCATAACAGAGGGACTAGCTGATAATCCGTCCATAAGGTTACAATCGGTACAGCAGGTTTTTTCAATTTTTATCCAGGAGACGGAAATGTCATACAGCGGCGAACGAGATAACTTTGCACCCCATATGGCGCTGGTGCCGATGGTCATTGAACAGACCTCACGTGGTGAGCGCTCTTTTGATATCTATTCTCGTCTACTTAAGGAACGTGTCATTTTTCTGACTGGCCAGGTCGAAGACCATATGGCTAACCTGATTGTGGCGCAGATGCTGTTCCTGGAAGCGGAAAACCCGGAAAAAGATATCTACCTGTACATTAACTCCCCAGGCGGGGTTATCACCGCAGGGATGTCTATCTACGACACCATGCAGTTTATTAAGCCGGACGTTAGCACGATTTGTATGGGCCAGGCGGCTTCTATGGGCGCGTTCCTGCTGACTGCTGGCGCAAAAGGCAAACGTTTCTGCCTGCCTAACTCTCGCGTCATGATTCACCAGCCTCTCGGCGGTTATCAGGGCCAGGCGACAGATATTGAAATTCATGCCCGTGAAATCCTGAAGGTGAAAGGGCGCATGAATGAACTTATGGCGCACCATACGGGTCAGTCTCTTGAGCAGATTGAACGTGATACCGAGCGCGACCGCTTCCTCTCCGCGTCTGAAGCGGTGGAGTACGGTCTGGTCGACTCGATTTTGACCCATCGTAATTGATGCCCAGGGCGCAGGTGTGCCGCTATAATACTATCCAGGGGCGGCACAACGCTGACAAGCGACTTGCGCCTGAGAATGGCATTTGCGTCGTCGTGTGCGGCACAAAGAACAAAGAAGAGGTTTTGACTCATGACAGATAAACGCAAAGATGGCTCGGGCAAATTGTTGTACTGCTCTTTTTGCGGCAAAAGCCAGCATGAAGTGCGCAAGCTGATTGCCGGTCCATCCGTGTATATCTGCGACGAATGTGTTGATCTATGTAACGACATCATTCGCGAAGAGATTAAGGAAGTGGCACCGCACCGTGAACGCAGTGCGCTGCCGACGCCACATGAAATTCGCAACCATCTGGACGATTATGTTATCGGCCAGGAGCAGGCGAAAAAAGTGCTGGCGGTCGCGGTATACAACCACTACAAACGTCTGCGCAACGGCGACACCAGCAATGGCGTTGAGTTGGGCAAAAGTAACATTCTGCTGATCGGGCCGACCGGTTCCGGTAAAACGCTGTTGGCCGAAACGCTGGCGCGTCTGCTGGACGTACCGTTCACCATGGCGGATGCCACCACCCTGACCGAAGCCGGTTATGTGGGCGAAGATGTTGAGAACATCATTCAGAAGCTGTTGCAAAAATGCGATTACGATGTGCAGAAAGCGCAGCGTGGTATTGTCTACATCGATGAAATCGACAAGATTTCCCGTAAGTCTGACAACCCGTCCATTACCCGTGACGTTTCCGGTGAAGGCGTACAGCAGGCGCTGTTGAAACTGATCGAAGGGACGGTTGCCGCCGTTCCGCCACAGGGAGGACGCAAGCATCCGCAGCAGGAGTTCTTGCAGGTTGATACCTCTAAGATCCTGTTTATCTGCGGCGGCGCGTTCGCCGGTCTGGATAAAGTGATTGCTAATCGTGTTGAAACCGGCTCCGGCATTGGTTTTGGCGCAACGGTCAAAGCGAAATCCGACAAGGCCAGCGAAGGCGAACTGCTGGCGCAGGTTGAGCCGGAAGATCTGATCAAATTTGGTCTGATTCCTGAGTTCATTGGTCGTCTGCCGGTTGTGGCGACGCTGAATGAGCTGAGTGAAGAAGCGCTGATCCAGATCCTGAAAGAGCCGAAAAACGCCCTGACCAAACAGTATCAGGCGCTGTTTAACCTGGAAGGCGTCGATCTGGAATTTCGTGACGAAGCGCTGGATGCTATCGCGAAGAAAGCGATGGCGCGTAAAACCGGCGCCCGTGGTCTGCGTTCCATCGTTGAAGCGGCGCTGCTTGATACCATGTACGATCTGCCTTCTATGGAAGACGTCGAAAAAGTGGTTATCGACGAGTCCGTCATCGGCGGTCAGAGCAAGCCGTTGCTGATTTACGGCAAGCCGGAAGCGCAGCAGGCATCTGGTGAATAATTAACCAACTCATACAATCAGTTAACGAAAAAGGGGGGATTTTATCCCCCCTTTTATTTTTCCGTAAACATGGCGTTGAATGTGTGGGAAACATCCCCATATACTGACATACATGTTAATGGCTGCGTGAAGCACAGTCGCGCAGTCTGATTACCTGGCGGACACTAAACTAAGAGAGAGCTCTATGAATCCTGAGCGTTCTGAACGCATTGAAATCCCCGTATTGCCGTTGCGCGATGTGGTGGTTTATCCGCACATGGTCATACCCTTATTTGTAGGGCGGGAAAAATCTATCCGTTGTCTGGAAGCGGCTATGGACCATGATAAAAAAATCATGCTGGTCGCCCAGAAAGAAGCATCAACGGATGAGCCGGGTGTAAACGATCTTTTCACCGTCGGGACCGTGGCCTCAATTTTGCAAATGCTGAAACTGCCTGACGGTACTGTCAAAGTGCTGGTTGAGGGGTTGCAGCGCGCGCGTATTTCTGCGCTGTCAGATAACGGCGAACACTTTTCCGCTAAGGCGGAATACCTTGAATCGCCAGCGATTGATGAGCGCGAGCAGGAAGTGCTGGTGCGCACTGCCATCAGTCAGTTCGAAGGCTACATCAAGCTGAACAAAAAAATCCCACCGGAAGTGCTGACGTCGCTCAATAGCATTGACGATCCTGCGCGTCTGGCGGACACCATCGCTGCCCATATGCCGCTGAAACTGGCGGATAAGCAGTCCGTGCTGGAGATGTCCGACGTTAACGAACGTCTGGAGTATCTGATGGCGATGATGGAATCTGAAATCGATCTGTTGCAGGTTGAGAAGCGTATTCGCAACCGCGTTAAAAAGCAGATGGAGAAATCTCAGCGTGAGTATTATCTGAATGAGCAAATGAAAGCCATTCAGAAAGAACTGGGCGAGATGGACGACGCGCCGGATGAAAATGAAGCGCTGAAGCGTAAAATCGACGCGGCGAAAATGCCGAAAGAGGCAAAAGAGAAAGCGGAAGCAGAATTGCAGAAGCTGAAAATGATGTCTCCGATGTCGGCGGAAGCGACGGTTGTACGCGGCTACATCGACTGGATGGTGCAGGTGCCGTGGAACGCGCGTAGCAAGGTCAAAAAAGACCTGCGTCAGGCGCAGGAAATTCTCGACACAGACCATTACGGTCTGGAGCGTGTGAAAGATCGCATCCTTGAGTATCTCGCGGTACAAAGCCGTGTAAACAAAATCAAAGGGCCGATCCTGTGTCTGGTTGGGCCGCCGGGGGTAGGTAAAACCTCTCTGGGCCAGTCCATCGCCAAAGCGACCGGGCGTAAATATATCCGTATGGCGCTCGGCGGCGTGCGTGATGAAGCAGAAATCCGCGGCCACCGCCGGACATACATCGGCTCTATGCCGGGTAAACTGATCCAGAAAATGGCCAAAGTGGGCGTTAAAAACCCGCTGTTCCTGCTCGATGAGATCGACAAAATGTCTTCCGATATGCGTGGCGATCCGGCCTCTGCGCTGCTTGAGGTGCTGGACCCTGAGCAAAACGTGGCGTTCAGCGATCACTACCTGGAAGTGGATTACGATCTCAGCGACGTGATGTTCGTTGCCACCTCCAACTCCATGAACATTCCGGCGCCACTGCTGGATCGTATGGAAGTGATTCGTCTGTCCGGTTATACCGAAGACGAGAAGCTGAACATTGCTAAACAGCACCTGCTGCCGAAACAGATCGAGCGTAACGCGCTGAAGAAAGGTGAGCTGACGGTTGAGGATAGCGCCATTATCGGCATTATCCGTTACTACACCCGTGAAGCGGGCGTGCGTAGCCTGGAGCGTGAAATCTCCAAACTGTGCCGCAAAGCCGTGAAACAGCTGCTGCTGGATAAGTCGCTGAAACACATTGTGATCGATGGCGATAACCTGCATGACTACCTCGGCGTACAGCGCTTTGACTATGGTCGTGCGGACAACGAAAACCGTGTGGGTCAGGTAACGGGTCTGGCATGGACGGAAGTGGGCGGCGACCTGCTGACCATCGAAACCGCCTGTGTGCCGGGTAAAGGCAAACTGACTTACACCGGTTCTCTCGGTGAGGTTATGCAGGAATCTATTCAGGCTGCGCTGACCGTGGTGCGTGCGCGTGCGGAAAAACTGGGTATTAATCCAGACTTTTACGAAAAACGCGACATCCACGTTCACGTACCGGAAGGGGCGACGCCGAAAGACGGCCCGAGCGCCGGTATTGCGATGTGTACCGCGCTGGTCTCCTGCCTGACGGGTAATCCTGTTCGCGCTGATGTGGCGATGACCGGGGAAATTACCCTGCGAGGCCAGGTACTGCCTATCGGCGGCCTGAAAGAGAAACTGCTGGCGGCGCACCGTGGCGGGATCAAAACCGTGTTAATTCCGTTTGAGAATAAACGCGATCTGGAAGAGATTCCAGACAACGTTATTGCCGATCTGGACATTCATCCGGTGAAACGCATTGAGGAAGTTCTGACTCTTGCGTTGCAAAATGAGCCGTCCGGCATACAGGTTGTCACCGCAAAATAGTGACCTCGCGCAAATAGCGCTAAGAAAAACAGGGCTGGCAGGGCATTTCGTGCTTGCCAGCCTTTTTTTGTATAGCTAATTTAGATGACGGATCGGGCTTGCCATCATTAACGGGTGTTGTAAGGGCATGGCAGGCCTGATATAACTGCTGCGCGGTCGCACTTTGAAGGATTCCGGTGCGATATAAATTATAAAAGAGGAAGAGAAGAGTGAATAAATCTCAACTGATCGACAAAATTGCTGCAGGGGCTGATATCTCTAAGGCTGCGGCTGGACGTGCGTTAGATGCAATTATTGCTTCTGTCACTGAATCACTGAAAGAAGGTGATGATGTAGCGCTGGTAGGTTTTGGTACTTTTGCTGTTAAAGAGCGTGCTGCCCGTACTGGTCGCAACCCGCAAACAGGTAAAGAGATCACCATCGCCGCCGCTAAAGTGCCGGGTTTCCGTGCAGGTAAAGCGCTGAAAGACGCGGTAAACTAAGAGCTTCTCCCCCTGGGGATGTGACAAAGTACAAGGGCGCATCATCTGATGTGCCTTTTTTATTTGTCCAGTACTACTTTATTTTAGTTTATGCTGGTTGTGGGCTGACAATTACCCCGGTTTCTTGTCACAATACAGCTTTCCGCGCAGCGTTCAGAAAACGCTATGCTGCGTGAAGTATGAATACGCAAAACAGTCACCTACAGCGGAGTGTGGTTACACCATGATGGACAGCTTACGCACGGCTGCTAACAGTCTCGTGCTCAAGATTATTTTCGGTATCATTATCGTGTCGTTCATTTTGACCGGCGTGAGTGGTTACCTGATTGGCGGAAGCAATAACTACGCCGCAAAAGTGAATGACCAGGAAATCAGCCGCTCGCAGTTTGAGAATGCGTTTAACAGCGAACGTAATCGTATGCAGCAGCAGCTGGGCGATCAGTATTCTGAACTGGCGGCGAATGAAGGCTACATGAAAACGTTGCGTCAGCAGGTACTGAATCGTCTTATCGATGAAGCCTTGCTGGATCAATACGCGCATGAGCTTAAACTCAGCATCAGCGACGAACAGGTTAAGCAGGCCATCTTTTCAACGGCGGCTTTCCAGGTTGACGGCAAATTTGATAACAACCGCTACAACGCGATTGTGAATCAGATGGGGATGACCGCCGATCAGTATGCTCAGGCATTGCGTAACCAGCTCACCACCCAGCAACTGATTGCTGGCGTTGCCGGTACTGATTTCATGCTGAAAGGTGAAACGGACGAGCTGGCGGCGTTAGTCGCGCAGCAGCGTGTGGTGCGTGAAGCGACGATTGACGTGAACGCACTGGCTGCGAAGCAGCAGGCTACCGATCAGGAAGTGTCCAGCTACTACGAGCAGAACAAGAACCGCTTTATGACCCCGGAGCAGTTCCGCGTGAGCTACATCAAGCTGGATGCGGCTGCTATGCAGGAAACGGTCAACGATGCGGATATCCAGTCTTACTATGACCAGCATCAGGATCAGTTCACCCAGCCGCAGCGTAACCGTTACAGCGTCATTCAGACTAAAACGGAAGATGAAGCGAAAGCGGTGCTGGACGCGCTGAACAAAGGCGGTGATTTTGCCGCGCTGGCGAAAGAGAAATCCGCAGATATTATCTCTGCGCGCAACGGCGGCGATATGGGCTGGCTGGAAGACGCCACCACGCCGGACGAACTGAAAAATGCCGGTCTGAAAGAAAAAGGCCAGTTGTCTGGCGTGATTAAATCCTCTGTTGGCTTCCTGGTTGCGCGTCTGGATGATGTTCAGCCTGCGAAAGTGAAACCGCTGAGCGAAGCGCGTGATGACATTGCCGCGAAAGTGAAGCAGGAAAAAGCGCTGGATGCCTATTACGCGCTGCAACAAAAAGTCAGCGATGCGGCGAGCAACGATACCGAATCTCTGGCGGGCGCGGAACAGGCCGCTGGCGTGAAAGCGGTTGAAACCGGCTGGTTCAGCCATGACAACCTGCCAGAAGAGCTGAATTTTAAACCGGTTGCCGATGCTATCTTCAACGGTGGTCTGGTTGGCGAGAACGGTACGCCGGGCAGCAACTCCGATATCATCACCGTGGATGGCGACCGCGCATTCGTGCTGCGCATCAGCGAGCATAAACCTGAAGCGGTTAAGCCTCTGGCTGACGTGAAAGAGCAGGTGGCTGCGCTCGTTAAGCACAACAAAGCAGAGCAGCAGGCAAAACTGGATGCTGACAAACTGCTGGTTGAGCTGAAAGCGGGTAAAGGCGCAGAAGCGATGAAAGCGGCCGGTCTGAGCTTTGGCGAAGCGAAAACGCTGAGCCGTACCGGGCAGGACCCGGTAAGCCAGGCTGCGTTTGCGCTGGGTCTGCCAGAGAAAGATAAGCCGAGCTATGGCGTCGCTAACGATATGCAGGGCAACGTTGTGCTGCTGGCGCTGGACGACGTGAAAGCGGGCTCTATGCCGGAAGAGCAGAAAAAAGCGATGGTTCAGGGTATTACCCAGAATAACGCGCAGATTACCTTTGAAGCGCTGATGAGTAACCTGCGTAAAGCGGCGAAAATCAAAGTCGGCGATGCGCTGGAACAGCAGTAATCACCGAGACGCTTCGCAAAAAACTGCAAAAAGTTGTAACCCTCAAAGGCCGCCTTCGCGGCCTTTTCCATTTCTGATATTTGCTATTTGTTTGCCTTTCGCCGCCCCGCTATCGTGATGCCACTGTTAACACACAAGGAGAAAACAGTATGAAACATGGAATCAACGCACTGCTGGTCACGATGACTCTGGCCTGCGCAGGCATGACGCACAACGCGCTGGCTGCCGGAACGGTAGAGAAAAATCAGGCGGTACAAACAAAGGCGGATTCGTCTGCGTCCGCGCAGACTAAAGCCTCCGTGCCTGCAAAGGCCAGCGATGATGAAGGCGCGAGGGTCAGTATCAACACGGCTTCAGCGGAAGATCTGGCGCGGGTGATGAATGGCGTCGGGCTGAAAAAAGCGCAGGCGATAGTCAACTATCGGGAAGAGTATGGGCCGTTTAAAACGGTGGATGATTTAAAGCAGGTTCCGGGGATGGGGAGTTCGCTGGTGGAACGCAATCTGGCGGTGCTGACGCTGTAATAACTTGCACTGTGGCAAAAGTTTGCCAGGATAATGAGGTCATACCAGTTATGGCCTCTGTTCCTATAACAACAACGTAAGGTTATTGCGCTATGCAAACACAAATCAAAGTCCGTGGTTATCACCTTGATGTTTATCAGCACGTTAATAATGCCCGCTATCTTGAGTTTCTTGAAGAAGCACGCTGGGATGGGCTGGAAAACAGTGACAGCTTTCAATGGATGACGGCCCGCAACATCGCTTTTGTGGTGGTGAATATTAATATTAACTACCGTCGCCCTGCCGTGCTGAGCGATCTGCTGACCGTCACCAGTCAGGTGCAGCAGTTAAACGGGAAGAGCGGCATTTTAAGCCAGGTCATTACGCTTGAGCCGGAAGGGCAGGTTGTGGTGGACGCGCAGATTACTTTTGTCTGTATTGATTTGAAAACGCAGAAAGCATTGCCGCTGGAAGGTGAGTTACGCGAGAAACTGGAGCAGATGGTGAAGTAACGGAAAGTTGCCTGATGGCGCTTCGCTTATCAGGCCTGCGGGCGACATTGACCACGGTGAATGTCGCCAGGCCGGATAAGGTGCGTGCACCGCCATCCGGCAAAACGATCACTTTAACCCTGTTTTCTGCTTCATTGCCGCCATCACTGCCGGTTTATCCGCCAGATAATGGTTCAGACCGTTGGCGCGCAGATTACAGGCGGCGCACTGCCCGCAACCGTCACCTTTGATGCCGTTATAACAGGTCAGCGTCTCTTCGCGCACCAGATCCAGCTTGCCCCAGTAATCGGCGAGTGCCCAGGTTTCGGCTTTATCAATCCACATCAGCGGGGTTTCAAAGCGAATATCCTTCGCCATACCCAGGGTGACGGCATGATTCAGCGCTTTGACAAACTCATCGCGGCAGTCCGGGTAGCCGGAGAAATCCGTCTCGCAAACGCCGGTGATCACCGCTTCGGCTTTCACCTGATAAGCGTAAATCGCCGCCAGAGTCAGAAACAGAATATTACGCCCAGGGACAAACGTATTCGGAATACCGTCGGCATCCGGTTCATAGTCCGGTACGGGAATGTTATCGCGCGTCAGGCTACTGACCGCCAGTTCGCTCAGTAGCGTTACGTCCAGCACCTTATGCGCACGCGCGCCGAGTTTTAAGGCCAGATTACGTGCAACATCAATCTCAGCGCGATGGCGCTGACCATAATCAAAGGTGACGCAGTGCACTTCATCATACTGATGCAGCGCTTGCGCCAGACAGGTTGTGGAGTCCTGGCCTCCACTGAATACAACGACGGCACGTTTCATAACTTATCCTGACAAAAACGAAAAACGCTATGGTAGCGCCTGTGGATGGCCGCGACCAGCTTCTTCACCGCGCGGCGGCGGAAGCCATGCTTTCTCAAACTCAAACCAGCCGCGTGGATTGAGTTGAACGCCATTGACGCCCGGCGGCGCGCTAATACGGTAGTGATAGTTAAAAAGCGGCGTAAGCGTGGCGTCATTCATCAGACTCGTGAATACCTGTTGTAACGCAGTATAGCGGTCGTCTTCACCGGGCTGAGTTTGTAAGGCATCCAGCGTGGCCTGAAGATGGGCGAAAGCAGGGGCATCCAGCACATGCGGCCAGAGTTGATCGCAGCGTAGCCACTGCTCAAGCGTATATTCCGGCGCTTCGCCAATCAACCTGTCGCCCATCATGAGATCCGCTTTTGCCAGCGAAGGGCAGTTATCCCAGTTTTTCGCATTGTGGAAAATCAACGTTAATTCACAGCCGAGCGTTGCCAGATATTGCTGGAGTTGCTCCGCCATGGTGTGCAACTCAACGGGAAGGTGGTAGACCAGCGTCAGTTTTTTCGGTAATTCAACGGATTCCAGCCCCTTCCATTGCGGCATTACCCAGCCTGGCAGCAGCGCGTTGCTGGGCGTGATCAGATTTTCATCTACCGGCAGCGTCTGTAATAACGACGTATGATGAATGATGTCTACCAGGCGACGCGCCTGTTGCAGGCTGAGTTTCGAGCCTTTTTTAAGCGTCAGGTAGCAAAATCCCAGGCTAATACCGCTGCTTACCTGGCTAAGTGAGGCCAGCTCCTCTGGGTTGCCGATGGCAATCTGTACCGGATGACGGCAGCTGGTGCCTAAATCCTGGTCAAAAAGCTGAGGCGTGATCCAGTATTCAATCGCCTTTAGCAGCGGATGGCAAAGGTGGTAATTGTCGTGGCTTTCCAGGCGTACCAGCTCCGGCGTAAATAACGTCAGCCGAAAAGGTCCGGTGCCTGACAGCGGCTGATGCGGGTGCGCCAGGTGGCTACAGTAGCTTGCCAGACGGTGCGCCAGCCAGTAATCAGGGCGATGGAGAATGAACGTCAGGCATTGCGGATGGGTGACTTCAATACGCTTGACGCTGATAAACAATTTATTGAGGGCTGGCAGGTCAAGCAGCATCAGCAGGCGCGCGTGCAGCTGCGCAGTTTCTACCGTATCGCCATTATGCCAGTGCAGGGTAGAGCGAATATAAAAATCCCAGCGCATACCGTCGGCGGAGATATCCCAGTGATGTGCTAAATCCCCGCAGGGGCGCTGGCTGGCGTTGTCAAAGCGGGTGAGGCCGGAGAAAATTTGTCCCGCAAGATGCTGTTCTGCGCGACCGGGCAGAAATCCCGGATGCAACGGGTCCAGCGGACGATAGTAGGGAATACGCAGGGTCGGCGTGTCGTTTTGCCACTGCCCGCCCATAAACGGTTGCAGCATGGTACGCAGTTCGCCTGGCGCCAGCTGTGCCAGCTCCAGCACATTAAGCTGCTGACCTTTTTCCAGCGCTTGCTCCATCATGGTATTGCGCAGTGACTCCGGCGTGACCAGAAATTGCAGTTTACCGCGCTTACCCCGCCCGGATTGCGCCTCCCATGTTAACCAACCGGTTTCCTGCGCCTGGCGTAGTAGCGTACGGATGTGGCGTTCGCTACAAAAACAGCGCTCCGCCAGTTCCCCAACGGTGACCGACTGAGGTTCTCCGGCCGAGGGCTGCCAGAGACGTTGATATTGTTTTAAACGGTTGAGAAGTCTCATTGAAACCCGGAACAATTCATTTTATCTATTCACTATTACTTCCGTATATCTCAGGTGATACTCAATCACAAGTTAATTGCGTCACAGTGTGGAGAAAGAGATGGCTCGTCTGGCTGCATTTGATATGGATGGCACGCTTTTGATGCCAAACCACCATCTGGGTCATGAGACCCTTGCAACGCTGGCGCGCCTGCGTGAACGCGATATCACTTTGACGTTTGCGACCGGTCGGCATGTGCTGGAAATGCGGCATATTCTGGGGGCCATCTCAATGGATGCGTTTTTGATAACCGGCAACGGGACGCGCATTCATTCGCAGGAAGGCGATATGCTGCATCGCCAGGATCTGGACCCCGCCATTGCGGATCGCGTATTGCACCAGGCGTGGGATACCCGGGCCAGTATGCACGTATTCAACGATAACGGCTGGTTTACGGGGAGCGCGATCCCCGCGCTATTACAGGCGCATGTCTACAGCGGGTTCCACTATCAGATCGTGGATGTCAAACGTATCCCGGCCCACCAGGTCACGAAGATCTGTTTCTGTGGCGATCACGACGATCTGATCCGGCTGCGTATTCAACTGAATGAGGCGCTGGGTGAGCGGGCGAATCTCTGCTTTTCCGCTGTGGATTGCCTGGAAGTGCTGCCGCTCGGCTGTAATAAAGGTTCCGCGCTGGCGGTATTAAGCGACCATTTGGGGCTGTCGCTGACGGAATGCATGGCGTTTGGCGATGCGATGAACGATCGCGAAATGCTGGAGAGCGTGGGACGTGGTTTGATTATGGGCAACGCGATGCCGCAACTGATCGCTGAACTGCCTCATCTTTCAGTGATTGGCCATTGTCGTAATCAGGCGGTCTCTCACTTTTTAACGCATTGGCTGGATAATCCGCATCTACCTTATTCCCCCGAATGAGCGATCCTTTCCAGCAAGCCAGGCCCGTAAAGCCTGGCTTTTTTTATGCCGCTTAACGGACGTTCAGCAGTTGGGCAATTTCCGCCTGCCACGGCGCTAAATCGCCAATGTGATCGTTAACCCACTGGGGATTGTAATAGGTGTCGAGATAGCGTTCGCCGCTGTCACACAGCAGCGTGACGAGAGAACCGGTCTCTCCGGCGTCGCGCATTCTGGCCGCAATCTGCAACGTTCCCCACATATTAGTGCCGGTGGAGGCACCCACTTTACGGCCCAGCTGTGTTTCCAGCCAGTGCGCGGTCGCGACGCTGGCGGCGTCGGGTACGCGCAGCATTTCGTCCACCACATCCGGGATGAAGGAGGGTTCCACGCGCGGGCGGCCAATCCCCTCAATTTTGCTGCCCACCGGGCTGCGCAATGTGGCGTCGCGATCCTGCCAGTAGGGCAGGAAGACCGAGTTTTCCGGGTCAACCACCATCAGGCGCGTGTCATACCCATGACAGCGAATATAGCGGCCAATTGTCGCTGACGTGCCGCCCGTCCCCGCGCTCATCACGATATGCTTCGGCACCGGATTCGGCTCACGCTGCATCTGATGGAAAATACTGTCGGCGATATTATTATTGCCGCGCCAGTCGGTGGCGCGTTCGGCATAGGTGAACTGATCCATATAGTGACCGTTCAGTTCGTGCGCCAGCTGCTCGGAGGCGGCGTAAATCTCGCAGGCGCTTTCGACAAAGTGGCAGCGACCGCCATAAAACGCAATTTGTTCGATTTTGCGTTTTGCCGTGCAGGAAGGCATTACCGCGATAAACGGCAGGCCGAGCAGTCGGGCGAACCAGGCTTCGGAAACCGCCGTTGAACCGGAGGAGGATTCAATAATGGTTGTGTTTTCTTTAATCCAGCCGTTACACAACCCATACAGGAACAATGAACGCGCCAGACGGTGCTTCAGGCTGCCGGTCGGATGGGTGCTTTCATCCTTCAGGTAGATCTGGATGCCCGGAAACGCCGGTAGCGACAACCGGATCAGATGCGTGTCGGCTGAACGCTGATAGTCAGCGTTAATTTCATTAATGGCGTTTTTAACCCAGGTGCTATTCATCATTAATTTCCATTTGTCATTTTGTGCCCAGATTAGCGAAAAGCACGGAAAAAATTGTTGCCATTTCACCTTTAAAATAGAATGTAAGGAGAAAAATCTTCTCTGTGGGGTGGGTATGTTAGATAAAATTGACCGTAAGCTGCTGCTTTTGTTGCAGCAGGACTGCACCCTCTCTTTGCAGGCGCTGGCCGATGCCGTTAATCTGACCACCACACCCTGCTGGAAACGGCTGAAACGTCTGGAAGACGACGGCATTCTCCTCGGTAAAGTCGCGCTGCTGGACCCAGAGAAATTGGGTCTGGGGTTAACGGCGTTCGTACTGATCAAAACCCAGCATCACAGCAGTGAATGGTACAGCCGCTTCGTGACGGTGGTCACCGAAATGCCGGAAGTGCTGGGGTTCTGGCGTATGGCCGGGGAATACGACTATCTGATGCGGGTTCAGGTAGCAGATATGAAGCGTTATGACGACTTCTACAAACGTCTGGTGAACAGTGTTCCGGGATTGTCAGACGTAACGTCGAGCTTTGCGATGGAACAGATTAAGTACACAACCGCTCTGCCTATTGAATAATTCTCCCGGAAAATATTGCCGGAAATCATGTCAGGATATAACGCGTGCGATTATTTGCTCAATTAAGCTGGTACTTCCGTCGGGAGTGGCGTCGCTATCTCGGCGCCGTGGCCTTGCTTATCATTATCGCTGTCCTTCAGCTGATCCCGCCCAAAGTGGTCGGGATCGTTGTGGATGGCGTCACTGCGCAACATTTCACTACCGGCCAGGTATTGATGTGGGTGGGCACGATGGCCATGGTTGCGGTAATCGTCTATTTGTTGCGCTATGTCTGGCGCGTGTTGCTGTTCGGCGCCTCTTATCAACTGGCGGTTGAACTGCGTGAAGATTACTACCGCCAGCTCAGTCGTCAGCATCCTGAATTTTATCTGCGACATCGCACCGGCGACTTAATGGCGCGCGCGACTAACGACGTCGATCGTGTCGTCTTTGCCGCCGGTGAAGGGGTGCTCACGCTGGTGGATTCGCTGGTGATGGGCTGCGCCGTGCTGATCGTGATGTCAACGCAGCTCAGTTGGCAACTGACGCTGTTCGCGCTGCTGCCTATGCCGATTATGGCGCTGATGATCAAGCGCTACGGCGACCGTCTGCATAACCGCTTCAAACTGGCGCAGGCGGCGTTTTCCAGTCTGAACGATCGTACCCAGGAGAGCCTGACTAGCATTCGCATGATCAAAGCCTTTGGCCTTGAAGATCGACAGTCGTCGCTGTTTGCGGCGGACGCGGAAGACACCGGGAAGAAAAATATGCGGGTAGCGCGTATCGACGCCCGTTTTGATCCCACGATTTATATTGCCATCGGCATGGCTAATCTGCTCGCCATCGGCGGCGGAAGCTGGATGGTAGTGCACGGTACGCTGACGCTTGGGGAATTGACCAGCTTTATGATGTACCTCGGGCTGATGATCTGGCCTATGTTAGCGCTGGCCTGGATGTTTAACATTGTGGAACGCGGTAGCGCAGCGTACAGCCGTATCCGCGCGATGCTGGCGGAAGCGCCGGTCGTCAACGACGGAACGGAGGCGGTGCCGGAAGGGCGGGGAGCGCTGACGGTCTCCATTCGTGAATTCAGCTACCCGCAAACCGCGCATCCGGCGCTGGAAAATGTGCAATTCCAGCTTGAGCCAGGGCAGATGCTGGGGATCTGCGGGCCGACGGGCGCGGGGAAAAGCACTCTTCTTTCGCTTATTCAGCGCCATTTCGATATTACGCAGGGGGATATCCGTTTTCATGATATTCCGCTGACGCGCTTGCAGCTTGATAGCTGGCGCAGTCGCCTGGCGGTCGTCAGCCAGACGCCGTTCCTGTTCTCCGACACGGTCGGCAATAACATCGCGCTGGGGCGCCCAAACGCGACGCAGGAAGAGATTGAACAGGTGGCGCGGCTGGCCAGCGTGCATGAGGATATTTTGCGTCTGCCTCAAGGATATGACACCGAAGTGGGCGAACGCGGCGTCATGCTGTCCGGCGGGCAAAAACAGCGCATTTCTATTGCGCGCGCGTTACTGCTCAATGCGGAAATCCTGATTCTGGATGATGCGCTGTCGGCGGTGGATGGCCGTACCGAACACCAGATTCTGCATAATTTACGCCAGTGGGGAGAGGGGCGCACCGTGATTATTAGCGCGCACCGCTTATCCGCTCTGACGGAAGCCAACGAGATTATCGTGATGCAGCATGGCCATATCGCCCAGCGTGGCGATCATGATGAATTAGTGCTGCAAACGGGCTGGTATCGCGATATGTATCGCTATCAGCAACTGGAGGCGACGCTGACTGACGCTCCTGAAATCAACGAGGAGACGGCAGATGCGTAGTTTTGGACAGTTATGGCCGACCCTGAAAAGGCTGCTGGCGTATGGTTCGCCGTGGCGTAAACCGCTTGCCATCGCCGTGGTGATGCTGTGGATCGCGGCGGCGGCGGAAGTCAGCGGCCCGTTACTTATCAGCTACTTTATCGACAATATGGTCGCGAAGAGCCACCTGCCGCTGGGCACGGTCGCGGGGCTGGTGGCGGCGTACATTGGCTTACAGTTTCTGGCGGCGGGGCTGCATTATGCGCAGTCGCTGTTGTTTAATCAGGCGGCCGTCGGCGTAGTGCAACAACTGCGTACCGATGTGATGGATGCCGCTTTGCGCCAGCCACTGAGCGCCTTTGACACGCAGCCGGTGGGGCAACTGATCTCTCGCGTGACCAATGATACGGAAGTCATCCGCGACCTTTACGTCACGGTCGTGGCGACGGTGCTGCGTAGCGCGGCGTTAATTGGCGCGATGCTGGTCGCCATGTTCAGCCTCGACTGGCGGATGGCGCTGGTCGCGATGGCGATTTTCCCGGCGGTGCTGGTGGTGATGGTGATTTACCAGCGCTATAGCACGCCGATTGTGCGCCGCGTGCGGACATATCTGGCGGACATCAATGATGGCTTCAATGAGGTCATTAACGGCATGAGCGTTATTCAGCAGTTCCGCCAGCAGGCGCGGTTCGGCGAGAGAATGGGGGAGGCCAGCCGCTCGCACTATATGGCGCGGATGCAGACCCTGCGACTGGACGGCTTTTTATTGCGCCCGCTGCTCAGCCTTTTCTCCGCGCTGATCCTCTGCGGATTACTGATGCTGTTTAGCTTTACCTCGCGCGGCACCATTGAAGTCGGGGTGTTGTACGCCTTTATCAGCTATCTGGGGCGTCTGAACGAGCCATTGATTGAACTGACGACCCAACAGTCGATGTTGCAACAGGCTGCGGTGGCGGGGGAGCGCGTATTCGAACTGATGGACGGCCCACGCCAGGATTATGGTCGGGATGAGCGCCCGTTGCAGTCGGGCAGGATTGACGTTGATGATGTCTCCTTCGCCTACCGTGACGACAATCTGGTGCTGCAAAACATTACGCTCTCCGTTCCGTCGCGCAGCTTTGTGGCGCTGGTCGGGCATACCGGCAGCGGCAAGAGTACCCTCGCCAGCCTGCTGATGGGGTATTACCCGCTTACACAGGGAGACATTCGCCTTGACGACCGTTCGCTGTCAACGTTGAGCCACGGGGTTTTACGTCAGGGAGTCGCGATGGTGCAGCAGGACCCGGTGGTGATGGCGGATACGTTCCTGGCAAACGTCACGCTGGGGCGCGATATTTCTGAGGAACAGGTCTGGCAGGCGCTGGAAACCGTGCAACTGGCGGAGCTGGCGCGTAGTCTGAGCGAGGGTATCCACACCCGGCTGGGCGAGCAGGGCAATAATCTGTCCGTCGGGCAGAAACAGCTGCTGGCGCTGGCGCGGGTGCTGGTTGATACGCCGCAGGTTCTGATTCTGGATGAAGCCACCGCCAGCATTGACTCCGGTACTGAGCAGGCGATTCAGCAAGCGCTGGCGGCAGTGCGTGAACACACCACGCTGGTGGTGATTGCACATCGCCTGTCAACCATTGTTGATGCGGACACCATTCTGGTGCTGCATCGCGGGCAGGCGGTCGAGCGCGGTACGCATCAACAACTGCTTGAAGCGCAAGGGCGTTACTGGCAGATGTACCAACTACAGCTTGCCGGTGAAGAGCTGGCGGCCAGCGCGCGTGAGGAATCGCTCAGCGCCTGATGGCGCTGCGCTTATCAGGCCTACGGACAATGCGCTCTTGTAGGCCGGATAAGGTGCTTACGCCGCCAACCGGCAATCAACAATCTGGTGCAAAAATGTAACGTACCATGCACCGTTATAGTGCGTTTTTTCTTCTCCTTCCTCTGCCGCACCCTACAAGCCTGAATTATCCCGCGTTTTTCATTTCTGGCACACCCCTTGCAATATCCCTGTCGTGAAGCGGCAGACATTATCGAATTCTGACAGGAGGGGATCTATGAAGCTGGTTACCGTGGTAATCAAACCGTTCAAACTGGAAGACGTCCGTGAAGCACTGTCTTCGATTGGTATTCAAGGGCTGACAGTCACCGAAGTGAAAGGCTTCGGGCGTCAGAAAGGCCATGCCGAGCTGTACCGCGGTGCGGAATACAGCGTCAACTTCTTGCCCAAAGTGAAGATTGATGTGGCGATTGCCGACGACCAGCTTGATGAAGTCATTGAGGTCATCAGCAAGGCGGCCTACACCGGAAAAATTGGCGACGGCAAAATTTTTGTCGCTGAGCTGCAACGTGTCATTCGTATTCGTACCGGCGAAGCCGACGAAGCGGCACTGTAACTCCTGGCACACAGTGATAGGGAACGAAAAGATGAAGATAGCAACGATGAAAACTGGCCTTGCTTCACTGGCTTTGCTTCCAGGTCTGGCAATGGCGGCTCCGGCGGTTGTGGATAAAGCCGACAATGCCTTTATGATGATTTGCACCGCGCTGGTGCTGTTCATGACCATTCCGGGCATTGCTCTGTTCTATGGCGGATTGATCCGTGGAAAGAACGTGCTGTCGATGTTGACGCAGGTTGCCGTCACCTTCGCGCTGGTCTGTATTTTGTGGGTTGTTTACGGCTATTCGCTGGCCTTTGGCGAGGGGAACAACTTCTTTGGCGACTTCAACTGGGTGATGCTGAAAAATATTGAACTTACGGCAGTGATGGGCAGTTTCTACCAGTATATTCACGTTGCTTTCCAGGGCTCTTTCGCCTGCATTACCGTCGGGCTGATCGTAGGGGCGCTGGCTGAACGTATCCGCTTCTCTGCGGTACTGATTTTCGTGGTGGTGTGGCTGACGCTCTCCTATATCCCGATTGCGCATATGGTCTGGGGCGGCGGTTTGCTGGCTTCTCACGGCGCGCTGGATTTTGCGGGCGGTACGGTCGTGCATATCAATGCGGCGATTGCTGGTCTTGTGGGCGCTTATCTGATTGGCAAGCGTGTCGGCTTTGGTAAAGAGGCGTTCAAACCCCATAACCTGCCGATGGTTTTCACCGGCACCGCGATCCTCTATATCGGCTGGTTTGGCTTTAACGCCGGGTCGGCGGGCATGGCGAACGAGATTGCTGCACTGGCCTTTGTTAACACCGTGGTGGCAACGGCTGCCGCTATTCTGGGGTGGATTTTCGGCGAGTGGGCGCTGCGCGGTAAACCGTCTCTGCTGGGCGCCTGCTCCGGCGCTATCGCGGGACTGGTCGGCATAACGCCAGCCTGTGGTTACATTGGCGTCGGCGGCGCGTTGATTCTCGGTGTCGTTGCGGGGCTGGCGGGTCTGTGGGGCGTGACGATGCTTAAACGTCTGCTGCGTGTGGACGATCCTTGCGATGTGTTTGGCATCCACGGCGTTTGCGGCATCGTTGGGTGTATCCTGACCGGGATCTTTGCGTCCACCACCCTCGGCGGTGTAGGGTTTGCCGAAGGCGTGACGATGGGGCATCAGCTGCTGGTGCAGCTGGAGAGTATCGCTATCACCATCGTCTGGTCTGGCGTAGTGGCGTTTATCGGCTACAAACTGGCGGATATCACCGTTGGGCTGCGCGTACCGGAAGAGCAGGAGCGCGAAGGTCTGGACGTCAACAGCCACGGCGAGAATGCGTATAACGCCTGATCATCAACAGGCCGGAGGCGACGCTTGTGCGTCGCCATTCGGCCATTTTCAATTGCGATTGCGCATCACGCCTTCCTGAACGGTCGACGCGACCATCACGCCATCCCGCGTGTAAAACTCCCCACGAACAAAACCACGGGCGCTGGAAGCCGAGGTGCTCTCTACGCTGTACAGCAACCATTCGTTCATGTTGAAAGGGCGATGGAACCACATTGAATGGTCGATCGTGGCAATTTGCAGACCTTTCTCCAGGAAGCCGATGCCGTAGGGTTGCAGCGCGACGGGCAGGAAATTCAGATCGGAAGCATAACCCAGCAGATACTGATGAATGCGGATATCATCCGGTATCGTACCGTTGGCGCGGATCCAGACCTGACGCGTCGGGTTCGCAACGTGGCCTTTTAACGGGTTGTGGAACTCCACCGGGCGGATCTCCAGCGGGCGGTCGCTGATAAATTTCTCTTTCAGCACGGGCGGCAGCAGATGCGCCAATGAGCGGGCGATCTCCGTCTCCGATTGCAGCGTTTCCGGCGCAGGGGCGTCCGGCATGGTTTTCTGATGCTCAAATCCCTCTTCCGGCGCCTGGAAGGAGGCTGTCATATAGAAAATAGGCTTCCCGTTCTGGATGGCGGCGACGCGACGCGCGCTGAAACTGTTGCCGTCGCGCAGAACTTCCACATCGTAAATAATGGGCTTCAGGCTGTCGCCGGGGCGCAGAAAGTAGCTGTGAAAAGAGTGAACCAGACGTTGTTCAGGTACGGTCTCTTTGGCGGCATACAGCGCCTGACCGACCACCTGACCACCAAAAACCTGACGTAATCCTAAGTCTTCACTTTGGCCCCGAAAGAGTCCTTCTTCAATTTTTTCCAGATCTAACAATGACAGCAAATTATTCAGTGCCTGACTCATACGTGCTCTCCAGGTAACAACGGCGCCGAAGCGAGGTAGGCAGAGTATAACGCAATTTTGAAAGTGGTCCGATGGGTGCAATAGTCTGAATTACGGACTAATTCCAGGCAAAAATAAGTGAGATATGCCACACTTAGTCACGTTATGTCTTTGTTAACCACTCTTCCGGCGGGTAAAGCACCTCCCGCTGATGCATTGATGATAAGGAGAATTTAATGAAACTCGTGCACATGGTAAGTGGTTTAGCGGTTGCGGTTGCTCTGGCAGCCTGCGCAGACAGAAGCGCAGATATCCAGACGCCTGCGCCTGACCCAAATACTTCTGGCGTGGCTACACAGTCAACTATTCAGCAACCTAATGTCTCCGGTACTGTCTGGATCCGTCAGAAAGTGGCCCTGCCACCGGATGCCGTACTGACCGTGACGCTGTCTGATGCCTCACTGGCGGATGCGCCGTCGAAAGTGCTGTCGCAGAAAGCGGTGCGCACCGAGGGGAAACAGTCGCCATTTAGCTTTGTACTGCCGTTTAACCCGGCTGACATCCAGCCAAATGCGCGGATTCTGTTGAGCGCCGCCGTGACGATTAATGACAAACTGGTCTTTATCACCGATACCGTACAGCCAGTCATTAATCAGGGCGGCACGAAAGCGGATCTGACGCTGGTGCCGGTTCAGCAAACGGCAGTGCCTGTTCAGGCCAGCGGCGGCGCAGCGACAACCGTACCGTCAACGTCACCGACGCAGGTGAACCCGTCTTCCGCCGTACCGGCGCCGACACAGTACTAAGCTCTCACAGGACAACCCTCTCCGGCCGGAGAGGGTTAATAAATCCAGCGATATCGTTGCATATCGATTTGCCCACTCCCCGAGACCACCACGCCTTCTGACAGTAACGCCTGACGTTGGCGTTGCAGGTCTGGCCCGGTCAGGGAGATGGCGCCATGACGATTCACGACCCGATGCCAGGGGAGGGTGCTGCCTTCCGGCAATCGTTTTAATACGCCGCCGACCTGACGCGCGGCACGAGGTGAACCGGCGAGGCGGGCGACGTCGCCATAAGTCGTGACAAACCCTTCGGGGATTGAGGCCACGATTTGCCAGACGCGTTGGGGGAAAGTGTCTTGTCTGTCCATCATTCATTCCTGCGATAATCTTCCAGCATAATCGTGAATCGCCGGGGAGTGAAGCCTCATTGCGCAAGAAAACAGCATCCGATATTGGATGGGTTGCATTTACAGGGGCCAGCAGTGATAATGCGCCTGCGCGTTGGTTAACAACGCTCTCAATGGGGGCTCTGTTGGTTCTCCCGCAACGCTACTCTGTTTACCAGGTCAGGTCCGGAAGGAAGCAGCCAGAGCAGATGACGTGTGTGCCGGGATGTAGCTGGCAGGGCCCCCACCCAATTCTGCCGTCCGGCAACCTCTTCATTTTCCTCCTCTTGTCATATTAACGTCATTATTTTGTCATCAAATGCTGGCAGAGTGTTATCGGGACGTTATTAATCAGTTTGTGCCCTGATATTCACGCGGTGACGATAGCTGTGTCGCACACGACGTGTTTTGCCTGTTTACAAGGACTCTTTACGATGGCTACTGCTGTACTAAATGTCAAAATCGATGAGACGTTAAAAGAGAAGCTTCGCCATTATGCCGAAGCAAATAATGAGAACTTAAGTATCACCACAGAAAAACTGCTGCTGATTGCATTTGAGGCCGCAGAAGAGGCGGGAGTCTCGGCGAGTGATATCGACAGTCAGCATACGGAAGAATCCGTGGATGAGCCGCTTACTCCTAAAGAAATCAAAGCATTACGCAGATTACTCAAGAAGAAAAAATGAAACAACAACTCTCAATCGCCAGTAATTATGGCGAAGCCTGCGAATTACTGCGTTCCGGCTATGTGAAGCATGTTCGTCTTAACTGGAATGTTGGTAGTGATGAATTCTTTCGTATTGCCTCCGACTGGTGCGATGCCGGGGCAAAAATAAAGAAAGACGGCGAGAACTTCATTATTTCCCTGAAAGGTTTCCCCGTCCCACGCCAGCAATAAAACGACGATGACAGGCCATATTAGATAATTTTGCGTATTTTCCCTGCGCTGTTTTGTGAGCGCAGGTTGTCCCATATCGGCTGTAATGTCTGAAAAGCCGATCGCAGTGTTTCATCCGGCAGGGTGAACGGCATACGTAAGAAACGATCAAACGCACCCGCGAGACCAAAACGCGTACCGGTGCCCAGTTGAATCCCTTCGCTTTCAGCGCGCGTTGCAAAGAGCGTGGCCAGCGTGTCGGGTAACTCCACCCAAAAAGAGAGTCCGCCCTGCGGCTGCCTGAAGCGCCATTCAGGAAAATGCGCGTGCATCAGTTCACAACACAGGTCGCGTCGTTGGGACAGCAACTGCCGTCTGTCAGGAAGAAAGCTGGCGGCATTATCAAGCAGCCAGCCGGTCGCTAACTGCTCCAGTACCGGCGATCCTAAATCAAACGTATCCCGGGTTTGTACCAGCGCGGCGATTGTCCGTGATGAGGCGCGAACCCACCCCAGACGTAACCCGCCCCAGAAACTTTTTCCTGCCGATCCCAGCATAATAATCGGCGCGTCGGCATTGTAATGCGCGAGTGGGGGCGGCGGCGGGGCGTCGTACCACAAATTAACCATCGTCTCGTCCACAACCAGCGTGGTATGCGTTCTGGCGGCAATATCCGCGACCGCTTGCCGCGTGGCGGCATCCATACAGCGCCCGGTGGGATTATGGAAATCCGGCATCAGATAAACCATTCTCGGCGCGGTCTGCGCAATGGTCGCCATCAGACCGGCGGTGTCCCAGCCCTGTTCGGGCAATGAGACGCCAACGGGGCGACAGGAGGCTCCCTGAATCGCGGCGATCGCGAGCGGGTAGGTCGGGTGATCCACCACCACGCGATCGCCCGGGCCCGTCAGGAGTCGCAGGAGCAGCGCCAGCCCGCTCACGGCGCCATTGACCACCATGATTTCATCAGGGCGGGTTGGCAAGCCGCGCTCGCAATAGTGCCGGGCGATAGATTCACGTAAAGAGAGCAGGCCTTGCGGCAGATACCCGGAACTCAGCAGATGCTGCGGCATTGCGCAAAGCGCCTGCTGGTAAGCCTGGTGAATTTCAGGGCCTGCGCTGAGCGCGGCGGTAGAGAGATCCAATGCCATATTGGCTCCGCCGCGCGTGGGCACAGGGTGGATGGCATCCGGTAAGATCACCCGCGAACCGCTACCCTGACGGCTTTCCAGATAGCCTTCTTCCCGAAGTTGCGCCATTGCGCTGGCGACGGTTGTTCGGCTGATCTTCAATACGGCGGCCAGTTCGCGTTCGCCGGGCAGTCGGCTATCGAGCGCCAGTCGGCCATCAAGAATCAGCAGACGCAGGGCCTCCGCCAGCTGACGCCAGACAGGAGTACGTGAGGGAGTCTCCTGCCAGTGCCCAAGCAGGCGCTGAAGAGACTGGCTTCCATAGCGGCGTGATGACATAGCAGTCCACTTTTTTAAAACTGGACATTAATCATAGTGCCAATTGCGGTGAAGATGAAAGGTATCTGAACGGGGAGAATGGAAGAATGCTGCGTCGTCTGATTCAACTGTATACCGGTCTGGCTCTTTATGGCGTATCGACAGCAATGTTTGTGCGTGCGGACTTAGGGGCCGATCCGTGGAACGTTTTCCACCTTGGCGTGGCGAATTTGCTGTCAATGAACATTGGCATGGTGATTATCGCCGTTGGCGTGCTGGTGTTATTACTGTGGATTCCGCTGCGTCAACGCCCGGGTCTTGGCACCATCAGCAACGTGATCGTTATTGGACTGGCGGCGGATGTTGCGCTGGCCGTATTGCCCGCTTTTGAGTCGTTGCTTGTCCGCAGTGTTCTGTTGATCTCCGCTGTAGTGGTCAACGCGCTGGCGACCAGCATGTATATTGGGGCCGGTTTCGGCGCAGGCCCGCGAGATGGCCTGATGACCGGGATTCACGCGCGCACCGGTTGGTCGATACGCGCCATCCGCACGGCGATTGAAGTTTCGGTATTACTGAGCGGCTGGTTGCTGGGGGGGACGCTGGGCGTCGGTACGGTATTGTATGCGCTGGCTATCGGGCCGCTGATTCAGATCTGCTTGCCGTGGTTTCGCTATCAACCCCGGGCACGCATTCGGGTTCGTCATTCGCCCACAGCAGAGTAACGCGATGGCGACTAGACTTAACAACGACTGACGCGGCCAGAATTGGCTTGCCGCGCAGTACGCTTCGGAGGTTTTTCTCATGAAGTATGTTGATGGTTTTGTGGTTGCCGTACCTGCTGAAAACAAGGAGGCGTATCGGGAAATGGCGGCAAAAGCGGCTCCTCTCTTTAAAGAGTTTGGGGCGTTACGCGTCGTTGAGTGTTGGGCTGATGATGTGCCGGACGGCAAATTGACTGACTTTCGCATGGCGGTGAAAGCGGAAGATCACGAAGAGGTGGTGTTTAGCTGGATTGAATACCCTTCGAAAGAGGTTCGCGACGCGGCGAATCAGAAAATGATGTCAGACCCACGAATGAAGGAGTTTGGCGATGCCATGCCTTTTGATGGCAAGCGCATGATTTACGGCGGATTCTCTCCCATTCTGGATGACTGAAGCGACAGGCTGTGCGGCGTGCCGCCAGCCGTCCCCATTCTAAATCCGTTTTTCCGCCCACAAAATAAATTCTGCGGCGGGCAGCGCTTTGCTGTAAAGCCATCCCTGACCATACTGCACGCCGTGCTGGCGTAACCAGTCCTCCTGATGCGTCGTTTCAATACCTTCCGCCACCATTTTCAGCTTCAGCGTTTTCGCCATTTCAATAATATGCGGCGTCACATTTTTGTAGGCCAGCGCATCAACAAAGGACTTGTCGATCTTCAGAATATCCACGTCCAGATTCTGTAAGTAGCAAAGACTGGAATAGCCAGTGCCAAAGTCATCAAGATAAATCGCGTGACCGGCTTTGCGGTATCTGGCAATGACTGGCGCGCTGGTTTTGGGATCGGCAAACTCACGCTCGGTCAACTCCAGCGCGATTTGCGACGGTGAAATCTGACTCCGGTTAAGCAACTGACTGAGATGTACCGGAAGTTTCTCCGACGCAAGGGTCGTTGCCTCAATATTGATAGAAATGTGCTGCTCAGGGTGTTGTCGCAGCCATGTTCCCATCTCCTCAAAAACGGTCTCTAAAATCAGGTGGGTGAGCGGTTCGGAAAGCCCCGTTTGTTCTGCGAGGGGAATAAATATTTCCGGCGAAAGGTAGCTGCCGTCGGTTTGCGGCCAGCGAGCCAGCGCTTCCGCGCCTGCTATCTTCCCGCTACTCAGCGAAATAATCGGCTGATAATGCACCTTAATATCACGGTTATGGATGGCGTCCAGTAAACGGTGGTGTGGTGATTGTAAGCGGCGAAGAATGCGCAGAATAAACGCCGCCGCCAGCAGGCTCGCCATCATCCCCAGCGGCAGCCAGGTAAACGCCTGGCGATACCAGTTCTTTTGTAGCGGCAGCGTGGAGGCCCAGGTCACGATGGCGATGTTCATTTCGGGAGAGCGCTGAATCGTGTAGACACTGTTGCGATCTTCCCGGTATTGACCGGGCGACTGCTGCAATTGTCGAATAATGTCGGGATCGAGCCGATTGCTACTGGCGGCCACGATGTTATTTGCTTCGCCAATAATAGCGGCATCAATATGCCATGAACTAAATGGGATCACATCAATGAAGGAGGCGGGGTCCATCATGACCACATAGTGTCCTTTACCCACAGCGACCATAAAGCGCTTGAGCCCTAAATCATTTTGCGAGGTAAGCCATATGCGGTAGCCGTCCTGGGTGATCTTTTCCGGTTTGGGGAAAACGAAGGGGGCGCTTTTTTGCTCCAGCGATGAGCAAACAGGCATATTTTGGTCGAGGTATAGCACTTCCTGAATGTAGCGCAGACTGTAAGATATTCGGCGCATTGTCAGTAAATGCGCATTACTACAAGGCGTACCGCGAAAGGCGTTTAGCTGGCCTAACGCCAGTTTGCTCTGGGAGGCAACTTTGTCAGCGCGTAAGGCTACGCGTGATGAATAGACGTTAAGTTCCTCAATAAATTTCTTTTCAACCTGGCGATGAGCGAGCCAGAGGCTTAATCCCACAGGGGCAAGGACAGACAGAATGAGCACCCCTGTGACCAGGCTGACCAAATGTCGTGTTGTCACGGTGATATCCTTATTGATGCAGCATATGGCGAGTATATCTGAACGTAAAAAAGCCCTTCGTTTAATCACGTTATTCTAACTGCTTTTGCTCTTTCTGGCTCAATAAGGGCTTGTTTCGACTTAAAACGTACAATGTTGAAGGATAACCACATCATCATGAGGGTTGAAAAGCGGCAATTTGCGGCGTATTTTATTGTTACGTTATAACATAATATTGAGGCTGTCATGAAACCGAATATCCATCCTGCCTATCGCACCGTGGTGTTCCACGATACCAGTGCGAATGAATACTTTAAGGTGGGGTCAACGATCAAAACCGAGCGTGAGATTGAGCTTGAGGGCGTGACCTATCCGTATGTCACCATTGAGGTGTCTTCTAAATCACACCCTTATTACACCGGAAAACAAAAAACCTTTGATAACGAAGGCAGCGCAGCACGTTTCCAGAAACGTTTCGGAAATTTTATTGGCGCTAAGCGAGGATAAGATGCAGGTACTGAATTCATTGCGTAGCGCAAAGCAGCGGCACCCGGACTGCCAGATAGTTAAACGCAAAGGGCGTTTATATGTGATCTGCAAATCCAATCCACGTTTTAAAGCGGTGCAGGGTCGTAAAAAAAGACGTTAATGATTTGCCAACATTGCAGGGACTACAGTGCGTGCCAGGGACGGTACGCACTTTTTACATCTGCAACAGTGAGAAAACTAGCGGCTTGCCTCTGTGCGAGTGAGCGTGAAAACATCGTAGAAAGAGAGTTCGCCTTTACGCGTTATCATCTTCTGTAATTGTGCTTTCTGGTCGCTGCCAACATGCGGTGACTGAAGAATAGCGTGGATCAGCGCAGGGGGAACGAAGCGCGTGTTATACCATTCTCCGTTATAGCAAACCCTGAAATCCAGCACGTCGATATCCTCGTAGCGATAACGCGGGGCGACATCAAAAAAGAAAAAACCATTCAACAGGACGAATAATACGACCAGCAGCCACACTGAATCCACCAGCGTGTCTGATTGCAGCATGACGGCCAGCGTGGCAAACCAGGCGATATACATGCCAATAAACAGCCCCGGATGTTTGCGAATAAAACTAATACTGAAACGCGGTCTGTTGTCGCGTTTCTCGCGAGCATTGAGATCGTCAATCGTTTCCGTCAGCAGGCGCTGTATTTCTGTCATCATTTGCCTTTGTGATTTCTGTAACATTCAGGGAACAGCCCATTTTAGAAGGGCGAACTTCATGAAAAAAGTAACAGATTAACCACAATTTATCATAACAGTTACAATTCGCTTTACAGCGTTTTAATGATTCGCGCGGGATTTCCACCGACCACAACGTTGGCCGGAACGCTTTTGGTCACGACGGCGCCCGATGCGACAACGGCGTTGTCGCCAATGGTGACGCCAGGGTTAATCACGGCGCGACCACCGATCCAGACATTATTCCCGATGGTTACAGGTTTACCCAGTTCCCTACCGCTGTTGCGTTCTGTGGCATCCAGCGGGTGCGTCGCCGTATAGATATGCACGCCAGGCGCGAGCATACAATTGTCGCCGATATGAATCGGGCAGACATCCAGCATCACACAGTCGAAGTTAGCGTAAAATGCTTTGCCGAGGTAAATATTGTAACCGTAATCACAGCGGAAGGAGGGCTCAATATACGCACCGTCGCTCTGGCCTAGCAGGTCGCTCAGAATAGCCTGTCGCGCATTCTTCTCGTCCGGTGCGGAGTGGTTGTATCGATGAAGCAACTGGCGCGCCCGCAGGCGGTCGTTGCGCAATGTCTCATCGGCCGGGCAATATAACTCACCGGCAATCATCTTCTGCTTTTCTTCGCTCATTATGCACTCTTCTGTTTGTGGATTAACTGCCGCAGTACAGTAAAGCGCAACGCCTTTTAAGGGAACGTTCCCGTTACCTTGATGTGATCTAAATCACGAGACGTAAAATAGGAATTAACGGTAAATACAGGGAAACCCTCGGTCAGGCAGAACGAACGTATTCTCCATAGCGTTATGCAAAAATTAGCGAATGAATTTCCACACGGAGGTGGGAATCTTGTCGTAGAGCTTATTCATCGTCAATTCTGCAAGACGGTGATCTGCTGCTGAGTAAAATACAGCCAATTCATTGTCAGACAATTCATATTTATTTTTCTCTATTACACGTTCCAGCGTGTCTATTGTCTGGCAGCGTCGTAAACGCATCAAATAATCTGTTTTCGTTAATGGTTTATCGGACATAAATCTTACCTATGATTGTAATAATTTTTAACATGACAAGCTAACAGGATTCGCCCTGGTGGCATTGACGAAGCAGCGAAACAGGCGGTTTCCTGATTTTCGCCATTTTTGCAGATCCTGCGCATTAATGCCGTAACTGCTGAACAACATAAAGGTGTCATCCAGATATTCATCTATCTGTGCAATCAGCTTATTGTCCTCATTATACTTAATTTTATAATTAAGTGCGAAGGTTGCAATATGCTCTATCAGTTCATTGAGCTGAAGATTGATTGCCGAAGTAGGGTCATTAACCCAACCGTGGTTGCTTTCTTCAAGGTTTGCAAGACAGTCATGATACAGGGTTTCACAGAGAAATTTAAGCTGTGCGATATCATGTCTTTTGGGTGAGTACTCATCCATAACGCATCCCCTTCTTAGTGGCTTGAACTAACCGAACACCTTTCGGGATGGATACAACTAACTGACCTGGAACTTGCGCTCTTCTCCTGATGTTTTAACTATAATCCACTCTAAAAAAGATTTCATCGTCCTATTACGAAAAATTACAATTAGGTAAAAGTATGTTGCCCCAACGCAATTTTACATTTTAACCGTAAAAGACGATGCCTGAAATGAGGCGATCTTTTTATTGTTTTTGCAATCATTGAGTTATCGTCATTTGTGCTAACAACGATTGTTAAGAAGGCTGTTACACTCACGATATACCAGGAATAATCTTAATGATTTCTTAATTAACGGAAAAAATAAGAAATGACCAGACTCTCTAAGAATAGCCTTTAGCACGCTGGGGATTATATGTCTTATTTATTCTACGGTGAATAAACAAACTAACAATAAGCGCTTTTTATGATTTTTATCCAGAAAAAAGGCCGCTTGCGCGGCCTTTTCACAGGAGATGAATCAATGATGCTCTACCGAATGGCTGTGCTCAATGTCTTCGCTCTTGCGGCTAAAGCGGCGGCGTACCACCACAAAGAAGACCGGAACGAAGAAGATAGCCAGAACTGTTGCGGTGACCATCCCGCCCATTACGCCGGTGCCCACAGCGTTCTGCGCGCCGGAACCTGCGCCAGAGCTGATAACCAGCGGCATAACACCGAGGATAAACGCCAGAGACGTCATCAGGATCGGGCGTAAACGCATACGTACCGCTTCCAGCGTTGCTTCTATCAGACCTTTGCCTTCTTTATCCATTAAGTCTTTGGCGAATTCGACGATAAGTATCGCGTTCTTCGCCGACAACCCAATGGTTGTGAGCAGGCCCACCTGGAAGTAAACGTCGTTGGTCAGGCCACGGAAGGTTGCCGCCAGCAGCGCGCCGATAACCCCGAGCGGCACCACCAGCATAACGGAGAACGGAATAGACCAGCTTTCATACAGCGCCGCCAGACACAGGAAGACCACGATCAGTGAAATGGCGTACAGGGCAGGCGCCTGGTTGCCGGACAGTCGTTCCTGATAAGACATCCCGGTCCAGTCGTAGCCGATGCCGGATGGTAGTTTGCTTGCCAGCTCTTCCATCATCGCCATTGCTTCACCGGTACTCTTACCTGGTGCCGCCTGGCCGAGGATTTCCATTGAAGGCAGACCGTTATAGCGTTCCAGACGCGGTGAACCGTATTCCCAGCGCGAGGAGGAGAAGGCCGAGAACGGCACCATCTGACCATCGCTACCGCGCACATACCAGTTTCCGATATCTTCCGGCAACATACGGTATTTCGCTTCAGACATGACGTAAACTTTCTTCACACGACCACGGTCGATGAAGTCGTTCACATAGCTGCCGCCCCATGCTGCGCCCAGCGTCGTGTTAATATCGCTAATGGAAACACCCAGCGCCTGCGCTTTTTCCTGATCGATATCGACCTTGAACTGCGGCGTATCTTCCAGACCGTTCGGACGAACGCCGACCAGCAGATCCGGGTGTTTTGCCACTTCGCCAAATAGCTGGTTACGCGCCTGCGTCAGTTTTTCATGACCGAGGCCGCCCTGGTCAATCAACTGGAAGTCGAAGCCCGTTGCCGTACCCAGTTCGACAATCGCTGGCAGGTTAAAGGCGAACACCATCGCATCTTTAATCTGGGAGAATGCGCCCATCGCGCGACCGGTGATCGCATCGACTTTATTCTCATCCCCCGGACGGTCGGCCCAGTCTTTCAACGAGACGAACGCGATACCGGTGTTCTGACCACGACCAGCAAAACCAAAGCCGTTAACCGCAAAGACGGATTCAACGTTATCTTTCTCTTTGGTGAGATAATAGTCGGTCATCTCATCGAGAACTTTCTGCGTACGCTCCTGGGTTGCGCCCGCTGGCAGCTGCGCCATGCTCAGGAAGACTCCCTGGTCCTCGTCCGGCAAGAAGGAGCTTGGCAGGCGAACGAACAGGTAAGCCATGCCGACCACGATGATCAGATAGAGCAGCAGATAACGACCGGTGCTGCGCAGGATGTTGCCTACGCTGTCGGTGTAGTGGTGCGTGCTCTTTTCGAACATGTTGTTGAACCAGCCAAAGAAACCTTTGGTTGACCCGTGGCTGCCTTTGGCAACCGGCTTAAGCATGGTGGCGCACAGGGCTGGCGTCAGGATCAATGCCACCAGCACTGACAGCGCCATTGCGGACACAATGGTGATGGAGAACTGACGATAAATAGCCCCTGTAGACCCGCCGAAGAAGGCCATCGGGATAAATACCGCTGACAGCACCATCGCGATCCCCACCAGCGCGCCCTGAATCTGGCCCATTGATTTTCGCGTGGCTTCTTTCGGCGGCAATCCTTCTTCGGACATTACACGCTCAACGTTCTCTACCACCACGATGGCGTCATCCACCAACAGGCCGATGGCGAGCACCATCCCGAACATTGTTAGCGTGTTTATCGAGAAACCGAACGCCGAAAGCACGGCGAATGTCCCCAACAGCACCACCGGCACCGCGATTGTCGGAATCAACGTCGCGCGGAAGTTTTGCAGGAACAGGTACATGACCAGGAACACGAGGATGATGGCTTCTACCAGCGTTTTCACCACTTCGTGAATGGAGATCGTCACGAATGGGGTGGTGTCATACGGGTAAACGATCTTCATCCCTGACGGGAAGAACGGTTCCATCTTCTTCAGTTCTGCACGGATGGCGTTTGCGGTATCCAGCGCGTTCGCACCGGTCGCCAGCTTGATCCCCAGACCAGACGCAGGCTGTCCGTTGAACTTCGCAATGATGTCGTAGTTCTCACCGCCCAGTTCAATTCTTGCTACATCGCGCAGGCGAACCTGGGAGCCGTCCTGGTTCACTTTCAGCAGAATTTTACCGAACTCTTCCGTAGAGGTCAGACGCGTTTGCGCGATGATGGAGGCGTTCAGTTGCTGGCCTTTCACTGGCGGCGTACCGCCAAGCTGACCGGCCGCAACCTGGGCGTTTTGCGCTTTGATCGCGTTAATCACATCCACTGGCGTGAGCTGGAAGTTGTTCAGCTTCGTTGGGTCCATCCAGATACGCATCGCGTACTGCGAACCAAACAGCTGCACGTCACCCACACCTGACGTACGGCTGATGGCGTCTTTCATGTTCGCCGCAACGTAGTCAGAGATATCCTCCTGGGTCATGGTGCCGTCGGTGTTAATGACGCCCACAACCATCAGGAAGCTGCTGGATGATTTCTCAACGCTCACACCCTGCTGTTGAACCTCCTGGGGAAGCAGCGGCATGGCCAGTTGCAGTTTGTTCTGCACCTGAACCTGCGCGATATCTGCATCCGTACCGGATTCGAAGGTCAGGGTGATCTGCACGGTACCCGTGGAGTCACTGTTTGAGGACATGTACATCAGGTTATCGATACCGTTCATGTTCTGTTCGATAACCTGCGTCACCGTGTCCTGCACGGTTTTCGCATCAGCGCCAGGGTAAGTCGCGGAGATCGTCACTGCGGGCGGCGCAATCGTTGGATATTGCGCTACCGGCAGTTTGAGGATCGCGAGGCCCCCTGCCAACATGATGATAATGGCGATCACCCACGCAAATATAGGGCGATCGATAAAGAAATTAGGCATGTCTTAACGGCTCCTGTTTAAGTTAAGACTTAGACTGTTCAGACGGGTTAGCGCTTGCGGCTTGCTGTTGATTATCAGCGGTGACTTCCTGCGCTTTAACCTGCGCGCCAGGACGCACTTTTTGCAGCCCGGTAACAATCACGCGATCGCCCGATTTGAGTCCATCAGTGACTAACCACTTATCGCCAATCGCCTGGTTTGCGACGATCTGACGGGTTTCCACTTTGTCATCGGCGCCGACAACCAACGCACTGGCATCACCGCGTGGCGTACGGGTAACGCCCTGCTGGGGAACCAGCAATGCATCAGGATTGGTGCCTTCTTCCAGACGTGCGCGAACAAACATACCAGGCAGTAAGGTATGGTCCGGGTTAGGGAAGATTGCGCGTAACGTAATAGAACCGGTGGTTTGGTCGACGGTGACGTCAGAAAACTCAAGCGTACCGGATTGCGGATAGGTAATGCCGTCGCTGGTGACCAGCTCGACTTTCGCTTTGCCGTTCTCTTGCTTCAGTTTGCCGCTCGCCAGCTCCTGCTTCAGGCGCAGGAAGTCGTTGCTTGACTGCGTTACATCCACATAGATCGGGTCGAGTTGCTGTACTGTCGCGAGGGCGGTAGCCTGGCCGTTTTGTACCAGCGCGCCTTCCGTTACGGATGATTTACCGATCCGGCCGTTAATCGGGGAGGTCACTTTGGTATACGCCAGATTAATGCGTGCGGTTTCAACGGCCGCTTTTGCCGCCACAACGGACGCATTCGCCTGTTGCGCATCTGCCAGCGCGCTATCGTAGTCTTGTTGGCTGATGTATTTCGTACCCAACAGTTTCTGATAACGTTTAACCGTTAACTGAGCGATATTTGCAGCCGCCTGCGCTTTAGCGAGATCGCCTTTGGCGCTTTCGTAAGCCGCCTGGTAAGTCGCAGGATCAATCTGATAGAGAGACACACCCGCTTCAATGTCGCCGCCTTCCGTAAAGTTACGTTTCAGGATAATTCCGCTTACCTGAGGACGAACTTCCGCAATACGGTATGCATTGGTGCGACCCGGGAGTTCAGTAGTGATCTGTAGAGGTTCAGTTTTGAGCGTCACAACCCCAACTTCTGGCATCTGCTGACCACCTTGTTGGGCCTGTTTGTCGTCACATCCTGTTAGCGCTAAGCTGCCTGAGAGCATCAGAACGACCGCCAGAGGCGTAAACCCTCTGTTTTTGTTCATATGTAAACCTCGAGTGTCCGATTTCAAATTGATCAATGGTCAAAAGTCCACAAACCCATTGCTGCGTTTATATTATCGTCGTGCTATGGTACATACATCCACAAATGTATGTAAATCTAACGCCTGTAAATTCACCGACATATGGCACGAAAAACCAAACAACAAGCACAGGAAACTCGGCAACACATCCTGGATGTAGCTCTGCGTTTGTTCTCGCGACAAGGGGTATCATCCACTTCGCTCGCGGAGATTGCAAAAGCCGCTGGCGTCACACGCGGTGCAATCTATTGGCACTTCAAAAACAAGTCGGATTTATTCAGTGAAATCTGGGAGCTATCAGAATCCAATATTGGTGAGCTTGAGATTGAGTATCAGGCAAAATTCCCCGACGATCCACTATCAGTATTAAGAGAAATTTTAGTCCATCTTCTTGAAGCAACCGTGACGGAAGAGCGCCGACGTTTATTGATGGAAATTATATTCCACAAATGCGAATTCGTGGGTGAAATGGCGGTAGTGCAACAGGCGCAGCGAAGCATCTGCGTGGAAAGCTATGATCGCATTGAACAAACGCTAACACATTGTATTAAAGCAAAAATGCTCCCGGGAAACCTGATGACGCGCCGTGCGGCAATATTAATGCGCGGCTATATTTCCGGCATCATGGAAAACTGGCTCTTTGCGCCGCAATCCTTTGATCTGAAAAAAGAAGCGCGAGATTACGTCGCCATCTTGTTGGAAATGTATCTGCTTTGCCCGACGCTGAGAGCGGCGCCTGCCCTCGAAAGCCCCTGATATCATTCCAGGAATTATCCTGGACATTTTCCGTTCCGCTATTCTGTCCGTCACCGCCGTGATATTCTTGCGGCTTGACTATTTCCGGTCATTCTTCCGGTTCAGAAACCTTCACTCCCATGACTATGTTGCAGCTCTATAAACGTTCATCGCATCTTGTTTTTATCTCAATCATTTTCTTTGTGTTATTGCTGTGCGGTCAGTCGTTGGCGTTTGCCCGTGCGCAAACGAATGGCGATCTGCCGTCGAAAGCAGACGTGCAAAGCCAGCTGGATGCGCTGGGTAAACAGAAAGACCTCTCGGCGCTGGATAAACTGGTCCAGCAGGATCTCATCGATACGCTCGCCACGCTTGATAAAATCGATCGGGTAAAAGAGGAGACCACGCAATTACGTCAGAAAGTCGCGCAGGCGCCGGAAAAAATGCGTCAGGCGACGGACGCGCTGAATGCCCTCAGCGATGTGGATAATGACGACGAAACGCGAAAAACGTTGAGCACGCTTTCGCTGCGCCAGCTGGAACTTCGGGTTGCGCAGGTGCTGGACGATTTGCAGAACTCGCAAAACGATCTGGCGACTTACAATAGTCAGCTGGTTTCGCTCCAGACGCAGCCTGAGCGTGTGCAAAACGCGATGTATACCGCGTCGCAGCAAATGCAGCAAATCCGTAATCGACTGGACGGCACCAGTGTCGGGGATGGCGCATTGCGCCCGAGTCAACAGGCTCTGCTACAGGCGCAACAGGCGTTGCTTAACGCGCAAATCGATCAGCAGCGCAAAAGTCTGGAAGGCAATACGGTTTTGCAGGATACCCTGCAAAAGCAACGCGATTACGTCACGGCGAACACCAATCGACTGGAACACCAGCTCCAGCTTTTGCAGGAAGCGGTCAACAGCAAACGTCTGACGCTAACCGAGAAGACGGCGCAGGAGGCGATCTCGCCGGATGAAACGGCGCGTATTCAGGCTAACCCTCTTGTGAAGCAGGAGCTGGATGTCAATCATCAACTGAGCCAGCGCCTGATCACGGCAACCGAAAACGGCAACGTGCTCATGCAGCAGAACATCAAAGTCAAAAACTGGCTTGATCGCGCGCTGCAATCAGAGCGCAATATCAAAGAGCAGATTGCGGTGCTGAGAGGCAGTTTGCTGTTGTCGCGTATCTTGTATCAGCAGCAGCAAACGCTGCCGTCGGCAGATGAACTTGTCGATATGACCAACCGGATTGCGGATTTGCGTCTGGAGCAGTTTGAAGTTAACCAGCAGCGTGACGCTTTGTTCCAGAACGATGCCTTTGTGGCCAAACTGGAAGAAGGGCACACTGACGAGGTTAATGACGAAGTGCATGATGCGCTGCTGCAAGTGGTTGATATGCGCAGGGAATTACTGGATCAGTTGAATAAGCAGCTGGGCAATCAGCTGATGATGGCCATTAACCTGCAAATCAATCAACAGCAGCTGATGAGCGTCTCGAAAAACCTTAAAGAGATCCTGACTCAGCAAATCTTTTGGGTTAACAGTAACCGCCCGATGGACTGGGACTGGATTAAAGCCTTCCCGCAAACGCTGAAAGATCAGTTCAGGTCGATGAAAATTACGGTGAACTGGGAAAAGGCCTGGCCTGCGGTATTCATCGCATTCCTCGCGGGGCTGCCTTTGCTGCTGATCGCCGGGGTGATTCGCTGGCGACTGAAATGGCTAAAAGCGTACCAGGAGAAGCTGGCGGCCGCGGTGGGATCATTGCGTAACGACAGCCAGCTCAATACGCCGAAAGCGATTTTCATCGATCTGATTCGCGCCTTGCCGGTTTGTCTGATAATCCTTGCGGTAGGGCTGATCCTCCTCACCATGCAGTTGAATATTAGCGACCTGTTATGGGCGTTCAGTAAAAAGCTGGCGTTGTTCTGGCTGGTATTCGGTCTGTGCTGGAAGGTGCTGGAGAAAGAGGGCGTTGCCATTCGGCACTTCGGCATGCCGGCGAAATTGACCAGCCACTGGCGCCGCCAGATTGTGCGCATCAGTCTGGCGCTACTGCCGCTGCATTTTTGGTCGGTGGTCGCTGAACTTTCTCCGCTGCATCTGATGGACGATGTGCTGGGGCAGGTGGTGATTTTCCTCAACCTTCTGCTTATTACTCTGCTGGTGTGGCCAATGTGCCGCGATAGCTGGCGTGATAAGGAGTCGCATGGTTTACGTCTGATCACGATTACCGTGCTCTCCATCATTCCCGTCGCGTTGATGGTGTTGACCGCGACGGGCTATTTCTATACCACGCTACGCCTGTCCGGGCGCTGGATTGAAACCGTCTATCTGGTGATTATCTGGAACCTGCTGTATCAGACCGTGTTACGCGGCCTGAGCGTCGCGGCGCGTCGTATTGCCTGGCGCCGTGCGCTGGCGCGTCGTCAGAATCTGGTGAAAGAGGGGGCGGAAGGCGCGGAGCCGCAGGAAGAACCGACCATTGCGCTGGAACAGGTTAACCAGCAAACGCTGCGCATCACCATGCTGCTGATGATTGCCCTGTTCGGGGTGATGTTCTGGGCGATTTGGTCCGATCTGATCACCGTGTTCAGCTATCTCGACAGCATCACGCTCTGGCACTACAACGGCACGGAAGCGGGCGCCGCGGTGGTTAAAAACGTTACGATGGGCAGCCTGCTGTTTGCCATTATTGTGTCAATGGTGGCCTGGGCGCTGATCCGTAACTTACCTGGCCTGCTGGAAGTTCTGGTACTTTCCAGACTGAAAATGCGCCAGGGGGCTTCGTATGCGATCACCACGATCCTCAACTACATCATCATTGCTGTTGGCGCGATGACGGTATTCGGATCGCTTGGCGTATCGTGGGACAAACTACAGTGGCTGGCGGCGGCGTTATCGGTTGGTCTTGGTTTCGGCTTGCAGGAGATTTTCGGTAACTTCGTCTCTGGCATTATTATCCTGTTTGAACGCCCGGTACGCATTGGCGATACGGTGACTATCGGCACCTTCTCCGGGACGGTCAGCAAGATCCGTATTCGTGCGACCACCATTACCGACTTCGATCGTAAAGAGGTGATCATTCCGAACAAAGCCTTCGTGACCGAACGATTGATCAACTGGTCGCTGTCCGACACCACCACCCGGCTGGTGATCCGCCTTGGCGTCGCCTATGGCTCGGATCTGGACAAAGTGAAAAAAGTGCTGTTGCAGGCGGCGACGGAGCACCCGAAAGTGATGCGTGAGCCAGAACCTGCGGTGTTCTTTACCACGTTTGGCGCCAGTACGCTCGATCATGAACTGCGTCTGTACGTGCGTGAACTGCGCGATCGCAGCCATACGGTGGATGAGCTGAACCGGACCATCGATCGTTTGTGTCGTGAAAATAACATCGACATCGCTTTTAATCAGCTTGAAGTGCATCTGCGCAATGAGAAAGGTGACGAAGTGACGGAAGTTAAACGCGAAATCAAAGGCGACGATCCGACGCCGTCGGTGGGCTAAGTTCTGTTCAGGGCGGCCAGGCCGCCCTGAGTGCCTCTAATGGGAGAGCGCAGACAGCTCTTCTGGCGAGAGTCCGGTTAGGTGGGTGATCAGGTCGGGGGCCAGACCGCTGTCGAGCATTTTGAGAGCGATGCTGCGCGCTTCGGCCTGACGACCTTCTTCTAAACCCTTCTGCCGTCCTTGTTGCATTCCTTTTTGCAGTCCGTCTGCTCTGCCTTTCTCTTCCAGCCATTCGGCAATGCTCATCAGTTGCTCCTTATACTGGGGGGCGCAGCTGGCCAGTTTGCGGATCAACGCGCCGGGGTCCGTGGTATTCCCAACCTGCAACATATAGTGTATCAGCACGCTGATTTGGCTACGGGTAAGGTGTTCCTGCGTTAATAGCGTGATTAATTGATCCTGTAATTCGGCCAGATCGCGTCGGCGTATATGCTTTTGCAGTAGCTCCAGCATCGCCATTCGCCGATGCCGCATGATCTGATTATCCGGCATTACGGTCAGGTCTACCAGCGCAAATTCATTGCTGTAAAGGCTATTGGCAAGCGCGGGCTCACAAAACATATTCTGCCAGTTCAGGCTGTAGGGCCACGGACTAATTGATCCGTGGTAGAACAGTAAGGGAACCACTAACGGCAGCGTGTCGTGCCCGGCATCAAGATGCCGCTGCATGGCGGCGATGGCATAACGCATCAGGCGAAACGCCATGAATTTATCGGGTTTGCTTTGATGCTCAATCAGCGCATAAACGTAGCCTGGTCCATGCGTAGTTTGCAGGGAATAGAGGATGTCTGAATAGCTGGCCCGTAAGTTCTCTTCGACAAAACTTCCTGACTCCAGCGTCAGGGAATCCAGATTGCAGATGCGAAGAAAGGTGTCAGGTAAATGGATCTGTAAAAAATCCCGCGCGATCGCTTTTTGCGTCAGCAGTTGCCGAAATACCGCATCATGCGGCGTGGTTGAAAGTCGTTCCATGAACTGTCCGTCGTCATTGTGTCCCGACGCAGACTCTGACATTGACGGTGGGGACGCACCAGCTCCCTTTTAATCGCTTTGCGAGGCGTCTTCCGCGTTTTTTAGTTTGTTTTCATAATCACGCTTCACAATTTCCAGCGCGCGTAGCACGGTTTGCGCGGGCAGCTGATTCTCTTCAAGCAGGACGATCAGATCGACGGCCAGTTTGACGTCGTCCGGGGCATTCTCAAGCGACATATTTTCTCCAGTGGTTAACGGGTCAGGCGCGCCAGTACGCGCTCTATTTTTTCCAGCGCATGACGACAGCGCGCCAGACGGCCTTCAAACGCCTCGATTTCCCGGTGCAGCGCCTGCTGCTCGGTGAAGCCGGTGACCTGCGCCAGACGGGCTTTACGCTCCTCGGCCATTTCCAGCAGACGACGCTCAAACTCCTGATGCTTTACGCGTTTACGTTGCCAGCGCGCCAGCCCCGGGGAGGCGCTGTCCCACTCCCTGAGCGACCAGGTCGCGGTTTCTCGTGTTATCGCCTCAATCTGTGAAACCAGGCGTTCCGCCAGCCAGGCAATCTGCGGCAGCGTCTGTTGTTCAACCGCATGGCGCAACGCGTCAAGGTTGGTTCCGGCTTCATCCAGATACGCCTTCAATAGCGTGCTGCGGGTGCGAAAAAGATGCCTGTCAAAGCGTGCGCTGAGCGTCGCATGCTGTGCCAGCGGCGCGCTCTGCTGGCGCAGACTGGCGAGCTGGCTTTCCAGCCTGTGTAACAGCATGGCGGTTTTCAATGTAACACTCCGATGAAAATGATAACTGTTATGCTACAGTAGCAGCCTTGTGTGCTACGTACTGTCATTATGAAACGTACTATTTTAATCATCATTGGCTGGCTGGCGGTAGTGTTAGGGACGCTGGGCGTCGTGTTGCCGCTATTGCCTACTACGCCATTTATTTTACTGGCGGCCTGGTGTTTTGCCCGTTCGTCGCCGCGCTTTCATGACTGGCTGCTTTACCGCTCCTGGTTTGGCGGCTATTTGCGTCACTGGCAAAAGCATCGCGCGATGCCGCCGGGGGCGAAACCACGCGCTATTGCATTGATATTGATTACATTCGGTATCTCGCTTTGGCTGGTGCATATGATGTGGGTACGAATACTGCTGCTGGCGATCCTGGCCTGCCTGTTGATTTTTATGTGGCGGATACCGGTGATTGATGAAAAGCAACAAAAGCACTGAAGCGCAATAATCGCTGTTGCAATTGTCTTACGCAGCCAGTAAATTCGACCGTTTTCGAGCACAGGCGCAGACGGTTAAAGGTTAAACAATCGTTACTTTGACCCCCTTAATTCGCGCCGTGAGTAACACCGTAATAGCAGGCATATATCCATGACCGCGACTGCACAGCAGCTTGAGTTTCTCAAAAATAGCATTAAAAGCATTCACGATTACCCGAAACCGGGCATTCTTTTCCGTGATGTCACCAGCTTGCTGGAAGACCCGAAAGCCTATGCGCTCAGCATTGAATTGCTGGTTGAACGATACAAAAATGCAGGCATCACCAAAGTTGTCGGCACCGAAGCGCGTGGCTTCCTGTTTGGCGCGCCGGTCGCGCTGGGCCTGGGCGTCGGGTTTGTTCCGGTGCGTAAACCGCGCAAACTGCCGCGTGAAACGATCGCTGAAAGCTATGAGCTGGAGTACGGCACCGATCAGCTGGAAATCCACGTTGATGCCATCAAACCGGGCGATAAAGTGCTGGTGGTGGACGATCTCCTGGCGACCGGCGGCACAATCGAAGCGACTGTGAAGCTGATCCGTCGCCTGGGTGGGGAAGTGACCGATGCCGCTTTCATCATCAATCTGTTCGATCTGGGTGGTGAGCAGCGTCTGGCAAAACAGGGGATTACCTGTTATAGCCTGGTTCCCTTCCCGGGGCACTGATTCAGGCTAGCTTATTCGCCACTCTGGTTCCGGCCAGTGCCCGACAAAACGCATTTGCGTTTTGAACGCCGCTTGCGGCGGCCCAAAAGGGTGAGCGTCGCGAATAAAGCCTCACAACCTCGCTGTATTTGCGAGGTTGTGTTAGCATTCCCCCCATGAATCCACCTTCCAGCGTTTCAGAGCCAGCCAATGAGTTATCAGGTCTTAGCCCGAAAATGGCGCCCACAAACCTTTGCTGACGTCGTCGGCCAGGAACATGTGCTGACCGCACTGGCGAACGGCTTGTCGTTAGGGCGTATTCATCACGCATATCTTTTTTCCGGCACCCGTGGCGTCGGTAAAACCTCCATCGCCCGTCTGCTGGCGAAGGGACTGAACTGTGAAACCGGTATCACCGCCACGCCGTGCGGCGTATGTGACAACTGCCGGGAAATCGAGCAGGGGCGTTTTGTCGATCTGATTGAGATCGACGCCGCGTCGCGCACCAAAGTGGAAGATACCCGCGACCTGCTGGACAACGTCCAGTACGCGCCCGCGCGCGGCCGCTTTAAGGTCTATCTGATCGACGAAGTGCATATGCTCTCGCGGCACAGCTTCAACGCGTTGCTTAAAACGCTCGAAGAACCGCCTGCACACGTCAAATTCCTGCTGGCGACCACCGATCCGCAGAAGCTGCCGGTGACGATTTTGTCGCGCTGCCTGCAATTCCATCTCAAGGCGCTGGATGTCGAACAAATTCGCCATCAGCTTGAGCATATCCTTAACGAAGAACATATCGCGCATGAGCCGCGCGCGCTGCAACTGCTCTCCCGCGCAGCGGACGGCAGCCTGCGCGATGCGCTAAGCCTGACCGACCAGGCGATCGCCAGCGGTGACGGGCAGGTCTCCACCCTGGCGGTGAGTTCGATGCTCGGTACGCTGGATGATGACCAGGCGCTTTCGCTGGTCGAGGCGGTGGTTGCCGCCAATGGCGAGCGCGTGATGTCGCTGGTGAACGATGCCGCCGCGCGCGGTATTGAGTGGGAAGCGCTGCTGGTCGAAATGCTGGGGCTGTTGCACCGCATTGCGATGGCGCAGCTGTCGCCTGCCGCGCTGGGTAACGATATGGCGGTGATTGAGCAGCGCATGCGTGAACTGGCGCGAACTGTGCCGCCAGCGGACATACAGCTTTATTACCAGACGCTGTTGATTGGCCGCAAAGAGCTGCCTTACGCGCCGGACAGACGGATGGGCGTTGAAATGACGCTATTACGCGCGCTGGCATTCCACCCACGTATGCCGCTGCCGGAACCGGAAAGACCGCAGCAATCTTTTGCGCCGGTCGCGCCAACGGCGGTGATGACGCCGACGCAGGTGCCTTCGCAACAATCCGCTCCGGTACGCCAGGAGGTGCCGTTGCCAGATGCCACCAGCCAGGTGCTGGCGGCGCGCAACCAGCTTCAGCGTGCTCAGGGAGCAACCAAAACAAAAAAGAGTGAACCGGCAGCCGCTTCCCGCGCGCGGCCGGTAAATAACGCTGCGCTGGAAAGATTAGCCTCTGTCTCTGAACGCGTTCAGGCGCGTCCGGCGCCGTCTGCGCTGGAACAGACGCCGACGAAGAAAGAAGCCTACCGCTGGAAGGCGACCAATCCGGTGGTGGAAGTAAAAGAGGTTGTGGCCACGCCGAAAGCGTTGAAAAAGGCGCTGGAGCATGAAAAAACACCGGAACTGGCGACCAAACTGGCCGCGGAAGCGACTGAACGCGATCCGTGGGCGGCACAAATTAGCCAGCTCTCCCTGCCGAAGCTGGTGGAACAGGTGGCGTTAAACGCCTGGAAAGAGGAGAACGGCAATACCATTTGCCTGCATCTGCGCTCCACGCAGCGACACCTTAACTCCACTGGCGCGCAGCAAAAGCTGGCGGAAGCATTGAGCGCCCTGACGGGAACGACGGTTGAACTGACCATCGTTGAAGATGATAATCCGGCGGTGCGAACGCCGCTGGAGTGGCGTCAGGCGATTTATGAAGAGAAACTTGCGCAGGCGCGTGAGTCGATTATTGCGGATAACAACATTCAGACGCTGCGTCGATTCTTTGACGCGGATCTGGATGAAGAGAGTATTCGCCCCATTTGATCGTAAGCCCGGCTTGCGATTGTAAACCATCAAGAGAGAGAGCTTATGTTTGGAAAAGGCGGTCTGGGCAACCTGATGAAGCAAGCCCAGCAGATGCAAGAAAAAATGCAGCAGATGCAGGAAGAAATCGCCAAACTGGAAGTCACCGGCGAGTCTGGCGCAGGTCTGGTTAAAGTGACCATTAACGGTGCGCACAACTGCCGTCGCGTGGAAATCGACCCAAGCCTGCTGGAAGACGACAAAGAGATGCTGGAAGATCTGGTCGCTGCGGCGTTCAACGATGCGGCGCGTCGCATTGAAGAGACCCAGAAAGAGAAGATGGCGTCTGTCTCCTCCGGTATGCAACTGCCGCCTGGCTTTAAGATGCCGTTCTGATGCAAACCAGCCCGCTGTTAACTCAGCTTATGGAAGCACTGCGCTGTCTGCCGGGCGTTGGCCCGAAGTCAGCGCAGCGCATGGCGTTTACGCTGCTTCAGCGTGACCGCAGCGGCGGGATGCGTCTGGCGCAAGCGCTCACCCGGGCGATGTCGGAAATCGGCCATTGCGCCGATTGCCGCACCTTCACTGAGCAGGACGTGTGCAATATCTGTTCGAATCCGCGTCGTCAGGAAAACGGTCAAATCTGCGTGGTGGAGAGTCCGGCGGACATCTACGCCATTGAGCAGACCGGGCAATTCTCTGGCCGCTACTTCGTACTGATGGGGCATCTGTCGCCGCTCGACGGCATCGGGCCGGACGATATCGGTCTCGATCGTCTGGAGCAGCGTCTGGCGTCAGAACAGCTCAGCGAAGTGATCCTCGCGACCAACCCGACGGTCGAAGGGGAGGCTACCGCGAACTATATTGCCGAACTTTGTGCGCAATATGGCGTTGAAGCCAGCCGTATCGCCCACGGCGTACCGGTGGGCGGCGAACTGGAAATGGTCGACGGCACCACGCTGTCCCACTCGCTTGCCGGGCGTCATAAGATTCGTTTTTAATCAATCGGGAGAACATTCGCGTTCTCCCGCTTGAAAACTCATTTCCCGTCCCCATCTCTCCCTCAACGCATTTTGACCTTGTAAATGGCATTGTTGAGGTATTTATCCAATGAAAGGACAAGAAACTCGTGGTTTTCAGTCAGAAGTAAAACAGCTTCTGCACCTGATGATCCATTCTCTGTACTCCAATAAAGAAATTTTCCTGCGTGAGCTTATCTCTAACGCCTCAGATGCGGCGGACAAGCTGCGTTTTCGCGCGCTGTCGAACCCGGATCTGTATGAAGGCGACGGCGAGCTGCGCGTGCGTGTCTCCTTCGATAAAGATAAGCGTACGCTGACCATCGCCGATAATGGCGTGGGGATGAACCGTGATGACGTTATCGATCATCTGGGAACCATTGCGAAATCCGGCACTAAATCTTTCCTCGAATCAATGGGTTCCGATCAGGCGAAAGACAGCCAGTTGATCGGCCAGTTCGGGGTCGGCTTCTACTCTGCGTTTATCGTCGCGGATAAAGTGACCGTGCGTACCCGCGCGGCGGGCGATAAGCCGGAAAATGGCGTGTTCTGGGAATCGGCGGGCGAAGGTGAGTACACCGTTGCGGATATCACTAAAGACGATCGCGGTACGGAAATCACCCTGCACCTGCGTGAAGGCGAAGACGAGTTCCTTGATGACTGGCGCGTACGCTCCATCATCAGCAAATATTCCGACCATATCGCATTGCCGGTAGAGATTGAAAAACAGGAAGAAAAAGACGGTGAAACGATCGTCTCCTGGGAGAAAATCAACAAGGCGCAGGCGCTGTGGACGCGTAACAAGTCAGAAATCAAAGACGACGAGTATAACGAGTTCTACAAGCACATTGCTCACGACTTCACCGACCCGCTGACCTGGAGCCACAACCGTGTGGAAGGTAAGCAGGAGTACACCAGCCTGCTGTACATCCCGTCTCAGGCGCCGTGGGATATGTGGAACCGCGATCACAAGCATGGGCTGAAACTGTACGTACAGCGTGTCTTTATCATGGACGACGCTGAGCAGTTTATGCCGAACTACCTGCGCTTCGTGCGTGGTCTGATTGATTCCAACGATCTGCCGCTGAACGTTTCCCGCGAAATCCTTCAGGACAGCACCGTTACCCGCAACCTGCGCAGCGCGTTGACCAAACGTGTTCTGCAAATGCTGGAAAAACTGGCGAAAGACGATGCGGAAAAATACCAGACCTTCTGGAAACAGTTTGGTCTGGTGCTGAAAGAAGGCCCGGCGGAAGATCATGCCAACCAGGAAGCCATCGCGAAACTGATGCGCTTTGCCTCAACGCATACGGACTCTTCCGCACAAACCGTCTCTCTGGAAGATTATATCTCCCGCATGAAAGAAGGGCAGGAGAAGATCTACTACATCACGGCAGACAGCTACGCGGCGGCGAAGAGCAGCCCGCACCTGGAGCTGCTGCGTAAGAAAGGCATCGAAGTGCTGCTGCTTTCCGATCGCATTGATGAGTGGATGATGAATTACCTGACCGAGTTCGACGGTAAGGCGTTCCAGTCCGTATCTAAAGTTGACGAATCGCTGGAAAAACTGGCGGATGAAGTCGATGAAAGCGCAAAAGAAGCGGAAAAAGCGCTGACGCCGTTCGTTGAGCGCGTGAAAACCCTGCTGGGCGATCGTGTGAAAGAGGTGCGTCTGACGCATCGTCTGACCGATACTCCGGCCATTGTCACCACCGACGCTGACGAGATGAGTACCCAGATGGCGAAGCTGTTTGCCGCTGCCGGTCAGGCCGTGCCGGAAGTGAAATACATCTTTGAACTCAACCCGGATCACGTACTGGTGAAACGCACGGCGGATACCCAGGACGAAGCGCAGTTTAACGAGTGGGTAGAGCTGCTGTTGGATCAGGCGCTGTTTGCCGAACGCGGTACGCTGGAAGATCCGAACCAGTTTATCCGTCGTATGAACCAGTTGCTGGTGTCTTAATCGGCACCGCGTCATGCCGGATGGCGCTAATGCTTATCCGGCCTACGAGCAGGTTGCTTATGTAGGCCCGATAAGCGCAGTGCCATCGGGCATTTTTTATTTTATCCTCTCTTTTTCTTCATTTTCCCGCCGTTAACCGTTTCAGCGCAGGGCGCCTTCCTTGAGCGAATTGCGTGATGGTGGTATCGTTTAGCGCTTTTTTAAAAAATATCGACAACCTTTAAGGGGATTTTCGTAATGCGTATCATTCTGCTTGGCGCTCCGGGCGCGGGTAAAGGAACTCAGGCTCAGTTCATCATGGAGAAATATGGTATTGTGCAAATCTCCACTGGCGACATGCTGCGTGCCGCCGTGAAATCTGGCTCCGAGCTGGGTAAACAAGCGAAAGACATCATGGACGCCGGCAAGCTGGTGACCGATGAGCTGGTGATTGCGCTGGTAAAAGAGCGTATCGCGCAGGACGATTGCCGCAACGGTTTCCTGCTGGACGGCTTCCCGCGTACAATTCCGCAGGCTGACGCCATGAAAGAAGCGGGCATTGCGGTTGACTATGTTCTCGAATTCGACGTACCGGACGAGCTGATCGTTGACCGCATCGTGGGCCGTCGCGTGCACGCGGCGTCTGGCCGTGTTTATCACATCAAATTTAATCCGCCGAAAGTGGAAGGCAAGGACGATGTGACCGGCGAAGAGCTGACCACCCGTAAAGACGATCAGGAAGAGACCGTTCGTAAGCGTCTGGTGGAATACCATCAGATGACTGCGCCGCTGATTGGTTATTACCAGAAAGAAGCGGAAGCGGGTAACACTAAATACGCGAAAGTGGACGGTACTCAGGCCGTTGCCGATGTGCGTGCTGACCTTGAAAAAATCCTCGGTTAATCCGTAAATTGCCCGATGGCGCTGCGCTTATCGGGCCTACGGACTTGTAGGCCCGATAAGCGCAGCGCCATCAGGCAAATTCTCATCTTACCTCTCACAGCAATTAGTTCTTCTTCCTCGCTTTTCCGCTACAATTATCAACAATTTGAATCAATAAGAGGCGGTAATGCGTCAGACGAAAACCGGTATCCTGCTGGCTAACCTCGGCACTCCCGATGCCCCAACTCCTGAAGCGGTTAAACGCTATCTGAAGCAATTTTTAAGCGATGAGCGCGTGGTGGATACTTCCCGCCTGCTGTGGTGGCCGCTTTTACGTGGTGTGATTTTGCCGCTGCGCGCGCCGCGTGTCGCAAAACTGTACCAGTCTATCTGGCAGGAAGGCGGATCGCCGTTGCTGGTTTACAGCAGGGAGCAACAGCAGGCGCTGGCAGAGCGTCTCCCGGATACGCCCGTTGCGCTGGGGATGAGCTACGGTTCGCCGTCGCTGGAAAGCGCGGTCGATGAACTGCTGGCGAATCACGTCGATCACATCGTGGTGCTGCCACTCTACCCACAATACTCCTGTTCGACGGTGGCGGCCGTCTGGGACGAACTGGCGCGTATTCTGGCGCGTAAACGCAGTATTCCAGGCGTCTCGTTTATTCGTGACTACGCTGATGACAATAGCTATATCACCGCCCTGGCAAATAGCGCCCGTGCCTCGTTTGCCCAACATGGCGAGCCGGACTTGCTGCTGCTCTCGTATCACGGCATCCCGCAGCGTTACGCTGACGAAGGCGACGACTACCCGCAACGCTGTCGCGATACTACCCGTGAACTGGTCTCCGCGCTTGGTCTGGCGCCAGAAAAAGTGATGATGACCTTCCAGTCGCGCTTTGGCCGCGAGCCGTGGCTGACGCCGTATACTGACGAAACGCTGAAAATGCTGGGCGAAAAAGGCATCGGGCATATTCAGGTGATGTGTCCGGGTTTTGCGGCGGATTGTCTGGAAACGCTGGAGGAGATCGCGTTGCAAAACCGGGAAATCTTCCTTGAGGCGGGCGGTAAAAAATACGAATACATTCCGGCGCTCAATGCCGCGCCGGAACACATCGATATGATGCTGAAGCTGACCGCGCCGTACCTCTGAGGCTATTTTAACTGCGCCATAAAGAAACGCGCGCCATCCTGTAGCGCATCGTCAGCGGTTTTCATCATGCGTGAATAGTGCAGGAAGGCGTGCAGCGTGCCGGGGTACATCCGGTACTCACTGGGCTGATTATGCGCCTGGAGCGTCTGGTGCAGCAGACGGCTGTCATCAAGTAACGGATCGAACTCCGCGCCGGCAATAAAGCAGGGCGGCACATTGCGGGTCAGATCGTTATTGAACAGGCAATACCAGGGGGATTCGCGATCCTGCTCGTCACGCAGATAGGCGTTTTCATACCTCTCCAGATCCTGACGGGTTAAGCCGTCCCATTCTCCGCCAAACAAACGGCGACTGGGCGAATCCTGTAACCCGTAGAGACCATACCACAGCAGCGTGGCGACCACGCTCCCGCATACAATCTGCTTATCGCGCAGCCACAGCGCGCTGGCGAGCGCCAGCATAGCGCCTGCGGAATCCCCGGCAAAACCGATTTGCGCCATGTTCAATGCGTATTCATCGGCGCGTTGATGAAAGAACCGACATGCCGCGACGGTCTCCTCAATCGCCTGTGGGAAACGTGCTTCGGGAGAGAGCGTATAGTCGATGCCGACGACCGTACACCGCGTATAGCTCGCCAGCAGCCGCATAATGCGGTCGTGGGTATCCAGATTACCGAGAATAAATCCGCCGCCGTGCAGATAAAACAGCGTTGCCCTGCTGTTGTGCTGTGGATAATACAGACGCGTGGCGACCTCGCCGTAGGGTGTGGGAACCGCCGCCGTCTGCGTTGCCATCTGCGGCGCCCCGGCGTTCCAGAACCGGCGCTCGCGGGTGTAGTGCTGGCGCTGCGCCGCAATGTCATCCGCAGGCCACGGCGGCAGCTCCGCCTGATGAAAGTTGATGACGGCCCTCATCTGCGCAGAAATAAGATCGAGAACGGGAATTTTGTTTTCCGGTTTCATAACGCGCTCCTTGTGAAATGCCTCCATTGTAGAAAGCGATCGCCAATAAACTGCGATCTCACCGTCCGATATTGAAACTCCGCGCCTCGTCGCGCGGGCAGGGGGGAATGTGCTACCATGCATCGCTCAGTTATCCACCTGTAAACACAATCATGAAATTTCCCGGTAAACGTAAATCCAAACACTATTTCCCCGTTAATGCCCGTGACCCGCTGTTGCAACAAATTCAGGCTGAAAATGAAACCAGCGCGTCATGGGTGGTCGGTATCGATCAGACGCTGGTGGATATTGAAGCGAAAGTCGATGATGACTTTGTGAAACGTTATGGATTGAGCGCCGGGCATTCTCTGGTGATTGAGGATGATGTCGCAGAAGCGTTGTATCAGGAGCTGGTGCGTGAAAACCTGATCACCCACCAGTTTGCCGGTGGCACCATTGGTAACACCATGCACAACTACTCGGTGCTGGCGGACGATCGCTCCGTTCTGCTGGGCGTGATGTGCAGCAACATTGAGATTGGCAGCTACGCCTATCGCTATTTATGTAACACATCGAGCCGTACCGACCTCAACCACCTGCAAGGGGTTGATGGTCCCATTGGCCGCTGCTTTACGCTGATTGGCGAATCCGGCGAGCGTACCTTCGCCATCAGTCCCGGCCACATGAACCAGCTTCGGGCGGAGAGCATCCCGGAATCGGTGATTGCGGGCGCATCTGCGCTGGTGCTGACCTCCTATCTGGTGCGCTGTAAACCGGGCGAGCCGATGCCGGAAGCGACCATGAAAGCCATTGAGTACGCGAAAAAGCATAATGTGCCGGTGGTGCTGACTCTGGGGACGAAGTTTGTTATCGCCGATAATCCGCAGTGGTGGCAGGCGTTCCTCAAAGAGCATGTCTCCATTCTGGCGATGAATGAAGAAGAGGCGGAAGCGTTAACCGGCGAGAACGATCCGCTGCTGGCGTCTGACAAGGCGCTGGACTGGGTGGATCTGGTGCTGTGTACCGCCGGGCCGATTGGGTTGTATATGGCGGGCTTTACCGAAGATGAAGCGAAACGCAAAACCCAGCACCCGCTGCTGCCGGGGGCGATTGCCGAGTTTAATCAGTATGAGTTCAGCCGTGCGATGCGGCATAAAGATTGTCTCCATCCGCTGCGGGTCTACTCGCACATCGCCCCGTACATGGGCGGGCCGGAAAAAATCATGAACACCAATGGCGCGGGAGACGGCGCGCTGGCGGCGCTGTTACATGATATTACCGCCAATAATTATCACCGCACCAATGTGCCTAACTCCAGTAAGCATAAATTCACCTGGCTGACTTATTCGTCTTTGGCGCAGGTGTGTAAGTATGCGAACCGTGTGAGTTATCAGGTATTGAACCAGCATTCCCCGCGGTTGACGCGCGGTCTGCCGGAACGGGAAGACAGCCTCGAAGAGTCTTACTGGGATCGCTGAGTTATTGCCCGATGGCGCTGCGCTTATCGGGCCTACAAGAAAATCGTAGGCCGGATAAGGTGATTACACCGCCATCCGGCATCACACCGTTTAACCCGTCACCACTTCGCCTGCGGGTGGGGTTTCCAGCAGCTCCAGCATGGTGCGGGCAATTTCACGCTCGCCCATTACCACCTGATTCGCCCCGCGCTCGGTGATGTATTCCACCTCATCGTCATAATGCGCGCGCGCGATAATCTCAATATGCGGGCATTTCTCGCGGGCGGAGGCCACGATTTCACCGGCTTCGTAACCGTTTGGAATGGTCAGCAACAGCCAGCGAGCGCAGTCCAGATGCGCCAGGTTCATGATCTCTTCGTTAGCGGCATTCCCCAGTACGGCGCGAATACCGCGTTCACGCAACTCATCCACGCGGGTACGTGAGGTTTCAATGACCACCAGCGGAATGCCTGCCGCCATCAGTTTTTCGCCCAGCAGACTACCGACGCGGCCAAAACCGACCAGCAGCGCGTGGTTGCAGATATCCACCGGAATCTGCTTCTCTTCTTCGATCGCTTCTTCCAGCGTCTGCTCTTCCAGCGTTTCCGTTTTGGCGAGGTATTTCTCTAACAACGCAAACAGCACCGGGTTGAGCATAATCGACAGAATCGCGCCCGCCAGCACCAGGTTCTGCCCTGCCTGCGGCAGCAGATCCAACGCCATGCCCAGACCTGCCAGAATAAAGGCAAATTCACCAATCTGCGCCAGGCTGGCGGCGATGGTCAGCGCGGTGCGCGGCGAGTGCCCGAACAGGCGAACCAGGAAGAAAGCGGCAACCGATTTACCAAAGATAATAATGGCCAGCGTAGCCAGTACCGCCATCGGCTGTTGAATCAGGATTAACGGGTCAAACAGCATCCCGACGGAGACAAAGAACAGGACCGCAAAGGCGTCGCGAAGCGGCAGCGTATCGTGCGCGGCGCGGTGGCTCAATTCTGATTCGTTTAACACCATCCCGGCAAAGAAAGCGCCCAGCGCAAAGGAGACATCGAACAGCTCGACGGCGCCAAAGGCGATGCCCAGCGCCAGCGCCAGCACGGAAAGGGTAAACAGTTCACGGGAGCCGGTAGCGGCGCTGCGCGCCATAATCCACGGCACCAGACGGCGCCCAACCAGCATCATAATGGCGATAAACGCCACCACTTTACCGATGGTGATACCCATATCGACCGCCAGCGACGCGAAGCCGACATCGCCTTTTTCCAGCATTCCCGCCACGGCGGGCAGAAGAACCAGCGTCAGAACCATCACCAGATCTTCCACAATCAGCCAGCCGATGGCGATTTGCCCGCGCTGACTGTCAATAAGCTGTCTCTCTTCAAGCGCGCGCAGCAGCACCACGGTACTGGCGGTTGAAAGACATAACCCGAAGACGATACCGGTCATGAGCGACCAGCCCAACACCGCTGAAAGCGCCATACCCAGCAACGTCGCCACGGCTATCTGGGCGACCGCGCCGGGAATGGCGATGGCCTTTACCGCCATCAGATCCTTCAATGAAAAGTGCAACCCGACGCCGAACATCAGCAGGATTACGCCAAGCTCCGCCAGTTCAGGCGCAAGTTTGGTATCCGCGACAAAACCCGGAGTAAATGGCCCCGCAAGAACGCCCGCTAACAGATATCCCACCAGAGGAGAAATACGCAGTTTATTGGCAAGCATGCCGAGTATAAAAGCGAGCACGAGGCCGCCAACAATGGTGGTAATAAGCGGGGTGGCGTGATGCATTCCGTCTCCTTTGGTCGTTATGTTGATCCATTTTTGGTCGCCCTGGCGTCATCGCTCGCACAGCCTCACAAACGATGGCGCCAGAGAAACCAAAATTCCAGGTAATAGTTTATGACAATTTCGATGTTTATGTTTATGAATAATTGTTGAAATTTGATGAAAAGTGGAATTTAGAATAAAAAAGGCACGGATTGGAAAACTGGCGGGGTGTCTGTGAGCTAAAGGCTTACGGTGACTGGAAGAGAGTGCGACCAAAGTTTACCTTTGGCCGCAGGAAAATCAGGCTTTATGTCGGTTGTCAGGCAAGAATATGGTCAGTATCCCCAGAAGTGGCAGGAAAGCACATATTTTGTAGACCAAATCAATACTGGTGTGGTCGGCGAGCAGGCCTAATACCGCAGCGCCAAGGCCTCCCATACCGAACGCGAAACCGAAAAAGAGCCCAGAAACCATACCGATACGCCCCGGAAGCAGTTCCTGCGCATACACCAGGATGGCAGAAAAGGCCGATGCGAGGATAAAACCAATTATCACGGTTAAAATCCCCGTCCAGTGCAGGGTTGCATAGGGTAAAACGAGAGTAAACGGCGCTACACCCAGAATTGAGCCCCAAATAACATATTTTCGGCCTATTTTATCACCCAGAGGCCCGCCGATTACCGTTCCAGCCGCAACGGCAAACAGGAAGGCAAACAGATGAAACTGTGCGTTTTGTACCGATAATCCGAATTTTTGCATCAGATAAAAGGTGTAATAGCTGCTGATGCTCGCCATATAGAAGTATTTGGAGAAAATCAGGACTAACAGCACGCTGACGGCAAGTATCACTTTATTGCGCGGCAGCGGATTGACGATGGTCGCCTTCGGTTTTCCTTTACTTATCCGGTGTTGCGCGGCATACCAGCGGCTGATCTGCGCCAGCACAATAATGGCCAGCAACGCGGCCAATACAAACCAGGCCACATTACCTTTGCCATATGGCGCGATGATGACAGCAGCCAGTAGCGGCCCCAGCGAGCTGCCGAAGTTGCCGCCAACCTGGAAGATGGATTGCGCCAGCCCGTGGCGTCCGCCGGAGGCCATACGCGCCACGCGGGAAGATTCTGGATGAAATACCGAAGAACCGGTGCCGACCAGCGCCGCCGCCAGCAGTACGGCGCCAAAACTGCCCGCCAGCGCCAGCAGTACCAGACCGCTCAGCGTAAAGCACATCCCAATGGGGAGCGACCACGGCATGGGATATTTATCCGTCCAGTATCCGACGACCGGCTGGAGCAGGGAGGAGGCGAGCTGGAAGGTCAGGGTAATCATCCCTATCTGCATAAAGGTCAGGGAAAACTCTGATTGCAGCAGCGGGTAAATCGCTAAGATTAGCGACTGGATCATATCGTTCAACAAATGAGACAGGCTGATCGCGCCTAAGATGCCAAACGAGGTGCGTGCTTTAGTCGCCGCAGCAGAGGCGCCCGCTAACGGCTGGGTTGGTTCACTCATTGCCATAGAATGTCACTTCTGTTTTGTTTGCGATGTTGGGGATAATCGAATTTGTAATTATTACTCGACTAACATACCTGTGGACGGTGTTTGAAGGAAGTCTCAATTCTGAAAACATTTTCGACTATTATTTCAGATCATTGTAATTTCAGCGGTTGATATTGAGTCAGGGAGAGAAGCATGAAATTTTTGAAACGGGGTGTGGCGCTGGCATTGTTTGCCGCGTTTACGCTGGCAAGCCAGCCTGTTCAGGCTTATGAAAAAGATAAAACCTATAAAATCACCATTCTGCATACTAACGATCACCACGGCCATTTCTGGCGCAGCGAATACGGCGAGTACGGTTTATCGGCGCAAAAAACGCTGGTGGACGGCATTCGCAAAGAGGTTGCGGCTGAAGGCGGCAGCGTGCTGCTGCTTTCCGGTGGCGACATTAACACTGGCGTACCGGAATCCGACCTGCAGGACGCGGAACCTGACTTTCGTGGTATGAACCTGATTGGCTACGATGCGATGGCCGTCGGTAATCATGAGTTTGATAATCCGCTCAGCGTGCTGCGTCAGCAGGAAAAGTGGGCCAAATTCCCCTTCCTCTCCGCCAATATCTACCAAAAGAGTACCGGAGAACGCCTGTTCAAGCCCTGGGCTATTTTTAAACGCCAGGATCTGAAAATCGCCGTCCTCGGATTGACGACGGACGACACCGCGAAGATCGGTAACCCGGAATTCTTCACCGATATCGAGTTCCGTAAACCGGCTGAAGAAGCGAAGGTGGTGATTCAGGAACTGCAAGTGAATGAAAAGCCGGACATCATTATCGCCACTACCCACATGGGGCACTATGACAACGGCGATCACGGTTCGAACGCGCCGGGCGATGTTGAAATGGCGCGTAGTCTGCCAAAAGGCTCGCTGGCGATGATTGTGGGTGGTCACTCACAGGACCCGGTGTGCATGGCGTCTGAAAACAAAAAGCAGGTTGATTATGTGCCGGGTACGCCTTGCGCGCCGGATAAGCAGAACGGCATCTGGATTGTGCAGGCGCATGAGTGGGGGAAATACGTTGGCCGCGCGGACTTTGAGTTCCGTAACGGCGAGATGAAAATGGTCAACTATCAGCTCATTCCGGTAAACCTGAAGAAGAAAGTCACCTGGGATAACGGGAAAAGTGAGCGCGTACTTTACACCCCGGAAATTTCAGAAAATCAGCAAATGCTCTCGCTTCTGACGCCATTCCAGAACAAAGGTAAAGCGCAACTGGACGTGAAGATTGGCAGCGTCAATGGTCGTCTTGAAGGGGATCGCAACAAAGTTCGCTTTGTGCAGACTAATATGGGCCATCTGATTCTGGCCGCGCAAATCGCGCGCACCAGCGCCGATTTCGGCGTGATGAGCGGCGGGGGGATTCGCGACTCCATTGAAGGCGGCAACATTACTTATAAAAGCGTGCTCAAGGTGCAGCCGTTTGGCAACGTTGTGGTCTATGTTGACATGAGCGGTAAAGAAGTAATTGATTACCTGACCGCCGTCGCGCAGATGAAGCCGGATTCCGGGGCGTATCCGCAGTTTGCGAACGTCAGTTTTGTGGCGAAAGACGGCAAACTTAATGACCTGAAAATTAAAGACGAGCCTGTTGACCCGGCGAAAACCTACCGGATGGCAACGCTGAGCTTCAATGCGACGGGCGGCGACGGGTATCCGCAAATTGATAATAAACCGGGATACGTGAATACCGGTTTTATTGATGCGGAAGTGCTGAAAGAGTACGTGCAGAAGAACTCACCGCTGGATGCCAGCGCGTATGAGCCGAAGGGCGAAGTCAGCTGGCAGTAACAGGGCGTAGTGCCGGTACGGGTCAATGCGGTTTGTAGGCCTGATAAGCGTAGCGCCATCAGGCAATCATTCTAAAATCGCTTAATCCCGGCGAGCGATATCGGCGAATTTCGCATCCAGAATTTTGGCTAAATCGCCCGCCGCCAGCTCGATGTCCAGCCCGCGTTTGCCGCCGGAAACATAAATGGTGGCAAACGTTTGGGCCGGCGCGTCAATCAGCGTCGGCAGCCGTTTTTTCTGCCCCAGCGGGCTGATGCCGCCGACCAGATAACCTGTCATCCGTTGGGCGACCATCGGATCGGCCATATCGACCTTTTTAGCCCCCAGCGCTTTCGCTACTTTTTTCAAATCCAGCTGTCCGGCAACGGGCGTTACCGCGACCGCCAGGTGCTTCATATCGCCGTTTACGGCAACCAGCAGCGTCTTGTAAACCTGATCAGGATTCAGGCCTAATTTGCGCACCACTTCATCGCCAAAATTGGTTTCTGACGGATCGTGATCGTAGGCGTGGATCTGAAAAGTAATGTTGTTTTTTTCGAGTAATTTTACGGCGGGTGTCATAGCAATTATTCCTGGCCCAGACAAAATACCCTTAAAGCATACGCCTGATGGTGGTCTAAAAAATAGTACCATCTTGCGCAATAGTATTGGCAGGATGGTGACTTTGAGCGACAATCGACATAACCAGGGCGCTACGTCCTGGCATAATAATAACGATGAAATTCCTCTTTGACGGGCCAATAGAAATATTGGCCATTTTTTTAACGCATTAGTGCAGGCAAATTGCCTTCCCCGTAAAGATGAAGCGCGCCGACCGCCACGACATACCGACCCGGCGGCATGGCATGCAGACGTTCCCGCCAGGCGACATTTCGCTGATGCATCAGCACATCATACAGCGACTGACTGAAAGTATTCGGCAACGAAATAGCATTATTCTGCGGGGGCGATTTCAGCCACCAGCTCATCATCTGTTGCAGCAGTCTGGCGTTGGTATGCCAGTGCGTCAGGGTATCATCCAGTAGCGCCAGTCCGTTATCAGGGAGCTGGCACAGCAGATCGATCTGGCTGGAAGCGCCTTCCAGTTCGATGATCGGTTTTTGCGCCTGTTTTGCCGTTTTCAGCAACTGGTAATCAATACCGTATTCCGGTCGCAGCCCCAGTTGTTGCGCCTGAGTCGCCTGCAATATCATGGCGATTTGCCATAACGGCTGGGTCGAAAAGAGAGAAGGGGAAATGCCCAGTTCATGGGTGATTTTATGCAGGCGCTGACGTAACTCGTCGCTAATTCGCTCATCCAGGTCGGCAAAGGCAGGCAGGTCGGTAAAAGGCGAATCGTTGCCTGAAACATCGGCTTCAACAATCAGCGCGTCCGCCTGCCTGAGCTTTTTAAGCAGTTTTGCCGGAAGGGGGGCCATATCGCGCGTTCCCATGTGAATACTGCCCACAAGATGAAAACAGCGATCGCCGGGTAACATGATGTCGATGGCAGGCCAGGTATAATGGTTGCCGCGCAGTGCAGCCCATAACGCTTTTACCCGGTATAACAGATCCATACGCCCTCCCTTAGTGGAAAACCATGCTAGCGTGTGGCTCTGGAAGGTGCAATGCGTGAAATGCCGGATGGCGACGCAAAAGCATCTTATCCGGCCTACGATGAGAGTGCTGCGTAGGCCGGATAAGCGTTAGCGCAGGTGCCTTATTCTTTTGGTTTAAAGCGCAACAACCGGTTGGCGTTGCTCACCACGGTAATTGAGGAAAGCGCCATTGCCGCGCCTGCCACAACCGGGTTAAGCAGCGTGCCGGTGAACGGCCACAGAATCCCGGCGGCAACGGGGATGCCGATGCTGTTATAGATAAACGCGCCGAGCAGGTTCTGCTTCATGTTTCGCAGGGTCGCCCGTGAGATGGCCAGCGCGTCCGCCACGCCCATCAGGCTATGGCGCATCAGGGTTATCGCCGCAGTTTCAATCGCCACGTCGCTGCCGCCGCCCATTGCGATGCCGACATCCGCCTGCGCCAGCGCCGGTGCGTCGTTGATGCCATCGCCGACCATTGCGACCTGACGTCCCTGACTTTGCAGACGTTTGATCGCATCGGCTTTACCGTCCGGCAGCACGCCCGCGATCACCTCATCAATCCCGGCTTCTTTGGCAATGGCGTTGGCGGTGGTCGGGTTATCCCCGGTTAACATCACCAGACGATACCCGGCGCGGTGCAGGCGCTGAAGCGCTGCGACGCTGTCGCTGCGCAGCGGATCGCGGATCGCCAGCAGCGCCGCGGCTTTTCCGTCAATCGCCAGCAATACGGGCGTTGCCCCCTGAGAAGCCTGTGCTGAAATTTCAGCGTCCATTGCGGTCGTGACAACCTGTTGTTCATTCAGCAGCGCCTGATTGCCTAACAGCAACGTATGCCCGTCCGCTTCGCCGCTAACGCCTAAGCCACGTAACGTCCGAAAGTTATTCACCTGAGGCAGGGCGGCGTCGGCGGCTTTTTCCAGGATAGCGTGCGCCAGCGGGTGGCTGGAGCCTTGTTCCAGCGCGGCCGCCAGACGTAAGGCGCTCGCCTCATCGGTATCGCCAAATGTCCTGATGGCGACGACCTGCGGTTTACCTTCCGTCAGCGTACCGGTTTTATCAAATATCACGGTGTCCAGCGTGCTGGCGCGTTGCAGCGCGTCGGCGTCGCGTACCAGGACGCCAAATTCAGCGGCGCGTCCGACGCCCGAGATAATCGACATCGGTGTCGCCAGGCCCAGCGCACACGGACAGGCGATAATCAGGACGGTGGTGGCGATCACCAGCGTGTAAACAATTTGCGGCGCCGGCCCAAAGACATACCAGATACCTGCGCTCACCAGGGCAATCACCACCACGACTGGCACGAACACCGAGGAGATTTTATCGGCAAGCTGGCCGATTTCCGGTTTGCTGCTCTGTGCCTGGCGCACCATGCGAATAATGCGCGACAAGGTGGTATGGCTGCCGACTGCGCTTGCGCGAAACAGCACGCTGCCGTCCTGCACCACGGTTCCGGCGTGAACGCTGTCGCCTTCGCCTTTCTGCTGCGGGATCGGTTCGCCAGTGAGCATTGCTTCATCCAGCCAGGCTTCACCCTGAGTGATTTCACCGTCTACCGGCACACGGTCGCCGGTGGTCAGACGCAGCAACATGCCCGGCTGTACATCCGCCAGAGGTACGCTTTTTTCACCGTCATCAGTGACCACGCGTGCCGTCGGCGGAGTTAAGTCGAGCAATTTTTCCAGCGCCTTAGAAGAGCGCTGACGCGCGCGGGCTTCCAGCATGTGTCCGAGGTTGATCAGACCGATGATCATCGCACTGGCTTCATAATAGAGATGGCGCGCTTCCATCGGGAACCACTGCGGCCACAGGTTGACGCTCATCGAGTACAGCCAGGCCACCCCGGTGCCGAGCGCCACCAGCGTATCCATCGTGGCGGTGCCGTTCATCAGGCTTTTCCATGCGCTGCGGTAAAAGTGTCCACCCGCAAAAACCATCACGGCAAGGGTCGCCAGGCCGATTGCCAGCCACAGGCTGCGGTTATCGGCGGTGACCATCATGTTGTCGCCGAGCATCCCCCAGACCATCACCGGCACGCCGACCAGCAGCGCGACAATCGCCTGCCAGCGGAAGCGTTTCATGGTGGCGAGTGCGGTTTCCTGCTGGCGTTCGCGGCGTTTAACGTCATCTTCGATCGCTTCTGCGCCGTAGCCTGCTTTCTCTACCGCCTGCACTAAATCTGCGGCGGACGCGCTGCCCATTACCAGCGCAGTGCGTTCCGCCAGGTTTACCCGTGCCTGTGTGACGCCCGGTACGCTTTGCAACGCGTTTTGCACCCGGGAAACACAGCTGGCGCAGCTCATGCCGCTTAACAGCAGCTGTTGGCTTTCATCATCATCGGCCGTCGCTGCCGGAAGCTCAGGGGGAACCGCTGTCAGTGCTTCCGACGGGATTGATGACTCCGCCAGCGGTTTAGCCTTTGGGTGGCTTAACTCCGCGCCGTAACCGGCTTGTTTAATGGTTTCAATAAGCGCTTCGGCACTGGCGCTGCCGGTAACGTGCGCTTCAGTTACCGTGACGTCTGCCTGTTCAACGTCAGGACGTTGTTCAAGACTTTCTTTCACGCGTTTGACGCAGTGGCCACAGGACAGACCGTCCAGGGTCAGGTCGATAGTTTGAGACATAACACACTCCTTTATGACAGGATTAACTGACTGTGATAAAGGGTAAACCTTCCATCAAGGGGAAGGTCAAGAAGTTTGTTTTATACTCGTGTTTTTCAGTGTTCCAGCGCGATAGCGCAGACGTGTTCGAGCGTAGAAAGGTTGCTGTACAGTTCGGGCAAGGTTATTTTTTTTCTGATCACAACCTTAAGGTTGACCTCTATTTTTCCCTTTTTTACATCGCGGATAGTAATGGTCTCAATAATGCTTTTTTGCTGATTAATACTTTCTACCAGCGTTTGTAGCCCTGATTTTTCGTCAAGAATAATGCGGATTTTTACTTTGCCGGGGAGCTGGTTTTTTGTTTGTAAAAAGATCACAAAATAACTGAGCTTTATAGCCAGCAGAAATAACCCTGTGGCAAGCAGGGCATGAAGATAAAAACCGGCTCCGCTGGTAATTCCTATGCCAGCAGAAGCCCAGACGATGGCTGCGGTTGTTAGCCCGGATATCGCATCATCATGGCGATGGAGGATAACCCCGGCACCGAGAAAACCCACGCCACTGATGATTTGTGCGGCCAGGCGCATAGGATCGCTACGGATATTCATTGAAATCTCAGCGTAATACTCCGCTGATTGAATCGAAACAATGGTCAGGGCACAACTGGCTACTGAAATAATCACACATGTTTTAAACCCGACAGGCTTTCCCTTTGATTCTCTTTCAAGACCGATGATTCCTCCCAGGAAAAAAGCGACGCAAATTTTGCATAATGTAATTAAAATTGGTTCTCCTTCACCAGAGAGGATGAGTGCTAACGTATTCATTTTTCCTCCAGAAAAACATAACCTTACACACTGCGCGAATACCTTCTTTTTCTGTGCAGCATCGCTATGCGCCGTAGCGATGGATGTAGTGTTCAATCAGCGAAAGAAGTTGATGGTTATCGATAGTCTGTAGAATTTTTATCATCGTGCCTTTGGGCTCGGGTATTCCCACGTCCAGGCGTAATGTGTCACGTCCATAACGACAGGTCATACCACGAGTAAGGCCTTCAAGCGAGACGTCCAGAAAGTCTTCTGTCGTTGCGGCGAGCGAGGGATCAAGCAACCAGGCGATCGTCAGAACATCGTGGATCCAGCAGCCAGGCAGATTGCGGGTCTGCATAGAGTAGGTGATCCACGGGCGAATGGTTTTCTCCAGATAGCGACCAAGAACGTTTTCTGCCGCAGCCAGACGATCCAAATCGGTATGAAGCATTTGGGTTTTTGTCGTGACATCCATCGGAACCAATGTGACCGGCGCACCGCTGGTGAGTACGGCATGAGCTGCTTCTGGATCAAGGCCAAAATTAGTGTCTTTCAGGTAGCCAGGAACATTGAATACTCCGCCCATGATCACGATATTCTTCACCGCATGAACGAGCTGCGGATAGAGCTGTAGAGCAATGGCGACGTTGGTGAGTGGGCCTGTTGCGACCAGCGTTATCTCACCGGGGTTATTGCATATCAGCTCACCTATCGCCTCAGGCGCAAGAGGCTTCGTGGCCTGGTATGCCTGCGGAACGGGGACGTCAGCCCAGAGTTGGCGTAAGCCATATTGGTCTACACCATGATCAAGCTTTTCCCGCCAGGGCTGCGGATCTTCTCTGAGCGCGCGTGCGGCGCCACGGTAGACAGAAACGGGTACACCTAATTGTTGAACGAAATCTTTGGCTACTGCATATCCGATTTCTACCGGTGTATTACCAGCCACCGTTGTGATCATCTCCAGAGAGATTTGCGGCGCGGCAATGGCGAGTGCCAGCGCGAGGCCGTCATCGATATTGGCGCCGGGAATGCCATTACCCGGATCGCAGTCGATAATCACGCGCATAGATTTATTTTTATCTGGTTTCAGGTTGTACTTCATGTCCCTGGCAGCCACACGACTCTCCCACTCGTAAAAAAAACTCAAATTCAACGCGGCGAACTTCTCCATCCCAGTTTTTCAACATATCAATTGCCGCACGAGCCATTTTATCGACAGGCTGTCGGACGGCGGTCAGGGAAGGTACGTTGTAAGCCGATTCTTGTGTTGCGTTAAAGCAGACCAGCGCCACATCCTGTGGAACGCGTAATCCTTGTTCTGCCAGAGCGCGTAAACAGCCAAGCGCCTGCTGTTCGTTGGTTGCGAACAGCGCGCGCGGTGGTTTACCTTGTAACATGCGTTTTGTCGCCTCGTAACCTCCGGCGCGGGTATAGTTAGTCGAAAAGATCCAGGAGGGGTTGATAATTAGCGATGACTCTTCCAGCGCTAGCTGCCATCCCCGGATACGATCCTGGGTGTTCAACATTTCACGCGGACCACAAATAATGCCAATATCGCGGTAACCGTGATCAATCAGATGCTTCGTCACCTGCCAGGCCGCCAGTTGTTCATCTACCTGAATAACACTGACATTCAACCCAGGGTCCACGCGATCCAGCATGACGCAGGGGGTTCCGCTCTCCTGAATCAGCTCAATATAGGGATGCCGGTCAACACTGGTATAGATAAGCCCGTCGACCTGACGGTTTAGCATATTGTTAATCAGTTCACGCTCACGTCCGCTGTTGTCGCCCGCATCGCCCAGCAGGAGCACTTTCCCATCAGAAAATGCTTCACGTTGCAGGGCATGCGCCATTGAGGCGATAAACGGGTTAGAGATGTCTGGCGCAATGAGTCCATAGGTTTGCGTGCTGCCTGAAGCCAGGGCGCGCGCTATACCATTAGGTCGATAACCGGTTTTTTTTATGGCCTGCAATACGCGCTGTCGGGTCGCTTCGGCGACGGGGCGCGGACCGTTATTAATAACGTAACTGACAACAGCGACAGATGTTCCCGCTTCTTTTGCAACATCAGAACGTGTTACGCGTTGTGAATGTGATTGGGTCACAAGGCACCTACCTGATTGAGTTCAGAGTGATCTTTTTTCCAGACAGCATAAGGCGTTATGACCCAAAAATCTTTGGTAAAGAACGCGCACCTCACGTTCTCTGGCCTCAAATTGCATCCTCGGGCAAGTTGAGATCCCGCCCACGAGTCTCTGGCGCGAAGAAAGTCGTCACCAGCCCAATTGCGGCCATCAGGGTGAAATAGACGGCGATAGGCCACCAGTGTCCGTAAAATGAGAGCAGCGCCGAGGCGACAAGTGGCGCCGTACCGCCAGACATAATGGACCCCAGCTCTTTTGCGAAAGCCATTTTAGTATAACGGTTGGTCACACCGAAAAGCTCAACGCCCCATGCAGCCTGAACACCGAAAATGCCCAGTGAAGCGAGCCCCATTCCGGTAATGATCGTCGGGATAACAATCCACGGTTCACGAGAATCCAGCAGCATGAATGCCGGAAATGCGTACAGAATCAGTAGCAGACAGAACCAACGGTAAGTGATACGTCTGCCAAATCGGTCAGAAAGCCAACCCGCCAGCGGAATAATGGCAAATCCCAGAATAGAGGCGATAAATACCGCAACAGTAGGGACAGATTTATCAACCATCAGCACTTTGGCAACATAGCCAATGATGAATCCCTGGGCCAGATAGGAGGGGCCATTTTCGCCGATGCGTAATCCGACCATGGTCCAGAATGCTCTGGTGCGTTGCCAGAAGCTACGGGTGTCATACTGTTGCATCTCCTGACCCTGGCGAAGCGCATTCTCTCGCTCGGCTTGCAGGAGTGCTTTTTGACGCTCAAAGACGGGCGTTTCACGCATATGGCGGCGAATAAACAGTGCGGCGGCGATGAGGAAGCTGCAAAGAAAAGGGATGCGCCATCCCCAGCTTAGCAAGGCGTCTTTATCCATTTGCAGTACGATGAGCCAGACTAAAGAAGCCAGCAATGTTCCGCTATTTGAGCCCAGAGCGATAATTGAGGAGACCATTCCGCGATGCTTAACTGGGGCATATTCACCGAGCATGACGGTGCCGCCTGAAAGCTCTGCCCCGGCGCCCAGCCCCTGGGAAAATCGTAAGATGACCAGGCATACCGGCGCCCAAACGCCAATCTGGGCGTAGCTGGGAATTAAACCGATCAACATGGTCGACATGCCCATTAACCCGATAGTGATAACCATGACAGTCTTCCGGCCATGACGGTCGCCTATCCAGCCGAACAACAGCGCGCCGATGGGGCGTGCTATAAACCCGACAGAATAGGCGGCGAAGCTGGAAAGTAGCGCCATAACTGGTGTGGCTTCAGGAAAAAAGACGTCGCCAAAGATAATGCCTGCGGCGAGGCCATACAGCGCAAAATCGGCATATTCCATTGTCGTGCCTAACCAGCAGGAAAATGTCGCTCGCCAGAATTCGCGGCGCCCCTCGGGGGTTTCCAGTCGTTCCTGAGCTGCCTGTTGGCCGTCCGTCAGGGGAACAGAGGATGAATGCGTGTTCATAAGAACTCCTTGAAGTTAGCTGTCGACATAAGTCGCAGGTTTATACTCTTCATGTTCTACTCGCGTAGATATTATATTTTTACCGCAGATTAATAAATCTACCCGCGTAGAATGACCAGTTGAAAGAGTCAGAATTGAGAAAGCGATCACTTATAACAGGCAATTGTTACAGAAAATGGAGCATCAGCATTCGATGCTCCGCAAGTTTTACCGATCGAGGACGATCAGCGGTGAGAGATTTGATGGATCGTTTAAAACCGTGATATCCGCGCCGTAAAGCGTTTTCAGCGCCTGTTGTTTCAGCACCTCCTGCGGCCTGCCGTTATCAATAAGGCGGCCGTTTGCCATCAGCACCACCCGGTCGGCATAGCGTGCGGCAAGATTGAGATCGTGCAGCACGCAGCAGACGTTGAACTGCCGTTCACGCACCAGTTGGCGCAGCAGACGGAAAAGATGCTGCTGGTGGTGAATATCCAGCGCGGAGGTGGGTTCATCCAGAAACAGCCATTTGGGCGAGGGCTCGGGTTCCCAGAGCTGAACCAGCAGGCGCGCCAGCTGTACCCGCTGCTGTTCGCCGCCCGATAACTGCCGGTAATCACGCGAGGCCAGCTGGCTGCAATCGCACAACGCCATGATGTGCTCGGTTTCATCGCGTGGATTATGCGTCCGATGAGGATGCCTGCCCATGCGAATGACTTCCCGAACGCTGAACGGGAACGCCATGTGGCTGTTCTGGCGCATTACCGCGCGGGTCTTCGCCAGTTCCGTCAGCGGCCATTCGGTCAGCGGCTTGCCCAGAAGCGTACAGCGACCAGAGTCGGGCTTCAGATACCCGGTAAGCTGGCGCAGCAGCGTGGATTTCCCGGCGCCATTCGGCCCTAAAATAGCGACGATTTCACCACCAGGCAGAGTCAGCGAAACATTGTCCGTTAAACGGCGTCCATGAATGCTGTAAACCAGATTTTGGGCATCAATCATACCACCCTCCGGCTGTTCAGAATGAGCCACAGGAACCAGGGGCCGCCAATCAGGCTGGTCAGAAGGCCGACCGGCATCTCCGCAGGCTGTACCAGCGTGCGTGCCAGCGTGTCGGCAACCAGGAGCAAACATGCCCCTGCAAGTGTAGAGCAGGGAATGAGCCAGCGATGGTCTGCGCCGATGATCATGCGAATTAAATGAGGAACCACCAGACCGATAAAGCCAATCACGCCGCTTACCGAAACGGCTGCGCCCACCAGCAGGGAGCTGAGCAACAACAGCTGCTGACGTTTACGCTTTACGTTTACCCCCAGATAGTGCGCCTCTTCATCCCCTAATTGCAGCAGGTTTAGCGTCCCGGAAAGACAGGCGGTGGCGGTGATGGCGGGCAGCGCGAACGAACTGGCCACCAGTAGCGTCGGCCACTGCGCCTGACCGAGGCTGCCCATCATCCATAGCGTCAACTGACGTAATTGCTGTTCGTCGCCAACATAGCTCAGTATGCCGATAGCCGCCCCGCACAGCGCATTAATCGCAATCCCGGCCAGCAGCAGTTGCATCATGCCGCCGTGAGCGTGGCGCAGGCTGATCAGAAAAATAACCGCGCAGACCACCACGCTGCCGGCGACGGCAAAGATCATCTGTTCATAGAGCGCCAGAACGACGGGAAACGAAAGAGGGAAAACGATCGCGACGCCGACCATTAACGCGGAGCCGCTGCTGACGCCGAGCAACCCCGGATCGGCCATCGGGTTGCGAAAAAGTCCCTGCATGATCACGCCCGCCGTCGCCAGCGCGCTGCCAACCAGCACGGCCAACAGAACGCGGGGCAAACGGATGTTCAGCCAGATATCCCGGTACTCTTCGTTAAACAGCGCGCTGAAGCTGATGTTCAGCGCCCCCTGGCTGGCGCCGAACAGCACCAGTGCGATCAGCAAGAGTGAAAGCCCCGTCAATACACTGAGGGAAGAGAGTGAATCCTTGAACACTCGAATCTCCATAACGTCATTGCGGCGCGGATCTCCGCGCCGCGAGGGGATCACACCGGCTTTAGTTCAGGCTCAACCAGACTGTAGATCTGATTGTTAAGCGCAGGCGCGCAGGCCAGTTCATGAATATGGGCGGCGACATCCGCACGCATCACAAACCCGTGGCACTCCTGTCCCTGGTAGCGCTGCGCTTTACCTGTCGCATCGCCATTCAGTAAACCGCCTGGCCGCAGGATGGCATAATCCAGTTGACTGGTTTGCAGCCAACTTTCCGCCAGCGTTTTTTCCCGCACGGCCTGGCCGAATGCGGCTTTCGCGCGAGGGGATAAAAATGCCCAACTGTCGCCGCATCCCAGCGACGTCACCAGAATCATGCGTTTGATGCCCACTTTTTCCGCTTCATCAATAACGGTTCTGTGCGCCAGATAATCCTGGTTTCCCCCCATTGATGAAATGACAAGCGCCTCCGGCCCTGCGGCATGGCAGGCGCAGGACACGATGCTTGCGTCGCAGGCATCGCCAATAAATACCTGAACGCCTTTGCTTTGCAAAAGGGCCGCGGTTTCCGGGTGACGAATCACGGCAACGACCGGGTGCTGTTGCGCCAGCGCGAGTTCAAGCGTTCTTGCACCCACGCCCGTACCGCCTGCACCGAAAAGTAACCACGGCGTCATCAGGCGTTTTCCTTCAGAGAGGAGGCCAGGGTGCGGAAGGCGTCAACCTGTTCGCCCAGTAGCTGACGATGCTCGTCGCGACCGAGGAAGACTTTAAACATGGCGCTGCCCGCCTGGTTGAGGAACAGAATAGACGCGGTGTCCATGCCCATAAACTTGCGTTCCACTAAGGCGATGTGCGTGCAGTTTTCCGCTTTGATATGGCCGGTCATGCCTTTTTTACCGCGCAGATTGAAATAACCGTGACGATGGAAGCCGGAGGGCAGTTCACCGGTAAATTCGAGAATGACATCGGCGGTGTGCACCAGGGTTGTGACTTTGCCCCATTCGCTGACGGTGTCCCAGACGGTATCGAATTTATCGCCGCTGACCAGGGTATGAGAGGGCAGGTTTTTGACTACGTCTAAAAGCGTGGTGTTGTACTGTGCGGCGATCGCTTCCAGCGTTCCGTCCGGCTCAGTGCGCAAAAAATCCTGTAAAGAGACATGGCTCATAAGTTACTCCTTTTATGGTTTATCTACCGCGATGCGCGGTGCGTTAAGTTCCTGAATCAGCTCGTCAAGAGACTGCAAAATATTGCTTGCCCAGAAGCGTCCTTCGTTGGTCAGACGCAGGCAGGTTGACGCATCGCGGGTCAGCCCCGCGTTGTGCCATTGGGTCAGTAACGGAATCAGTTGCTCCGCGTGAGGCGTCAGCTCATCAAGCGGTACGCGCGCTGTTTCAATCCCCGCCTGTAACGTATGGCGCCACTGAAAGCCGCGTTCGGCGGTACGCATCATCATCATTAACGGCTTTTTCCCGGCGGCGATAGTTTCATGCCAGGTGGAAAGGTTTCTCTCCACCATCCAGGAGTAGCCGTTGACCGAACCGCCTGCGCCGGAGCCGAAGGCGAGGCAGTCAGCGCCTTGCTTGATCAGCAGGTTGTACAGGTTGCGTTCTCGGGTGGTACGCGCCCAGTGGCTGTTGCTGATGCAGCGCCAGCCCGCGCTATCCATAAAATCGCAGCCCTGAAGGTAGAGGTCGCGACGCGCTGAGGGGGAAGGAACGGTCGTCCGGCCACTTTCAACCGCTTTACCGAGCGGCGTATTGGGAAGCAAATTCAGCGCATACAGATCGATCCCATCCAGCCCGATATCGCGGGCTATCGCCAGATCTTCACCCCACAGGGCGGCATCCTGACCGGGCAGGCCGAACAGCAGATCGCACACCACGGCGGCGCGATCCCGCCGCACCAGGCCGTTCATAAAGGCGATGGCGGTTGGGCCGTCCGAGGTGCGCGCCATTTTCTTGCGGATCTTGCTATTGAAAGACTGAATGCCGATAGAAAACCGATTGGCGCCCGCATCAAGACAGGCATCAACGCGGGCATCATCAAAGTTGAGTACCCGACCTTCGATAGTGATTTCGCAATCCGGCGCCAGCGGCAGTTTTTCACGCAGCGTGGTGATGATCCTGGCCAGATCCCTGGCCGACAGCGCAGACGGCGTTCCACCGCCGAAATACACCGCATGAATGGGTGCTGACTGGTGCAGCGTGCTGTCGGCTTCCATCTCTATTTCACGTAGCAGAGCGTCGGTATAGCGTGCGCAGTGATCCTCTTCAAAGCGGTTCTGATAAAAACCGCAGAAAGTACAGTGGGTTGCGCAAAAAGGGATATGTAAATACACCAGTCTTTTGCGCGGTGGAACGGTCTGGCTGATGACGTTCTGCCAGGTTTGCGACAATTGCTCTTTTGCAACAGGAATCGCACCACGCCACGGCATTGTGGCCCGACGATCCTTAAAGGGCTGGTTCCCCTCCAGCGCAAAATGTGGAGTGAGATCCAGCGTGTGTTGAGTATTCATAATTGTAATGCCAAATCCATTTAATGAGGCCAGAGTTGCTGGTGCAGAGTTTCAACGGCGTCAGCGACGCGGGGACCCATCCCCAGAATCAACGCCTGATCAATGGCGACGATCCGCTGATTTTTCCAGGCGGAGGTATGGGTGATACCGGCAATGGCGCGCAGGCGATTGATGTCGCCCTCGACCATCTGTGATGTCACAACAATCACCTGCGGATTTGCCGCAATCAGCGATTCCGCGCTGTAACTTTTATATTGCGCATGCTGGGCGACATTCTGCGCGCCAGCGAGGGTCAGAATCGCGTCAGCGACGCTGCCCTTACCGGCGATCTGCGGGGCGCTGCCCCCCGCAGAAAGAATAAACATCGCCTTAACCGGCGCGCCTTTCGCCTTCACGCTGTCCTGCACACGATCCAGCCGCTGGCGAATGTGGTTAACCAGCGCGTCGCCCTGCTCAGGAACCTGGAGTGTGTTCGCCAGGGCATGAATATTGGCGTACATCTGGTCAACGGTGGCCGGAACGCGCGGCAGGGTGACAACGTTGACTTTTTGGGTGCGCAACTGCTCCAACACAATATGCGGGCCCGCGTCCTGCCAGGTGATAAAGCTGTCCGGGCGCAGCGATAAAATGCCTTCACTGTTCAGTTGCTTCCAGTAGCCAATATGCGGCAGTGCAGCGGTTTCGGGGGGATAAGAGGTGGTTTCATCCACCCCGACAACGCGATCGCCGATGCCCATCGCAAAAATAAGCTCGCTGAGAGAACCGCCCGCCACCACCAGTCGTTCGGCCGCCTGCACGCTGAAGGCGCTAACCAGCGCCAGTAAGCCAATGACAAGTCTCTTCATCGTCAGAAATTCCACGCAAAACCAATCGCTGCGTTAAAGCCCGCCGCTGGAATGGATTCATGAGCGGTCTGGTAACGTTTATCGGTCAGGTTGTTCAGCGCCAGATTGACCTGATACTGATCCTGCGGACCAAACTCAGTATTAAAGGCGAGGTTAAGCGTCGCCCAGCCCGGGTAGCGAATTTCAGTCTCTCCCGTGTTGTCTTTGGCGCTGGATGCCGCACGGATGAAGAGATCGGAAGTGATATTCGCGGCATTGAGCAGCAGCGTGTGTTTCAGACCTGCGCGGCCTGTCAGCATCGGTTCGCCGGTATCCCAGGTTTTCTGCACGTCGCCTTCATACTGACGACGAATCAGGTTGCCGCTCAGATAAGGCGATACGGCCCAGGCGTTGTATTCCGCCGTCAGCTCCATCCCCCAGGTTTTGGCGCGGTCGATGTTGTCGTAGTAGTAGGATGAGGTGCTGCTGCCATTACAAATCGCTTGCCCTGAACAGGCGAGACTGGCGATATAGTCTTTGGCTTCGGAGTAGTAAATCGCCCCGTCAATCAGCCACATATTGCCTTTGTAACGCGCACCCAGTTCATAGTTATTGGAGTGCTCAGCCTTCAGGTCAGGATTGCCATAGGTGATTCTGCCGCCCGCAGACGTTTGCATAAACAACTGAACCAGCGTCGGGAAGACATATCCCTGAGCATAGGCTGCGCGTAGCTCAAGATTATCAAAACCGGAGTAACGCAGGCTGGTTGAGGTGACTAACTCATCGTCATGCGCTGACTTTCCACCGGATGACTGCCAGGTTGTGCCGCTCAGACTGTCGCTACGGTTCAGTTTAGAAGAGAGCCAGTACTGACGTGCGCCGACGGTCCAGGTCCAGTCATCGGCAAAACGCCAGTCGTTTTGCGCAAATATTGAGGCGTTACCTTGTTCAGCCTCAATATGTGACAGGGTATTGGTCTGGATATCGAAGACGCCGGTTGCCGCTGTCTGACGCGTGCTGCTATTGGTGTCCTGCTTCACTTTGTCGTGCTGATACTGCGTCCCGATAACCAGCTCGTTGTTCGCTGGCAGTGAGAAGTTGCTCTGTAACGTCACACCCTGCGTGTACTGTTTATCATTGGTGTTGGTCTGATTGCTGACTGTCAGCGCCTGAATCATCGGGCTTGGGATGACCTGGGTGGTTTTTACCCGATTCTCAAATTTACGCTCAATGGTCTGGCTGTAAGCGTCGAGGTGGATTTTTTTCAGGTAATCGCCATCGGCATCATAGTCATAGAAAACGCCGACCTTTTCGCGTTCCAGTTTCGGAATACGGACGCTGAATTCGTCATACTGGTTATCCGCATCGCTAATCCAGGTTTGGGTAGACGTTTTGTAGCGATCGAGTGATAGTCCAAATTTATGGCGATCGAGATTGTAGCCAAGCCAGACGCCCTGGCTGTTGTTGCGGAAATTGGTGTTGGGCAATCTGCCGTCAGGCGTGTCGCGGTTGCCCTGATCGGAATAACTGCCGTTAATGCGGTAGTCGAAGTTGCCGATGCTGCCCCAGGCGGCGGCCGACTCCTCCCAGCCTGCGGTCGCGGAGTTGTAAACGGCTTTGACGCTTCCGCCAAGCGGCTTATCGCCGCCTTTTTTCGTAATAAAGTTCACCACGCCGCCAATGGCCTGCGAGCCATAGAGCACCGAGTAGGGGCCTTTAACGATTTCAATACGCTCAAGCGACGATTCATCAATGAGCAAGCCGGCGCCGTAGTTTTGCCCGGCGCGCTGATAGCTGACGACCTGGCCGTCAATCAAAATTAATACGCGTGAAGAGGCTTCGCCGCGAATGCGGATCTGTTTGCGTCCTGCCAGAGAGTTATCAGTAACCTCAACGCCGGGGATGTCCTGTAGGTCGTCCGCAATCGACACGCTGGTGGAATTCTGTATGGCCTGGCGGTCGATAACCTGAATCGTGGCCGGGCTTTCCCAAAGGCTACTTTCTGAGCGGTTAGCGGTGACGATTAACGTGTCGTCATCCGATACTTTATGATGTTGTGCTGTAGTTGTCGTGGCTGCTGAAACAGCACCTGAAACGCATAATGTCAGGGCCGAAAGAATAAATGGCCGTTGGCTAATCCGTGGCAACATGTGAGAACCTTTATGAGTATGTAAATGATCATCATTATCATTCGCGTTTATATAGAAGATGTATCCACAAGTTCAAGGTTGAAAGGTGTATAATTAATGCACCTTTGATCTGTATCAATATGTTGCAAGCAAGACAACCATAAGTGTGAGCGAGATCGCACATAACAGTAGGATTGCTAAGGATTTATTGCACAGGCGCCAGGGGCATTCCACCCCGTGATAGCATGGGGGCGATGTGGGTTATAATGAGCTTCGGCATCAACATGCTCTGCGGGGGGGGGGAGATGTGAATATTAGCGATGTTGCGAAAAAAACAGGCTTAACCAGCAAGGCTATTCGATTTTATGAAGAGAAAGGGCTGGTGACGCCGCCGCTGCGCAGTGAAAACGGATACCGCACTTACAGCCAGCAGCATTTAAACGAGTTAACGCTGTTGCGTCAGGCGCGTCAGGTCGGTTTTAACCTGGAAGAGTGCGGTGAACTGGTGAATTTGTTTAACGATCCGGGGCGCCATAGCGCAGATGTGAAAAAACGTACGCTGGAAAAGGTCGCTGAGATTGAACGCCACATCAGCGAATTGCAGGCTATGCGCACGCAATTACTGACCCTGGCGGAGTCATGCCCGGGTAATGACAGCGCCGATTGCCCGATCATTGATAATCTTTCTGGCTGCTGTCATCACAAAGGTAAAGCCCGCCGTTGATCACACGGCCTTAATGCGCAACGTTATCCCTTCGATGGCAATCACCTCCACCTGCGTTCCGGCGCTCAGATCCGCGTCGGCGCTGACGGGCCAGGAGCTGTCGCCGACGCGCATGTGGCCGCGTCCGTTGACCAGCGCGGTTTCCAGAATAAAGCGGTGGCCTACCAGCTGTTTCCCGCGTTGATTGAGGTGACTGTCAGCCGGTTTTTGCTCACGCACGCGCCGTGCCAGCCACTTCCACCACAGCCAGGTCGCCAGCAGCGTCAATACGGCGAACATAACGCCTTGCCACTCCCAGCCGAGCGGCACCAGCCAGACCACCAGGCCAGTAATCACGGCGGCGACACCGCTCCACAGCAGGTAGCCGTTCCCTCCCAGCATCTCGGCGGCCAGCAGTAGCCCACCAAGACTCAGCCAGAAAATATGCGGGTGAACCAGAATCATCGCTATCATGATTTGTTCCGTTCGCTGGTGCTGTCCTTGATAAGTTCGGTGATCCCGGCAATGGAGCCCATCAGACTGCTGGCGTCCAGCGGCATCATGACAACCTTACTGTTGCCCGACGAACCAATCTGCTGCAACGCTTCGGTGTATTTCTGCGCCACGAAGTAGTTCACCGCCTGAATATCCCCGGCGGCGATCGCTTCAGAGACCATCTGGGTGGCGCGGGCTTCCGCTTCGGCGGAACGTTCACGCGCTTCAGCCTGTAAGAAGGCAGACTGGCGTTCGCCTTCCGCTTTCAGGATCTGCGACTGTTTTTCACCCTCAGCTTTCAGAATTTCAGCCTGGCGCACCCCTTCCGCTTCCAGAATGTAGGCGCGTTTGGTACGTTCTGCTTTCATCTGGGCGTTCATGGATGAAATCAATTCCGCCGGTGGACGAACATCGCGGATCTCAATACGCGTAACCTTGACGCCCCAGGGATTGGTGGCCTCATCGACAATGTGCAGCAGGCGCGTGTTGATGCTGTCGCGCTGGGAAAGCATTTCATCCAGCTCCATTGACCCCAGTACGGTACGGATGTTGGTCATGGTGAGGTTGATAATGGCCAGCTCAAGATTGCTGACTTCATAGGCCGCGCGCGGAGCGTCGATAACCTGAATAAAGCACACTGCGTCAATGGTGACGTTGGCGTTATCTTTTGAGATAACCTCCTGCGACGGGATATCGAGTACCTGTTCCATCATATTGATCTTGCGACCAATTCTGTCCATAAACGGCACCACCAGGCTCAGGCCTGGTTGCAGGGTTTTGGTGTAACGGCCAAAACGCTCCACGGTCCACTGGTATCCCTGTGGGACAATTTTGACGCCTGCGCCGACTATCACCAACGCCACGAAAATGAGAATAGGGATAAAAATAAGCATTGATAAACCTCCTGTCGTGCTGTCCATGTAAAAAAACGGTCTTTGCGGTCTGTTTAATCAAATTATACCCGATTAATCAAAGTGAGTTCCCCTCTTATAAATTACAGGGATACACTGTTTACTTTAAAGATGTGAAAAATGGATGTGAGATGAAAGAGAGCAGCCCTTTGCTCCAGCTAAGAAAGGTGGGATACCAGGCTGGCGCCACGAAAATTCTCAATAACATCAGTTTCATGCTGAATGCCGGGGAATTTAAACTGATTACCGGCCCATCCGGGTGCGGTAAAAGCACATTGCTAAAGATTGTGGCGTCATTAATCAGCCCGGATACGGGGGATATCCTGTTCGAAGGCGAAGAGATTGCCACGCTTAAGCCCGAAACTTACCGCCAGCAGGTCTCTTATTGTGCCCAGACGCCAGTGCTGTTTGGCGATACGGTGTATGACAACCTGATTTTCCCCTGGCAGATCCGCAACAAAACGCCGGAACCGAAGGCTTTTCTCGCCGATCTGGCGCAGTTTGAGCTACCGGAAACCATTTTACAGAAAAACATTACGGCGCTTTCCGGCGGGGAAAAACAACGTATCTCATTGATCCGTAATTTACAGTTTATGCCGCAGGTTCTGCTGCTGGATGAGATCACCAGTGCGCTGGATGAGCGCAATAAAGAGAATGTGAATGACATTATTCATCGCTATGTTCGCGATAAAAATATTGCCGTGCTGTGGGTAACTCACGATAAAGATGAAATTAATCATGCGGATAATGTGATTACGCTTCAGCCTCATGCCGGAGAAATGCAGGAAGCTACCTATGAACGAGCATAATATAACGAATGAGTCGCTGGCGTTATCGATGATGCTGGTGGTTGTGGCTATTCTGATTAGCCACAAAGAGAAACTGGCGCTGGAAAAAGATATTCTCTGGAGCGTTGCCCGTGCGGTAATCCAGCTTGTTATCGTCGGCTATGTTCTGAAATACATTTTTGGCGTCAATCACGCCATCCTGACATTATTGATGGTGCTGTTTATCTGTTTTAACGCGGCGTATAACGCGCAAAAACGCAGTAAATATATTGATAAAGCGTTTACCTCGTCGTTTATTGCGATTACGACCGGAGCGGGGCTGACGCTGGCGGTACTGGTATTGTCAGGATCTATCGAGTTTACGCCGATGCAGGTGATCCCGATTTCCGGCATGATTGCGGGTAACGCGATGGTGGCGGTAGGGCTGTGCTACAACAATCTGGGCCAGCGATTCAGCAGCGAGCAGCAGCAAATTCAGGAGAAGCTCAGTCTGGGCGCAACGCCGAAAACGGCGTCTGCGGGGCTTATTCGCGACAGTATTCGCGCGTCGCTGATCCCGACCATTGATTCGGCAAAAACGGTTGGGCTGGTGAGCTTACCGGGGATGATGTCCGGGTTGATTTTTGCCGGTATCGATCCGGTAAAAGCGATTAAGTATCAGATAATGGTGACTTTTATGCTGCTATCCACAGCAAGCCTGTCGACCATTATCGCCTGCTATTTAACCTACCGGAAATTCTATAATTCGCGCCACCAACTGGTGGTGACGCATTTAAAGAAGATGTGATGCCGGAGGGATCGGTATTTTTAGCGTTTGTAGGCCCGATAAGCGTAGCGCCATCGGGCAAAATGTAGCGGATTAGTACAACAGCGCGTACAGCTGGCGGCGGAATTTCGACGCCAGCGCATCGCCGGTGCCTAACGCGGCGAGGATCTCCTGGAACGTTTTCCGTGCCTGACCGTCTGCGGCGGCGAGATCTTTCTTCAAATGGCTGAACAATAACTCCAGCGCCTCTTCGTTACGCCCGACCTGATGCAGTTGCAGCGCCAGTTGCGCCGCCAGCGCTGCATCTTCTGGATTGTCCGCAACCTGCTGTTGCAGTTGCTGGATTTCCGGGGTGTCGGCCGCCTGTTTCAGTAAATCAATCTGCGCGACCAGGCCCTGATAGCGGGTGTCCTGATCCTGTAACGGAATGGTTTTCAGCACGGCTTCGGCGTCTTCCGTACGGTTGAGGGCAATCTGGGTTTCCGCCAGCAGCAGGCCGATCTCGCCGTTCTGATGAGAGAGCTGCCAGGCGTCTTTCAGCAGCGGCAGCGCTTCAATGTAGTTGCCCTCCAGCATCAGTTGCATCGCCTGCTGCGCTTTCAGCTCTTCTTCACGCGGCAGCACTTTGTCGAGCAGCGCGCGAATCGCTTCTTCCGGCTGCGGCCCCTGGAAGCCGTCGACCGGCTGACCGTTCTGGAACAGATACACGGTAGGAATAGCGCGCAAGCCAAACTGGGAGGCGATCATCTGCTCGGCGTCGCAGTCGAGCTTCGCGAGGATAAACTGGCCATTGTACTGTGCGGCAAGGCTTTCCAGCACTGGTGTCAGTTGCAGGCAATGCTGGCTGCGTTCAGACCAAAAATAGAACAGAACCGGGGTGGTCATCGACTGTTCGAGGGTCTGTTGCAGGTTAGATTCGTTAATATTGACAATATTTTGTACGGACATGGAGTCACTCTCTTTATGTCTGGTTCTCTTTTACATGGGGGCTGACGCGCGCGCTTCAACTCAACCCTGCAAAATTTTGTCCATTGCGCGTCCCGGCAGCACGCGCTTCAGCAGCGTGACCGCCCACGTCACCATCGTAACCGGGTAGCGTAATTTCGGTTTGTCGCTCTCAAAAGCATGGCGGACTTTAGCGACAACGGCTTCTGGCCCGAGCGTAAAACGCGCGGCAATCCCCGGATTTTCTACCGGTTTGTCGCTCTGGGTCTGGCTGACGTTATCGGTAAACCGGGTACGAATCGGGCCGGGTTCGATCAGGCTGACCTTAATACCCGTGTGACGCAACTCCATGCGTAGCGCATCGGACCAGGCTTCCAGCGCATATTTGCTGGCGGCATAGGCGCCGCGCCCTGGTGTGGAGATCAGCCCCATCACGGATGAGGTCATCACAATGCGCCCTTCGCCGTACGGCAGCATAGCAGGGAGCAGGCGCATAGTGAGCTGGTGCGCGCCAAAGAAATTGGCGGAAAACTGCTGCTCCATCTGCGCGCGGCTGATAGTGGTAAGCGGGCCATACACGCCGTATCCGGCATTGTTAAAGATCCCATATAAACGATTATCGGTCAGGGCGATCACGTCGTCTGCGGCGCGATCCACGCTTTCCGGCGAGTCGAGGTCGATCAGCACGCCGGTGAATCCCATGCTGTTCATCCGCGTGACGTCATCGGGTTTACGGCAACCTGCCAGAATTTGAAAACCCTGACGTTTCAGTTCAAGAGCGCTTTCCAGACCGATTCCGCTGGAACATCCTGTAATTAAGACCGATTTTTGCATAACTTTACCTGTCAGGATCTCCGTTGATTTACGAGTCGTGGTTAACTAATGGGGTTAGTTGTTGCGCCATCCAGTCGGCAATAAACGGCTGGGCGTCGCGATTAGGATGAATACCGTCGTCCTGCATCCATTGTGGTTTCAGATAAACCTCTTCCATAAAAAAGGGCAGAAGCGGAATATCAAACTCTTTGGCAAGCCGTGGGTAGATGGCGCTAAAGGTTTCATTATAACGGCGACCATAGTTTGCGGGCAGACGAATTTGCATGAGCAACGGCTCGGCGTTTGCGGCCTTCACATCCAGCAGGATTTTACGCAGGGTTTGCTCGGTTTGCTGAGGTTGAAAACCGCGCAGGCCGTCATTGCCGCCAAGCTCGACCAGAACCCAGCGGGGCTGATGCTGCTTCAGCAGCGCAGGCAGACGCGCCTGGCCTTGCTGCGAGGTGTCGCCGCTAATGCTGGCATTGATGACCGGCGTTTTGTCCTGCCATTTGTCGTTAAGCAGCGCAGGCCAGGCCGCGCTGGCGGACATGCGGTATCCGGCGCTCAGGCTGTCACCCAGAATTAATAACGTGTCCGCTGCGGCGGCGCGGAACGTTAACAGGACCAGAAACAGGAAGGGCAAATGCCAGCGGAAAACATTGTTGAAGTTCATCGTCTTAAGAAGTCCGTCGGTCAGGGTGAGCATGAGCTTTCCATCCTTACCGGAGTTGAACTGGTTGTCAAACGCGCCGAGACTATTGCGCTGATCGGCGAGTCGGGATCGGGGAAATCGACGCTGCTGGCGATTCTGGCCGGGCTGGATGATGGCAGCAGCGGCGAGGTGAATCTGGTTGGGCAGTCTCTGCACACGATGGATGAAGAGGCGCGGGCGCAGCTGCGCGCGCAGCATGTCGGCTTTGTTTTCCAGTCTTTTATGTTGATTCCCACGCTGAATGCCCTGGAAAACGTTGAACTGCCCGCCTTGCTGCGGGGAGAGAACAGCGGGAAAAGCCGCGATGGCGCGAAAGCGTTGCTGGAACAGTTAGGCCTGGGGAAACGTCTTGATCATCTTCCGGCCCAGCTTTCCGGCGGCGAGCAGCAGCGTGTGGCGCTGGCGAGAGCGTTCAACGGGCGGCCGGACGTGCTGTTTGCCGATGAACCGACGGGAAACCTTGACCGGCAGACCGGGGATAAAATCGCCGACCTGCTGTTTTCGCTTAATCGCGAACATGGCACCACCCTGATTCTGGTGACGCACGACCCGCAGCTGGCGGCGCGTTGCGACCGACGATTACGCCTGGTGGATGGGCAGTTGCAGGAGGAGGCATGATTGCACGCTGGTTCTGGCGCGAATGGCGCTCACCTTCCTTACTGATTGTCTGGCTGGCGCTGAGTCTGGCGGTGGCCTGCGTGCTGGCGCTGGGCAATATCAGCGATCGCATGGAAAAGGGTTTAAGTCAGCAAAGCCGTGATTTTATGGCCGGAGACCGGGCGCTGCGCAGTTCGCGCGAGGTACCGCTGGCGTGGATCGATGAGGCGCGCAAACGCGGTCTGAAAGTGGGCGAACAGATGACCTTCGCCACCATGACCTTCGCGGACGATACGCCGCAGTTGGCCAGCGTCAAAGCGGTGGATGACGTTTATCCGATGTACGGTGAGCTGCAAACGAATCCGCCGGGGTTAAAACCGCAGCCGGGTTCCGTGTTGCTGGCGCCAAGACTGATGGCGCTCCTCAACCTGAAAACGGGTGACAGCATCGACGTCGGCGACGCCACGCTGCGTATTGCTGGCGAGGTGGTACAGGAGCCGGATTCCGGGTTTAACCCTTTCCAGATGGCGCCACGCCTGATGATGCACATTGCGGATGTTGAAAAAACGGGCGCAGTACAGCCGGGAAGCCGCGTGACGTGGCGTTATAAGTTTGGCGGTACGCCGCAGCAGTTGGACGGCTATGAAAAGTGGCTATTGCCGCAGCTTAAGCCTGAACATCGCTGGTATGGGCTGGAACAAGATGAAGGCGCGCTGGGCAAATCGCTTGAACGCTCGCAGCAGTTCCTGCTGCTGTCGGCGCTGTTAACGTTGCTGTTAGCAGTCGCGGCGGTGGCAGTGGCGATGAGCCACTACTGCCGCAGCCGCTACGATCTGATTGCGATCCTCAAAACGCTGGGGGCGGGCAGGGCGCAGCTGCGCAAGCTGATCGTCGGGCAGTGGGGGATGCTGCTGGCTCTTTCCGCCGTGACGGGAGGCGCCATTGGGTTATTGTTCGAGAACGTGCTAATGGTGCTTCTTAAACCGGTGTTACCCGCCGTTCTGCCGCCAGCCAGCCTCTGGCCGTGGCTGTGGGCGCTGGGAACGATGATCATCATTTCTTTGCTGGTTGGACTGCGTCCGTATCGTTTGCTGCTGGCGACGCAGCCGTTGCGTGTGCTGCGGCGTGATGTGGTTGCGCGTGTCTGGCCGCTGAAGGTGTATCTTCCGGTGGTCACGGTTGTCGTCGTCGCGCTGCTCGCGGGGTTGATGGGCGGCAGCATGTTGCTGTGGGCGGTGCTGGCCGGCGCGGTGGTGCTGGCGCTACTTTGCGGTGTGCTGGGCTGGATGCTGTTGAACGTGCTGCGTGGTATGACGTTGACATCGCTGCCTCTGCGCCTGGCCGTAAGCCGACTGCTGCGCCAGCCGTGGTCCACGTTAAGCCAGCTCTCGGCTTTTTCGCTCTCTTTTATGCTGCTGGCGCTTCTGCTGGTGCTGCGCGGCGATCTGCTGGATCGCTGGCAACAACAACTGCCGCCGGAAAGTCCGAACTATTTCCTCATCAATATCGCTTCTGAACAGGTGGTGCCGCTGAAAGCCTTCCTGTCTGAGCATCAGGTGATCCCGGAGGCATTCTTCCCGATCGTGCGGGCGCGACTGACGGAGATTAATGGTCTGCCGACCGAAGGAAATCAGGACGAAGCGCTTAACCGTGAGCTGAATCTGACGTGGCAGGATACGCGCCCGGATCATAACCCGATTACCGCCGGAAGCTGGCCGCCAAAAGCGGGAGAGGTCTCGATAGAGGAAGGGCTGGCGAAGCGGCTGAATATACAACTCGGCGATCGCGTGACCTTTATGGGCGATACCCAGGACTTTAGCGCGACGGTCAGCAGCCTGCGCAAAGTAGACTGGGAAAGTCTGCGGCCTAACTTCTTCTTTATCTTCCCCTCCGGCGCGCTGGACGGGCAGCCGCAGAGCTGGCTTACCAGCTTCCGTTGGGAAAATGGCAACGGCATGCTGACGCAGCTTAATCGCGAGTTCCCGACCATCAGCCTGCTGGATATCGGCGCGATCCTGAAACAGGTCGGTCAGGTGCTGGAGCAGGTCAGTCGGGCGCTGGAGGTGATGGTGGTGCTGGTCACGGCCTGCGGCATGCTGTTGTTACTGGCGCAGGTTCAGGTCGGAATGCGTCAACGTCATCAGGAACTGGTGGTCTGGCGCACCTTAGGCGCGGGCAAAAAACTGCTGCGCACCACGCTCTGGTGTGAATTTGCCATGCTGGGTATGGTCTCCGGGCTGGTGGCGGCGATCGGCGCGGAAACTGCGCTGGCGGTGCTGCAAAGCCAGGTGTTCGATTTTCCGTGGGAACCGGACTGGCGCGTGTGGATTATTTTGCCCGTCTGCGGCGCATTATTACTTTCATTATGCGGCGGATGGCTCGGTGCGCGTCTGTTAAAAGGCAAAGCGTTATTTCGCCAGTTTAATAATTAATTTATAGATGTGATGATCACACACCGGTTTTTATACCGGTGTGTAGTTTTAATAATATAATTTATATACGTGATGATTACGCACCGGTGTTTATACTGGTGTGTACTCCCTATGTGGCACGAATTGTTAACCCCTCGATTTTTAGTAGCACAAAACATTAAAAACCCGCCAACACGACAGGATTAATACCAGTTAATATTTAATTGCTAAATAGTTAGCGGGCTATGCCCGTTGTTTTTTACGTTGCCGGTATTTTGCCGGCAGTGCGAATAATGACGGGTAAATCTATCAAGGAAAATATAATGACAATAAAAAAAACAGCGCTGGCGGCATCGATCGGCGCGGCAGTGGCATTAACGTCTTTCGCATCTCAGGCGGAAATCACTGTTCTGAAACAAGATCCACAGGCGGGTAATCCGCTGAGCCGTCTTAACTTCACCGTTGGCGGCAGTATTCGTCCTCAGTTCCAGAATATGGCTGGCGACGACGGTAAAAATGGTTACAAACGTAATGGCTTCGATGGCGGCACCCGTTTCCGTTTCGCGGCTGATTACTATCTGTTTGATGACATTAGCTGGGTCAGCTACTACGAGCTGGGCGTTAACTTCCCGGCGATGTTCAACTGGGATAATCACTACGCAGACGGCGCGAACGACACCACTCGTCGTATGCTGTACACCGGTCTGAAAAGCGATACCTGGGGTACGCTGACTTTCGGTCAACAGAACAGCGTTTATTATGATGTGGTTGGCGTGAAAACCGATATCTGGGACTATGACATGATTGGTCAGGCGCCAGGCAACGGTATCAACGGCGACTATGACGGTTCTTACCGTACCCGTAAATCCCTGAAGTATAAGAAAACAGTCGGCGACGTCGATCTCTACGCGTCTTATCTGTTCAGCGATGATTACAACCCGAACAACGGCCTGCGCTACAAGCGTAAAGGCGGCGGTTCTCTGGGTGCGGATTACCACATCACGGACGATCTGACCTGGGGTACGGCGTGGAACTATACGCGTGCGGAAATGCGCCCAGGTAACGGTGGCGACGGTAAAGACTACGATCAAAATATCGTTGGTACTGCGCTTAGCTGGACGCCGGATAACTGGACTTTCGCGCTGGGCGGCGGCTGGTATCAGAACTTCATGACCACCAAACGCGTAGACGCGCATGACTACTTTGCGGGCGACGCATGGGGTATTGAATACTTTGCCGGTTATAAATTCCCGATCAACCAGTATGCGGTGAAATCTATTCAGCCGTACTTTATGGGTGACCGTATTGAATATGTGAACGGCCGTAACTACCAGCGTATTGATAATGGCGTCGGTATTAGCTTCCAGCTGGATTATGGTTTCCGCGTGGATTACGAACACGTATTCACCTCCAGCACCGACGATCTGGGCGATATGAACCTGGTTCGTCTGCGTTACGACTTCTAATTGACGCCTGCCAAACCGAATGCCCGATGGCGCTTGCGCTAATCGGGCCTACGAGTGCAGCACAATAATAGAGCGTCCAGGCCGGATAAGGCATTTATGCTGCTATCCGGCTTTTTCATTTCTTCCCATCCCCTTTCAACGACATACTCTGCAACATCATGAAATAATTTCAAGGACAACAGGTTGTGAACTGTGTCATGTTAACAAATAGCCTTGTATTCAGGCCCAAATGAACAACGTCGCATCGCACGGCGTACTGCACTGCATCACAACATTTAAAAGGGAGAAATTATGGGACTGCGTCAGAGTTTACGCGTTGCCGCCGGGGCGCTTTTGCTGGCCTGCGGCCTGCAATTTGCTCATGCTAATAACGATCCACAGACTATTGTATTCGGCGTCGCGCCGGGTCCGTATGGCGATATGGTCAAACAGGCCATCGCGCCAACGCTGAAAGAGAAAGGCTACAAGGTCGTGGTGCGCGAATTTAGCGACTATGTTCAGCCAAACATGGCGTTATCCAATGGCAGCATTGACGCTAACCTGTTCCAGCATACGCTCTATTTTGAAAAATTCACCGCCGATAAAGGGCTGAAACTGACGAAGCTGATCGTCGTGCCGACGGCCGGAATGGGGTTCTATTCCCGTAAAATCAACAGCCTGGACGAGCTGAAGAAAGGGGACATTATCACCCTGTCGAATGACCCGACCAATCTGGCGCGCGGTCTGCGTTTCCTGCAATCAATCGGTCTTATCACCATTAAAGACAATATCGACCCGACGAAAGCCTCTGAGCGTGATATCGCCAGCAACCCGAAAGGGCTGGTGTTTAAACCGCTGGAAGCGGCACAGCTGCCGCGCACGCTGGATGGCGTGACCGGCGCGCTGGTTAACGGTAATTTCGCCGTTGCGGCGGGGCTGGATCTTTCCAGCGCGCTAAAACAAGAGCAACTGGATGAAAACCTGAAAAATATCATTGCCGTACGCAGTGAAGATGCCGACAAGCCGTTCGCGAAAGATATTGTCGACGCGGTGAAATCTCCGGCCTACCGTGCGGTTATTGACGATCCGAAGAATATTTACAGCGCCTTCCAGAAGCCGGAATGGATGACCGCAGACAAATAATCGCTGCGCAAGGGAATTAACGGGGCAGCGGCGACTGCCCTTTTCGCATTTCTGAGGTGAGCATGATTGAGATTGAAAAGGTCTGCGTGGATTTCACGGCAGGCCGTGGCGCATCGACCCGCGCGGTGGATGACGTCAGCCTGCGGATAGCGGCGGGCGAAATTTTTGGCATTGTCGGCACCAGCGGCGCGGGGAAAAGTACGCTGCTGCGTACCCTTAATGCCTTAACGCGCCCGAGTCAGGGAAGCGTGAAAGTGAACGGTGTGGCGATCTCTGCGCTGGAAGGGGCGAATCTGCGTAAAGCCCGCCAGCGTATTGGGATGATTTTCCAGCACTTTAATCTGATGCATACCCGCACGGTGGCGCAAAACGTCGCTTTCAGCCTGAAATCCGCCGGATGGGAGCGCAGCAAGATCGCCCCGCGCGTTGCCGAAATTCTGGCGCTGGTCGGGCTGGCGGATAAGGCGAACCGCTTTCCGGTACAGCTTAGCGGCGGTCAAAAGCAGCGAGTGGGGATTGCCCGCGCGATCGCCAACCATCCAGATGTACTGCTCTGCGACGAACCGACTTCCGCGCTGGATCTGGAAACGTCAGCGACCATTCTGGCGCTGCTCAAACAGATTAACGAACAGCTGGGGATCACGATCGTGCTGATCACCCATGAGATGAATGTGATCAAGTCCATCTGCGATCGCGTGGCGGTGATGTCCGGCGGCAAAGTGGTGGAGTCGGGCGACGTGTTTGATGTTTTCGCTCATCCGCAGCACGCCTTCACACAGCAGCTGGTGTCGCACACCCTCAATCTGACGTTACCGGAACGTCTGCGCCAGCATTTGCCCGGACAGTTACTGAAAATTCTGTTTATCGGTGATTCGGCAGAGCAGCCGGTGTTGTCTGATGTGGCGGTGAAGTTCGGCGTAGCGGTGAACATTCTGCACGGCAAAATTGAATATATCGGCGAACGCGCGTTGGGGATTTTAGTGGTGCAACTGACTGCGCCGCACAACCCGTCAGCGGTGGATGCCGCGGTAGCGCATATTCGGCAACGTACTGCGCAGGTGGAGGTGATTCGTGGATGATTTACTGCCGGATTTAACGCTGGCGTTCAATGAAACCTTTCAAATGCTGAGCATTTCAACGGTGCTGGCGGTTGTCGGCGGGCTGCCGCTCGGCTTCCTTATCTTTGTCACCGACCGGAATCTGTTCTGGCAGAATCGCTTCGTGTATCTGGTGAGTTCGGTTCTGGTGAACATTATCCGCTCGGTGCCGTTCGTGATTTTGCTGGTGCTGCTGTTGCCGCTCACGCAATTTTTGCTCGGCAATACCATCGGGCCGATTGCCGCCTCCGTCCCTCTCTCTGTTGCGGCGATAGCGTTCTATGCGCGTCTGGTTGATAGCGCGCTGCGTGAGGTTGATAAAGGGATTATCGAAGCGGCAGAAGCGTTCGGCGCCAGTCCTATGCGCATTATCTGCACCGTACTGCTGCCAGAGGCCAGCGCCGGTCTGCTACGCGGGCTGACCATCACGCTGGTGAGTCTGATTGGCTATTCCGCGATGGCCGGGATTGTCGGCGGCGGCGGGGTCGGCGACCTGGCGATTCGCTACGGTTATTACCGCTACGAAACCCAGGTGATGATTGTCACCGTGGTCGCGTTGATTATTCTGGTGCAGGTTGTACAGATGCTCGGCGACTGGCTGGCGAAACGCGCCGATAAACGCGACAGACATTAGGGCATAATATTTGTAGGCCGGATAAGGCGTTAGCCGCCATCCGGCAGAATGCCTGCAATCGCTAGTTTTGAAGCCACTGTGCAACGTCCTGCCATATGCCGCGAAAGACGATTTTCGCGGCTTTCTTTTCCAGTTGATAGCGATACATTGGATCGTAGTATTCGTTGAGGAGCGGCACCAGCCAGGCCAGATGCCCGTCGGTACTGCCGCTGGCCTGCTGCATGGCCAGCGCAGCGTCTAGTTTTACCGTCAGCTCTTTAAAACGCTGCAAACCAAGGCGGCGCTGAATAGCGGAAAGCCCATGATGCAGATAGTCGCTGTACGCCTGCCAGCCGTCTTCTTCCCCGCAGGCATGGGTGAAATCGCGATGCATGCGGATAAAATACTCTTCGCGCAGCCGCTCCAGACGCAGCTCGAACGGATCGTCCACAACCGCAATGGATGCCTGCGCCATGCGTTCGCGCAGACATTCGGGCAGATGATTTGCGCCAATCATCCGGCCTTCGTCTTCCAGCACCCACATCTGCAACTCCTGACGGGCGTCGGTTTTCAACATCTCCACGGCGAGCTGGTTTTCAAAACTGGCCTGACTCAGCTGCGGCTTCAGCGTGCGGCCGAATGACGAACCGCGATGATGCGCCAGCCCTTCCAGATCCACGCCGTTCGGCTGCTGTCGAACCAACTGTGTTTTTCCGCTGCCGGTACAGCCGCCAATTAAGATCATGGGTTTTTGTACCAGCGTGTCGGTGATGTGCATGGCCGCCTGGCGGAGCGCTTTGTAGCCGCCCTGGATCAGCGGATAATCCACGCCGGACTCATGTAGCCATTGTTGTACGATATGCGAACGCTGACCGCCGCGCGCGCAGCAGAGATAACCCCGGGGATGTTGAATACAGGCTTTTCGCCAGGCCTCCAGCCGCCGTTGACGCTCGTCGCCGGCAACGAGTTTATGGCCCAACGCCAGTGCCGCTTCCGGCCCCTGGCGTTTGTAACAGGTGCCGACTGCCGCGCGTTCTTCATCATTCATTAAGGGCAGGTTAATCGCGGCGGGCATGGCGCCCTGCGTAAATTCTATCGGCGCGCGAACGTCGATTAAAGGCGTATCGGCCGCCAGAATGGCGCGATAGTCCGTCCCATCGTTCATTGTGGAATCCTGAAAAAAAACAAACGGCAATGATGGGGATTTTACGCGCTGAAGGAGGAGCCGGAAAAGGATAAGATTCCTTTCCCGGCATTTTATGTATTACTTAAGCTTACTTTGCGCCCAGATGATGCCGCTGGCGTATTCCGGCGGTAGCAAGGGAACTAAGGCCTCCAGCGTTGCGCTTAAGCGATCGGTATCGCTGTCGGTCAGGTTCAGGTGGCCCACTTTACGCCCCTCGCGAACCTCTTTGTCGTACCAGTGCAGATGTACCAGCGGCAGTTTCAGCCAGTCGTAATTCAGAGCGCTGCCAATCAGGTTCACCATCACGGACGGGCTGTCCACGACCGGTGACGGTAACGGCAGGCCGGTGATCGCGCGCAGATGCAGCTCAAACTGGCTGATGCTGGCGCCGTTTTGCGTCCAGTGCCCGCTGTTGTGTACCCGCGGCGCCAGTTCGTTGATGAGCAACCCTTCCGGCGTGATAAAACACTCCATCGCCATGACGCCGACATAACCCAGTTCATGCATGATGGCGGAGAGCATGGCTTCCGCCTGTTCCTGCTGTTTCGCGTTGGCCTGCGGGAACGCTACGCTGGTGCGCAGAATCCCGTCCTGGTGCAGGTTGTGCGTCAGCGGGTAGAACACGGTGCTGCCGTCATGGGCGCGTGCGCCGACTAACGACACTTCGCCAGAGAAGTTAATGCCCTGTTCAACAATGCACTCGCCGTAACCGTCGTCCGGGAACTGAGCGGTTTCATCCGCGCGTAAACGCCACTGCCCACGGCCGTCGTAACCGCCGACGCGCCGTTTGACGATAGCCAGTTCGCCCAGACGCGCAAATACGGCGGGCCACTCGTCCCGGCTTGCCAGCAACTGCCAGGGCGCCGTCGCCAGCGAGAGTTTGTCAAAAAGCTGCTTTTGCGTCAGGCGGTCGGCAATAATCGGGAAAACGTCGCGGTTGACGAAAGCCGGGTGGCGCGCCAGTTCGCGGGTCAGCGCGGTTTCCGGCCAGCGTTCGATTTCCGCTGTGATCACGCTTTGCTGAACCGGAACGGCGGTAGGTTCCGCGTCCAGCCCGACAGGCCAGACGGTGATGCCCAACGGTTCGCCCGCCTGACGCAGCATCCGTCCTAACTGGCCGTTACCCAGTACGCAGACCTGCTTCATGCCGCACCTCGTGGGTCGGGATTCTCAAGCACCTCATCGGTCTGGGCTTTACGCCAGTCCGCCAGACGTTGGCGCAGGTCTTTATCGTGTGTCGCCAGAATTTGTGCTGCCAGCAGCGCCGCGTTCGCCGCGCCCGCTTTGCCGATCGCCAGCGTGCCGACCGGAATGCCGCGCGGCATCTGGACGATAGAGTAGAGGCTGTCCACGCCGCTCAGCGCAGCGCTTTGCACCGGCACGCCCAGTACCGGCACCAGCGTTTTTGCCGCAATCATTCCCGGCAGATGCGCCGCGCCGCCAGCACCGGCAATAATCACCTGATAACCCTTCTCTTCGGCGCTCTCGGCGAAACTGAACAGCTTATCGGGGGTGCGGTGTGCGGAAACCACTTCAACGTGGTGTGGAACGTTCAGGATATCGAAGATTTCGGCGGCAAACTGCATGGTAGCCCAGTCGCTTTTGGACCCCATCACGATGGCGACACGCGCCGGATTATTGCGGGAAGACATGCGTCTTAAAACTCCTGTGGTGCACAACTCTCGGCTTTTGAGGGCACAGAGAATAGCACGGAAATACGCCAAGGAAAACGGTTGCGTACCTTATGACGTCGTCAATTCACGGGAGAGGTTAAAACGGGAAATGGAGAAGCTCAACGTCATCCGGCGTGACTTTGACCATCGACCCTTCGCTATGCCAGGCGCCTAAAACAACGCGGAACGCGGGTTTGCCGTTAGCGCTCAGTTCGTGAACGTCCGGGCGATGGGTATGACCATGAATCAGCCATTGCACATGGTGTTTTTCCATTTCGGCCACCACGGCCTGTGGATTAACGTCCATGATCTCCAGTGACTTGCTGCTGTTGGCGGCTTTGCTGCCTGCGCGCATTCTGGCGGCAATACGATTGCGGATAAACAGCGGCAGGGCGAGGAACAGCGTCTGTAGCCAGGGTTTGTGAACTTTGGCGCGAAACGTCTGGTAACCGGCATCGTCGGTGCAGAGCGTGTCGCCGTGCATAATCAATACGCGACGGCCATAGAGGTCGAGCACCTTTTCCTGCGGCAATAGCGTCATTCCGCTTTCACGGGCAAAGCGTTTGCCGATCAAAAAATCACGGTTGCCGTGAATAAAGAAGCAGGGAACGCCGGAATCTACAACGGCTTTAATGGCTGCGGCCATTTCTCGGTGCAACGGGTTGGGATCGTCGTCGCCTATCCAGGCTTCGAAAAGGTCGCCAAGAATGTACAGCGCATCGGCCTGGCGCGCGTCACCGGCTAAAAAACGCAGAAAACCGGCGGTGATCGCCGGTTCTTCCGTGCAGAGGTGAAGATCTGCAATAAACAGTGTCGCCACGATTACTCGCTGACGGTCACGTTTTCGATGATAACGTCTTCTTTCGGCACGTCCTGATGCATACCGCTGCGGCCTGTTGATACGCCTTTGATTTTATCAACCACGTCCATGCCTTCCACGACTTCAGCGAATACGCAGTAGCCCCAGCCCTGCATGCTTTCGCCAGAGAAGTTCAGGAAGTCGTTGTCGGCCACGTTGATGAAGAACTGCGCCGTTGCGGAGTGTGGAGCCTGAGTACGCGCCATTGCCAGCGTGCCACGGGTGTTTTTCAGACCGTTGTTGGCTTCGTTTTTGATCGCTTCTTTGGTCGCTTTCTGCTTCATGCCAGGTTCAAAACCGCCGCCCTGAATCATGAAACCGTTAATAACACGGTGGAAAATGGTGTTGTTGTAAAAACCTTCGCGGCAGTAGTCCAGGAAGTTTTTAACTGTTTCAGGCGCTTTGTCATCAAACGTTTTGATTACGATATCGCCGTGATTAGTGTGGAAAGTAACCATTTTTGCATCCTGTTCCGATATAGTGGTGCTTCGACCCCGATAAGGGTCACATATAGGGGGGTGTTATAGCATAACCGCACGCTGCGATCACCTCGCAAAGTGTGCTGCTTCGATTACGAATAATATGTATCATACGGATATTATTACCCACACACGTCTATACGGAATCTTCGATGTTAAAAATCTTTAATACACTGACGCGCCAAAAAGAGGAATTCAAACCTATTCATGCCGGGGAAGTCGGCATGTACGTGTGTGGTATTACCGTTTACGACCTCTGTCATATCGGTCACGGGCGTACGTTTGTCGCCTTCGATGTCGTTGCGCGCTATTTGCGTTTCCTCGGTTATACGCTGAAGTACGTGCGTAACATTACCGATATCGACGACAAGATCATTAAACGGGCGAACGAAAACGGTGAAAGCTTTGTCGCGCTGGTCGATCGTATGATTGCGGAGATGCACAAAGATTTTGATGCGCTGAATATTCTGCGCCCGGATCTGGAGCCGCGTGCAACGCACCATATCGCCGAAATTATTGAGATCACCGAACAGCTGATCGCCAAAGGTCACGCTTATGTGGCGGACAATGGCGACGTGATGTTCGACGTGCCGACCGACCCGAACTACGGTCAGCTGTCGCGCCAGGATCTGGAACAGCTACAGGCGGGCGCTCGCGTTGACGTCGTTGACGTAAAACACAACCCGATGGACTTCGTGCTGTGGAAGATGTCCAAAGAGGGCGAACCGAGCTGGCCGTCGCCGTGGGGCGCGGGTCGTCCGGGCTGGCACATTGAATGTTCCGCCATGAACTGCAAACAGCTGGGCAACCATTTTGATATTCATGGCGGCGGTTCCGACCTGATGTTCCCGCACCATGAGAACGAAATCGCCCAGTCTACCTGCGCGCACGACGGTGAGTATGTGAACTACTGGATGCACTCCGGCATGGTGATGGTGGATCGTGAGAAGATGTCGAAATCGCTGGGCAACTTCTTTACCGTGCGTGATGTGCTGAAATACTACGACGCGGAAACCGTTCGCTACTTCCTGATGTCCGGCCACTATCGTAGCCAGCTCAACTACAGCGAAGAGAACCTCAAGCAGGCGCGTTCCGCCCTGGAGCGTCTGTACACCGCGCTGCGCGGAACGGACAAAACCGTTGCGCCTGCGGGCGGCGAAGCGTTTGAAGCGCGTTTTGTGGAGGCGATGAACGACGATTTCAACACGCCGGAAGCCTACTCCGTGCTGTTTGATATGGCGCGTGAGGTGAACCGTATGAAGAGTGAGGATATGGCTGCCGCGAATGCGATGGCGTCACATCTGCGTAAAATTTCCGGCGTGCTGGGGCTGCTGGAGCAGGAGCCGGAAGCGTTCCTGCAAAGCGGAGCGCAGGCGGATGACGGCGAAGTGGCTGAAATCGAAGCGTTAATTCAACAGCGTCTGGATGCGCGTAAAGCCAAAGACTGGGCGGCGGCGGATGCGGCGCGTGACCGTCTGAATGAGATGGGCATCGTGCTGGAAGATGGTCCGCAAGGGACAACCTGGCGCCGTAAATAACGTCATTGCCGAATGGCGGCTAACGCCTTATCCGGCCTACACTGGCATAACCAGTAGGCCGGATAAGACGCGATAGCGTCGCCATCCGGCACTCTGAATCAGGCGACGACGTTAACGCTTTGCCCTGCGAAGCTGACGGTTTGCCCGGCAACAATTTTGCAGCGTTTGCGGGTTTCAACCGCGCCATCAACCTTCACTAAACCTTCTGCAATGGCAATTTTCGCCTGGGCACCGCTTTCGCTCCAGCCTTCCAGTTTGAGCAGGTCGCACAACTCAACGTGCGGGTGCTTGCCTAAAGAGAATGTTGCCATGTTATTTACCTTGTGGATCGTGATATTCAACGCACGCCTGTAGCGTGTTTTCGATAAGTGTTGCGACCGTCATCGGACCGACGCCGCCCGGCACCGGGGTGATATAGGATGCGCGCGCGGCAGCGTCTTCAAAGACCACATCGCCGACCACTTTACCATTTTCCAGTCGGTTGATTCCGACATCAATCACGATGGCGCCTTCTTTAATCCACTCGCCGGGAATAAATCCGGGTTTGCCGACGGCGACAATCAGCAGATCGGCGTGTTCAACATGGCGACGCAGATCTTTGGTGAAGCGGTGAGTCACGGTCGTTGTGCAGCCTGCCAGCAGCAGTTCCATGCTCATCGGGCGACCGACGATATTCGAGGCGCCGATGACGACGGCATTCAGTCCGAAGGTATCGATGTTGTAACGCTCCAGCAGCGTGACGATGCCGCGCGGCGTACAGGGGCGCAGACGCGGCGCGCGCTGGCACAGACGGCCTACGTTGTAGGGATGAAAACCATCTACGTCTTTGTCCGGCGCAATGCGTTCCAGCACTTTGACGTTATCGATGCCCGCCGGTAACGGCAACTGCACCAGAATACCGTCGATAGTGTTGTCGGCGTTAAGCGTATCAATCAGCTCCAGCAGTTCTGCTTCGCTGGTGGTTTCGGGCAGGTCATAGGAGCGGGAGACGAATCCCACCTCTTCACAGGCTTTGCGCTTACTCGCCACATAAATCTGCGAAGCCGGGTTGCTGCCTACCAATACAACGGCCAACCCTGGAGCGCGAAGTCCGGCCGCGACACGCGCCTGAACTTTTTGAGCAACCTCAGAGCGCACCTGCTGCGCAATCGTTTTACCGTCAATAATCTTTGCTGCCATCAGAGAGAGGATTCCGTCTGTTACATTAAGTCGAAGGGGATGTGGCTATTTTGTCAGAAGCGGGGCGCGCTGTCAGTTATCGTTTGCGTCTTTACGTGTGATCGGTGCAGTGACCACTGCGATACGGGCTGCGGCGAGGGGCAAAATCCTGTGGGTGATTAATGAGCAACCTAATCAAAATTAACCTAAAAGAAACAATTCATCACCCTGCTAAAATTAGGGGGAATGCCGCGAAAAACGTGGCGTTAAGTGTGATATTGAACACTTTTATATAAAAAAGGCTTAGACCTGTCCTATATCCCAATAAGAATTTACCTGGGCTAATTAAAGAGATTGAAGGTATTTTTCACTTATTGAAATGTTTAATTTATCCCTGTGACGAATTGTCATATTCGTAAAGATTAATTAGTGAATCTAATGCTCAGGAGAGTTGGGGTAAAAAGGTTAGCTAATTCTCTTTCGATATATATCTTTACAGGATGCAGAGATAATTAGCCTGACATTATTATGTCGATTTTGATTCAAACGGTTCCCGCAGGAAACTGGAGCCGAATGTGCGTAATTCAAGGGAAATCCATGAAACTTAAATTAATGACCTCTTCCGTTATTGCTGGCCTGATGTTTGCTGCTGGTGCGGCTCATGCCGATCCGGTAAGCGTTAGCGGCGGTACGGTTCACTTTGAAGGTGAGCTGGTCAATGCTGCGTGTGCCGTTAGCACGAAATCTGCCGATCAGACCGTGACCCTGGGCCAGTATCGTACCGCCAGCTTTACCGCTGTTGGCGATACCAGCGCACAGATTCCGTTCACCATTGTACTGAATGACTGCGATCCGAGCGTAGCAGCGACCGCTGCCGTTGCGTTCTCTGGTCAGGCTGACGGTACAAATGACAGCCTGCTGGCAGTCGTGTCTGGTGACAATGGCACCACGGCAGGCGGCGTAGGGATCGAAATTCTTGATAACACCTCTTCTCCGCTGAAGCCAGACGGCGCGACCTTCTCTACGGCTCAGGCGCTGGTAGAAGGTAGCAACACGCTGCGTTTCACCGCGCGTTATAAAGCGACTGCTGCGGACACCACGCCGGGTCAGGCTAACGCCGACGCAACCTTCATCATGAAGTACGAATAAACCCACCAGGGATTCAGGGATGTGGCAAGCCTCAATGGATGAGGCGCTATCCGGGGACGATAAGTGATACAGCAGATGATTAGCAAAGGCGTGGCGCTGGTGGGGCTGATTTGCGCGATGCCCGCATTCGCGCATACGGTGATACTGGAGAGCGGTAATCTTCACCTGCGGGGCCAACTGGTAAACGGCGCCTGCGCGGTGAATTCCGAAAGCCAGGATCTCCGTGTACAGATGGGGCAATACCGCACCAATGTCTTTTCTGGCACCGGGAGTTTCGCCCCGACCAGCATTCCTTTCGCGCTGCGATTAACCGATTGTAGTTCAGAGGTTTATAGCCATGTTGGGATCGCTTTTTCCGGTGTGACTCCCGCAGAAGATCCGCAGGTATTCCTGGCGCGCAGCGACACGGCGGCGACCTCCGGTATTGGTCTGGCATTATTTGATGAAGAACAACGGCAAATCATACCCAATTCCTTGCCGCTTCATTATGCCCCTATTTTAACGCAAGAAATGACATTTCATTTCACGGCTCGCTATCGGGCAATCTCGGAAAATATGACGCCGGGAAGTATTCATTCAGATGTGTGGTTTACGCTGGTTTACCCCTGATTTGTTTTCCGGGCGTTGATAAAACGCAAAAGGTATTTTTTGCCATGCTTAATTATATAAAATCAGGCCTTATTATTTTTATTGCCTTATTGACTTCAATGAGTGCGCAGGCGGCCGGGGGAATTGCATTAGGCGCCACCCGCGTTATTTATCCGGCGGACGCCAAACAGACCTCGCTGGCAATTAGCAACAGCGCATCGAAAGAGCGTTATCTGGTTAATTCATGGATTGAGAACAGCGCCGGCGTCAAAGAAAAATCGTTCGTTGTTACACCGCCGCTGTTTGTCAGCGAACCCAAAAGTGAAAACACGCTGCGTATTATTTATGCCGGACAACCCCTGCCTGCCGATCGGGAGTCTTTGTTCTGGATGAACGTGAAAGCGATACCGTCGGTGGATAAAAACAGCCTTGAAGGCAAAAACGTCCTGCAACTGGCGATCCTGTCGCGCATTAAGCTGTTTGTTCGCCCTGCCAATCTGCCGCAGGTGCAGGAAGACGCGCCAGGAATGCTGCAATTCTCCCGTTCCGGGAACCACCTGAAAATCACCAATCCGTCTGCTTACTATCTCACGCTGGTCAATCTCAAAGTGGGAAATCAGAAGGTTGATAACGTCATGGTCGCGCCGAAGAACAATACCCAGATTCTGCTTCCGGCAGGCGCGCAGGGAAGTGTGACGTTCCAGACGGTAAATGATTACGGTGCGCTGACACCGGCGAAAACGGTTAGCTTGCGCTGATCGGAATGTGTGAAGCCACACTGAGAAAACGATGAAGAAGATAACGTATCTTCCCGGTTCACTGCCGGGGTATACGCCACATCTGACGGGGGTGGCGTTGTCCATATTGGCGGCGCTCTATCCGGCGATAAGTCATGGCGAAAGTTACTTTAACCCGGCTTTTTTGTCGGCAGATGCTGCGTCCGTGGCAGATTTGTCACGTTTTGAGAAAGGCAATCACCAGCCCCCGGGCATCTATCGGGTGGATATCTGGCGCAACGATGAGTTCGTCGCGACCCAGGATATTCGCTTTGAAACCTCGTCGACGAAAACCGGTGAAAAATCAGGCGGATTAATGCCCTGTTTTGATCTGGCGTGGATCAAAAGGCTGGGGGTAAATACCACCGCCTTTCCTGTGCTTGGGCAAAGCCAGGAGGAGACCTGCATCAATTTGCCAGAGGCGATTCCCGGCGCTGAAATCGCTTTTGATTTTTCCTCAATGCGTTTAAATATCAGTCTTCCGCAGGCGTCAATGCTGAACAGCGCGCGCGGGTATATTCCGCCGGAAGAGTGGGATGAGGGGATTCCCGCCGCGCTTATCAACTACAGTTTTACCGGCAGTCGCGGGACGAACAGCGACAGCTATTTTTTAAGCCTGATGAGCGGCCTGAACTATGGCCCGTGGCGGTTGCGTAACAACGGCGCGTGGAGCTATTCCAAAGGCGACGGATACCACTCGCAAAGCTGGAAAAACATCGGCACCTGGGTACAACGCGCCATCATCCCGTTGAAAAGCGAACTGGTGATGGGGGACAGCAACACCGGCAACGACGTGTTTGACAGCGTGGGCTTTCGCGGGGCGCGGCTCTACTCGTCTGACAATATGTACCCTGATAGCCTGCAAGGCTATGCGCCGACCGTGCGTGGGATCGCCCGTACCGCCGCAAAACTGACTATCCGCCAGAACGGCTATGTGATCTATCAGAGCTATGTCTCACCGGGCGCTTTCGCGATCACCGACCTCAACCCAACGTCTTCAAGCGGCGACCTGGACGTGACGGTTGATGAGAAAGACGGCAGTCAGCAGCGCTATACGGTGCCGTACTCCACCGTTCCGCTGTTGCAGCGCGAAGGACGTATGAAGTTCGACCTGGTGGCAGGGGATTTCCGCAGCGGCAATAGCCAGCAATCCTCGCCATTCTTCTTCCAGGGAACGCTGATCGCCGGTCTGCCTGAAGGGTATACTGCTTATGGCGGCACGCAGTTGGCTTCGCGCTACAGCTCGGTGGTGCTGGGGGCCGGACGGAACCTGGGCGACTGGGGCGCGGTCTCGGTAGACGTCACCCACGCCCGCAGCCAACTGGCGGATGACAGCACCCACCAGGGGCAGTCGCTGCGTTTCCTGTACGCCAAGTCGTTGAACAACTACGGCACTAACTTCCAGTTACTGGGCTATCGCTATTCCACGCGCGGATTCTACACGCTTGACGATGTGGCGTACCGCAGTATGGAAGGGTACGAGTATGAATATGACAGCGAAGGTAAGCGTCATAAAGTGCCGGTAGTGCAGAGCTATCACAACCTGAACTACAGCAAAAAAGGCCGATTCCAGGTCAACATTTCACAGAATCTGGGGGATTACGGCTCGCTGTATATCTCCGGCAGTCAGCAAACATACTGGAACACGTCGGATGCCAATACCTGGTATCAACTGGGATATGCCAGCGGCTGGCAAGGGATCAGCTACTCCCTTTCCTGGTCGTGGAATGAATCCGTAGGGATTTCCGGCACCGATCGCATTCTGGCATTCAACATGTCGGTTCCGTTCAGCGTGCTCACCGGGCGGCGCTACTCGCGCGACAATGCCCTGGATCGCACCTACGCCACCTTTAACGCGAACCGGAACAGCAATGGACAGAACAGCTGGCAGACCGGCATCGGCGGGACATTGTTAGACGGGCGTAACCTGAGCTACAGCGTGAACCAGGGACACAGCAGCACCAATGGCTACAGCGGCAGCGCCAGCGCGAACTGGCAGGCGGCTTACGGGACGCTCGGCGTGGGGTACAACTACGATCGAGACCAGCATGACTACAACTGGCAGCTGTCTGGCGGCGTGGTCGGTCATGCGGACGGCATCACGCTCAGTCAGCCTTTAGGCGATACCAACGTCCTGATTAAAGCGCCAGGCGCCGAAGGGGTGCATATAGAAAACCAGACCGGGGTGCAAACCGACTGGCGCGGATATGCGGTCATGCCTTACGCCACCGTATATCGCTATAACCGTGTCGCGCTGGATACCAACTCAATGGATAACCACACCGATGTGGAAAATAACGTCAGCAGCGTGGTGCCGACGCAAGGGGCGCTGGTACGCGCTGCCTTTGACACGCGAATCGGCGTGCGCGCAATTGTCACCGCAAAACAGGGCGATCGCCCGGTGCCGTTTGGCTCAATTGTGCGCGAAACCGCCAGCGGCGTCACCAGTATGGCGGGCGATGACGGGCAAATTTATCTGAGCGGACTGCCGCTGAAAGGGGAACTGCTGATTCAGTGGGGAGAGGGAGCGAACGCCCGCTGCGTGGCGCATTATTCCCTGCCTGAAGAGAGCCTGAAGCAGGCGGTGACGCTGCTTAATGCAACCTGTAAACGTCCGTCGTCATGAAAGGTAAGAAAAGATGAAAATGAAATCAGGGTTGTTGCCGGGCGCCATCGCATTATTGCTGGCGAATCCGGCATGGGCGACGGTCTGCCATAACTCGAACGGTACGCCGACCGATGTGTTTTACGATCTGTCGAATGTTTTTACCAGCAGCAATAATCAGGTAGGACAGGTGGTGACGCTGCCGGAGAAATCGGGCTGGGTTGGCGTACAGGCGACGTGTCCTGCTGGTACGAATGTGGATTATACCTTTCGAAGCTATGTGACTGAACTTCCCGTGCAAAGTACGGAAGGGGGATTCCAGTATCTCAAGCTCAATGACTACCTGCTGGGGGCGATGAGCATCACCGACAGCTATGCCGGATTATTTTATCCGCCCCGTAATTATATTCGCATGGGGACGCACCCCAATGTACCGAAACAAAAGCCCTTCGGCGTGATGGACTCTAAGCTGATCTTTAAACTCAAAGTGATACGGCCTTTTATCAACATGGTGCCGATTCCCCGCCAGACCATGTTCTCGGTGTATGTCACCACCAGCACCGGCGATGCTCTGAGCATGCCGGTTTATACCATCAGCTACAGCGGTAAAGTCGAGGTTCCGCAAAGCTGTGAAGTGAATGCCGGGCAGGTTGTGGAATTTGATTTTGGCGATATCGGCGCCGCGCTGTTCAGCAAAGCCGGGGCGGGGAATCGCCCGGAAGGGGTGACGCCGCAGACAAAAACGGTCGCCATAAAATGTACGAACGTCGCGGCGCAGGCCTATTTGTCGATGCGTCTGGAGGCGGAGAAAATCTCCGGGCAGGCGATGGTCTCTGATAATCCCGACTTAGGCTTTATCGTTTCCGACAGCGGCGGCGTGCCGCTGACGCCTAACAATCTGGCCAGCAAAATTCCATTCCGTCTGGATGACAGCGCCGCCGCCAGCGTGGGGATCCGCGCATGGCCGGTAAGCATCACGGGGAGTAAACCGACGGAAGGGCCTTTTACCGCTCGTGGGTATCTGCGTGTGGATTACGACTAAGGGGAACGCACAGCCATGAGACTTTTGCTGGCTATTTTTTGCAGCGTGTTGCTGAGCCCGCTTTGCCGGGCTGACACCGCTCTGGGCGAGATTAATATTGAACTGCGCGGTAATGTTGTGGACTTCACCTGCACCGCAGTGACCGGTGACAGTAACAAAACGGTCGAGCTGGGCACCTGGCCCACGAAGCAGTTGAAAACCAGCGGCGATACCACCCAGCCCGTGCCTTTCAGCATCAAACTTGAGGGCTGCCCGCCGGGCGCGGCGTCGATGACCTTTTCAGGAACGCCAGCGGCGGGGACGTCGCTGCTGGCGCTGGATGATGCGGTCATGGCGCAAAAAGTGGCCATTGAGATCCGCGACAGCGATCGCAGCAGATTACCGCTTGAGCAAGCCAGCCAGTCGGTAAGCGTTGATGAAAACGGTAATGCTACGCTGACGTTTTATGCGAATTACATTGCGTTGGCCGATGGCGTTCAGCCGGGAGTCGCAAAGGCGGATGCGACTTTTATGATCAATTACAACTGAAGCCCGAGCCCAATAACGTACTCCCGAACGATCTCTCGTCGGGAGTCAGCCACGATCACAGCAAGTCGTGTACCTTCGCGTAATCAATAAGCTCAACAATGGTATGCAGGCCGAGTTTCGAAAAGATGTTCGCTTTATGCGCACTGATGGTTTTGTTACTCAGCAAGAGCTGCTCTGCGATTTCTTTATTCGATAAACCGTTGGCGAGATAGCGCAGTACCGTAACCTCCCTGTTTGAGAGCGGCATATCATTGTGCTCACCTTTTCGTGAACTGGTATTACTGATAAAATTTAGCGTCTCTGAAGGAAAAAAAGAATATCCTGATAAGATCATTTTCACTGCGTTATAAATATCATTGAGATCCTTTCTTTTACTGACAAATCCGTTTGCGCCTGCCCGGATAGCTCTCCCGGCATAAAAAGATTCAGATTTAGACGACAAGAAAAGAATTTTGGTATTTTCTTGTATTGATTTGATTCGTTTAAGCAGTGTAAATCCATCTGTACCCGGCAGCTCTATATCCAGGATGACCAGATCCACAGGATATGTGCGCAGATAATCTACCGCGGTACGATTGTCATCGGTTTTCAGGACAACCTGGATATTACTATTCTTTTCGAGAAGCACTTCTATCGACATTCTGACAATAGGGTGTTCGTCCATAATGATAACGGATGCAGGTTTCATTGTTGTATGCCTCAGACTGTTTGCGCGTCTTCCGTTTGCGGATAAGCGTCAGACACTATTAATTATCAAATAGCCAGAATATACCTCACGAACCTGGGAAGTGGTGAAGGTAATACCATCCTTGTTAACTGACTATTTTGCGTAAGAGCAATAAGCGTGGGGAATATCCATTTCGCACCAACAAAAAAGAAAATTCTGATTAACTAAGAATAGGGAGATTATACCTGGTCTATTTTTTCGGAAAAGGCTTACGGTACACAAATCGGTGCTGGCTGTTAGGATGTTCTGCATGTTTTAGACTGTTTAATAGCGTTTGGTTTTATTCTCTGTTGAATCAATGTTACGTGGCTAAAAGTATTTTTTTTAAATATAAAAACAACACAAAAAACCAATTGTTTAGTTTCTGTTATGTGATTTTTGGGCAAATTTTCAACGATGAGGCCGTGAGAGCCCGTCAATTGAAGGATTATAGAGAAAGAGGGATTTTCCTATGATACCAGGAATAGTTGTAAATATTAATTTTATGTAAAAAATTTACATTTAGTCAGGCGTTAAAATAAGTAATTTCTTAAAAAATCTTATAGCTTAAGAGGTTAGCGTGTTAAATTAAGTGAAGAGAAGTGACGCTAAGGCGATGTATCAGATACAGCAAACTGTGTCGATGCGGCAGATCCAACTGAGTAATAAGTTGATTGAGTCGGTAGATCACCCGGTGATAAGGCGTATTGAGTAAAAGCGCGATTTCCTTTAAAGACATACCCTGAGATAACGCGGAAATGATCTTCCAGTCAGTATGGCTAAAGGTGCCATCAGTATTTTTAACGGTGGGGGGAGATAATAAGGCGTTACGTAATGATGAGAGATTCTGGCGACGTTGCAGAATATAAAACTTACCGGCTTTTTGCATAAAACGCGTCAGACTAACATCCTTATCCGGCACCAGTAAGTAAACCTGGATATCGCTTCGCTCTCGGATAAGAAGGCGTAATCGCTCAAGCGTTTCGTAGCAGGAGACCGCCAGTCCAGCCATATCAACAATCAATTGTCTGATGCCCGTCTCTTCCAGCCTGCGTGAGGGTGATTCCAGAGAGCTGAACACCGCCGTGCGTTTTCCAGAAAATAAATAGCGATTCAGTGTATATCCGAGATAGTTATCCGTCGTGATAATAACCTGAGAGATTGTATTGTCCGGTAGGGCATAATTGAGACGTTGGGTCAGATATTCCAGACGATCAAATACCTGTGGTTCAAGGTGATGGTAGTGATGAGTGCAATCGGTATTTCTTAAACGGCGATGTCTTTCTTTGCGAAGTGCGCTGCGCATCCTTTCCCTTTCCGTTTTTCTACTCTTTGTTTTGCAAAAGCGCGGGCCATAAGTATCCCTGGCCTAATTGGGCGCCAGAATGAAAAGCAATTTCTTTTTGCGCATGATTTTCAATACCTTCAATGAGTATGACATCTGCAATGTTATACCCCATAAAAATCACCTGGCGCAGTTTCTGAGGATGCAGAATTAGATCCCAGAACGCATTTTTATCCAGTTTCAGACCACTAAAACGCCAGCGGGCGGCAGCCACTTCTTTGATCAAATTCTCATCGACATCATCCAGCCAGACGGGAATTCCGATAGACTCAACCTGTTTTATTTTTTCATAGAGTTGGGAACGCTGGCGGCTATTAAGTGAAAAAAGCGTTTCTGGGTCCTGGATTTCAAGGATCAGATTGGGCGGGCAGGGGGTTACTCCTGAATTAAAAAAATCCAGGTGTAAAAATACCTTCAGCGGTAAATTAAGAAAATAATGTACGCCTTTGGGATAATGCGTAATAGTGGCGACTTGCTGATAAAAATTCGCCACTATTTTTTCTGGCGAGAGGTGGTGAAAAAAATGCTCAGTATTGACATGAAAAGGAACCTGAGTCAGAACTTCATAGCCAAAGGTGCGGGCAGAAGATAAATGGACTATCGGTTCAAGCTTTAAAGGATATTCCCAACAAAAAGGACCTTCCTTTTGAGTGCGCAATGTTGCAGAGTCAAGAATATTTCCCTGTAATACCGGGCGAGTTGCCACAAAAACACTCCTGTAGGCATAAAAAATGCCGCCGAATATTTTCGGTTCCTGACGGTTGTGCAATCAGGAAATATGATAAGTGTCATTGTGGCAGTATGCGAAAAATCGCTGTAGATGACGTTACTTAATCATCTGTGAGATATTTCTCAACATGATGGATGGAAAATTGAGAATATGTCTATTCTTGCAGAAAACCCAGGTTAACTCTGATGTAATTTAAGAACTGCTGTTCATTTTTTACGTGCAGTTTCTTCATGATGCTGCGGCGAATTGATTTGGTTTGTTCTTCGCTCAGCGAAAGGAGTACGGCAATTTCGCTTAACCGGTGCCCGCGGGCGACCATCTTTAAAAACTGGCGTTCCAGAATGGAGAAATGGCGAGTCGTACAGTAATGGCAAACAGAAGGGGGAACGCTGCGGCGAAGTGCCCGTTTATGCAGGATAAGCACCATCTTTTTGGTTATCTCATCAACATCGTCCTCCCGGTAAATATGCGGCAGCATATAGAGACACGGTCTGAACATAAGTTTGTCTTTATCGTATTCATTACAAATAATGACTCTCTGCTGGTGCCGGGTATGTACCGGTATCTGATAACATCCGGCACTAAACCAGTCTTCATCCAGCGATAAAAATGCGATATCCGCTTTGTCTATATCATCAGCAGGTAGAAATTGAATTTTCTGATGCCACTGATGAGTCAGACGAGTCATGATGATTTTAAGACCGTGTTCGAAATGGCTATTTTGTTCTTTTATGGCGACACTCAGCATAAAAAATATCCTGAACAGCTGGGAAGTGGGGAGGAAATAGTAAGTAAACGCATTAATTTTCTAAATACATTTATCCTTAAAATGCCACTTTATGCAGGCCGAGTTCTTACCAGGTGATTTCCTGGATAGTTGCGTAGCGCCAGAAAAAAAGATATTCGTACACTTCCTCAGCAACCAGAACAAAAGCCATTGACTCAGCAGGCGCTCACCGTATAATTCACGCGTTTCATCCGCATGAAGCCATCGCTTCACACAGTGCGCCCTTAGCTCAGTTGGATAGAGCAACGGCCTTCTAAGCCGTGGGTCACAGGTTCGAATCCTGTAGGGCGCGCCAGTCTTTATTCTCGCCTTTCTGTCAGACTCCATTTCGCAGCGCCGTTATCACTGCATTTCAATCGCCATGTTTCGGCAATGTCAGAATAAAGCGCGTTGCGCGCAGATCGGACGTTACGGACACGGTTCCCTGATGGGCGATGACGATTGATTTCACAATCGCCAGCCCAATTCCGCTGCCTTCGCCCTTACGCTGTCGGGAAGGGTCAACCCGGTAGAAGCGGTCAAACAGGCGCGGTAAATGTTCTGGCGCAATGGGGGCGCCGGGGTTTTCAACGGTAATCTGTGCCTGTCTGTCCATTTCTTTGAGCCGCACGGTGACGGCTTCGCCTTTCGGGGTGTAGCGCATGGCGTTAGACAGCAAGTTGCTGAGCGCTCTGCGTAACATGATGGGATCGCCGGATACCCAACATGCGCGTCCTTCAAAATGCAAACGCACTTCGCGTTCTTCCGCCCAGGCTTCAAAAAAGTCGAACACTTTGTGGACTTCATCCGCCAGGTCGAGCGCCTTTTTCTCCGGGATGAGCTGGTTATTGTCGGCCTGAGCCAGAAACAGCATGTCGCTTACCATCTTCGACATACGGCCAAACTCTTCGAGGTTGGAGTAGAGTACGTCTTCCAGCTCTTTCTGGCTGCGGGTCTGGCTTAGCGCAATCTCTGTTTGCGTCACCAGATTCGTAATCGGGGTGCGAATTTCATGGGCGATATCCGCAGAGAAATTCGACTGGCGGGTAAAAACATCCTCAATGCGTTCAAGCATATGGTTAAACGAGAGCACCAGCCGCTCCAGTTCAATCGGAACGGCCTGCGGGTCAAGACGCACATCGAGGTCTTTCGACGTAATATTTTGAATCCGGCGGCTGACGCTGCGAATCGGTTCATGGCCTTTGTAGACGGCGAACAGCACAATAAAAATGATCATCATGCTAATCAACGAGGCCGTCATAATCAGCTTATTTTTCAGATCGTTAATATAGTGCAGATGGAAGTCGATCGACAACGCCATATAGAGCGTGTAGGCCGGTTGCCCGTCCGCGAGTTGCCCGACCGGCAGGCGAATCATGCGCCATGCGGAATGAGTACCGTGCCCGTTAGCGTGCCTCTTGCTTTGTAAGTCCGGGCTGGACAACAAAAAGACATCGCCGTTACGCGCGCTGCTATCCGGCGTGGCTTTGGCGATGAACTGGCGAAGGTCAGGCGAACCGGGAGAGTGAAAAATCGCCCGCTGGTTGGCATCTTCCAGCGAAATGATGACGTTCGAGTAACCGGCGGCAACGTTTTTTAGGATTTCCAGCCGACGCGCTTCCGGTTCGTCGGGATGCGTGAGGATTCGCTCCAGCGTCGCGCTGATCTCTTTCAGGTCATTGATATCCTGCTCGGCAAAATGCACTTTTACGGAGTGAATCATGATCCAGGCAAACGCGAAAAAAGAGGCAATGGTGGCGAGGCTGATGAAAAATGTCAGGCGCGTCGCCAGCGAGAAAGGGCGCTGAAAGCGTTTAGTCACCATCCGGTACCTCAAGCACATAGCCCACGCCGCGCACGGTCTGGATGAGTTTCGGTTCGAACTCGTTATCGATTTTCGCGCGCAGACGTTTAACGGCAACGTCAATCGCGTTGGTATCGCTGTCAAAGTTCATATCCCAGACCTGGGAAGCGATCAGCGAGCGGGGCAAGACTTCACCCTGGTGGCGAACGAAAAACTCCAGTAGCGTAAACTCTTTACTGGTGAGCGTGATGCGCATGCCGTTGCGGGTCACTTTTCTGCTGACCAGATCGAGCGTCAAATCCGCGACCTGAAACTGACTTTCGACCATCACCGCCGCGCCGCGACGAAGCAGCGTTCTGACGCGAGCCAGTAATTCAGCGAAAGCGAACGGTTTAACCAGATAGTCGTCAGCCCCCAGCTCCAGACCTTTTACCCGGTGTTCAATGGTGCCCAGCGCGGTAAGAAGAAGGATTGGCATGCCTTTGTTGGCGGTGCGCAGCATACGGACAATATCCCAGCCATTCACATCCGGCAGCATGATGTCGAGGATCAGCAGATCGTAATCTCCCGTCATCGCCAGGTGATACCCGTTAAGCCCGTTATCCGCCAGGTCCACCACGAAGCCCGCTTCCGTCAGACCTTTGGTCAGGTATTCACCGGTTTTTTTCTCGTCTTCGACTATCAGAATCTTCATCACGTCTTCCTTCACGCAAAGGTTGGGCGGGTTTTCAATTCTAGAGGAGCAGGATCGGATAGCAATCGGTTATTGGGAAAATGACAACTTTGTCATTTTCCTGTCACGGGCCGAACAGAGTCACTTCGTTAAGGTACAGGGCATAAATTCACATTCACTATATGGTTATCAGTCCCGTTGGGACGAGAAACGCTATGCGCAAATTTAAGCTTCTTACCCTCAGCGTGATGCTTGTTCTGACGGGCTGTTCGCTGGCGCCGGACTATCAGCGGCCCGCGTTGCCGGTGCCGCAACAATTCTCCCTGAGCCAGAATGCGCTGGTTTCTGCGCCTGCGGGATATCAGGAGACCGGCTGGCGAACCTTTTTTGTTGATGAGCAAGTAAAGTCGCTGATCGGCGAGGCGTTACGCAATAACCGTGACTTGCGCATGGCGACGCTGAAAGTGCAGGAAGCCAGAGCGCAATACCGGGTGACGGATGCCGATCGTTATCCGCAGCTTAATTCCGATGCCAGCGGAAGCTGGGAAGGAAAATTAAAGGGTGACAGCAGCAGTACCCGCGAATATGAAGCCGGGCTGAATCTGAGTTTTGATCTGGACTTTTTTGGTCGGCTGAAAAACATGAGTGAGGCTGACCGACAGAACTATTTTGCCAGCGAAGAAGCGCGCCGGGCAGTGCATATCTTATTAATCTCAAACGTGGCGCAAAGTTATTTTAATCAACGGCTGGCGTACGCGCAGTTGCAAATCGCACAAGAAACGCTGGAAAACTATACACGCTCTTACGCATTTGTAGAAAAGCAGTTGCTGACCGGCAGCACGACCGTTCTGGCGCTGGAACAGGCGCGGGGCGTGATTGAAAGCACCCGCAGCGATATTGCGAAACGACAGGGCGAGCTGGCGCAGGCTAATAATGCGCTGCAATTGCTGTTGGGCACTTATTCTGTGCTGCCGGATGACAGAGCGCGCGATAGCGGAGATATTAAAAACGTGACGCTCCCGCCGTCGCTTTCCTCGCAAATCTTGTTGCAGCGCCCGGATATTATGGAAGCTGAACATACGTTGATGGCGGCGAATGCCAATATTGGCGCGGCGCGCGCGGCCTTTTTTCCCTCCATTACCCTGACCAGCGGGGTGTCCGGCAGCAGCAGCGATCTCTCCCGTTTATTTAATGCTGCGAGCGGGATGTGGAATTTTATCCCGAAAGTGGAACTGCCGATTTTTAACGCCGGACGTAATCAGGCCAACCTCGATCTGGCGGAAATTCGCCAGCAGCAATCGGTTGTGAATTATGAACAGAAGATCCAGACCGCGTTTAAAGAGGTGGCAGATGCGCTGGCTTTGCGCCAAAGCCTGGACGACCAGATAACCGCGCAACAGCGTTATCTGAGCTCGCTGCGTATTACGCTGCAACGCGCCAGAGCGCTTTATCAGCATGGCGCGGTCAGCTATATCGAAGTGCTGGATGCGGAGCGCTCTCTGTTTTCAACCCAGCAAACGTTACTCGATCTGAATTACGCCCGACAGGCTAATGAAATTACGCTGTTCACCGCGCTGGGCGGCGGTTGGGTGGAATAAAAATTTATCGTTATTTTCAGGAGAAAGCATGATGAACAATACAGTAAAAGCGGCGATTTTGGGTCTGTTCTCCGCCGTGGTATTTAACGTTCAGGCGAATGAACACCACCACGGCGAGATGATGAATAACGCATCAGCGGCGCAGCAGGAGCAGGTGATTCATTCAACCGGCGTGGTTAAAGCCATCGACAAAGACACGAAAAAAGTGACTATCGATCATGAACCTATTCCGGCGGTCAACTGGCCTGCGATGACGATGCGCTTTACCCTGACCCCGGAAACCCGTTCCGGTGAAATTAAACCCGGCGACAAAGTGGCGTTTACTTTTGTTCAGCAGGGCAATCTCTCTTTATTACGCGATATTCAGGTCAGCCAGTAAAGCGTATTCGCTGTCTCTTTGTTCTTGCCCGGGTTTACAGAAGCGCGGGCATATCTCCCGCGTAACTGATCCAGAAAATGGATCGAATGGAAGTCACTATGGCGTCTTTAAAAATAAAAACTACCGCGCTTATTCTCGGCAGTATGATCGTCGGAGGGATTATCTCGGTCGGCGTTTACGCTTATTTTGCATCTGCGCATCAGCCTGTCGATACTGCGCCAGCCTCCGAAAAAGAGGCCCGTAAGGTTCTGTTCTGGTATGACCCCATGTATCCGAATACGCGCTTTGATAAGCCCGGTAAATCGCCGTTTATGGATATGGATCTGGTGGCGAAATACGCTGACGAAGAGTCAGACACGACCTCTGCGCCAGGCGTGCGTATCGATCCGGTACAGACGCAGAATTTAGGGTTAAAGACGGAGGCTGTCCGCCGTGGGCCGCTGCGCTACGCGCAAACTTTTCCGGCTAACGTCAGTTTCAATGAATACCAGTTTGTGATTGTGCAGGCGCGTTCCGCTGGCTTTATCGATAAAGTCTGGCCGCTGACGGTGGGGGATAAAATTAAGAAAGGAACGCCGCTGATCGACCTGACCATTCCTGACTGGGTTGAAGCCCAGAGTGAATATTTACTGCTGCGGGAAACGGGCGGTACGGCAACGCAGGTGGAAGGCATTCTTGAACGACTGCGTCTGGCCGGGATGCCGGAAGAGGATATCCGCCGCTTAGTCTCGACCCGTAAAATTCAAACCCGTTTTACCCTGAAAGCGCCTATTGATGGGGTGATCACCGCGTTCGATCTGCGCGCCGGGATGAATATCGCCAAAGATAACGTGGTGGCGAAAATCCAGGGGATGGACCCGGTGTGGATCAGCGCGGCCGTTCCTGAATCCATCGCATGGCTGATTAAAGATGCCTCGCAGTTCGATATTACCGTGCCCGCGTGGCCGGATAAACGCTTCACCATCAGTAAATGGGCGATTCTGCCAAGCGTGGACGCCACCACCCGTACCCTCCAGTTGCGCTTACAGGTTGATAACCCGGATGAAGCGCTCAAGCCTGGAATGAATGCGTACCTGAAGCTGAAAACGCAAAGCGAACCGATGCTGCTAATCCCGTCTAAGGCATTGATTGATAATGGAACGGAACAGCGGGTGATCGCCGTTGACAATGACGGTCGCTTTGTGCCGAAACAGGTCTCGGTGTTCCATGAATCACAAGGCGTGACGGCGATTCGCGCCGGGCTTGCCGAAGGTGAAAAAGTGGTCTCCAGCGGACTGTTCCTGATTGACTCCGAAGCCAATATCTCCGGCGCGCTGGATCGTATGCGGGCGCAATCTGCTGCGCCCGATCATGCGGCCCATTCACATTGAGGGAATGACAAATGATTGAATGGATTATCCGCCGCTCCGTAGCGAACCGTTTTCTGGTTGTGATGGGGGCGTTGTTCCTCAGCATCTGGGGAACCTGGACCATCATTAACACGCCGGTTGATGCGCTGCCTGACCTGTCTGACGTGCAGGTAATTGTGAAAACCAGCTATCCGGGACAGGCGCCGCAGATTGTTGAAAATCAGGTGACCTATCCATTGACGACCACCATGCTGTCGGTGCCAGGCGCGAAGACGGTGCGCGGTTTCTCGCAGTTTGGCGATTCTTACGTGTACGTCATTTTTGAAGATGGCACCGATCCCTACTGGGCGCGTTCCCGCGTGCTGGAGTACCTCAATCAGGTGCAGGGGAAACTGCCTGCGGGCGTCAGCGCGGAAATGGGGCCAGACGCCACCGGCGTCGGCTGGATATTTGAATATGCGCTGGTGGATCGCAGCGGTAAACACGATCTGGCGGAACTGCGCTCTTTACAGGACTGGTTTTTAAAGTATGAGCTGAAAACCATTCCGAATGTGGCGGAGGTGGCCTCGGTCGGTGGCGTGGTGAAAGAGTACCAGGTCGTTATCGACCCGATGAAACTCACGCAGTATGGCATCAGCCTTGCGCAGGTGAAGTCGGCTCTGGACATGTCCAACCAGGAGGCGGGGGGCTCCTCCGTCGAACTGTCAGAAGCGGAATACATGGTGCGCGCCAGCGGCTATTTGCAGACCCTCGATGACTTCAACAACATTGTGCTGAAGTCTGGTGAGAACGGCGTTCCGGTGTACCTTCGCGATGTCGCCCGCGTACAGATTGGCCCGGAAATGCGCCGGGGCATTGCTGAGCTGAACGGCGAAGGCGAAGTAGCGGGCGGGGTGGTGATCCTGCGTTCCGGTAAAAACGCCCGGGACGTTATTTCCGCCGTGAAGACGAAGCTGGAAACGCTGAAAAGCAGCCTGCCGGAAGGCGTTGACGTCGTGACAACCTACGATCGCAGCCAGCTGATTGACCGCGCTATTGATAACCTCAGCTACAAATTGCTCGAAGAGTTTATTGTGGTTGCGCTGGTCTGCGCGCTGTTCCTGTGGCATGTCCGCTCTGCGCTGGTGGCGATCATTTCGTTGCCGCTAGGCCTCTGTATTGCCTTTATCGTGATGCATTTTCAGGGGCTGAACGCCAATATTATGTCGCTCGGCGGGATCGCCATTGCGGTAGGGGCAATGGTGGATGCCGCGATTGTGATGATCGAAAACGCGCATAAGCGGCTGGAGGAGTGGGCGCACCAGCATCCCGGCGACCCGCTGGATAACGAAACGCGCTGGAAAGTTATCACGAACGCCTCGGTGGAAGTGGGCCCGGCGCTGTTTATCAGCCTGCTGATTATTACCCTGTCGTTCATCCCGATTTTTACCCTCGAAGGGCAGGAAGGACGCCTGTTCGGCCCGCTGGCATTCACCAAAACCTATGCGATGGCAGGGGCGGCCTTCCTGGCGATCGTGGTGATCCCGATCCTGATGGGCTACTGGATTCGCGGCAAGATCCCGGCAGAGAGCAGTAATCCGCTTAACCGCTTTTTGATCCGCATTTATCACCCGCTGCTGTTGAAAGTGCTGCACTGGCCGAAGACCACGCTGCTGGTGGCGGTACTTTCGATCCTGACGGTCATCTGGCCGCTTAATAAAGTGGGCGGGGAGTTCTTACCACAAATTAACGAGGGCGATCTGCTGTATATGCCTTCCACGCTACCGGGGATTTCGGCGGCGCAGGCGGCGGATATGCTGCAAAAAACCGATAAGCTGATCATGACGGTGCCGGAAGTGGCGCGCGTGTTCGGCAAAACCGGCAAGGCGGAAACGGCCACCGACTCTGCGCCGCTGGAGATGGTGGAAACGACGATCCAACTGAAACCGCAGGATCAGTGGCGACCGGGAATGACGATGGACAAAATCATCGAAGAACTGGATAAAACGGTGCGCTTACCGGGGCTGGCGAATCTGTGGGTGCCGCCAATCCGTAACCGAATCGACATGTTGTCTACCGGGATAAAAAGTCCGATTGGCATTAAAGTGTCCGGCACCGTGCTGGCTGATATTGATGCCACGGCGGAGCAGATCGAAGAGGTTGCCAGAACCGTACCGGGCGTTGCGTCGGCGCTGGCGGAACGGCTGGAAGGAGGCCGTTACCTCAATATCGACATTCATCGTGAAAAAGCCGCCCGTTACGGGATGACCGTCGGTGATGTACAACTGTTTATTACCTCCGCAGTCGGTGGGGCGATGGTAAGCGAAACCGTGGAGGGGATTGCGCGTTATCCCATTAACCTGCGCTACCCGCAACGCTATCGCGACAGCCCGGAAACCTTACGTCAACTGCCGATTCTGACGCCAATGCAGCAGCAAATTACCCTGGCGGATGTGGCGGACGTGAAGATCGCGCCAGGACCGTCGATGTTGAAAACCGAAAATGCCCGACCTGCAAGCTGGATCTATATTGATGCGCGCGATCGTGACATGGTGTCGGTAGTTAACGATCTGAAAAAAGCGATCGCGGAAAAGGTGCAGTTGAAACCGGGAACCAGCGTGGCGTTTTCCGGGCAGTTTGAGCTGCTTGAACGCGCCAGCCATAAGCTGAAGCTGATGGTGCCGATGACGCTGATGATTATTTTCGTTCTGCTGTATCTGGCGTTTCGTCGGGTGGGAGAAGCGCTGCTGATCATTACCAGCGTTCCTTTCGCCCTGGTCGGCGGGATCTGGTTCCTGTACTGGATGGGTTTTCATTTGTCCGTTGCCACCGGAACAGGATTCATCGCGCTGGCAGGCGTCGCCGCAGAGTTTGGCGTGGTCATGCTGATGTACCTGCGTCATGCGATTGAAGCGGAGCCGTCTCTGGATAATCCACAAACCTTTACGGCAGAGAAACTTGATGAGGCGCTGTACCACGGTGCGGTTCTCCGCGTGCGGCCAAAGGCCATGACCGTGGCGGTGATTATCGCCGGTCTGTTGCCTATTTTATGGGGAACCGGGGCGGGTTCAGAAGTGATGAGCCGTATTGCCGCGCCGATGATTGGCGGTATGATCACCGCGCCGCTGCTGTCGCTATTTATCATTCCGGCGGCGTATAAACTGATGTGGTTGCGCACGCATCAACATAAGCGCTCATAACGTTATACCTGCTGCGCCAGTCGTCCGGCCCGTGGAGTACGCTTCATGGGCCGGATGAGATGCCATAGCGTATTGAACGGTGAATTATGTTTATCTTTTAAAATCAAGTTATTACTGTTTCGTGGTGAATATTTTGTCTTTATCGCCGCAAAGAAAGTAAGCCTTAACAGGTTAATTTATTTTAAGTGTTTCTGCTCAGGTTCATTATTATTTTTTCCCTCCTGACGTTACATTTTTGTTCTCCAGATCTTCTTCAATATTAAAGACGATGCCGCAGTGTAAATTCCACGCATAATGAAAAAATCCGACAGTCTACTCCTTTAGTTTATATTGCAATCCCTCTTTTTTTATTTCAGAATCGCGGCGCGAGCAGCGATGTTATTCCAAATTGTTATAATTTTGAGTTAAATTTGTATTGTGTAGCACATAAGTTACGCTAACTTTAATCATTTATGAATGTTTTTATGTATCAATAAAACGGCAAAAATAGTTAAAAACTTAATTTCTCACGAATTATTTGATCTGGAATCCATTATGGTAATCAAAAGCCAGGGATGGGGGACGATTTTGCGTTTTTCACATAAACGAGAATGAGATGTATCTCGAATAAAAAATAAGGACTTGCTGATGAGTTTTGGATTGATGAAGGATAACAAGTTTGAAATTATCGCTGTTTTCCGTGAAGAGCTACTAAAGAAGACTAAACTAGAGCTTAAATATGCCAACACTAGTGTGGTCACGCAGCTGGAAAAAGTTGATTTTGAACATTTTGTTATCCCTCACCATAAGGATATTGTCACCAAAAAGATCCAAACGTTTATTCTTCACAGTGAAAATGGAATTATAAAATTTAACGCCAGAATTGATCAGGAAATGTCAGACGGCATGGAGAATGCGCTGGCGTATTTCATTCCCGAGATGGTCTTTCTTATACAACGACGCCAGCATCAGCGCTTCTCCTTCCTGAAGGGACACAGTTTCAACTGCTTTGGACGATATAAAAATGGAGAGAATTATTCTTTCAAAATTAAAAATATGTCCAGGGGGGGATGCGCATTAATTGCGCAGGATGCGAATACGCGTTTTCTCTATAAAGATGCCGTCATAAAAGGCGCGTCTCTGGATTTTGAGCAATTCGGCTATTTGCAACTCGACTTAAAAGTGGTGGATGTGGTGATGGTCAATGAATTTGATGCAGAGAATCAGCTGTATTCCTGTTATCAGGTCTCCTGCCGTTTTGATTTTAAAAATTCGCGTGAAGAAGCAGAGATCGAAAGAATCATCATTAGTTTTTTAATGGGCAATAAAGTTCGACGGCTATAAAGGGTAAAGGGTGGTCATGATGATGTTGTGAGCAACGGTATCCCTGCCTCCCTGACGCTCCGCCTTACCCTGCGAGGATCTCTTGTTCCGCATGTTTTACCTGAACTTCCAGCGTATCGCGAATTTCCGCTAATGCGCGCTCCTGCTCGGCAAAGTACGCTTCTTTGTCGGTTACGGATGTGGCAAGACGCCAGGCGTTCTCCGTTTCCAGCTCGCTTATCTCTTTGAGCAGGGCGTTAATTTGCGTTCTGAGTTGCTCTATCTTACTGCGCAGATGGGCAAGATTGTTCAGCCTGTCGCTCGCCAGCATCGGCTCCAGACCGCTTTGCAACTGGGTAAGTAGCGAACGGATCGTGGCCAGGTCGGCATTCTGCCGGGCCTGGTTAAGTTGAACCATCATCTGGTGCGCTTTTTCTTTCAGCTCATCGGCGACCACGTCCGGGTGGCAGAGTCGGCTGGCCTGGCGCCACAGGCGTTTAAGCTCATTACGTTCATCAGCAGAGAGGCGCTGATCGCGCGCATAGCGGTGCTGCGCATCCTGATGCTGCTCCTGATATTCCTCATATTCGTGATCGGCCTCTTCACGCGCCTGTCGGGTTGCGCTGTCATCCTGACGTGAGAAATCATTCTCCAGCTCGCGAATTTCCGCCAGCAGGGAGGTGATAAGTTCCGTCTGCTGCTGAATACGCTTTCTGGTTTCCACCGCTTCCCGGGAGGTTGAGCTAAGGCTCACCCAGTGCTGTTTAAGCTTCACTAACTGATCGATAGCCTGAGAAATATACTGCTGGCAGGACTGATAGTCCTTTTCACGTCGTCTAAGTTCGGCCTCTTGCCTACGCTGCGCGCTGGCGGCCAGCTGTTTGCGCAGCTCCAGAATACGGCCCATGAGCGGGCCAAGGCGCAAGTGATACAAATCGTTGAAGTCGTCGAGGATCTGGATGCGGGCATTGCGTTTGTCGATCAGCTCGCGTAGCTGCGTTTCGAGCGCCTTCAGTTCCAGCTTGCTGGCGGCGATGCCGGGGTCCTGCCACGTCGAGACGGCGCGCTGGGACTGTAACCAGGCGGCAATTTCACGCATCGCGTCGCCGAAACGTCGCTCCTCGATCGCCAGGGCAATGGTGCCGATGGCCGCATCCAGAGAGGCGTCTTTCAGGTGCGCAAGTTGCTGATGGATGATCTCCTCATCCTCAAGTTCGATGGCGCTTTTGACGATCTCTAACCGTTTAATGATTTTATTCATGACAGCCGATGCCCGACGTGACTCAAAAACGAGTGACAGATAGTAGATCCGACTCACGCGTTTGAAAATATAGAAAAAAAATTAAAACATATTCTGTGGTGTGTGAAGCCTTTTCGTCCAGAACAATTCATGAAAATTATACGACGTGCCCAGGTATGTCCATCTGGCTTGTACTTCAAACCACCGTTTTGAAATTTCGTCTTTCGGGTGAATTATTCTTGCTTCGCTAAAGAGAATAAGTATAGTTCTCATTCTCTTTATTATTTAATGGCCTGGCGGCGAATGCGCTTACGGTTCGTAAGACTTTCCCTCTCTACACGGATGGTTCATCACGTCACTGCCGCGTGCAAAGGACGTTATCAGGCTTTTTTCACATGGTTCACATTACCCAGGTAAGGATTTCCAAAATGAAAAAGACAACATCCGCGTTGGCCCTGCTGATTGCCGTTGCATTAAGTGGTTGTGCGGCCACTTCCGGTTCTTCAACCCCCGTTGCGCCGCAGGCAACGCCGACTGCGCCAGCCGTTGCGACCGATGTTCAGAAACGTGATTTAGCCGATGGACTGTATGAAATGGCGTTAAGCCCGTCAGGCGATGCGCTTTACGTTGCCAGCGCCGAAGGTTTTAAAGATGTGCAGGGCGGGGTGGTCTACAAACTGGACCCGAAGACGCTGAAAACCATTGGCGCCAGCCACACTGACCTGAAAAACTTCGGTATGGCGATTTCGCCGGACGGTAAAACCGTCTATGTCACCAATTCGCTGGATGGCGGCGTGAGCGCGCTGAATACCGCCGACGGCAAAGTGAAAAACCGTGTGCTCTTCCCGGAACGTAACCCGGAAGGATTCCCGTACGGCGCGCGTCAGGTTCTGCTGCATAACGGCCTGCTGTATATCGGCGCCGTTGCCGATCCGGCGGTGATCTGGGTCGTCGATGCCGACACCCTGAAGTTGAAAACCCGCATCAAAAATACCGGTAAATGGATGACCGGTCTGCACTACTCTGACAGCACGCAGCGTATCTATGCCGCGAATGGCGGCGGTGAAATTCTGGTTATCAATCCTCGCACGCAGCGCGTAGAAAAACGCTGGAAACCGCTGGGTGATAAACCGGCGCTGCTACTGAATATGGCGGAAGATACGCAAACCGGTCGCCTGTTTGTTACCGACAACTCCAAAGCGAAAACCACGCTGGTGCTGGATATCCATACGGGCAAACTTATCAAACAGCTGGAGGTGGGTGATTCCTTATCGGTGAAATTCAACCCGAAACGCAATGAACTTTATATTTCTCAGCGTGAGTCCGGGAAGTTGCTCAGCCTCAACGCGACGGATTACAGCGTGAAGAAATCCTGGGATCTGCCGCCGAATCCAAACAGCCTGCTGCTGTCCGCCGATGGTCAGACGCTGTATGTCACGGTGAAACAGAAATTCAATAAAGATCACTCGACTGATGCGCCAGACAGCGTGGTGCGTATTGATCTGAACAAATAATAAATAGCGTCGCCTCGGGGCGTCAGGCAGGGATGCCTGGCGCATCCCTGAGGATTGTGCCTTGCGGCAACTATAGCGAAATGTTAAAAGGTGCCCCTTCAATAAAAACGATACAGGGGTAGGGCGTGAAAAACGCGTCAACTGCATCTGGCAACAGTTTGTCTGATGCTGCGTCGAACGGAGAGCCGACGCTTCAACGGGGGTTGCAAAACCGCCATATTCAATTGATTGCGCTGGGCGGCGCAATTGGTACAGGTCTGTTTCTGGGGATTGGCCCCGCCATTCAAATGGCTGGCCCGGCGGTTCTGCTGGGTTACGGCGTCGCCGGAATTATCGCTTTCCTCATCATGCGCCAGCTGGGTGAAATGGTGGTTGAAGAACCCGTTTCCGGCTCTTTCGCGCACTTTGCATACAAATACTGGGGCCCCTTCGCCGGTTTTCTTTCCGGCTGGAACTACTGGGTCATGTTCGTACTGGTTGGGATGGCGGAGCTGACTGCCGCCGGTATCTATATGCAATACTGGCTTCCCGATGTTCCAACCTGGATCTGGGCCGCCGCATTCTTCATTATCATCAACGCCGTTAACCTCGTGAACGTGCGCCTGTACGGTGAAACGGAGTTCTGGTTTGCGCTAATCAAAGTGCTGGCGATTATCGGCATGATCGGCTTTGGCCTGTGGATGCTCTTTTCTGGTAACGGGGGAGAACATGCCAGTATCGAGAACCTCTGGCGCTACAACGGCTTTTTCGCTACCGGCTGGAACGGGCTGATCCTCTCTCTGGCGGTGATCATGTTCTCTTTCGGCGGGCTTGAGCTTATTGGGATCACCGCCGCTGAAGCACGCGATCCGCATAAAAGCATTCCAAAAGCGGTGAATCAGGTGGTTTACCGTATTCTGCTGTTTTATATCGGTTCGCTGGTGGTGCTGTTAGCGCTTTATCCGTGGGTGGAAGTGCAATCCAACAGCAGCCCGTTCGTGATGATTTTCCATAATCTCGACAGTAACGTGGTGGCTTCTGCGCTGAACTTTGTCATTCTGGTGGCCTCGCTGTCGGTTTATAACAGCGGCGTCTATTCCAACAGCCGTATGCTGTTCGGTCTTTCCGTTCAGGGAAATGCGCCGAAGTTTTTAACCCGCGTCAGTCGCCGTGGCGTACCGGTGAACTCGTTGGTGCTCTCTGGCGCTATCACCTCGTTGGTGGTACTCATCAACTATCTGCTGCCGCAGAAAGCCTTTGGCTTACTGATGGCGCTGGTGGTCGCCACGCTGCTGCTGAACTGGATTATGATCTGCCTGGCGCACCTGCGTTTTCGCGCAGCGATGCGGCGCAAAGGTCGCGACACGCAGTTCAGGGCGTTGCTGTACCCTGCCGGGAACTACCTGTGCATTGCTTTTCTGGCGATGATTCTGGTTCTGATGTGTACCATTGACGATATGCGCATGTCGGCGGTATTGCTGCCGGTATGGATACTGTTCCTGTTCGTTGCCTTTAAATTACTGCGCCGTAAAACCCGTTAATCCTGCAGCCCGGTGGCGTTGCGCTTACCGGGCCTGCACAGCCGCCACCCGCAACATCGCGCGCCGCGCCACACTTCACCTTTATCGTGACTCTCCTCGCAATTCTTGTTTGATCCGCAGGATCTTTGTTTTGTAATCGATTACTTTTCATTTTGAGTTTATTTGTAATCGATTACTTTTTAAAGGTGAGGCAAAAAATGGTGTCGACAACCGAAAGTAGTGGAAAACAGACCGTACAGTACCGGCTGCTGGTGCCGAGACTGTCGTTAATGATGTTCTTACAGTTCTTCATCTGGGGGAGCTGGTCGGTGACGCTGGGGCTGGTGATGACCCAGTACAACATGTCGCTGCTGATTGGCGATGCGTTTTCCGCCGGGCCGATCGCCTCCATCCTGTCGCCGTTTGTACTGGGGATGCTGGTGGATCGCTTCTTTGCGTCGCAAAAAGTGATGGCGGTGATGCATGTGGCGGGGGCGGCGATTCTGTGGTTTGTACCGCAGGCGCTGGTGGCGCAAAACGGGGCATTGCTCATCGGGCTGCTGTTTGGCTATACGCTGTGCTACATGCCAACGCTGGCGCTGACCAACAACATCGCCTTTCATAGCCTGTCAGATAAAGATAAGACCTTCCCGGTTGTGCGCGTGTTCGGCACGATTGGCTGGATCGTGGCCGGTATTTTTATCGGCGTGACGGGGATTTCCGACACCACCGGGATCTTCACGCTTGCCGCGCTCTGCTCTGTGATTCTGGCGCTCTACAGCCTGACGCTGCCGCACACCCCTGCGCCAGCGAAGGGGTTGCCGGTGAAGATACGCGATCTTTTTTGCGCTGATGCGTTTGCATTACTCAAGACCCGCCACTTCTTTGTGTTCTCGCTTTGCGCGACGTTAATCTCCGTGCCGCTGGGGACTTACTACGCCTATACCGCCTCGTTCCTGGCGGATGCTGGCGTGGGCGATGTCAGCACCGCGATGTCATTCGGCCAGATGTCCGAAATCGTCTTTATGCTGGTGATCCCCTTCCTGTTCCGCCGCCTGGGGGTGAAATACATGCTGCTGATCGGGATGTGCGCCTGGTTTGTCCGTTATGCCTTCTTTGCGCTCGGCATCAGCGAAGAGGGGCGCTTCCTGCTCTATCTCGGTATTTTGCTTCATGGGGTGTGCTATGACTTTTTCTTTGTCGTGGGTTTTATCTATACCGACCGCATTGCCGGAGAAAAGGTGAAAGGGCAGGCGCAAAGTATGATCGTCATGTTTACCTATGGCATCGGTATGCTGCTCGGCTCGCAGATCTCCGGCGCGCTGTACAACCGCCTGGTGGCGGGGCAGGCGGTTCCCCAGGCCTGGGTGACGTTCTGGTGGCTCCCGGCAGTGGCCGCTGCGGTGATTGCCGCGATTTTCCTTTTCGCTTTCAAGTATGACGAGAAAGAGCAGGCGTAATTTTCAGGAGGGGTTATGAGAACCATTAAGGGACCGGGTATTTTTCTGGCGCAGTTTATCGGCAGGCAACCCCCGTTTAATACGCTGGAAGGGCTGGCCGGTTGGGCGGCTGGGCTGGGTTATAAGGCCTTGCAGATCCCCTGCAATCATAAAGCGTTGTTTGATGTTGAACAGGCCGCCGTGAGCCAGACCTACTGTGATGATATTCGCGGGATGCTGGCGGATCACGGCCTGGTCATCAGTGAGTTATCGACCCATCTTGAAGGTCAACTGATTGCGGTACACCCGGCCTATGATGAGGCGTTTGCCGGTTTTGCGCCGCCGTCGGTGCGCGGAAACCCGCAGGCGCGACAGGCATGGGCGACGCAGACGTTGCAACAGGCTGCCGCCGCTTCGCAAAAACTGGGGCTGACCGCACATGCCACCTTCTCCGGTTCGCTCGCCTGGCCCTATTTTTACCTCTGGCCGCCGCATAATCGTCAGCGTTTTGACGAGGCGTTCAGCGAACTGGCGCGCCGCTGGCGACCGATTCTCGACTGCTTTGATGAGCATGGCGTGGACGTGTGTTATGAGATTCACCCCAGCGAGGATTTGCACGATGGCGTCACGTTCGAGCGTTTTTTAGCGCTGGTCGACGATCATCCGCGTTGCCATATTCTGTACGATCCCAGCCACCTGCTGTTGCAACAGATGGATTATCTGGGCTTTGTGGATGTGTACCACTCGCGCATTAAAGCGTTTCATGTGAAAGATGCCGAGTATCGCGCCAGCAGCCGTAGCGGCGTATACGGCGGGTATCAACCCTGGATTGAGCGGGCCGGGCGGTTTCGTTCGCCGGGTGACGGACAGGTGGATTTCAAAACGCTGTTCAGCAAGTTCGCCCAATATGATTACCCCGGCTGGGCGGTACTGGAGTGGGAGTGCTGCCTGAAAGAAGCCGCTACCGGCGCGCGTGAGGGCAGTGAATTTATTCGCCGTCATATTATTCCGGTTTCGGAGCATGCGTTTGATGATTTCGCTGCGGGTGATGAGGTACGTAAATGATTCAGGTTGGCATTATCGGAACCGGGTTTATTGGCCCTGCGCATATTGAAGCCTTGCGCCGACCGGGAAACGTATCGGTGGTTGCGCTTTGCGACAGTTCGCTGGAGAAGGCGCAGGAGAAAGCCCGGGCGCTAAACGTTCCGCACGCTTACGGCAGCGTGGAGGCATTACTGGCGCATCCGGGATTGCAGGTGGTACACAACTGCACGCCGAACCATCTTCATGCTGATATCAATCGCCAGGTGTTGCGGGCGGGGTTGTCTGTGTTCTCCGAAAAACCGCTCTGCATGACGCCGGATGAAGCGCGTGAACTGGCCGCGCTGGCGGAGCAGGCGGGGGTGGTGCATGGCGTGAGTTTTGTCTACCGGCAGTTTGCGATGGTGCAGCAGGCCGCCAGCATGGTACGCGCCGGGAGCATTGGGCGGCAGTTTTCCGTGCAGGGCAGTTATTTGCAGGACTGGATGCTGCTGGAAACCGACTATAACTGGCGCGTAGACCCCGCGCTTGGCGGGAGCTCACGCGCGGTGGCGGATATCGGTTCACACTGGTGCGACACGGTGCAGTTTGTTACCGGAAAGCGGATTGTGGAGGTGATGGCGGATCTCGCCACGGTCTGGCCAACGCGTAAGGCCAGCGTGGAAGGGGGCTCGACGTTTACTCAGCCGCTCACGGAGCGCCAGTGGGTAGATAAACCGGTCAGTACGGAAGACAGAGGCGCGGTGCTGGTGCGTTTTGATGACGGCAGCAAAGGCTGTTTCAGCGTTTCACAGGTGAGCGCCGGGCGGAAAAACCAGCTGACATTTGAGATTAACGGCAGTCACTGTTCGCTGGCCTGGGATCAGGAAGTGCCGCAGCAGTTGTGGATCGGCCACCGGCAGCAGGCGAATCAGATCCTGACGGACGACCCCGGATTAATGAACGCGGATGTGGCTGGCAGCGCGCACTTTCCCGGTGGGCATATTGAGGGCTGGCCGGATGCCTTTAAAAACATGATGCAGCAGTTTTATCTTGCGGTGCAGGCAGGAAAAATGCCCGCGCCGGAGGTGTGTCGTTTTGCCTCGTTCGCGGACGGTGCTGACGTGATGTATATCATTGACGCCATTGTGAAAAGCCATCAACACCAGCGGTGGGTGAGCGTGATGCGGTAAACCTTCGCCCGGTTCGCCGGAGGGCGATTTTATGGTAGCCTCAACACAAAGCGCAAACCGCAGGATGTGTCGCCGTTATGTCTATTCAAAAAATCGCCCAGCTCGCCGGTGTGTCGGTGGCGACGGTATCACGCGTGCTCAATAACAGTGATACCGTCAAAGCCAAAAACCGCGAGCGCGTGCTGCAAGCCATCAAGGAAAGTAACTATCAGCCCAACCTGCTGGCGCGCCAGCTTCGCACCGCGCGCAGCTCAATGATTCTGGTGATGGTTTCAAATATTGCGAACCCTTTTTGCGCAGAAGTGGTGAAGGGCATTGAAGAAGAGGCTGAGAAAAACGGGTATCGCATTCTGCTGTGTAATTCAGGATCGGATATGGCGCGTTCAAAATCGGCGCTGAAACTGCTCTCGGGGAAAATTGTCGATGGCATTATCACTATGGACGCGTTTTCAAAATTACCGGAGCTGACCACCATGATCGGCGATGCGCCGTGGGTGCAGTGCGCGGAATACGCCGATAAAGGCGCGGTCTCCTGTGTGGGGATCAATGACGTTGATGCCGCACAGTCGGTCATCTCCCATCTGGTCGAAAAGGGGTATCAGCGGATTGCGCTGATTAACCATGACTTAAGCTATAAATATGCGCGTCTGAGGGAGCGGGGGTATAAGGCGGCGCTTCATGCCTGGTCTCTGGATTATCAGGCGGTAGAGTATGCCAGCGAACTGAGTTCCAGCGCCGGAATGGCGGCGATGGACGTTTTGCTGGCGGCAGAAACGCGCCCGGATGCGGTTTTTGCGGTATCGGATACCCTGGCGGCAGGGGCCATGCGCGCCATTGCTAACGCCGGATTGCGCATCCCGCAGGATATCGCCGTCGTGGGTTTTGACGGTACGGAACTGGCGGAGATGGTCTCCCCGCAGCTGACCACTATCGAGCAGCCTTCCCGCGATATTGGCCGTAAAGCGGTCGGGCTGCTGCTGAACCGGATTGAACACCCGGATGCGTCAACCGAAAGGGTGATGATGGACTGGCGCTATATTTCCCGCGCCAGTACCTGATATTAGCGCTGAAACGCCCCGGACAGCGCGCGAATATCGTTTCCTGTAGGGGACTGGTGAATCCGTAAGCCAAACTCTTCGACCACGGCAAAAATGTGGTCGAAAATATCGGCCTGAATACTTTCATATTCCAGCCACACCACGGTATTGGTAAACGCGTAAATCTCAATGGGTAAACCCTGATCGTCCGGCGCAAGCTGGCGTACCATCATGGTCATATCTTTGCGGATACGCGGATGGTGGCGTAAATATTCATTCAGGTAGGCGCGGAAAGTGCCAATATTGGTCATCCGACGATGATTGAGTACGGATTCCGGCGCAGTCTGCTGTTGGTTCCATTCCTGGATTTCCTGATGACGGGTGGTTAAATAGGGCTTTAACAAATGCGCTTTATATAAACGCTGCTGCTCATCCTCATCAAGAAAATGAATGCTGGTGGCGTCGATACTGATGCTGCGTTTAATTCGGCGACCGCCAGAGGCGGACATGCCGCTCCAGTTTTTGAAAGAGTCCGAAACCAGGGACCAGGTGGGGATGGTGGTAATGGTATTATCCCAGTTGCGCACTTTCACGGTGGTTAAGCCGATATCGATCACCGCGCCGTCCGCGCCGTATTTCGGCATTTCCAGCCAGTCGCCCAGCTTCAACATATCGTTCGCTGAAAGCTGTATACCCGCGACCAGACCGAGAATGGGGTCTTTAAACACCAGCATTAAGACGGCGGCCATCGCGCCGAGACCGCTAATGAGAATAGCCGGAGACTGACCTATCAGCAGGGAGATCATCAGAATACCGATGATAATGGCGCCGATGAGTTTGATGCCCTGGAATATTCCTTTCAGCGGAAGCTGAGACGCCGCCGGGAATTTTTGCGACAGGTTGAGAATAACATCCAGTAACGAAAAGACGGACAACAGGGCATACATCATGATCCACAGTTGTGCGCAGGTGGTTAATATTTCAGCCGCCTCAGTCCCCTTTTGTAGCCAGAGCACAGCCTGAATATTGACGATAATCCCCTGGAGCGTAAACGCCAGGCGGTGAAATAATTTATTCTGGGTAATGATTTGCAGCCACAGGCGTGAACTGGCGCTGGCGCGCTTTTCAAAGGCTCGCAGCACCACCCAATGCAAAATAATATGCACAATGATGGCAGTGAGAAAAATAATGCCAAAAATCATCACCAGCGAAGTGGTGTGATTCATTTCGATCCCGAGTTCTTCTACCTGAGATATTAATTCCTGCATAACGTCTCCTTTATAAACAGCGGTCTATGATGACCGCTGTGCGGATATTATGCAAATTGCACGACGCAGGTTTGCTATTTTGACGTCATACAGGGGCGGGTTGCATTGATATTCAATGCGCGGCGAAACCATAATGTCGCCAGAACCAGACTGATCATCATGGCGGCTTCGACGGCCAGAAAACCGATCACCGACTGCGTATAATCGCCGTGACTATTGTGTTGCAGATGCAAAAATAACGCCCCCAGCACCGCCGGGCCAAGCCCCAATGTGGCTTGCTGCAACGTGCTTAAAATGGCGCTTCCGGCTCCGGCATCCTGCGTGCTGATATCGCGCATGCCGATACGATAAAAGCTGTTCACGATCAGCGCCTGTCCATAACCTATCAGGGCCGTTGCCGGCGCCAGCGCGAAGGTGGATGTTTGCATGCCCGAATGCCAGAAGGTCATCATTAACCCGGCTAAGCCGACTATCTGAATCGCCAGACCCATCAACAGAATACGTCCCATGCTGTAGCGCGCAATCAATCGCGGTGCGTAGCAGGCCGAGATGAAATAGGCCGCGCCGAGGGCGATAAAGCTGTTACCGGATTCCCACGGCGCCATCCCCAGACCCATTTGCAGGGTCAGCGCCATACAGAACATAAAACCTGACCATGCGCTAAAAAACAGCAATGCGATCAGAATGCCGAAGCGGATGCTGGTCAGCCGTAACAGGCGCGGTGGCAGAAGCGGGTGCTGGTGGCGCAGCTCCTGCCGGAGCGCATTTTTACGCATCCACCATCCCAGCGGGAGAATGGCAAATAGCGCCGCCTGAGCCTGCCAGGGCCAGCCGGTTTCTGGCCCCAGCGCCATAGGAAAAAGCAGGCAGCAGAGGATGGCGGCCAGACAGACGGTGCCCAACCAGTCGATGTCGGCGCGGGTTTCGCTGGCCGTTTCGGGAACGTGGCGGCGGCTGAATGCCAGTACCAGAAGGCAGACCGGGACATTAATAAAAAATGCGTTGCGCCAGCCAAGCCCGGCGATATCCGCCGAGACCAGCCAGCCGCCGCCCATTTGACCGACGATAAAGGCAATGCCGCCAATACCGCCATACAAACTGATGGCCTTTGCGTGCGCGCTTCCTTTTAGCGTGACGTGAAGCGTGGCGAGAATTTGCGGCACGATCAACGCCGCGCCAGCCCCCTGCAAAATACGGGCGCCCAGCAGCATGTGAATAGAGTTCGCCAGACCGCAAAACAGGGAGGCGACGCCAAAGAATGCGACTCCCCACATAAACAGGCGGCGGCGACCGTAGTTATCGCCGAGCTTGCTCCCCAGCGCCAGACAGACCGCGAACGTTATCCCATAGAGGGCGACAATTAACTCCAGTTGCGTCGTCGTCGCCTGTAAAGAGCGGGTAATGGACTCCAGGGCGACGTTGGTAATCGATGTATCAATAAGCGGCAGCATTTGGCCTGTCAGCAAGAGCGATAGCCCGGTGCGACTGAGTGAAACGACTGACGTATTCATGGTAACTCCATTGCGTCATTCAACAGATGGACGTAGCATTACTGAAGAATTAAACGGGTACCAGTTCCTGGTTATACTGGTATTGGTACTACCATGCTGGAGGTAATATGACGGTGATGACGCGACGTGAGCCCACGGTGATGCAACCCGCAGACAACCGGAAGCAGCTCGGCGCATTTTTACGCGCCCGGCGGGAAAGCCTCGATCCGCAACGTATGGGGCTGCCGCGCGTCGGTCGGCGGCGAACGCCCGGTCTGCGCCGCGAAGAGGTGGCGATGCTGGCGGAAGTTGGCGTGACCTGGTACACCTGGCTGGAACAGGGGCGGGAGGTGAATCCCTCTGAGTCGGTACTGGTTGGCGTTGCGAATGCGCTGCAATGCAGCCCGCTGGAAACCCGACACCTGTTTGTACTGGCCGGGCTGACGCCGCCGGAATCGACGCAGATCACCGTGTGCGAGGGGATCAGCGCGGGAACCCGTCGTATGCTTGACAGCCTGATGCCGCAGCCAGCCAGCATTCAGAAACCCAATTTTGATATTGTGGCGTGGAATGAGAGTTTTTGTCGGCTGATGGGCGTGGATTTTGCCACGATCCCGGATGACGATCGCAACTGTATTTACCTCTACCTCACCAACGAAACCTGGCGCAGCCGCATAGAAAACCGCGACGTGCTGCCGACGTTTGTCTCTTATTTTCGTGCGGCAATGGCGGAACACCGTGGCGATCCGGGGTGGGAAAATAAACTGGCGCGCTTTTTCGCCGCATCTTCTGAGTTTGAAGCGTTATGGCATCAGCGTTATGAAGTGCGTGGCGTGGAAAACCAGGTGAAGAATTTTCTCCATCCCCGGTTAGGGCGTTTTAGTTTGCAGCAGATGTACTGGTATTCCGCACCGCGTAACGGCTCCCGGTTGTTGGTGTATTTACCGATGGATGAGGCCGGAGAACAGGCGCTGGCGTGGCTGGATAAGCAGTAAAATGCCCGGTGGCGCTACGCTTACCGGGCCTACAACAACGTATGCTCCGTAGGCCGGATAAGGCGATATGCCCGGTGGCGCTACGCTTACCGAGCCTACAATAACGTGTGCTCCGTAGGCCGGATAAGGCGCAGCCGCCATCCGGCATTGCGCCCGGTGGCGCTACGCTTACCGGGCCTACAATAACACGTGCTCCGTAGGCCGGATAAGGCGCAGCCGCCATCCGGCATAACAAGAAATCAGACTTCCGTCAGGGTGGTTTCCTGCGGCAGGCGGGATTTCGGCAGCGCAGCGTTAAAATCTTCTACGCTGTGATGGCCGACAGGCACCACGACCAGGCTGGTATAACCTTTCTCTTTCAGGCCAAATTCAGCGTCAAGAACCGCGGCGTCGAAGCCTTCAATCGGTACGGCGTCCAGACCCATCGCGGCGACGCCCAGCAGGAAGTTGCCAACGTTCAGGTATACCTGTTTCGCCATCCACTGATCGTCATCTTTCAGGTCGCGGCGGTGCAGATCCGCGAAAAAGCGACGGCCTTTGTTATTTGCCGCTTTGGCTTCCGGCGTGGCAAAACGGCCATCGGCATCTTCCTGATCGACAACGCGATCCAGCCAGGCGTCGTCCATTGCGGTTTTTGCGCAAAACACGACGACATGGGAAGCATCCAGCATTTTGCGCTCGTTAAACACGAAATTACCGGCGGCGGATTTCGCAACGCGCGCTTTCCCTTCTTCGGTACTGGCGACGATGAAATGCCACGGCTGAGAGTTGGTGCTGGAAGGGCTATATTGCAGCAATGTTTTGAGTTTTTCCGCTTCGTCTGCGGTCAGTTGTTTGCTGGGATCGAACGCCTTAGTGGAGTAGCGTTTTAAGGCGACAGAAACGATATCCATAAATACTCCTGATGTTTTTTAATACCCTGCGGGTGCGTTTTCGTGCCAGCAGGGTACAGGGTTAGCGCATAAAAGATAAGAGAGAAAAATGCGAAAACACTTATCGATATCAACGATAAATCAGGTGGGGCGCAGACGTTTTTGATCTTTTTTAGCCAGACCATCCACCACCAGATTCCAGGAGTCGCCGATCAGGTCGGCAAGCAGCGACGGCGTGATATCGTCTCCTGCGTAAACGGAAATCCAGTGTTTTTTGTTCATGTGGTAACCGGGTTCAATACTGCGGTAAATCTGCTGATTTAACAGGGATTTCTGTGGATCGGATTTCAGGTTCACAAACCGACGGCTGCGTTGTTCTGAAACGATCATGAATATCTTGCCGCCAACTTTAAAGACATCAAACTCTGGGCCGAACGGCCAGCAGTGTTCGGTGAAAGGCAGTTCGAGCGCGATGCGTTTCGCACAACGGTGCAGCGTCTGGCCGTCCATTATTTTTCCTCGCGGGTGAGGGCGCGCCACATCGCTTCAAAACCCAGCGAGATGTACTCATTTGCGTGGGCCGGATCGCGGGCGGCAAATTCCATCGTGGTTTCCGCCAGGGTGAGGAACAGGGCATCGCCAAAGGCGCGGTATTCGTCAGACATGAAAATGGGCAGAACCGAACGATGGCAGAGATCGCGCAGTTCCGGGAACATATCGTCCGCCAGTTGCTCGGTTTCTTTCGTGATTTTCTCACTAACCGCAAGCTGGCGGATGGTGCGGTGTCCGTTAGTGTTGTTCAGGCCCCAGTTGATGTAGCTGTTCCAGATGAAGTGCGTCATGGTTCTGGTGTCGGTGATTGAACGGTCCAGATTCGCCATCATCGACTGGCAGAGATCCTGCTTCAAATGCAGATAAAGCTCGTTGATTAAGTCATCTTTTGTCGCGAAATAGCGAAACAATGTTCCCTCAGCAACACCTGCGTTGCGAGCAATGACGGCGGTGGAGGCGGCAATGCCGGATTGCGCGATCGCTTTTGTTGCGGCTTCCAGTAACGCCAGTTTTTTGTCTTCACTCTTCGGACGAGCCACTACACTTTACCCTTAATGATGTAAAAAACACGATTGAAACACGCTCTTTGCAGCGCCGCAACGGTGAATGTCAAAGATTGAAAATCATCTTGACGAGATTCCTTCGCTTTCTATAATGAGTGCTTACTCACTCATAATCAAGTGACAGTCGCGCAAACCAGCGGAAAGGGGCGCGTTTTCGGATCAGGATATGAAGCGTCTCACAATTTGTGTGGTTGTTATTATGCTTATTGCTTCTACAGCGAGTCTGCCGTTTGTCCTTAACGCCGGGTTTGGTCAGGTGCCGCAGGGCGCTCAACTGAGCCTGGTGGAACAGTCTCCACACTATCGTGATGGACAGTTTCATAATCAATTACCCACTCCCGGTTACACCGGGGATAAGGGGATGCTCGCCGCATGGTGGGAGTTTCTGGTCGCTAAACGTGAAAATGCGCGGCCTGCCCAGCCGTTGCCGCTGGTAAACACCGATCTCGCCAGCGTACCGCGCGATCGGGACACGCTCATCTGGCTGGGCCATTCCTCCTGGTATCTGCAACTGGCGGGAAAACGCATTCTGATCGACCCGGTATTCAGCAGCTATGCCGCGCCGTTTTCGTTTCTGAATAAAGCCTTTGCCGGAGACTACCCCTGGACGGCGCAAAATATGCCGGAGATCGACCTGCTGATCATCTCGCACGATCACTATGACCATCTGGACTACGCCACCATCAAAGCGCTGATGCCGAAGATTAAGCGGGTCATTACGCCGCTGGGTGTGGGATCGCATTTGCGCTACTGGGGCATGAATGGCGGGATTATCGACGAGCGCGACTGGAACCAGTCCGTCAGGATCGATGACGCGCTGCTGATCCACGTCCTGCCCGCGCGCCATTTTTCTGGTCGGGGGCTCAAACGTAACCAGACGCTGTGGGCGAGTTTTATGTTTGAGACGCCTGAACAGAAGGTTTATTACAGCGGGGATTCCGGTTACGGGCCGCATTTTAAGGCGATTGGAGAACAGTTCGGCTCAGTCGATCTGGCCATCATGGAAAACGGTCAGTACGACCGGGACTGGCGATACATTCACATGATGCCGGAAGAGACCGCGCAGGCGGCGCAGGACCTGCGCGCAAAAGCGATTTTACCCGGTCATGCCGGGCGTTTTGTCCTGGCGAAACACAGTTGGGACGATCCGTATAAACGTCTGGCGCTGGCGAGTCGTCATAAACGCTACCGCCTGCTGACGCCGACGCTGGGAGAACCGGTGATGTTGGCCGATCCGACCCAGCAGTTTACGGCCTGGTGGGAATAAGCGACCATTTTTCGGAGGGGGAGAGCACGATGACCATTTCCGCTCAGGTAATCGACACTATTGTCGAGTGGATTGATGATAATTTAAATCAACCGTTGCGCATTGATGATATTGCCCGCCACGCCGGGTACTCCAAATGGCATCTGCAACGCCTGTTTATGCAGTACAAAGGGGAGAGTCTGGGGCGCTATATCCGGGAGCGTAAGCTGCGGCTGGCGGCGCGTGATTTACGCGATACCGACCAAAGGGTGTATGACATCTGCCTGAAGTACGGTTTTGATTCGCAGCAGACCTTTACGCGGATCTTCACCCGAACCTTTAATCAGCCGCCGGGTGCCTACCGTAAAGAGAATCACAGCCGTACGCACTGAGTTTCCCCGGCAGCGCCTGGCTGCCGGGAATCTTTCTTACCAGGAATAGCTCACTGTTGCCGTAACCGTACGACCTACGCCATAGAAGCAGGCGGTGTCGCTGGCGCAAGAGGCTACGTATTTCGTATCGGCGATATTATTGACATTAAACTGTACGGCTGCGCCTTTCAGGCTGCTGTTCAGTTCTCCCAGTTCGTAGCTCACCATCGCGTCATACAGATCCACCGCCGGCACTTTAAAGGTGTTTTTCGCATCGCCGTAGCTGGTGCCGATGTAGCGCACGCCCACGCCGGTCGTCAGGCTTTTCAGCGGGCCGCCGGGGAAGGTATAACTGGCGAAGGCGGAAGCCATGTGAGCAGGAATACGGGCAGGGGTTTTCCCTTCCGTACCCGCTACCGTGGTGTTGACGGTTTCCGCATCCGTGTAGGTATACGAGCCAATCAGGTTGACGCTATCCCACAGTGAAGAGTGAATTTCCGCTTCCACGCCTTTGGAACGCACTTCCCCTGCGTTTTCGAACCAGCCCAGCGTGCTGTTGTAAGTGGACACATTGCTCTGTTTGAGATCGTATAACGCCAGCGACATCAGCGTGTTATCCACCGGCTGATACTTCACGCCCACTTCGGTTTGTTTACCGGTAGTGGGTTTAAACGGCGCGCTGCCCGGCGCGCGGTTGGTTTGCAGATTAGGCTCATACGAGGTGCTGTAGCTGATGTACGGCGAGAGGCCGAAATCAAAGGCATACAGCAAGCCGGTACGCCAGGTGAACTTGTTGTCGTTCTGCTGCGTTTTCTCACTGTTGATGTAATCGGTGGTGCGAACTTCCGTCCAGTCATAGCGCCCGGAGAGCAGCAGCTCCCAGTTGTTCCAGCTCATCTGATCCTGCAAATAGAGGCCCATCTGATCGAGGTTCTGCTGTTCGTGGCTGGCGGTGCTGAAGGTGCTTTCATCGACGTTTACGCCATAAACCGGGTGCGTCCAGTCCATATCGTACTGCGAGCCGGAACCGCGCATTAACAGTTGCTTGTCGTTGCTGGACTTGTAATCCAGCCCGCCGAGCAGCGTATGGTTCATCTGCGCGGTCGCAAACTGTGCTTCCAGTTGGTTATCAATGCCAAACTCATTGGTCGTGCGCTCCTCATGCTGGGCGCGACGGCTGAGCAGCGTGCTTTCCGGTTTGCTGTTGAAGTAAACCAGATAGCGGTATTTTTGCTTGATGCTGGCATAGCGGGCGTTCTGGCGGAAGGTCATCATGTCGTTGAACTGATGTTCAAACTCATAACCCACCATCGTCTGCTCACGCCACGACTGATCGTAATCAGGATCGCTGACGTTAAAATCGAGCGGAATATATTTTCCGTTAGCGCTGGTGACGGTGCCGTAAGCAGGCAGGAAGTTACGGTAGCCCGCATCGGGATCTTTCTGGTAGCTGGTCAGCAGCGTGAAACGGGTCTGATCGTTTGGATACCAGGTGATAGCCGGAGCAATCGCGACGCGCGAATCTTTATAGTCTTCAACCTGGTTATGCTGAGTGCGGGCGATCCCGTTCAGGCGATACAGTACCCGGCCGTCATCGCTCAGCGGGCCGCCGAAATCAAATGCGCCTTCCGCCAGATCGCGATTACCGGTGCTGAACTGAACCTTATGAATCGGTTCGCTGGTGGGGCGTTTGCTGGTCATGCTGATAAGCCCGCCGGGGTTCACCTGGCCAAACAGAACCGAAGCCGGGCCGCGTACCAGCTCTACCCGCTCCAGCAGCCACGGATCAACGGTGCCGGTTTGCGATGACGCCGTTGCGCCAAAGCTCAGACCATCAAGGAATTTAGGAACGTAGCTGAAGCCGCGTACAAACACTTCATCGTTACGGTTGGATGAGCCGCGATACTCCGTAAATGCCCCGGCGGTGTAGCGCAGCGCCTGGGAGACGGAGGTGGCGTCCAGCGCGTCCATCTGGTCGCGGGTAACGACGGAGACGGACTGCGGCGTTTTTACCAGCTCCGCGGAGGTTTTGGTTGCCGACAGGGTTTTGGTCGCCACCATTCCCTTCACCGGCGCAGTGGGTTCCTGGCTGACGCCTTGCGTCACCAGAATGGTCTCCTCCTGCGTTTTGGCAAACGTCGTCGTACTGACGGTCGCCAGACTGAGAACCCAGAGCTGCATTATCTTGTTATTTTTAAATATCATTTAGCATCCTTTTCTATGCCATACCTGAAATTGTCCGGTCGTCCTGTCAGACAAATGCCGGACTGCCATCCTCATTAAACGTGACAGATGTTATTGCAAATCATTACCATTTGCATTAGCGTTGTTAACAAATTTCATCAGGAAAGCACCGTTAATGAAGATGGCATGGAGTGGTTTGGTGGTTGGGCTGGGGACGATGTCGGCTCAGGCGATGCCGTGTTCGACGCCCTCCGTTCAGGGAGAGCAGCAGGGGAAATTTGATGCCAGCGGCGAGATCTGCTTTGTGCTTCCCGCGCTGAGTGAAAATTATGTTTCGGCCACCCTGTCGGGGATTACCGATGCTCGTTTGCTGGACGGCCAGAACCGTCGCATCCGTACTTTACTGGAAGGCGGCCCGGCCGATGGCGAGCATCAGCTGTTGTTTTCTTTGCCGGTACAACAGGCCACCTCGCTGGTGTTGCACGGTAATGAGGGCGCTCGCTGGCGGTTTACATGGCAGATGAAAGAGACCACACCGCTGCCGAAAATACAGCGCGTCGCTCCCGTCAGCCCAACCTTGCAGCAACTGGAAAAAGCGCTGGCGGCAGGCGCCGGAACCGCCCATTTCTGGCAGGATCTACAGCGCAACGGCACGCCGCTGGTGGAGCCGGTTGACGACAGCCATAAGCGGGTTACGTTTCTGTGGCGCGGTGCGAAGCAGAACGTTTTTATTCTCGGTTCTCCGGCAGGCGATCACGATCCTCTGTTCCGCCTGGGCGATTCCGACGTCTGGTTCCGCAGCTATGTGGTGCCTGCGGATACGGTAATGCAGTACAAACTGGCGCCGGATGTTCCGTTGGTGAACGGTTCGCCGCGCGATCAGCGGCGGGCGATTCTGGTCAGCGCGCAGAGAGATCCGCTTAACCCGCTGACGCTTGGCGAGAAGTATGCCGATCGCTGGAATCAGTTTTCCCTTCTCGATCTGAGTCCCGCGCGCTTTTGCTCTGCGCAAGCTACCGCGCAGCCTGTTCGTTACGGTTCGCTTACGCGCAAAACATTGTTCAGCGAACGTCTGGGCAACAGTCGTGAAATTGCGATTTATCGCCCACACAGCGCGCAACCGGCACGCTGGACGCTGATGCTGTTTGACGGCAAAACGTATCTTGATGATTACCATATCGATCGCGTGCTGGATGGGCTGATCGCGCGCCATCAACTGCCGCCGATAAACGTGGTGTTTATTGATACGCTCGATCACGCCAGACGGGCGAAAGAGTTGCCGCCGAACCCTGATTTTGCCGACTTTATGGCGCATGAATTATTGCCCTGGCTGCGTCAGCAGGGGGTGACTACGCAACGACAAAAAACGGTGCTGGCGGGCTCCAGCTATGGCGGGCTGGCGTCATCCTGGGTCGCGTTGCGCTATCCGCGTCTGTTCGGCAACGTGCTGAGTTTATCCGGTTCGTACTGGTGGGCGCCAAAAGACGAGGAGGCCAGCTGGCTGACGCGTCAGTACCAGAATTCGCCGCGTTATCCTGTCCGCTTCTGGTTGCAGGCTGGCCGCTTTGAAACCAAAGGCCCGGACGGCGGTATTTATCGCAACACGCTGGAATTTGCGCAGGTACTACGTGAAAAAGGCTATCCGGTGAGTTTTCATCCGTGGTCAAGCGGACACGATTACGCCGCGTGGTGTGAAGCGCTGGTTCACGGTATGCGGGATTTCACCGGCTTAGTCAGCCAGCGAAAACCAGCGACGCCAGATAAAGCGGATCACGAAATATTCGAGAGCGCCAAGCGTTAAAAACCACAGGCAAAACAGCAGGGTGTAAAGCTGGTTGAGATCCATTAAATGGAAGGTCGCAACCAGCTTTTGCGCCAGCACCATGCCAGGCGAGGGCACTGGCAGCAGCAGGCAGGAGAGAAAAGCCATCAGCAGGATGCCAGCAGCGGTCATCAACGATTCAAGCGGGTGTTTCATGGCATTGTTAAACTTGAGTTAAAAAGCCATTGTCCGGGATATCGCCGGCTAACGCAAATCGTCGCCTACTGACCCGCCCAGATCTCGCAATGTTTTTTCACCAGCCCAATTAGTGAGCCGCCATCCGTCACAAACTCCCGCATCTGCCGCGCTTCATTCAGCCCGTTTTTCACCTGTAGGCGCAGAGCGTTAATGGCGCTGGCGGCGCCGACGTTATCTGCGGAGGAGGCGACATTCTCCAGCAGGCGCAGCGTGTCATCAGACAGCAGGTGATGGTCGCCGGTGTGGACATCGGTCAATGTTCCCTCCAGACCATACCGACAGGCCTGAAAGCGGTTGAATTTGTACAGCAGATAATCCCGCTCCTGATGCCTGAACGGGCGCTCGGTCAGCAGCCAGTGGGCCGTCGCCTGAATCAGCCCCGCGATATTGACCGCATGAGCAAGGGTCAGAGGCGTATCCATTACCCGAACTTCTACCGTGCCGAAGTGAGGGCTGGGACGGATATCCCAGTGCAGATCTTTGATGCTGTCGATCATGCTGGTGTACGCGAGGCGGCGGAACAGCCCTTCACATTCCTGCCAGTTGCTGGCCCACGGCATCGGGCCGTTATCAGGAAAGCTTGAGAAGATATTCAGCCGGGCGCTGGAAAAATGGGTATCTGACCCTTGCATATACGGCGATGCCGCCGCCAGCGCAATAAAGTGAGGAACAAAGCGCGACAGACCATGCAGGAGGTAGATAGCGTCATCACCGTTCGCGCATCCAATATGGACGTGCTGACCAAATACCGTCGCCTGCTGAATCAGATAACCGAAGTTTTCCAGCGTACGCTGGTAGCGCGCATTGTCGCACACCTCCTGGCGCTGCCACTTTTGAAAAGGGTGCGTACCCCCGCCGCAGATTTCAAGATGGTGGTCTGCGGCAGCCTGCAAAATCACCTGCTGCATGGCGGAGAACTGCGCCGCCGCCTGGTCAATGTTGCGGCAGACTCCCGTCGCCATCTCAAGCATGCTTTCGGTGATATCGTGCTTCACTTCTCCGGCGGTGAGCTGGGATTTGACGGCGTCAATCAGGGTGGAAGAGTCCTGGCTTAAATCGTAACCCGGCGGATTGACCACCTGCATTTCCAGTTCAATTCCCAGCGTAAACGGTTCGGAAACGTGAAAATCGGGTAGCGGCATAACGTTCTCTTTTGTCAGGGCGTTGCGTTGAGTATAGATGTCAGGGAGGAGGAGGGGGGCGTGGTCTTTTCCCGCTCAGCAGCAGAGCGGGAAAAAGAGGCGGGATTAACGCAGCGGCGGCTGACGCACGGGCGCATCACCTGCGACGTAATAGCTCGCGGTGCTCTTTGCCAGCGGTTCGCGGCCACGAATCGCATCGGCCATCTTCTCGCCGATCATAATAGTGGTGGCGTTCAGGTTGCCGGTGATAATTTGCGGCATAATGGAGGCGTCCACCACGCGCAGATTTTCCACGCCGTGAACCCGGCCTTCGCCGTCGACTACCGCCATTTCGTCGTAACCCATCTTGCAGGTGCCGCAAGGATGAAACGCGGTCTCCGCGTGGTCGCGCACAAACGCATCCAGCTGTTCGTCGGTCTGGCACGTAATGCCGGGGCTGATTTCGCGTCCACGGTATTTGTCCAGCGCAGGCTGGTTGATGATTTCACGCGTGATGCGTATGGCATCGCGGAACTCCTGCCAGTCCTGCCCGGTAGACATATAGTTAAACAGAATGGCCGGATGCTCGCGCGGATCGCGCGATTTAATGTGCACATGTCCACGGCTGGGTGAGCGCATTGAACCGACATGGCACTGAAAACCGTGCTCTTTCACCGCATTCGAGCCGTTGTAATTAATCGCCACCGGCAGGAAGTGATACTGAATATTCGGCCAGCTAAACGCTTCGCTGCTGCGGATAAATCCACCTGCCTCAAAATGGTTGCTGGCGCCCACGCCGGTGCCGCCAAATAACCACTCAGCGCCAATTTTCGGCTGGTTCCACCATTGCAACGCCGGGTAGAGAGAGACGGGTTCTTTGCACTCATACTGTAGATACATCTCCAGATGGTCCTGCAAGTTTTCACCCACGCCCGGCAGGTGGTGCACCAGCGGAATATCAAACGCTTTCAGTAGCGATGCGTCACCCACGCCGGAGCGTTGCAGGATTTGCGGCGACGCAATGGCGCCCGCGCACAGCAACACCTCTTTACGCGCCATCGCCCGGGTCGGGATGGTGCTGTCGCCTTCCAGCCACTCAACGCCTGACGCTTTTTTACCTTCGAATAGAATATGGTCGGTCAGCGCATGGGTGATGATGGTCAGATTCGGCCGACCTTTGGCCTGATCGAGATACCCGCGTGCCGTACTGGCGCGTCGTCCTTGCGGCGTCACGGTTCTGTCCATCGGCCCAAACCCCTCCTGCTGATAGCCGTTGAGGTCGTCGGTACGTGGATATCCCGCCTGGACGCCTGCTTCTATCATCGCATGGAACAGTGGGTTGTTATTGTGCTTTGGCGTGGCGACGCTTACCGGGCCGTCGCCGCCGTGGTAGTCGTTGGGGCCGATATCACGGGTTTCCGCCTTGCGGTAATAGGGCAGGCAGTTGAGGTAACTCCAGTGTTCGAGGCCTGGCTCCTGCGCCCAGTTGTCGAGATCCATCGCGTTGCCGCGAATGTAACACATGCCGTTAATCAGCGATGAGCCGCCCAGCCCTTTACCACGGCCGCACTCCATGCGGCGGTAGTTCATATGCGGCTCCGGTTCGGTCTCATACGCCCAGTTATAACGTTTACCCTGTAGCGGAAACGCCAACGCAGCAGGCATCTGGGTGCGGAAATCCGCACGGTAGTCCGGGCCGCCCGCTTCCAGCAGCAACACGGTGGTGTCGCTGTCTTCGGTCAGCCGTGTTGCCAGTACGTTGCCCGCCGAACCGGCGCCAATAATGATGTAGTCAAAATGCAAACAAACCTCCTGGTTAAAATATGGATTGAAACTGACCCATCTCAACCTGGATGGACTTCACCTGGGTGTAGCTTTGCAGCGTCATGATGCCGTTCTCGCGACCAATACCGGAATGCTTATAGCCGCCGACCGGCATTTCAGCAGGAGATTCCCCCCAGGTATTGATCCAGCAGATTCCCGCTTCAAGCTGGTGGATTGCGCGATGAGCGCGGTTGAGATCGGCTGTCACTACCCCGGCGGCCAGTCCGTAATCGGTGTTATTGGCGCGGCGGATCGCCTCTTCTTCGTTTTCGTAGGTCAGAATGGACATCACCGGGCCGAAAATTTCTTCGCGTACGATGGTCATCTCATCCCGGCAGTCGGTGAATACGGTGGGGGCGACCCAGGCGCCGTTATCAAACGCTTCGCCTTTTAATACGTCGCCGCCGCAAAGCAGCGTTGCGCCTTCCGCTTTTCCGCTGGCGATATAGCGCAGAACGTTGTCGCGATGGGGGAAGCTCACCAGTGGGCCAAAATTGGTTGCCGGGTCAGACAGATCGCCTGCGCGAATGCGGTTTACGCGCGCCAGAATTTTTTGCTCGAAGGCGCTTTTCATGTGCGCCGGAATGAATACGCGCGTGCCGTTGGTGCAGACCTGGCCGGAGCTGAAGAAGTTCGCCATCATGGCGATATCCGCCGCGAGGTCGGGGTTCGCGTCGTCAAAGATAATCAGCGGTGATTTGCCGCCCAGCTCCATCGTCACCTCTTTCAGCGATGAAGCCGCTGAATTGGCCATCACTTTCTTGCCGCTGGCGACGCCGCCGGTGAAGGAGATTTTGGCGATATCAGGATGTTCCGTCAGGAACTGCCCTGTTTCCGCGCCGGTGCCTGGCAGCACGTTGAACACGCCGTCCGGGAGACCGGCTTCGCTGTAGATTTCCGCCAGTTTTAACGCGGTTAGCGGCGTGACTTCACTGGGTTTGAAGATCATGGCATTGCCTGCCGCCAGCGCCGGAGCGGATTTCCACAGGGCGATTTGAATGGGGTAGTTCCATGCGCCGATCCCGGCCACCACGCCCAGCGGCTCGCGACGGGTGTAGACGAATGACGTCTCGCGTAGCGGGATCTGGCTGCCTTCCAGGGCAGGGATCAGCCCGGCGTAATACTCAAGCACGTCTGCGCCGGTGGCGATGTCCACGCTGGCGGTTTCGCTCAGTGGTTTACCGGTATCGAGCGTTTCCAGTTGCGCCAGCTCGTCATTGCGTTCACGCAGAATATCAACTGCCCGACGCAGGATTCGCGAGCGCGCCATTGCGCTCATCGCGGCCCACATTTTTTGCCCACGCTGCGCGCTTTTCACGGCGCGATCGACATCGTCGCGGCCTGCGGCCTGTACGGTAGCCAGTACCTCGCCGTTAGCGGGATTGATCGTCTCAAAGGTGCGACCGCTGGTGGCGGCAGTATATGCGCCGTCAATATAAAGCTGTTGTTCTGCCATTCGGGGCATGGGTTCTCCTCGGTTAGTCAGTGGCGTTCGGCAAATGCTGACTGATGAAATGGGTGGTCAGCGCTTGAGCGAGACTGAGATTAAACGGTTTTCCGCTCAGCGCGGCGCGTAGCCACAGTCCATCGATAAGCGCCGCCAGGCCATAGCCGGCCTGTTGAGCCTGCTGGCGCGGAAGTTCGCGTCTGAATTCGTACACAATGTTCGACAGCAGCCGCTTGCTGGCGACCTGTTGCAGGCGGTAGAGCATCGGCTGATGCATGCTGCTTGCCCAGAATGCGAGCCAGGCTTTCATCGCGGCCTGGCTTATCTGACTGTCGTCAAAGTTGCCCGCTACGATGGCGCGCAAACGCAATTCAGCGCTGGCCTCAGGAAGGGCGTGCAACCGACGCAGGACGGCATAGCGAAGCTGGCTGGTGATGTCGCGCATCGTCGCTTCCAGCAATCCATTTTTATCCTTGAAATAGTGACTGATGATGCCGGTCGACACGCCTGCTCGCCGGGCTATTTGCGCAATGGTTGCGTCATGCATCCCGACTTCATTAATGGCCTCCAGGGTGGCGTCAATCAGTTGCCTGCGACGAAGGGTTTGCATCCCCACTTTGGGCATTTTTATCGCTCCAGTCATCAGTTATGGTTATGTATTAAACCGTTTTTTGATTGGACGTTCAATATAAAATGTGTCTTAATTGTTATCAATTTAGCGGTTAACAGGTAAGGGGAATGTAATGGGATATTAGATAAAATTAATAAAAACAATAGATTGAAAATATCATCATTTCTGTTAATAAGGCTATTTTTGCAAATCTGTTAAAAATGCCATCACCTTACAGAATCTCAAAAAGTTAGCTGCTCGACAGAGTAGTCACCGTTACTTAATCAGAGGTAATCGATGACGAACCTTGCTCAGAACAGAGAAAAGGACAAAATCAATCCCGTCGTGTTTTATACGTCTGCCGGACTGATTTTGTTGTTTTCCCTGACGACCATTTTTTTTAGTGATTTCTCCGCAGTCTGGATCGGCCGCACGCTGAACTGGGTCTCCAGAACGTTTGGCTGGTACTATCTGCTGGCCGCCACGCTCTATATCGTTTTTGTCATATTCATTGCCTGCTCGCGTTTCGGTTCCGTCAAGCTCGGGCCTGAGCAGTCAAAGCCGGAATTTAGTCTGCTAAGCTGGGCGGCAATGCTTTTCGCCGCCGGGATTGGCATCGACCTGATGTTCTTTTCGGTGGCGGAGCCCGTCACCCAATATATGCAGCCGCCGGAAGGCGCAGGGCAGACCATTGAAGCCGCCCGCCAGTCGATGGTCTGGACGCTGTTTCACTACGGCCTGACCGGTTGGTCGATGTATGCGTTAATGGGGATGGCGCTTGGCTACTTTAGCTATCGCTATAACCTGCCGCTGACCATTCGCTCAGCGCTCTATCCAATCTTCGGTAAGCGCATCAACGGGCCGATTGGGCATAGTGTGGATATTGCTGCGGTTATCGGCACCATCTTTGGTATCGCCACGACGCTGGGGATTGGTGTGGTGCAGCTCAATTACGGTCTGAGCGTGCTGTTTGATATCCCGGATTCAATGGCGGCCAAAGCGGCGCTGATTGTGCTGTCGGTGGTGATCGCCACGATCTCGGTGACTTCTGGCGTGGACAAAGGCATTCGGGTTCTGTCGGAGCTGAATGTGCTGCTGGCGCTGGGGTTGATCCTCTTTGTGCTGTTTATGGGGGACACCTCATTCCTGCTCAATGCGCTGGTGCTGAATGTGGGCGACTACGTTAACCGCTTTATGGGGATGACGTTGAACAGCTTTGCGTTCGACAGGCCGGTTGAGTGGATGAACAACTGGACGCTCTTTTTCTGGGCGTGGTGGGTTGCGTGGTCGCCGTTTGTCGGGCTGTTCCTGGCGCGTATTTCGCGTGGCCGCACCATTCGCCAGTTTGTCTTCGGTACGTTGATTATCCCGTTCACTTTCACCCTGCTGTGGCTGTCGGTGTTTGGCAATAGCGCGCTGTATGAAATCATTCATGGCGATGCCGGTTTTGCCGAAGAAGCGATGGCGCACCCTGAGCGCGGCTTTTATAGCCTGCTGGCACAGTATCCGGCCTTCACCTTCAGCGCGTCTGTCGCCACAATCACCGGTCTGTTGTTCTACGTGACATCGGCGGACTCCGGTGCGCTGGTACTGGGCAATTTCACCTCAAAACTGAAAGACATCAACAGCGATGCGCCAGCCTGGCTGCGTGTTTTCTGGTCGGTAGCGATTGGCCTGCTGACGCTGGGGATGCTGATGACCAACGGGATTTCAGCGCTGCAAAACACGACGGTGATCATGGGGCTGCCGTTTAGTTTTGTGATCTTCTTCATTATGGCGGGATTGTATAAGTCATTGAAAGTTGAAGATTATCGTCGGGAAAGCGCCAGTCGTCATACCGCGCCGCGTCCGATGGGCGTGCAGGACCGGCTGAGCTGGAAAAAACGACTGTCGCGCCTGATGAACTACCCGGGAACGCGCTATACCCGCGAAATGATGGAGAAGGTATGTTTCCCGGCAATGGAAGAGGTCGCCCATGAGCTGCAACTGCGCGGCGCATCGGTGGAACTGAAAAGTATGCCGCCGCAGGAAGGGGAAAACCTTGGCCATCTGGATCTGCGGGTTCATATGGGCGATGAGCGCAACTTTATCTATCAGATCTGGCCGCAGCAGTACGCAATCCCCGGCTTTACCTACCGGGCGCGTAGCGGCAAATCGAGCTATTACCGGCTGGAAACGTTCCTGCTGGAAGGAAGCCAGGGAAATGACCTGATGGACTACAGCAAAGAGCAGGTGATTACGGACATTCTCGATCAGTATGAACGTCATCTGAACTTTATTCATCTGGATCGTGAAGCGCCTGGCAACGGGGTGTTGTTCCCGGGAATGTAAGCGGATCTCACGTTTTCTGAAAATAGTTCCGTCAACCTTGAGGCTAACAACCCGAACACGACAATTCGGCTTGTTAGTCTCTTCTTCGCATGGAGGCGATATATGCTGACGAAATACGCTTTTATGGCAATTCTTGTGCTCCGCAGTCAGCAATGGCTGCGGGCAAATTCTACAGGACGGACGCGCAGAGCGTAATGACCTGACCGTCGTACTCACGCCACGAAATATCCACTGTGCAATCAGCAAGCTGCGGCGAAAACGCCGACGTCATTTGCATGGTTAAATGTGTTTTCGTCACTGAAACGATCCTGGCGCTGGCAAAACCCGGTAACGTTGCCGCGCGATCGGAGAACGCTTTATAGACGCTCTCTTTAGCGGAAAACGCCAGGGTTAACGCGAGCGGAAAAGGGAGAGAACTGTGCTGTAAAACGCGTTGTTCATCGTTATCGACGATACTGCTGGTGAGTTCTGCCGCCGTTTGAGGCGTGAAGATTGCTTCGATATCAACCCCTACCGGAGTGAGGGAGACGACTGCCAGCGCTGTGGCGGCGCTGTGGCTGATACTGCCGAACAGGCCTTCCGGCCACAAGGGCTGCCGTTTATCGCCGATAGCGGGTACGATTTTGTGCCCATATTCAGTCAGAGCATGAAACGCGGCGAGACGTCCCGCTAAATGTTCAGCCTGACGTTTTCGCCCGGCGGGAAGCAGCTGCGCATGGTGCGGCAACCAGAGCAGATCGTGTTCGTGGAAGCTATCGATATCGAACCCGATAAGATGAAGTTTGTGGCGGGAAAAAGAGAGGGCGGTATAAGTGGTTTGCATGGTTTCTCATAAAAACCCTCTCCCCGTTCAGGGAGAGGGTGGTCGTTATCAGAAGCGCGTGTTAACGCCCATGTACCATGTACGACCCGGCTCGTTGTAGGTGTAAGCACCTGCACCGTACATATAAGCGCCGGTCGTGTCGTTACCCGTGGTCTGGGCATTCCCCGCACGCCATTGACGCTTGTCGAAGACGTTATCCACGCCGCCGGTCAGGCTGACGTTTTTGGTTACGTCCCAGGTCGCGCTCAGGCCGACAATGCTGTACGGGCTAACTTCATCTTTCTCAGAGCCGGTAGCAGGCTGGCCCTTATAGTTGTATTTCTTCGGCTGCTGCTTGCCGTACCAGGTGAAGGTTGACTGCACTGACACATCCTGGTGTACCTGCCAGCTCAGGGTTGAGTTCAGCGTGTACTCCGGGATGATCGACAGACGATCGCCGGTTGTTTTGTTCTTGCTCTGTAGCATGTAGGTAATGTTGTTGGTCCAGTTTATCGCATCGCTGACCGGAATATTCAACGATCCTTCCAGACCTTCTACCACGGCCTTCGGCACGTTTTCCCACTGGTAGATATCGGTTTGCACTTTACCTGAAGAGGTATGGCCGACTGGCGCATAGCCCGCTTCAATCTTATCGCGGTAGTCGTTACGGAACCAGGTCACACCGGCCTGCCAGCCGTCGTGTTTCCACTCAAGACCAATCTCTTTGTTGACGCTGGTTTCCGCTTTCAGGTCATCGTTACCCATCATGTAGCAACCGACGCCATCGGAGCTTGCATAGCAACCCTGGCCTTTGCTGTACAGCAGGTAGTTCGGGTTGGTCTGATAGAGGCTCGGTGCTTTATAGGCACGGGCGATACCCATCTTCAGGGTGAAATCATCGCCCAGCGCCTGCGACAGGTTCAGGGACGGGCTCCAGTTGTTGCCGACGATAGTGTGGTGATCGAAGCGCAGCGCCGGGGTCAGCATGGTGCTGTCAGTTATCTCCATGTTGTTCTCGGCAAACAGGGAGAAGATTTCTGCGGATGAGTACGGACTGCGGTCGTCGCTCATGCCTGGGATGGCTCCGCCCTGTTGAGCCTGAGTATTCGAGGCGGAATCCTTCATACGCTGCTGGTTCCACTCAGTACCCAGCGTCAGGTTTTGATTAACGATGAAATCAAGCGGCAGGTTAATTTCACTGTGCAACATCACGTCGGCCAGGTCGGTGTCGGTGAATTCGTCGCTGTTGAACAACCCTTCGAGACCGCCCGCCAGCCCTTCGCCCAGACGCGAGTTGCGGGTGTGTTCGTACTGTGCCCAGTTGCTGGTGGTGATACCGTTATCCCAGCCGCCGTTCCAGGTCACTGCGAAGTTCTGGCGATAAATACGGTTAGTCTCTTTACCGTAGTTTTTCTTCACCAGGGCATTGTCGTTATTGGTATTTTGGGTGTCGCCCGCGTAAAGGTTGTTCTGGCGGCTGTAGCCTGCTTCAAACTCCAGCGCCTGCATCGGCGCGAAATCCCAACGTACGACACCATTAATATCTTTGTTTTCAACCCCTTCACGACCTGCTGGCAGGGTGTTGGCGTAGGCGCCGGTACGCTCAGACTGGTGGCCCTGGTTGATGTTCCAGGCGTCGGCCTGAGTTTTATCCAGGTTGCCGTACATGCGGAAGCTGAATTCGCCGCCCAGCGGGCCGCTCAGGCTAAAGTTGGTGCGCTTGGTGGAACCTTCGTCTTTGTGTTCCGGCGCATTCAGATAGGTGTTCCACGAACCGTGCCACTGATCGTCGAATTTCTTGGTGATGATGTTTACCACGCCGCCCGCTGCGCCGTTGCCGTAACGTGCCGCCGCAGGGCCACGAATCACATCAATGCGTTCGATCATCTCTGGCGGCACCCAACCGGTATCGCCACGGGTGTCCCGCTCGCCGCGCCAGCCCAGACGGATGGAGTTGCGGCTGGTCACCGGTTTGCCGTCGATCAGAATCAGGGTGTTTTCCGGGCCCATGCCGCGAATGTCGATCTGGCGGTTGTTGCCGCGCTGGCCGCTGGTTGAGTTACCGGTCAGGTTCACGCCCGGCATGGTGCGGATGATTTCGGCAACGTCGCGAGCGGGAGGATTTTTACGGATTTCGTCGGCGGTAATGGTCGATACGCCCGGTGCCTGGAGGTTCTGCTGGGCGGCGGTGACCACGATGGTGTCTTCATGAAGCGCTGCGCTATCAGTGGTCTCCTCCGCCATAACAGGCAGAGCGACCCCATAAATTCCCAGATTGACCAGTAAGGCCAGGGAATGAATCTTATTGTTCATTGTGTTTCCTGCTTATCTTTATTTAGCCACATGCGCCAAACTCTCGTGGTGAGGTGTTTAGCCTGATGTCGCCCGCATCTGCGAAAGCCATACATTCCAGAAAAAGCACGCAGTGCAGGTTTCAGGTTGTGTTTCTCATTTGAACGTGGCGTCAATGCACGAATGAGAGACCCAGCCTGGGTGGTGAAATAATGTTCGCGCTTCCCACGGCGCGACAATACGCTATTGCAAATGAAAATAGTTATCAATAATATTATCAATATATTTCATCATTAAATAAAAAATTACACAATAAACATGGGGTTATGACGGTGACGGCGTTAACGACAGGAAGTGAGACCTGGTGGCAGTCAAAACACGGTCCCGAATGGGAGCGTGAAACAGACGAAAAATATCGGGTGACTTTCTGGTGGCGCGATCCGCAGGGAACGGAAAGCCGCTCTTCAATTCGCCGCGTATGGGTCTACATTACGGGCGTCACCGACCATCATCAGAATGCGGTTCCGCAATCCATGCAGCGTATTGCGGGCACGGATGTCTGGCGATGGAGCACGACATTAAGCGCCGACTGGCGTGGCAGTTACTGTTTCATCCCTTCTGAACGCGATGATATTTTTGCTTCTCTGGCAGTAGATGAAACGCCTGACAGAACCACGCTGCGTGAAGGCTGGCGTCAGTTATTGCCGCAGGCGATTGCCGATCCTCTTAACCCGGTGAGCTGGAAGGGGGGGCGGGGCCATGCGGTTTCCGCGCTGGAAATGCCTGACGCGCCAGTACAACCCGGCTGGGATAAGCCTGAAAATCCGTCAGCTCCCCCGGTTTGTTTGCAATGGCGCAGCGAGCGGCTGGGCAATACGCGTCGCGTGTGGGTGTTCACGACCGGCGACGCCCGACCTGAACGTCCGCTAGCGATTCTGCTCGACGGGCAGTTTTGGGCGGAAAGCATGCCCGTCTGGCCCGCGCTCACCTCACTGACCCGGCAGCGTCAGCTCCCTCCTGCGGTCTACCTGCTGATTGATGCCATTGATACCCCCCACCGTAGCCGTGAACTGCCCTGCAATGCCGATTTCTGGCTGGCGGTACAACAAGAACTCCTGCCGCTGGTGAAAACCGTTGCGCCATTCAGCGATTGTGCAAAAAGGACGATCGTCGCCGGGCAGAGTTTTGGCGGGCTCTCCTCGCTGTATGCCGGTCTGAACTGGCCTGAGCGCTTTGGCTGCGTACTGAGCCAGTCGGGATCGTTCTGGTGGCCGCAGCGCGGCGCAGATCGGGAAGGCGAGATTATTGAACAGCTGAAGGCGGGCACATTGACCGCCAGAGGATTGCGCATCGTGCTGGAGGCCGGTATCAGAGAGCCGCTTATTTTCCGGGCGAATCAGGCGCTTTACAGCCAACTACACACTACGCAGCAGTCGGTTTTCTGGCGTCAGGTTGACGGCGGACATGATGCGCTTTGCTGGCGTGGCGGATTAATGCAGGGGTTGATGACCCTCTGGCAACCGTTAACCGACACGCTGTAGCTGGCGATTTTCCACGACAGGAGTTGAGTATGGAATTCAGTAATCCCTTCGATAACCCGCAGGGACAATTTTACATTCTGCAAAACCCGCAGCGTCAATTTAGTCTCTGGCCACAGCAGTGTTCTCTCCCTGCGGGCTGGCAGGTGGTGTGCGAACCGCAATCGCAGGCGCTTTGCCAGCAGTGGCTGGATGCGCACTGGACCACGCTAACTCCCGCCCATTACGCCGCTGCGCAGGAGGCTCAATGACCACGCGTTTACCGTTAGTGGCCGCCCAGCCAGGGATCTGGATGGCGGAAAAACTCTCTACGCTGCCTTCCGCCTGGAGCGTGGCGCACTATGTGGAATTACACGGCACGCTGAATGCCCCTCTGCTGGCGCAGGCGGTTGTAACCGGTATGGCGCAAGCGGATACCCTCTGCATGCGATTTACTGAAGATAACGGCGAGGTCTGGCAGTGGGTGGACCCGACATTCACGTTTGCACAACCCGAGCTTATCGATCTGCGTGACGAGCCCGATCCGCATGCGGCGGCGCTGGCGCGGATGCAGGCCGATCTGCGACAAAATCTACGCGTTGATGGCGGCAAACCGCTGGCGTTCCACCAGTTGATTCAGGTCGATGATACCCGTTGGTACTGGTATCAGCGTTATCACCATCTACTGGTGGATGGCTTCAGTTTCCCGGCGATAACCCGTCAGATCGCGGCGATTTACCGCGCCTGGCAGTGTAACGCCCCGACGCCCGACTCGCCGTTTACGCCATTTGCTGACGTGGTGGAGGAGTATCAGCGTTACCGTGAGAGCGAGGCTTATCAACGCGATGGCGCCTTCTGGGCGGAGCAGCGTCGCCAGTTGCCGCCTCCCGCTTCGCTGTCGGCTGCGCCGCTTCCCGGGCGGGCGGCCAGCGCCGATATTTTGCGTATGAAACTGGATGTGCCCGACGGTGTTTTCCGTCAGCTGGCGGCACGCATGTCTGATATTCAGCGTGCGGATTTAGCGCTGGCGCTGGTGGCGCTATGGCTGGGCCGCCTGTGCGGTCGGATGGACTATGCCGCCGGATTTATATTCATGCGGCGTATGGGATCGGCGGCGTTAACGGCGACCGGCCCGGTACTGAACGTCCTGCCGTTAGGGGTAAGCATTAATGCGGCGGAAACGCTGCCGGAACTGGCGACGCGTCTTGCCGGGCAGATGAAAAAAATGCGTCGCCATCAGCGTTATGACGCCGAACAGATCGTTCGCGACAGCGGCCGCGCGGCGGGTGAAGAGCCGCTGTTTGGCCCGGTACTGAACGTGAAGGTCTTTGATTATCAACTGGATATTCCCGGTGTACAGGCGCAAACCCATACGCTGGCGACCGGCCCGGTTAACGATCTTGAACTGGCGCTGTTCCCGGATGAAGAGGGCGGCCTGAGCATTGAAATCTTAGCCAACAAACAGCGCTATGATGAGGCGACGTTATCCTGCCATGCGTCGCGACTGACGGCGCTGATACGCCAGTTTGCGGACAATCCGGCGCTGCGCTGCGGCGATGCCGAAATGCTCCTGCCTGCCGAATATGCGCAACTGGCGCAGATTAATGATACGGCGGTAAGCATACCGCTCACGACGCTCAGCGCGCTGGTTGACGAACAGACACGCAAAACGCCGGACGCGCCCGCGCTGGCTGATGCGCGCCATCAGCTCAGTTATCAGGAGATGCGCGAGCAGGTGATCGCCCTGGCGCACCTGCTGCGTGAACGTGGCGTTAAACCGGGCGACAGCGTCGCGGTGGCGTTGCCGCGCTCGGTTTTCCTGACGCTGGCGCTGCACGGTATTGTGGAGGCCGGAGCCGCCTGGCTGCCGTTAGATACGGGGTATCCAGACGATCGTCTGCGAATGATGCTCGAAGACGCGCAGCCGAAATTACTGATCACAACCGCAGAACAGCTGCCGCGATTTAACGATATCCCCGGCGTAGAAAGCCTGTGCTACAACGCGCTGCTGCCGACGAGCGGCGCTGAATCGCTGGCGTTGTCGTTGCCGCACCATACGGCATACATCATTTTTACATCCGGTTCGACCGGCAGGCCGAAAGGGGTAATGGTCGGGCAAACCGCGATCGTGAATCGCCTGCTGTGGATGCAGGATCACTATCCGTTAACGGCAGAGGATGTGGTCGCACAAAAAACGCCGTGCAGTTTCGATGTTTCGGTGTGGGAATTCTTCTGGCCGTTTATTGCCGGGGCGAAGCTGGTGATGGCGGAGCCGGACGCGCACCGCGATCCGATTGCCATGCAGCATTTCTTTGCGAAGTATGGTGTGACCACCACCCACTTTGTCCCGTCAATGCTGGCGGCGTTCGTCGCCTCGCTCACTCCTGAATCCGCTCATGAAAGCTGCGCTACGCTACAGCGCGTATTTTGTAGCGGCGAGGCGCTGCCCGCCGGGCTGTGCCGCGAGTGGGAACAGTTGACCGGCGCGCCGCTGCACAATCTGTACGGGCCGACGGAAGCGGCGGTGGATGTCAGCTGGTATCCCGCCTGCGGCAAAGAACTGGCGGATGTCACCGGAAACAGCGTGCCGATTGGCTATCCGGTCTGGAATACCGGGCTGTGTATTCTTGATGCGATGATGCGCCCGGTGCCGCCGGGCACCGCGGGTGATTTATACCTGACCGGCATCCAGTTGGCGCAGGGGTATCTGGGGCGCCCGGATCTGACGGCGAGTCGCTTTATTGCCGATCCGTTTATGCCGGGCGAACGCATGTATCGCACCGGAGACGTGGCGCGCTGGCTGGAAAATGGCGCGGTAGAGTACCTTGGCCGCAGCGACGATCAGCTAAAAATTCGTGGTCAGCGCATTGAACTGGGCGAGATTGATCGGGTTATGCAAACGCTGCCGGACGTCGAGCACGCCGTGGCTCACGCCTGTGTGTTTAACCAGGCGGCCGCGACAGGAGGCGATGCCCGCCAACTGGTAGGCTATCTGGTGTCACAATCCGGCTTACCGCTGGATATTCCGGCGCTTCAGGAACGGTTACGCGAGACATTACCGCCGCATATGGTGCCTGTGGTTCTGCTACAGCTTGTGGAACTGCCGCTCAGCGCAAACGGGAAACTGGATCGTAAAGCGCTGCCGATGCCGCAACTGACGCAACGTACGCCGGGGCGCGCGCCATTACCAGGGACGGAAAAAACGGTGGCTGACGCCTTTGCCGACCTGCTGGGTTGCGAGGTCAATGATGTGGAGGCCGACTTCTTTGCGCTGGGCGGGCATTCGTTACTGGCGATGAAACTCGCCGCGCAGTTGAGCCGCGCGTCCGGGCGTCAGGTGACGCCGGGGCAGGTGATGGTGGCGTCAACCGTTGGTCAGCTTAGCGCGTTGCTGGATTCCGCCGATGACGAGCAATCTCAGCGTCTGGGCTTTGAAACGCTCCTGCCGCTGCGTGAAAGCAGTGGACCAACGTTATTCTGCTTCCATCCGGCGTCCGGTTTTGCCTGGCAGTTTAGCGTGCTGGCTCGTTATCTCAGCCCACACTGGTCAATTACGGGGATTCAGTCGCCAAGGCCTGATGGACCGATGCAAACGGCTGCGAATCTGGATGAGGTGTGTGAGCGTCATCTGGAAACGCTGCTGGCGCAGCAGCCGCATGGGCCTTACTACCTGCTGGGGTATTCGCTGGGCGGAACGCTGGCCCAGGGCATTGCGGCGCGCTTGCGTGCGCGTGGCGAAACGGTTGCCTTCCTCGGGCTGCTGGATACCTGGCCGCCGGAAACGCAAAACTGGCAGGAAAAAGAGGCCAATGGTCTGGACCCTGAAGTGTTAGCGGAGATCGCGCGTGAACGTGAAGCGTTCCTTGCTGCGCAACAGGGAAATGCCTCCAGGGAGTTATTCAGCACCATCGAAGGAAACTACGCCGATGCCGTGCGGCTTCTGACAACCGCGCATAGCGTACCGTTCGATGGACGCGCAACGCTGTTTGTCGCGGAGCGCACCCTGCCGGAAGGAATAAGCCCTGAACGCAGCTGGGCGCCGTGGATGGCAGAACTGGATATCTACCGCCAGGATTGCGCCCACGTCGATATTATTTCACCTGCCGCGTTTGAGAATATCGGGCCGATTATTCGCGCATTGCTCGACCAGTAAGCGAAGCGTTCTGACGCCTTTAAAAATCTAATTCTACTGATGCCCATAATAGCTACCAATTATTATGGGCTTTTTATTTGTCTTCAGCATTGATTTAACATAAGTGAAACATAATCAGACAGTTGGTAAAATTCTGAATATTGCATGCTACCTGTGGAACAAACAAAGATCGTTTCGGATAATTCTGAGATGCTGTTAGAATATTAGAAAGGATGTTTTTATTCATTGGACTCAATGTCAGGTTACACAACATGTCATCACTCAATGTTAAGCAGGAAAAAGATTCGGAATTTACTGGCTATCCGTTAGCGCCGTCAAACAGTAATGAAATTGATTTGTTAAGCCTTGTTGATGTTTTATGGCGGGCGAAAAATCGCATTATTGCGACTGTTTTTGCGTTTGCGCTGGCAGGTATTCTGCTGTCCTTTATTCTGCCGCAGAAATGGACCAGTCGGGCGATTGTCACCCCGGCAGAGGCCGTACAGTGGCAGGCGCTGGAAAAAACGCTGACCACATTGCGTGTGCTGAACCTCGACATTAATTTGCAGCGAGACGCCGTCTTTACGCTTTTCATTAAGAAATTCAGCTCAACATCGCTGCTGGATGAATATCTTCGCGCCTCCCCATATGTGATGGATCAATTGAAAGGGGCGGATATTGATGAAATGGAACTGCATCGGGCGATTGTTGCGCTCAGTGAAAAGATGAACGCGGTGGATACCAACGCCGGTAAGAAAAACGAGACGTCGTTATTTACCTCGTGGACATTGAGTTTTACTGCGCCAACGAAAGAAGAGGCGCAGAAGGTGCTGGCCGGCTATATCCAGTATGTGTCGGACATCGTCGTGAAAGAGACGCTGGAGAATATTCGTAACCAGCTGGACACCAGAACGCATTTCGAGAAAGAAAAACTGGCGATGGACCGGGTGAGATTGCGCAACCAGCTTGATGCGAACATTCAGCGACTCAATTATTCCCTGGAGATTGCCAACGCCGCCGGGATTAAGAAGCCGGTCTACAGTAATGGTCAGGCGGTAAAAGACGACCCGGATTTCTCTATTTCTCTGGGCGCCGACGGTATTGCGCAAAAATTGCAAATTGAAAAGTCCGTCACGGACGTTGCGGAAATTAACGCTGAAATACGCAATCGCCAGTATTACGTAGAGCAACTGACCGCGATGAATATCAATGATGTGAAATTTATGCCGTTTAAATATCAGCTATCGCCTTCGCTGCCAGTGAAAAAAGACGGCCCGGGCAAAGCGTTGATCGTGATTCTGGCTGCGTTGTTGGGCGGTATGATCGCGTGCGGCGGTGTTCTGCTGCGTCATGCCATGCTGTCCCGTAAACTGGATGATGCGATTCAACTGGAAGAACGGTTAGTCTAAGCGCCATCCGGCAAATCGCCCGGTGGCGCTGTCGCTGACCGGGCCTGTATTGTTAACCATCAGCCATTGAGATTACTTCGAGCGACCCAGCGGCACAACCAGCGGCGTTCCGGCGATCGGATCGTCGATGATCGTGCAACGTAATCCATAAATTTTCTCAATAAGATCCGCTGTCACAATCTCCTTTGGCGCTCCCTCTGCGACGATCTTGCCTTCACGTAACGCGATTAAATGCGTGGCATACCGGCAGGCCTGGTTAAGGTCGTGCAGAACCGCAGCGAGGGTGTAACCTTTCTCGCGATTCAGCTCGCTCAACAGTTCCAGCAGGTCGATCTGGTGGCTGATGTCCAGCCAGGTCGTCGGTTCATCCAGCAACATGATGGACGTTTCCTGCGCCAGCACCATGGCTATCCATGCTCGCTGCCGCTGCCCGCCGGAAAGCGTGTCCACGCTTTGCGTCGCCAGGTGGGTAATCCCCGTGGCGCGCATCGCACCGGCGACGGCGTCTTCGTCTTCTTTGCGCCAGCGGGTAAACAAAGGCTGATGCGGATAGCGGCCCCGGGCAACCAGCTCCTGTACGGTGATATCGCCCGGCGTGGTGGCGTTTTGCGCCAGCAGGCCGATTCGTCGCGCCACCTCTTTACTGGCGTAGTGCTGAATATGCTCGCCGTCGAGCCAGACGTGGCCATGTACGGGCGACATCAGACGGCTTAGCGTACGCAATAACGTTGATTTGCCGCAGCCATTCGGCCCAATAATGGCAGTGAAGTGACCATCCGGGATAGAAACGTTCAGATTCTCCGCGACGGTATACTTGCCATAACCCAGCGTTAACTGGTCGCCACGCAAACGGGCTACTGATTCGGTCATTTTTTGCGGGACTCCTGAATTAACAAGACGATAAGGTAAATACCGCCGAGGCTTACGGTGACGACGCCTACCGGAAGCTGGTAAGGCATAAACAGTTGTTGAGCGCACAGGTCGGCGGCCAGCAGCAGCAGCGCGCCGCACAATGCGGACTGGGTTAACCCCCAGCGTGCCGTGCCGCTAAGGCGCCGCGCGATGTGCGGCGCAACCAGCGCAATGAAAGAGATCGGGCCTGCGAGCGCCGTCGCAGCGGCGGTCAGCACCACGGCGACCAGCATCATCATTAACCGGGAACGTTCAACGCTGACGCCAAGCGCGCAGGCGCTGTCATCGCCCATTTCCAGCAAGCGCAGACGACGTACCAGCAATGCGGCACACGCCAGCATCAGAACGATCAGCGGTGCCGAGGGCCACGTTTTGGCCCAGGTCAGTCCGTTGAGCGACCCGGCGTTCCACAATCCGGCGGAGAGGGCCGTTTCTAACGACGCTTGCAACAGCAGCCAGGTGTTGAACGCCACCAGCATGGCGCGCACGCCGATGCCGATAATAATCAGCCGGAAGGTCTCAATGCCGTTGCGCCAGGCAAGCAGCCAGACGATCAGCGAGGTGAGAATCCCGCCAGCCATCGCCGCCATCGCGATCGCCGTCAGGTTCTGGCCAAACAGCACCATTGCCACCAGCACGCCGCTCCAGGCCCCGGTGTTAAAACCCATTACGTCCGGGCTACCCAGCGGGTTGCGCATCAACGACTGAAAAATCGCGCCGCTGACGCCCAACGCGGCGCCAATCAGCAGCGCCATCAGCACGCGAGGCAGACGCCATTCGGTCACCACAAGGGTAATGCTGCGCGGGGCGTCTCCCAGCAACGCATTGATGATTTGCGAGACTTCCAGCGTAACGGCGCCGCTGCGCAGGCTCCACAAGCCAACAGCGATACAGCCGAGCACCAGTAGCAGACAACTTATGATCAGGCGGCGGGAAAGGTGCATCATACGGCACCTCCGCGCTGCTTGCGCCGCACGAGGAAAATAAGCACTGGCGCACCGAGAAAGGCGCTGACAACCGAAACGCGCAATTCACCGGGAACGATGAGTCGCCCGATAATATCGGCAAACAGCAGCAGGGTCGGGGTCGCCAGCAACGTGACCGGCAGCGACCAGCGGTGATCCGCCCCCACCAGCCAGCGGGCCATGTGCGGCATCATCAGACCGATAAACGCGATGGGGCCAACAACCGCCGTCGCGCTGCCGCATAACACGGTAATCACCAGCAGGCCGATGAGCTGGGTACGCGCCACTTTGCTGCCCAGCGCGGTGGCAGTATCGCTACCGAGACTCAGGCTGTTCAGCGCGCGGCTGAGAAACAGCGCGGTAGCACCGGCAATCAGCACCGGCACGACAATAACCTTGAGCGTTTGCAGACTGCGAATGTCCAGCGAGCCGGCCTGCCAGAAACGGAGCTGATCGTACACATCCGGGTTCAGCAACGCGATACCGTTGGAAAGCCCCTCCAGCACTGCGCCGAGCGCGACACCCGCCAGCGTGAGGCGAACCGGGCTTAACTGCCCGGCGCCTTGGCTGCCGGTAAAGGCGACAATCAGCGAGGCGACCAGCGCCCCGGCAAACGCCATCAGCAACTGTTCCTGTGGAGAGGAAAAACCAAACAGCGCCGCGCCGAGTACGATCGCGAAACTGGCGCCGGAATTGACGCCGAGAATGCCCGGGTCGGCAAGCGGGTTGCGGGTGAGCGTTTGCATTAACGCCCCGGCGAGCCCCAGTGCGCCGCCAGCCAACAGGCCAGCCAGCGTGCGCGGCAATCGCGCGTCCAGCACGATGGTGCAGTCAGCGCTTTGGCAGGTGCCGGTAATTGCTTCAAGTACGACGGACGCAGGCAGTGATTTTGCGCCGATAGCCAGACTTAATGCCGTGGCGAGAATAAGTAATAACAACAAGCCGGGCACGGCGATGGCGCGTGCCACGGAAACAGAGCATGACATATCAACTTCCCTGATAATGATAGTAATTATCGTTATCGATCTTATTCGGTTATGTTAGCATGTGCAGCCATTGAATGGATATTTAAAAAAAGTTCGCATTAAGGCGTTGTAATGAATCGACAATCCTGGCTGCTGAATCTCAGCCTGTTGAAGACGCACCCTGCATTTCGCGCTGTCTTCCTCGCCCGTTTTATCTCTATTGTCTCGCTGGGCCTGCTGGGCGTAGCGGTGCCGGTACAGATCCAGATGATGACCCACTCGACGTGGCAGGTTGGTCTGTCGGTGACGCTGACCGGCAGCGCGATGTTTGTTGGCCTGATGGTCGGCGGCGTGCTGGCGGATCGTTATGAACGTAAAAAGGTGATCCTGCTGGCGCGCGGCACCTGCGGTATTGGCTTTATTGGCCTGTGTCTGAACGCGCTGTTGCCGGAACCTTCGCTGCTGGCAATCTATCTGCTCGGTCTGTGGGATGGCTTTTTTGCCTCGCTGGGGGTTACGGCGCTACTGGCGGCGACGCCTGCGCTGGTAGGGCGAGAAAACCTTATGCAGGCCGGGGCGATTACGATGCTGACGGTGCGTCTGGGATCGGTGATTTCACCGATGCTGGGCGGCGTATTGCTGGCTACCGGCGGCGTGGCCTGGAACTACGGTCTGGCGGCGGCAGGAACATTTATCACGCTGCTGCCGTTGCTGAGCCTTCCGGCGCTCCCGCCGCCGCCGCAACCGCGTGAGCATCCGTTGAAATCGCTGTTGGCGGCGTTCCGTTTCTTACTCTCCAGCCCGCTCATTGGCGGCATTGCGTTGCTTGGCGGACTTTTGACGATGGCAAGCGCGGTGCGCGTGCTTTATCCGGCGCTGGCGATTAACTGGCACATGTCCGCCGCGCAAATCGGTTTACTTTATGCCGCTATCCCATTGGGGGCGGCTGTTGGCGCGTTAACCAGCGGGCAACTGGCGCACAGCGTTCGCCCTGGACTGTTGATGCTGGCTTCCACCGTAGGGTCGTTCCTGGCGATTGGGTTGTTTGGGCTGATGCCTGTCTGGCTGCTCGGGGTGATCTGTCTGGCGCTGTTCGGCTGGCTCAGCGCGATTAGCTCGTTACTGCAATACACCCTGTTGCAGACGCAAACGCCGGAAGCCATGCTCGGGCGAATCAACGGCCTGTGGACGGCGCAAAACGTGACCGGTGACGCCATCGGCGCAGCGCTGTTGGGCGGGCTGGGCGCCATGATGACGCCGGTTGCGTCAGCGAGCGTGAGCGGGTTTGGGCTGGTGATCGTTGGGTTGTTGTTAATGCTGCTGCTGGGCGAGTTGCGTCGTTTTCGCCAGCCGCCGCCGGTGCCAGATGGCGCACCGCTTTAAAATGCAGGCCGGACAGGGCATTGGCCGCTATCCGGCAAATAAATTAAAACAGCGCGGCGAGACGGTTAAGCAGTAACGTTGCGCTGTAGTAGTCCAGACGGAACGTTTCGGTGCCCAGCGCATAAACGCGCTTGTTTTGCACGGCAGGCAGGTGAGCAAGCAGTGGGTTGGCGTAAATAGCGTCGGCATCTTTGCTATCACCGGCAAACAGGAACAGCGCTTCGCCGTTCAGACCTGCCGCCAGGTTTTCCCCGCCAAGCTGGATGATGTCATGACGTTTGCCCTGGCTTTTACTGGTTTGCAGTCCGGCAGGGAGGGGCGCCAGCGTAAAGCCTAACTGTTCCATCAGCTTGCCCTGGGCTGAATCCTGCGTCCACAGGTTGGCGCTGTGTGCGGCAGCGGTGTAGACCAGCGCGCTGACCGGTTGCGGCGGTAATGTGAGCTGTTGTTTAACGGTCGCCAGTTGTTTATCAAATTCCGCGATGCGCGCGGCGGCCTGTTTTTCCTGGCCGGTGATCTCGCCCAGTTGCGTCAGCAGAGACTGCCAGCTTTTATCGTCGTAATTGATGATAAGCGTGGGGGCAATAGTAGAAAGCTGATCGTACAGCGCCAGCGCAGAGTCGCCGCCGGTTGCGCTAATCAGAATAAGGTCCGGCATTTGTGCGGCAACGGCTTCAGCGCTTGGTTCGCCGATGTACAGGCGCGCCAGCTTGCGCGCTTTCGCAACGTCGCTCCATTGACGCAGAAATCCCCGATCGTCGGCAAAGCGGTTGTTAGGGGTGGTCGCTCCGCTGGCGACAACGGGAGCATCAATCGCCAGCAGCGAGCCCGTCAGGGTCACGCTGGTAGAGACGATACGTTCAGGTTTATGGTCCAGCGTATGCGTGCCGCGGCTGTCGGTGATCTGGCGCGGCCAGTCAGCGGCATGACCTAAAGAAATTCCTGAAATGAAAAGCCCAACCAGTATCAGGGATGTTCTGCAAAGCAGGGGAAGTCTCACGAATCAGCGTCCTGTTATTAATGGAGTTAATGCTTCTCATTTTCATTGTTAGCGGGAAGGGATGCAAGTCTAAGTCGCACATTGTGCTACCCCAAGAGTTGACATGCTGTCTGTTTACTTTTAGGTTAGCGCCCGAAAATATAAATGATAATCATTATTAAAGCCTTTATCATTTTTGGAGGATGATATGGATACGTCACTGGCCGAGGAAGTTCAGCAGAAAATGGCAACGCTCACCCCCGATCGCTTTTTCTTTATGTCGCCGTATCGCAGCTTTACGACGTCAGGATGCTTCGCCCGTTTCGCTGAACCAGCGGTTGACGGGGATTCGTTAGACAGCCCCTTCCAACAAAAATTACAGCAAGCCTTTGCCGACGCCAGAGCGCAGGGTATCGCAAATCCTGTTATGGTCGGCGCTATCCCCTTTGATACCCGCCAGCCATCCTCGCTGTTCATTCCTGAGTCCTGGCAGACCTTCTCCCGACCGGCAAAGCAACAATCCTCGCGTTACTTTACCGGGCATCAGGCACTGAATGTTGTTGATCGTAAAAGTATCCCTGAACAGGAAACGTTTGAAGCGATGGTGGCGCGCGCGGCAGCGCTGACGGCGACGCCTGAAGTTGACAAAGTGGTTCTGTCACGCCTGATTGATATTACGACCGATGCCACCATTGACAGCGGCGCGCTGCTGGAGCGGCTGGTGGCGCAGAACCCGGTGAGTTACAACTTCCATGTGCCTCTGGAGGATGGCGGCGTGCTGCTTGGCGCCAGCCCGGAATTGCTGCTGCGTAAAGAGGGCGAGCGCTTTAGTTCGCTGCCGTTGGCCGGGTCGGCGCGTCGCCAGCCTGATGATGTGCTGGATCGTGAAGCGGGCAACCGACTGCTGGCTTCTGAAAAAGACAGACACGAACATGAGCTGGTCACTCAGGCCATGAAGACGGTGCTGCGCGACCGCAGCAGTGAATTACAACTGCCCGCATCTCCACAATTGATCACCACCCCGACGTTATGGCATCTCGGTACGCCGTTCGAAGGTAAGGCGAATGCGGAAGAAAATGCCCTGACGCTGGCGTGTCTGCTGCATCCGACGCCTGCGTTGAGCGGTTTCCCGCATCAGGTGGCGAAAAAATTAATTGCCGAACTGGAGCCGTTCGATCGTGAACTGTTCGGCGGCATCGTCGGCTGGTGTGACGCTGAAGGAAACGGCGAGTGGGTCGTGACGATTCGTTGCGCGAAGCTGCGACAAAACCAGGTTCGCCTGTTCGCAGGCGCCGGGATTGTGCCTGCTTCCTCTCCGGTAGCGGAGTGGCGCGAGACCGGCGTGAAGCTTTCTACTATGTTGAACGTTTTTGGACTGCATTAAGGAGCGATGATGACCATTCCTTTCACCCGTTGGCCGGAGGAGTTTGCCCGCCGCTATCGTGAAAAAGGGTACTGGCAGGATCTGCCGCTGACCGATATTTTAACCCGCCACGCAGACAGCGATAAAACGGCGGTGATTGATGGCGATAGACACCTGAGCTATCGCGAACTGAACCAGGCGGCGGATAATCTGGCCTGTAGCCTGCGTCGTCAGGGGATCAAACCCGGCGAAACCGCGCTGGTGCAACTGAGCAACGTGGCGGAGCTGTATATCACTTTCTTCGCACTGCTGAAGCTCGGCGTCGCACCGGTTCTGGCGCTGTTCAGCCATCAACGGACGGAACTTAACGCTTACGCGAAGCAAATTGAACCGGCGCTGGTGATTGCTGATCGCCAGCACGCGCTGTTCACCGGGGACGACTTCCTCAATACGTTTATTGCCGAACACAATTCCGTGCGTGTGGTGCTGTTGCTCAACGATGCGGGTGAACACAACCTGCAAACGGCGATTGACCAGCCTGCGGTTGATTTTACCGCCACGCCATCACCTGCCGATGAGGTGGCTTATTTCCAGCTTTCCGGCGGTACAACCGGAACGCCGAAGCTGATCCCGCGCACCCATAATGATTATTACTACAGCGTGCGCCGCAGCAATGAAATTTGCCACTTTACCGAAGCCACGCGTTTCTTATGCGCGATTCCGGCTGCGCATAACTACGCCATGAGTTCGCCGGGATCGCTGGGTGTCTTTCTGGCCCAGGGAACGGTGGTGCTGGCGGCTGACCCGAGCGCTACGCTCTGTTTCCCGTTAATTGAAAAGCATCAGATTAATTCAACGGCGCTGGTGCCGCCTGCGGTGAGCCTGTGGTTGCAGGCGATTCAGGAGTGGGGCAGCAACGCGCAACTGGCCTCGTTGAAACTGTTGCAGGTAGGCGGCGCGCGGCTTTCAGCGACGCTTGCCGCGCGTATTCCGGCGGAAATCGGCTGTCAGTTGCAGCAGGTATTCGGCATGGCAGAAGGACTGGTGAATTACACCCGTCTGGACGACAGCCCGGAGCGCATCATCAATACTCAGGGTTGCCCGATGTGCCCGGACGATGAGGTCTGGGTGGCTGACGCTGACGGCAATCCGCTGCCGCAGGGGGAAACGGGACGCCTGATGACGCGCGGGCCGTACACGTTTCGCGGCTATTTTAAAAGCCCGGAGCATAACGCCAGCGCGTTTGATGCCAACGGCTTTTACTGCTCCGGCGATCTGATCTCCATTGATCCAGATGGCTATATCACCGTGCAGGGACGTGAAAAAGATCAGATCAATCGCGGCGGGGAGAAGATCGCCGCTGAAGAGATTGAAAACCTGTTACTGCGTCACCCGGCCGTAATTCATGCCGCGCTGGTCAGCATGGAAGATGAGCTGATGGGGGAAAAAAGCTGCGCCTGGCTGGTGGTGAAAGAGTCGCTGCGCGCGGTACAGGTACGCCGCTTCCTGCGTGAGCAGGGGGTCGCCGAATTCAAATTGCCGGATCGCGTGGAGTGCGTCGAGGCGTTGCCTCTGACCCCGGTCGGTAAAGTCGATAAAAAACAATTACGTCAGTGGCTGGCGTCACGTTCACTGACCTGAAGGAGAAAGAGAGATGGCAATTCCGAAATTGCAGGCGTACGCGCTGCCTGGCGCGCTCGATATTCCGCCCAATAAAGTGAACTGGGCCTTTGAACCTGAACGCGCTGCGTTGTTGATCCACGATATGCAGGATTATTTTGTCAGCTTCTGGGGCGACAACTGCCCGATGATGGAACAGGTGATCGCGAATATCGCCGCCCTGCGTCAGTACTGCAAAGAGCACAACATTCCGGTCTATTACACCGCTCAGCCGAAAGATCAGAGCGATGAAGATCGCGCCCTGTTGAACGATATGTGGGGGCCGGGCCTGACGCGTTCTCCCGAGCAGCAAAAGATTGTCGATGCGCTGGCGCCGGACGAGGCGGACACCGTGCTGGTGAAATGGCGCTACAGCGCGTTTCACCGTTCGCCGCTGGAGCAGATGTTAAAAGAAACCGGGCGTAATCAGCTGATTATCACGGGTGTGTATGCGCACATTGGCTGTATGACCACGGCGACCGACGCTTTCATGCGCGATATCAAGCCGTTTATGGTGGCGGATGCGCTGGCCGATTTCAGCCGTGAAGAACATGTGATGTCGCTTAATTACGTTGCCGGTCGCTCCGGTCGCGTGGTGATGACGCAGGAACTGCTGCCGACGCCGGTTCCGGCGAGCAAAGCAGAGTTGCGGGCGCTGATCCTGCCGCTGCTGGATGAATCCGACGAGCCGCTGGATGATGAAAACCTGATTGATTATGGGCTGGACTCTGTACGTATGATGGCGCTGGCGGCTCGCTGGCGTAAAGTGCATGGCGATATCGACTTCGTGATGCTGGCGAAAAACCCGACGATCGATGCCTGGTGGACGCTGCTTTCCCGTGAGGTGAAGTGATGGCCGGATTGGATTTTAACGGCAAAACCGTCTGGGTGACCGGCGCGGGAAAAGGGATTGGTTATACCACGGCGCTGGCGTTTGTTGCGGCTGGCGCGCAGGTGACGGGATTCGATCGCGAGTTCACGCAGGATGCGTATCCCTTTGCGACCGAAGTGCTGGATGTCGCAGACGCCGCGCAGGTCGCGCAGGTTTGCCGGCGCGTGCTGGCGCAAACCGAACGGCTGGATGTGCTGGTGAATGCCGCCGGGATTTTACGGATGGGGGCGACCGATGCGCTAAGCGCCGAGGACTGGCAGCAGACGTTCGCCGTCAACGTCGGCGGCGCGTTTAACCTCTTCCAGCAGACGATGGCGCAATTTCGTCAGCAGCAGGGCGGGGCGATTGTTACCGTCGCGTCTGATGCGGCGCACACGCCGCGCACTGGCATGAGCGCCTATGGCGCGTCCAAAGCGGCGCTGAAAAGCCTGGCGCTGACCGTTGGGCTGGAGCTGGCGGGCAGCGGCGTTCGCTGTAACGTTGTCTCTCCGGGATCTACCGATACCGATATGCAGCGCACGCTGTGGGTGAGCGATGATGCGGAACAACAGCGTATTCGTGGCTTTGGCGAGCAGTTTAAGCTTGGCATTCCGCTGGGTAAAATCGCGCGTCCGCAGGAAATCGCGAATACCATTTTATTCCTCGCGTCCGATCTGGCCAGCCACATTACGCTACAGGACATTGTGGTTGACGGTGGTTCAACCCTGGGAGCGTAGCGATGATCTGGAAACGCCATTTAACGCTTGATGAGCTGAACGCCACCAGTCTGAACACGATGGTGGCGCATCTGGCGATCGTCTATACCCGTCTGGGCGATGACGTGCTGGAGGCGGAAATGCCCGTCGATGCGCGAACGCATCAGCCTTTCGGCCTGTTACACGGCGGCGCTTCGGCGGCGCTGGCGGAGACCCTGGGGTCAATGGCCGGGTATCTGATGACCCGTGACGGCCAGTGTGTGGTGGGAACCGAGCTGAATGCCACGCATCATCGCGCCGTGTCGCAGGGGAAGGTGCGCGGCGTTTGCCAGCCGCTGCATCTGGGTCGGCAAAGCCAGAGCTGGGAAATTGTGATTTTTGACGAACAGGGACGACGTTGCTGTACCTGCCGCCTGGGGACGGCGGTGATGGGCTAGGCCCAACAAAATGCAATGATGTTGCAGCGTTGACCGGCAATGAAGTGATCCAGTTAACAATGCAATGTAAATAATCAGTTTTATAGCGTTGTCAGGTTGTTAAAACCAGCAGAGGTGTTATAGAAACAAAATGTAACATCTCTCTGGAACACAACACGCAAACGGACAACAACTATGAACAAATCAGGGAAATACCTCGTCTGGACATTGCTCTCCGTTATGGGAGCATTTGCCCTGGGATATATTGCGTTAAACCGTGGGGAACAGATCAACGCGCTATGGATCGTCGTGGCGTCAGTTTGTGTCTACCTCATTGCCTACCGTTTTTATGGTCTGTATATCGCCAAAAATGTGCTGGCGGTTGACCCGACGCGCATGACGCCTGCGGTGCGTCATAACGATGGTCTGGACTACGTACCTACCGATAAGAAAGTGCTGTTCGGTCACCATTTTGCGGCGATTGCCGGGGCAGGGCCGTTGGTTGGGCCGGTGCTGGCGGCGCAGATGGGGTATCTGCCCGGTATGATCTGGCTGCTTGCCGGGGTTGTGCTGGCAGGCGCGGTGCAGGACTTTATGGTGCTGTTTGTTTCTACCCGTCGTGACGGTCGCTCGCTGGGTGAACTGGTTAAAGAAGAGATGGGTCCAACGGCTGGTGTGATCGCGCTGGTGGCCTGTTTCATGATCATGGTGATTATCCTTGCGGTACTGGCGATGATCGTCGTGAAAGCCCTGACCCACAGTCCGTGGGGGACGTACACCGTTGCGTTCACCATTCCGTTGGCCATTTTTATGGGCGTCTACCTGCGTTACCTGCGTCCGGGACGTATTGGCGAGGTGTCTGTTATTGGTCTGGTGTTCCTTGTCTTTGCCATCATCTCCGGTGGCTGGGTGGCGGAAAGCCCAACCTGGGCGCCGTATTTTGACTTTACCGGCGTACAGTTGACCTGGATGCTGGTGGGCTACGGCTTTGTGGCGGCGGTTCTGCCGGTATGGCTGCTGCTGGCGCCGCGTGATTACCTCTCAACCTTCCTGAAGATTGGTACGATTGTCGGTCTGGCCGTCGGTATTCTGATTATGCGTCCGACGCTGACGATGCCTGCGCTGACCAAATTTGTGGATGGCACCGGCCCGGTGTGGACCGGTAACCTGTTCCCGTTCTTGTTCATCACCATTGCCTGTGGCGCGGTGTCTGGCTTCCATGCGCTGATCTCTTCCGGCACCACGCCGAAGATGCTGGCGAACGAAGGGCAGGCCTGCTTTATCGGCTACGGCGGGATGTTGATGGAATCCTTCGTGGCGATTATGGCGCTGGTTTCCGCATGTATCATCGATCCGGGCGTTTACTTCGCCATGAACAGCCCAATGGCCGTACTGGCGCCAGCCGGAACCGCTGATGTGGTTGCCTCTGCTGCGCAGGTAGTCAGTAGCTGGGGCTTTGCGATTACGCCTGATACGCTGCATCAGATTGCCAACGAAGTGGGCGAACAATCCATTATTTCTCGTGCCGGTGGCGCGCCAACGCTGGCGGTGGGGATGGCCTACATCCTGCACGGCGCGCTGGGCGGTATGATGGATGTGGCGTTCTGGTATCACTTCGCGATTCTGTTTGAAGCCCTGTTCATTCTGACGGCGGTTGATGCCGGTACGCGTGCGGCGCGCTTTATGTTGCAGGATCTGCTGGGCGTGGTCTCTCCGGGTCTGAAACGTACGGATTCACTGCCTGCGAACCTGTTAGCGACGGCGCTGTGCGTGCTGGCGTGGGGATACTTCCTGCACCAGGGCGTGGTGGACCCGTTAGGAGGGATCAACACCCTGTGGCCGCTGTTTGGTATCGCGAACCAGATGCTGGCGGGTATGGCGCTGATGCTCTGCGCGGTTGTACTGTTCAAGATGAAACGTCAGCGTTACGCATGGGTGGCGCTGGTGCCTACCGCCTGGCTGCTGATTTGTACGCTGACCGCAGGCTGGCAGAAAGCGTTTAGCCCGGATACCAAAATTGGTTTCCTGGCGATCGCCAATAAATTCCAGGCGATGATCGACAGTGGCGATATTCCTGCGCAGTACACGCAGTCTCAGCTGGCGCAGCTGGTGTTCAACAACCGTCTGGATGCCGGTCTGACCATCTTCTTCATGGTTGTGGTGGTGGTTCTGGCCCTGTTCTCAATCAAAACTGCGCTGGCAGCGCTGAAAGAGGACAAACCGACGGCGAAAGAAACGCCGTATGAAGCCATGCCGGAAAACGTTGAAGAGATTGTGGCGCAGGCGAAAGGCGCGCACTAATTTTTAAATAAGCGGCCCTCTTCTTAACGGGAGAGGGCATTTGCGTCACAGGTGGTAACGATGTTTGATACGCTTTCTAAGGCCGGGAAATATCTGGGTCAGGCGGCAAAACTGATGATTGGCGTGCCGGACTATGACAACTACGTTGAGCATATGCGCGTGACGCACCCGGATCAGACGCCAATGACTTACGAAGAATTTTTTCGTGAGCGGCAGGATGCGCGTTATGGCGGGAAAGGCGGCGCACGTTGCTGCTGATGTTTTGTGTTGCCCGGTGGCGCTACGCTTACCGGGCCTACGCTGATGTTTTGTGTTGCCCGGTGGCGCTACGCTTACCGGGCCTACGCTGATGTTTTGTTTTGCCCGATGGCGCTACGCTTACGGGGCCTACGCTGATGTTTTGTTTTGCCCGATGGCGCTACGCTTACGGGGCCTACGCTGATGTTTTGTTTTGCCCGGTGGCGCTACGCTTACCGGGCCTACGGGGTATTTTACAGGCCGGATAAGGCGCAGCCGCCATCCGGCAAGCCGCCGCTAAACCGTAAATGACTCTACCTTTTCAAACGCGGCGCGTAATGTGGCTGGCGTTAACGTCACCGGCAGAAAGTGGATGGATTCAACCGGGCGCAGGGTGTGGGCAATCACGTTATCAATCTCCGCCTGGTTCTGGATATCGACATCCAGCGCCGCCAGCGTGGTGGGCAGACTAAAGCGCTGATAAGCGGCGATAAGCTGCGCCAGTACCTCATCCTGACCCAGCAATGCGCTTTGCACCAGAATGCCATAAGCCACTTTGGTGCCGTGCAGAAACTTCTCGGTTTGCGGCAATACGGTGAGCCCATTATGGACGGCGTGTGCCGCCGCCACACGGGTATAACGCTCGCCAAGACCGCCGACCATGCCGCCCCCGGCAATAATCGCATCCACCACATCGCGAAATGCCTGGGTGAGTTCTCCACGTTCTTTGTCCGCCAGCGCCTGTTCGCTGCTCTCCAGTAGCACATCACGGATCGCCAGCGCGCCGTTAATGCCCAGACGCACGGTAAGCGGTAAGGTTTCTGGCTGTGGCGCTAATACAACGGCTTCGTACCATTTTGCCAGCGTGTCGCCGATGCCGGCCAGCAGATAGGCCTCTGGCGCGCGGAGAATGATTTCCGGCTCTACCAGCACCAGATAATTGGCGTCGTCAAAAATTTCAAAGTGCAGCGCCTGACCGGCATCGTTGTACCAGACCGACAGCGGTGTCCAGGCCGCGCAGGTGGCCGCGATAGTCGGGATCGCCACGAAGGGGAGTTGTAGCCGACGGGCAAGGGCTTTGGCGGTATCAAGCAGCGTGCCGCCGCCGATACCGATCACTACGCGGCGGTCGTCGCCTGCTTTCGCGGCCAGTTGTTTCACATCGCTTTCGCTGCAATGGCCGGTAAACGGCAGGTGTCTGGCTCCCGGAAGATCAAACGCATCCGGCAGGTAAGGGCGGGCGGCGGCAATCGCACGTTCGCCATACACCCATACTGCGGCGGAGAGTTGCCCGGCGCTGAAAAAATCCTTCAGTCTGGAGAGGCTGCCGGTATGGGAAAAGTAGTTAGCCGGGCCGGTAACGACGCGGATGTCAGTGTTGCTCATGGTGTGTTGTCCTTGTGGCTGCGCTGTCCGGGAGTTGTTTTTATTTAGACGTCTAAGCGTCTTGATTGCCAAATGCTAACATCGTGTTATAGTGGTTTCAACATCGACATCACCCTCGGGTATGATAACTATGAGTAATAACCCACTGATTCCGCAAAGCAAACTGCCTAATTTAGGCACCACAATCTTTACACAAATGAGTGCCCTGGCGCAGGAGCATCAGGCGATTAACCTGTCTCAGGGATTTCCTGACTTCGATGGCCCGCGCTATCTACAGGAACGTCTGGCCTGGCATGTTGCACAAGGGGCGAATCAATATGCGCCAATGACCGGCGTGCCTGCATTACGCGAAGCCATTGCGGAAAAAACGGCGGCGTTATACGGCTATAAGGCTGATGCCGGGAGCGAGGTGACGGTAACGGCGGGGGCAACGGAAGCGTTGTATGCCGCTATCACCGCGTTGGTTCGTGCGGGAGATGAGGTGATCTGCTTCGATCCCAGCTATGACAGCTACGCGCCAGCCGTTGAACTGTCCGGCGGCGTGCTGAAACGTCTGGCGCTTCAGCCGCCGCAGTTTCGCGTTGACTGGCAGGCATTTGCTGCGTTACTGAGCGAACGTACCCGGCTGGTGATCCTCAATACGCCGCATAACCCGAGCGCGACCGTCTGGCGCAAAGCCGACTTTGAAGCGCTGTGGCAGGCGATTGGCGATCGCGAAATCTATGTATTAAGCGATGAAGTGTATGAGCATATCTGCTTTGCGCCAGAAGGCCATGCCAGCGTACTGGCGCATCCGCAGTTACGTGAGCGTGCTGTTGCGGTCTCGTCATTCGGTAAAACCTTTCATATGACCGGCTGGAAGGTGGGGTACTGCGTAGCGCCAGCGGCGATCAGCGCGGAATTGCGTAAAGTGCATCAGTATCTGACGTTCTGCGTCAACACACCGGCGCAACTGGCGCTGGCCGATATGCTGCGTGCTGAACCGGAACATTACCGCGATTTACCCGCATTTTACCGGAAGAAGCGTGACGTTCTGGTTAATGCCCTGCGTGACAGTCGTCTGGAAATCCTGCCCTGCGAAGGCACCTATTTTCTGCTGGTGGATTACAGTGCGGTATCAGACCTCAATGACGTGGATTTCTGCCAGTGGCTGACCCGGGAAATCGGCGTTGCGGCGATTCCGCTGTCGGTATTTTGCGCCGATCCTTTCCCACATAAACTTATCCGCTTATGTTTTGCCAAGCAGGAATCCACGCTGCTGGCGGCCGCAGAACGCTTGTGTAAATTGTAATTACTTTACGGTCCAGGCTTTGGAGAATCGACGGTCGGCAAAGAGTTCCTGTAGGCCGTTGATTTGTTTCAGACGCAGGACTTCATCTTTATCCATGCCCAGCTCTTTTCCGATTCGCGTCTCGTCCCAGCCCAACAGGGAGAGTTCTCGCACAATTTCCGACATCGCGTGAATCTGATGACGGCCACGGGCGCGGTTGTGACGAATGGTCGCCGCAATCCGTTCATGGCGATTGCGTTCCAGACAGGTGACGGGAAGATAGCCTTTTAACTTTGAGCGTAATGTGGATTTCCCTTTACCGAGTTCGTGACGGTGAAAGCCATCCACGATTTCATATTTTTCTGCCGCCGTTTCTGCAACGACAATAGGCTGCGTGAAGCCATCTACCTCAATAGACTTTAGCAGGAGCCTTTTCTCCGGGGGCGCCACATTGTTTGGGTTGTAATCATTAGGCTCGATTTGTTCGTTTTTTACCCATTGCACGCAGTCTACCGGCTGATCGCGAAAGGGGCTGACGCGGTGGATCGCCATCCTGAATTCGTTGATTGCCGCAATTCTCTCTTCTTCGTTCAGCGTGGAGAGAAAGTCGGTTATTTGTTGGGTGAGTCGCTGTTGCATAAAATCCCCCATTCTTTGCGCTTTGCTTTCATGCGTTCATTGTAGCGCTGGTAGTGTTTAGGCTTTGTCGGGCTGAATGAGAGCGCCCGACACCAGTAATCATTGTTCAATAGCACCTTGCAGATACGTCGCCATGAGGGGATATCTTTGGAGCCGATATCGCCTTCCTGCGTTTGTGGAATGTTCTCCATTCCTTTCTTTTTATACCATTGCAGGTAGACCGCGATTTTGTTGCGGTAATGCTCGGCGCTCTGTTCCGGCATGCTGTCCAACAGCAGCATGGCGTAGCTTTGCCAGCTATGGTGCTCGGGTTTCAGTATTTTTCGATGGCCGTAAAAATGGTTATCCTGGCCTGCATATATCCCTCCGCTGCGCACGCCGCTTACCCTGGCGCACATTGCTGCCCAGCGTTCGGGTTCAATGACATGATAGAGCCACAATCCCTGACGTTGCTCCGGGCCGAAAGGTTCGCAGATGCGCATATACCGGAGCGGCACGTTGGCCTGGTACATCAGGTTATAAAGCGGGTTGCAAGGCTGCTTCGTTTTTGCGAACCATGTCCAGATGTCTGCCGTTTTCCAGTCATACATCGGGTAAATATACCAGGTGTGCCCGCCCTGAGCGGCGGTCGTCCAGGGTTTGTCGTCCGCAAAACGCTGTTTGCTCAGGGAGGCGATAGCGACAAACCGATTGTAAGATTCGTCAGCGCGGATGCCGATCAGCATCGCCGCAGGACGCTTTTCTGAAAACCACTCGGCAAAGTCGCGAACAAATTGTTCGAAGGTCATGCCTGGCTGATAAAAAGGAAAGTAAGCCGGATCGGTAATGGCGTCGGCAGGCGGTTGACGCACCCATTCGGCATTCGGGTCCCAGCATTGCCATTCGGGTTGGTATTGCGACAGCGAATTTTGAGTGGTGAGCGGCAGGGCAACCCAGTAAAAATGTTCAATGACATCGGAATATTGTTCGCGTAATGACTGAACATAGTCAATTGTGCAGGAGAATTGCACTTCCCAGTCAATAAATAATACGCAGATCTTCTTCTTTAACTTACGCGCGATTCCGGCGGTAAGGTGCAGCATCAACCCTGAGTCTTTCCCCCCGGAAAATGACACGCAAATACGCGGTAAGGTGGTGAGTGTCCATGTAATGCGCTCTTCCGCAGCTTCCAAAACATTTTGGTCAAGTGGGATTTTATAAACAGACATAATGAGTTCATACCTGAACGGAAAATGGCTATGTGTAGAATACAGAAAAATAATTATATATATTATATGATATAATCAACAGAATGTGCAAGGTTTAAAAAAGCATCCAAAACTTAAATTAATTTTATATTAATTATTTTAATTTTGAATGCTTGTGTCGGCGATGGCCCCGGATGTTTTCGTTTCAGCTATTTTCCGTCATTTTGTTAATGATACTCGTAAAACCTTTGTTATTCAGTGACGTTCGATTATATACCAGGTATAACTGAACTGAAGGTAAATCTTGATCAATATTAACCCGTTGCAGTTTAAGGGTGGAGTGAAAGAAGTCATATATGACTTCAGGAACGATGCCAATTATGTTGGTTTCAGCAATAGTATTAATGATTGCAACCATCGAGTCACTGCGAAACCCAATTTTCCGGCTGGCAAGAAGGGAGTTGACCAGCGACTGGTATTCTTTAACGCCTGGCTCCTCTCCCTGGTATGAGGTAAACGGTTCTTCGAGTATTTGCGCTAATGTACTGGCGTCGCTGATTCTGGGGTGATCGGCACGACACACCAGTACGCTTTAAGGCGTACAGACAACCGAATGGTTGTTCAGCGGCGTGGTGGTGATCACCATGTCCGCCTTGCGGTATGCCAGCAGGTCTTCTGCTGATTCCGCAGACATCAGGATATCATGATGCTCAATTTCAACGGAAGAATCTTCCATAATAAAATTAATCAGCTTTATTACGTTCATTGCAGTAAGTAGCTGTGGGCTGTAAATGATAAATTTTTTCTTAAGACTGGAACTATGCATAATATTAATTGTTTGTTCCAGACTATTGAGGTTTTCCTCAAGATGATGATGCAGATTTATACCGGTGACGGTCGGCGTGATGCCTTTTCCTGAACGAATAAATAAAGGATCGTTGAATTGAGTTCGTAATCGTTGCAGAGATTGACTCACGGCAGACGGGGTGATGTACAGCGTTTCCGCCGCTTTACTAATGCTTAAATTCTGGTAGATACACTCAAAAATAATCAGTAAGTTAAGATCGAATTTTTTGAGATCGTAGAGATTAGCCATGTTTTTTTCTTCCTGTTTTGTGACTATTGTCATAACTATATTTGTTATAGTTATGCAACACATCCAATGCTTTACAATAGTGATGTTTGCTAAGCTTAAATTCTCTTTCAATAATACTAAAATAGCATAGCTCAGAATATCTTTGCGAGCGATTTATAATGGAAAAGGAGATTGACAGAAAAACAATGACAATCTCCCCCCTTTAATTTAGGTTTAATGTTCACCCATCATAATGTCCAGCTGCGCTTTTTCCGGTAACCCGACGACCTGCTGTAACATATTTTCTTTATTCATATAGTAAATGGCTGGCGTTGCGTTCGCCCCCAGATCGTCCATGAGTTTCTGATGAATATTCAGCATTTTCATCTTATCTTCTGGCAGCGGTGAAGGGATCGCCAGATTGAGTTTACCGCCTGACGCTTCATAGTCATGCCAGGTTTTTGCCGGATCTCGGGTGGATAAGATAGCGGCAGCCGTTGCCGGGCTTTCGGGTTTGATCACGCCCACCAGTAGCGTCCGCAATTGTACTTTGCCGGATTCGACCCAGGGGCGCGCCTGCTGCCAGAACTGTTTGCAGTAAGGGCAGAAAGGGTCTGCAAAGACATAAAGAATCACCGGCGCCTCTTTTTTGCCGTCCAGAATCCACGACGCTTTTTCCATCCGCTGCCACATTTCTCTGCCGACCGGGGCGTAGATCTCTTTTTCTATCAGCGCATTACTGAGGTTTGCGCCTTTTTCGTCGTACATGTAGCCGGAAATCGCGTGTTTCCCGTCAGGCGTGAGGTAGATGGTCACGCCCATATCCTGGTATTTGCCCAGATAGCCTTTCATTCCGCCGGGGGCGTCAAAAGACTTCAGGATCGTAATTCCCTGTTTTTCTACCGCTTTAACCGGGGCAGGCAGTTCTTCAGCAAAGGCGATGAGCGGGAACAGCGTCAGCAGCAATGTTCGTTTTATCATTATATTTCCTTAAAAATCAGTGCAAAAGGAACATTGACGGCAAAACCTATCACAGTCATAGGTAAGGTCTGCCGTCGGAAGATTGCCCTTTCTTTGGTAGGGTGATGTAATCCTTTCGCTGTTACAGCCTTTGTTAAGGTAATGTAGAGCGCAACACATAGCCAGTTTCACTGGCGCTGAAGTTACCTACGGGTAGTTCAGGTAATGGGGCCGCCTGTAAAGGGGGCCTTTTTACTTTTTGTCGCTAAACGTTCACAACGTTGTCTTGTGTGAGTTGTTAGGTATCGCTGATTGATTTGATAATGCAAACGCATTAGCCCAATCACGGAAAGTTGGTTACTTTACATCTCAACGAAAACACGGAGGAAGTATAGATGTCCTTGATTAATACCAAAATTAAACCTTTCAAAAACCAGGCGTTCAAAAACGGTGAATTCATCGAAGTAACCGAGAAAGATACCGAAGGCCGCTGGAGCGTCTTCTTCTTCTACCCGGCTGACTTCACTTTCGTATGCCCGACCGAACTGGGCGACGTAGCAGATCATTACGATGAATTGCAGAAACTGGGCGTAGACGTTTACTCTGTTTCTACCGACACCCACTTTACTCACAAAGCATGGCACAGCAGCTCTGAAACCATCGCAAAAATCAAATATGCGATGATCGGTGACCCGACTGGCGCCCTGACCCGTAACTTCGACAACATGCGTGAAGACGAAGGTCTGGCTGACCGTGCGACTTTCGTTGTTGACCCGCAGGGTATCATCCAGGCTATCGAAGTTACCGCTGAAGGTATCGGCCGTGACGCATCTGACCTGCTGCGTAAAATCAAAGCGGCTCAGTATGTTGCTGCTCACCCAGGAGAAGTTTGCCCGGCTAAATGGAAAGAAGGCGAAGCGACTCTGGCTCCGTCCCTGGACCTGGTCGGCAAAATCTAAAATTCGCTGCGCCTTTCGCGCTACAGGTGCGTTGGCTGCGCTTTCTCACCCCGGTCACTTACTGATGTAAGCTCCCGGGGATTCATAAGCTTGCCGCCTTCCTGTAACACGAAATACTGGCGAATTAATCCTTAAGCGGGTGCGTCGCACCCGTTTTTTCCAGCACCATCATGCAAGTCGCATTCAGGCTGTCGGTATAAGGCAACTTGCATGATGATGTTTTTAGAGAGGGAAGAATAATGCTCGACACTAACATGAAAACTCAGCTCAAAGCGTATCTTGAGAAACTGACCAGGCCTGTTGAGCTGATTGCCACGCTGGACGACAGCGCTAAATCGGCAGAAATCAAGGAACTGCTGGCTGAAATCGCTGAACTGTCAGAGAAAGTCACATTTAAAGAAGATAACAGCCTGCCGGTGCGCAAGCCTTCTTTCTTGATAGCAAACCCAGGTTCTGACCAGGGGCCGCGCTTTGCGGGGTCTCCGCTGGGGCATGAATTTACCTCGCTGGTGCTGGCGCTGTTGTGGACTGGCGGCCATCCGTCGAAAGAGGCGCAGTCTCTGCTGGAGCAGATCCGCGATATCGACGGCGATTTCGAGTTTGAAACTTATTACTCGCTCTCCTGCCACAACTGCCCTGACGTCGTACAGGCGCTGAACCTGATGGCGGTGCTGAACCCGCGTATCAAACATACCGCGATTGACGGCGGCACATTCCAGAATGAAATCACCGATCGTAATGTGATGGGCGTTCCGGCTGTGTACCTGAACGGTAACGAATTCGGTCAGGGACGTATGACGCTGACGGAAATCGTCGCCAAAGTGGATACCGGCGCAGAAAAACGGGCGGCGGAAGAGCTGAATAAGCGTGACGCTTACGACGTACTGATTGTCGGCTCCGGCCCGGCGGGGGCGGCAGCGGCAGTTTACTCCGCACGTAAAGGCATTCGTACCGGTCTGATGGGCGAGCGTTTTGGCGGTCAGGTGCTGGATACCGTTGATATCGAGAACTATATTTCCGTGCCAAAAACGGAAGGGCAGAAGCTGGCTGGCGCGCTGAAAGCGCACGTTGATGATTACGATGTTGACGTGATCGACAGCCAGAGCGCGAGCAAACTGCTTCCGGCGGCAACGGAAGGGGGCCTGCATCAGATTGAGACCGCTTCCGGCGCGGTGCTGAAAGCCCGCAGCATTATCATTGCCACCGGTGCCAAATGGCGCAACATGAACGTGCCGGGCGAAGATCAGTACCGCACGAAAGGCGTAACCTATTGCCCGCACTGCGACGGCCCGCTGTTTAAAGGCAAACGCGTTGCGGTGATCGGCGGAGGGAACTCCGGCGTGGAAGCGGCGATTGACCTCGCGGGGATCGTTGAGCACGTTACGCTGCTGGAATTTGCGCCAGAAATGAAAGCCGACCAGGTTCTGCAAGATAAAGTGCGTAGCCTGAAAAACGTCGACATTATTCTGAACGCGCAGACAACGGAAGTGAAAGGCGACGGCAGTAAAGTGACGGGGCTGGAATATCGCGATCGCGTAAGCGGCGACATCCACAACGTTGCGCTGTCCGGGATCTTCGTACAGATTGGCTTGCTGCCAAACACCAACTGGCTGGAAGGCGCGATTGAGCGTAACCGTATGGGCGAAATCATCATTGATGGCCGGTGCGAAACCAGCGTGAAGGGCGTATTCGCCGCAGGCGACTGCACCACGGTTCCTTACAAACAGATCATCATCGCGACGGGCGAAGGCGCGAAAGCCTCTCTGAGCGCATTTGATTATCTGATCCGCAGTAAGACGGCATAAAAAGAAAGTAAGACTACACCTGCAATGCAAGAGGCTGCCAATGGCAGCCTCTTTTTTTACGCAACAACCGTGCGATTTACCGCACAACCAGCACCGGCAACGTAGCATGGCGGACAACGCTGGAGGCGTTAGAGCCCAGCAAATGCGTGGTGATAGACGGATTGCGGGAGCCAATGACCACGACGTCCGCATTCAGCTCTTCGCCCAGTTCGTTCACCACATCCCGCACGTTACCAAAGCGGACGTGCTGCTTAATCCGGGAAGGGTCGATACTGAAATGACTCACCATCGTTTGCAGGCGAGTCTCCGCTTCGTGCTGCAAATGCTCCTCAAAACGACGAACGTCGGCGGCAAAGCGGTGCAGACTCAGGCTGGCGGAGCCCGGAAGAACATGCAACAGATGAATGACGCCATCCTGTTGCGCCAGAAACTCTGCGTGGCGCACGGCCTTGTCGCTAAGTTCCATTTCGAAAACATCAACCGGCATAATGATTGTCTTATACATACCCGTTTCTCCCTGTTAACTAATACTGAATTCATTCAAACATATAATAATATTTCTTTCTGGTATCTGCCCGGCACTTTTCATATCACAACGTTTCTTTACGACTGATTGATGCTTATGACCAGAAGCTACCAGTGTCGCTCAAGGTAAAGCACGGCCACGACGATAATCGCCATCATAATAAGAAATGCCAGCGTGATGAAAAGAGCCTCATTCATGACCGTACTCGCGGCAATGAAACGGATTAATTCTGGATGACGGGGAACGGGGGTGAACCAGGAGGAATGGGTGATTTTCGGAAAGAGGATGCAGGGAGCATCCTCTGTGTAAACGGGTGAACGCTTATCCAGATGGTTTAGCGCAGGTAGTCGCCCGCTGCTTCAGGCTGATATTCAAGCTCCAGCACTTCAAGGTGAGTGGACGCCCCGCCAGGCAGGTCCCAGTGAATGGTATCGCCGACGCGCAGGCCCAGCAATGCCGCGCCCACCGGCGCCATTACGGAAAGCTGCGTATTACTGTCGGTCATATTCGCCGGATACACCAGCGTGCGCACGCGAATCTCGCCATCGCTGAGATTGCGGAATTTCACCCGACTGTTCATGGTGACGACGTCGTGCGGCATGGCTTCCGGCGAGCACATCTGGGCGCGATCCAGCTCCGCATTTAATGCGTCAGCAATGGGTAAACCAGCAAACGCAGGCTGCTCCAACAGGCGGTCGATGCGTTCGGCGTCGAGGTCGTTGATGATAATAGTTGGTCTGGACATTTGTTACTCCATGTCGTCGATGCTGCGAGTGCCGCAGGTAAATAATCCCAAAAGAAAACCCTCACCGTCAGGCGGCGAGGGTTTAGCTTTTATGATAATACTGAGACTTCCCCCTTCTTTGAAGTGATTTAGCTCACATTCGGGGAAATCCTCAATACGGTTGTCTTTGCGTAAATTTTAGTCGCAAGCCGTGATGGTTCTCAAGTTTGTATACCGCCTCAGTAACCCGCTTTGTCAATCACAAACCGCTTCCCGCAATTGCCCGGATGGGGTTGCGATATAAACGAGGAAGCGGAAAGCGGATCGTTAATCCTGGCGGCGTTGAGCGAGAACTGTATTTCTGTCAGATAAGCCGGGTTCCCGTGGCAGCTCAGTTTCACCGCCTTCACGTTTTCTTTCCCCCAGCTTTGGGCAACGGCGGCGTCAAACGCGGCGCGGCTGACCCTTTTCCCGTAATTTGCGGCCAGAAAATCGCCCAGCGCGCTGTGTTTTATCTCATGGTTCAGCCGTACCATTGTGCCGAAATAAACGTCTGGATCAAATCCAAAGCAGGCACCGTGTTTGGCGTATTCATAACGTTCCAGGCAGGATTTTCCACCGGCTCCGGGCATGACCGCGCTGAGTTTTGCCGCGCTCTCCAGTGAAAGGCCGGTTTCAGGCGCGGCGCATTTACGGCTGGCGCGCGCTTCCGGCAGATTGGGGATCGGACGAGTCGCGCAGCCAAACCGCATCCAGCGGCGCTCGTCCACGCCACGCGCGGCAACCGATCCCGGCAGACCTGGCCACAGACCGTGGACAGTCAGAAAATCAGCTTTGTTGGGAATCTCTTTCTGCTGACGGTACTCTTCGGGTTCCCGATGATCGCGCTCATGCTGACTTTGACAAAAACCGGTTTGCCAGGAGAGCGCCAGCACATAGCGGTCAAAATCAGCGTACTGTTTTGCCTGAAGTGGCTCAGCGTTAACGTTGAAGAGGGGAAGCAGGAATACCGCCAGGAGAGAACCATAACGCCATGTTGATTTCATGATGAATGCTGAAACTCATACAAATATTGAATATCACCTATTTAACCATAAAAAAAGCCAGTCAGGTTTATCTGACTGGCATGAGAGGGATAACGCGTTAGCCGTCATCCGGCATTATGTGCCGATGTTTAGTTCCACAGCGCCAGAATCGGCCAGCCAACCACCAGCAGCATGGTGATGTAGATGACCCCAAAGATCGCGCCAAGACGCCAGTAATCTTTGGATTTTACATAGCCGCAGCCGTAGATGATGACCCCCGGCCCTGTTGCATACGGCGTCAGGCAGCCCATGATACCGATGGACAGCACCAGCAGAATACAAAGTTGCTCCATCGGAACGCCTGGAATACCTTTACCTATCGCCAGAATGACCGGCAGCATGGTTGCGGTATGTGCGGACAGGCTGGCGAACAGGTAGTGAGCAAAGTAGAACACCAGTACCAGCACAATCACCGTTGCGTTAGGTGAGAAGCCTTCCAGATGGGCGCTCATTGTGGTAGCAAACCAGTCGATAAAGCCCGAACGGGTTAAGCCGTTGGCCATGACAACCAGCGTCGCGAGGTTAACAAGGGTGTTCCACGCACTGTTATAACGCGTGATGTCTTTCCACGGCACAACGTGCAGCGCCAGCATCAGGGATACCGCCAGCAGACCGACAGCGGTGGCGTCAATCACTTCACCGCCAAATACCCACAGTCCGAGGCTGAGCAACACCAGACCGATCAGCGTCATCTCTTTGCGGGTCAGCGTGCCCATCGTTTTTAACTCTTCGCCAGCCCATGCCGCAACTTCGGCGCTGTGGGTCACTTCGGGTTTGTAGAGTACGTAAGAGAGCCACGGTGCGACGATCAGCAGAATGATCCCTACCGGTAAGAAGCCCAGGAACCACTGCAACCAGCTGATCTGAATACCGGCAATTTTGCTGACGAATTCCAGACCCAGAACGTTAGGCGCCGCGCCGGTCACGAACATGGAAGAACTGAGGCTGGTACTGATGACCATCATCCACATCAAGTAACCGCCAATGCGGCGCGCGGAAGGATCGTTTGGAAACGACTTAAACAGCGGCGGCAGGTTCTTGATCACCGGGAATACCGTACCGCCGGTACGCGCGGTGTTGGACGGCGTAAACGGCGCCAGCAGAATATCGATGATGACAATGGCATAACCCAGCGTCAGGGTGCGTTTACCCATGAATTTCACCAGGAAGAGCGCAATACGGCGGCCCAGACCGGTGACTTCATAGCCCAGCGCGAAAATGAATGCGCCGAACACCAGCCAGACGGTGGTGCTGGAGAAGCCCGCCAGACCCCATTTCAGCGCCTGCTTGCCCGCGTTAAAGGCCGGGTCGGCCAGCTCTGAGGCATCAAATAACAGATAGTTGCTGCCGATAACGCAAATGGTCACCGCGATAAAACTGATCGCGGTGGCCGGAATCGGCTCCAGTATCATCCCGACGATCATCGCCACGAAAACGGCGAAGTAGTGCCATGCCTGAGGGGGCATGCCGTCCGGGACGGGGATCAAAAACATGATGCCCATAACGACTAATGGGGCCAATAACTTCCATATATTATCTTTAGATAAAGACATAAGTGATTCTCCGAAAAGGATCTTTCAATAATTATGTAAATGATTAACTTGCGAAATTTGTGCTAAAAACCAGGTGACGATCAGCAAGTCGGCGCTGCCGCCTGGGCTGAGGTTGCGTGCAATGCACTGCTGATCGAACCGGTGGAGATGTTCAAGATCGGCAGGAGAACGAATGCCTCCTTGCCGTAATAATGTTGTCGCCTGCTGTTGCATCCAGCGCAGGCCTTCCGCGCCGCCGCGTGATGCGACGTTGGTGTCGCCGTTCATTGAGATCAGCAGCAGCAGGGTGTCGAGCAGCGCCAGCTCGGGGTCGCGCCCCTGCGCCAGCAATGCGCGGTAGTGTGGTAAAGCATGGCGGATCACTAACGGGTAACCCGCTTCGGCTTCGCCGCGCGCGCCAGTTAACCCCAGTTGTTGGTACAAGCGTTGACCTGCGGTGAGTTGTTGATTGTTCTGTCGCAGTTCACGCTCGGTCAGACCCCGGCAAAATGTTGCGGCGGTCGAGCAGATGTTTACAGGAGTGATCGGGGAATGCTGCTGGTGCAGGCGTCCGATGGCGGCGCACAGCAGTCCCAGGGAAAATATGCTGCCTTTATGCGTGTTAACGCCGGCAGTGGCGCGAAACATGTCGGCTTCGCAGGCCATACCTAATGGACGTAGCCCTTTCAGTACATCGTCTGACGGTAGCTGCGCGCAGCTCGCGCCATATTCGATAAAACGCGGCAGCCAGCCCTGAATGGCCAGCGCGCTGCGATGGAAATCTTCCAGCGCCATGTCTTTGTGCGCGCCGCAGTTAATGCGATCGACCAGACCCGGCTTGGGAGATAAATTAACCTCAGTCAGCATGGCGCGCCACGCCAGCAGGGCGTAGGCGTCAAGCAGCGTCTGAGGAATGGCGGCGGAATCAGTTGATGTGGCTGGAATCGGCATCATGCAGCAGCGCCTCCATGCGAATAAGTAAGTCGGAAAGCGCGTGGGTTTTCCCCCGGGCGCATTCAGCGGCGCTTTGCTCGCACAACAGGCAGCGGCGGACAGGAAGCGAAAAATGACGGCGGGACAGAATGTCGCCTTCCGGCGTCAGCACATCGATATCCCATAAACGTCCCAGCGGATGCTGATGCTCAAGCTCGATCGTGGCGAGCTTGAGATCGCGGGCTGGCGCCTCAATGGCGAGGAACCCTTCCGGCCCACTGGCTGAGGCCAGTGCAGCCTGCTCCCTGACAGACCAGCCTGCTTTTTTCGCCACGGCGAGCAGGGCGGTTACGCCGTGATTGAAGATTCGGCGAGTAAGCTCGCTGTCTTTAATCGGGCCGGGCGCCACCACGGTAAAGGAGACCAGTGGAGTGAGATGGCGCGTCAGCCAGGCGTGTTGCCGCGCTTGTCTCTCATCACGGCTGACGAGCAGCTCGGGAATGGAAACCGCATGGCGAGTGGCCTGTTCAGGGAGCAGGTGCATGGCTTATTCCTTCACCTGATGAACAACGTCAATGACCGAACCGTCGCGGTAACGCACTACGGCGATGACGCGATCGGTATATTCAATGGCGCGAGGTTGGCCGGTGAGCAACTGCGCACGTTCACGCAGCCATTCAATGGAGACCACTTTCATTCCCGCTTCTTTCAGGCGTTCCGCCAGCTCCGGGCGCGCCGGGTTGACGGCGATGCCGTGGTCGGTCACCAGAATGTCGACGCTGGAGCCAGGCGTTACGCAGGTGAGCACGTTATCGACCAGCGTCGGGATGCGGCCGCGAACCAGCGGTGCGACGATGATTGACAGCGCGGCGGCAACGGCGGTATCGCAGTGACCGCCTGACGCGCCGCGCAGTACGCCATCGGAACCGGTCAGCACGTTCACGTTGAACTGGGTATCCACCTCCAGGGCGCTCAGCACCACGACATCCAGACGATCGACCGATGCGCCTTTTGAGCCCCAGTTGGCATACTGGTTGGCGCTGATTTCGATGTGATTCGGGTTGCGGGCCAGCGATTCTGCGGCGTTACGGTCGAAGCTCTGTACGTCCAGCAATTTGCGGATCAGCCCTTTTTCATGCAGGTCGACAATCGTGGCGGTAATGCCGCCCAGCGCGAAATCCGCGTGAATATCGCGGCTGCGCATTTTGTCTTCCAGAAAACGGGTTACCGCCAGAGAGGCTCCGCCGGTTCCGGTTTGCAGAGAGAAGCCTTCCTGGAAATAGCCTGAGTTGGCAATCACGTCTGCCGCGCTGCGGGCAATCAACAGTTCACGCGGGTTGGTGGTCATACGGGTCGCATCTGCGCCAATTTTGTCGGCGTCGCCTACCCGTTCGATCTGCACGATGAGATCCACCTGGTCCTGGGCGATACTGGCTGGATTATGCGGATACGGCAGCAGCGCTTCCGTCAGCAGAACAACCTGGCGGGCGTTTTCGGCATCCACTTTCGCATAGCCCAGCGAACCGCAGCAGGCTTTACCGGTGTAGCCGTTGGCGTTGCCAAACGGATCGCAGGACGGCACGCCGAGGAAGGCCACATCGATATTGAGCTCACCGCTTTGCACCAGATGGACGCGACCGCCGTGGGAGTGAATTTGTACGGGTTCATCCAGCAATCCGCGGGAGATCTCTTCCGCCAGAGGGCCACGCAGACCAGACGTGTAAATTCGGCTCACGACGCCCTGGCGAATATGCCCGACCAGTGGCGCGTGGCAATCGCTCAGCGAACTGGAGGCCAGCGTCAGGTTTTTAAAGCCCATGCTGGCGATGGTGTCCATCACCAGGTTGATCGTCAGGTCGCCGCCACGGAAAGCGTGGTGGAAAGAGATGGTCATTCCATCCTGTAAACCAGAACGGCGGATGGCTTCTTCAAGCGTGGCGCACAGTTTTTTATCGCGCGGTTTTTGCGCCTGTAAATTCAGTTTCGAAGTGCTCTGAAAAGCGGAAAATTCGCTTTCGGCATGGCGACTCCAGGCCGCTACCCGTTCTTGTCGTTGAAGTTGTTCGATTTTCTGCGTCATTTTTTTGCCTTATTCTTCGCGAATGCCGGAAAGTTCTGCACGGGAGAGCACCAGACGGGCGCGTTCAATCACCGGGCTGTCTACCATTTTGCCGTTCAGGGAGACGACGCCGCGGCCTTCACGGGCGGCGGCTTCTGCGGCTTCCACGACCAGACGCGCATGGGCGACTTCTTTAAGCGTCGGGGCATACAGGTTGTGCAGCAGTTCAATCTGGCGTGGGTTGATGAGGGACTTGCCGTCAAAACCCAGCTGTTTGATGTGTGACGCTTCGTGCAGGAAGCCCGCTTCGTTATTGGCATCGGAATAGACGGTATCGAACGCCTGAATGCCTGCGGAGCGTGCCGCCTGTAAAATGGAGCAGCGGGCAAACAGCAGCTCGGTGCCTTCCGGGGAACGTTCGGTACGCAGATTGCGCACATAGTCTTCCGCCCCCAGCGCGATCCCGATGAGACGTTCGGAGGCGTGGGCGATTTCAACGGCGCGGGTAATGCCCAGCGGCGACTCGATTGCGGCCAGCAGCCCGGTGCTGCCGGGTTCACGGCCGCAGGTTTGCTCAATGCGAAGGATCTCTTTCTCGATGTCGGTAACATCCTGAGCGGTGTCGGTTTTCGGCAAACGGACAACGTCAGCGCCGCCGCGAACCACCGCTTCAAGGTCGTTAATGCCCCATTCGGAATCCAGCGCATTAACGCGGACAATGGTTTCCACATCACGGTACAGCGGGTGTTGCAGGGCGTGATATACCAGACGGCGAGCGGTATCTTTTTCACGTAGTGCGACGGAATCTTCCAGGTCGAACATCAGCGCATCGGCCGGGTAGATAAACGAGTTGCTGACCATCGCGGCATTTGCGCCGGGGACGAACAGCATGCTGCGGCGGGTGCGGGATTTACGTTGTTGCAGAGAGGCGGAAATCATTGGCGATCCTCCCACGGCAGAGCGGGGATGCCGCTGGCGCGAGCCAGTAACGCTTCCAGCCGCGCACGCAAAATGCAGTCCAGCGCGCCTTTGTCATCAACATTTAGTTGCACACCGCGGACGTTATAACGGGCAAGCACATCCAGAATGGTGGCGCGAATGGCGTCGCCAAACTGTTTTTCAACGCTGCTGTTGATTTGCAGGTCAATATCCTGCGTGTCGAGTGGAGCAATGCGAATCATCACATCACCGGACTCAAGTGTGCCAGCGACGGCAGCCTGGTCTATTTTCATTTTTCACCTGTTTCTAATGCGGGGGTCTTTTGGCGGACTACCGCGCTGGACGGGTTACGTTCAACCATGCCTTGCAGATAGTGCAGAGTGGGGTTGGGAACCAGCGGTGCGATAGCCGTGAGATCTTTTTTAACCAGCAGCTTGCGTACCCAGGAGGCGGAAATTGGCATCTCCTGGAAACACAGCCGCTCAATTTCCACCAGCTCGATGGGCGGGGCGGGAAGCGTTGGCGTCTCCAGCCAGTAGCGCATATCGTGGTTGTACTGGGAGGTGACGGTGCAAAACGGTTCCGTGCCGACAAAACGGTGTGTTACACCCAATGCTGGCGCCAGGTACTGGCGGAAAATCTTCAGGTCGATTTCGGTGTAACAGTGGTTAATGACGCTTTGTTCTTTGATGAAGTAGCACGGAAAGGTCGCACGCGAGATGATGTACTCGGAACCGCGATGCACAGTCAGGCGTGGAATATCCGTTGTTCCTTTGATCACCAGATCAAACCTGTCCTCGTACGGAAAACGCGACGTATCCTCTTTTACCAGGAACAGGTGCAGCCAGTCGCACTGTGCGGCGGCCTGTTGGATCAGGTAGCGATGCCCGTTTGTGAAGGGGTTGGCGTTCATGACGATACAGCCGATTTTTTTCCCGTCATGACGCAGTTTCGTTAAGGATTCAGCGTAGCGTTTCAGGCGCGTATTGCTGTTTTCCATGAGCACCATCACGCCAGGCACATCAGCCAGCGTTGAGAAGCCGCACTGTTTAAAGAGCGCTTCGTATTCTGTTTTGGTGTAGATGAAGAGGTGCGTACAGTGCCTTTCGTAGGCGAGGTTGATTAACTCTGTAGCCAGCGTCAGCGCCAGCCCTTCGCCGCGCACGGATTGGCAGATAGCAACGCATTTAATGATATTTCCGGCAATACCGCCGCAGGCAATAAGACGATCATCGCGCGTAACGGTAATAAAAACTTCGACGGTGGTATCTACGCTTAAATCATTCTCTTTCAGAAATTGCGTGATAACCGCCATCTTTTTATTTTCTGAGCGTTTCACTTGCGTGAATACATTATTACCGAACATAGTATTGAGCGTCCTGATGATATATTTTGTTGCCAGTTTTTTGCGTATGTTGTGTGTCGTTGCAACCTGATAACGTTTTGTTTTCAATTAGAGCGGTCGTTGTTTTTATTACGACGTATTTCTTTTTCTCTCTGTTGCCTACATCGTAAGGGGTATTTTGGTGGTAAATTTTGATTTATTTCACAAACACTTAGATGGTTTTTATGTGTTTAATGGTTTTAAGTTTTTTAATTAATTTAATAGCAAATTGCGCGGTGGGTTTTATTTGTTTAATTGATTTAAGGTGGGGAATCTGTAACGATCGCTATTAAATGCACAGCAGAAAGTTAAAACATTTTTATTACATATACGGGAAATGAGACGCTTACGCCAGCGAAGGAATAACAATGCCCGACCCAAAAAATAAAAAACGGTTTCTTTTTTTTCGTCAACTCGCGTTCCCGCTGCGGATTTTTCTGCTCATTCTGGTCGTTTCTGTTTTCATCATCGCCGCGTTAGCCCGCTATTTTTCCGCCAGCTTTGAAGACTATCTGGCATCGCATGTCAGGGATATGGCGATGAACCAGGCAAAAATTATCGCCTCCAACGACAGTATCATCACGGCCGTGAAACACCGGGATTACAGGCGGCTGGCGACCATCGCGGATAAACTACAAAGCGACACCGATTTTGATTATGTGGTCATCGGCGACAAAAACTCGATTCGCCTCTACCATCCTAACCCGGAAAAAATTGGTTATCCGATGCAGTTCACGAAACCCGGCGCGCTGGAGAACGGTGAGAGCTATTTCATCACCGGCAAGGGGTCTATTGGTATGGCGATGCGCGCTAAAACGCCGATATTTGACGACAATGGCAACGTGATCGGCGTGGTTTCCATCGGTTATCTGGTCAGTAAAATTGACAGCTGGCGACTGGATTTTTTACTGCCGATGGCGGGCGTATTCGTCCTGCTGCTGGTGGTGCTTATGCTGCTTTCCTGGTTTTTCGCCGCCCACATTCGCCGCCAGATGCTCGGGATGGAGCCAAAGCAGATTGCGCGCGTTGTGCGCCAGCAGGAGGCATTATTCAGTTCAGTGTATGAAGGATTAATTGCAGTCGACCCGGAAGGGCACATTACCGCCATTAACCGCAACGCGCGAAAAATGCTGGGGCTGCGTTCGCCGGGGCGGCAATGGCTGGGTAAGTCGATAGAGACGGTTGTTAATCCTGCGGACTTCTTCACACAGCAGATAGCGGAAAAGCGCCAGGATGTGATGGCGAATTTCAATGGGTTGAGCGTTATTGCTAATCGTGAGGCCATTCGCTCCGGGGATGAATTACTGGGGGCAATCATCAGCTTTCGCAGCAAGGATGAAATTTCCACCCTGAACGCCCAACTGACGCAAATAAAACAGTATGTGGAGAGCCTGAGAACGCTGCGTCATGAACACCTGAACTGGATGTCGACGCTCAACGGTCTGCTCCAGATGAAAGAGTATGATCGGGTCAGGGAAATGGTGCAGGGCGAGTCGCAGGCGCAACAGCAACTGATCGATAGTCTACGCAGCGCGTTTGCCGATCGCCAGGTCGCCGGTCTGCTGTTCGGCAAAGTCCAGCGGGCGCGGGAGCTGGGGCTAAAAATGACGATCGTACCCGGGAGTCAGCTGCACCGACTCCCGGAAGGGCTTGATAGCACCGAATTTGCCGCGATTGTCGGCAATCTTCTCGATAACGCGTTTGAAGCCAGTTTGCGTACCCGGGAAGGGAATAACGTCGTTGAACTCTATTTGAGCGACGAAGGGGACGATGTGGTGATTGAAGTTGCCGATCAGGGATGCGGCGTTCCTGAATCTCTGCGCGAAAAAATATTTGAACAGGGTGTCAGCACCCGAACCGATGAACCAGGCGAACATGGCATCGGGCTGTATCTGATTGCAAGTTATGTGGGGCGCTGTGGCGGGGTGATTACGCTGGAAGATAATGATCCCTGTGGCACCTTGTTTTCTCTATTTCTTCCGAAAGTGAAAAAAAACGATGACGGAACCATTAACCCTATTGATCGTTGAGGATGAAACGCTGCTGGCGGAAATGCATGCGGAATATATCCGCCATATTCCCGGTTTCAGCCAGATATGGCTGGCGGGCAATCTGGCGCAGGCCCGTATGATGATCGAACGTTTTAAACCCGGGCTTATTCTGTTGGATAACTATCTGCCGGATGGGAAGGGCATCACGTTGCTGCATGAACTGATGCAGGCGCGCTATCCCGGCGGAATCGTGTTTACCACGGCCGCCAGTGATATGGAAACCGTCTCCGAAGCGGTGCGCTGGGGGGCGTTTGATTATCTGGTGAAGCCGATTGCCTATGAGCGTCTGGGGCAGACGCTTACGCGGTATCAGCAACGCCGGCGTATGCTGGCGGGTAACGATAGCGCCAGCCAACGGCAGATTGACGAGATGTTTAATGCCTATGCGCGAGGGGAGCCAAAAGGTGATTTGCCGACCGGGATTGATGCTCTGACGCTGAATGCCGTGCTGAAGCTGTTTAGCGACCCAGCGACGCGCCATACGGCTGAGACGGTGGCGCAGGCGTTGACGATCAGCCGTACCACATCCCGGCGGTATCTGGAGTATTGCGCCAGTCAGCATTTGATTATTGCCGAGATTATTCACGGAAAAGTGGGCAGGCCGCAGCGTATTTACCACGGTTGAATTCGGGATTGGCCAATCGCCCGGTGGCGCTATGCTTACCGGGCCTACGGGTAAGATTTGTAGGCCGGATAAGGCGTTACGCCGCCATCCGGCGAATCGTCTACAAATTAATTCGCTTAACCACCCGCCACAGCGGAAGAAGTGCCTGGCACCATCACTTCAGTTGCAATAATGACAACCAGCAGCCCGACCATAACCGGAACGGAAGTACGCTTCACCACTTCAAACGGCGAAATCTTCGCCATCCCTGCCACCGCAACGACGACGCCAGAGACCGGGGAGATCGTGCGCCCCAGATTTGAAGCCTGCAACATCGGAATGGACAGGTAAGCCGGGTTAATACCGGAAGAGTGCGCCAGTTTGGGAATCATTTCGACAAAGGCATAGAAAGGCGCGTTACCGGAACCGGTGGTCATTGCCGCGAGCATGGTCAGGATCACCAGTACCAGCATGAGGATAATACTGGCGGAGCCAAACGAGGTGGCGATAGAGATCAGACTCTGGATGAAACCGATAGTGCTCAGCCCCTGAGCGAATACCCCGGCTGCGACCAGCAGCATCACCACGCCCGCAAACGCGTCAGCCATCCCGCGGTACGCGACTTCCAGACCGGAAAAGACTTTCTGTGTATTGAATCCGCGAATGAACTCCAGCACGGCAGCGAGCAGCATACAGATGACGAGAATAGTAATAATGTGCAGCTGCGGACCCCATTTACCATCAAAAACCAGAACGCCGATAATCGGTGTGAATGGCAGAATGGCGTAAAACGCCGGGGCGGTGGTGGTAATTTCGTTTACATCCAGCATTTCATGGGAGATGTTCTCTTTTTTATCCAGATAACGCTGCCAGAAAAAGTGGGCAATCGCCATACCGATAATGGCGGCAATGGAGATCGGCAGGGTCGTTTTAAAGGCAAAATCAATCAACGGCATCTCAGCCGCTTTTGCCGCCAGAACCACGTCGCCCGAGGTCGGAGAAAGGATGATCGCTGCGGGGGAAGCGCAGATGGCGGCGGCAGCGCCACGGCTGATCCCGACGTTAACCATCACCGGGAAGAGCGTTGCCATCAACAATACGCCAAGCCCTGTTGCCGAAGAGACCGCCAGCGACATCAGGCAGGCGACAAAATAGGCGGCGATCATCAGCAGGTAAGGTGAGTTAATGTATTGCAGCGGTTTGGAGGCCAGTTTTACAACCATGTCGTTTGCGCCGATATGCGTCATGTAGGCGGCGAAACCGCACAGCATCATGATCATCATACCGAGGTCGCCACCACGGCTCATCAACAGAATCTTAATGTATTCAACGATGTCCGTCGCGGTATAGCCGGTACTGGTTTCACTGGCGGGCAGGACTTTATGCCCCATTAACGCGCTGATAATCAGCAGCACCAGGCCGCCCACAAAGAGCACGCCGGTTGCTGAATAACCTTTAATGATGTAGCGCGCTACACCCACAATAACCATAACCCCAATAAGGAGTTCAATAAACGTTAGCATTGTTTCCCCTGTCGCCTGGACGCCCAGAAAGTAAGAATAAAAAAGGAACAGAAAGTGGTGTGAAAATGTGCCGAATAAACCGCTTCCCCTTGCTGATTAAAATCAAGAAAAGGACGGATTAAACGTCCTGTGTTGTTATTTTTTCATGCAGGCAACGAATATGAAATCTCTCAGGTGAAAAATTTACGTAGAAACGTATTTGTTTTGTATTTGTTATTTTTATGGAAATGTAATGTTAATGATGGGGTGGTGTACAGAATTATAACAGGCCAGATTCCCTTTCCTGATGATAAAAAGTTTCAGTAAACGGCGATGATCCGTATGAAATAAACGGGAAATAAGCGGGTTCGTTATTGCAAAGGGGAGTTTTCTGATTTTTCGTTACCTGTTTTTTGTTAAGATTCCATTCAGGTTCGTTTTGCTACGATCGGTATTGAACTCCAGGATGGTAATTAAGTTGTGATTGTCGCTAAAAAATATTTTCTTGTTCTTTCATTTCTCTTTGTGCAATTCGCCCTTCTGCCCCAGGCCTTTTCAGCAGATAAAGGCTGGTTTGATACGCTGAAAGATAATGTGTCGGAAACCTGGCAACAACCCGAGCATTATGATTTGTACGTGCCGGCCATTACCTGGCATGCGCGGTTTGCCTACGATAAAGAAAAAACGGATCGCTACAATGAGCGCCCGTGGGGGGCAGGGTTTGGTCAGTCACGCTGGGATGATAAAGGCAACTGGCATGGGCTTTACATCATGGCGTTTAAAGACTCCTTCAATAAGTGGGAGCCTATCGGCGGTTACGGTTGGGAAAAAACCTGGCGACCTCTGGCAGATGAAAACTTCCACATGGGGCTGGGATTTACCGCTGGCGCAACGGCGCGTGATAACTGGAAGTACATTCCGGTGCCGGTTCTGTTGCCGTTAGCCTCGATAGGCTACGGTCCGGCAACGTTCCAGATGACCTACATCCCCGGTACGTATAACAACGGTAACGTCTACTTTGCTTGGATGCGTTTCCAGTTTTGATGAGTGATATGCCTTGTTAGTGGTATATAAAATAGCGTTATAAAACAATAGGTAATACAAAAAATCTAAAAAATAACGCGATATTTATCACTTTTTGGCAAAGTTGGACTGGACAAAATGCACCACAATTGATGTACTGGTACCCGACACAGCATTTGTGTCTATTTTTCATGTAAAGGTAATTTTGATGTCTAAGATTAAAGGTAACGTTAAGTGGTTTAATGAATCCAAAGGATTCGGTTTCATTACTCCGGAAGATGGCAGCAAAGACGTGTTCGTACACTTCTCTGCAATCCAGACTAATGGTTTTAAAACTCTGGCTGAAGGTCAGCGCGTAGAGTTCGAAATCACTAACGGTGCCAAAGGCCCTTCTGCTGCTAACGTAATCGCTCTGTAAGCATACGACAGCAAGAATTCCAAAACCCGCCAACTGGCGGGTTTTTTTATGCCCTTAATGCGCGGTGGATGCTGAAAACAGCCAAAACGCAAGCGCGGTCATGGCAAATGACCCGAGCAGGTTGACCAGTATATTCACCATCGCCCAGCCAAAACGCCCATCCTGGAGCAAAAAAACAACTTCCGCTGAGAAGGTGGAAAACGTGGTCAGGCCGCCGCAAAAACCGGTGGTAATCAACACCTTCCACATCGGATCAATATTCGTCATGCGACTAAATAAGGCGAAGCCCATACCGATGATGAAGGCGCCGATCAAATTCGCCGTCAGGGTGCCGAACGGAATGGACTGATGAAGCGGATTAAACCGCATACTCAACATCCATCTCGCTACGCTTCCTGTACCACCGCCAATAAAAACTGCTAAAAGGAGTTGTAACACTGAATATTCCTGCTATTTGATTGTATATGGGATGAGTGTAACGCCGAATAAACATCTTTGGCGAGTTTAACGAATCTGGTCGGAGGGGAGTATGCTCGTTGCAGCAGGACAATTTGCCGTGGCGTCGGTCTGGGAAAAGAACGCCGAAACATGCGTTTCGTTAATGTCTCAGGCGGCAGAAAATGGCGTTTCCTTACTGGTGTTGCCTGAGGCGCTGCTGGCTCGCGACGATCGCGATCCCGATCTGTCGGTTAAGTCCGCGCAGCTACTGGAGGGCGGATTTTTGCTCTGCTTACTGCGTGAGAGCGCGCACAATACGATGACGACAATCCTGACGATTCATGTTCCTTCAACGCCGGGGCGGGCATTCAACATGCAGGTTGCGTTGTGCGGGGGAAAGATTGTTGCGCATTACGCCAAGCTGCATTTGTACGATGCCTTTTCGATTCAGGAGTCCCGCAGCGTTGATGCCGGCGACACCATTGCCCCGCTGCTGGATGTTGAGGGGATCAAAGTCGGGTTAATGACCTGCTATGACCTGCGCTTCCCGGAGCTGGCACTGGCGCTGGCTTTGCAGGGGGCTGACATTCTGGTGCTGCCTGCCGCCTGGGTAAGAGGGGCGCTGAAAGAGCATCACTGGGCGACCTTACTGGCGGCAAGAGCGCTGGATTCAACCTGCTATATCGTTGCCGCAGGGGAGTGCGGCAACAAAAATATCGGTCAAAGCCGAATCGTCGATCCGTTTGGCGTCACAGTAGCCGCTGCGGCAGAGACTCCGGCGCTGATTATGGCCGAGGTCTCCGCCGAGCGCGTCAGGCAAGTTCGGGCGCAACTTCCCGTTTTACGTAACCGTCGTTTTGCGCCACCGCAATTATTATGATGTTTTTTTAAACTAAGCTTGATTCACCTTGTTACAGATTGCTATTGTGTGCGCGCGTCGAATGACCGTTAATATTCTCAGGTTAATATGGCGCGTTAAGCCGCCTGATTTTAAGTCAAGAAGGTATCTATGGGTGAGATTAGTATTACCAAACTGCTGGTGGTTGCCGCACTGGTCGTTCTGCTGTTTGGTACCAGGAAGTTACGTACGCTGGGCGGAGACCTGGGCACGGCAATTAAAGGTTTCAAAAAGGCGATGAATGATGAAGACGCTGGCGCGAAAAAAGAAGCGGGCGGCGATATTCAGGCTGAGAAACTCTCTCATAAAGAGTGATCATGACGCGAGCAGGATGCTCCTTCATCTGACTCTGAAGAGAAAAAACCCGCGTTTAAGCGGGTTTTTTATGCGTTAAATGTAAGCGAGTATTACTCGATCACTTCACTTCCAGTCCTTTCGCCTGCATGTCTGCATGGTAAGAAGAACGAACAAACGGCCCGCAAGCGGCATGGGTAAAGCCCATCGCCATGGCTTCGGCTTTCATCTCATCGAACTCTTCCGGGCTAACATAACGCTGTACCGGCAGGTGATGGCGGCTTGGCTGTAAATACTGGCCCAGCGTCAGCATGGTGACGCCATGACGGCGCAAGTCGCGCATAACCTCAATGATTTCAGCGTTGGTTTCTCCCAGACCGACCATCAGACCCGATTTGGTTGGGATTTCCGGGTGGGCCTCTTTGAAACGCTCCAGCAGCTTCAGCGACCAGTTGTAATCGGCGCCTGGGCGTACCTGACGATAGACACGCGGTACGTTTTCAAGGTTATGGTTGAAGACATCTGGCGGGGTAGCGTTAAGGATCTCCAGTGCGCGATCCATACGGCCACGGAAGTCAGGCACCAGCGTTTCAATTTTAATTGCCGGGCTTTTTTCACGAATCGCGGTAATGCAGTCAGCAAAGTGCTGAGCGCCGCCATCGCGCAGATCATCGCGGTCAACGGAGGTGATAACCACATAGCGTAACGCCATATCCGCAATCGTCTGAGCCAGTTTTAATGGTTCGTTGGTATCCGGGGCGACAGGGCGACCGTGGGCAACGTCACAGAACGGGCAACGGCGGGTACAAATCGCGCCGAGAATCATAAAGGTGGCGGTTCCGTGATTGAAACATTCCGCCAGGTTAGGGCAAGAGGCTTCCTCGCAGACAGAATGCAGGCCATTTTTGCGCATTGCCGCTTTGATGCCCTGGATACGAGTGGAGTCCGCTGGAAGCTTTATTTTCATCCATTCCGGTTTACGCAGCAGGGCTTCGCGCTCTGTTGCCACATTTTTAACCGGGATAAGGGCCATCTTATCGGCATCGCGGTATTTGACACCGCGTTCCATCACAATGGGTTTACTCATAGCGTGCGTGTTCCAGTTGCGAATAACGAAGGAAAGCGTTTCAATTCAAGGGAATGTTGTATTTATCAACTATTTTTGAATTAACTACAGGCAGTATATCATTGAAACGGGCCATAAAGCAGCCTGAGTGGTCGGCAAAATGTAAAATAGTTGTTGTTTTGTGCCATTTGCCCAACATCTCCTGTGACTAAGCAGCAACATCTCCGGTTCGAAACGCATCGCGTATTACATCAATAACATTCTCCAGCACCGGGTCACGCAAGCTTAATTTGTTGTAATGCAGCGAAAAGTCGATTCTCTCATCGCTCAGTGGCGCATAGGGAATGCGCTTGAGCGGCCAGCAACGGCTAAATAAGGTGTAGAACCGGGTGGGCATCATCCCCAGCAGGTCGCTGCTGGCGATGAGTGAGGCAATGGTGAAGATGTTGTAGCTGCTAAAGTTGATTTGTCGTTCAGGGAAGAGGTCCTGGATACGCTGACGCACCAGGCTGAAATTCTGCCCTTCGAGCATCAGCAGAGTATGGTCGACCGCTTTCAGCTTCTCTTCGGTTAGCGGGGCGGAAAGTGAAGGGTGATCCTGGCGACAAACCAGCTCAACAGTATCGGCAAACAGCACATGGTGATGAATGGCCCGACTACTGTAGATATGGGTATCGATGACCAAATCGGTCTGAAACTGGCTGAGCTGGCATTCGGCGTCGCTTACCGGAATGTTGCGTAACAGAAGCTGCGGATACCGGGATTTGATCGCCTGATAGATGGTTGGCATGACTAACGCCCCGATAGAGGGGGGCGTGCCTATCGTGATGGTGCGTTGTTTGTCGTAGCTGCCGGTCAGATCCAGCGCGCCCAGAATAGATTCCAGCCCCTGGCTAATATACTCATGCAGGTGGGTGGCATAGGCCGTCGGGGTCACGCCCTGGCCTTTACGGATAAATAGCGGGTCGGGAAATATAGCGCGTAATTTTTGAATAGACTGGCTAATAGCGGATGGCGTTAAATTAAGAATTTTCGCAGCATTGACGATGCCTTTATGAACGTATACCGCTTCAAAAATAGTCAAGAGATTAAGGTCAATATTTCTCAGCGTTCTGAAAATTTGAGGTTTGTCTTCTGGCCGTTGCTCGATTAGACGTCGTCCCGGCAGATTATTATCATTCACGCTCTCGCTCCGAATTTATTCACGTTATAAATAATAGTAGGGTTTATATTTATTGCATTTTTGATTTGGCTTAAATATCGCCTGAATGTCAATATCAGTAACAATTTCAACAGGGTAACAAACAGTACATTCGGATTTTAGCCACGGCGAATCCCCTCATTCTGATGGCTGATGAGGTTGCGTCATTGACGGTTTTAGCTTAGGCATAACGAAAATATAGAAACCGGGCGGAGAAGTAAAGCATTCAAGCAATATATAGTTAATGACCCATGAATTGCGTGGGTCATTATATTTTATTGATTAAGCAGGAATATATTCATGAGGTGGATTGTTTAGCAGGGCTAAAATATTGGCCAACAGGCGAGGGGCAATATTATCCGTCGTTGCGTTATTATCCCATTGCGATATTTTCGCCATTTCCATCCCGGCATAACCGCAAGGATTGATGCGTAAGAACGGAGAGAGATCCATATTGACGTTTAATGCCAGACCATGAAAAGAGCAGCCGCGACGGATTCGTAAACCCAGTGAGCAGATCTTTTTTTCTCCCACATAAACTCCGGGCGCATCGGCTCGCGGATGCGCATCAATACCCAGTTCGGCAAGCGTATTGACGACGGTTTGTTCCAGCAGCGTTACCAGCTCTCGCACGCCCAGCTTACGGCGTTTAAGATTCAGCAGAACATACATTACCTGCTGGCCGGGGCCGTGATAGGTGACTTGCCCGCCACGATCGCTCTGGATCACCGGAATATCGCCGGGCATTAATACATGCTCCGCTTTACCGGCCTGACCCTGGGTGAAAACAGGAAAGTGCTCAACTAACCAGATCTCATCGGGCGTGTTTTCATCGCGGGTATCGGTGAATTCGTGCATGGCCTGGGAAACGGGTTCGTAGGGCTGAAGACCGAGCTGGCGGACAAGAATTTTATCCTGATACAAAACGGCATCTCCGTAGAGAATGAACAAAAGAGGGAGAAAAGTATATCACAGCGGGGGAGGATGTTACCCGGGCAACGCCGGGTAACGAACGGATGTATTACAGCACCATACGAACGATATCGATATTACCCAGTTCTTCGTACAGTGTTTCAACCTGCTCGATATGGGTTGCGTTGATGGTGATAGAGACCGAGTGGTAGTTACCTTTGCTGCTCGGTTTTACCGTCGGGGAGTAATCACCTGGCGCATGGCGCTGTACCACTTCAACCACCTGATCAACCAGCTCAGGCAACGCCTGCCCCATTACTTTGTAAGTAAATGGCGTAGGGAATTCAAGCAGTTCGTTAAGTTTGGTTTTCATGTCAGCTCCGGCATTACATCAAAAAATAATAACTCCCACAGCGTGTGGGAGTTATCAGGATACTCAGTATATGGGGATGGAAATCACACTTTCAAGTGCTTAATTTTTAACCAAACCAGTGATGGAACATTAATTTAATGTAATCAATGATTTTGCCGAAGAAGTTACCTTCAGGAATTTCCTGTAGTACCACCAGCGGGCGCTGCTCAATGGTTTTGCCATCCAATTGGAAGTTGATTGTGCCGACGACCTGGTTTTTCTGCAACGGGGCATGCAGTTCCGCCGTGTTCAGCACGTAGCTGGCTTTCAGATCTTTCATGCGGCCGCGAGGGATAGTCAGATAGACGTCTTTATCCACACCCAGCGAGGCGCGATCGGTATCGCCAAACCAGGCCGGTTCAGAGGCAAACTCTTTCCCGACTTTCAGCGGGTTCACGGTTTCAAAGAAGCGGAAGCCCCAGGTCAGCAGTTTTTTGCTTTCTGTTTCACGACCTTTGTAGGTACGTCCACCCATCACCGCAGAGATCAGGCGCATCTGGCCTTCAGTTGCCGACGCCACGAGGTTGTAGCCTGCTTTATCCGTGTGGCCGGTTTTGATCCCGTCAACGTTCAGGCTGTTGTCCCACAGCAGACCATTGCGGTTTAACTGGCGAATCCCGTTGAAGGTGAACTCTTTTTCTTTGTAGATGGAGTATTCGTTTGGCACATCACGGATTAATGCCTGGCCGATCAGCGCCATGTCGCGCGCAGAGCTGTATTGTCCATCAGCATCCAGGCCATGAACGGTCTGGAAGTGGGTGTTTTTCAGACCCAGGGCATTCACATAGCTGTTCATCAGCCCGACGAAGGCATCCTGGCTGCCGGCGGCAAAGTCGGCCATCGCCACGCAGGCGTCGTTGCCGGATTGCAGGTTAATACCACGGATTAACTGGGAAACAGGAACTTGCATACCCGGTTTCAGGAACATCAGGGATGAGCCTTTAAATACCGGGTTGCCGGTAGCCCAGGCGTCGTTGCCGATCGTCACCAGATCGGTTTCTTTAAATTTCCCTGCTTTCATCGCCTGGCCGATGACATAGCTGGTCATCATTTTGGTCAGGCTGGCGGGATCGCGGCGCGTATCCGCATTCTGTTCCGCCAGCACTTTGCCGGAGTTGTAGTCGATCAGGATATACGACTCCGCATCGATCTGCGGAACGCCTGGGATCATGGTTTTGATATTCAGGTCATCGGCATGCGCGCTTGTGATAAAGGCGGCGCAAAGAGCCGTGGTGAGCGCCATGCGCTGCATGAAACGAGCGGAAAAAGTGGTCTTCATGGTCTGAACTACGACGTCCGTGATGGAATTAAAAAAAGTGCCCTACTATAGCAAAAGCATAACCGGCAGGCATCTGACTTTCCGCGTGACTTTGTTAATGTCATTTACAGAAATTGACAATTCAGATGCCCTTTGCAGGCTACTGCGCGCTGGCGATAAAGGACTGTAACTGGGCTTCAGATTGCAGACGCTGCTGCAACGCGCTGGCTTCAGTTTTGCTGGCGAATGGTCCAAGCTGAATGCGCCAGACTGCGCCGTTTTGCATCACACGGCCCGGTACGCCAAACTGCTGGCTTAAACGCTGCTGGTACTGCTGCGCGCGCGTTTGATCGCTGACCGCGCCAACTTGAACCACGAAACCGCTGCTTGCGGCGGCCGGAGCTGGAGCCGGCGTCGGGGCAGCGACTGCGCCCTGAGTCGAACCAGGAGCTGTTACCGGCGCGGCGGGTGTCGCTGCGGCGGGCTGTGGCACGGGCGTTGCTTCGCTGCCTTCGAGCACCCCGGAGGCGAGCGTGGTCGGCGCGCCAAGGAAGCCGCTGCTGTTGACCGGTGCGCCGCTCGGGTCATCGCTTTTCAGCGTCGAATTGCTTATCGCCCGGACATCGCCTTGCGGCTGTACCGATTCCGGCGCGGAAGAGACGCTGCCCATGCCGCCGCTTAAATCAGGGCGCGCGGGCAGGGCGTAGGTCTGTTTCGCCACTGTCGTGCAGGCCATGCCTGGCCCTGACAGTGAACCATCCTGCGCAACGATAATGGGATCAACGCGGACTTTGGTGTTATTCGATGTATTCAGACGATCGGCCGCCGCGCGGGAGAGTGAAATCACCCGATCGTTACCGTAAGGGCCGCGATCGTTAATGCGTACCACGATCATCCGGCCATTCGCCAGATTCGTGATTCGCGCATAGCTCGGGATCGGCAGCGTTGGATGCGCAGCGGTGAGCTGCATCGGGTCAAACGCTTCGCCTGATGCGGTCAAATTGCTGCCGGGTTCCGCATCATAAATAGCGGCAAGCCCGGCCTGGCTAAAGCGAGACGGGTCCTGGACAATTTTGTAACTTCTACCGTCTCGTTGATAATCCTGATTTGCTGTCGGGCTCAGAGGTTCATAACGTGGCTCCGCCCCGCCGATTTCAACAATCGGCCCGTTACACACCGCAGGCTGCGGCGCGACGGCAACCTGCTGCTGACCATCATCACTCGAACACGCCGCGAGTAACATTATTCCTGCCGCGACGCAGACTCCTGGCAACTGCTTACGCATTGCGCACCCCTTACACGCTTTTCGACAACATTTTTCTGTGGGTGTGGATCGACATAACAATCCCGAACCCGGCCATCAGCACTATCAGTGCGGAGCCTCCGTAACTGACCAGCGGGAGTGGAACCCCTACAACGGGCAGAATACCGCTCACCATACCAATATTTACGAAGACATAAACGAATAATATCAACATTAAACCACCGGCCATCACGCGACCAAAGGTGGTTTGCGCGCGGGCAGCGATCCACAGTCCGCGCATAATCAGCAGAATGTAGAGCGCCAGCAGGATTAATATTCCCACCAGGCCTAACTCTTCCGCCAGTACGGCGAAGATAAAGTCGGTGTGGCGTTCGGGTAAAAACTCAAGCTGCGACTGAGTGCCGTGCAGCCAGCCTTTACCGCGCAGGCCGCCGGAGCCAATCGCAATTTTAGACTGGATGATATGATAACCCGCGCCTAAAGGGTCGGTCTCCGGGTCGAGAAGCATCATGACGCGCTGGCGCTGATAATCATGCATCAGGAAGAACCACATGATCGGGATAAACGCGGCAATCAGCACCACCGCAATGCCGATTAAACGCCAGCTCAAGCCAGACAAAAACAGCACGAACAGGCCGGAAAGGGCGACCAGAATCGAGGTGCCCAGGTCAGGCTGCGCGGCAACCAGCAGCGTCGGCATAAAAATCAATACCAGCGCGATAGCCGTGTTTTTCAGCGACGGCGGGCAGACATCACGGTTGATAAAGCGCGCCACCATCAGGGGGACGGCGATCTTGGCGATTTCAGAAGGCTGAAAACGGACGATCCCCAGATCCAGCCAGCGTTGCGCTCCTTTGGATATCGCCCCGAAGGCGTCTACCGCCACCAGCAGGATGATGCAGAAAATATAGAGATAGGGCGCCCATCCTTCGTAGACACGAGGCGGGATTTGCGCCATCACCACCATAATGACCAGACCCATCGCGATCTGACCGATTTTTCGCTCCATCATGCCAATATCCTGGCCGCTGGCGCTCCAGATGACTAATGAACTGTAAACCAGCAGCGCCAGCAGAATCAGTAACATCGTGGGATCGATATGGATTTTATCCCAGAATGTTTTTTTGTTCGGATTATCCGTCACGATTATTGGTCCTCCGCCGCTGCAACCGCCGGGTTTTCCGCAGGCAAATTGGTGTTGTTGTCGCCCAACATGATGTGGTCAAGAATCTGACGCATGATTGTACCGACAGCCGGGCCCGCGCCGCCGTTTTCCAGGATTATGGCGACAGCAACCTGGGGATTGTTATACGGCGCGAATGCCGTCATCAGTTTATGGTCGCGTAGTCGTTCAGCAATTTTGTGCGCGTTGTAGGTTTCGTTGGCTTTCAGGCCAAAGACCTGCGCCGTACCAGACTTCGCGGCGATTTTATACGGCGCGCTGGCGAAATATTTATGCGCAGTGCCGTTCGCGCGGTTTGCGACGCCGTACATGCCGTCTTTGGCGATTTCCCAGTAACCGGAGTGAATATCGCCGACAGGCGGTTCGTGCGGCTGTACCCACGGCACCTGTTTGCCATTCTCTGCCGTGCTCATCAGCAGATGCGGCACTTTTACCACCCCGTCGTTAATCAGGATCATCAGCGCCTTGCTCATCTGGATCGGGGTTGCCGTCCAGTAACCCTGGCCGATGCCCACCGGGATGGTATCGCCCTGATACCACGGCTTTTTAAAGCGTTTTTGCTTCCATTCACGGGTTGGCATATTGCCGGAACGCTCTTCAGCCAGATCGATGCCGGTATATTCCCCGTATCCAAATTTGCTCATCCACTCGGAGAGTCGGTCTATCCCCATGTCATAGGCCACCTGGTAGAAGAAGGTATCCGCTGACTCTTCAAGGGATTTGGTGATGTTCAGATGACCGTGACCCCATTTTTTCCAGTCGCGGTAACGCTTCTCAGAACCCGGCAACTGCCACCATCCGGGGTCGAACAGGCTGGTATTACGGGTGATCACCCCAGCGCTTAAAGCGGACACCGCGACATACGGTTTGACCGTTGAGGCCGGCGGGTAAACACCTTGCGTCGCCCGGTTAACCAGCGGCGTATTCGGGTCGTTGAGCAACCCTGAGTAATCTTTGCTGGAGATGCCATCCACAAACAGGTTCGGGTCGTAGCTCGGCATGGAAACCAGCGCCAGTACGCCGCCTGTCCGTGGGTCGGTTACGATCACGGCGGCGCGGCTGCCCGCCAGCAGCGTTTCAATATATTGCTGGAGTTTCAGGTCAATTGTGAGATGGATGTCATGCCCGGCCTGCGGCGGCACCTCTTTAAGCTGACGGATGACGCGGCCACGGTTGTTAACTTCAACCTCTTCATAACCCGTCTGGCCGTGCAGCACCTCTTCGTAATAGCGCTCAATCCCCAGCTTGCCTATATCGTGCGTGGCGGCGTAGTTGGCCAGCTTACCGTCTTTATCAAGGCGTTCGACGTCTTTATCGTTAATCTTCGAAACGTAGCCGATGACGTGGGTCAGCGCGGAGTTGTAAGGATAGTAGCGGCGCTTGTAGCCTTTCACTTCCACGCCAGGAAAACGGTACTGGTTGACGGCAAAACGCGCGACCTGCACTTCGGTCAGGTTCGTTTTGACGGGAATAGAGGTAAAACGGTGTGAACGTGCGCGCTCTTTCTTGAACGCGGCAATGTCATCGTCGTTCAAATCGACCACGCTGCGTAACGCATCCAGCGTTTGCTGAACGTTATCGACCTTCTCCGGCATCATTTCTATCTGATAAATAGTGCGGTTGAGGGCGAGGGGGATGCCGTTACGGTCATAGATGATCCCACGGCTGGGGGCGATAGGAACCAGTTTGATGCGGTTTTCGTTCGAGCGGGTCTGGTAATCGGTAAAACGCACGATTTGCAGATTATAAAGGTTGGCGATGAGCACGCCGGTCAGCAGCAAAATACCCAAAAAAGCGACCAGCGCCCGGCGCACGAACAGCGCGGACTCAGCCGTATAGTCGCGAAAAGAATTCTGTAGTTTCATCCGCTGCTTAATCTACTCAAGGCTTAATAATCACTCACGGTGATAAGGGTGGTTGGTGGTAATACTCCACGCCCGGTACAGACTCTCTGCCACCAGCACCCGAACCAGCGGGTGGGGGAGGGTTAACGCAGAAAGTGACCAGCTTTGTTCCGCCGCCGCTTTACAGGTCGGAGACAACCCCTCAGGGCCGCCAATCAGGAGACTGACGTCGCGACCATCCAGCTTCCAGCGCTCCAGCTCAGTCGCCAGCTGCGGCGTGTCCCAGGGTTTCCCTGGGATATCAAGGGTGACGATACGGTTTTTGCCTGCGGCCGCCAGCATCTGCTCACCCTCTTTGTCGAGAATACGTTTAATATCCGCGTTCTTGCCGCGTTTGCCCGCTGGAATTTCGATCAGCTCAAACGGCATGTCTTTCGGAAAACGCCGGAGATACTCCGTAAAACCGGTTTGTACCCAGTCGGGCATTTTCGTACCGACAGCGACAAGTTGAAGCTTCACGCATTAACTCCAGAGTTTTTCCAGTTCATACAGGCGACGGCTCTCTTCCTGCATGACATGGACAATCACATCACCCAGGTCAACGACAATCCAGTCGGCTACGCTTTCACCTTCAACGCCAAGCGGCAACATGCCCGCCGCGCGAGATTCCTGTACAACGTGGTCAGCAATAGACATAACGTGACGGCTGGATGTACCGGTGCAGATAATCATGCAGTCGGTGATACTGGATTTACCCTGAACATCTAAGGTGATGATGTCCTGACCTTTCAGGTCATCAATTTTGTCGATTACAAAATCCTGGAGTGCTTTACCCTGCAAGTTTTCCCCCTGGGTATTACGGATGAATATAAATAAGCCTGTCAGTATACCTGAACCCGAGGCGATGTCGGGACTAATGTCATCAACGGGCGTTTAAAAGTGGGTTATCATCCCATCCCGCACAACAGATTGCATCGCCATTTTTGTAAAACAATTTCTGCAAAGCTCTGAAGGGCGGGAGAAGTCTGGCGCGGAGGATAGCAGCCTGTCAGGGGGTGTCAATGGCCGAAACGCCCCCGAGGAGAAAAAACAGAAATATCACTCGCCGTGATGCCAGACAGCCCGACTGTTTAACACCTTCAGCGTGGCGAAATCTTCACAAAAATCAATGGCGCTCCAGCATCCTTGCTCAACCCTGAAATGCCATAATGAGGCGGCGGGCATGGACAATAATCGCGCGATCATGAGACTCAGAACCCCCTGGTGGCTCACGACCAGCAGGTTTTTATTATCTTTATAATCAGCAAGTTGTGCAATAAAACGCTCTACGCGTTGTGAGAACGCCTGGAAGCCTTCCCCATTGGTCGGGACGGCGTTCTGCCAGTCGGTGCACCAGGCCGTGTAGCTTGCCGCGTCTTCGCGGCTCAGATCGCGGTGATGACGCATCTCCCAGTCGCCAAAAAACATCTCGTTAAGCTCCGGGAACAGGCGCTGCGGTACGTCGCGGTCGTGAAGCACCAGCCGCGCCGTGTGGCGGGCGCGTTCCAGTTCGCTACAGAATACGTTGTCAAAGGGGACATTGCGCAGCAGGTTATTCAGCGTTTGCGCCTGGGCTATCCCTTTTTCTGTCAGCGGAGTGGGGGCGTGGCCGCTGTATAATCTGGCTACATTGGCTTCGGTTTCCCCATGACGAACTAACCAGAGTCGCATGTTTTTCCTCGTGATACGTATTCGCGCAAAATATGATATTCACCCTGATTGCGCAGCGCTTTTTCACTAAAATAGACTTTTTATCGGAGGCAAGATGCCTTTACTGAAGAGTGCGCATGGCGGTAACACCCGGGAAGCCGCCGCATTGTTGGGCATCTCGCCTGAACAGTTGCTGGATTTTAGCGCAAATATTAATCCTCTGGGTATGCCAGGGCGCTTAAAACGCGCGCTTATCGACAATCTTACCTGCGCGGAGCGGTATCCTGATGTGGATTATCAGCATCTGCACCAGGCGCTGGCGCAGCACCATCAGATCCCCGCGTCATGGCTCCTGGCCGGAAATGGCGAGACGGAATCCATCTTCACGCTGGTTCACGGGCTGAAGCCGCGTCATGCCATGATCGTCACGCCGGGCTTTGCCGAGTATCGCCGTGCGCTACAGTGGGGCGCGTGTGAGATACATGAATTTGCGCTTCGCGAAGCCGATGGCTGGCAACTCACGGACGCCATTCTGAATGCGCTGACCCCGGAACTGGACTGCCTGTTTCTCTGTACGCCAAATAATCCAACCGGACTCCTGCCTGCCCGCGAACTGTTACTGGCTATTGCGGATCGCTGTAAGACGCAGGGGATCGCGCTGATCCTGGATGAGGCGTTTATCGATTTTATTCCGGGTGAAGAGGGCTTTATTCCGCTGTTGCAGGGCAACCCGCATATCTGGGTGCTGCGTTCGCTCACCAAATTTTACGCCATTCCGGGGCTGCGGCTGGGCTATCTGGTGAACAGCGACGAGCAGGCGGTCGCGCAAATGAGAGCGCAACAGATGCCCTGGTCAATCAACGCGTTTGCGGCGCTGGCCGGAGAGGTTATCTTGCAGGATGCCGCCTATCACCAGGCGACCAGGCAGTGGCTGGCGGAGGAGGGGCAACGCTTCCGTCAGTGGTTACATGCGTTTCCTGAGCTAACGGTTTATCCCGGTCGGGCGAATTATCTTTTATTGCGCTGTGAGCGGGAAGGTCTGGATTTGCAACGCGCCTTGCTGGAGAAGCACATTCTGATCCGCAGCTGTGCTAACTATCCGGGGCTTGACGCGCGTTATTACCGGGTGGCGATTCGCAGTCAGGAAGAGAACAGCCGTCTGCTGACGGCGCTTGCGGAAGTCTTTACCGATACAACCCTTGCTGGTTGATGTAGTTCAGGACGGATTCCGGCATGAGATCGTCGCACGGTTCGCCTTTCTCCAGTCGCTCGCGGATAAGGGTGGCGGAGATATTGAACCAGGGCGTTTCAGCCAGATAAATTTTACCCGCCGGGAGCGCGTGCAGATCGTCCGGCGTATGGGTTAAATGGCGCTCCAGCCACTGCTGATGTTGCTCTTTCACCATCTCAAGCGGGTAGCCGGGGCGTCGGCAAACGATCAGGTGAGTATTGTCCAGAATGGTTTCATAGTCGTGCCAGGTCGGGAACGTCAGTAAGGAGTCCTGGCCGATGATAAACGCCAGCGGCGCGTCCGGGCCTTGCTCTTCCCGCCACTCTTTCAGCGTTTGCGCGGTGTAAGAGGCGGTATCGCGTTTGAGTTCGCGCTCATCCAGGATAAACAGCGGTTTGTCGGCGATAGCCAGCTCAAGCATATATTTACGCTGTGCGCTGGACGCTTCAGGCTGTGGACGATGAGGCGGTACGTTATTGGGCATGACAATCACCCGCGACAGGCCAATCAGATTGGCCAGTGTTTCCACGGGCTTGAGATGACCATAATGCACGGGATCAAAGGTGCCGCCGAACAGAGCCTGTAACGATTTCATATCAACCATCAATAAAAACATCTGCCAGCGCTTTGTGGCAGAGAAGGAGAGAAAGCCCCTCCAGCTCAGCCCACACTGACTGTCCATAATCTTGTTTTAGCGTAATTTCCGTCCGCGTCAACAGTTGCACTGCCTGGCGAAGCTGGGTCTGCTGGAGCCGATTCAACGCATCGCCAATCATGCCGCGACGGTTTTGCCATACCCGATGTTTATCAAACAGCGTGCGCAGAGGCGTATGGGCGGATTGCCGTTTAAGGTTAACCAGCATCAGTAATTCGCGTTGCAGGGTGCGCAGCAGGATCACGGGCTCACTGCCTTCAAGGCGCAGTTGCTGCAAAATGTGCAGGGCGCGTTTGCTTTTGCCCATCAATAACGCATCCACCCAATGGTATGGCGTAAAGTGCGCCGCGTCGTTGACGGCCTGCTCTACGCGTGGAAGCGTGAGCTTACCGTCAGGCCAGAGGAGTGAAAGCCGCTCCAGCGCCTGCGCCAGCGCCAGCAGGTTGCCTTCGTAGCAATAACACAGCAGCTGATTCGCGGCGTCATCCAGTTGCAAATTATTCTGCTTTGCTCTGGCGGCAACCCAGCGCGGTAGCTGCGCCTGCTCCGGCGTCTGACAGCTTACCTGCACGCCAGTGCCCGCCAGCGAGGTATACCAGGCGGCGTTTTCCTGGGCTTTAGTGAGCTTATTTCCGCGCACGATCAGCAGCAGGTCGTCATGCAGCAAACCGCTGAGCGTTGCGAGCTGTTCATTGATCGCCGCATTCGGGCCATTTTCCGGTAGCAACAACAGCAGCGTTTGACGGCTGGCAAACAGGCTCATTGCCTGACACTGTGAGAACAGAGTTCCCCAGTCGGTGCTGGTGTCGATCGTAAAGGCGTGGTGTTCTTCGAACCCTTGCGCAGCGGCCGTCAGACGAATAGCGTCCTGGCTTTCCTGCAACAAGAGAGGGTCGTTGCCCAGGAGCAAATACGCCGCGCGCAGCCCTTCATTGAGCTGTGCGCGGAGTTGTTCAGGGTACAACCGGATCATCAGTTACCCAGCGTGGTGGACACGCGTGCCGGGGAAGATGCTGGCGTCGCCGTGGTGTTTTCAGCGGCGTCCGCGTTTTCCTGGGATGACTGAGCATCAGCGACATGGATACTCGGCAGCTTGCGAATCAACTGTTCGGCCGCTTTGTCATACATCTCTTTGATGATCATATCCTGTTCATTATCCTTCGCCAGCGCGGTTTGCGGGTTATCAAAGAATGAACGGTACACTTTCGTGCTGATCGGATAAATATCATGACCCGGGATCAGAACGCTTGCACTGACGCTCATGACCATCTGGTATTCCGCCGTACGGCCATCCTGGAACACGGAGGCGGTATCTTTAGAGATACTGGTCCGGCCAAGGCGCAGTGACGGAACATCCTGGCGCGTTGTATCTTTTTCAAGCAATTCAATATTGTTAAGACGCAGTTGGTTACGTACCGCCCGGCTTAATGGTCCATTCGGATCGCTTGTATCAAGAATCATAGTTTTCATCGTGCTGGGCACCTGCGTAGTGCTACGCAGGTGCCAGCCGCACCCGGCGGTGACCAGCACCGCCAGGGATAACAACAATGTTGTCAGATGTCGCACGCTTCCTCCCGCGCTTAGCCAACGACCAAATTGAGGAGTTTACCCGGAACGTAAATCACTTTACGCACGGTAACGCCATCAAGATATTTTGCGACCAAATGTTCCTGGCCAGCACGTTCACGAACCTGTTCTTCAGTGGCGTTCACCGGTACGGTGATTTTGCCACGGACTTTACCGTTCACCTGAACCACAACCAACGTAGAGTCTTCTACCATTGCTTTGTCGTCAGCGACCGGCCACGGCGCGTTATCGATATCGCCTTCGCCTTTCAGCGCTTCCCACAGCGTGAAGCAGGCATGTGGGGTGAACGGGTTGAGCATACGCACGACAGCCAGCAGCGCTTCCTGCATCAGGGCGCGATCCTGCTCGCCTTCCTGCGGCGCTTTCGCCAGTTTGTTCATCAGCTCCATAATTGCGGCAATCGCGGTGTTGAAGGTCTGACGGCGGCCGATATCATCGGTCACTTTCGCGATGGTTTTGTGGACGTCGCGACGCAGCGCTTTCTGATCTTCGCTCAGCGCATCAACGTTCAGTGCCGCAACCTCGCCTTTCGCGGTGTGTTCATAGACCAGTTTCCAGACGCGTTTCAGGAAGCGGTTTGCCCCTTCCACGCCAGATTCCTGCCATTCCAGCGTCATATCGGCCGGGGAAGCAAACATCATGAACAGACGCACGGTGTCCGCGCCGTAACGCTCAACCATTACCTGCGGGTCGATGCCGTTGTTTTTGGACTTGGACATCTTGCTCATGCCGGTGTACACCAGCTCATGGCCCGCCGCATCTTTCGCCTTAACGATGCGGCCTTTCTCGTCGCGCTCAACGATGGCATCAACCGGGGAGACCCAGTTACGCTCGCCGTTTTCGCCTACATAGTAGAACGCGTCTGCCAGCACCATACCCTGGCACAGCAGCTGTTTCGCCGGTTCGTCAGAGTTCACCATGCCCGCGTCGCGCATCAGCTTGTGGAAGAAGCGGAAGTAGAGCAGGTGCATGATCGCGTGTTCAATACCGCCGATGTAGATATCGACCGGCAGCCAGTAGTTTGCTGCTTCCGGGTCCAGCATCCCTTCGTTGTACTGCGGGCAGGTGTAGCGCGCGTAGTACCAGGAGGACTCCATAAAGGTGTCAAAGGTGTCGGTTTCACGCAGCGCAGGCTGACCGTTAACGGTGGTTTTCGCCCACTCAGGATCGGCTTTGATCGGGCTGGTGATGCCGTCCATGACGACATCTTCCGGCAGGATGACCGGCAGTTGATCTTCCGGGGTCGGCAGAACGGTGCCGTCTTCCAGAGTCACCATCGGAATCGGCGCGCCCCAGTAACGCTGACGGGAAACGCCCCAGTCGCGCAGACGGTAGTTGACTTTACGCTCGCCGACGCCTTTTGCCGCCAGTTTATCGGCAATCGCGTTGAAGGCGTCTTCAAAGCCCAGACCGTTAAATTCGCCGGAGTTAAACAGTACGCCTTTCTCGGTCAGCGCCTGCTCGGACAGATCCGGTTCAGAGCCGTCAGCCGCCAGGATAACCGGCTTGATGGTCAGGCCATATTTGGTGGCAAATTCGTAGTCGCGCTGATCGTGGCCCGGAACGGCCATGACCGCACCAGTACCGTACTCCATCAGCACGAAGTTGGCGGCCCATACCGGGATCGCTTCGCCGGTCAGCGGGTGAATGGCTTTAAAACCGGTGTCGACGCCTTTTTTCTCCATCGTCGCCATATCGGCTTCCGCCACTTTGGTGTTGCGGCATTCGTCGATAAAGGCAGCCAGTTCCGGGTTGTTGGCAGCCGCTTTCTGCGCCAGCGGGTGACCTGCGGCAACCGCCAGGTAAGTGGCGCCCATGAACGTGTCTGGACGCGTGGTGTACACCGTCAGCGTATTGTCGTAGCCGTTCACGTCAAAAGTGATCTCGACGCCTTCAGAACGGCCGATCCAGTTGCGCTGCATGGTTTTAACGGTGTCTGGCCAGTGATCCAGTTTATCCAGATCGTTCAGCAGTTCGTCAGCGTAGGCGGTGATCTTAATGAACCACTGCGGGATCTCTTTACGCTCAACTTTGGTGTCGCAGCGCCAGCAGCAGCCGTCGATAACCTGCTCGTTCGCCAGTACGGTCTGGTCGTTCGGGCACCAGTTCACCGCAGAGGTCTTTTTGTACACCAGGCCTTTTTTATACAGCTCGGTGAAGAATTTCTGCTCCCAGCGGTAGTATTCCGGGGTGCAGGTCGCCAGCTCGCGGCTCCAGTCATAGCCGAAGCCCAGCATTTTGAGCTGGTTTTTCATGTAGGCGATGTTGTCATAGGTCCACGGCGCCGGCGCCGTGTTGTTTTTCACCGCCGCGCCTTCAGCAGGCAGACCGAATGCATCCCAGCCGATGGGCTGTAGAACGTTTTTACCCAGCATGCGCTGGTAGCGGGCAATCACATCACCGATGGTGTAGTTACGCACATGGCCCATGTGTAGTCGACCAGAAGGATAGGGAAGCATCGACAGGCAGTAATACTTCTCTTTGCTCTCGTCTTCGGTTACTTCAAAGGTGCGCTTCTCGTCCCAGTGTTGCTGGACTTTTGATTCTATCTCTTCCGGGCGGTATTGCTCTTGCATGGCAGCCAGTGGTCCTGTTTTCATTACGGCTACAAACGTAGCGTTAGATGTGGTGTTTCAGATCCGCATAGCATAGCCCAAACGCCCGCGCCAAAACAGCCTTTCGCGCATTCTGCATTGAATTCTCGCCATGCTAATCCTTGCATGAATTTACACACTCTGTGGGCGGTCTTGCAAAGCGCGGCGTAAATAACGTCTATTATTATAGACAGTTAACGACCCAGGAGGCGAAGCGATGAACAAGGTTGCTCAATATTACCGTGAACTGGTGACGTCATTAAGCGAACGCCTGCGTAATGGCGAACGCGATATTGACGCGCTGGTGGAACAGGCGCGTCAGAGCGTAATGAAAGCAGGGGAGTTAACGCGAATCGAGGTGGACGAACTGACGCGCGCCGTCAGACGTGACCTGGAAGAGTTCGCCATGAGCTACGAGGAGAGCCAGGAAGAGGAGAGCGACAGCGTCTTTATGCGGGTGATTAAAGAGAGCCTCTGGCAGGAGCTGGCGGACATCACCGACAAAACGCAACTGGAGTGGCGCGAAGTGTTCCAGGATCTCAATCACCACGGGGTCTACCACAGCGGCGAGGTGGTCGGCTTGGGCAACCTTGTGTGCGAGAAGTGTCATTACCATTTAGCGGTGTATACGCCGGATGTACTGCCGCTGTGCCCGAAATGTGGCCACGACCAGTTCCAGCGCAGACCGTTTGAGCCGTAATCGGCAGTGCCGGATGGCGACGCGAAGCGTCTTATCCGGCCTACAAATTGTACGCTGATGTAGGCCGGATAAGCGTTAGCGCCATCCGGCTGGTTATGATGCGTAGAACGCCAGCCTCTCCGCCAGCAAATCCACAAAGCCCTGCCGGTCGATATCGACCATCACCGTCGCATTCGGTTTATTGCCGGTCAGAAAATAGTAATCCACGACCGTCATTCCCTGGGTGTATTTCCCCTGAGTCTCCACGCCGACCCAACGTTCAACGGTGGTGAAAAGCTCGGGTTTTAGCAGCCAGGCGATGGTGCAAGGGTCATGCAACGGCGCGCCGGTAAAGCCCCACTTTTCGTCTTTGTGATATTCGAGGAAGAAATCCAGCAGCTCCGCCACGATCGTGGAAACAGGATTGCCTGTCGCCCGGAAACGCTCGGTATCTTCAGCGTGAATCTGCGCTTTGTGCGTTACGTCCAGCCCGGCCATCACCATGGGAATCCCTGACTGGAAAACAATCTCTGCCGCCTCGGGGTCAACGTAAATATTGAATTCTGCCGCTGGCGTCCAGTTACCTAATCCCATCGCGCCGCCCATGATCACTATACGGGCGATTTTACGGTGCAATTCTGGATAGCTGTTCAGCAGCAAGGCGACGTTGGTTTGCGGCCCGGTGGCGACGATGGTTACCGGTTCCGGGCTTTCGCGCAGGGTTTTCGCCATCAGCTCAACGGCGGTGCAGGTCTGCGGCGCAAATGACGGCTCCGGTAGCGCCGGGCCGTCCAGTCCGCTTTCGCCGTGTACGTTATCGGCGATGATCAGATCGCGCATCAGCGGTTTTATCGCGCCGCCCGCGACAGGAATATCGGTACGCCCCAGTAGCGTCAGCATACGCAATACGTTACGCAGCGTTTTGTCAGGCGTCTGGTTACCGGCGGAAGAGGTGATCGCTTTCACATCCAGTTCAGGCGATGCGAGGGCGAGAACAATTGCGATGGCGTCGTCATGACCTGGATCGCAATCAAAAAGGACTGGAAGTGCCATTGTTGCTCCTTGTAAGTGGTACTTTGTGACAAGGGTAACGCCGGGATGAGTGCGATTCGAGATATGAAGAGATAAAGCGTGATATGGCGCGCACTCTGTCGTGCGCGCCGGGAGGATTAATGCAGGATTTTCGCCAGGAAGTCTTTGGCGCGGTCCGATTTCGGGTTGGCGAAGAACTCCTCTTTCGGTGAGTCTTCGACAATTTTCCCCTCGTCCATAAAGATCACCCGATTGGCCACCTTACGGGCAAAGCCCATTTCGTGGGTGACGACCATCATGGTCATCCCTTCGTTTGCCAGCTCGACCATAACGTCCAGCACTTCGTTGATCATTTCAGGATCGAGTGCGGATGTCGGTTCATCAAACAGCATAGCGATAGGGTCCATGCACAGCGCGCGCGCGATTGCCACACGCTGTTGCTGCCCGCCGGAAAGCTGCGCCGGGAACTTATTGGCATGGGCCGAAAGTCCTACGCGCTCAAGCAACTTCTGCGCTTTTTCACGGGCGGGCGCTTTGCCGCGTTTGAGCACTTTCACCTGCGCCAGCGTCAGGTTTTCAATGATCGACAGATGCGGGAACAGTTCAAAGTGCTGGAACACCATTCCGACCCGCGAGCGGAGCTTCGCCAGATCCGTTTTTTTGTCATTCACTTTGGTGCCGTCAACGGTGATTTCACCCTGTTGCACCGGTTCCAGTCCGTTCACCGTTTTGATCAGGGTCGATTTACCGGAACCCGACGGGCCGCAGACTACCACCACTTCACCTTTTTTCACTTCCGTGGAGCAGTCGGTCAGCACCTGAAAGTGACCATACCATTTAGAAACATTTTTCAGGGTAATCATTAAACTGTCCTTTTCTTCAAATAGCTGACCAACAACGACGCGCTCAGGCTGATAACAAAGTAGACGGCACCGGCAAACAGGATCATTTCGACCTGCGTACCATCACGCTCGCCAATGGTGGTGGCGGTGCGGAAGAAATCCGCGAGGCTTAACACGTAAACCAGGGAGGTATCCTGGAACAGTACGATACCCTGGGTAAGCAGCAGCGGCACCATCGCACGGAACGCCTGCGGCAGGATGATGAGCTTCATCGACTGCCAGTGGGTCATCCCCAGCGCCAGCGCAGCGCTGGACTGCCCGCGTGAAATGCTCTGAATACCCGCACGGATAATCTCCGAGTAATACGCCGCCTCAAACATGGAAAACGCGACCATCGCTGAAATCAGGCGAATATCCGTTTTGGGCGAAATACCCAGTACGTCCTGCAACAGCCCCGGCACAATCAGGTAGAACCATAGCAGCACCATCACCAGCGGGATGGAGCGGAAAACGTTGACGTAAGCTTTCGCAAACCAGGCGACAGGGGCGAAACTTGAGAGACGCATTACCGCCAGAATAGTGCCCCAGAGAATCCCGATCACCACGGCGGTGACGGTAATTTTCAGGGTGATCACCAGCCCGGCCAGCAAATACGGCATGGAAGGAACGATCGAACTCCAGTCAAACTCGTACATTATTTGCCTCCCATATTGCCAGGCAGGCGGACTTTACGTTCCACCAGATTCATCACCAGCATAATGACGGCATTAATCAGCACGTAGGCCAGCGTAATCGCGGTGAACGACTCCCAGGCGTGGGCGGAGTAATCCAGCAGCTTGCCCGCCTGCGCCGCCATATCCACCAGACCAATGGTCGATGCGATGGCGGAGTTTTTCACCAGGTTCATCATTTCCGAGGTCATCGGCGGGACAATCACCCGATAGGCGTTCGGTAGCAGAACATAGCGATAAGCCTGAGGCAGCGTCAGCCCCATCGCCAGCGCAGCGTTTTTCTGCCCGCGAGGCAGCGACTGAATCGCGGCGCGTACCTGCTCGCAGACGCGCGCAGCGGTAAACAGCCCCAGACAGATCATTGATGAGAGGAAAAATTGAATGTTCGGGTCCAGTTCCGCCTTGAACCACATGCCGATATTTTCCGGCAACAGCTCAGGCACGACCAGATACCAGGTAAAGAACTGAACAATCAGCGGGACGTTACGAAACAGTTCCACGTAAAGCGTCCCCATTCCCGAGAGGAAGCGGTTAGGTACAGTACGTAAAATGCCGAATAACGAGCCGACGAGGAAAGCAATAATCCAGGCGGTGATGGATAACGCGACGGTGACCTGGAAGCCGCTCCAGAGCCAGCCGAGATACGTGGTGTTGCCGAACGGGGCTTGTTGTAAAAAAATCCCCCAGTTCCAGTCTATTGACATAAATCTACTCCAGAAAAAAAAGGGTAGCAGCGCTACCCTCGAAGATTGTTATCCAGCGTTTTGCGGTTTTCAGGCCTGATGGGGAACGACCATCAGGCTTATAGTCTGTCCGTGCTGAATGACAATCGAGAGGGCAAGGAGATCCCGCCCCATTTATTTTAGTTAGTTAAGTGCTTTGTCATTCGGTTCTTTGAACAGCGCCTTCATCTCGTCGGACAGTTCGAAATTCATGTTCAGGTTTTTCGGCGGGATTGGGTTTTTAAACCACTTATCAAACCATTTTTCCGCTTCGCCTGAGGTCTGCACCTGGGCAATCGTGTCATCTACCAGCGTTTTAAACTCAGGATCGTTTTTACGCAGCATACAGCCGTAGGCTTCCTGAGATTGCGGCTTACCGACGATCTCCCAGTTGTCTGGTTTTTTGGCTTTCGCGCGTTCACCCGCCAGCAGGGCATCATCCATCATAAAGGCGACGGCGCGACCGCTTTCCAGCGTACGGAAGGAGTCACCGTGGTCTTTCGCGCTGATAATGCGCATATTCATTTTTTGTTCTTCATTCAGCTTGTGCAGCAGAATTTCAGAGGTGGTACCGGAGGTGACCACGACTGCTTTCCCTTTCAGGTCCGGGAAGTCTTTAATATCGCCGTCTTTTTTCGCCAGCAGACGCGTACCGACGATGAAAATGGTGTCAGAGAACGCGGCCTGTTTCTGGCGTTCGACGTTGTTGGTGGTGGAGCCACATTCAAAGTCGAAGGTTCCGTTCTGCAACAGCGGAATACGGTTCTGGGAGGTAATTGGGATCAACTTCACCTGCAGGTCAGGTTTGTTAAGCTTTTTCTTCACGGCTTCAACGATGGCGTTGGAGTAGTCCTGTGAATAACCGACCACTTTTTGCTGGTTGTCGTAGTAAGAGAACGGCACGGAGGACTCGCGGTGGCCGACGACGATAATGCCATTCTTCGCGATTTTATCCAGCGTACTGCCCGCCGCCGGCGCGGCGTCTTCCGCGTGTGCCAGACCGGCAGACATTCCCATGACCAGCATTGCTGTGGCTAGCTTACGTAATTGCATATCCAACTCCTTTATCGTCTGCGCCATCGACGCATTGATACCCATTGTGAGTGTTTGTGTTGTTATCGTCTGCAACTTGAGCGTGCAGTGTTATGCGTGTTTGTTAACATTTAGTTTGGCTGAATGTAAAGATTTTGCTGCTTTATTGTTTATTTTTGCGAAGTGCGCCGCACCGTTTAGAGGCAAAAATCTTTCATTGCACTGTTTGGGTGCTACCGATGATCGATATTGGTGCGACCAGGTTGCACATATAGCCAAAACAAGGTTTACCTTGTTTAACAAAGCAATAGGCGTGCCAGAATGGAGGGATATAGCCAGGCCGGGTAAGACGCATCGCGTCTTACCCGGTAATAAGGGAGATTATTTACGACGCTGACGCAGGCTCATCACCACGGCGCCAAAGCCCATCAGCGCGGTGAGCAACCATAACGGCCAGTTGCCGGTACGGGCATAAGGCGTTAAACCACGGGTTGGCGTAACGTGGGTGGTCAACACGTCGCGGGTAAACTGCGGGATCATCGCCTGAATTTCACCCTGCGGGCCAATGACTGCCGTAATGCCGTTGTTGGTGCTGCGCAACAGCGGGCGCGCCAGCTCCAGAGAACGCATTCTCGCCATCTGGAAGTGCTGCCACGGGCCGATAGATTTTCCGAACCAGGCGTCGTTAGAGATGGTCAGCAGATAGTCAGTGTCCGGGCGGAAATTGTCCCGAACCTGTTCACCCAGAATGATTTCGTAGCAAATCGCCGCCGTCAGTTTAAAGCCATGCGCATGCAGCTGTGGCTGTATGTACGGCCCACGGCTGAATGAGGACATCGGCAGGTCAAAGAACGGCGCTAACGGGCGCAGAATCGACTCCAGCGGCACGAACTCGCCAAACGGCACCAGGTGGTTTTTGTTGTAGCGATTGCTGGAATCGTAGCTGTACGGGCTGTCTTTACCCAGCGTGATAATCGTGTTGTAGGTGTCGTAGCGGTTCTGCTTGTTCAGACGCGCATCGACGATGCCGGTAATCAACGTGCTGTTTTTGGATTTCAGCAGATCGTCCATCATGCCCAGAAAACGCTGCTGATTAATCTCCAGATCGGGAATGGCGGACTCTGGCCAGATAATCAGTTGCGATTTACCCATTTCCGGCTGGGTGGCGTCGAGATAGATTTTCAGCGTATTGATAAGCTGACTCTCATCCCACTTCAGCGATTGGGGAATGTCGCCCTGAACCAGCGAGACCTGCGTGGTTTTTTCCGGCTCCAGCGTATACCACTGGATGTAACGCAGCGGGAAGGGCAGGGCAAATAACACCAGCGCGACGACCAGAGGACGCCAGTTGCGGGTAACTGCCGCCAGCACCAGCAGGCCGCTGACTATCATCAGCAGGAAGTTGATGGCCTCAACGCCCATCACCGGCGCCAGCCCTTTTAGCGGGCCGTCAATCTGGCTATAGCCGAACTGTAGCCACGGGAAGCCGGTCAGTACCCAGCCACGCAGAAACTCGGTGATTTGCCAGACTACGGGGGCGGCGATCGCCACGCGCAGCCAGGTGGTTTTCGGCCACAGACGCGACAGAATACCGGCGAACAGGCCCGTGTAGAGGGAAAGGTATGCGGCAAGCAGCACCACAAGGAAGACGTTTATCGGGCCGGGCATACCGCCGAACTGCGCGATACTGACGTAGACCCAGTTGATGCCGGAGCCAAAGAGTCCCAGCCCCCAGAAGTAGCCGATAGCAGCCGACTGGAGCGGGCGGCGGTGTAAGGTTAACGCCTGTAGGCCCATAAGCGAGATAAGCGCGGCGGGCCAGACGTCATACGGAGAAAAAGCCAGCGTTCCGCAGGCGCCGAATAATAACGCCAGCAGCAGGCGAATGCGCTGGCGTTCAATCAGTGAGGCAAATGCCATTTAGTCTTTAGTCCACTTTTGGTTTTATTCGTCCAGTTTAGGCTGGGGCGAGTCATCCGGTATTCTGACATGAACCTGAATAATACGACGGCTGTCGGCCATAGCGACTTTGAACTGGTAACCATCAATGTCAATGGTCTCACCGCGCGCAGGCAAATGACCGAACGCCTGCATCACCAGACCGCCAATGGTATCGACCTCTTCATCGCTGAAGCTGGTGCCGAAGGCTTCGTTGAAGTCTTCAATCGGTGCGAGAGCGCGAATGGTCCAGGTGTGGCGACTGAGCTGACGGAAGTCGATATCATCTTCTTCATCATACTCGTCTTCAATTTCACCCACGATCAGTTCGAGAATGTCTTCAATGGTCACCAGACCCGACACCCCGCCAAACTCGTCGATAACGATCGCCATATGGTAACGCTGGGAACGGAACTCTTTGAGCATGCGGTCAACGCGCTTACTCTCCGGGACAACAACGGCCTGGCGTAACACTTTTTCCATGCTGAAGGCTTCGGCATCGCTGCGCATAAACGGCAGCAGATCCTTCGCCATCAGAATCCCTTCAATGTGATCTTTGTCTTCGCTGATGACCGGGAAACGCGAGTGTGCTGACTCAATGATGACATCAAGGCACTCATCCAGCGTCTGGTTGCGTTTCAGGGTAATCATCTGGGAGCGGGGGATCATGATGTCGCGAACGCGCTGGTCCGCAATGTCCATCACCCCTTCGAGCATATCGCGCGTATCTTCATCGATAAGGTCGTTCTGCCCGGAATCACGGATCAGCGCCAGCAGTTCGTCACGGTTTTTGGGTTCACCGTGGAAAAGTTGGCTCAGTAACAGGGAAAAAAATCCCTTTTTGCTGTTTAACGTGTCACTACTGTGTGAATTGTCGTCGCTCATGGCGTCGTATGGGTTCTCATGTTGGTTAATAGGTCGCTCGTCATGCATATACTTAACGGCTGACGGCATGTTTGTTCATCGTACTTAGTCTTTCTCGGAAATGTACGGGTCCTCATAGCCCAGAGCAAGCATAATCTCTGTTTCGAGGGCTTCCATCTCTTCCGCTTCGTCGTCTTCGATATGGTCGTAGCCCAGCAAATGCAGGCTGCCGTGCACGACCATATGCGCCCAGTGGGCCTCCAGCGGCTTATCTTGTTCTTTCGCTTCTTGCTCCACCACCTGGCGGCAGATGATCAGATCACCCAGCAGCGGCATCTCCATACCTGGCGGCGCTTCAAACGGGAAAGAGAGCACGTTGGTTGGCTTATCTTTCCCGCGGTAGGTCAGGTTAAGATCGTGGCTTTCGGCTTCATCCACCAGGCGAATCGTCACTTCTGATTCTTCCTGAAACTGTGGGATCACCGCATTCAGCCACGTCTGAAACTGGCTCTCTTCCGGCAGGCCGGAATGGTCTTCACATGCCAGTTGTAAATCGAGGATCACCTGACTCATTTTTGTTCCTGCTCCTGCGCTTCACGCTTGCGTTCTGCCGCCAGCGCTGCCTTGCGTTTTTGCTCCGCTTCTTCCCAGGCTTCATAGGCGTTAACGATACGGGCAACCACCGGATGGCGCACCACGTCTTCGCTGTGGAAAAAGTTAAAGCTGATCTCTTCGACTTCCGCCAGCACTTCTATCGCATGGCGCAGGCCAGACTTCGTGTTGCGCGGCAGGTCAATCTGCGTGACGTCGCCGGTAATAACCGCTTTCGAATTAAAGCCGATACGCGTCAGGAACATCTTCATCTGTTCGATGGTGGTGTTCTGGCTCTCATCGAGAATAATAAAGGCGTCGTTCAGCGTACGACCGCGCATATAGGCCAGCGGCGCGACTTCAATGACGTTGCGCTCAATCAGCTTTTCTACTTTCTCGAAGCCGAGCATCTCAAACAGCGCGTCGTACAGCGGGCGAAGATACGGGTCGACCTTCTGGCTCAGGTCGCCTGGCAGAAAGCCCAGTTTTTCCCCGGCTTCCACTGCCGGACGGGTCAGCAGAATACGACGAATTTCCTGACGCTCAAGAGCGTCCACGGCGGCGGCAACGGCGAGGTAGGTTTTCCCCGTACCGGCAGGGCCAACGCCGAAAGTAATGTCGTGATCGAGAATGTTGGCGATGTACTGCGCCTGATTCGGCGTGCGCGGCTTAATCACGCCACGCTTGGTTTTAATATTTATCGCCTTGCCATAGTCAGGAACGCTCTCCGCGCTTTGTTCCAGCACGCGCGCTTCTTTAATCGCAAGGTGGATTTGTTCCGGCTCGATGTCCTGAATCTGACCGCGCATCGGGGCGGTATCGACGTACAGGCTGCGCAGGATATCTACCGCGGCGGTGACGCAAATCGGGCGACCGGTCAGCTTAAAGTGATTGTCACGACGGTTGATCTCGATGCCGAGACGGCGTTCCAGTTGTTTGATGTTGTCGTCAAACGGGCCGCAAAGGCTCAACAGACGGGCGTTGTCTGCGGGCTCAAGGGTAATTTCGCGAGTGTCTATGTTCAAACTGTTCCTCTTATGCCTGAGTCGCCGGAAAATGAAAATTCACCGGCAGATAAGGAAATTATTCACGCCACAGGATAAAGGCGCAAGCATTGCAATGAAGATGGGGGCGTAGGGGGGAATTACAAGGTCTGCCTGTTATTTGCCGGATGGCGGCACAGGTGCCTTATCCGGCCTACGAACCATATTGTGCCGTAGGCCCGATAAGTGCAGCGCCATCGGGCATTTTTTCGCTTTTCAGCAGGATTAAGGCTGGTAAAAACCGACGCCAATCTCGTTTTCTTTACGGGTACGGGCAATGACTGACTCCGGCGTTTCAGCCACGCGTAGCCCCATCTCATCTTCGGTACGTACAACCTTGCCGCGCAGAGAGTTGGTGTAGACATCGGTGATTTCCACATCCACAAACTTACCGATCATCTCCGGGGTGCCTTCAAAGTTCACCACGCGGTTATTTTCGGTACGGCCTGACAGTTCCATAATGCTCTTACGCGAGGTGCCTTCCACCAGAATACGCTGGACGGTGCCAAGCATCCGACGGCTCCAGGCCATCGCCTGCTGGTTAATACGCTCCTGTAGAATATACAGACGCTGCTTTTTCTCTTCTTCCGGCACATCGTCAACCATATCGGCCGCCGGTGTTCCCGGACGCGCCGAGAAGATAAAGCTGTAGCTCATGTCGAAATTGACGTCGGCAATCAGCTTCATGGTCTGTTCGAAGTCCTGAGTCGTTTCGCCAGGGAAGCCAACGATGAAGTCCGAGCTGATTTGAATATCCGGGCGCGCCGCGCGCAGTTTACGGATGATCGCTTTGTACTCCAGCGCCGTGTGGGTACGCCCCATCAGATTCAGTACGCGATCCGCGCCGCTCTGTACCGGCAGGTGCAGGAAGCTCACCAGTTCCGGCGTATCACGGTAAACTTCGATGATGTCATCGGTGAACTCGATCGGGTGGCTGGTGGTGAAGCGGATGCGATCGATCCCGTCGATGGCGGCAACCAGACGCAGCAGGTCGGCAAAGGAGCCGGTGGTGCCGTCGTAGTTTTCACCGCGCCAGGCGTTAACGTTCTGACCGAGCAGGTTGACTTCACGCACGCCCTGAGCGGCAAGCTGGGCGATCTCAAACAGGATGTCGTCAGACGGACGGCTGACCTCTTCACCACGGGTATACGGCACCACACAGTACGTGCAGTATTTATTACACCCTTCCATGATGGAGACAAACGCGGTCGGGCCTTCCGCACGCGGTTCCGGCAGGCGGTCGAACTTCTCGATTTCCGGGAAGCTGATGTCCACCACCGGGCTGCGGTCGCCACGAACGGAGTTGATCATTTCCGGTAAGCGGTGCAGCGTTTGCGGGCCAAAAATAATATCGACATAGTGCGCACGTTGACGGATGTGGTCGCCTTCCTGGGAGGCCACGCAACCGCCGACGCCGATAATCAGGTCCGGGTTCTTCTCTTTTAAGAGCTTCCAGCGGCCTAATTGATGGAAGACTTTTTCCTGAGCTTTCTCGCGGATTGAGCAGGTATTCAGCAGCAGCACATCCGCTTCTTCCGCGACCTCGGTCAGTTGATACCCGTGGGTAGCATCCAGCAGATCGGCCATCTTCGATGAATCGTACTCGTTCATCTGACAGCCCCAGGTTTTAATATGGAGTTTTTTGGTCATCGACTTGCTCTTGCGAAATAGTGGCTGAATTGCAGGGCGCATAGTGTAATGCTTTGGCGCGGTTGTGACCAGTATGACGCTTATCAGCCCTTAGAGGTAAAAAATCCTGTAAACTTGTCTTATCAACGTAACAGGATGAGTGACCATGACAAATCAACCAACGGAAATTGCCATTGTTGGCGGGGGGATGGTCGGTGGCGCGCTGGCGCTGGGACTGGCGCAGCATGGATTTACCGTCACGGTGATTGAACATGCTGAGCCTGCGCCGTTTGTGGCCGACAGCCAGCCTGATGTGCGTATTTCAGCGATCAGCGCGGCGTCGGTGTCGCTGCTTAAAGGCCTGGGCGTCTGGGATGCGGTGCAGGGGATGCGCAGCCATCCGTACCGTCGTCTGGAGACCTGGGAGTGGGAAAACGCCCATGTGGTGTTTGACGCCGCTGAGCTTAAGTTACCGCTGCTTGGCTATATGGTTGAGAATATCGTGCTGCAACAGGCGCTGTGGCAGGCGCTGGACGCGCACCCGAAAGTGACGCTGCGCGCGCCTGCTTCACTGATTGCGTTGCATCGCCACAATGATCGACATGAGCTGGAGCTGGCGGATGGTGAGCGTCTTACCGCAAAACTGGTGATCGGCGCTGACGGTGCGAACTCGCAGGTACGACAGCTGGCGGGGATTGGCATTCATGCCTGGCAGTATGCTCAGTCCTGTATGCTGATTACCGTACAGTGTGAGAACGATCCCGGTGACAGCACCTGGCAGCAATTTACGCCGGACGGCCCACGGGCCTTTTTACCGTTGTTCGACAACTGGGCATCGCTGGTGTGGTATGACTCACCAGCGCGTATTCGCCAGTTGCAGAACCTGAGTATGCCGCAGTTGCAGGCGGAAATTATGCAACATTTTCCGTCGCGTCTGGGGGAGGTCACACCGGTTGCGGCAGGTGCTTTTCCGCTGACGCGCCGCCATGCGTTGCAATACGTACAGCCTGGCCTGGCGCTGGTGGGGGATGCGGCGCATACCATTCATCCATTAGCCGGGCAGGGGGTAAACCTGGGGTATCGTGATGTGGATGCGCTGCTGGATGTGTTGATCAGCGCCCGCAGTCATGGCGAAGTCTGGGCCAGTCACCAGGTGCTGAAACGCTATCAGACGCGCCGCATGGCGGATAACTTCATTATGCAAAGCGGGATGGATCTGTTCTATGCCGGTTTCAGCAATAATCTTCAGCCGCTGCGCATTATGCGTAATATTGGATTGATGGCGGCAGAGCGCGCAGGCGTGTTGAAACGTCAGGCTCTGAAGTATGCGTTAGGGTTGTAGGATGTTCTGTGCCTGATAGCGTTGCGCTTATCAGGCCTACACCGCCCGGAGTGCCGGGCAGAAAAGCAAAAAGCTCGCCGAAGCGAGCTTTTTTAATGTGGCTGGGGTACGAGGATTCGAACCTCGGAATGCCGGAATCAGAATCCGGTGCCTTACCGCTTGGCGATACCCCAATGATTGGGTTTTTGCGTTCGTCATCCGAACGTCTTTCAAATTTGGCTGGGGTACGAGGATTCGAACCTCGGAATGCCGGAATCAGAATCCGGTGCCTTACCGCTTGGCGATACCCCAAGAATTTGGTGGCTACGACGGGATTCGAACCTGTGACCCCATCATTATGAGTGATGTGCTCTAACCAACTGAGCTACGTAGCCAGATTGTTTTCTTCGATGGCTGGGGTACCTGGATTCGAACCAGGGAATGCCGGTATCAAAAACCGGTGCCTTACCGCTTGGCGATACCCCAATGACCGTCGCGGCAATCCGCAAACTCGAAGAAATATGGCTGGGGTACCTGGATTCGAACCAGGGAATGCCGGTATCAAAAACCGGTGCCTTACCGCTTGGCGATACCCCATCCGTGCAACGCGTACTGGTGAATGGTGCGGGAGGCGAGACTTGAACTCGCACACCTTGCGGCGCCAGAACCTAAATCTGGTGCGTCTACCAATTTCGCCACTCCCGCAAAAAAGATGGTGGCTACGACGGGATTCGAACCTGTGACCCCATCATTATGAGTGATGTGCTCTAACCAACTGAGCTACGTAGCCATCTTTTTTCGCGTTACCTTATCGGCGTTGCGGGGCGCATTATGCGTATTGAGCCTTGAAGCGTCAACCTCTTTTTCATTGAAAATGGCCGGAATGTGACTGTTTGGTTAGGTTGCGAACAGCGTGACGCAATATTCGGCAATTATTGGTTATTAATCGTTTTTTGCGGTGAAAAAACGGCGTAAAAAAAAGAGCCCCGCAGGACTCTTTTTAACACGATAACTTATTTATAAGCGGACTGGTGTACGCCGACGGCGCGGCCTGATGGATCGTCCATCGTTTTGAACGCCTCATCCCATTCGATGGCCTTCGCAGAAGAACAGGCGACGGACGGGCCGCCTGGCACACATTCTGCTGCGCTGGGTACCGGGAACAACTCTTCGAAGATTTCACGGTACAGGTACGCTTCTTTAGAAGATGGCGTGTTGTACGGGAAACGGAAGCGGGCGGTTTCCAGTTGCTGGTCGGAAATTTGCTCCGCCGCGACCTCTTTCAGCGTGTCGATCCAGCTGTAGCCGACGCCGTCAGAGAACTGCTCTTTTTGACGCCATGCCACGCTTGCGGGCAGGTAGGATTCAAAACATTCACGCAGGATATGTTTCTCCATTTTGCCGTTGCCGCACATTTTGTCTTCCGGGTTGATGCGCATCGCCACATCGAGGAATTTCTTATCCAGGAACGGGACGCGGGCTTCGACGCCCCAGGCAGACATCGCTTTGTTGGCGCGAGCGCAGTCAAACATATGCAGCGCCTGTAGTTTACGCACGGTCTCTTCGTGCAGTTCTTTGGCGTTTGGCGCTTTATGGAAGTAGAGGTAGCCGCCGAACACTTCATCGGAACCTTCGCCGGACAGCACCATTTTGATTCCCATCGCTTTGATTTTACGCGACATTAAATACATCGGCGTCGAGGCGCGAATGGTGGTGACATCGTAAGTTTCGATGTGGTAAATCACGTCGCGAATCGCATCCAGACCTTCCTGCACGGTGAAGTGAATTTCGTGATGCACGGTGCCGAGATGGTTTGCCACTTCCTGCGCGGCTTTCAGATCCGGGGAGCCTTCCAGACCGACAGCAAAGGAGTGCAACTGAGGCCACCAGGCTTCCGAACGTTCCTGATCTTCAACGCGGCGTGCGGCGAATTTCTTGGTGATGGCGGAAATGATGGAGGAATCCAGGCCGCCCGAGAGCAATACGCCGTATGGCACGTCTGACATCAGGTGGCTTTTGACGGACTCTTCCAGCGCCTGGCGCAACACGTTTTTGTCCGTTTCGTTGTCTTTTACCGCGTCGAACTCGAACCAGTCGCGCTGGTAGTACTGACGAATCTCACCGTCTTTGCTCCACAGGTAGCTGCCTGCCGGGAACTCTTTAATCGTGCGGCAGACCGGCACCAGCGCTTTCATTTCAGAGGCGACATAAAAGTTGCCGTGCTCGTCATGACCCATATAAAGCGGGATGATCCCGATGTGGTCGCGACCAATCAGCCAGGCATCCTGTTCGCTGTCGTACAGCGCAAAGGCGAACATACCCTGTAAGTCGTCGAGAAATTCCACCCCTTTTTCCTGGTACAGCGCGAGGATCACTTCACAGTCAGACCCGGTCTGGAACTGATAGCGGTCGCCATATTCCGCGCGTAATGCCTGGTGGTTATAAATTTCACCGTTAACGGCCAGCACATGTGTTTTCTTTTCGTTGTACAGCGGCTGCGCACCGGCGTTGACGTCGACAATAGACAGACGCTCGTGTGCCAGAATCGCGTTATCGCAGGCGTAAATACCGGACCAGTCAGGGCCGCGATGGCGCATCAAACGTGACAGCTCAAGGGCTTTTTTACGCAGCTCAACCGCGTCTGTTTTGATATCGAATACGCCAAAAATAGAACACATAACCTTCTCCATTAACCCGTTGCGTGGTGCTTTTTTGTGTTTGCTTGTTTATGAAAATGCCGCAAAGCCGCAGGGTTCGCAAGAGATTTGGCGTGATGAAAGCAAAAAATGCAATGGCAGTTGTTGAATGATGAAAAAAGATTACGTAATGAGCGTGTTTATTGATGAATCGATAATTTTATGGCGATTTTATTAAACGATGTTTTTTATCAGGCCTACGATTCGAACAGAACAATATTGTAGGCCTGATAAGCGTAGCGCCATCAGGCAGGGGGACGTTTTCAGATAACGTCGATTTCGGCGACGGAAGGATAAATCCAGCTTGGTCTGAACGGCATGTCGTCGATATCGTTGAGCGTTGAGACGCCAGAGAGCACCAGAATGGTTTCCAGACCGGCCTGGAATCCCGCCAGAATATCGGTGCGCAGATTGTCGCCGACGATAACGGTCTCTTCCGAGTGCGCCTGCATTTTGTTTAACGCGGCGCGGATAATCCACGGGCTGGGTTTACCGACGTAAAAAGGCTTACGGCCAGAAATTTTTTCAATACCTGCACAGAGCGCGCCGCAGGCCGGATAGAAACCACGACCGTGGGTATCGGGGTTAGTGGCGATGAAACGGGCGCCGTTGGCGACGAAGAAGGCCGCTTTATGCATCATGTCCCAGTTATAGGAGCGGGTCTCGCCGACAATCACAAAATCGGGATTGACGTCGGTAATGGTAAAACCTGCTTTATACAATTCGTGAATTAGTGCACCTTCACCGACCACATAGGCTTTCTTGCCTTCCTGACGACGCAGAAAATCGGCGGTGGCCATCGCGGAAGTATAAAAAACGCTGTCCGGTACGTTAACCCCTGCGGTAGCAAAGCGGTTCGCCAGATCCTGGCCGGTCTGCGAAGGGTAATTGGTCAGCAGCACCAGCGGCAGACCTTTTTCCATTACATCCGTCAGAAATTCTGCCGCACCGGGTACGGCAACATTGTCGTGCATCAGCACGCCGTCAATATCACAAATTACATTCTTGATGGTCATGAACTACCCAAAGGATTTAGTCATAATGCGCCACTATAAAAGCTCATTAATTTTCCAGCAAATGTTGCAACAAAATGCCGTTGAGCATGGCGCGTTTCACCAGCGCAAATGCGCCGATGGCGGAGCGGTGATCCAGCGTGGAACGGACAACCGGCAAATTTTTGCGAAACGCTTTCAGCGCCTGTGTGTTGATGCAGCTTTCAATCGCCGGCAGCAGCACTTTATCCGCTTCGGTAATTTCACCGGCAATCACGATTTTTTGCGGATTAAACAGGTTGATAGCGATAGCGATGGTTTTGCCCAGATGACGACCAACGTGTTCAATCACCTCTGCCGCTAAGCTGTCACCTTTATTAGCTGCCTTGCAGATGGTTTTAATCGTGCAGTCGTCCAGCGTAACGCGACTTTGGTAGCCCTGCTTGAGTAAGTGCTGTACGCGTTGTTCAATGGCCGCGTTGGCGGCGATGGTTTCCAGACAGCCAAAATTGCCGCAGTGACAGCGCTCGCCCAGCGGCTCGACCTGAATATGGCCGATCTCTCCGACGTTGCCGTTGCGACCAATAAAAATGCGGCCATTTGAGATAATCCCGGCGCCAGTCCCCCGGTGTACGCGCACCAGAATGGAATCTTCGCAATCCTGGCTTGCACCGAAATAGTGCTCGGCCAGCGCCAGACTGCGGATATCGTGACCGACAAAACAGGTTACGTGAAAACGTTTTTCCAGCGCTTCAACTAATCCCCAGTTTTCAACCTGAATATGCGGCATATAGCGGATCACGCCGCTTTCGGGATCGACAAGACCCGGCAGGATCACGGAAATCGCGATTAACTCGCGAAGTTTACGCTGATTACTGTCGACGAATGTGGTGATGGCATTGAGCAGGGCATGTTCCAGCGTCTCCTGAGTGCGTTCTGGCAGCGGGTAGTGCTCTTCAGCCAGCACTTTACTGCTCAGGTCAAACAGGGTAATGGTTGCGTCATGACGACCCAACCGCACGCCAATGGCATGGAAATTACGGGTTTCGGTAACGATGGAGATGGCGCGGCGGCCTCCGGTGGAGGCCTGCTGATCAACTTCTTTGATCAGCCCGCGTTCAATGAGTTGACGCGTAATTTTGGTTACGCTGGCGGGAGCAAGCTGGCTTTGCTCGGCAATCTGAATACGCGAGATTGGCCCGTGCTGGTCAATCAGGCGGTAAACGGCCGCGCTGTTAAGCTGTTTTACGAGATCAACATTACCTATTTGAGCTTGTCCGCCTGGTGTCATACTTTCTCTTACTCAGTAACGACCTCGTTACCATTAACGATGGTCTTGATGATTTTAAAGTCGTGGGTGAAGGCGGTCAGGTTCGCAACTTTACCCGGCGCGAGGCTGCCGAGCTGCTTATCGACGCCAATCGCGCGCGCAGGGTAGAGCGTTGCCATACGCAGCACTTCATCCAGCGCAATACCGCAATGTTCAACCAGATTACGCACGCCTTCGATCATGGTTAATGATGATCCGCTCAGCGTACCGTTCTCATCCACACACAGTCCATTACGGTAGTATATTGTTTTACCAGCAAAAATGAACTGTTCAATGTTTGCACCCGCCGGGGCGGTTGCATCGGTCACCAGGCAAAGTTTGTCACCTTTCAGACGTTTAGCGTTACGAATGTTGACGTAATCAACATGCAGACCATCCGCGATGATGCCGCAATAAATATCGGCATCGTCAAGAATGGCGCCCGCCAGACCCGGTTCACGGCCCGTAATATACGGCATCGCGTTGAACAGGTGGGTGGCAAAGGTGATCCCTGCGCGGAAACCGGCTTTCGCCTCTTTTAACGTCGCGTTGGAGTGACCGGCTGAAACCACAATGCCCGCCGCCGCCAGCTTAGCGATCACTTCTGCCGGCACCATTTCCGGCGCCAGCGTGACTTTGGTGATCACATCGGCATTATCGCACAGGAAGTCCACCAGCGCAGCGTCAGGTTGGCGGACAAAACTTGGATTATGGGTGCCTTTTTTGACCAGGTTCAGCCACGGACCTTCAAGATGAAGACCTAATGCCTGATTCGGGTATTTCGCCAGGTATTCACGCATGACGCGAATGCCCTGTTTCATCAGATCGTCGCTGGTGGTAATCAGCGTCGGCAGGTAGCTGGTGCAGCCTGATTTCTCATTGGCTTTCTGCATGATTTCCAGCGTTTCGACAGTCACCGCGTCAGCGGTATCGTTGAACTGGACGCCGCCGCAGCCGTTTAATTGCACATCAATAAAACCGGGGGAGAGAATGGCCCCATTCAACGCGCGTTGTTCTATCTCTGGCGGCAGTTCCGCCACTGGACAGATGCGATCAATCAGGCCATTGGCGACAACAATCGCATGGTCATCAAGAATTTCGTGACCGGTAAAAATCCGGCCCTGGGTTAAAGCATACATTCCGACCCCCGATTTCAAAAAATGCCGCCCTGCGTCTGCGTACAGGGCGGAGATAACATTACAGACCTTTAATATTTTCGGCTTCTAACTCGTTGAAATATTTCAGTGTCTTAACTTTCAGTTCCATAGTGGAAGGTTCGTCGCACACCACGACTGCTTTCGGATGCAGTTGCAGACAGCTAATGGTCCACATGTGGTTGACGTTGCCTTCGACAGCCGCCTGTAGCGCCTGCGCTTTCTGATGGCCCAGCACCAGAATCATCACTTCTTCTGCGTCCAGCAGCGTACCCACGCCTACGGTCAGCGCATATTTCGGCACCTGATTGACGTCGCCGTCAAAGAAGCGGGAGTTTGCCACGCGGGTGTCATGGGTCAGCGTTTTGATACGCGTACGGGAAGCCAGGGAAGAAGCCGGTTCGTTAAACGCGATATGGCCGTCGTTACCTACGCCGCCCATAAACAGGTGAATTTTACCGTAAGAACGGATTTTTTCTTCATAATTACGGCATTCCGCATCGATATCCGGCGCGTTACCGTTGAGCAGGTTAATATTTTCTGCCGGAATATCAACGTGATCGAAGAAATTGCGGTGCATGAAGCTGTGGTAGCTTTCCGGGTGTTCTTTCGGAAGGCCAACATATTCGTCCATGTTGAATGTCACCACATGCTTAAAGCTGACCTGGCCCGCTTTGTGCATTTCGACTAATGCTTTATACGCCGTCAGCGGCGTGCCGCCGGTCGGCAGGCCCAGGACGAACGGGCGATCGGCGGTAGGTTTGAAGGCGTTAATACGGTTAACGATATGGCGAGCAGCCCATTTGCCGACCTGTTCTGCGGACGTCAGGGGGATCAGTCTCATTCTTCACCTCAAAAGTAAAAGTAATAAATTGGCGGATTGAGCATCTGTACGTTAGTAAGCGTAACCTGGATTCGTATGGACAGGCGCTAATCCGTGTTGATTTTTTGAATGATAAAATAAGTTTTCGCAGTTAGCCAGTATAAGGGAGGGTGAATAACGATATTTGGTGATTCAAATCACAAAAAACACGCGTTTAATTTGCGATACGAATTAATTTTTCACACACTCTGAGCGTAGATGAATAATTCATACCGTTGTTGCCAAACATCACGCTTTAACGATTTGTCGCACAATAAAAAAATGGCTTCCAGAAGCCTAATCGGGGTCTCGTAGGGGGAATAAGATGAATATTTTAGGTTTTTTCCAGCGACTGGGTAGGGCGTTACAGCTCCCTATCGCAGTGCTGCCGGTGGCGGCACTGTTGCTGCGATTCGGTCAACCAGATTTACTGAATGTCGCCTTTATCGCGCAGGCGGGCGGGGCGATCTTCGATAACCTCGCACTGATCTTCGCCATCGGTGTGGCATCCAGCTGGTCTAAGGACAGCGCGGGTGCAGCAGCGCTGGCGGGTGCGGTCGGGTACTTCGTCCTGACCAAAGCGATGGTGACGATTAACCCGGAAATCAACATGGGCGTCCTGGCGGGTATCATTACCGGTCTGGTGGGCGGCGCCGTTTATAACCGTTGGTCCGGTATCAAACTTCCTGATTTCCTGAGCTTCTTTGGCGGCAAACGTTTTGTGCCGATCGCCACGGGCTTCTTCTGTCTGGTGCTGGCGGCGATTTTCGGTTACGTCTGGCCTCCGGTTCAGCACGCTATTCATGCGGGCGGTGAATGGATTGTCGGCGCGGGCGCGCTGGGCTCCGGTATCTTCGGTTTCATCAACCGTCTGTTGATCCCGACAGGTCTGCATCAGGTGCTGAACACCATCGCCTGGTTCCAGATTGGCGAGTTCACTAACACGGCAGGTACGGTATTCCACGGCGACATCAACCGCTTCTACGCGGGTGACGGCACGGCGGGGATGTTCATGTCCGGCTTCTTCCCGATCATGATGTTCGGTCTGCCGGGTGCGGCGCTGGCGATGTACTTCGCTGCGCCGAAAGCGCGTCGTCCAATGGTTGGCGGTATGCTGCTGTCCGTTGCGATCACCGCGTTCCTGACCGGTGTTACTGAGCCGCTGGAATTCCTGTTCATGTTCCTGGCGCCGTTGCTGTACCTCCTGCACGCAATATTGACCGGTATCAGCCTGTTCATCGCGACGCTGCTGGGTATTCATGCGGGCTTCTCCTTCTCCGCAGGCGCAATTGACTACGTGTTGATGTATAGCCTGCCTGCGGCCAGCAAAAACGTCTGGATGCTGCTGGTGATGGGCGCGGTATTCTTCGTCATCTACTTCCTGCTGTTCAGCGCGGTAATTCGCGTGTTCAACCTGAAAACGCCAGGTCGTGAAGATAAAGACGACGATATCGTGACTGACGAAGCGAACAGCAACACTGAAGAAGGTATGACCCAACTGGCGACCAACTACATTGCTGCGGTTGGCGGTACGGATAACCTGAAAGCGATCGATGCCTGCATCACCCGTTTGCGTCTGACCGTTGCCGACGCGGCTCGCGTGAGCGATGCGATGTGTAAACGTCTTGGTGCGTCTGGCGTGGTGAAACTGAACAAACAGACCATCCAGGTTATCGTCGGCGCGAAAGCGGAATCTATCGGCGACGAAATGAAGAAAGTGGTGGCGCGTGGCCCGGTTGCGGCAGCGTCTGCTGACAGCGCGCCAGTGACTGCGGCGCCGGCGGTAAAACCGCAGGCGGTTCCTAATGCGGTGACTATCGCGACGCTGGTTTCTCCAGTCACGGGTGACGTGGTTGCGCTGGAACAGGTTCCTGACGAAGCGTTCGCCAGCAAAGCGGTTGGCGACGGCGTGGCGGTGAAACCAACGGATAAAACCGTTGTTTCCCCGGCGGCAGGCACCATTGTGAAAATCTTCAACACCAATCATGCGTTCTGCCTGGAAACTGAAAAAGGCGCGGAAATCGTTGTCCACATGGGGATCGATACCGTTGCGCTGAACGGTCAGGGCTTCAAACGCCTGGTGGAAGAGGGTACCGAAGTGGTTGCCGGTCAGCCGATCCTGGAAATGGATCTGGAGTTCCTGAACGCCAATGCGCGCTCGATGATTAGCCCGGTGGTTTGCAGCAACATCGACGACTTCAGCGGTCTGGTGATTAAAGCTGAAGGTCAGGTGGTTGCGGGTCAAACGCCACTGTATGAGATTAAAGGCAAATAATCGCTCCTGAGTAGAGTTTGTGCCTGAGCGGCGGGGGGAAACCTCCGCCGCTTTTTTTTTGCAGCCTGTAGGCCGGATAAGGTATAGCCGCTATCCGGCAAATGCGCCTGATGGCGCTGCGCTCATCAGGCCTACGGTTCGACACAGTTTGTAGGCCGGATAAGGTATAGCTGCTATCCGGCAAATGCGCCTGATGGCGCTGCGCTTATCAGGCCTACGGTTCGACGCAGTTTGTAGCAGTTTGTAGGCCGGATGAGGCGTAGCCGTCATCCGGCAAAGCGCCGTCGCTTTTTTTTACAGCAATCAGCCCCCATATTTTCTTCAAAGCCACTTTTTAAGTAACTAAAGGTTGTCAGTCTGTCCGGCTTATAAGATCATATGCCGTTATACGTTGTTTACGCTTTGAGGAATCCACGATGAGTGAGGCTGAAGCCCGCCCGACTAACTTTATTCGTCAGATCATCGATGAAGATCTGGCCAGTGGTAAGCACACCACAATCCACACCCGTTTTCCGCCGGAGCCGAATGGCTATCTGCACATCGGCCACGCGAAATCCATCTGTCTGAACTTTGGTATCGCGCAAGATTATCAGGGCCTGTGCAACCTGCGTTTCGATGATACCAACCCGGTAAAAGAAGATATCGAGTACGTTGATTCGATCAAAAACGACGTCGAGTGGTTAGGTTTTCACTGGGCTGGCAACGTTTGCTACTCCTCAGATTACTTCGATCAGCTGCATGCGTATGCGGTTGAGCTGATCACCAAAGGTCTGGCGTACGTCGATGAGCTGACGCCGGATCAGATCCGCGAATATCGCGGTACGCTGAAAGAGCCGGGTAAAAACAGCCCGTTCCGCGATCGCAGCGTGGAAGAGAACCTGGCGCTGTTTGAAAAAATGCGTACCGGTGGTTTTGAAGAAGGTAAAGCGTGCCTGCGCGCCAAAATTGATATGGCGTCGCCGTTTATCGTGATGCGCGATCCGGTGCTGTACCGCATTAAATTTGCCGAACACCACCAGACCGGCAACAAGTGGTGCATCTACCCGATGTACGACTTTACCCACTGCATCAGCGATGCGCTGGAAGGCATTACGCACTCTCTGTGTACGCTGGAATTCCAGGACAACCGTCGTCTGTACGACTGGGTGCTGGACAACATCACCATCCCGGTTCACCCGCGTCAGTACGAATTCTCACGCCTGAATCTGGAATACACCGTGATGTCCAAGCGTAAGCTGAACCTGCTGGTGACGGACAAACACGTTGAAGGCTGGGACGATCCGCGTATGCCGACCATTTCTGGCCTGCGTCGTCGTGGCTATACCGCGGCCTCCATCCGTGAATTCTGCAAACGCATCGGCGTTACCAAGCAGGACAACACCATTGAGATGGCGTCGCTGGAGTCCTGCATTCGTGAAGATCTGAATGAAAACGCTCCGCGCGCGATGGCGGTTATCGATCCGGTGAAACTGGTTATCGAAAACTACCCGCAGGGCGAAAGCGAAATGGTCACCATGCCGAACCATCCGAACAAACCGGAAATGGGCAGCCGTGAAGTACCGTTTAGCGGTGAGATTTGGATCGATCGTGCTGACTTCCGCGAAGAAGCGAACAAGCAGTACAAGCGTCTGGTGATGGGGAAAGAAGTGCGTCTGCGTAACGCCTATGTGGTGAAAGCTGAGCGCGTGGAGAAGGATGCGGAAGGCAATATCACCACCATCTTCTGTACCTATGATGCGGACACCCTGAGCAAAGATCCGGCCGATGGCCGTAAAGTGAAGGGCGTCATTCACTGGGTAAGCGCGGCACACGCGCTGCCGGTTGAAATTCGTCTGTACGATCGTCTGTTCAGCGTGCCGAACCCGGGCGCCGCAGAGGACTTCCTGTCCGTGATCAACCCTGAATCGCTGGTAATTAAGCAGGGTTACGCGGAACCGTCGTTGCAGAACGCCGTAGCGGGTAAAGCGTATCAGTTTGAGCGTGAAGGCTACTTCTGCCTGGACAGCCGCTACACAACGGCGGATAAACGCGTGTTTAACCGTACCGTAGGTCTGCGCGATACGTGGGCTAAAGCGGGCGAGTAAAGCCACCGCATCACATCACCTTCCAACGCCGCATTTTGCGGCGTTTTTTTATCCTTTCCATTTTGTCATCCCGCTCTCTGTTTGCAGAGCGAATTAATGCCGTCGGGAAAATAATTTCGCAACAAAATAGTTTTGGCGTAGTGAATTTATGGAATGAATATCATTTCATGTGAAACCGATTTCATGTGCATGGAAAACAAGACAATTTTAACTTTTGTTCATCTTTTTTAGCGCCTGATGAAAATGTAACAGAAAGCAATGAAATATGTGCGGTTGCTCATACTCTTACATTCTCGTTACAGAAAGAGATTGATAATTCGCGTCGCGAAAAATAGTCTATTCACTGTAGTCTGCGAGGTTTTTCTCAACGCTACTTTTACATTTTTATTTTTCGCTGTCCGCTTTTGTTCGGCAGCATTTTATACGTCAAAGAGGATTAACACATGCGTACGTTTAGTGGCAAACGTAGTACGCTGGCGCTGGCTATCGCCGGTATCACAGCAATGTCAGGTTTGGTCGTCGTTCCACAGGCTCAGGCCGAAGGCTTTATTGACGATTCCACGTTAACAGGCGGCATCTATTACTGGCAGCGTGAGCGTGACCGTAAAGATGTCACCGACGATGACAAATATAAAACCAACCTTTCACACGCGACCTGGAACGCCAACCTGGATTTCCAGTCTGGTTATGCGGCTGATATGTTCGGTCTGGATATCGCGGCATTTACCGCGATAGAAATGGCGGAAAACGGCGACAGCGGACACCCCAACGAAATCGCCTTCTCGAAAAAGAATAAAGGTTACGATGAAGATTATTCTGGCGATAAGAGCGGGATCAGCCTTTATAAAGCCGCGGCAAAATTTAAGTACGGGCCAACCTGGGCGCGTGCGGGGTATATCCAGCCGACCGGTCAGACGCTGTTAGCGCCGCACTGGAGCTTTATGCCGGGTACTTATCAGGGCGCGGAAGCCGGAGCGAATTTTGACTACGGTGATGCGGGCGCGCTGAGTTTCTCCTATATGTGGGCCAACCAATATAAAGCGCCGTGGCACACCGATGTTGATAAATTCTATCAGGCCGATAAAAAGACCAAAGTGGATTACCTCCACTCTATCGGCGCTAAATACGATTTCAAAAATGACCTCGTGCTGGAAGCGGCATTTGGTCAGTCAGAAGGGTATGTCGACCAGTATTTTGCCAAAGCCAGCTACAAATTTGATTTGGGCGGCAACCCGTTCACCACCAGCTATCAGTTCTATGGTGCGCGCGACAAAGTTGATGATCGCAGCGTAAACGATATTTATGACGGCACCGCTTGGTTGCAGGCGCTGACTTTCGGTTACAAAGTGGCCGAAGTCGTCGATTTGCGCCTGGAAGGGACCTGGGTTAAGGCGGACGGTCAACAAGGTTACTTCCTGCAACGTATGACGCCGACTTACGCATCCTCAAACGGTCGTCTGGATATCTGGTGGGATAACCGTTCAGACTTTAACGCCAACGGCGAAAAAGCTGTCTTCTTCGGTGCGATGTACGATCTGAAAAACTGGAACCTGCCGGGCTGGGCAGTGGGGGCGTCATACGTTTACGCCTGGGACGCGAAGCCATCAACCTGGCAGATTACCCCGGATGCGTACTATGACAAAAACCGTACCATTGAAGAGTCTTCTTACAGCCTTGATGCGGTCTACACCCTACAGGAAGGCCGTGCCAAAGGCACCATGTTTAAACTGCACTTCACGGAATATGACAACCACTCCAACATCCCAAGCTGGGGCGGCGGTTACGGCAACATCTTCCAGGATGAACGTGACGTGAAGTTCATGGTTATCGCTCCGTTCACTATTTTCTGATGCCCGTTGCGCAGGCGATTTGTCTGCCGCAACGTTGAGGACACTGATATGAAAAAACTGTTACTCATCGCCATGATGGCATCGGGACTGGTGGCCTGCGCGCAGCCAACCGCGCCCAAAGAAGACAGTCAGTTAAAAGAGGCGTACAGCGCCTGCATCAATACGGCGCAAGGTTCGCCAGAGAAAATCGAGGCCTGTCAGAGCGTACTGAACGTGCTGAAGAAAGATGACCAGCACAAGCAGTTTGCTACAGAAGAGAGCGTGCGCGTGCTGGATTATCAGCAGTGCATTCAGGCTACGCGTACGGGGAACGATCAGGCGGTGACCGCCGATTGCGACAAAATCTGGCAGGAAATTCGCAGTAAAAATAGCGCCAAATAAAAGCAGGGCGGGTTAATGGCGGGCGGAGAGAACTCTCCGCCCGTTTGCGTTTTTTAAGGCCGCTACCGGGTCGGAGGCATAAAAAAAGCCAACCGGTCGGTTGGCTTTTTAGCAGGTTTCACATTACTTCGCGTCGTGCGCGTGCTCGTCTTCCCGGCAATCGCCTTCAGCGCAGTGGCCGTAGAGATAGAGGCTGTGGTTCGTCAAACGAATGCCATGCTTAGCCGCAATCTCACGCTGGCGCGCTTCGATAGAATCATCACTGAATTCGATCACTTTGCCACAATCGAGGCAAATAAGGTGATCGTGATGATGCTGTTGGGTCAGCTCAAAAACGGATTTACCGCCTTCAAAGTTGTGGCGGGTTACGATACCGGCGTCATCAAACTGGTTCAGCACGCGGTACACGGTCGCCAGCCCAATCTCTTCACCCATGTCGATCAGACGTTTATATAAATCTTCCGCACTGACGTGATGGTTATCCGGTTCCTGAAGAACTTCCAGAATTTTTAAACGAGGAAGCGTTACTTTCAGGCCAGCCTTCTTTAATGCGGTATTGTTGTCAGTCATGCGGAATCTGTCCTGTTGCTAAACGATTCACTTCAAACAAAGAAGTGACAGAAATTGCACTTGAGATAATGCGTTTCATTATAGAACTGCCACGCCTAAATGAAAACTGCAAGCCTCCGGCAAATATTGTTAATAAAAACGAGGTATCGCCAACAAACACACTGTGCAATACCAGAATAACACCCGGACATTGTACAGGGTCAGGCAAGAAAGTTACAAATTTGTAGCAATTATTTTAATTGGTTTTATCTATTGATGCGACGCAGATGCTTTTCTGCGCCGCACAAAATCAGGCGTTAATGATTTCGTCGAGGTGCAGTTCGCCGGAAATCTGTTTAACCCATTTTTCAACGCGCTCTGCGGTCAGTTCAGGCTGACGGTCTTCGTCGATAGCCAGACCAACAAAGTGATCGTCGTCAGCCAGACCTTTGGACGCTTCAAAATGGTAGCCCGCCGTTGGCCAGTGACCGACGATGGTCGCGCCGCGCGGCTCAATGATGTCGCGGATGGTGCCTAACGCGTCGCAGAAATATTCTGCGTAATCTTCCTGGTCGCCGCAGCCGAACAGCGCCACCAGTTTACCGTTAAAATCAATCTCTTCGAGAGTCGGGAAGAAGTCATCCCAGTCACATTGCGCTTCACCGTAGTACCAGGTCGGGATGCCCAGCAGCAGGATGTCGTACCCTTCCAGGTCCTCTTTGCTGCTTTTCGCAATGTCATGCACATCGGCAACGTCTTTACCAAGCTGTTTTTGAATCATTTTTGCGATATTTTCGGTATTACCGGTGTCGCTGCCGAAAAAGATGCCAGTGATTGCCATGAGTAAAATAACCTCTTGAAACTTATTGAAATGGTGGTGGCGTATTGCCCGCAGATAAGGGCAATCATAGCAGAACAGTCAGGCATGCGGAAACAGCAATCACGCGGGACTGCACTCTGTGCTACATGATTTATGATATTGAGCAGTTTTTCAGACTACGCCCTGGCCGCGCAGCGCTGCCAGTTGAGTCATCAGCATCTCTTCGATGAGTTCGCTACGGCTCATATTGCGGGATTCGGCCAGCTCGTTCAGCGCATCGACAGCCTCAGCGTTGAGTTTCAGTTCGACACGCTTAAGGCCACGTACTTTGTCGCGTTTTAGCTGGTTACGCTTATTAATGCGCAGCTGTTCATCACGCGAAAGCGGATTGGTTTTGGGTCGTCCCGGGCGACGCTCGTGTGCGAACAGATCTAATGTCGTACGGTCCGTTTGTTCTTTGGCCATGATTTTGGTGACTTCGGGGAAACAATCAGCCAGGCGTCTGCCCGGATGGATAGCGCGCCATCATACATCAGCAAGGCAGACACGCCAACGCTCGCGGACGTAATCGCGCGCGGACGCTGAGTTTTTAATCAGTTGGCCTTATCTGCCAGATAGCGACGAATGGCGCGCAGTACCGCATCGGGTTTTTCCGCGTGAACCCAGTGGCCCGCTCCGGCGATGACGTGCGCTCGCGCCTGAGGGAACTGCGCCAGCAGATCGTGACGATATGCTTCGGTCACATAAGGGGAGTTGCCGCCGGGGATAAACAACGCCGGGCGATCCCAGGCTGGAATGGTCTCCCAGCCCACAATATGTGGATACTGTTCCCACAACACCGGTACGTTAAAGCGCCATTCGCCGTCGATAAACGATTTCAGCAGAAACTGGATGACGCCTTCTTCTTGCAGATGTTGACGCATAACGGTGGCGGCCTGTTGACGGGTTTCGGCGCCCGCGTCGGTGACGGCATTGATGGCGGCGAAGATTTCATCGTGGCGGCGAACGTGGTAATCGACCGGCGCGATGTCTATCGCGACCAACTGGTCAATACGCTCCGGCGCCAGCGCGGTGAGCGCCATTACCGCTTTACCGCCCATGGAGTGGCCGATAAAGGTGGCTTTCTCAATGCCTTCGGCATCAATGGTATCCAGTAAGTCTTGCGCCATTGCCGGGTAGTCCATCACCGGATCGCGAGGGGAGAGACCGTGGTTGCGCATATCAACCTGAATGATATCGTGATCGGTCACCAGGTCGCGCGCCAGCACGCCGAGGTTGTCCAGGCTGCCAAACAAACCGTGAACGAGGACGATGGGAGAATTATTGTGCAGGTTTTGTGCAGTTTGCGCTCGGATATTCAATTTCATGGCAAAGTTCTTTTTTTCGCTCTGTCGGGTTAGGGTATTATGTTGACTATTCTGCCACAGGGCTGCAACAACTACGGTTTACTCCGAGTTTTTCCGTCAGCCAGGTTTGACGCTATCCGCTGTTGGAATTTGCCTTTACACTACGTGCAGGTAATCCCAACGACTTGTATTCAGATAAGACACCGCACTGGATTAAGATGAAAACGATTGAAGTTGATGATGAACTCTATAGCTATATTGCCAGCCACACCAAGCATATTGGCGAGAGCGCATCCGACATTTTACGGCGCATGTTGAAGTTTTCCGCCGTATCACAGCCTGTCACTCCGGCGGCGAAAGAGGTTCGCGTCGCGCAACCTGCTATCGTGGAAGCGAAGCCCGTCAACCCCGTAAAAGATAAAGTCCGCGCCATGCGTGAACTGCTGCTTTCCGACGAGTACGCGGAGCAGAAGAAAGCGGTAAACCGCTTCATGCTGGTGCTGTCTACACTCTACTCACTGGATAATCGCGCGTTTGCCGAAGCAACGGAGTCGTTGCATGGCCGTACGCGCGTCTATTTTGCGGCTGATGAACAAACGCTGCTGAAAAATGGTAATCAAACCAAACCGAAACATGTGCCCGGCACGCCGTATTGGGTGATTACCAACACCAACACCGGCCGTAAATGCAGCATGGTTGAACACATCATGCAGTCAATGCAATTCCCGGCGGAATTGATTGAGAAGGTTTGCGGAACAATTTAATCCTTGCATTAAAAGGACCAGGCAATGGCAATCCACAACCGTGCAGGTCAACCTGCGCAACAGAGTGATTTGATTAACGTCGCCCAACTGACGGCACAGTACTATGTACTGAAACCCGAAGCAGGGAATGCAGAGCACGCCGTGAAGTTCGGTACGTCCGGGCATCGCGGTAGCGCAGGTCGTCATAGTTTTAACGAGCCGCACATCCTGGCGATCGCCCAGGCGATTGCGGAAGAGCGTGCAAAAAACGGTATCACTGGTCCTTGTTATGTGGGCAAAGATACCCACGCGCTGTCTGAACCGGCATTTATCTCTGTACTGGAAGTGCTGGCGGCGAACGGTGTTGATGTCATCGTGCAGGAAAACAATGGCTTCACGCCAACGCCTGCCGTTTCCAACGCTATCCTGGTTCACAATAAAAAAGGCGGCCCGCTGGCTGATGGCATCGTGATCACGCCATCTCACAATCCACCGGAAGACGGCGGAATTAAGTACAACCCGCCAAACGGCGGCCCGGCGGATACCAACGTCACCAAAGTGGTGGAAGACAGGGCCAACGCGCTGTTGGCTGACGGTCTGAAGGGCGTGAAGCGTATCTCTCTGGATGCGGCGATGGCCTCAGGCCACGTTAAAGAGCAGGATCTGGTGCAGCCGTTCGTTGAAGGGCTGGCGGATATCGTCGATATGGCGGCGATTCAGAAAGCGGGCCTGACGCTGGGCGTCGATCCGCTGGGTGGTTCCGGTATCGAATACTGGAAGCGTATTGCTAAGCACTACAACCTGAACCTGACTATCGTTAACGATCACGTTGATCAGACGTTCCGCTTTATGCATCTCGACAAAGACGGCGCAATCCGTATGGACTGTTCCTCCGAGTGCGCGATGGCGGGTCTGCTGGCGCTGCGTGATAAGTTCGATCTGGCGTTCGCCAACGACCCGGACTATGACCGCCACGGCATCGTGACTCCGGCAGGGCTGATGAACCCGAACCACTATCTGGCGGTAGCGATCAACTATCTGTTCCAGCACCGCCCGCAGTGGGGCAAAGAGGTGGCGGTCGGTAAAACGCTGGTCTCTTCTGCGATGATCGACCGCGTGGTGAACGATTTGGGGCGTAAACTGGTGGAAGTGCCGGTCGGCTTTAAATGGTTCGTTGACGGTCTGTTCGACGGCAGCTTCGGCTTCGGCGGCGAAGAGAGCGCCGGGGCGTCTTTCCTGCGTTTCGACGGCACGCCGTGGTCTACCGATAAAGACGGCATCATCATGTGCCTGCTGGCGGCGGAAATCACGGCCGTCACCGGGAAAAACCCGCAGGAGCACTACAACGAGCTGGCGGCCCGCTTTGGCGCGCCGAGCTATAACCGTTTGCAGGCAAGCGCAACGTCTGCGCAGAAAGCTGCATTGTCTAAGCTCTCTCCAGAAATGGTGAGCGCCAGCACGCTGGCGGGCGATCCGATCACCGCGCGTCTGACGGCGGCGCCGGGTAACGGCGCGTCGATTGGCGGCCTGAAAGTGATGACCGACAACGGCTGGTTCGCCGCGCGGCCTTCTGGTACGGAAGACGCTTATAAGATTTATTGCGAAAGCTTCCTCGGCGAGGAACACCGCAAGCAGATCGAAAAAGAAGCGGTTGAGATTGTCAGCGAAGTGCTGAAAAACGCGTAAGTGCGGTTTGTGTGCCGGGCGGTACTGCATTTGCCCGGCTACAACAACGATCGTAGGCCCGGTAAGCGTTAGCGCCACCGGGCTTTTTTTTAGCCGTGTTTGTTTTTCAGCTCAAAGCGCGGCGATACCAGTCCATACAGCGTCCAGCCGAGGAAGGTCACGATGGAGCCGTACAGCATCGCTTCTTCACCGGAGGAATACAGCGCATAGAAGCTGTACAGCGCGCCGATGAATGCCACGAAGTTCGCCGTTTTGGCTTTTGACGACGGAACATTTGCCACTTTCTGAATGATCACCAGCGCGGCCATCGACAGAATGTACGGGATAATGTTTGTTACCACCGCCAGGTTAACCAGCACGTTGAACTGGCTGTTCAGCGATGGGCTGATGGTCATCAGCGATAATCCGCTCTGGATAATCACGATGGTCAGCATCCCCTGAACCGGCGCATCTACTTTCGTTACGCGAGAGAAGATTTTCGGGAAATAACCTTCATCCGCCGAGGATTTGAAGACCTGGGCGATAGTGAACTGCCAGCCCAGCAGCGAACCGCAGCAGGACATCACCATCAACGCCATGATCACTTTACCGACTTCCGGGGTAAACATCTGTGCGAACGCCAGACCGAACGGCGCGGTGGAGTTGGCCAGATCCATGTTTGGTACGATCCCGGCAATCACGTTGGTGGAGATGATGTAAATCACCGCCGCGCCCAGCGTACCGCCTAATACCGCAATCGGTACGTTACGCTCCGGGTTTTCCACCACTTCGGCGTTGGCGCAGGCAGATTCCAGACCGAGGAAGGCCCACAGCGTCATCGCAATAGAAGAACCGACGGCGGTGAAGAACGGTACGTGATGCGGGTTCCAGGAGTTGACGTACAGCGTCGGGCTAAACCAGAACCAGCCGATGATGCACAAACCGACAACCGGAATAATCACGCCCCAGACGGTGATACTGCTGATTTGCCCGGTAATGCGCGCGCCGCCGAAGTTGGCGACGGTGCACAGCCACAGCACGCCGATGGTCGCCAGACCGATCTGCACCGGTGACAGCGTGGCGCCGAACAGCTCGGTGCCGTAGCCGACGGCGGAGATGGCGATAGCGACGTTGGCAATCAGCAGCGAAACGCCATAGGTGTAGTTCGCCATAAAGTTGCCGGATTTACCAAAGGCATACTCCGCGTAGCCGCCCATGCCGCCGGATTTACGGCTAAACATCCCGCATTTGGCGAAAGCCCATGCCAGCGCCATTGAACCAACGGCAGTCACCAGCCACGAGATGATCGAGATGGTGCCGACCTCCGCAAGTTTGGTGGGCAGCATGATAATCCCGGAGCCCATCATATTGACCATTGTCAGGATGGTGAGCTGAACGACGCCCATTTTATTGGATTTGGCTTTACTCATAATTTTTCCCCTTTCAGCAGGGTGTTCTGTGCTTCGCGCGGTTTAATGACGTAGCACCACACCTGTTTACGGCCGTCGTGTTCTTCGATGTAAACGCCCTGTAGTTCAGGCGCAAAGCCCGGCAGCAGGTTGATCCCTTCTTCCAGCGCGCTGAAATAACGCAGCACCGCACCGCCCCAGATTTCACCCGGAACAACGCACAAAACCCCTGGCGGATACGGAAGCGCGCCTTCTGCCGCGATCCGTCCTTCCGCGTCCGGCAGGCGAACCAGTTCGACTTCACCGCGCAGATAGGCGTAGTTGGCGTCCTGCGGGTTCATGCTGACGCGTGGGAAATGGGATTTACGGAACATCTCTTTTTGCAGCTGTTTCACGTTATGGCGTGCGTACAGATCGTGCATCTCCTGGCACAGCTGACGCAGGGTGTAGCCGGCATAACGCGCTTCATGCTGCTTATAAATTGACGGCAGAACGTCAGCCAGCGGCGCATCGGCTTCCAGCAGTTTCTCAAAGCGCACCAGCAGGGCGACGAGTTGCTGCAATTTCGCCATGTCTTCCGCTGGCGTCAGCAGGAACAGGATCGAGTTGAGATCGCATTTTTCCGGTACCACGCCGTTTTCACGCAGGAAGTTGGCAAGGATGGTCGCCGGAACGCCAAAGGTGTCGTATTCGCCGTTGCGCGCATTGATGCCCGGCGTCGTGAGCAGCAGTTTGCACGGATCAACAAAGTACTGGTGTTCGGCGTAGCCTTCGAAGGCATGCCAGTGTTCGCCCGGCACAAAGTGGAAGAAGCGCAGGTCGTTTGCGATCTCCGCCGTGGGGTAAGACTGCCACGGTTTACCGTCGATCAGTTCCGGCACGAACGGACGGATGTGATGGCAGTTATCAAGGATCAGCTTGCGTGCATTGATGCCGTTCGCTACGCAGTCCATCCACATGTTACGGCCACCGACGCCTTCGTGCATTTTGGCGTTGATGTCCAGGGCGGCGAACAGCGGGTAGAACGGGCTGGTGGAGGCGTGCATCATGAACGCGTTATTCATACGTTTATGCGGCACATAGCGAGACTGACCTTTGATATGGCTGTCTTTCTTGTGGATCTGCGAGGTCTGGGAGAAACCGGCCTGCTGTTTGTGAACAGACTGCGTGACCAGGATACCCGGATCGTTCTCGTTCAGGTCCAGCAACAACGGCGAGCAATCGGCCATCATCGGAATAAACTGCTCGTAGCCGACCCATGCGGAGTCAAACAGGATGTAGTCGCACAGATGACCAATCTTATCCACCACCTGACGGGCGTTGTAGATGGTGCCGTCGTAGGTGCCTAACTGGATCACTGCCAGGCGGAACGGACGGGCGTCTTGCGCGCGTTGCGGCGCCACTTCGCTGACCAGTTCACGCAGATAGTCTTCTTCAAAGCAGTGGGCGTCGATCCCGCCGATGAAGCCGTACGGGTTGCGTGCGGTTTCCAGATAAACCGGCGTCGCGCCCGCCTGCAACAGCGCGCCGTGGTGGTTCGATTTGTGGTTATTACGATCGAACAGCACCAGATCGCCTGGGGTCAGCAGCGCGTTAAGTACCACTTTGTTTGACGATGAGGTGCCGTTCAGCACAAAGTAGGTTTTATCGGCGTTGAACACTTTCGCGGCGTGTTGTTGCGCGATGCACGGCGCGCCTTCATGGATAAGCAGATCGCCCATCGCCACGTCGGCATTACACAAATCAGAGCGGAAAAGCGTTTCGCCAAAGTACTCAACGAACTGGTTCCCTGCGGGGTGACGGCGGAAGAATTCACCGCCCTGATGCCCCGGACAGTCAAATGCGCTGTTGCCCTGGTTTACGTAGTCCACCAGCGCCCGGAAGAACGGCGGGCGCAGTTGCGTTTCATAGTGGCTGGCAGCGGTCTCCAGTTGGCGGCCATAGAAGGCGTTACGGGCTTCATTATGTTCGAATACGCCCGAGATCCGCGGCAGATATTCCGCCGGAACGCGCTCTTCATTTTGTGTCGCGATAAACACGGGAATACCGTAGCCCGTCGCATCAATCTCATCGAGTTTACCTCGTTCAATATCATTGATGGATAACACGATGGCGGCAACATCAATGAAATTACTTTCATCAACATTAACGATACTGCGCTGTGTAGAAAAACAATCAGGGCAGGAACGACTGACGGCAATTTTTAATTCAGACATTTTCATCTCTTTATTTTCAGGTAATAGCAGGTCCTCAATTTCTCGAATGAGAAACTGATAGCTCCGGAAAAAAAGCAATACGACGCCACTGACAAATAAATCAGTAAATTGCTTTTTAGAAGATGCAATAAACCCTAACCTTTCCGGTCACAGGTAAAACAGGGTTATGCAGTGTGAGCACCACGAGATACAGGCGTTAGCCTGCGATACAAGGGGTCAGGAAGACCTGTATGCTGGAGTGCCCTTAGTCGAAAGACTAACGGGCATTAAAGAAATGAAAGTCGAAGCTGTTACGGTGAGCAAACATCATAATATGAGTTGTCCGCCTTATATGGGGCATTGTACGGCTATTATTTTCCATTTTGGTTACCTTTACTGGATAAGTGGAAGGTGAGGGTATTTTATCCAGGAAATGAGCCTGATCTGTGAAGAAGATCAATAAAAAACGATCATTTCTAAAATATTTAGTCGTTGTTTATGCATATCACACGATAAGATATCGTATTGTTGTTTATATGTTATGGGTTTGTATTTTTATATTTTTTAAGGAATGAGATTACACTGCAAAATACATTATTTGCAGTGTGGTTAATGATAAAAATGATATTTAGGAATTAATTAAAAAAAATGAATAACCATTCATGGCATAAAACGATAACCGATTCCGGTTTCGGTAATGAAATGGCGGGGGCGGGCGGGATCCTTCTCCAGTTTCTGTCGCAGGTGCCCCATATAAATACGCAAATAGTGACTGTGCTCGACGGCGTTCGGGCCCCAGACCTGGTTCAACAGCTGCCGCTGGGTGAGCACTTTGCCCGCATTATTCAGCAACACGGCCAGTAGGCGAAACTCAATCGGCGTCAGGTGAATTTCTTCTTCATCACGGTGGACAAGGTGTGCTGCTAAGTCCACTTTTATGCTGGAAAACTGCACGATGGGATCAGGAGAAGGGCCGCTGGCGTGACGGCGCAGCGCCACGCGTAAGCGCGCCTGTAGTTCGCCAATGCCGAAGGGTTTACTCAGATAGTCATCGGCGCCCGCATCCAGCGCAGTGATTTTATCGCTCTCCTCGCTGCGAGCAGAAAGCACAATCACCGGAATTGCGCTCCATTGTCGCAGGTCGCGAATAAAATCGATGCCGTCGCCGTCAGGCAGGCCAAGATCAAGAATGATGAGATCGGGTTTCCGCGTGGCGGCTTCCAGCAACCCACGGCTTAGCGTCTCTGCTTCGTACACGCGCAGCCCGTCGCTTTCCAGCGCGCTGCGCAGAAAGCGACGAATAGCCTGTTCGTCTTCAACAATCAGAACGTTGGTCACATATCCTCATGAAAATCTTCAAGTTCAGGTGCAGTTTCCTGCGGGAGTGTAACACGGAAACAGGCTCCGCCCTGCGGGCGATTGTGGGCGGAAATCGTTCCACCGTGCACTTCAACAATCGCCTGGCAAATAGCCAGCCCCAGCCCAACGCCCGGTACGGCAGACTCTTTATTTCCCCGGGCAAATTTGTCGAAGATGCTTTTCTCCTGCCCGTCAGGAATGCCGGGGCCATTATCCCAGACGTCAAGCTGAAGATGTTCGTCTTCAACATGGGCATCAATGCCGATCTCCGCCTGCGAACCGGCGTATTTGACGGCGTTTTCCAGAAGGTTGATCAGTACCCGTTCAAACAGCGGGCCGTCAACGTGTACCAGCGTCAGCGGCGCTGGCAGCGACAGGTTAATGGGGTGGGGTAGCCCCGGCTCCAGCATTTGCAGGGCGCTGCCGACAACCTCTTCCAGCGTCAGCCACTCTTTTTTAAGATTAAATCCACCGGACTGAATGCGCGCCATATCCAGCAGGTTATTCACCAGTCGGGTGGTGTTGAGAATGTGCTGGCGGATTTCGCTGGCCTGGCGCGCATGTGGCGATCCTTCACTTGCCAAATCCAGGGTTAAAATCTCCGCCTGACCAAACAGCACCGTCAGCGGCGTGCGCAAGTCATGGGAGAGGGCGGCGAGCAGGGCATTGCGAATGCTTTCGCGCTCGCTGGCGAGTCGGGCCAGCTCTTCACTGGCGGTAAGCGTCAGACGCTCCAGCGCGCTGGCGACCAGCAAGGTGAATGTTTCCAGTAGCCGCTGTTGCTCCGGGATCATCAACTGACGAAGATTCCCCGGCTCGACCACCACCAGTCCATGCGTTTTATCGGCGCTTTTTAACGGTAAAATTTGATACGGCACGCCGGGCAGGGTATCCGTGCCCGCCCCGGCCGGCTGGCCTTTGTCAAAGCTCCACCGGGCGATGGCGTCATCCCACGGCGTTATGCCCTGCTGGTGGGTCAGCGGCGTCAGCGTGCCGTTTTCATCCGGCAATAACACCTGGCTGCGGGCCTGAAACGTGGAGGCGATAAACTGTTCGCTGGTGGCGGCGATATCCTGCCTGCTTCGCCCCACTGCCAGCGCTTTGGACATCTCGTACAGATGGCGCGTGCGCTGTTCCCGATAGCGGGCAACCCGCGCCTGATAGCGCACGCCCGCCGTCAGGTTACCAATCACCAGCCCCACCGTCAGCATCACGGCGAAGGTCAACAGATACTGCACATCGGAAACGGCAAGCGTGCCGCGAGGAGCAATAAAAAAGAGATCGAAGCTGGCGACGTTAATAAAGGTTGCCACTACCGAGGGCCAGCGCCCATAAAACAGAGCGATAATCACCACGCCCAGCAGATACAGCATCACCAGGTTAGCGGCGTCAAAGGCGACCATCCACTGTACGGCGATGACGGTGGTCACTGCGCAAAGGGCGATCGCGACCAGGCAGCCCTGTATCTGCACCCGCCACTTATCTTTGAAGGCACGGGTATCCGGTGTCTGATTCAACGGGCGAGTCGGGGGATCATCAAGGGCGACAACCACCTGATCGAGATCCGGCGCCTGTTTCGCCAGGCGATCGGCAAACGAATCTCTGCGCCACCAGCGTCGCGTTGCCGGACGCCCCAGCACAATTTTGCCGAGGTTATGTTCCCGGGCGTAACGCACAACCGCTTTTTCTTCGGCGGGATCGGAAAGCGTGGCGGTCTCTGCGCCCAGCTCCTGCGCCAGACGCAGGGCGCTCAAGATGGCGCGCCGCTGATTTTCCGGCAGGCGATGCAGCGCCGGGGTTTCGACATACACCGCGTGCCAGACGCTGCCGAGGCGGGCAGCCAGCCGCGCGGCGGCACGCACCAGTTTTTCACTGCCGGTGTTGTGCCCGATGCACAGCAGAATGGCGTCGCGGGTATGCCACACTTTCTCTTCGCCCGGGTGGCTCCGCCAGGCGCGCATTTGATCGTCCACCCGGTCGGCCGTGCGGCGCAGCGCCAGTTCACGCAGGGCGATCAAATTGCCTTTGCGAAAGAAGTGCTCAATGGCGCGTTCAGCCTGACCGGCAATGTACACCTTGCCCTCCTTCAGACGCGCTCGCAGATCGTCAGGCGGCAGGTCGACCAGAACCACCTCGTCGGCGGCATCGAAGAAGGGGTCTGGTACGGTTTCTCGAACCTGAATGCCGGTCACGCCGCTGACCACATCGTTGAGGCTTTCCAGGTGCTGGACGTTGACGGTGGTAAAGACGTCAATACCCGCTTCCAGCAGTTCTTCTATATCCTGCCAGCGTTTAGGGTGGCGCGAGCCTGGCGCATTACTGTGCGCCAGTTCGTCCATGAGAATAAGCGCCGGGCGACGGGCCAGCGCCGCGTCGAGATCGAACTCGCTGAGATGGCGTCCGTGACGCGTCTGCCGTTTTAGCGGCAGGATGCTGAGGCCGTCCAGCAGCGCGGCGGTCTCTTTACGCCCGTGGGTTTCCACGACACCCGTCAAAATATCCAGCCCTTGCGCCCGCAGTCGCTGCGCCTCAGCCAGCATCGCCCAGGTTTTCCCAACGCCTGCGCAGGCGCCGAAGAAGATTTTCAGTTTTCCCCGGTGTGGTGCGGCGGTCTGTTCCAGCAGGCGATCGGGGTCAGGGCGTAGCGGTTCTTCATTAACCATCAGAGCTTATCCAGCGCTAAATTGAGTTCCACGATATTGACCACTGGCTGGCCGATAAAACTGACCAGCGGCTTTTGCGTATATTCTGCGACCAACTGCGTCACGGCTTCAACGCTGAGATTTCGCGCTTTGGCGACGCGCGGGATCTGCCACGCCGCCGCTGCTGGCGTCAGGTTATTGTCCAGCCCGCTGGCGGAGGCGGTGAGCAGTTCCACCGGAATCGTCGTGCTGGCGTCCGGGTTAGCGGCCCGCAGCGCCTTCACCCGCTGCTGCAACTGTTTATCCAGCTCCGGGTTGCTGACCGCCAGATTACTGCCGCCGGAAGCCATGGGATTATAGGGCATTTCCGCTGTTGCTGACGGGCGTCCCTGAAAATAGCCGTCGGCGGTAAAATTCTGCCCGATAAGCGCAGAGCCGCGCACGAGACTGCCATCAACAATCAGTGAACCGTTAGCCTGATACGGGAACCACCATTGCCCCAGCGCGGTGGTAAGCAGCGGGTAAATGCCGCCGGTTAGCAGCGTCAGAAACACCAGCGTTGATAATGCAGGACGTAATCCACTCATTATAAACCTCACACCAGACCCAGCAGAGTCAGCAGTAAATCAATCACTTTAATGCCGATAAACGGCACAACCAGACCACCCAGGCCGTAGATCCACAGATTACGGCGCAGCATGGCAGAGGCCGAAAGCGGCTTATAGCTCACCCCTTTCAATGCCAGCGGGATCAGAAAAACGATAATCAACGCATTGAAGATCACCGCGCTGAGGATTGCGGAATCCGGCGAATGCAGACGCATAATGTTCAGCGTATTCAACTGCGGGTACGTCGCGGCAAACGCCGCCGGAATGATGGCGAAATATTTCGCCATGTCATTGGCGATACTGAACGTGGTGAGCGAACCGCGCGTCATCAGCATCTGTTTACCGATATGCACCACTTCGATCAGCTTGGTCGGGTTGGAATCCAGATCCACCATGTTACCGGCTTCTTTCGCTGCCTGAGTACCGGAGTTCATCGCCACCGCCACATCAGCCTGCGCCAGCGCCGGTGCATCGTTGGTTCCGTCGCCGGTCATCGCCACCAGACGACCTTCAGCCTGGTACTGGCGGATCAACGCCAGCTTGGCTTCTGGTGTGGCTTCCGCCAGGAAATCATCCACACCGGCTTCTGCGGCAATCGCCGCTGCCGTCAGGCGGTTGTCGCCGGTGATCATCACCGTTTTGATGCCCATTTTGCGCAACTGGGCAAAACGTTCCTTAATCCCGCCTTTGACAATATCTTTCAGCGCGATAACGCCCAGCACGCGGGAACCTTCCACCACCACCAGCGGCGTGGCGCCAAGACGGGCGACGCTATCCACTTTTTGCTCCACGTCAGCAGGGAAGTGACCACCGCTGGCTTCAACGTGGCGGCGAATGGCATCCACGGAACCTTTACGGATCATTCGGTTATCAATGTTGATGCCGCTCATCCGGCTTTGCGCGGTAAAGGGAACAAAGGTGGCATGGCGCGACTGCACATCGCGCTCGCGCAGATTAAAACGCTGTTTGGCGAGAATGACGATGCTGCGGCCTTCCGGCGTCTCGTCGGCCAGCGAAGAGAGTTGCGCCGCGTCGGCCAGCGTCTTTTCATCCACGCCCTGAGCGGGCAGAAAGTCTGAGGCCTGACGGTTGCCGAGAGTGATGGTGCCGGTTTTATCCAGCAGCAGCACGTCCACGTCGCCTGCGGCTTCCACCGCCCGCCCGCTGGTGGCGATGACGTTTGCTCCCAGCATTCGACTCATCCCGGCGACGCCGATCGCCGAAAGTAATCCGCCGATAGTGGTAGGGATCAGGCAAACCAGCAGGGCGACCAGCACCGTCACGCTGACGGCATGGCCGCCCCAGGCGGAAAAGGGCCAGAGCGTGGCGGTTGCCAGTAAAAAGACAATAGTCAGGGCAATCAGCAGAATGGTCAGCGCGATTTCGTTTGGCGTTTTACGGCGCTGCGCGCCTTCCACCATCGCGATCATCCGGTCAAGGAAGGTTTCGCCGGGATTCACGCTGCATTCGATGACCAGCCAGTCGGAGAGAATACGTGTTCCGCCGGTCACTGAGGCAAAGTCGCCGCCGGATTCACGAATCACCGGCGCGGACTCACCGGTAATGGCGCTTTCGTCCACCGATGCGCCGCCTTCAATGACCTCGCCGTCGCAGGGAATAATATCGCCCGCTTCAACCAGGACGATATCCCCTTTACGCAGCTCATCGGCAGGGAGGCGATCCGCCTGCGCGCCATACTTTGGTTCACGCAGTTTGCGGGCAAATGCCGTTTTCTTCACCCCTTTCAGACTGCTGGCCTGTGCTTTGCTGCGACCTTCCGCCAGCGCTTCGGCAACGTTAGCGAACAGGACGGTAACCCATAGCCAGAGGCTTATCGCGCCAGTAAACCGGGGATTCCCTGGCATCTGCCCGGTTGCCATCGCCACCGTGATAAGGGTCGTCAGCAGACTGCCGATCCAGACAATAAACATGACCGGATTGCGCCACTGGGTATGTGGGCTTAATTTTTTCACGGCCTCGATCAGCGCCTGAGCGACCAGGGAGGGCTCGAACAGCGCCAGTTGTTTGCGACTCATCACCATGTACTCCGCTTCGCTCAATATAAAGAGAGGTGTTCAGCAACCGGCCCAAGCGCCAGCGCAGGAATAAAGGTCAGTGCGCCCACCAGCAACACCGTACCGATCAGCAGGCCGACAAACAGCGCGCCGTGCGTCGGCAGTGTGCCGGGGCTGGCCGGCTGGCGCTTTTTACCGACCAGCGATCCGGCAATTGCCATGACCGGGATAATCACCCCGAAGCGACCGACAAACATGCAGAAGGCCAGCAGGCAGTTCCAGAAGGGCGTGCTGGCGTTCAGACCGGCAAAGGCGCTGCCGTTGTTGTTGGCCGCCGAAGAGACGGCGTACAGCACTTCGCTAAAACCGTGTGGGCCGGGGTTGAGCATTCCGCTGCGGCCGATTTCGGTCATCATCGCCAGCGCCGTACCGAGCAATACCAGCGTCGGGGTAATCAGAATCGCCAGGGCGGTCATTTTCATTTCGCGCACGTCGATTTTTTTACCCAGATATTCTGGCGTGCGGCCAATCATCAGCCCGGCGATAAATACGGCTAACAATACGAACAACAGCATGCCGTACAAACCCGAACCGACGCCGCCAAAAACCACTTCGCCGATTTGCATCAGCCACATTGGCACCATGCCGCCCAGCGCGGTAAAGGAGTCATGCATAGCGATAACCGCCCCGCAGGAGGCCGCCGTGGTCACGACGGCAAACAGGCTGCTGACCAGCACGCCAAAGCGACTCTCTTTGCCTTCCATATTGAGGCTGCTGTCGGCGCCAAACTTCAGCAGATGAGGATTGCCCTGGACTTCCGCCGACATCACCACGGCGACGCAGACCACGAAAATGATCGACATCGCCCACAGCAGCATCTGTCCCTGACGGCGATCGCCTGACGCATCGCCAAAGGCAAAGCAAAGCGCGGCGGGAATCAAAAAGATCGCCAGCATCTGTACCATGTTGGTTAATGCGCTCGGGTTTTCAAACGGATGCGATGAGTTGGCGTTGAAGAACCCGCCGCCGTTGGTGCCGAGCATCTTTATGGCTTCCTGTGAAGCTACCGGCCCCATCGGCAAAAGCTGTTTCACACCTTCAACGCTGGTGAACGGTTGATAGGGCAGCAGGTTTTGCAGTGCGCCCTGCTGGATGAAAAGCAGGGCGATTAACAGGGCGAGCGGCAATAAGATCCACAGCGTAATGCGCACCAAATCCATCCAGGCGTTGCCCAGCGTATCCATGCTCTGGCGCGTAAAGGCGCGGATCAGGGCGAAGATCACTGCGATACCGGTAGCCGCCGACAGGAAGTTCTGTACGGTCAGTCCCGCCATCTGGCTGAAGTAGCTTAAGGTGGTTTCCCCGCCGTAGGACTGCCAGTTGGTATTGGTGACAAAACTGATGGCCGTATTGAGCGCCAGATGCCAGGAAAGGCCAGGCAACTGCTGCGGGTTCAGCGGCAGCAGGTTTTGCCCCAGCAGCATCAGAAACAGCACTGCCAGACCCAACAGATTCAGGGTAAGAATGGCCAGCAGATACTGTTTCCAGTCCATTTCCTGCGTCGGTATCCCCAACCCGCGCCATAGCAGACGCTCTGCGCTGGCGGTGCCTGGCAGGGGAATGTCGTTGATAAGTCGCGCCAGACCCACGCCTAAAGGGCGGGCGAGCACGAACAGGATCAGTAAAAAACTGGCTGTCAGTAAAAATCCCTGGGCCGCCATCAGAATGCCTCCGCATTAATCAGGGCATACACCAGGTAACCCAAAAGTAAGAAAATCAGCACGATGCCGATGATTACGCCTGCACTCACGGTGCACCTCCAGTGGTTTTTCTTCTGATATGCGGAGGGTAATTTTTTGCCTGCAAAGATTTCGCAAAAATCGGCGCGTAGGGTGTAAAAAAAGTATAAAAATGAAAAAGACCATCATTTAACTAATGATTAGTATTAATTTAACTTTTATGTAACTTAATTACAGGGCGAATGTAAATAAAGCTTAAATAGACAAAAATAAGTGGTCGGATGAGTAGTAAAATTACACGCAAAGCGGTACTATTTTCAGCAGATAACCAATTTGACTTTACCGGTGATGATTACCGGCCAGATAAAGGGGAGAAAAGTATGGAACTCTATAAAGAATATCCAGCTCATGTTGTTTTGTTACGCCGCACTCTCGCCGTTGTGGCTGGGGTTCTGGCGCTGCCGGTCATGTTGTTCTGGAAAGACCGTGCTCGTTTTTACAGCTATCTGCATCGCGTCTGGTCGAAAACCAGCGATAAACCGGTGTGGATGGAGCAGGCAGAAAAAGTGACCTGCGATTTCTACTGATATACAGCATCGTCCGAGAAAACCGCCAACAGAAATGTGGCGGTTTTTTTATACGTTATGCCGGATGGCGGCGATGCCTTATCCGGCCTACAGATAGTGCCACGCTGTAGGCCCGGTAAGCGCTGCGCCACCGGGCGTAATGTCATTCAGGACTCAACCGCCAGCGGGCGGTTTCTGAATTTGAGTGACTGATACAGCCAAATCAGCAGTACCAGCGCCACGCAGGCCAGCGCTCCCCAGGTTATCTGGTCGAACACATCGATATAGGCATTGATGGCGTAGTTGATCGCGCCGCTTGCATCAAACGCGCTCTGCGAGGTCTGATCGGCAATGACGCCAGCCAGATAGTTGGCGATTGCGCCGGAGAGCAACATATAGATGCCGGTCAGAACGCCCGTCACGCCAGGGATCTCAATACGTGTAATCTGCGACATTGCGACCGGGTCGATGAACAACTCGGCAAAACCCATTACCGCCAACCCTAAGATCATCAGTGGCATAGAAGAGTGACCGTAGGCGGCAGATAACCGGGCGCTTACGGTCAGAATGCAGAATCCGGCGCTCATTAAACCGAGACCCAGGGCGAATTTCCCCCAGATCCGCACGGTACGGTTGCCGCCCATACTCTCCTTAATCAGCCAGGCCAGCACCACGCCGCACAGCATGACCGCGAAGGCATTCACTGACTGGAACATTGCCGTCGGTACTTCGTAACCCAGAATCGTACGGTTCACAAATCGGTCGATGTACAAACTGATGGAGCTGCCGCCCTGTTGGGCGAACGCCCAGAACAACATGCTGAAGAAGGTGAGAACCACAATCAGCCCCAGCTCTTTACGCTGTTTTTGCGTCTGTGCCTGACGGTAGATTTTTGTCAGCACCGCAAGACCAATGACGGTGGCGACAATCAGCGCATAGACCGACCATTCTTTCCAGAACAGCACCGTGATCAGCAGCGGCGCGGCGACCAACAGCACCAGCAGCCAACACCAGTTGGGCAGAACAAACGTTCTGGCGTGCAGCACGGCTTTATTCACCCCAGTGGTGTGGGCGAAATGGCGATTGCCGCACAGGAAGATAATTAACCCGGCGATCATGCCGATAGCCGCCAGCGCAAAACCCATCGCCCAGCTGTACTCTTCCTGAACATAACCACAGGCGATAGGGGCAACGATCGAGCCGATATTGCCGGCGGCATATAGCAGTGAGAATCCCCCGTCGCGGCGTGGATCTTCCGGTTTATACAGCTCACCCAACAGGCAACTGATGTTGGATTTGAACAGACCGTAACCGCAGACGATGATCGCCAGCGACAAATAAAGGAAGGTCGGCGCGATTTCACTTGCCCCCAGCACCAGATGCCCAACGGCCATCAAAAATGCTCCCAGCATGACCGCCATGCGATTACCAAGCACTTTATCCGCCAGATACCCGCCGAGAATCGGGGTGACATAGACCAGCGAACAGTAAGCGCTGAACAGCGCATACGCATGGTTATCGTCGTATTTTAGCTGGTTGGTGAGGTAGAGAATCAGCAGGGCGCGCATGCCGTAAAAGCTGAAGTATTCCCAAATTTGCAGTGCGACGACGTAATAAATGGCGCGCGGTTGAGAAGATGGTTTATTCATTGTGATTCCGGGATGGATGTCACACCGCAAAAGAAATCCGCGGCGTGAGTGTGTTTCCTTAAAGTTATAACTTCGATACAGATCTGATTATTTTTGCAATATGCTGTCTGATTGCATAAATATACATGAATCAGATCGAGTAAGGGTAAGCATTTTGCGTCTTAAAACGGCGTGATTGTTTCTCAATGTGTCGAAGAAATGGCTATCGACGAAGTGACGGGAGAACGCTATTTTAACGTAGTGCACATATGAAGAAGGGAGCGATGATGAAAAACACCGAACTGGAACAACTGATCAATGAAAAGCTGAACAGCGCGGCCATCAGCGATTACGCGCCGAATGGCTTACAGGTTGAAGGCAAAGAGACGGTGCAAAAAATCGTGACCGGCGTGACGGCAAGCCAGGCCTTACTGGACGAAGCGGTACGCCAGCAGGCTGATGCGGTCATCGTTCATCATGGTTACTTCTGGAAAGGGGAATCTCCGGTCATTCGCGGTATGAAACGCAACCGGCTGAAAACGCTGCTGGCGAATGACATTAACCTCTATGGCTGGCATCTGCCGTTGGATGCGCACCCGGAACTGGGAAACAACGTGCAGCTGGCGGCGCTGCTTGGCATTACCGTGATGGGGGAAATCGAGCCGCTGGTGCCGTGGGGAGAGTTATCAATGCCGGTGCCGGGGCTGGAACTGGCCTCGTGGATTGAAGCGCGCCTGGGGCGTAAACCGTTATGGTGCGGCGATACCGGGCCGGAAAAAGTGCAGCGTGTGGCCTGGTGTACCGGTGGCGGGCAAAGTTTTATCGACAGCGCCGCGCGCTTTGGCGTGGATGCGTTTATTACCGGCGAGGTCTCTGAACAGACGATTCACTCCGCCCGCGAACAGGGGCTGCATTTCTATGCCGCCGGACACCACGCCACCGAGCGCGGCGGTATTCGCGCGTTAAGCGAATGGCTGACTGAAAATACGAGTCTGGATGTGACCTTTATTGATATTCCTAATCCGGCATAACGCATAAAACACGAGAGGGACGAAAGTGCAACGAGCGCGTTGTTATCTGTTAGGTGAAACGGCGGTGGTGCTGGAGCTTGAACCGCCGGTCACGCTGGCATCCCAGAAACGCATCTGGCGACTGGCGCAGCGTCTGGTCGATATGCCGAATGTTGTTGAAGCGATTCCGGGTATGAACAATATCACGGTGATCCTGCACGAGCCGCAGACGCTGGCGCTGGATGCGATTGAACGTTTGCAGCGCTGGTGGGAAGAGAGCGAGGCGCTGGAGCCTGATTCACGCTTTATCGAAATTCCCGTGACCTACGGCGGCGAGGGCGGCCCGGATCTGGCGGCGGTGGCGCGACACAGCGGATTAAGCGAAAAGCAGGTGGTTGAACTGCACGCTTCAGTGGAGTACGTCGTCTGGTTTTTAGGTTTTCAGCCGGGCTTCCCGTATCTCGGGGGCTTACCGGAACAATTGCACACGCCAAGACGGGCAGAACCGCGCCTGATTGTTCCGGCGGGTTCCGTGGGGATTGGCGGCCCGCAAACCGGGATTTACCCTCTGCCGACGCCGGGTGGCTGGCAACTAATCGGCCATACGCCGCTGAAGCTGTTCGACCCACAGCGGGATGAGCCCATCCTGTTACGTCCGGGCGACACCATACGCTTTGTCCCGCAGAAGGAGGGGGTATGCTGAACATTATTCGCGCGGGTATGTACACCTCAGTGCAGGATGGGGGACGACACGGCTATCGTCAGTCCGGTATTAGCCATTGCGGCGCGCTGGACAAACCGGCGCTGCATATCGCGAACCTGCTGGTGGGGAATGACGCCAGTGCTCCGGCGCTGGAGATTACGCTCGGCCAACTGGTGGTGGAATTTGAATCCGACGGCTGGTTTGCATTGACCGGCGCCGGGTGTGAGGCTCGTCTGGACGACCAACCGGTCTGGACCGGCTGGCGGCTGCCGGTGAAAGCGGGGCAGCGTCTGGCGCTGAAGCGCCCGCTCCACGGAATGCGCAGCTATCTGGCCGTGGCGGGCGGCATTGACGTGCCTGAAGTGATGGGGTCATGTAGCACCGACCTGAAAGTCGGCATTGGCGGGCTGGAAGGGCGTTTGTTAAAAGATGGCGATCGGCTGGCGACAGGAAGGTCAGAACGCCAGTTCAGCGGCCCGCAGGGCGTTAAACAGCTGCTGTGGGGGAACCGGATTCGCGCGTTGCCTGGCCCGGAATACCAGGAGTTTGAAGCGGCCTCGCAGGAGGCGTTCTGGCGCTCGCCGTGGCAGCTTAGCCCGCAAAGTAACCGTATGGGCTATCGTTTGCAGGGGCAACCGCTGAAACGTACCACCGAACGTGAGTTACTGTCGCACGGGCTGCTGCCGGGCGTTATTCAGGTGCCGCATAATGGTCAGCCGATCGTGCTGATGAACGATGCCCAGACCACCGGCGGCTACCCGCGTATCGCCTGCATCATTGAGGCGGATATGTATCATCTGGCGCAGATCCCTCTCGGGCAACCGATCCATTTTGTTCAGTGTACGCTGGAGGAGGCGCTTAAGGCGCGTCACGACCAGCAGCGTTATCTGGAACAGTTAACATGGCGACTCAACGATGAACATTGATCTTAACGCAGACTTAGGCGAAGGGTGCGCCAGCGATGCGGCGTTACTGCAACTGGTGTCATCCGCCAACATCGCCTGCGGATTTCACGCGGGCGATGCGCAAACCATGCTGGCGAGCGTGCGCGAAGCGCTGAAAAACGGCGTGGCGATTGGCGCGCATCCCAGTTTCCCTGACCGGGAAAACTTTGGCCGCACCGCCATGACGTTACCGCCGGAAACCGTCTACGCCCAGACGCTGTACCAGATCGGCGCGCTGGCGGCGATAGCCCGCGCGGAAGGCGGCGTTATGCGTCATGTCAAACCGCACGGTATGTTGTACAACCAGGCGGCGAAAGATCCACAGCTGGCGGATGCCATCGCCAGAGCGGTACATGCCTGCGATCCGTCGCTGATTCTGGTCGGGCTGGCGGGCAGCGAACTGATTCGCGCAGGCGAGCATTATGGCCTGACGACGCGTCAGGAAGTTTTTGCCGATCGGGGGTATCAGGCTGACGGCAGCCTGGTGCCGCGAACCCAGCCGGGCGCGCTGGTAGAAGACGAAGAACACGCGTTGGCGCAAACGCTGGGCATGGTGGAATCCGGTAGAGTGAAAAGCATTACCGGTGAATGGGCGAACGTTGTGGCGCAAACGGTATGTATTCACGGCGACGGCGAGCACGCACTTGCTTTTGCCCGTCGTTTGCGCGCGGCGTTTGAAGAACGCAGTATCAGGATTATGGCATAACCAATAACCAGGCTGACACAGTGCCCGAAGAGGCGCTGTGCAAATAAAAACAACGCAACACGACTGACAGGAACGGATCATGGGAGACGCAATTTCTCTCTGGCCACTGATGGGTATCGCCGTCATTGTGGCTGGATTTCTTTTACGCTTTAACCCGGTATTAGTGGTCATTATTGCCGGGATCGTTACGGGACTGGCGGCGCAGATGCCGATCGCCACGATCCTCGAAAAACTGGGTGAAGGGTTCCTCAATACCCGTAACCTGCCCTTTATTCTGCTGATTCCGCTGGCGGTTATCGGTCTGCTGGAACGTCACGGGCTCAAAGAGCGCGCGCAGGCGTGGATCGCGAAAATCCGCAGCGCCACGGCAGGACGTCTGCTGATTGTCTATCTGTTTGTCCGCGAAGCGACGGCAGCGCTGGGGCTGACCAGTCTCGGCGGCCATCCGCAAATGGTGCGTCCGTTGCTGGCGCCGATGGCGGAAGGGGCGGCAGAGAAAATACACGGGGAACTGCCAGGCACGGTTCGCTACCGGCTGCGGGCAATGTCAGCAGCCACCGATAACGTCGGGCTGTTTTTTGGCGAAGACATTTTCGTGGCTTTTGGCGCCATCATCTTTATGCACAACTTCATGCTGGAGTCCGGCGGGATTCAGACCGAGCCGCTGCATATTGCGCTGTGGGGGATCCCGACGGCGATCTGCGCTTTTCTGATTCACGGCGCGCGCCTGTGGCGTCTGGACAATTATCTGCAACGTGAAGTGGCGAAAGTCAGCGCGGCGATGAGCAAAGGAGAGGCGAAATGAATTTTCAACAAAGCTATCTCTATTGGCTGGCCGGTGTGGTGCTGTTGATTGTCGCCGTCATGTCGTGGCAGGACAAAGCCAACCCGCGTCGCCTGACGACGGGGTTATTCTGGGGCGTTTATGGCGTACTGTTCCTGCTCGGCGACTGGACTTATCAGCTGGTGGGCGACAAACGCATGGTTAACATCGCCGTCGGTGGGGCGGTGGTGGTGATGGCGCTGATTGCCGGTTTCGGCGGCGTGAAGCTCGGAAGCTATCACCAGCGAACTCGCGAACAGCGTGAGGAAAGCGCCAGTCGTCTGGGCAACCGCTTGTTTTATCCGGCGCTGGCGATCCCGGTGGTCACGGTGATCGGCGTGCTTATGTTCAACCATGTTCCCGGATTGCAGGAGACGCTGTTCGGGCCGGGCAATCACGCCACGCTGGTGACGCTGTTTTCCATGACTGCGGGGTCATTGATTGGTCTGGGGATGGCGATAAAGATGACGCATGAGAAGGTGCACCAGCCGATTCAGGAAGCGCGTCGTCTGCTGGATTCCATCGGTTGGGCGTTCATTTTACCGCAGATCCTCGCCACGTTAGGGCTGTTATTTACCGCGGCAGGCGTCGGCAGTGGAATTTCGTATCTCACCCAGGAATATCTTGCCGTCGATAGCCGTTTTATCGCCGTGGCGGTCTACACCATCGGTATGGCGCTACTGACGATGGTGATGGGGAACGCCTTTGCCGCATTCCCGATTGTGACGGCGGGGATTGGGATTCCAATCCTGGTGCTGCAACATGGCGGGAACCCGGCGGTGATGGCGGCAATCGGCATGTTCTCCGGCTACTGCGGAACGCTGATGACGCCGATGGCGGCAAACTTTAATATCGTGCCTGCGGCGCTGCTGGAACTGCCGGATAAAAATGCGGTGATCAAAGCGCAGGTGCCGACCGGTATTGTGCTGCTGTTGGTTAACGTGTTTCTGATGTATTTCCTGATGTTTCTGTAAGGAGGAAGGATGAAGACGGTATTAATCACCGGGTTTGAACCCTTCGGCGGCGAGCAGGTTAACCCTTCCTGGGAAGTGGTCTCGCGTCTCGACAATGCTATCATCGCAGGGTGTCGCGTGGTGGCCCGCCAGCTCCCTTGCGTCTTTGGCGACTCTCTCACCGTGCTGAATGCGGCGATTGACGCGTTATCCCCGGTGCTGGTGCTGGCGATAGGGCAGGCCGGAGGGCGTACGGATATTACCGTGGAGCGCGTGGCGATTAATATTGACGATGCGCGTATCCCCGATAATCGCGGCAGGCAGCCAGTTGATGAGCCCATCGTGGCGGAAGGCCCGGCAGCCTGGTTTAGCACGCTGCCGATCAAAGTGATGGTCTCGGCGATGCGCGAAGCGGGGATTCCGGCATCGGTCTCTCAGACCGCAGGCACTTTTGTCTGCAACCACGTAATGTATGGACTGTTGCATAAATTGCGCGATATTCAGGACGTGAAGGGTGGATTTATCCATATTCCTTATCTGCCGGAACAGGCGGCGGCACATCCTGGTGCGCCCAGCATGGCGGCGGAAACGGTGCGTCAGGCGTTGGAAATCGCCATTGTCACAGCGCTTCATGTGGAAACTGACATTGCAGTAACAGGCGGAGCAACTCACTAACAAAGGACAGAACTATGCCTGAAGGCCCGGAGATCCGTCGTGCGGCGGATAACCTGGAGGCGGCGATAAAAGGCAAACCGTTGACGGACGTCTGGTTTGCCTTTTCGCAGTTAAAACCGTATGAATCGCCGCTGATTGGGCAGACGGTCACCCATATCGAAACACGGGGGAAAGCGTTGCTGACCCACTTTTCGCAGGGGCTGACGCTCTACAGCCATAACCAGTTGTATGGCGTATGGCGAGTAGTGGAGACGGGGAACATCCCGGCAACCACCCGGGTATTACGCGTTAACCTGCAAACGGCGGATAAAACCATTCTGCTTTACAGCGCGTCCGACATTGAAATGTTGACGCCGGAACAGCTCGCCACCCACCCGTTTCTGCAACGCGTCGGGCCGGACGTGCTGGACCCGCGGCTGACGCCCGATGATGTAAAAGCGCGTCTGCTCTCTGCGCGTTTTCGTAATCGTCAGTTTTCCGGGCTGTTGCTGGATCAGGCGTTTCTCGCCGGGCTGGGTAACTATCTGCGTGTGGAAATTCTCTGGCAGGTAGGGCTGACGGGGCAGCATAAGGCGAAAGATCTCAGCGACCAACAGCTGGAGGCGTTATCTCATGCGCTGCTCGATATCCCGCGCCTTTCTTATACCACGCGCGGTCAGGCGGATGAGAACACGCATCACGGCGCGCTGTTTCGCTTTAAGGTGTTCCATCGGGACGGCGAAGCCTGCGAGCGCTGCGGCGGCATTATTGAGAAAACGACGCTCTCCTCGCGCCCGTTCTACTGGTGTCCACACTGCCAGACGTAATCCGTCAACGTGCCGGATGGCGGCGTAAACGCCTTATCCGACCTACAGGCCAGATCATCCAGCGCGGGAACTAGGCGGGGGAATACGTTTTGCGATATTGCAACGGCGTTTTACCCATATTCTTGCGAAAACAGGTAATAAACCAGGCGTACTCGGAGAAACCGACCTGTTCGGCAATCTCACGCACTGAGCTGTTGGTGTGCAGCAGCAATTCACATGCCTGACGGATACGGCGCATCATCAGATACTCCTGAATGGTGCCGCCCGTTTCCTCGTGAAAGCGGCGTGAGGCATGTCCGCGCGAGCAGCCCATCTCGCGGGCGATATCGTCCAGCGAGCAGCGCTGGTGAAAATGGGTTTCTATCCAACGGATAATGCTGACCGAAAAGGTATTGTATCCCGTCGCCTGCTCCTGATGCGGCAGCAGGCTGATAATCTGCATCACCAGAAATGCGCTGTCGCTGACGCTGAACGTTTTGCTTTTTACCAGCGTTTCAAAACGGCTCAGCAGCGTTTCAATCACCGGCTGTACGTCGCCGACATCAAATACCCGCGCCTTTTCTCCCCGACCACAGAGCTGACGCAGCAACATTTGCTGACGCGGAAAATCCCGCAGGTACTGCTCAATAATTGAGCCATTAAAATGCAGCGTTGTACGGTGATAAACATTACGATCGTCCTGCTCGACAAACACCTTATGCAGCTTTCCCGGCGGAAAAATAAAAATGCGCCCCGGTTTAACGGTGTACTGCTGGTGCTCCATTAGCGCGATGCCAACTCCCTGAGAAACTGACAGGATCTCCACACACTGATGCCAGTGGTAGTAGTTGGCAGGCATATTCTTCATGCGGTTAAAGTAAATCGACTTATCGTTGAGGTTGATATTCTCAAGATAACTGCTGTCTTCCATTCGCTGCATTTCTGCCCGCCCCTCCCGCAATGTGAATAAACTTAAACTTTTATCACTCTAATCGAATTTTTGTCGCTAAAAGAGGATGAATGTTGTTATTCATCACCGACGTTGTCCGAAAATACGACAATTATCACATTTGTCTGTCCGTCTGAATCCTTATTATGCGTCCAACATTTATCAAATGAAACGAGGTTTCATTATGCGAATAAGGCAAGAATATGTCGGACTGGCGCAACAATGGCTGGCGTCAGCCGTCCCCCATTTGAGGCGAGGAAACACGCGTCTGGACGCCGGAGAAACGTCCGCACACTATCCGGCGGATGTCGCCGGAATGGAAGGTTTCTCTCGTCTGCTGTGGCTGCTGGCGCCGTTACTGAGCGGTGGCGAAGCCGATGATTTTCGCGAGACGTTTATCGACGGTATTCGTCACGGCTGCGATCCCGAACATCCTGATTACTGGGGCTCCCTGACGGATAACGATCAGCGATGCGTCGAAATGGCGGCGTTTGGCCTGGCGCTGGCGTTACCGGGAACGGGGCTTTGGTCAGCGCTCTCCATCGACGAGCAAAACAATCTGGAGCGCTGGTTACGCCAGAGCGCCGACATTCAGATCCCCGATAACAACTGGCATTTCTTCCCGGTGCTGGTGCAGGTGGGGCTTAAGTGCGTCGGGCGGCATTACGACATGATGGTGATTGATAAGCATCTGAATGCCATTGAACCGTTCTGGCTTGGCAACGGCTGGTACGCCGATGGCGCCGGTAAGCCGCGCGACTACTACATCTCCAGCGGGTTTCACTTTTACAGCCTGCTGTACAGCCACTTTATGCAGGATGCTGATCCCGAACGTTGCCTGCGCTATCGTCAGCGCGCGCGTCAGTTCGCGAAAGATTATATCCATTACTTTACCGGTGACGGCAATGCGATCCCCTTTGGCCGTAGCCTGACTTATCGCTTCGTGCAGGTCGCATTCTGGAGCGCGGTGGCATATACCGGGCTGGATGTGTTTAGCGTACCGGTTATCAAAGGGCTGATCCTGCGGCATATCGACTGGTGGCTGAGCCAACCGTTTATCGGCCCGGATGGTTTGTTCACGCTGGGGTACACATACCCGAATCTGGTGATGACCGAAGATTACAACAGCCCCGGTTCGCCGTACTGGGCATGTAAGGCATTGCTGATTCTGGCGCTGCCGCAAGAGAGTGCGTTCTGGCAGGCGGAACCCGCGCCATTGCCCGCGCTGGAGACGGTTCACCCGATAGCGGAAGCCGGGCAGTTTATTGTTCATGCGGAGGATAACCATCACGTCTGGATGCTGATGTCCGGGCAGTACGATCGCAATAACTTCGTCAATTTCGACGCCAAATACTGCAAGTTCGCCTATTCCAGCCACTTTGGTTTCACCCTTGAACGCGGCGTGTATGGTCTGAACCATGCCGCCTGTGATTCAACGCTGATGTTCAGCGAGCAGGACGGCTACTGGCGCGGGCGGCGCGAGTGCGATGCGGTGGAGATGACGCCAGCGTGGCTTCGAAGCGTCTGGCGCCCCTGGCCGGATGTCAGCGTCACCACCTGGCTTATCCCGCATGAGCAGGGGCATCTCCGGCTGCATCGCGTTGTAACCCCACGCACGCTCGACTGCGTGGAAGGCGGATTCGCACTGAATCGCCATCATCTGACGACGACCCGAATGGCAAAAAACGGGCTGACTCTCTGTACCACCTCCGGCGTGTGTCAGATCGAGGATTTGCTGGCTGAACGCCAGCCGCTGGTCGTCACCACCCCGCCGAACAGCAACATTCTGTATGCCTCTCCTGGAGAGATCCCCTGTCTCGGCACGACGCTCACGCCGGGCACTCACTGGCTGGCCTGTAGCGTTAACGCCACGATGTCTCCGACGCTGCCGCCGCCGGTGGTCATGGCATTCGATCGTGTCAATCAGGTGCTGACGCTGAACTCGAAAACGCTGGAAATAAAATAATTGACGCTGATGCGGAGAAAATAATGATGAACCCTGTTCAGTCGACACGTTCGGCTTACATTAAGCTGAGTCTGTTTGTATTTCTGTTTACCTTTACCTGGGCGGCCAGTTTTGGCCTGTATGCTATCTGGCTGGGGGATAAAGCCGGGCTGGATGGCGTGGAAATCGGCACGGTGTTTGCCGTTAACGGCGTTTTTGCGGTGATTATCAAACCCGTTTACGGCTACATCATGGACAAAATGGGCATGAAAAAACACCTGCTCTATTTTGTCTGTATTGTTTCGGCACTGATGGCGCCGTTTTACATCTGGTGCTATCTGCCGCTGCTGCAAACCCATTTTGTCAGCGGAATGATTGTCGGCGCGCTGTTTTTCAGCCTCGGCTGGTATGCGGGCGTGGCGGCGGAAGAGTCGTATGTTGACCGTTTCAGCCGTCTGTATGACATGGAGTTTGGCCGCATCCGCATGTGGGCGGCGCTGGGCTGGGCGACGGCGTCGTCGTTTTCCGGTTATCTCTACAATATCTCCCCCAAAATCAACTTTGTTATCAGTACCGTTTCCGCGCTGTGCATGTTCGCGGTGCTGCTGACGCTGAAGGTCGATCACTTTGGTCAGGAAGAAAACAACGTTCTGTCGAAAGAGAAGATTGTCATTGGCGATGTGTTCCAGCTGCTGCGCAATAAAAAGTTCTGGACCTTCTCCCTGTATATCGCGGGTGTGGCATGGATGATGTTTATTGCCGAGCAGCAATTCTCTCGCTATTTCGTCACCTTCTTCAGTACCAAAGAGGAAGGAAACGCCATGTTTGGCTATATGAGCACCGCGCAGTCCGCCGCCGAGTTCTTCGGCATGATGCTGGTGCCCGCCATCATTAACCGCATCGGCGCCAAGCAGGGGATGCTCCTGACAGGGCTGGTGATCAGCCTGCGTTTGATTATCTCCGGGTTAACCAACGATCCGCTGATTATCTGCCTGGTGAAACCGCTGTATGGAATTGAAATTGCGCTGATTTTGGTCTCGGTTTTCAAATATATCGCCGAACACTTCGACAAGCGCGTCAACGCCACGATGTATCTGCTGGGTTATCAGGCCATGATTTACGTCGGCTCTATCGTGGTGGCGCCGCCTGCCGGGTATGCCTACCAGAAGATCGGTTTTGAACACACCTATCTGATTATGGGCGTCATAGCGCTGATATTTACCGGGATCTCCGCCATCACGCTATCTCCCTGCTATCAGCATAAAAAAAACGCCGCCATCCCTGCCCACGGGCAAGAAGCCATTCATTAAAGTAAAGAAAACGAGAGAATTATGTCTGCAACTATCCGTAAAGAAACGATTGTCCCTGTTGCGCTACAGCGCGGCGAGCGCGCTGCTATCGCGCAGAAAATTCGTCATGCGTTGCCGGTGATTTTAAAGGCTGTTGATCGTAACAGCGCTTATTTCGGCCAGCGTTTTCCCGACGCGGCATGTAAAAACGGTATCTATCCGATTATCGATAATCAGGAGTGGACGACCAGTTTCTGGAACGGGCAACTGTGGCTGGCATGGGAGTGGACAGGGAATGCCGCATATCGCGCGTTAGCCGAGCAGCATGTTCGCTCCTTTGGCGAACGTATCGCAAAGCGCGACCACACTAACCACCACGACCTCGGGTTTCTGTACAGCCTTTCCTGCGTGGCTGCCAGCAAATTGACCGATAACCGGGAGGCAATATATATCGCCCAGCAGGCGGCAGAAGTGTTGATGGAGCGCTATCACGACAAGTGCGGCATTATTCAGGCGTGGGGCGAGCTGGATAACCCGGAACAGCAGGGGAGGATGATCATTGACTGCAATATGAATCTGCCGTTGTTGTATCAGGCCAGTGCGACAACGGGCGACCCGCGCTATGCACAGGCGGCGAAAAGCCATATTGAGCAGGCGCGACGCTATATTGTGCGCGAGGACGGCTCGACGTTTCACACGTACTATATGGATGTTCACACCGGTGAGCCACGTTTTGGCAATACCCATCAGGGGTTCTCCGACGATTCCTGCTGGTCGCGTGGGCAGGCATGGGGCGTGTATGGTTTTCTGCTGAACTACCTCTATACCGGGGATGAGAAACTGCTGGAATTGAGCCAGACGCTGGCAAACTATTTTATTAACCGTTTGCCGGAAGACCTGGTCTGTTACTGGGATCTGGCGCTGACCGATCCCAACAGCGAAAAAGACAGTTCTGCCAGCGCGATTCTCGCCTGCGCCTTGCTGGAGCTGGTAAAACAGCTTCCGGCGACTCATCCCGATCGCGAAAGTTATGAGGCGCTGGCATTGCGAATGATTGAGCGGATGCTCGACGGCTATCTCAATCTGGAGCACAAAGAAGGCGAAGGATTATTAAAACATTCTGTTTATTATTTTAAAGGTAACGTCGGCGTGAATGAATGCTGTGCCTGGGGTGATTATTTCCTGATGGAGGCCATTACCCGCGCAACGTCATGCTGGAATAGTTACTGGTAATATCCCACTCCTCCTGTTAAATAATAATGCTATTCAGTTAGCAGGGGGAGATTTTATCTCTGTTTCTGCAAGGAAAATATAATGAAAAGTAAGAATATGAATACAGCCCTATTAGCGGCTGCACTGGTCATGCCTTCCGCCAGCGTTTTTGCGGACAATAACAGTCATTCAACGACGGCGCCACAGGCAAAAGAAAAACCGTTTACGACGGTTTATTTTGCGCCACGCACACAATATCGTACGGCCAGCGAGCGTTTTTTACAACGACTGATGCTGACAGGCGTGGTGCAGGACCCGAACAGTATTTTCGCCCGAATGTACTGGAGTTTTGAGACGGACTCCGATCTCGGTAAAAATATGGAGCAGTGGAAGAGTAGTTACGAAGAAGCGGAGTTTAACAAGCCGTTCCCGCTGGGCGAGAGCGACTTCTGGCTTGAGCCTGGGGTTGTCTTCCATTGGGAGTCCGCCGGTTCGCGTATCGATCCTTACCTCGGCATTGGTTATCACTTTGACCCAACGCTGGGTGCCGTTTTACGCTATCGCTATAATCATCAAAATCACGACAGCCAGACGCTACAGGGCGACTGGGATGACTCTTCGGAACATCGCGTTGATATTTATCTGACCAAATATTTTACGCCAGATTTTTGGGTACAATATAATCCAACATATTACAGTAAAACGCATGGTGATAAATTTGAATATGCGAATGGTAAAAACCATACGCTGCAACATAATTTTGTTTTTAACTTCCATGCAACGCCGCGTTTTTATCCCTTCTTTGAATTAGGTTATCTGGATGAATATAAAGATGGCGATGACACCAAAAATGAATACCAGATCAGGGTTGGGTTTAAGTATAATTTAAATTAAACATTTTTATGCCTGCGGCTGTTTCGGCGCATAGGTTGAAATAAAACGAGCAACCGCAGGCCCGGTCAACAAAATGCTGAACAGCCGCAGGGTTTGCATCGCCATAATTAGCGCCATGTCGGCGTTGCTACCGGCGGCGATCACCGCCACGGTATCCAGCCCGCCGGGGCTGGTGGCAAGCCAGGCGGTGATAAAATCAATCTGCATGTAGTGGGCGAGTCCCCAGGCCATCGCCGCGCAAATCGCCATCAGGGCAAAGATGGAGGCCAGAATCTGCGGCAGCGGACGCAGCGCCATAAAGAAGACCTGCCTGTCGAACCCTAATCCGATGCGCCAGCCAATGGCCATATACGCAATCGCCAGCAGCCATTCCGGCAGTTCAATCACGATCATGCCGCCTGCATGAAGCCATGCGCCGACGATCATCGGTGCCAGCATCGTACCGGAAGGAATGCGCAATATGCGCCCGGTGAAACCTGCAACCGCAGCCAGCAGCAGCGTGCTCCACAGATTGCCGCTCAGCGGCGGGAACCACTCAATCTGCTGGCTGACCGCTTCTGCGCTGTCGCCGAGGATCAGCCGCGTGACCAGCACGGCGGCGCCTGCGACAAACAGTACCCGCAGGTACTGCATAAACGCCACCAGGCGGATATCCGCGCCGTAGTCCTGCGCCATCGCCACCATTGCCGCCGCGCCGCCGGGGGAGGAACCCCATGCGCCGGTATTGCCTGGCAGTGAGCTGTAGCGCACCAGCAGCCAGCCGACCACCGCGCTGGAGAGCAGCGTCACCAGCAGAATGGCTAACACCACCGGCCAGTTCACCGCCAGCGTGGTGAGAATCGAACCAGTAAGGTTTTGCGCAATCATGCAGCCGAGAATGGCCTGCGCTGCGAGAAAAGTGGAGCGGGGGAGTCGCAGCGTAATGCCTTTCAGACTGAATGCGATACCGGCAATCATCGGGCCGAGCAGCAGCGCCGCCGGAAGGTGGATGCAGAGAAAAGCCAGCGAAAGAAGGAGTGATAGCAGGAACAACAAACCCCACTGCAAAACCGGCATCCTGTGCTCCCTGGCGATATCCAATCAAGTGTATCGATACAGCATAGAGAAAAAGTACGCTGAAAAAAATATCAGGCGTCAATAAAAGCGGGCTAAACCAGAACTGAATAACAGGTGTCTGGTACTGTTTTATACTGACAGGAGGATACTTTAATTTTACCTCGACAGTATTGATATGCCTGACACCTGTGGGTTATTCACAAATCATCTGAAAAAATCATCAACGGTATCATTCCAGTTGTGACCTGAAACAGACCATTCCTGATTGATTGGGGGTGGGAAGCCACTTCGGCAGTATCCATTTTTAGATTCAAAATCAAATACACCATGCGGATAATTATTAATTAAAAGCACGCATTTCCTGCTGTCTTCTGACCAACCGATCTTCACATCAGACGGGATATGCCCGTCTGAAACGTCTTCTGTATTGTAGATATGTAGAGCATCTCTGATAGGATTACCATCAACAGACTCATCAAGGGCATAGAAATATCCCGTTTTTCCATCGTCTTCAAACACTGCTGCAAATGAACCTTCGGGGGCCAGACTCTCTATCACCTGCGCTTCACCCACAATGAGCTGAGCCTGAACCGTAACCAGTATTGTCATTTGAATTTCCTTAGGTTTGTATCTGAGTTTTTTCTGTGATTGAACGGGGGAAGTCCCTGGGATTTACGCCATCTTTTAATTTCTCCAATGATGCCTTGTGGACTGTCCTCCCTGTCATCCGGGGGATAAAAAATCAAACCATTGCCTTCAGGATGATCCACGATTTTATCGAAATGATCGACTAATGAGTCGATGTAAGATTCACGGTCCATTTCTCCCTGGTAGCGCGGGTTTGCGGAGAATTCATTTAGGAAGTCTAAGAATTCGGATTCAGTGTAGTCTTCGAGTTTTTGTTTAAAATGAATCATATGTTCACTTTTCTAATGTGTTGTTAAATACAGGGCCTCGTATTTACTCAGAGTCTTTGAATGATGGGCGTCCCTGAGATTTTCGCCATCTTTTAATTTCTTCAATGATGCCTTGTGGACTGTCCTCCCTGTCATCCGGGGGATAAAAAATCAAACCATTACCTTCAGGATGATCCACGATTTTATCGAAGTGTTTGACTAGCCTATTAGAGTGAGATTCAAATTCTCTTCCTTTCAGATTGCCAGGGTTTTCAAAAAATTCATTCAGGAATTCTATGAATTCGGATTCAGTGTAGTCTTCAAGACGTTGTTTTAGTTCCATGTGTATCCTCTCTACTTATTTGAGTGATTTTTAATGTGATTTTTTACAGTGTTAACGCGCATATTATCCATATCAAAGACTGCACCACCATTAATAATAAAATCAAGATGGTGAATTTCAAACCATGGTCTGCCTCCTACCTGTTCAGAAGGAATGCTAAATGGTGCGTTGCCACTAAGAATTCTGGTTTGATTCGATTTACTAAACTGTGACATCAGTTCAGGGCATTCCGACACCGCAAGCCAGAACTCTTTTCTGAAATGGTCAAAGTTGCGAAACGTTCTTCCTCGCAGCTTATCTGCGACCTGTGCAGGTATCGGCGCTCCCAGCCCTGAACTGGCGGCCTCAAGCCAACGACTATTTTCGGGTAAAATTTCGCCGTAACCGGTTGCCGTGCCGGGTTGTTTGCGCGGATCTTCACGAAGATAAACATATATCGGCTGAATGCCTGAATCGGCCGGAAAGACCAGAATATAATCGTTAAAATCGGCGACATCCGGCACCGGGAACGGTGGCGTGGTGTACTCATTTTTGCCATCCGGGATTGGTGTCACCAGAATGGTTGGCTGATCAAGCGGTGGAACATTGCTTCCGGTGTGATTAGGTAAATCACCAGTCACGGGGTTTTCCGGTGTCCAGGTAATTAACGGCCCGTCTATGTCGTGAGCAGGCGTAAATTCATAGCGATGATGTTCATCATTCCACACCATGTTCGCGACGCGGACGTTTTCATAAGGGGTACCTTCCCCTGTATGTACGCCATAGACCTGAGGTGCGCCGTGAGTGTCGGCACCCCAGAAAAAGCGTACCCGGGTGGTAGCGGTACTTCCGGCTAGCGCTTTCTGTCTGAGGGTCTCTTCGTACCAGTATTCATCACGCCCGGGAACGCGCGCGCTGCCTTCGCCAGCGGATGATATATACAGAGCGGAAGCCAGTGCTCCTACATAAGGTATCGCTCTTGTCGCACTGAGCGTACCGCTAAGCGGCCACTCCCCCCACACCTGCGCCAGTCCGCCCAGAGCCAGCGGTATGGCTGAGGCTTCTGTGGGCTGCGTATATCCGCAACAATCATCGACTGAAGATTGTGCAAAGATCGCCATCTGGCCGAAGTTTTCTGCCGGTTCTTCTGTGTTCCCGGCGTCCGTACATCCTTTCGCTTTCAGGCAGGATTTAGCATAGACCGGTGTGATTTTTGGGGGATGTTGGCTGGGGGGCGTGATTTTTATTGCCGCTGGTCTGGGGGGATTCACCGGTTGAGGGCGCTGCGGCATAAACAAGTGGTTATATTCAGCGGGAAATGCCAGGTAGTCAAATTCGGTATTGGCAATGAGGTGTTTGCAAAGAATATAATCATATGATACCGCAATCTCTTCGGTATCCAGCTCATTAAGGGCCACATGCGTTTGAATACTTCTTACAGAAGCATTTCTTAGTTGAATATAATAATAGCGTTCCCATCGGCCCGTTCTGTTTATTCGCCAGAAATCAATTTCAATGAACAGCTTTTCATTATTAGTGATTGCATTACAAAATAGCGGGGTGCTTTTATCGATTAATTTGCTGAATCTGAGTCCCTGAAGGTTAATACCTCTTCCTGTATTACTCAATGCGCTGAATAGCGAAAATACGAAGATCTCGTCTTCATGCCCTTTTTGCCAGCGATTACCTGTTGACGAATATGTTCCACATCCCGCCGAAATGTTTCCTTGTTCTTCACCTGTGATTCTCAGGTAAATAATATCGCCCATTCCATTTAGCCTTTACCTGCATCCAATTGCGCTGGATTAAATATCTAATGGTTTTAAAGGTCAAATAATGCATTAGCTATTGATGCTATGTGAAAGGAAATAGCTATTTTTTCGGCGGTAATATATTGGGAGTGACTGGAGTAATAAAGGTTATATTGGCAAGATGAATATTGTTGCCAGAGTTTCAGTAAATAATAAAGGCCACCGGTGTTACCCGATGGCCAGGATGATTAACGCTTAATATCAGACTTGAAATCGCGCTTTTCGTAGCCGGTGTACAGCTGACGCGGACGGGCGATTTTCATGCCTTCGCTGTGCATTTCGTTCCAGTGTGCAATCCAGCCCACGGTACGCGCCATCGCGAAGATCACGGTGAACATGGAGGACGGAATGCCCATCGCTTTCAGAATGATGCCGGAGTAGAAGTCTACGTTCGGGTAGAGTTTCTTCTCGATAAAGTACGGGTCGTTCAGCGCGATGTGTTCCAGCTCCATCGCGACTTCCAGCAGGTCATCTTTGGTGCCCAGCTCTTTCAGAACTTCGTGACAGGTTTCACGCATGACGGTAGCGCGCGGGTCATAGTTTTTGTAAACACGGTGACCGAAGCCCATCAGGCGGAAAGAATCATTCTTGTCTTTTGCCCGGCGAATAAATTCCGGGATGTGTTTAACAGAGCTGATTTCTACCAGCATTTTCAGCGCCGCTTCGTTCGCGCCGCCATGCGCCGGTCCCCACAGGGAGGCAATGCCCGCCGCGATGCAGGCGAACGGGTTCGCGCCGGAGGAGCCTGCGGTACGGACGGTTGACGTCGATGCGTTCTGTTCGTGATCGGCGTGAAGAATCAGAATCCTGTCCATTGCGCGTTCCAGCACTGGGTTAACTTCATAGTTTTCGCACGGTGTGGAGAACATCATGTTCAGGAAGTTGCCGGAATAGGAGAGGTCGTTGCGCGGGTAGACGAACGGTTGACCGATAGAATACTTGTAACACATTGCCGCCATTGTCGGCATTTTGGACAGCAGGCGGAACGCGGCGATTTCACGATGACGCGGATTATTCACATCCATCGAGTCGTGGTAGAACGCAGCCAGCGCGCCGGTGACGCCGCACATAACGGCCATCGGATGCGAGTCGCGGCGAAAACCGTGGAACAGACGGGTAATCTGCTCATGGATCATGGTATGGCGTGTGACGGTGGTTTTGAACTCGTCGTACTCTGCCTGGGTCGGTTTCTCGCCGTACAGCAGGATGTAACATACTTCCAGATAGTTAGACTCGGTAGCCAGTTGGTCAATCGGGAAGCCGCGATGTAACAGAATGCCTTCGTCGCCGTCGATGAAGGTGATTTTGGATTCGCAGGATGCGGTAGAGGTGAAACCTGGATCAAAAGTGAACATCCCCTTTGAGCCGAGACTACGAATATCAATAACGTCTTGACCGAGTGTGCCCTTTAGCACATCCAGTTCAATAGCAGAGTCACCATTTAGGGTGAGTTTTGCTTTTGTATCAGCCATTTACGGTCTCCTTAGCGCCTTATTGCTTAAGACTACTCAGTGAGATTTGCTTCGTTACATAAATCAACCGTTACCAGTTTGTTATTTGGCTCGCCGCTCTGCGAAAGAGGAGAAAACCAGGGTACAGAGCAATGGGCGCTTGCAGGTAAAAACAGTTAACTTATGGCGAATTAGCAACAAATCAACAACTTAGCAATCCGAATTATTAAACCTGACTATCACTAATAACTGTCCTGAATAAATTGGTCAATACCGCCACACTGTTACATAACTTATTAGCAGGTGAAAGAGTGACCCCATAACTTTTGCGCATTATATGCCTTTTCTGGTGTTGTTTGTAACAACTTTGTTTAATGTTTGTCAAATCAGATGATTAAAAATTAAATAAATGTTGTTATCGTGACCTATGTCACTGTTCGGGATAAAACCCGACAAACTATATGTAGGTTAATTGTAATGATTTTGTGAACGTCCTATACTGCCGCCAGGTCTCCGGAATACCCTGCAATCCCGAGCCACCCAGCGTTGTAACGTGTCGTTTTAGCAACTGGAAGCAGTGTTTTACATGACGCGCAGTTATAGAAAGGACGCTGTCTGACCCGCAAGCAGACCGGAGGAAGGAAATCCCGTCGTCTTTCTGGCTACAGGTAGATTCACCCTCTGTACCCGAAGTCCAAAGGGAATAATAAGAACAGCATGTGGGCGTTATTCATGATAAGAAATGTGAAAAAACAAAGACCTGTCAATCTGGATCTGACAACGATCCGGTTCCCAATCACGGCGATAGCGTCCATTCTCCATCGCGTTTCTGGAGTGATCACCTTCGTGGCGGTCGGGATTCTGTTGTGGTTATTGGGCACCAGCCTCTCTTCCCCTGAAGGATTCCAGCAGGCATCCGCCATCATGGGGAGCTTCTTTGTTAAATTTATTATGTGGGGCATCCTCACCGCGCTGGCGTATCACGTCGTGGTCGGTATTCGTCACATGATGATGGATTTTGGCTATCTGGAAGAAACATTCGAAGCGGGTAAACGCTCAGCCAAAATCTCTTTTGTTATTACTGTCGTGCTTTCACTTCTCGCAGGAGTCCTCGTATGGTAAGCAACGCCTCCGCATTAGGACGCAATGGCGTACATGACTTCATCCTGGTCCGTGCTACCGCTATCGTTCTGACCCTCTACATCGTTTATATGGTGGGCTTTTTCGCAATAAGCGGCGAGCTGACCTTTGATGTCTGGAGCGGTTTCTTCTCATCGGCATTCACCAAAGTCTTCACCCTGCTGGCACTTTTCTCCATCTTGATTCATGCCTGGATTGGCATGTGGCAGGTGTTGACCGACTACGTTAAACCTCTGGCCCTGCGCCTTGTGCTACAGCTGGCAATCGTTGTTGCGCTGGTGGTTTACGTCATTTATGGATTTGTTGTGGTGTGGGGTGTGTAATGAAACTGCCAGTCAGAGAATTTGATGCTGTTGTTATTGGCGCAGGCGGCGCAGGTATGCGCGCAGCGCTGCAAATTTCCCAGAGCGGCCAGACCTGTGCGCTGCTCTCCAAAGTCTTCCCAACCCGTTCCCATACCGTATCCGCGCAAGGTGGCATCACCGTGGCGCTCGGTAATACCCATGAAGATAACTGGGAATGGCACATGTACGATACCGTAAAAGGGTCGGACTACATCGGCGACCAGGACGCGATTGAATATATGTGCAAAACCGGCCCGGAAGCGATTCTGGAACTGGAGCACATGGGGCTGCCTTTCTCCCGTCTTGACGATGGCCGTATCTATCAGCGTCCGTTCGGCGGCCAGTCGAAAAACTTCGGCGGCGAACAGGCGGCGCGTACCGCAGCAGCGGCTGACCGTACCGGTCACGCGCTGTTGCACACGCTGTACCAGCAGAACCTGAAAAACCACACCACCATTTTTTCTGAATGGTATGCGCTGGATCTGGTGAAAAACCAGGATGGCGCGGTAGTGGGGTGTACTGCGCTGTGTATCGAAACCGGCGAAGTGGTCTACTTCAAAGCGCGCGCAACCGTGCTGGCGACCGGCGGCGCAGGCCGTATTTACCAGTCCACCACTAACGCTCATATCAACACCGGCGACGGCGTGGGTATGGCGCTGCGTGCCGGTGTTCCGGTGCAGGATATGGAAATGTGGCAGTTCCATCCGACCGGTATTGCGGGCGCGGGCGTGCTGGTGACAGAAGGCTGCCGTGGTGAAGGCGGTTATCTGCTGAATAAACATGGCGAGCGCTTTATGGAGCGCTATGCCCCGAACGCGAAGGACCTGGCCGGTCGTGACGTGGTCGCGCGTTCTATTATGATCGAAATCCGTGAAGGTCGCGGCTGCGACGGCCCGTGGGGGCCGCACGCGAAACTGAAGCTCGACCATTTGGGTAAAGAAGTGCTCGAATCCCGTCTGCCGGGTATCCTCGAATTGTCCCGTACCTTTGCGCACGTTGACCCGGTTAAAGAGCCGATCCCGGTTATCCCAACCTGTCACTACATGATGGGCGGTATCCCGACCAAAGTGACCGGTCAGGCGCTGACCGTGAACGAGCAGGGTGAAGACGTGGTGATTCCTGGCCTGTTCGCGGTGGGTGAGATCGCCTGCGTATCCGTACACGGCGCTAACCGTCTGGGCGGCAACTCGCTGCTTGACCTGGTGGTCTTCGGACGTGCGGCCGGTCTGCATTTGCAGGAGTCCATTGCCGAGCAGGGCGCGCTGCGTGACGCCAGCGAGTCTGACATTGAGGCCTCTCTGGAACGTCTCAACCGCTGGAACAACAACCGTGACGGCGAAGATCCGGTGGTTATCCGTAAAGCGTTGCAGGAATGTATGCAGCACAACTTCTCGGTATTCCGTGAAGGTGACGCGATGGCGAAAGGGCTTGAGCAACTGAAGGTGATCCGCGAGCGTCTGAAAAACGCCCGTCTGGATGACACCTCTAGCGAGTTCAACACCCAGCGCGTCGAGTGTCTGGAGCTGGACAACCTGATGGAAACGGCTTACGCAACTGCGGTATCCGCCAACTTCCGTACCGAAAGCCGTGGCGCGCATAGCCGCTTCGACTTCCCGGATCGTGATGATGAAAACTGGCTGTGCCATTCCCTGTATCTGCCAGAGACGGAATCCATGACGCGTCGTAGCGTCAATATGGAACCGAAACTGCGCCCGGCATTCCCGCCGAAGATTCGTACTTACTAATGCGGAGACAGGAAAATGAAACTCGAGTTTTCGATTTATCGCTATAACCCGGATGTTGATGACGCTCCGCGCATGCAGGATTACACCCTGGAAGGCGAAGAAGGGCGTGACATGATGCTGCTGGATGCGCTGATGCAGCTGAAAGAGAAAGATCCCAGCCTCTCTTTCCGTCGCTCATGCCGTGAAGGCGTGTGCGGTTCAGATGGCCTGAACATGAACGGCAACAACGGCCTGGCGTGTATTACGCCGGTTTCGGCGCTACACCAGCCGGGTAAGAAGATTGTTATCCGTCCGCTGCCTGGTTTACCGGTTATCCGCGATTTGGTGGTAGACATGGGGCAATTCTACGCACAATATGAGAAGATTAAGCCTTACTTATTGAATAATGGGCAAAATCCACCCGCTCGTGAGCATTTACAGATGCCCGAGCAGCGTGAAAAACTCGATGGGCTGTATGAGTGTATTCTTTGTGCGTGCTGTTCAACGTCGTGCCCGTCGTTCTGGTGGAACCCGGATAAGTTTATCGGCCCGGCAGGCCTGTTAGCGGCGTATCGTTTCCTGATCGATAGCCGTGATACCGAGACCGACAGCCGCCTGGAAGGCCTGAGCGATGCATTCAGCGTATTCCGCTGTCATAGCATCATGAACTGCGTCAGTGTATGTCCTAAGGGACTGAACCCGACGCGCGCCATCGGCCATATTAAGTCGATGTTGTTGCAACGCAGTGCGTAAATAATAACGCCGGTAAGCGCAGTAAATGACAGTCCCGTAGGCCGGATAAGGCGTTGGCGTCGCCATCCGGCATATATTGCCCGATGGCGCTACGCTTATCAGGTCTACGGGGCCACCACCGGTTTGAAATGCAGGAAACCTTTAAAAACTGCCCTGATGGTTAGACAGTTTCTAAAGGTTCCTTCGCGAGCCGCTACACAGAGAAGAGCTCGCAAGTGAACCCCGGCACGCACAGCAATGTGCGTGGTAGTATCCACGGCGAAGTAAGCATACAGAATGCTTAAGGGATCACGATGCAGAACAGCGCTTTGAAAGCCTGGTTGGACTCTTCTTACCTCTCTGGCGCAAACCAGAGCTGGATAGAACAGCTCTATGAAGACTTCTTAACCGATCCTGACTCGGTAGACGCTAACTGGCGTTCGACGTTCCAGCAGTTACCTGGCACCGGAGTCAAACCGGATCAATTCCATTCAAAAACGCGTGATTATTTCCGTCGTCTGGCGAAGGATGCCTCACGTTACTCTTCTTCGATTTCCGACCCTGACACCAATACGAAGCAGGTCAAAGTCCTGCAACTTATCAACGCTTATCGTTTCCGTGGTCACCAGCATGCGAATCTCGATCCGCTGGGACTGTGGGAGCAAGAAAACGTGGCGGATCTGGACCCCTCTTTCCACGATCTGACAGAGGCCGATTTCCAGGAAAGCTTTAACGTAGGTTCTTTTGCGATTGGCAAAGAGACGATGAAGCTGGGCGAACTTATTTCCGCGCTCAAACAAACATACTGCGGCCCGATTGGCGCCGAGTATATGCACATCACCAGCACCGAGGAGAAACGCTGGATTCAGCAGCGTATCGAATCCGGCCGCGCCGCCTTCAGCGCGGAAGAGAAAAAACGCTTCCTCAACGAACTGACCGCCGCCGAAGGGCTGGAGCGTTATCTGGGGGCGAAATTCCCGGGGGCGAAACGCTTCTCGCTGGAAGGCGGCGATGCGTTAATCCCGATGCTCAAAGAGATGATCCGTCATGCGGGCAACAGCGGCACCCGCGAAGTGGTGCTGGGTATGGCGCACCGTGGTCGTCTGAACGTGCTGGTCAACGTGCTGGGTAAAAAACCGCAGGATCTGTTCGACGAATTTGCGGGCAAACATAAAGAACACCTCGGCACCGGCGACGTGAAGTACCACATGGGCTTCTCGTCTGATATCGAAACCGAAGGCGGTCTGGTTCACCTGGCGCTGGCGTTTAACCCGTCGCACCTGGAAATCGTCAGCCCGGTAGTGATCGGTTCCGTGCGCGCCCGTCTGGATCGTCTGGATGAGCCGAGCAGCAATAAAGTGCTGCCAATCACCATTCACGGCGACGCCGCAGTGACGGGCCAGGGCGTGGTTCAGGAAACCCTGAACATGTCCAAAGCGCGTGGTTACGAAGTGGGCGGTACGGTGCGTATCGTCATCAACAACCAGGTGGGCTTTACCACCTCCAACCCGCTGGATGCGCGTTCCACCCCATACTGCACCGACATCGGCAAGATGGTTCAGGCGCCGATTTTCCACGTTAACGCGGATGACCCGGAAGCGGTGGCTTTCGTTACCCGTCTGGCGCTGGACTTCCGTAACACCTTTAAACGCGATGTCTTCATCGATCTGGTGTGCTACCGCCGTCACGGCCATAACGAAGCCGACGAGCCGAGCGCAACCCAGCCGCTGATGTACCAGAAAATCAAAAAGCATCCGACGCCGCGTAAACTCTACGCCGACAAGCTGGAAGCGGACAAGGTCGCTACGCTGGAAGACGCCACTGAAATGGTCAACCTCTACCGCGATGCGCTGGATGCAGGCGAATGCGTGGTGAAAGAGTGGCGTCCGATGAACATGCACTCCTTTACCTGGTCGCCGTACCTCAACCATGAATGGGATGAGAGCTACCCGAATAAGGTGGAAATGAAGCGTTTGCAGGAACTGGCTAAACGCATCAGCACGGTGCCGGAAGCGGTAGAAATGCAGTCGCGCGTCGCCAAAATTTACGGCGATCGTCAGTCGATGGCCGCTGGCGAGAAGCTGTTCGACTGGGGCGGCGCGGAAACGCTGGCCTACGCCACGCTGGTTGATGAGGGGATTCCGGTGCGTCTGTCCGGTGAGGACTCCGGTCGTGGCACCTTCTTCCACCGTCATGCGGTGATTCATAACCAGGCAAATGGTTCCACGTATACGCCGTTGCAGCACATTCATAACGGTCAGGGCACCTTCCGCGTCTGGGACTCCGTCCTGTCTGAAGAAGCGGTGCTGGCGTTCGAATACGGCTATGCGACCGCTGAACCGCGCACCCTGACCATCTGGGAAGCGCAGTTCGGCGACTTCGCCAACGGCGCGCAGGTGGTGATCGATCAGTTCATCTCCTCCGGCGAGCAGAAATGGGGGCGGATGTGCGGTCTGGTGATGCTGCTGCCGCACGGCTACGAAGGGCAGGGGCCGGAGCACTCCTCCGCGCGTCTGGAACGTTATCTGCAACTTTGCGCTGAGCAGAACATGCAGGTTTGCGTCCCGTCCACCCCGGCGCAGGTTTACCACATGCTGCGTCGTCAGGCGCTGCGCGGTATGCGCCGTCCGCTGGTTGTTATGTCGCCGAAGTCGCTGCTGCGTCATCCGCTGGCGGTCTCCAGCCTGGACGAACTGGCCAACGGCGCCTTCCAGCCAGCGATTGGCGAGGTTGATGAGCTCGATCCGCAAGGCGTGAAGCGCGTGGTGATGTGTTCTGGTAAGGTTTATTACGACCTGCTGGAACAACGTCGTAAAAACGATCAGAAAGATGTCGCCATTGTGCGCATTGAACAGCTCTACCCGTTCCCGCACAAAGCGGTTCAGGAAGCGCTGAAACCGTACGCCCACGTACATGATTTTGTCTGGTGCCAGGAAGAGCCGCTCAACCAGGGCGCATGGTACTGTAGTCAGCATCATTTCCGTGAAGTGATTCCATTTGGGTCTGCTCTGCGTTACGCAGGTCGCCCGGCCTCCGCCTCTCCGGCGGTAGGGTATCTGTCCGTTCACCAGAAACAGCAACAAGATCTGGTTAATGACGCGCTGAACGTCGATTAATTAAAGGATAAATAATGAGTAGCGTAGATATTCTTGTTCCCGACCTGCCTGAGTCCGTAGCGGACGCAACCGTTGCGACCTGGCACAAAAAACCGGGCGATAGTGTCCAGCGTGATGAAGTGCTGGTAGAAATCGAAACTGACAAAGTGGTACTGGAAGTACCGGCATCGGCTGACGGCATTCTGGATGCGGTTCTGGAAGATGAAGGTACGACGGTAACGTCTCGCCAGATCCTGGGGCGCCTGCGTGAAGGCAACAGCTCCGGTAAAGAGACCAGCGCCAAATCTGAAGAGAAAGCGTCTACACCGGCGCAGCGCCAGCAGGCGTCGCTATCCGAGCAGAACAACGATGCCCTCAGCCCGGCGATCCGCCGTCTGTTGGGTGAACACAACCTCGACGCCAGCGCCATCAAAGGCACGGGCGTAGGCGGTCGCATCACGCGCGAAGATGTGGAAAAACATCTGGCGAAGGCACCGGCGAAAGCGGAAGCCAAAGCGCCGGAAGCCGCGCCTGCCGCACAGCTTGCGCTTGGCGCTCGCAGTGAAAAACGCGTCCCGATGACCCGTCTGCGCAAGCGCGTAGCCGAGCGTCTGCTGGAAGCGAAAAACTCCACCGCGATGCTGACCACGTTCAACGAAGTCAACATGAAGCCAATCATGGATCTGCGTAAGCAGTACGGCGACGCGTTTGAAAAACGTCACGGCATTCGTCTGGGCTTCATGTCCTTCTACGTGAAAGCGGTGGTTGAAGCGCTGAAACGCTACCCGGAAGTGAACGCCTCCATTGATGGCGACGACGTGGTGTATCACAACTACTTCGACGTCAGCATGGCGGTTTCCACGCCGCGTGGTCTGGTAACGCCGGTACTGCGTGATGTCGATACCCTCGGCATGGCGGATATCGAGAAGAAAATCAAAGAACTGGCCGTGAAAGGGCGTGACGGTAAGCTGACGGTGGACGATCTGACCGGCGGTAATTTCACCATCACCAACGGTGGCGTGTTCGGCTCGCTGATGTCTACCCCGATCATCAACCCGCCGCAGAGCGCAATCCTCGGCATGCATGCGATCAAAGATCGTCCGATGGCGGTAGATGGCAAGGTTGAGATCCTGCCGATGATGTACCTGGCGCTGTCTTACGATCACCGTCTGATCGATGGTCGTGAATCAGTGGGCTTCCTGGTCGCCATTAAAGAGCTGCTGGAAGATCCGACGCGTCTGCTGCTGGACGTGTAGTCACTTTTTAGTGTCACCTGCCCTGTAGGCCGGATAAGGCGCTGGTGAGATGCCTGATGGCGACGCAGCCGCGTCTTATCGGGCCTACAGGTTTAAAGATAACGATTACCTGAAGGATGGACAGAACACATGAACTTACATGAATATCAGGCAAAACAACTTTTTGCCCGCTATGGCTTACCGGCGCCGGTGGGTTATGCCTGTACTACTCCGCGTGAAGCAGAAGAAGCCGCTTCAAAAATCGGCGCGGGTCCGTGGGTAGTAAAATGTCAGGTTCACGCAGGCGGCCGTGGCAAAGCGGGCGGTGTGAAGGTTGTTAACAGCAAAGAAGAGATTCGCGCGTTTGCGGAACACTGGCTGGGTAAACGCCTCGTGACCTACCAGACAGACGCTAACGGTCAACCGGTCAACCAGATTCTGGTTGAAGCGGCGACCGATATCGATAAAGAGCTGTATCTTGGCGCGGTTGTTGACCGTAGTTCTCGCCGCGTGGTCTTTATGGCCTCCACCGAAGGCGGCGTGGAAATCGAAAAAGTGGCGGAAGAGACCCCGCACCTGATCCACAAAATCGCCCTCGATCCGCTGGCGGGCCCAATGCCGTATCAGGGCCGCGAACTGGCGTTCAAACTGGGTCTGGAAGGTAAGCAGGTTCAGCAATTTACGAAGATCTTTATGGGTCTGGCGACCATTTTCCTTGAGCGCGATCTGGCGCTGATCGAAATCAACCCGCTGGTGATCACTAAGCAAGGCGATCTGATCTGTCTCGACGGCAAACTGGGCGCTGACGGCAACGCGCTGTTCCGCCAGCCGGATCTGCGTGAAATGCGCGACCAGTCTCAGGAAGACCCGCGTGAAGCACAGGCGGCGCAGTGGGAACTGAACTACGTGGCGCTGGACGGCAACATCGGCTGCATGGTTAACGGCGCAGGTCTGGCGATGGGCACGATGGACATCGTTAAACTGCACGGCGGCGAACCGGCTAACTTCCTCGACGTAGGCGGCGGCGCGACCAAAGAGCGCGTAACCGAAGCGTTCAAAATCATCCTCTCTGACGACAACGTGAAAGCGGTTCTGGTTAACATCTTCGGCGGCATCGTCCGTTGCGACCTGATTGCCGACGGTATCATCGGCGCGGTAGAAGAAGTGGGTGTTAGCGTACCGGTTGTTGTACGTCTGGAAGGCAACAACGCCGAACTCGGCGCGAAAAAACTGGCTGACAGCGGCCTGAATATTATTGCAGCGAAAAGTCTGACGGATGCAGCTCAGCAGGTTGTTGCCGCAGTGGAGGGGAAATAATGTCTGTTTTAATCGATAAAAACACCAAGGTTATCTGCCAGGGCTTTACCGGTAGCCAGGGGACTTTCCACTCTGAACAGGCGATTGCTTACGGCACGCAGATGGTGGGCGGCGTAACGCCAGGCAAAGGCGGCACCACGCATCTGGGTCTGCCGGTGTTCAATACCGTGCGTGAAGCGGTAGAAGCCACTGGCGCCACCGCAACGGTTATCTACGTTCCGGCGCCGTTCTGCAAAGACTCCATTCTGGAGGCTGTCGACGCGGGCATCAAACTGATTATCACCATCACTGAAGGCATCCCGACGCTGGATATGCTGACCGTGAAAGTCGCGCTTGACGAAGCGGGCGTGCGCATGATCGGCCCGAACTGCCCGGGCGTGATCACCCCTGGCGAGTGCAAAATCGGCATCATGCCGGGCCACATCCACAAGCCGGGCAAAGTGGGCATCGTGTCCCGCTCCGGTACGCTGACCTATGAAGCGGTTAAGCAGACCACTGACTACGGTTTCGGCCAGTCCACCTGTGTGGGCATCGGCGGCGACCCGATCCCGGGCTCTAACTTCATCGATATCCTGAAACTGTTCCAGGAAGATCCGCAGACTGAAGCGATCGTGATGATCGGTGAGATCGGCGGCAGTGCGGAAGAAGAGGCGGCGGCATACATCAAAGAACACGTAACCAAGCCGGTTGTTGGTTACATCGCGGGCGTTACCGCGCCGAAAGGCAAGCGTATGGGTCACGCGGGCGCGATTATCGCGGGTGGTAAAGGTACGGCGGATGAGAAATTCGCCGCGCTGGAAGCCGCAGGCGTGAAAACCGTTCGTAGCCTGGCGGATATCGGCGAAGCGCTGAAAGCCGTAATGAAGTAATTCTCAAAAAGCAGCAATAAGGCCCGACTCCTTCGTGCGACAGGGGAATACCTGAAGCGCGAAGGATGCAGGGCTGGTCCGTTTTCGACATGGTTGGTCACCTTCTGGTGACCTTTTTTTTGCCTGTTTTGCCGCTTAACCGTGTTGAAAATAAGCATCTTGCTGCGGTAAACGTTTACCCGCGCTTATTGTTATTAATATCATCCTGCCAGCAGGTAACGAACAGAAAATTATCAGACACATAAACAGTCGCTTTCTGTTATGCCGCGTGTTAAATCCTCCTTAAATAAACCACAAATAATATTGATTCACCTCGCAACATTTTTTCTCCATAAAACAAGTTAACATGAAAAATTATTAAGAACTTATTAGCACTATTTGCCTGTAATTAACCGCGTTTAAATTGTGTTTATTGTCGGGGTTGAGTATTATTGCTTAATATTTAAACACTGGCAGTGTGCGTAAATCATGGAGTGGATCAATGACATTAGCGGAGAAAATAAAATATAACTCTCGGGGATAATCTGGAGGGGTTGCATTAATTTTTTATAAATTAAACTATTTTTGTACGCTGCATATGGAAGACGTTATGAGAGGAAAGATACCCAAGACCGAATTACTGGTGACTTTTGAAGTGGTGGCGCGTCACGAAAGCTATACCCGGGCAGCAGAAGAGTTGGCGTTGACTCAGAGTGCCGTGTTCCGGCAGGTGAATGCGCTGGAGGATTTTTTACATACCTCGTTATTTAACCATGCCAAAAAGCGAATTTTTTTAAATGCAGCCGGTAAGCATTATCTGAGCATTGTTAAAGAAACACTTAACAAACTTGAACGCGATACCAATACGATAATGACCTGGCAACCCACCGTTCAGGTCATTGAGCTGGCGGTGAACCCAACGTTCAGTACCCACTGGCTGATTCCGAATTTACGTGAATTTAATAAAATAAATCCTGACATTATCGTTAATATTCATTCGCTGGCGAATATTGGCGATTTTCTTAACCGTGAGTATGACGCCGCCATTATGCGGGAAGATTTTTGCTCGCCCTGGTCAGAGGTGGAGTATTTATTTGAAGAGGAAATTTTACCCGTATGCAGTGGCAGCCTTTTACCTCAGCCGAATCAAAAACTGACCGTAGAAGAGTTGCTCAATGAATTTCCCCTTTTGCATCAAAGTACGCGCATCAAAGGCTGGCAGGAATGGTTCGCGCTGTCGGATATCAACAGTCCGCTGGTGAATAAAGGCCCGCGCTTTGATTTATTGTCGATGCTGATTGCCGCCGTGCGTTCTAATCTGGGCGTGGCGCTATTGCCCCGGTTTGCGATCCAGCACGATCTGGATAACGGTGAGATGGTGATTCCCTGCGATGTGCCGATGCGTACAGGGAACCGGTTTATTATGACGTGGCGTGAAGAAAAAGCGGAATCCCGGTATTTACAGATCTTCCGTGACTGGCTGCTGCAAAAATCGGTAATCTCAGCGGTGGAGCGCTGACGCCGGATGCCGGCCAGTGGCCTTATCCGGCCTACAAACGGTGAGAACTGATGCCGGATGGCGGCCGGTGGCCTTATCCGGCCTATAAGCGGTGAGGGCTGCGGCCAATGGCCTTATCCGGCCTACAGGCGGTGAGGACTGTAGGCCTGATAAGCGCAGCGCCATCAGGCAAAGGCGCGGCTACCAGTCTATCCCGGCCTGCGCCTGAATGCCGCTATCGAATGCATGCTTCACCGGGCGGACTTCGCTGACCGTATCGGCGAGTTCCAGTAACTGCGTATGACACCCGCGACCGGTAACGATCACGCTCTGCTGTTCGGGACGATTCACAATCGCGGCGATCACGTCCTGGGTGTCCAGGTAGTGATAAGCCAGCATGTATGTCAGTTCATCCAGCACCACCAGATCGTAACGCGGGTCGGCGAGCATACGCCTGCCTTCCTGCCAGACGGCTTCCGCCGCCTGTATATCCGCTTCCCGGTCCTGCGTCTCCCAGGTAAAACCGGTGCCCATAATGTGAAACTCAACGCCAAGCGGTTGCAGCGTGTTGTATTCACCGTTATCCCACTGACCTTTAATAAATTGCGCGACGCCAACGGTTTTGCCGTGACCGACCGCGCGGGTCGCGGTGCCAAAGGCCGCCGTCGATTTTCCTTTACCGTTCCCGGTGAAAACAATCAGGACTCCTTTCTGTTCCGTGGCCGCTGCCACACGGGTGTCCACCTGTTCTTTCAGTTTTTGCTGCCGCTGGCGGTGCCTGTCAGTATTGGCTCGCGCTTCCATAAATGCTCCTTAATGTCCTGCCGGACAGGTCGCGCAGCGATGTTGCTGCTCAAACTGGCTGAAGAAGTTATTGCCTTTATCATCCACCAGCACAAAGGCGGGCAGGTTTTTGACCTCCATCATCCACACGGCTTCCATCCCCAGTTCGGGATACTCAAGGCAGCGTAAGCTTTTAACGTACTGCTGCGCCAGAAGCGCGGCGGCGCCGCCAATGCTGCCAAGATTGAAGCCGCCATGCTTGTGGCAGGCCTCGGTTACTTGCTGACTGCGGTTGCCTTTCGAAAGCATGATCAAACTGCCGCCCGCCGCCAGGAAGGCGTCAACATAGCCGTCCATGCGTCCGCCGGTGGTCGGGCCGAGCGAGCCGCAGGCCTGTTTTTCCGGCGTTTTGGCTGGCCCCGCGTAATAAACAATGTGATTTTTCATGTAGTCCGGCATCGGTTCGCCGTTATCCAGACGCTCTTTAATTTTGGCGTGCGCGATATCGCGGGCGACGACAATCGGGCCGTTCAGCGACAGTCGGGTGCCGACAGGCAGCGTGGAAAGGTTATGCAGGATCTCGCGCAGCGGACGGTTGAGATCGAGCTGTACGGTCTGGGCGCTGTTTTCCACGCGCAGGGATTCAGGAATAAATTTTCCCGGATTGTGTTCGAGTTTTTCCAGCCAGATGCCGCGTTTGTTGATCTTCGCTTTAATATTGCGGTCGGCAGAGCAGGAGAGCGCCATTGCGATGGGGCAGGAACCGCCGTGACGCGGCAGGCGGATAACGCGGATATCATGAGCGAAATATTTGCCGCCAAACTGTGCTCCGATGCCAAATTCGCGGCTGGCATTGAGCAGGGTTGTTTCCAGCGCCGTGTCGCGAAACGCCTGGCCCAGCTCGTTTCCGCTGGTCGGCAGGGTGTCGTAATATTTGGTTGAGGCCAGCTTCGCCACTTTCAGCGCCTGGTCGGCAGACAATCCGCCAACCACAAAAGCGATATGGTAAGGCGGGCAGGCTGCTGTTCCCAGCGAACGCATTTTTTCGATCAGGAAAGCGGTGAGTTTTTCGGGTTGCAGAATAGATTTGGTTTCCTGAAACAGCGCCGCTTTGTTGGCGGAACCGCCGCCTTTATTGACGAAGAGAAACCGGTATTCGTCACCCGGCGTCGCGCTGATATCAATCTGGGCGGGCAGGTTGGTTTGGGTATTTACCTCGGTGTACATGTCCAGCGGGGCGTTCTGGGAGTAGCGTAAGTTATTTTCCTGGAAAGTGATGTACACGCCTTTGCTCAGGGCTTCGGCATCGTTGCCGCCTGTCCAGACGTGCTGACCTTTGCTCGCCACAATGGTTGCCGTTCCCGTGTCCTGGCAGTTTGGCAGTACGCCTTTCGCCGAGACTTCGGCATTGCGTAACAGTTGCAGCGCGACGTACTTATCATTACTGCTGGCCTGCGGATCGTGCAGGATGCTGGCAATCTGCTTCAGATGCGCGGTGCGCAGGAAAAACGAGGCTTCATAAAATGCCTGTTGGGCCAGCAGAGTCAGCGCTTCAGGCGCGACTTTGATAACCTCTTCACCGTCTAACTCCGTTACCGTAATGTGCTTGTCGCTGAGTAATTCATATTCCGTCGTATCTTTGCTTTGAACAAACGGTTCCTGCCAGACAAATGGTTTAGACATATTAACTTCTCACCTTTAAGTTATTTTTGCCGGACGGCTGTCCGGCCTACAACAATGCGCAAACCGTAGGCCGGATAAGCGTTAGCGCCATCCGGCATCGCTGTGGTATCAGGACATCGCCACTTCTGAGTGTTCGGTTGCCGGGCGCTCCTGTTCCGGGGTTTTGACCGGTGCTTTGCCACGGCAGCCTGCGCCGAAGTGCTCGCCTTCCCAACGACCGACAATCGCCGCCCCCATCGCATTACTCATCACGTTGGTGGCAGAACGGCCCATATCGAGGAACGGATCGACGCCCATCAGCAGGATCAGACCGGCTTCTGGAATGTTGAACTGGTTGAGGGTAGCGGCGATAACCACCATTGACGCACGCGGCACGCCTGCCATTCCTTTGGAGGTCAGCATCAGAATCAGCAGCATGGTGATCTGCTCGCCCATGCTCAGTTCAATGTTGCACGCCTGGGCGATAAACACGGTGGCAAACGAGCAGTAGGCCATTGAGCCGACGAGGTTAAAGGAGTAACCGATAGGCAGTACGAAGCTGGCAATCTTGGAAGAGACGCCAAACTTCTCCAGTTTGTCCAGCGTACCGGGGAAAGCCGCTTCCGAGCTGGACGTGGTAAAGGCCAGCAGCGCGGGTTCGAAGATTGCTTTGGTCAGACGACTGATGCACGGCCCGACAATCATTGTTGACAGGCCAATCAGGATCGCCCACAGCATCCCCAGCGTCAGGTAGAACTCGCCCATGAAGATCCCGGCGCTGACCATCACGCCCAGACCGCGTTCAGCAATCAAACCGGAGATGGCGGCAAAGACGGTCAGCGGCGCAAACAGCATCACGTAACCTGTCAGCTTCAGCATGACGTGCACCAGCGAGTCGAGCACTTTAACGATGGCGGCGCCTTTTTCACCAACAGCGGCCAGGCTGCAACCGAGGAAAATGGAGAACACCACAATTTGCAGGATCTCGTTGCGCGCCATCGCATCGATAATGCTGGTGGGCACGGCGTGCGAGATAAAGACTTTCAGCGTGAAGGGTTCAGACTGCACGGCGGCAACCGCGCCTGCGTCGTGTGCCACAAAGTTAATGCCTGCGCCTGGCTGGAACATATTGACGATGACCAGACCCAACGCAATAGACAATAATGAGGCGCAAATAAACAGGAAAAAGGTTTTAGAGAATATACGCCCCAGCGTTTTGGCATCGCCCATTTTGGCGATCCCCACCACTAATGTTGAAATAACCAGGGGGGCAATAATCATTTTTACCATGCGTAAAAATATGGTGGTAAAAATAGAGATGTCCTGGGCGTACGATTTTGCTGTTTCAGCCGATGCCATATTATTAATGGCCACCCCGGCAATCATGCCGAGTATCAGGCCTAATATGATCATTTTGGTTAAACTTATTTTTTTCATGTTTGCTCCATCGGATAATGGTTGGAGAATAATGTGTAGGGCAGCGCATACCCGAACGAAGACAACCGCTCAGGTACGCGCCTGTTATGACCAACCGCATGAATAATCAGGAAAACAGTGATACAGCAAAATCCTGTATCCTGATGGCTGTTGTTGTATTGTTATGACTACAAGTCGAAGGTAATACTTAATAGCGGCGCGTGTTGCTGCGCGCCATAAACATCATTGTCACCAACGTTGCCGGAAATAATATCGCGCGGCATGACAATTTTTACCGCATTTGCCGGATCAAACCAGACAATGCGATGAATAAAATCAGGCTCGACGTTATATAAACGGGCAATAAGCTGCGGCGTTAATTGTTCCGATGCTTTTACCCGCTGATAGTCTTCCCGGGTTTTAAACAAAATATCTAAAACCAGTTCGTACGGTCCGGCGTTTTTGGAACGAATCACCTGCGCCAGTGAGCAAATAGAGTGTTTCATGCCTGAACTCCTTCCGGCGTCACCTGTTCGAGGTGGAAATCAAATTGCAGCGCGTCGCTCGCTTCAATCAGGTGATAGATTGAAAACTCATACACTGGCCCGCTTTGAATATCGGAAGGCGAGAACGGGAAGGCGAGGTTGCCCGCCGTTGCAATCCGGTTTTCATAGCCGTAGTGCAGGAGGGTGGAACGCACCAGCGAACAGACGCTGTTGGCGATATCCTGCGTCGGCGCGACCACGTCAAGCAATATGCCCAGTTCGTGCCCGGCGCTCTGCATCGGTTCATGATTGCCCATCACCCCGTTCTTACCGTACAGGTGGAATGTCATGCGGATGCTGTCATCATTCAGCGAGAGGTTACGCGCCACGCTGGTCTTCACCTCTTCGAGAATGGTGTCAATGCTGGCAATCATGATCGGGTCGCGGGTCCCGGCGATGGTCAGACAGCGGAAGCCCACCTGACGCGCGCCTTCCAGCTTCAGCGCGTACGGCGTCTCTTCGTGACGGGAACCGCTGACGTAGACCTCGCCCTCGTTGACCGCTTTGAAGCTGCACCCTTTCAGATTCAGCACGCCGCCCGGCCCCGGCAGGTAGTACGGATCGGATTTCTCATACAGGGTGTGCGCCGCCGCAGAGGTTTCGGTGAACTTGCGCTTTGGATTGAACGTTTTGAGCGTAAAGCCGTTATCGTCAATGATCCCCATCGCGCAGTCGGAACCGGAACCCGGCGTCGCGGCGATGGCCGCGCACTCAAGGATCTTGCCGCAGTGCAGCGCCAGACCTTCATCAAAGCCCTGCATGATCGGCAGCGCCGCGAAGCAGGCCGGATCGTAAGCGCGCCCGCCCAGCACCACCTGCGCACCGGCTTTCAGCGCCCGCTGGAAAGGTTCGATGCCCATTTGCGCGACGATATAGGTGCTTTGGTCGATCGCGTCGTGGGTCAGTTCCGGGACGAAATCCAGCGCGGTGATTTTGCCGTTATCCAGCGCCTGGTGAACGATCGCTTTATCAACATCTGACGGGATAAGCGCCATCGAGAACGACAGTTTCTCTTCCTGAGCAATCTCAAGGATTATCTGGCGACACCACTCCAGATGCGGCGCCGCGCCGGAGCCTCCGGCAGTGCCGATCACCACCGGGATGTCGTTTTTTACGCCTGCGGTGATCATATAGCGCAGATCGCGTTTCACTCCCGCCCTGTCGGTAAAGGGTTTCCCTGCCCCCAGGTAGTGGGGGCCAGGATCGGAGGAACCGGCGTCAACGGCGATCAGATCCGGCGACTCCTCCATCGCTTTGCGAAAGCTCTCTTCCGGGAAGCCATAACCCAGAATGGCCGTCGGCGATAAGATCTTAAATGTGCGTGCCATTTCTCAATCCTTTGTCTGCAACAGCGCGATGGTACGGTTCATCTCGTTAAACACGATGTTGAGACCTTCATCGAAGCCCATACCCGGTTTCACCAGCATCCGCATCGGGCGCGCGGCCAGCGCGACATGTACGCAGGTGCGGGCGCTGATCTCGGTTTCGTTACAGGTGCCGCCCTGATAGGCTTCCATCCCGTGTTTGTTGCAATAGAGCACGGCGTCGACGATGTTGTGAATGCCGCCGAGATCCGGGGTTTTGATCTGCACCATGTGGCAACTGCCCGCGTCAGTGAAATCGACGATGTCCTGATAGGTGTTACACCATTCGTCAGCGACAATTTTCACGCCGGAACCGAGGCGGGTCAGCTCTTTGGTGATCGCGGTCAGCAGACGGATCTGATCCGGTTTGTTACCGGCATCCACCGGGCCTTCAATGTACAACGGCAGACCCTGCGCTTCTTTCTCCAGGCTGGCGATGTACTCCGCGCAGCGTACCGGGTCCATATCGAAAATCAGGCCGATGGTGCCGTAGACATCAATATGCAGCGTCGGGTGATAGCGTGGGCTGGTGCGCAGGCTCAGGATGCGATCGGACAGCCAGCGTACATACTCACGCAGTTTCTCGCCCTGAAAGCCCAGTTTCTCTTCCACGTTGTTGATCAGCGCATGCGGCAGCACGTCAACGCCTTTGAGGATCATCTTATCGACGGCGATATAGCGATCGTCGCCGCTCTGACCAAATAACGGAATCGCTTCCGGGACGCACGGCAACTGCCATTCATCGCAAACCACTTCTGCTTTCAGACGACCGGACGCCAGCGCGGTGGCGTCGAGCAGCGCCTGCGACAGGCCGTAACGCACGGCGGTGTGCAGCAGATTGCCGTCAATGCGCAGCTTGTCGAAGAAGCGGGCGTTCGGCAGGAACGCATCGACATCACGACCTTCCAGCAGCGGTTTAATGTGATCGTTCAGGAACGGAATAAAGTGCTCCGCCAGGAACAGCGGGTCACGACCGCCAGCGCCGGAATACTGCACGGCGGCGCAGTCACCGACCGCTACCGCGCCATTTTCCAGAATCAGCTGTACCGAGATGCACTCGCCCGCCTGACGCACAGAGGTAAAGCCGGGCGTGACCGGCGCGCCGGTATAAATGAATCCATCATGACCCGCGCCGTTTTTAATCGCCTGCTGATCGTCGAAATAGAATGAGGAGTAGCCAGCGGTGAAAAGGGCCTGTTTAATTTTCATTATGGTCTTCCTATTAATTGACTGTGGGATACCGCGTTGATGTCATCAACAACCATCTGGAATGAGGGCTTGCGTCCTTCAAAATGGGCGCGCTCAGCGACGTAATCGTGGTGCAGGGCGAGGATATCTTTCGGCAGCGGAACCGCACCGGCTTCAAGGATGCGAATGGCGCCGGAGTTATCGCGAACCGGCAGGATTTTGCCTGCGTTACAGGAGGCCGGGGCGAAAGGTACGTCCAGCACGCCAGCTTCAAAAGCCAGCACCGTGCCGCGCGCCACATCGCCGTTACCCAGCTCAAAGACTTTTTTCAGCACCGCACGGACTTCGCACTTAATCAGTTCGACTTCCTGTTCCACGGCCGCGCACGGCGGGAACTTCTGGTCGCTGACCATATTGAGCATCTGGCGAGAGGCTTTAAGCCCCTGGGCGTTTGCGGCGGCCGTTGGGATACCGAAGGCTTCGTGCGGACTCTTGGTGATCACTTTGGTCGCGCCGGACATACCCGCCACCGCCGCGCCCCAGGAGATAATGGCGAACGCTTTGGATTCATCTTCCGGGAAGCCGCCCATCCACTGGTGGAAGACGGTGCTCAGTTCGTAATCATCAAAGCCGTAGTTCTGGAAATATTCGTGGGACAGTTCGCGCAGCGACTGAATGGCGGCGATATCCTGCGTCAGGCTGCCCACCTGACCATAGCCGACGGTAATCGACTTCACGCCCTGTTCCAGCGCCAGCAGACCTTCGATGATGGCGACCGCGTGGGACATAAACGGCGGGATCAGCGTGCCGGTCAGCGGGCCGAACGGCTCGCGGTTAATACGGATGCCGTGCTCTTCATACATTCCCATCAGACGGTCGCAGTACTGCCAGTCGCGGATTGATTTTTCCAGCGTGACGCGCTTGGCGTAAGGAATGTTGTAGGAGATGCCGCCGCCTTCATAGCTGGTGAAGCCGCTGGCCATCGCGATTTCCGCCAGCAGTCGCGCATCCGGCGTACCGTGACGAACCTGAATGGGTTTTTCCAGCGCTTCCGTCATCCGGCGGCAGGCAGCAACGCCGTGGTTGACAACCGGCAGGCCGTTCAGCTTAGAGGTGCCTGCTTCGATGGATTTTTGAATACCGATCGCCGCTTCTTCGTAACGGTTCAGACGGGTATAGGCATCGATGGTGCTGGGAAGCAGATCGCACTCTTCCTGCAACGTTTTGAGCAGCGCGATGTGTTCATCCATCAGCGCCACGCCCGCGCGCGGCTGGCTGAGCGTTTTGCCTTCCTGATCGGCTTTTAACAGGGCGTGAGAAAAGCGTTTTTTCTCTGGAATGGTTTGCTGATACTTCACGCCATCTTCAAAATTCTCGACGTCCTTGCCGGTATGCCAGGTTTGCAATACCTGATGCCGCTCGGTCATGAATTCGTCATGGGTTAACTTTTTATTTCGGAGTTCCATTCGTAGCTGCCTTAGGTTTTATAGGGTTAAACATTGAATACTGGTGCGAGCGGCGAGCTGCGGGTACAGCCTGGCGACGTTCGCCAGCAGAGGAAGCAAGCCTTTTGAATCGCGGTAATAGTCAAACTGCCCGGGTAAGAGAATGCGTCTGCCGTCATCGTCCAGCTCGCGGTATTTCAACCAGCGATGGATGTCGAACTGACTGGCGCGGGAGAGCCATCCGCCGGAACCGACAACTTTGCGAACGGTGGTGAGGTCGCGCCCCATCTGTAAGTCGACGTTGCCCACGCAGGTGCAGACCTGCTTTTTGGTGCCCGCGTGACGTTCGCTGGCATAACCCACGCACAGCCCTGCCAGCAGGGCGTCGAAGAATTTCTCTTCGTCGCTGCGGGGAAGGTAATCGGGGTGGGACACCAGGTGGCGCAGATAGCCGTAAAACGCCTCCTGACGCTCAGGCTGTTGGGCAAACACGACGTTTACCATCTCCTGGGTGCTTTCTCCGACTACAAGGGCAGAGACGCGCATCCCGAGATCGCCTTCAACGGTGCGTTTGACGAACGGTTCCGGCACGCCATGCAGCACGGTATCGGGAGAGAGCATATTGGCGCAGGCGGAGTACACGTCGGTGGTGGCGCCGCCCATATCGATCAGCATGAACTCTTTCCATGCGCTGTCGATGTCGCTGATGGCTTTAACCAGCTCGTAGACGGTCCACGGCGTTGGCATCGGCTCTTCGCCGGTTTCGCCAACAATCACGTCCAGCCCTTTGCCTTTCACGATGCGGGACAGGAACAGATCGCAAATGGCCTGGCGGGCGGCATACGGATTCGGGTGATCGAGGTCGGGCAGAATGTTGTCTACCGTGGTCAGATCTTTGTGCCCCAGAATGGCCTGTACCTCATCCTGAATGTCACGGTTTCCGGCATAAATAATCGCGCAATCCAGATTTGAGTTCGCCAGCGCGCGCGCATTCGCCAGGCCGTAGCTTTCTTCGCCGCCATCCGTACCGCCGGTAAACAGCAGGATGTCCGGCGGCGAGTTTTCTAACGCCTGGATGTCATGGCGGTTGAGCTTATACGCGTAATATTGCGCGATCTTCGCCCCCGCTGAGTGGGCAGTAACTTTTGCGGATTCCAGCGTGATAGACGGCACCAGCCCCATAGCGGCGACGGCGAGCCCGCCTTTTGCCGATGAGGAGTATTTCAACTGCACTTCGCCGCTTTTCAGCAACGGACGAGCATCGGCGACATTCAGCACCTGATTCAGACTGGCAAAAAAACCGTCTGCCAGATGGTATGTGGTGGTTGGCGTCAGGACATGGTTCACCAGGGTTAACGCATCCCCCTCCCTGGCGAAGAGGGCGGCTTTGGTCCATGTCGAGCCGATATCGACAGAGACGATTTGCATCAGATGGCCTCTTCAAGGCAGCGCTGTTCAACACCATGACGCGGGTTAATGTCCCCGGCCATTAACCGGCACACATCTTCCAGATCATGACTTGGCGCAAAGACGCGGTTAAAGCCCATCTCTTTAAACTTCGCTTCCACGTCGGCAAAGTCATGTTTACCCACCACCAGATTGCCGCCGACATAGAGCAGAATGTCACCAATACCGCGTTCGATGCAGCGTTCACGTAAACCGAGGCAGTCGATATCGCCGTGGCCGTAAATGGATGACACGACAATCGCATCGGCGCCGGTTTCGATTGCGGCATCAATATATTCATCCTGGCTTACCATGACCCCCAGATTGATTACGCGAAAATCATGGGCAGTAAAAACGCGATCCAAAACTTTATTGCCTACTGCATGGCAGTCAGCACCAATGACGCCAATAACAAGTGTTGATTTTTTCATGAGTAATCCTCTGTAGAGCTGATGAACAAAAGGTAAGAGTCTTCGTTTAATATTGCGCACTCAGGTTTCTGCAACCTTTTAATAGTCATGGAGTGTCTGTGCAGGCGGGAAGGGATGCAATTGATCTATTTTCAAAATATCTTTCTTAAAACTAATGTTCTTAATTAATCATTGGAATGGTGTTTGTTATCAATGAGTTATTATTGATTGTCCAGCTCTGGTTAATTTAATTGGAACAGGGGGTTAATAAATAATATGCTGTGTTTGTGATCGCGGTCTTATTTATTTTTGCAAACGGTTATTGAGAGATAAATATAATACAAAGGCAAAACTGTGAGTTAAATAACGGAACAGAAATGGATGTTTCTATAGGAACACGGTTCATTGTTAATGAAAGGATAAATATGATAATAATTTGTTCTTTCTTACCGGGCGGATTATTTGTGAGCCCGGTAGCATATTGTCACAATACCGTGAACAGAAAACATGATCAGCGCTGTTTTCTGCGCGCGATCAACGTAAATTTATAATCATCGGTATTAAACGCATTACGGCTATATTCAAATACCTGACCGTCTTTCAAAAATCCGCGGGAGACTTTCTCCAGGATCGGTTTGTTTGCGCTGATCGCCAGCGTGCGGCTCATTTCTTCGGTTGGCATGATTGGGATCAGCTCCTGCTCGCTGCGATCAATGACCATCTGCTTCACCTCTTCAATAAAGTGATACTTGGAATTTTCCATCACCTGCCAGGTCAGGTCGGGAAAGAGCGTCAGCGGCATCCATGTCTCTTCGAGGGCGACGGGTTTTTGCTTAATGTAACGCACGCGTTTTACGTGCCAGACCCGGTTGTTCTCCGCCAGTTGTAACTGGTTGCGCAGAAAGTCGTCCGCCGGGATCACTTCAAAAACCAAAACGTCACTGTGGGTGTCAACATGGCGATCGGCGAGTTTTTCGTAAAAGCTGGTTAACTGGTAAATATCGTAATTGACCCGCTCTTCTTTCACATAGGTCCCGCTGCCCTGAATGCTTTCGATGATCTGCTGTTCGGTCAGTTGCTTGAGCGCCTGGCGTACCGTGACCCGGCTCACGCCAAACGCATGCTGCAATGCCTGCTCGGTGGGTAACGCGTCGCCTGCTTTCAGTTCGCCACGTTCAATCTGCTCGCGGATTCGGTCAGCAATCTGTCGGTATAACGGTTTTTGGCTCATCTTTTTACTTTTGTATGAATGAATTAATACGACTTCGTTGATTATGCCCGATCAATATCTCTTGTAAATAATACAAATTAAATACAAATTATTTTTCTTAAGTGAAAATGATCACATAAATGTATTGTTTCATCTGGCACAATTTCTGAAACATACAATGACAGTGTGAGGACTATGATGAACCTGACGACGTTAACCCACCGCGATGCGTTATGCCTGAACGCCCGGTTTGGCAGTCGTGAAGAGGCTATTCACGCGTTAACCCAGCGGCTCGTGCAACTGGGGAAAATTTCAGATTCCGATGCTTACCTTGAAGAAGTCTTTTTGCGTGAAAGTCAGGGGCCAACGGCGTTGGGAGAAGGGCTGGCGGTGCCGCATGGTAAAACGTCGGCGGTTAAAGAAGCGGCATTTGCCGTGGCCACCCTGCGCGAACCCATGATGTGGGAAGGGGTTGACGGGCCGGAAGCGGTGACGCTGATTTTTCTGCTCGCCATTCCGCCAGGCGAAGCGGGAAGCACCCATATGCAGTTGCTGACCGCACTCACCACGCGACTGGCGGATGATGACACCCGCGCGAGGATTCTGGCTGCGACCACGGCGGATGAGCTACTGTCGGCGCTGGACGACCAATATCAGGAAAGCGCTTTTCAGCCCTTACAGGATGCGCCGACCATCGTCTGCGTAACGGCGTGTCCGGCGGGAATTGCGCACACCTATATGGCGGCGGAGTATCTGGAAAAAGCGGGACGCAAACTGGGCGTGAACGTGTATGTGGAAAAGCAGGGCGCTAACGGAATTGAAGGCCGTCTTACCGCGCAGCAGCTCAACGCGGCAAAAGCCTGCATTTTCGCCGCAGAGGTGGCGATAAAAGAGAGTGAGCGCTTTGCGGGCATTCCTGCGCTGTCGGTGCCCGTCGCCGAACCTATCCGCCACGCCGAAGCATTGATCCAACAAGCGCTGGCGCTGGAACCCGCGCAGGGCGATCGCGCGGTTTACCAGGAAACGGCAGCGCCTAAGAGTCTAAAAACGGAGTTAAAACAGGCGCTGTTGAGCGGCATCTCGTTCGCCGTGCCGCTGATTGTCGCCGGGGGAACCGTACTGGCCGTGTCGGTGCTGCTGGCGCAAATGCTCGGCTTGCAGCATCTCTTCGATCAGGAGAACTCCTGGCTGTGGATGTACCGCAAGCTGGGCGGCGGGATGCTCGGCATCCTGATGGTGCCGGTGCTCGCCGCTTATACCGCCTATTCGCTGGCGGATAAACCCGCGCTGGCCCCCGGATTCGCCGCCGGCCTTGCCGCCAATATGATTGGCTCCGGCTTTCTCGGCGCGATCGCGGGGGGGTTGATCGCCGGATATCTGATGCGCTGGGTGAAAAACCATCTTCGCCTGAGCAGTAAATTCAACGGCTTCCTGACCTTCTATCTGTATCCGGTTATCGGCACCTTAGGCGCGGGCAGCCTGATGCTGTTTGTGGTGGGCGAGCCCGTTGCGTGGATCAACAACGCGCTGACCGCCTGGCTTAATGGGCTGAGCGGCGCCAATGCGCTGCTGCTTGGCGCGATTCTTGGCTTTATGTGTTCTTTCGATTTGGGCGGGCCGGTCAATAAAGCGTCTTACGCGTTCTGTCTTGGGGCGATGGCGAACGGCGTCTACGGCCCGTATGCCATTTTCGCCTCGGTCAAAATGGTGTCTGCCTTCACCGTAACGGCATCAACGATGCTGGCGCCGAGGTTGTTCAAAGAGTTTGAGATCGAAACAGGAAAGTCGACCTGGCTACTGGGGCTGGCGGGCATTACGGAAGGGGCAATTCCGATGGCGATTGAAGATCCGCTGCGGGTTATCGGTTCTTTTGTTCTGGGGTCAATGGTGACGGGCGCGATTGTTGGCGCGATGAATATTGGTCTTTCGACGCCGGGCGCAGGCATTTTCTCACTCTTTCTTTTGCATGACGCCGGATACGGCGGTTTCGTCGCCGCCGCAGGCTGGTTTGGCGCAGCGTTAGTGGGGACAGCGATATCGACCACCATCCTGCTGTTCTGGCGTCGTTATGCGGTAAAGCAGGGCAAGTATCTGACTAACAATGTGTTGCCATAAACGAACTAACAGGAAACGAAGATGAAAGCAGTATCTCGCGTTCACATTACGCCGCACATGCACTGGGATCGTGAATGGTATTTCACCACGGAAGCGTCACGTATTTTGCTGGTCAACAATATGGAGGAGATCCTGACCCGCCTGGAGCAGGATGCAGAGTATAAATACTATGTCCTTGACGGGCAGACGGCGGTGCTGGAGGACTATTTCGCCGTCAAAGCGGAAAATAAAGCGCGGGTAAGAAAACTGGTGCAGGCCGGAAAACTGATTATCGGCCCGTGGTATACCCAAACGGATACCACGCTGGTATCCGGGGAGTCGATCGTGCGTAATCTGATGTACGGTATGCGCGACTGCCTGGCGTTTGGCGAACCGATGAAAATTGGCTATCTGCCGGATTCGTTCGGCATGTCGGGGCAGCTTCCGCATATCTATAACGGTTTCGGTATTACCCGCGCCATGTTCTGGCGTGGTTGTTCGGAACGCCACGGCACCGATAAAACCGAATTTTTATGGCAAAGCGCGGATGGCAGTGAAGTGACGGCGCAGGTGCTGCCGCTGGGCTACGCGATTGGTAAGTACTTACCGGAGGACGAAGCCGGGCTGCGTAAACGTCTCGACAGCTACTTCGATGTGCTGGAGCGCGCGTCGCTGACCAAAGAAATTTTGCTGCCGAATGGCCACGATCAGATGCCGTTGCAGCAAAATATCTTTGCGGTGATGGATAAACTGCGCGAAATCTACCCGCAGCGTAAGTTTGTGATGAGCCGCTTTGAAGAGGTGTTTGAACACATAGAAGCCCGCCGCGAGCAGCTTGCCACGCTGAAAGGCGAGTTTATTGATGGCAAATATATGCGCGTTCATCGCACCATTGGTTCGACGCGGATGGACATCAAAATCGCCCATGCGCGCATTGAGAACAAAATCGTCAACATTCTTGAGCCGCTGGCGACGCTGGCCTGGACGCTGGGGTTTGAGTATCACCACGGCCTGCTGGAGAAAATGTGGAAAGAGATTCTGAAGAATCACGCCCACGACAGCATCGGCTGCTGTTGCAGTGACAAAGTACACCGCGAAATTGCCTCCCGTTTCGAGCTGGCTGAGGATATGGCCGACAACCTGATCTGTTTTTATCAGCGCAAAATCGCCGACAACATGCCGCAGAGCGATGCCGACAAACTGGTGCTGTTTAACCTGATGCCGTGGCCGCGTGAAGAGGTGATTAACACCACGGTACGCCTGCGCGCCAGCCAGTTCTCTCTGCGGGATGATCGGGGCAACGCCATTCCTTATTGCATTCGCCATGCCCGGGAGATCGATCCCGGTTTAATTGACCGCCAGATTGTGCATTACGGTAACTACGAGCCGTTTATGGAATTTGATATCCAGATCCAGCAGATTATCCCTTCAATGGGCTATCGCACGCTTTATATCGAACCGAACGCAGCGGGCAATGTGGTGAGCCCGACGGTTTCATCAGACGCGCTGCTGGAGAACGCGTTCTGGCAGATTACGGCGAATGATGACGGTACGCTGAACCTGCGCGATAAAGACAGCGGCGTGCGTTATCAGCGCATACTGGCGCTGGAAGAGGGGTCAGACGATGGCGATGAGTACGATTACTCCCCCGCCAGAGAAGAGTGGCTGCTTACTTCGACGACGGCAAAACCGGAATATGAAGTGATTCATGACGCATGGCAGAGCAGGGTTGTCATTCGCTATACCCTGGCGGTTCCGGCGAATCTTGCCGAACGCAGCGCACGGCAGCGCAACGGAACGTTAGGCGTGGAGATCGCCGTTACCCTGAGCCATAACAGCAGACGCATTGATGTTGAGGTGGCGCTGGATAATCAGGCTGACGATCACCGCGTGCGGGTGTTAATCCCCACGCCGTTCACGACGGATGTTGTGCTGGCGGACACCCAGTTTGGCGCAGTGACGCGTCCGGTACAGGACAGCGCGATGGAAAACTGGCAGGAAGAGGGGTGGAAAGAGGCGCCGGTACCGGTCTGGAATATGCTGAACTATGCGGCGCTTCAGGAAGAGAGAAATGGCCTCGCGCTTTTCACGGAGGGATTACGTGAATTTGAAGTTATCGGCGAAGGGAAGAAAACGTTCGCCTTAACGCTCCTGCGTGGGGTGGGGCTGCTGGGGAAAGAGGATCTACTGCTGCGGCCAGGGCGGCCTTCCGGCATCAAAATGGCGGTGCCGGATTCACAAATGCGCGGAATGCTACGCAGTCGGTTTAGCCTGTTCAGCTATAGCGGAACGCCTTTTAGCGCCGGTGTCGCGCAACAGGCGAAGGCGTGGCTGACGCCTGTTCAGTGCTATAACAAAATTCCCTGGGATGCGATGAAACTCAACAAGGCCGATGTTTGCGTACCGGAACATTACAGCCTGTTAACGATGTCGCCGGTGGGCTGCCTGTTAAGCGCGCTGAAAAAAGCAGAGGATCGCGATGATGTCATCCTGCGCCTGTACAATCCGTCCGAAACAACCTCATGTGATGCCACCGTTGCCTTCGGCAGAGCCGTTAGCGCATGTACAGAGACCATGATGGATGAACAGGCGTGCCCTGCGAAAGGAGAGGGCGCAAGTGGGGCTGGCCTCTTTCTGCCGGGGCAGTCCCGAACGTTTAGCTACACGCTTGCCTGAATCTCAGACAAACAGATTAAAGCCACGCTTAGCGTGGCTTTATTGTTAACGGAATAATAACAATCCGGTGTTAATTTCAATGGGCTTAAAAGTAAAATATTTGTGATTATTTTCATGGCGAATTGACCCTGTGGAAAATTACGCTGAAGCGTCTACGCTAAATAGTTGCAGACGGCAAAAGAATGTCGTCGATGATAACGTTAAATGAAATGCTGTTTTTTTATATATACCTTTCTATTAGATAACCGCCAACACCCTCAGAGATACATATGTGCAACATTGTTTTCACCGTGTTTACGCATTGTATACACCGTTAACGAATTTTGGTGTTTTTGATTTAAATCAATGTTTAATGCTTGGAAAAAGATGTCAAAACACGATAAATTGTCGCCTATCAAATTGGCCTGAAACTGGTAAATTAGCTATAAATTGATCAATGTCGAAAAATGCAAATTTGACTCAATAAAAACCTGTTTATTGTAGGGATTTTACGGCGTAATATATTTGCGGGATCAATTTAGGTTTTTTATTAACATGTTTGTAACTTTTTATCATTGCTGTTTCCTCTGATGATGAAACGGCAACGGTGAAGGGGAGCAAATAAATTTTATTGGGGCATGCGTGTGACCCTTTCTAACGGGGTTCACTCTCGGAGTCTTCATGCGATGAGCAAGGAGTCATGATGTTAGATATAGTCGAACTGTCGCGCTTACAGTTTGCCTTGACCGCGATGTACCACTTCCTGTTTGTGCCGCTGACGCTCGGTATGGCGTTCCTGCTGGCCATTATGGAAACGGTATACGTCCTTTCCGGCAAACAGATTTATAAAGATATGACCAAGTTCTGGGGCAAGTTGTTTGGTATCAACTTCGCTCTGGGTGTGGCTACCGGTCTGACCATGGAGTTCCAGTTCGGGACTAACTGGTCTTACTATTCCCACTATGTAGGGGATATCTTCGGTGCGCCGCTGGCAATCGAAGGTTTGATGGCCTTCTTCCTCGAATCCACCTTTGTAGGTCTGTTCTTCTTTGGCTGGGACCGTCTGGGCAAAGTCCAGCATATGTGTGTCACCTGGCTGGTGGCGCTGGGTTCCAACCTGTCTGCGCTGTGGATACTTGTGGCGAACGGCTGGATGCAGAACCCTATCGCATCGGATTTCAACTTCGAAACCATGCGTATGGAGATGGTGAGCTTCTCCGAACTGGTGCTTAACCCGGTTGCGCAGGTGAAATTCGTTCACACTGTGGCGTCCGGCTATGTAACCGGTGCAATGTTCATCCTCGGTATCAGTGCTTACTACCTGCTGAAAGGCCGCGACATCGCGTTCGCTAAACGCTCCTTTGCTATCGCCGCCAGCTTCGGGATGGCTGCTGTGCTGTCTGTTATCGTGCTGGGTGACGAATCCGGCTACGAAATGGGCGACGTGCAGAAAACTAAACTCGCCGCGATTGAAGCGGAATGGGAAACCCAGCCAGCGCCTGCTTCCTTCACTCTGTTCGGTATCCCGGATCAGGAGACGCAGGAAAACAAACTGGCTATCCAGATCCCTTACGCGCTGGGTATTATCGCGACTCGCTCCGTCGATACGCCGGTCATCGGTCTGAAAGACCTGATGGTGCAGCATGAAGAACGTATCCGTAGCGGGATGAAAGCCTACGCGCTGCTGGAAGAACTGCGTGCCGGTTCTACCGACCAGGCCGTTCGCGACCAGTTCAATAACGTGAAGAAAGATCTGGGCTACGGTCTGCTGCTTAAACGCTATACGCCGAACGTCACTGACGCGACCGAAGCGCAAATTGAGATGGCGACCAAAGACTCCATCCCACGCGTTGCGCCGCTGTACTTTGCGTTCCGTATCATGGTTGCGTGCGGCTTCCTGCTGCTGGCGATCATCGCGCTCTCCTTCTGGAGCGTCATTCGTAACCGCATCGGTGAGAAAAAATGGCTGCTGCGTGCGGCGCTGTACGGCATCCCGCTGCCGTGGATTGCTGTAGAAGCAGGCTGGTTCGTTGCCGAATATGGTCGTCAGCCGTGGGCGATCGGTGAGGTGCTGCCAACCGCCGTGGCGAACTCGTCACTGACGGTCGGTGACCTGCTGTTCTCCATGATCCTGATTTGCGGCCTGTATACCCTGTTCCTGGTGGCGGAGCTGTACTTAATGTTCAAGTTTGCACGCCGTGGCCCAAGCAGCCTGAAAACCGGTCGCTATCACTTTGAGCAGCCCAATGTGGCCTCTCAGCCGGCACGCTAAGACAGGAGTCGTCAAATGATCGATTATGAAGTATTGCGTTTTATCTGGTGGCTGCTGGTTGGCATTCTGCTGATCGGTTTTGCGGTTACCGATGGCTTCGACATGGGGGTGGGCATGCTCACCCGTTTCCTCGGTCGTAACGACACCGAGCGTCGAATTATGATCAACTCCATCGCCCCGCACTGGGACGGTAACCAGGTGTGGCTGATCACCGCCGGTGGCGCGCTGTTCGCCGCCTGGCCGATGGTTTACGCTGCGGCGTTTTCCGGTTTCTATGTGGCGATGATCCTCGTGCTGGCGTCCTTGTTCTTCCGTCCGGTCGGTTTTGACTACCGTTCCAAGATTGAAGACACCCGCTGGCGCAACATGTGGGACTGGGGCATCTTCGTGGGGAGCTTTGTGCCGCCGCTGGTTATCGGCGTGGCGTTCGGCAACCTGTTACAGGGCGTACCGTTCCATATCGACGAGTATCTGCGTCTGTACTACACCGGTAACTTCTTCCAGTTGCTGAACCCGTTTGGCCTGCTGGCAGGTATCGTCAGCGTAGGGATGATCATTACCCAGGGCGCGACCTATCTGCAAATGCGTACCGTGGGTGAGCTGCACCTGCGTTCCCGCACGACGGCACAGGTAGCCGCGCTGGTTACGCTGGTGTGCTTCGCGCTGGCGGGCGTATGGGTGGTTTACGGTATTGATGGTTATGTCGTGACTTCCGCGATGGATCATCACGCCGCATCTAACCCGCTGACCAAAGAAGTCGCGCGTGAAGCCGGTGCGTGGATGGTGAACTTCAACAGTACGCCGATCCTGTGGCTGGTTCCGGCGCTGGGCGTGGTTCTGCCGCTGCTGACTATCCTGACCTCCCGTATGGAGAAAGGAGCATGGGCGTTCCTGTTCTCTTCTCTGACTCTGGCCTGCATCATCCTGACTGCCGGTATCGCAATGTTCCCGTTTGTGATGCCTTCCAGCACCATGATGAATGCGAGCCTGACCATGTGGGATGCGACCTCCAGCCAGAGAACGCTGAACCTGATGACCTGGGTTGCGTTGGTGTTTGTACCGATCATTCTGATCTACACCAGCTGGTGTTACTGGAAAATGTTCGGCCGCATCACTAAAGAACATATTGAAAGCAACACCCACTCTCTGTACTAAGTAAGGAGCTAAAAATGTGGTATTTCGCATGGATTCTGGGAACGCTTCTTGCCTGTGCATTTGGGATAATCACTGCGCTGGCGCTTGAGCACGTAGAATCAGGTAAAGCCGGACAAGAAGACAGCTAATGACCAGTATTATCGCAACGTTGTATGCGGTAATGGATAAGCGCCCATTACGGGCGCTTTCCTTTATGCTGGCGTTAGTGTTGGCAGGCTGCATCTTCTGGGACCCGACGCGTTTCGCGGCGAAAACAAGCGAGCTGGAAATCTGGCATGGTTTTCTGCTGATGTGGGCCGTTTGTACGGGCGTGATTCATGGCGTAGGATTTCGTCCTCGCGCCGTTCACTGGCAAGGGATCTTTTGCCCGCTGCTCGCCGATATCGTGCTTATTGTTGGTCTGATTTTTTTCTTCTTTTGAATAAGAAGTATCCTTAAAAATTTATGGGTTTTCATAGGCCCATAAATTTTTACTCTCCCTTAACTTCCCCCCATTCCCAAGCCTCATTCGCGCGCGTATAGTAGCAACGTTTAAAAGCGTTAACTTTTTTTGCATTACCGGGATGTACAGTGAATATATTTCGATGGCCGGTTCGTGTCTATTATGAGGATACCGACGCCGGTGGTGTGGTTTACCACGCCAGTTACGTCGCTTTTTATGAAAGAGCACGCACAGAGATGCTGCGTCATCATCACTTCAGTCAGCAGGTGCTGTTGGCTGAACGGGTTGCCTTCGTGGTGCGTAAAATGACGCTGGAATATTATGCGCCTGCGCGACTCGACGATATGCTCGAAGTCCAAACTGAAATTACGTCAATGCGTGGCACCTCTTTGGTTTTCACGCAACGCATTGTCAACGCAGAGAACAACGTGCTCAACGAAGCGGAAGTTCTGATTGTTTGCGTTGATCCACTCAAAATGAAGCCTCGTGCGCTTCCCAAGTCTATTGTCGCGGAGTTTAAGCAGTGACTGACATGAATATCCTTGATTTGTTCCTGAAGGCAAGCCTTCTGGTTAAACTTATCATGTTGATTTTGATTGGTTTTTCAATCGCATCCTGGGCTATCATCATCCAGCGGACTCGTATTCTTAACGCTGCGGCGCGCGAAGCGGAAGCGTTCGAAGATAAATTCTGGTCTGGAATCGAACTGTCTCGCCTGTATCAGGAGAGCCAGGGGCGTCGTGATAGCCTCGCGGGTTCGGAACAAATCTTCTATAGCGGGTTCAAAGAGTTTGTGCGTCTGCATCGTGCAAACAACCATGCGCCGGAAGCGGTTGTTGAGGGGGCGTCCCGTGCGATGCGTATCTCCATGAACCGTGAGCTGGAAACATTAGAGACGCACATTCCTTTCCTCGGCACCGTGGGTTCCATCAGTCCGTATATTGGTCTGTTTGGTACGGTATGGGGGATTATGCACGCGTTTATCGCCCTCGGTGCGGTGAAACAGGCGACGCTGCAAATGGTGGCGCCGGGTATCGCGGAAGCGCTGATTGCAACGGCTATCGGTCTGTTTGCGGCGATTCCAGCGGTTATGGCCTACAACCGTCTGAATCAGCGCGTGAACAAGCTGGAACTGAATTACGACAACTTTATGGAAGAGTTCACCGCCATTCTGCACCGTCAGGCGTTTACCAGTAGCGAGAGCAACAAGGGGTAAGCCATGGCCAGAACGCGTGGACGAGGTCGTCGCGATCTCAAGTCCGAAATCAACATTGTACCGTTGCTCGACGTACTGTTGGTGCTGCTGCTGATTTTCATGGCGACGGCGCCGATCATTACCCAGAGTGTGGAAGTCGATCTGCCGGACGCGACCGAGTCGCAGGCCGTCAGCACCAATGACGATCCGCCGGTCATTATTGAAGTTTCCGGTATTGGGCAATACAGCGTGGTGGTTGAGAAAGACAGGATGGATCAGTTGCCGCCAGAGCAGGTTATTGCCGAAGCGAAAAGTCGCCTGGAGTCCAATCCGAAAACGGTCTTCTTAATCGGTGGCGCGAAAGACGTGCCTTACGATGAAATAATTAAAGCGCTGAACTTGTTACACAGTGCGGGCGTGAAATCGGTTGGCTTGATGACGCAGCCTATCTGATCTTCTGCGTCTCCGGGACGTAAAGATAGCAAGTAACAGGCGCACAGTTTTTGGGAACCGAGAGTGTCAAAGGCAACCGAACAAAACGACAAGCTCAAACGGGCGATAATTATTTCAGCGGTACTGCATGTCATCTTATTTGCAGTGCTGATCTGGAGTTCGTTCGATGAGCATATAGAGGCTTCAGCCGGGGGCGGCGGTGGTTCTTCCATCGACGCCGTCATGGTCGATCCCGGCGCAGTTGTTCAGCAGTACGATCGTCAGCAGCAGCAACAGGCGAGCGCGAAGCGTGCGGCGGAACAGCGTGAAAAGCAGGCGCAGCAGCAAGCTGAAGAGCTTCGCGAGAAGCAGGCGGCTGAACAGGAACGACTGAAGCAACTTGAGAAAGAACGTTTAGCCGCGCAGGAACAGGCGCGCGAGCAGGCGGAACAGCAGAAACAAGCGGAAGCGGCCGCGAAGAAAGCGCAGGAGCAGCAGAAACAGGCTGAAGAAGCGGCGGCGAAAGCCGCAGCGGATGCGAAAGCGAAAGCGGACGCGCAGGCTAAAGCAGCGGCGGAAGCGCAGAAGAAAGCGGAAGCTGAAGCGGTAAAAGCGGCTGCTGATGCGAAGAAGAAAGCCGAAGCTGAAGCGGCAAAAGCCGCCGCCGACGCGAAGAAAAAAGCGGAAGCGGAGGCGGCTAAGCAGGCTCAGGCAGAGGCCGCGAAGAAAGCCGCAGCAGAAAAGGCTGCTGCTGAAAAAGCGGCCGCAGAGAAGAAAGCTGCCGCCGACAAAGCCGCCGCTGAGAAAGCGGCAGCAGCAAAAAAAGCTGCTGCTGAGAAGGCTGCTGCCGATAAGAAAGCTGCGGCAGATAAAGCGGCTGCTGCGAAGAAAGCCGCAGCCGAAAAAGCCGCTGCCGCATCTGGCGTCGATGACCTGTTGGGCGATTTAAGCTCCGGTAAGAATGCGCCGAAAACCGGCGGCGGGGCGGCAGGAAGCAATGCTTCTCCTGCGGGGAGTGGTAATACTAAAAACAATGGCGCATCAGGCGCGGATATCAGCAACTATGCCGGGCAGATTAAATCGGCCATTGAAAGTAAGTTTTACGACGCATCGTCCTATGCAGGTAAAACCTGTACGCTGCGTATAAAACTGGCGCCAGACGGCCTGTTGCTGGATATTCAGTCTGAAGGTGGCGATCCCGCGCTTTGTCAGGCAGCGCTTGCTGCGGCCCGACAGGCGAAGATTCCAAAACCACCAAGCCAGGCGGTATACGAAGTGTTTAAAAACGCACCTCTGGACTTTAAACCGTAAGCTAAACTTTCCCCGTCACGGCGGGGAAAGAAACGCAACGAGAGTCGCTGGGTTCTGGTAGTTTTGTGTATTTGAGTTTGTTAACATTCTGCTAAATTATCGTGGGCTTTCCGCCCGGATAAGGGAGATATGATGAAGCAGGCATTACGAGTAGCATTTGGTTTCTTAATGCTGTGGGCAGCGGTGCTGCACGCAGAAGTACGTATCGAGATCACCCAGGGGGTGGACTCGGCGCGCCCAATTGGCGTTGTGCCATTCCAGTGGGCAGGGCCGGGAGCTGCGCCTGAAGATATTGGCGGCATCGTTGGCGCTGACCTGCGCAACAGCGGTAAATTCAATCCGTTGGATCGTTCTCGTCTGCCGCAGCAGCCGGGTACGGCGCAAGAAGTTCAGCCGGCGGCATGGTCTGCGCTGGGTATTGATGCGGTTGTTGTCGGTCAGGTGACTCCGAATCCTGACGGTTCCTACAATGTTGCTTATCAGCTGGTTGACACTGGCGGCGCACCGGGTACTGTACTGGCGCAGAACTCTTACAAAGTGAACAAGCAGTGGCTGCGTTATGCTGGCCATACTGCAAGTGATGAAGTGTTTGAGAAGCTGACCGGCATCAAGGGCGCATTCCGCACCCGTATCGCTTACGTTGTGCAGACTAACGGCGGCCAGTTCCCGTATGAGTTGCGCGTGTCTGACTACGATGGCTACAACCAGTTCGTGGTTCACCGTTCTCCGCAGCCGCTGATGTCTCCGGCGTGGTCTCCTGACGGCTCTAAACTGGCCTACGTAACCTTCGAAAGCGGTCGTTCCGCGCTGGTTATCCAGACGCTGGCTAACGGGGCTGTGCGTCAGGTTGCGTCGTTCCCGCGTCACAACGGCGCGCCTGCGTTCTCGCCGGATGGCAGCAAACTGGCGTTTGCGTTGTCTAAAACCGGTAGCCTGAACCTGTATGTGATGGACATTGGTTCTGGTCAGATTCGTCAGGTGACGGATGGTCGCAGCAACAACACCGAACCAACATGGTTCCCGGACAGCCAGAACCTGGCCTTTACCTCTGACCAGGCCGGTCGTCCGCAGGTGTATAAAGTTAACGTGAACGGCGGTGCTCCGCAGCGTATCACCTGGGAAGGTTCGCAAAACCAGGATGCGGATGTGAGCAGCGACGGTAAATTTATGGTAATGGTAAGCTCGGCGAATGGTCAGCAGCACATTGCCAAACAAGATCTGGTAGCGGGTGGCGTACAGGTTCTGTCGTCAACGTTCCTGGATGAAACGCCAAGTCTGGCACCTAACGGCACTATGGTAATCTACAGCTCTTCTCAGGGGATGGGATCCGTGCTGAATTTGGTTTCTACAGATGGGCGTTTCAAGGCGCGTCTTCCGGCAACCGATGGTCAGGTTAAATTCCCTGCCTGGTCGCCGTATCTGTGATAATAATTAATTGATTAGTAAAGGAATCATTGAAATGCAACTGAACAAAGTGCTGAAAGGGCTGATGATCGCTCTGCCTGTTATGGCAATTGCTGCATGTTCTTCCAACAAGAACGCCAGCAATGACGGCAGCGAAGGCATGCTGGGTGCAGGCACTGGTATGGATGCGAACGGCAGCGGCAACATGTCTTCTGAAGAGCAAGCGCGTTTGCAGATGCAGCAATTGCAGCAGAACAACATCGTTTACTTCGATCTGGACAAGTACGATATTCGTTCTGACTTCGCGGCAATGCTGGATGCGCACGCTAACTTCCTGCGTAGCAACCCGTCTTACAAAGTCACCGTAGAAGGTCATGCGGACGAACGTGGTACTCCTGAGTACAACATCTCCCTGGGCGAACGCCGTGCTAACGCTGTTAAGATGTACTTGCAGGGTAAAGGCGTTTCTGCTGACCAGATCTCCATCGTTTCTTACGGTAAAGAAAAACCCGCAGTACTGGGTCACGACGAAGCGGCTTACGCTAAAAACCGTCGCGCCGTACTGGTTTACTAAGAGAATTGCATGAGCAGTAACTTCAGACATCACCTGTTGAGTCTGTCGTTACTGGTTGGCATAGCGGCCCCCTGGGCCGCTTTTGCTCAGGCGCCAATCAGTAGTGTCGGCTCAGGCTCGGTCGAAGACCGCATCACTCAACTCGAGCGTATTTCGAATGCTCACAGCCAGCTTTTAACCCAACTCCAGCAACAACTCTCTGATAATCAGTCCGATATTGATTCCCTGCGTGGTCAAATCCAGGAAAGCCAGTATCAGCTGAATCAGGTTGTTGAACGGCAGAAGCAGATCCTGCTACAGATGGACAGTCTGAGCAGCGGTAGCGCAGCGACGCCATCGGCGGGCGGCGAGCAAAGCGGGGCGGCAACCGCAACACCTGCGCCTGGCGCGGGCGCGGCGACGTCAGGCGCGCCGGTACAAAGCGGCGACGCCAATACCGATTACAATGCGGCAATTGCTCTGGTGCAGGATAAGTCCCGCCAGGATGATGCGATTGTGGCGTTTCAGAACTTCATCAAAAAATACCCGGACTCAACTTATCAGCCGAATGCCAATTACTGGCTTGGCCAGTTGAATTACAACAAAGGTAAAAAAGATGATGCCGCATTTTATTTTGCCTCGGTAGTCAAAAACTATCCGAAGTCACCAAAAGCGGCTGACGCGATGTACAAAGTCGGCGTCATCATGCAGGACAAAGGCGACGCGGCAAAAGCCAAAGCGGTTTATCAGCAGGTTATCAGTAAATACCCTGGCACTGATGGCGCAAAACAAGCGCAAAAACGTCTTAACGCGATGTAATGCACACCACGCGACCAGAAATCGCGTTATTTCTGGTCTCGTCGTGCGATTCCTAAGCAGTTGAGTGATCTACATCGAAATTTTTGTTGCGCTGAAATCTGAAATCAGTAATATATGCCGCCGTTGCCAGGGGATCTCAAACAAACCGAAAGCAGCGCAAAAGTGGGTCGTTAGCTCAGTTGGTAGAGCAGTTGACTTTTAATCAATTGGTCGCAGGTTCGAATCCTGCACGACCCACCACTTTAAAGATGGAAACATCTTACCAGCGTAGTATCGGGTGATTAGCTCAGCTGGGAGAGCACCTCCCTTACAAGGAGGGGGTCGGCGGTTCGATCCCGTCATCACCCACCACTCGGGTCGTTAGCTCAGTTGGTAGAGCAGTTGACTTTTAATCAATTGGTCGCAGGTTCGAATCCTGCACGACCCACCAGTTTTAGCATCACACTCAGATGTTAAGCGTGAAGGATAACGTTGCATCAGCAACGGCCCGAAGGGCGAGGCGAAGCCGAGTCATCCTGCACGACCCACCAATTTTAAATTGGTGCCGAGTGAAATCTTTCAGGTAACACCCGTATGGGTCGTTAGCTCAGTTGGTAGAGCAGTTGACTTTTAATCAATTGGTCGCAGGTTCGAATCCTGCACGACCCACCAGTTTTAAAGGTGGTTACTGGTAGAGAACGTGAAGGATAACGTTGCGTCAGCAACGGCCCGAAGGGCGAGGCGAAGCCGAGTCATCCTGCACGACCCACCATCCTGAATGATTAAGCAGTAAAATCCCGCAAGGGGTCGTTAGCTCAGTTGGTAGAGCAGTTGACTTTTAATCAATTGGTCGCAGGTTCGAATCCTGCACGACCCACCAATTTTAACATTGCACTCAGATGTTAAACGTGAAGGATAACGTTGCGTCAGCAACGGCCCGAAGAGCGAGGCGAAGCCGAGTCATCCTGCACGACCCACCAATGTAAAAAGGCGCCCTAAAGGCGCCTTTTTGCTATGCGCAGAATTTGTGCCTGATGGCGCTGCGCTTATCAGGCCTACAGCGATACACTCGTTCAGGTCGGATAAGACGTCAGTCGGCGACCCGTAGGCCGGATAAGGCGCTTGTGCCGCCATCCGGCATTATCAAGCGCAATTGTTGTGACTTTTGCCAGCCAATCGGCTATCTTGTTTAGCATATAAAACAAATTTAACCGATTGCGGCGTGGGTTACGCTTTATATCGGTTATTTCGTTAAGCCAGTAAAACGAGAAAGCATGATGAGCGTAATGTTTGACCCGGAAGCCGCAATCTATCCGTTTCCGCCGAAACCGACCCCGCTAAGCGTGGATGAAAAGCAATTCTACCGCGAGAAAATCAAACGTCTGCTGAAAGCGCGCGATGCCGTCATGGTGGCGCACTATTACACCGATCCCGAAATCCAGCAACTGGCTGAAGAAACCGGAGGATGCATTTCCGACTCGCTGGAGATGGCGCGATTTGGCGCGAAACATCCTGCCTCCACGTTGCTGGTTGCTGGCGTCCGTTTTATGGGCGAGACGGCTAAAATTCTCAGCCCGGAAAAAACCATCCTGATGCCGACTCTACAGGCGGAATGCTCGCTGGATCTGGGCTGTCCGATTGACGAATTTAGCGCGTTTTGCGACGCCCACCCGGATCGCACGGTAGTGGTTTACGCCAACACGTCTGCTGCCGTCAAAGCCCGCGCTGACTGGGTTGTTACCTCCAGTATCGCTGTTGAACTGATTGAACATCTGGACAGTCTGGACGAGAAAATTATCTGGGCGCCGGATCGTCACCTGGGACATTACGTGCAAAAGCAGACCGGCGCGGATGTGCTCTGCTGGCAGGGAGCCTGTATCGTTCATGATGAATTTAAAACCCAGGCGTTGACCCGGATGAAAGGTTTGTACCCGGATGCCGCCGTGCTGGTGCATCCTGAGTCGCCACAATCGATTGTCGATATGGCGGATGCCGTCGGGTCTACCAGCCAGCTGATTAATGCCGCCCGCACGCTGCCGCATAAGCAGCTTATTGTGGCGACCGACCGGGGCATTTTCTATAAAATGCAGCAGGCGGTGCCTGATAAAGAGTTGCTTGAAGCGCCGACAGCCGGAGAAGGGGCGACCTGCCGTAGCTGCGCGCATTGTCCGTGGATGGCGATGAACGGCCTTAAGGCAATTGCTGAGGGGTTAGAGCAGGGCGGGCAGGCCCATGAGATTCACGTTGACCAGGCGTTGCGAGAAGGGGCGCTGCTGCCGCTCAACCGTATGCTGGAATTTGCGGCTACACTACGAGCGTAAAACGTAAAACGCTCTGGGGGAAAGATGGATTTTTTTAGCACACAGAACATTCTGGTTCATATTCCAATTGGCGCTGGCGGTTACGACCTGTCATGGATTGAAGCTGTCGGCACCGTTGCGGGTTTGCTGTGTATCGGGCTTGCCAGCCTGGAAAAGATCAGCAACTATTTTTTCGGCCTGATTAACGTGACGCTATTCGCGATCATCTTTTTTCAGATCCAACTCTACGCCAGCCTGCTGCTTCAGGTATTTTTCTTTGCCGCCAATATTTACGGCTGGTATGCCTGGTCCCGCAAAACAAGCCAGCATGAGATTGAATTGAAAATTCGCTGGCTGCCGCTGCCAAAAGCGCTGGCCTGGCTGGCGGTATGCGTGGTGGCGATAGGCCTGATGACCGCGTATATCGATCCGGTATTTGCTTTCCTGACGCGCGTCGCCGTCAACCTGATGCAGGCGCTGGGATTGTCGGTTGCCGTGCCGGAATTGCAGCCTGATGCCTTCCCGTTCTGGGACTCCTGCATGATGGTGCTGTCGATTGTGGCGATGATCCTGATGACGCGCAAGTATGTCGAAAACTGGCTGCTGTGGGTGATTATCAACGTGATAAGCGTGGTGATCTTCGCACTGCAAGGCGTCTATGCGATGTCGCTGGAGTATCTGATCCTGACCTTCATCGCCCTGAATGGCAGCCGGATGTGGATCAACAGCGCGCGCGAACGAGGCTCACACGCGCTTTCCAGTTAGTGGTGATGGTGCGAATGGCCGGATAGCCCCTGATTCAGGTGGCAGTCCGGCCCGTTGCACGGCTGATATTCCATCTGAATGGTGGCGTGCTCAATCTGGTAATGGTGAATCAGGAAATGCTGGATGCGCGCCAGCAACGCGTCATGATCGTGCGGCGGAATCACCTGTACATGCAGCGTCATCACGGGTTTTTCTCCTATCATCCAGACATGGACGTGATGCACATTGCGTACTTCGGGAATATCCCGGCTGAGATGGCGACGCAACGCCGCGATATCCAGCGAAACCGGCGCGCCTTCCAGTAATTCATTTACGCTGTCTTTTAACAGACGCCAGGCGCTGCGTAACACCAGTATGGAAACCAGGATCGAGAGAATCGGGTCCGCTGGCGTCCAGCCTGTCCAGATGATAATCAGTGCGGCAAAAATGGCGCCGACCGATCCCAGTAAATCCCCCATCACATGCAGCGCGGCGGCACGCACATTGAGGTTTTTTTCTTCATTCCCCCGGTGCAGGAGCCAGAACGCGAACATGTTGGCGAGCAAGCCCGCCACTGCGATAGTCATCATCATGCCACCTGCGACAGGTCGTGGCGTATAGAAGCGCTGAATGGCTTCCCAGACGATTAAAAGGGTAATCACCACTAATGCGATGGCGTTAACAAACGCGGCCAGCGTTGTCAGTCTCAGCCAGCCGAAAGTGTGGCGAATGGTTGGAGGACGCCGGGAAAACTGTACGGCCATCAGAGCGAACAACAGGGCTGCGGCATCGGTAAGCATATGCCCGGCGTCGGCCAGCAGCGCCAGCGATCCTGAAAGAATGCCGCCCACCACTTCAACCAGCATAAATCCGGCGGTGACACAAAATGCGAACAGCAACCGACGGGCGTTCTTATCTTCCGGCAGATGCGAAGCAGTATGAGAGTGTGAATGTGCCATCGTGTCATCCCTTTGTTATTTTCATTATTACTGTATGACATCATACAAGTTTTGGGCCGACAAAATAAAAAGGAGAGCGTCAGCTCTCCCGTTACCTGGCCTTTTTTCAGGCTTACTGCGTGGTGCCATCGGTTTTAGTATCAACGTCGTTGTTGATGCCGTCGCCGGTCTCCACTTTCTTATTCACGTCCGGGCAGCGGCCGTCCTTACACATGGTGTTTTTATGCACTTCATCGGAGGTCATGCCGTCGTGGTTCATTGATGAGCCATCCGGGTGAAGCATGGTGCCGCCGGAATTAATCTGGCTGTTGTCCACATTGTTTGGCGCGATGTTTTCGCGGGCGTCAGGGGCGACCTGTCCGGCATCCGCCGAAGAGTTTGCCTGTCCGTTGTTGGACTGCGTATTCGCGTCAGCGGCCAACGCTGCGCCACTGGCAAGGCTGAGTATGGCAGTAAGAAAAAGTGTGGCCAGTTTTGTCATTTTCATAAGATGCTCCTGTTATGGTCGATATGTCGGATAACTCTTCCAACAGTGCATGTGCCAGTAAAATCTCAGAGAGGGGTTAAAGATCCCGCACTGGCGATTTAGCCCAGCAGAGAATCTTGAAAAAACTCACAAAAAGAGTGTTTACAGTTAAAAATTGTAGGTTAGATCTCGTTTTTCGCTACTTTCTGGCGTTTTTTTTCCTAATTCCAGGATTAGTCCGTTCGAAGTGTAAAAGTCAGTTTACACTTTTTAGACAAAGAGATAGATTGAAGGGATTGCATTTAATTAGATAAGTATGGCAACACTGGAATAATCATGAATTATCAGAACGACGATTTACGTATTAAAGAGATCAACGAGTTATTACCGCCAGTCGCACTCCTTGAAAAATTTCCCGCTACAGAGAATGCAGCAAACACCGTTGCCCATGCCCGCAAAGCGATTCATAAAATCCTGAAAGGGAATGACGATCGCCTGCTGGTGGTGATTGGGCCGTGCTCAATTCATGATCCGGTTGCCGCCAAAGAGTATGCCGCTCGTTTAATGACGTTGCGTGAAGAGTTAAAAGGCGAGCTTGAAATTGTCATGCGCGTCTATTTTGAAAAACCGCGCACCACGGTGGGCTGGAAAGGGCTGATCAACGATCCGCATATGGATAACAGCTTCCAGATTAACGATGGTCTGCGTATTGCCCGCAAGCTATTGCTCGACATTAACGACAGCGGATTACCCGCTGCGGGTGAGTTCCTTGATATGATCACCCCGCAATATCTGGCGGATCTGATGAGCTGGGGCGCGATTGGCGCACGTACCACGGAGTCTCAGGTACACCGCGAGCTGGCCTCCGGTCTTTCCTGCCCGGTCGGCTTTAAAAATGGCACCGACGGCACCATCAAAGTGGCGATTGACGCCATCAATGCCGCCGGTGCGCCTCACTGCTTCCTCTCCGTCACTAAGTGGGGGCACTCCGCCATTGTGAATACCAGCGGCAACGGCGACTGCCACATTATTCTGCGTGGAGGCAAAGAGCCAAACTACAGCGCGCAACATGTGGCAGAAGTAAAAGAAGGTCTTGCTAAAGCGGGGCTTGCGCCGCAGGTTATGATCGATTTCAGCCATGCGAACTCCTCCAAACAGTTTAAAAAGCAGATGGACGTTTGTGCGGATGTTTGCCAGCAGATTGCGCGTGGCGAAAACGCAATCATTGGCGTGATGGTGGAAAGCCATCTGGTGGAAGGTAATCAGAGCCTGGAAAGCGGCGAACCGCTGACCTACGGTAAGAGCGTTACCGACGCCTGCATCGGCTGGGAAGATACGGATGCGCTGCTGCGTCAGTTGTCGAATGCGGTGAAAGCCCGTCGCGGATAATTCCTCCTGCCAACGCACGTTGCGCAATTGAAAAACCGGCAAATCAGGCCGGTTTTTTTCTACTAACTGTTTGTAATCCAAAAGAGTTAGTTCTTTGTTTAAAAGTTTTGATGTGATCGTGATCAACTTTTTACACTTATATCGGTCGTAATATAAATTTTTACATAACGATTGATAATACAAATGAATAAGCCCACTCAACTGGCAACGCTGTTGCCTCTTCTCATTTCCCTGGCGCCGCACAGCGCACATGCGGCAAACACCTCTGAAGATGAAATTATCGTCACCAGCCAGCCTTCTGCCGATACCACGCATGCCGCTTCCGGCGCTGGATTCAAAACCAATGATATCGATGTCGGGCCGCTGGGCAATAAAGCCTGGGTTGATACACCGTATTCGACCACAACCGTCACCAAAGAGATGATTGAGAACCAGCAGGCGCAAAGCGTGAGCGAACTGCTGAAATACTCGCCCAGCACACAAATGCAGGCGCGCGGCGGCATGGATGTCGGCAGACCGCAGAGCCGGGGGATGCAGGGCAGCGTGGTTGCCAACAGCCGCCTGGATGGGTTGAACATCGTCTCAACCACCGCTTTCCCCGTTGAGATGCTGGAACGCCTGGATGTGCTCAACAGCCTGACCGGCGCGCTGTACGGCCCGGCAAGTCCGGCCGGGCAGTTTAATTTTGTCGCCAAACGCCCAACGGAAGAGACGCTGCGCAAAGTCACTCTGGGTTATCAAAGCCGGAGCGCCTTTACCGGGCATGTCGATTTGGGCGGACACATTGATGATGACAACCGTTTTGGCTATCGCGTGAATGTGCTGAATCAGGAAGGTGAAGGGAATCTGGATGACAGTACGCTGCGCCGTAAGTTGCTTTCCGTGGCGCTGGACTGGAATATTCAGCCAGGTACGCAATTGCAGCTGGATGCCAGCCACTATGAGTTTATTCAAAAAGGCTATCCGGGTAGCTTCAGCTATGGCCCGAACATTAAATTACCTTCCGCACCCGATCCCAAAGATAAAAATCTGGCGCTCAGCACGGCCGGGAACGATCTGACAACCGACACGGTGAGCACGCGTCTTATTCATTATCTCAATGATGACTGGTCCGTAACGGCAGGCGTTGGCTGGCAGCAGGCGGATCGTGCGATGCGTAACGTATCCAGCAAAATTATCAATAACCAGGGCGATATCAGCCGTTCGCTGAAAGACTCTACTGCCGCAGGACGTTTTCGCGTACTGAGCAATACCGCCACGCTTAACGGTCATGTTGATACCGGTTCTGTCGGGCATGATATTGCGCTCTCGACCACCGGTTATGTCTGGTCGCTGTACAGTGCGAAAGGGACGGGGCCGTCTTATAGCTGGGACACCACCAATATGTACCACCCCTCTGAGATGTACGAAAAGGGCGATGGCAAAATCATAACCGGTGGGGATCGTTATAAATCCAGCGTCAACACGCAACAGAGCATTACCCTTGGGGATACCGTGACTTTCACGCCGAAATGGTCGGCGATGTTCTACTTGAGCCAGAGCTGGATTCAGTCGCAGAACTACAATAAAAGCGGTCATAAAACCGGCCAGATTGATGAGAACGGTTTAAGCCCGAATGCGGCGTTGATGTATAAAATCACCCCGAATGTGATGGCCTACGTCAGCTATGCGGAGTCGCTGGAACAGGGCGGGACGGCGCCAACCAATAGCGACGTGAAAAATGCTGGGCAAACCCTCGACCCGTATCGCAGCAAACAATATGAGATGGGGCTAAAAGCCGATGTCTCCGGGATGAATCTGGGGGCGGCGCTGTTCCGTCTTGAGCGTCCATTTGCCTATGTCGATCCCGGCGACAACGTCTATAAGGAACAGGGGAATCAGGTCAATAACGGTCTGGAATTGACGGCCTCCGGTAATGTCTGGCAAGGGCTGAATATCTACAGCGGCGTGACGCTCCTCGATCCGAAACTGAAAGATACGGTGAGCGATACCACCAGCGATAAACGGGTGGTAGGCGTACCGAAAGTACAGGCGAACGTGCTGGCGGAGTACAGCTTACCGTCGATGCCGGAATGGGTATACAGCGCTAACGTTCATTATACCGGCAAGCGTGCCGCCAACGATACCAACACCGCATGGGCCAGCAGCTACACCACCTGGGACCTGGGCACCCGCTACACCACGAAAATCAGCAACGTGCCGACCACCTTCCGCGTGGTGGCTAACAACGTGTTCGATAAGCACTACTGGGCATCAATCTTCCCGTCAGGCACCGATGGCGATAACGGTTCACCCAGCGCCTTTATCGGCAGCGGGCGTGAAGTTCGCGCCTCCGTCACGTTTGATTTTTAAAGGATGGAGTCATGACGCTAACCCGCATTTTCCCCGCGCTGGCCTGGCTGGTGGCGGGGAGCCTGTTTGCCGCGCAGCCGCACAGCGATGTGCGCATCGCTTCGCCGTGGCCGGCGCAAAACACCATCATCACCATGCTGGGGTATGGCGATAATATTGTTGGCACGTCGATGATTGCAAAGACGATTCCGCTTTTTCGCCAGAGTCTGCCGCGTATTGAGAATGTCGCCGTTGTCAGCGTCAACAGCGGTCACGAACTGGACCCGGAGCAGATCATCTCGCTCGGTACACAACTGCTGTTTGTGCCGAAATCGATGACGGTGCCGAGGGCGTCGCTGCTCCAGCAGGCGGGGGTGCGCGTACTGGCGTTTGAGGCGAACTCCATGCAGGCGCTGACCGCCAGGGTGCATAAAACAGCGGAGGTGCTGGGGCCGGATGCGCAGGATAAAGCGCAGCGGTATCAGCAGTATTTTGACCGCAATGTGGCGCGGGTAAAGGCGCGCTTAAGCGATCTTCCTGAAGATCAGCGAATGACCCTCTATCACAGCATGGGCAATCCGCTGACCACTTCCGGCAGGCCGTCGCTTAATCAGGACTGGATGGATCTGGCCGGTGCAAAAAATGTCGCCGAGCGCTGGTTTAGCCACAAGCAAAACCGGACGGGGGAAGTCGCTCTTGAGCAGATCGTCGCGGCAAATCCGGCGGTGATTGTCGCCATGAATAAGCGGGATGCGGATGCCATCCTGACTTCTCCCCAGTGGGCGCAGGTGGACGCCGTGATTCATCATCGCGTGTATGTGAACCCGAAAGGGATGTTCTGGTGGTGTCGGGAGACCAGCGAAGAGGCGTTACAATTCCTCTGGCTGGCAAAAACGCTCTACCCGCAGCGCTTTGCCGATGTGGATATGCGCAAGGAGACCCGCCGCTTTTACCAGGACTTTTTTGGCATTACACTCAGCGACGCGCAGATTAGCGATGTGCTCAATCCGCCGAAATGACTCTACAGGTAAGGAACGTTATGTCGCTATCCGCTAATGCTCCGTCGATCGACGATCGCTACCGTCTTGTGGTACGCAAGCGGTTGATGCTGGCGCTGCTGATTATTGCGGCGATAGTCGCCTCGCTGGTGCTGGACTCTACGCTTGGCCCGTCGGGTCTGTCGCTCGGTGAGCTCTGGCAAACGCTGCTGCACCCGGCAAGCGTTAATGCGGGGACGCGCGTTATTGTCTGGGATATCCGTTTACCCTATGCGCTGATGGCGTTACTGGTGGGAATGGCTTTGGGGCTGGCGGGTGCCGAAATGCAGACGATCCTGAACAACCCGCTGGCGAGTCCGTTCACGCTGGGCGTTTCTTCCGCAGCAGCCTTTGGCGCTGCGCTGGCGATCGTGTTGGGTATCGGCATTCCCGGCGTTCCTGCCGCCTGGTTTATTCCCGCGAATGCCTTTGCTTTTGCGCTGCTGTCTGCCCTGCTGCTGGACGGGATTACTCGCTGGACGCGCGTGGCGACCTCTGGCGTGGTGCTGTTCGGTATCGCGCTGGTGTTTACCTTTAATGCGCTGGTGTCGATGATGCAGTTCGTTGCCGATGAGGACACGCTACAGGGGCTGGTGTTCTGGACGATGGGCAGCCTGGCGCGCGCGTCGTGGGAAAAGCTTGGCGTGCTGGCGTTGGTGTTTGCCATTGTGCTGCCGTGGTCGATGCGTAGCGCCTGGCAATTGACGGCGCTGCGGTTGGGGGAAGATCGGGCGATGAGTTTTGGCATTGACGTGCGGCGCCTGCGCCTGTCGTCTCTGCTGCGCATCAGCCTGCTATCGGCGCTGTCGGTGGCGTTTGTCGGGCCAATCGGTTTTATCGGTCTGGTCGCGCCGCACATTGCGCGAATGCTGTTTGGTGAAGATCACCGGTTCTATCTGCCGGGCAGCGTGTTGACGGGGGGGCTGGTGCTGTCGCTGGCCTCGATCGCGTCGAAGAATATTGTTCCTGGGGTGATCATCCCGGTAGGCATCGTAACGTCGCTGGTGGGTGTGCCGTTCTTCCTGAGCATTATTTTGCGCCACCGGGGGAGCATGTCATGAGCGGGTTGATCCTCAAGGGAATAAGCGCCGGTTATCCGAAACACCCAGTTATTCGCGATCTCAGCGTGCCTGAGCTGCCGCGCGGTAAAATTACCGTTCTGCTGGGGCCGAACGGCTGCGGGAAATCAACGTTATTACGCGCGCTGGCCGGGCTGAATAAAGCCCGTGGCGAGGTCATGCTGGACGGTGAGAACCTGATGTCGCTGCCGTTTGCCCAGCGTGCGGAAAAGGTGGTGTTTTTACCTCAGTCGCTGCCGCAGGGCGTACATCTGCATGTGCTGGAGTCGATTATCGTAGCGCAGCGGGCGTCCGGCGGGCGAGATGGCGCGAACAGCCACTCGCAGGTGCTGGCAATCCTGGATCAACTCGGCATTGCGCATCTGGCGCTGCACTATCTTGACCAGCTTTCCGGCGGCCAGCGGCAACTGGTGGGGCTGGCGCAGTCGCTGATTCGCTACCCGGAACTTTTGTTGCTGGACGAGCCGCTTAGCGCGCTGGATCTGAACTATCAGTTTCACGTTATGGATCTGATCGCGCGGGAAACGCGGGCGCGCAATATGGTGACGGTTGTGGTGGTGCATGACATTAATATCGCGCTACGCCACAGCGAACATGTGCTGATGCTGAAGGAGGGCAAACTGGTGGCCAGCGGCGCGCCGGAAGCGGTTATTACCGCAGAAAGCCTGGCGGAAGTGTATAACGTTCGGGGTCGTGTGGAACGTTGTTCACAGGGCAGGGCGCAGGTGGTGCTCGACGGGGTTATCGGGGTTTAAGTGCATGTATTGCCGGATGGCGGCTTACGCCTTATCCGGCCTACAGGATGCATATTGCCAACCCGTAGGCTCGATAAGCGAAGCGCCATCAGGCAAATCAGATTACTTCGCTTTACCCTGGTTCGCCACGGCCGCCGCTTTTGCCGCGATCTCGTCAGCGTTACCCAGATAGTAATGTTTGATCGGTTTGAAGTTTTCGTCGAACTCGTACACCAGCGGTACACCGGTCGGGATGTTCAGTTCGAGAATCTCTTCTTCGCTCATGTTATCCAGGTATTTCACCAGCGCACGCAGAGAGTTACCGTGAGCGGCGATGATGATGCGCTCACCGCTTTTCATGCGCGGCAGAATGGTTTCGTTCCAGTAAGGGATCACGCGATCGATAGTCAGCGCCAGGCTTTCAGTCAGCGGCAGCTCTTTCTCGGTCAGTTGCGCATAACGCGGATCGTGGCCCGGATAACGCTCGTCATCTTTGGTCAGCTCCGGCGGGGTCACGGCAAAACCACGACGCCACTGTTTAACCTGCTCATCACCGTATTTTTCAGCGGTTTCCGCTTTGTTCAGACCCTGTAGTGCGCCGTAGTGACGTTCGTTCAGCTTCCAGGATTTTTCAACCGGCAGCCAGGCCTGATCCAGTTCGTCCAGGACGTTCCACAGCGTGTGGATGGCACGTTTCAGCACGGAGGTATAAGCAAAATCGAAGCTATAGCCTTCCTCTTTCAGCAGTTTACCTGCCGCTTTTGCTTCACCCACGCCTTTCTCGGACAGGTCTACATCGTACCAACCGGTGAAACGGTTTTCGTTGTTCCACTGACTTTCGCCGTGACGTACCAGAACCAGCTTAGTTACAGCCATACTCTCACTCCTCAAACTTTATTGAATGATAATAATTCTCATTATATTGCCGTGACAGGTCAGCGGCAACGCTTACGCATAACCATAGCGAAAATAGTGACGCAGTGTAAGGTTCTTGTGAACCCGGAGTTGCGATTTTGTCTTTGAGTGGTGGGGATTTGAGCAAAGCGACGCGCCACAGGCCCGATAGCTGGCACCATCGGGCCTGTTATGGCTCATCGTCAGGCCGGAATAAACTGATATTCCGTCAGGCTGGCGTACTCGTCGCCGGGATGCAACACGCAGTCAGGTTGCGGCCATTCCGGGTGGTTCGGGCTGTCTGGCAGAAATTCGCTTTCCAGCGCCAGGCCTTGCCAGTCGGCATAAGGTTCAGGCCCGCGCGACGGCGTGCCGCCCAGATAGTTGCCGGAATAGAATTGCAGCGCCGGAGCGGAGGTATAAACCTTCATCTGCAATTTCTCATCCTGCGACCACAGATGCGCGGCTGGCTGGCTGGCATCGCCTTTGGTCTGCAATAAAAAGGCGTGATCGTAACCTTTTACCTTGCGCTGATCGTCATCGGCAAGAAACGCGCTGGCGATGGTTTTTGCGCTGTGGAAGTCGAACGAGGTTCCGGCAACGGATTTCAGCCCGTCGCGTGGAATACCACTTTCATCAACCGGCAGGTACGTATCAGCCAGAATCTGTAGCTTGTGCTGGCGTACGTCTGACTGCTCGCCGTCCAGGTTAAAGTAGACGTGATTGGTCAGGTTCACCGGGCAGGGCTTATCTACCGTCGCTCGATAGGTAATGGAGATTCGGTTATCGTTGGTGAGACGATACTGCGCGGTGGCGCAGAGATGGCCGGGGAAGCCCTGATCGCCATCGTCAGACGTCAGTGCAAACAGCACCTGACGATCGTTCTGGTTGACTATCTGCCAGCGACGTTTGTCAAAGCCGTCCGGCCCGCCGTGCAGTTGGTTTTCACCCTGGCTCGGCAGCAGACTGACGGTTTCACCCGCCCAGGTGTAACGGCTGTTGGCAATGCGATTGGCGTAGCGGCCAATCGATGCACCAAGAAAGGCGGCCTGATCCTGGTAATATTCCGGGCTGGCGCACCCCAGCAACGCTTCACGGACGCTGCCATCGGTTAGCGGGATACGGGCGGAAAGTAGTGTGGCGCCCCAGTCCATCAGCGTGACCACCATCCCTGCATCGTTGCGCAGGGTGAGCAGGCGGTACGGCTGACCATCGGGCGCCAGTGCGGGCGTTTCGTTTAGCACTGTCTGGCTCCTTGTGAGGGTTTGCATACGTAAAACGTTTCTTTGATTCCGGTTTTCGCTTCATACTGCGTGGCTACGGCCTGCTGTACGGCAGGAACCAGCGCTTCCGGGATCAACGCGACGACGCAGCCGCCGAAGCCGCCGCCGGTCATGCGTACGCCGCCTTTATCGCCGATGGTCGCTTTCACAATTTCGACCAGCGTGTCGATCTGCGGGACGGTGATTTCGAAGTCATCGCGCATTGAGGCGTGAGATTCCGCCATCAATTCACCCATGCGTTTCAGGTCGCCTTTCTCCAGCGCGCTGGCGGCTTCAACGGTACGGGCGTTTTCGGTCAGTACGTGGCGAACACGTTTGGCGACAATCGGGTCCAGCTCGCTGGCCACCGCGTTGAACGCCGCAAGGCTGACATCGCGCAACGCCGGTTGCTGGAAGAAACGCGCGCCCGTTTCACACTGCTCGCGGCGGGTATTGTACTCGCTGCCCACCAGCGTACGTTTAAAGTTACTGTTGATGATCACCACCGCCACGCCTTCCGGCATGGAAACCGCTTTCGTACCCAGCGTGCGGCAGTCAATCAGCAGGGCATGATCTTTTTTACCCAGCGCGGAGATCAGCTGATCCATAATGCCGCAGTTGCAGCCGACGAACTGATTCTCCGCTTCCTGGCCGTTGAGCGCGATTTGCGCGCCATCCAGCGGCAGGTGGTACAACTGCTGGAATACGGTGCCGACCGCGACTTCCAGCGACGCAGAAGAACTGAGTCCCGCGCCCTGCGGCACATTGCCGCTGATAACCAGATCCGCGCCGCCAAATGCGTTATTTCGTTTTTGCAGATGCTTCACCACGCCGCGCACGTAGTTTGACCACTGCTGGCTGTCGTGGGTAACGATCGGCGCATCAAGGGAGAATTCATCAACCTGGTTGTCGTAGTCAGCCGCAATCACGCGCACTTTGCGATCGTCACGCGTGGCGTAGCTAATCACCGTCTGGTAGTCGATAGCGCAAGGCAGCACGAAGCCGTCGTTGTAATCGGTGTGCTCGCCGATCAGATTGACGCGACCAGGCGCCTGAATGGTGTGGGTAGCAGGGTAGCCGAAAATTTCTGCAAACAGAGATTGTGTTTTCTCTTTCAGACTCATTATTTAAACTCCTGATTCGCGAAAATGAATGTCGCTGACCGCGCGCAGACGCTCCGCCGCTTGTTCTGCCGTCAGATCGCGCTGGGTCTCCGCCAGCATTTCATAACCGACCATAAATTTACGGACGGTCGCGGAACGCAGCAGCGGTGGATAAAAGTGCGCGTGCAGCTGCCAGTGCCCGTTCTCTTCACCGTTAAACGGCGCGCCGTGCCAGCCCATGGAGTAGGGGAAGGAGCACTGGAACAGGTTGTCATAGCGACTGGTCAGCTTTTTCAGCGCCAGCGCCAGGGAGTCGCGCTGATCGTCGGTCAAATCGGTAATGCGCAGCACATGCGCTTTGGGCAGCAGCAGCGTTTCAAACGGCCAGGCCGCCCAGTAAGGCACGACCGCCAGCCAGTGCTCGGTTTCAACCACCGTACGGCTGCCGTCCGCCAGTTCGCGCTGCACATAATCCACCAGCATTGGGGAGTGCTGTTCGGCGAAGTAGGCTTTTTGCAAACGATCTTCACGCTCGGCTTCGTTCGGCAGGAAGCTGTTGGCCCAAATCTGGCCGTGCGGATGCGGGTTGGAGCAGCCCATCGCCGCGCCTTTATTCTCAAAAACCTGCACCCAGGGGTAGGTTTTTCCCAGATCGGCAGTCTGTTCTTGCCAGGTTTTGATGATGTCGGTCAGCGCGGGGAGGCTCAGTTCCGGCAGCGTCTTGCTGTGATCGGGAGAAAAGCAGATCACGCGGCTGGTGCCGCGGGCGCTCTGGCAACGCATTAACGGGTCATGGCTGTCCGGCGCGTCCGGGGTGTCAGACATCAGCGCGGCAAAGTCATTTGTAAAGACATAGGTGCCGGTGTAATCCGGGTTTTTATCTCCGGTTACCCGCGTATTGCCCGCGCACAGGAAGCAGTCAGGGTCATGGGCGGGAAGCGCCTGCTGAGATGGCGTTTCCTGCGCCCCCTGCCAGGGGCGCTTTGCGCGATGCGGTGAAACCAGAATCCACTGTCCGGTTAGCGGGTTAAAACGGCGATGTGGATGATCGACAGGATTAAATTGCGTCATGACATGTCCTTAGTCTGGATATCCCTGCGGATGGCGTGACTGCCAACGCCAGGTGTCCTGCGCCATTTCGTCAAGAGTGCGGGTTACGCGCCAGTCCAGTTCGCGGTCGGCTTTGCTGGCGTCCGCCCAGTAGGCCGGAAGGTCGCCTTCACGGCGTGGGGCAAAATGATAAGCAACGGGTTTACCGCAGGCTTTGCTGAAGGCGTTAACCACATCCAGCACGCTGTTGCCAACACCAGCGCCAAGGTTGTAAATATGCACGCCTTGTTTGCCAGCCAGTTTTTCCATCGCGGTTACGTGGCCGTCGGCAAGATCCATCACATGGATGTAATCGCGCACGCCGGTGCCGTCTTCGGTAGGGTAGTCGTTGCCAAAGACCGCGAGCGATTCGCGACGGCCAACGGCGACCTGGGCGATGTACGGCATCAGGTTGTTAGGAATGCCCTGCGGATCTTCGCCCATATCACCTGACGGATGCGCGCCGACCGGGTTGAAGTAGCGCAGCAGGGCGATGCTCCAGTCCGGCTGCGCTTTTTGCAGGTCGGTCAGGATCTGTTCGACCATCAGTTTACTTTTGCCATATGGGCTCTGCGGCGTGCCGGTCGGGAAGCTTTCGACATAAGGAATTTTGGGCTGATCGCCGTAGACGGTGGCGGAGGAGCTGAAGATGAAGTTTTTGACATTGGCGGCGCGCATGGCGCTGATTAAACGCAGCGTACCGTTGACGTTGTTGTCATAGTATTCCAGCGGTTTGGCGACGGATTCGCCCACGGCTTTCAGACCGGCAAAGTGAATGACGGCGTCAATCGCGTGGTCATGCAGAATTTCAGTCATCAGCGCTTCGTTACGAATATCGCCTTCAACGAAAGTTGGGTGCTTACCACTTAATCGCTCGATAACAGGCAGTACGCTGCGCTTACTGTTGCAGAGGTTATCAAGGATGATGACATCGTGACCGTTTTTCAGTAACTGTACACAAGTATGACTTCCAATGTAACCGCTACCACCGGTGACCAGTACTCTCATAATTCGCTCCGTTAAGCCTATGGTATGGAATAACCATAGCATAACAAAGATGCGAAAAGTGTGACATGGAATATATTAGTGGAATCGTTTACACTTCGGTTTTTTCACCCGCCGACGACTGTTATTTAATGATAAATCATATGCTTTAAGAATGATTGCGCCTTTTATCTGAAAAAGCAGTGAAAAAAGGGACGTGGTCGCACGCCCCCAGTGAACCGCTAACGCAGCGTCGTCTGTTGATAGCGGTAACTCTCGCCTTCCGGTACAAATTCCAGCCGATGGGTAATGCAGCCTGGGGCGTCTTCCGCGTGATGGGAGACAAACAGCAACTGCGTTTCTCCCTCGCTAATCAGTACATCGACAAAGCGGCGAACGAGTTGACGATTCAACGGGTCCAGCCCTTGTAATGGCTCGTCAAGAATCAGCAGCGTAGGGTGTTTGACCAGCGCACGGGCAATCAGCGCCAGTCGTTGTTGCCCCCAGGACAGGCTGTGGAAAGGCGCATCCGCAGTGCGTTTGTCCATTCCCAGAATATCCAGCCATTGCTGCGCCAGCTTGTGCTGTCTGTCAGAAACCGCCTGGTAGATGCCAATCGAGTCAAAGTAACCGGAGAGAATGACATTACGCACCGTGGTGCTGACGCGGTAATCCAGATGCAGGCTGCTGCTGACATAGCCGATATGTTTTTTGATATCCCAGATTGTTTCACCACTCCCGCGACGGCGGCCAAACAGCGTCAGGTCGTTGCTGTATCCCTGCGGATGGTCGCCGGTGATTAAACTTAGCAGGGTGGATTTTCCCGCGCCGTTAGGCCCGACAATCTGCCAGTGTTCACCCGGATTCACCTGCCAGCTCAGATGATTAAGAATAGGGCGGTCGTTATAGGAGACGACGCCATCGTTGAGAATAATGCGCGCCGCGCCGTCCGGCAGGGCGTGACGGGCAGAAGGTTCATCCGGCTCGGGCAACTTTACGCCTTCCAGTCGTTCGCTATGCGCGAGTTGGGCAATCAGCGCCCGCTGGAGCAAATCCGCTTTTTCCCCCGTTTCCGTTAACGTGCAGTCGGCAAGGACTCCCGCATACTGAACGAATTCGGGGATCTCATCGAAGCGGTTTAACACCAGCACCAGCGTATAGCCCGACTGGTGCAGCGTGGCGAGAAGATTCGCCAGTTGCTGGCGGGAGGCGACATCCAGCCCGTCAAACGGCTCATCGAGGATTAATAAATCCGGTTCTGACATCAGCGCCTGACAAAGCAGCGTTTTGCGCGTTTCGCCCGTAGAAAGGTATTTAAAACGTCTGTCGAGCAGAGAAGAAATGCCAAACTGCTGCGCCAGTTCAGCACAGCGGGCGGGATCGCTCACCTCATCCTGAATGATTTCTGCCGTAGTTCGTCCGGTGTCGTCTTCGCCAGGGCTGAGCAGGTCGGTGTTGTTGCGCTGCCATTCATCGCTGACCAGTTTTTGCAACTGTTCGAATGAGAGGCGGGTGACGCGCGCGAACTGAGACTGGCGCTCGCCTTTCAGTAACGTCAGTTCTCCCGCCAGCGCGCGGGCCAGCGCCGATTTCCCGCTTCCATTGGTGCCGACAAAAGCCCAGCTATCCCCCGCCTGCAACGTCAGCGCATTTAACTGAAGCGTTTTTGTGTCGCTCAGGCGAAACGTACCTTGCGAAATATGCAATGATGACATTTTGTATCCCATTTTTTGCAGCGATGAATGACAGGGATACGTGTTCAAAGAACAGATGTCAATGCACTTAGCACAACGTAGCGATAATCACTCTGTCAGCATTAAAATATGCCGTCACGTTAGCACCTTCTTCCAGCGTGGCGGTCTCTTCAACGGGCAGGGTGGCGCATAACGTCTGGCCGTCAGGTAATGTCATGAGAACTTCGCACTGCTCGGCGCCGCGTTCAATATGGCTGATGGTTCCCTGAAGCTGGTTGTCGGCAGCCCGGGCAATCGCCTCGTCCTGGGTAATGCCAACCCACGGCGCTTTCAGCAGGATCAGGACTTCTTTACCTTCATCAAGGCCAAGACGCTCGCCGCTTTGCGCAGTGATGGCGACCTTCAGTCGCGTTTCGCCGTCGGCCAGCAGCACATCGACATGCTGTTGAACCTGATCGTGATCGCGTGCGGTAATGGTGCCGAACCACTGGTTACGGGCGCTGGTTTGCAAAGAGAAACGGGAAATGGCGGCCAGCAGGCTGTCGAGCGGCAGGGCGTCGTCGTCGCTCAGCACGTCGAACGCTTTTTGCTGAATCTGGGCGAGCAAATCGTAAAGCTGGATCAGGCGCTGACCGTAGCGGGTCAGTATCGCGCCGCCGCCGCCTTTGCCGCCCGTTGCGCGCTCGACGAGCGTCTGCTCGCTGAGTTGGTTCATCTCGTTAATGGCATCCCAGGCGCTTTTGTAGCTGATGCCCGCATCTTTCGCCCCCTGGCTGATGGAGCCGGAAAGCGCGATATGCTTGAGCAGCGAAATGCGGCGGGGGTCCGCAAACAATTTTTGTTGAAGTTTGAGTGTAAGGAGGATTTCGGCCTGCATAACAAGATCCTGGCAAAAGGGTTATTGTGACGGAAAACCGCTTCCGCGCAAAGTCGACCGCACAAAAGGGGAGTGCTTTTCTCATTTATGCAGTTAGAATATCAAAAGAATCCTATCTGGAGTTGACCATGTTAGAGTTATTGAAAAGTCTGGTATTCGCCGTAGTCATGGTTCCGGTGGTCATGGCCATCATTCTGGGGCTGATTTACGGTCTGGGTGAAGTGTTCAACATTTTCTCCGGTATCGGTCAGAAAGACCAGTCCAGACAAAACCATTGATTTTTAAACGCCCGCTCAGTCGGGCGTTTTACTTTCTTCGACTTTCAGGCCGCATTTTTGTTGGCTGTGCCTGTGAGTCTCAGCGCAACCCGAAATCCATTGAGTAGCGCCCCTCAAGATCCTGCTTTTTCTGCCGATATTTTCTTTGCGTAACCTCAATTGGGTATCAATAACTTCTGGGAAAAACCTTATTTTCTCGCTATATTTGCGCCTACATAACGACACTCAAAGGAGTTACAGATGGCACGTACATGGTTACGCCTGTTTGCTGGGGCAACATTATCTCTGACTGTTGCCGGACATGCGCTGGCGGATGAAGGGAAAATCACCGTATTCGCGGCGGCTTCGCTGACCAACGCAATGCAGGATATTGCGGTTGAATACAAAAAAGAGAAGAACGTTGACGTTGTCTCTTCATTTGCCTCTTCTTCTACGCTGGCTCGCCAGATTGAAGCGGGAGCGCCAGCGGATCTGTTTATCTCTGCTGACCAGAAATGGATGGATTACGCGGTAGACAAAAAAGCGATTGATACCGCAACGCGTGAAACGCTGCTTGGCAACAGCCTGGTTGTGGTCGCGCCAAAAGCCAGTGAACAGAAAGACATCACCATCGACAGCAAAACCAACTGGACGACTCTGCTGAATGGCGGCCGCTTGGCGGTGGGCGACCCGGAACACGTTCCGGCTGGCATTTATGCAAAAGAAGCGCTGCAAAAACTGGGCGCATGGGATACCCTGGCGCCGAAACTGGCTCCTGCGGAAGACGTGCGTGGCGCACTGGCGCTGGTGGAGCGTAGCGAAGCGCCGCTGGGCATCGTTTACGGTTCTGATGCCGTTGCCAGCAAAGGCGTGAAAGTGGTTGGCACGTTCCCGGAAGATTCCCATAAGAAAGTGGAATACCCGATCGCGATTGTTGATGGACACAAAAACGCAACGGTCAGCGCGTTCTATGACTACCTGAAAGGACCGCAGGCTTCCGAAATCTTTAAACGTTATGGATTTACGACGAAGTAATGATACTGACTGATCCAGAATGGCAGGCCGTTCTACTGAGCCTGAAAGTTTCTTCCCTGGCCGTGTTGTTTAGTCTGCCGTTTGGGATCTTTTTTGCCTGGTTACTTGTGCGATGCAAGTTTCCAGGCAAAGCGTTGCTTGACAGCGTACTGCATCTGCCGCTGGTTTTACCGCCCGTGGTGGTCGGTTATCTGCTGCTTATCGCGATGGGCCGACGCGGATTTATTGGTCAGTGGCTTTATGACTGGTTCGGCATTACCTTTGCCTTTAGCTGGCGAGGCGCCGTGCTGGCGGCGGCGGTGATGTCTTTCCCGTTAATGGTTCGCGCTATTCGTCTGGCGCTTGAAGGGGTTGACATTAAGCTGGAGCAGGCCGCCAGAACGCTGGGCGCAGGACGCTGGCGTGTTTTCCTCACCATTACGCTACCGCTGACATTGCCTGGCATCATCGTCGGGACCGTGCTGGCGTTTGCCCGTTCGCTCGGCGAGTTCGGCGCTACCATCACTTTCGTGTCTAACATTCCGGGTGAAACCCGCACCATTCCTTCCGCGATGTATACCCTGATCCAGACCCCTGGCGGCGAAAGCGCGGCGGCGAGATTGTGCATTATTTCTATTGTGCTGGCGCTGATCTCATTGTTGATTTCGGAATGGCTGGCGCGTATCAGCCGTGAGCGCGCGGGGAGATAAACATGCTGGAACTCAATTTCTCCCAGACGCTGGGCACCCACTGTCTGACGCTCAACGAAACGCTACCTGCCAATGGGATCACCGCTATTTTTGGCGTTTCCGGTGCCGGGAAAACATCGCTGATCAATGCCATCAGCGGACTGACGCGCCCGCAAAAAGGGCGCATTGTGCTCAATGGTCGCGTGCTTAATGATGTTGAAAATGGCATCTGCCTGACGCCGGAAAAACGGCGCGTCGGTTATGTGTTCCAGGATGCCCGACTGTTTCCGCATTACAAAGTGCGCGGCAATCTGCGCTATGGCATGGCGAAAAGCATGGCCGGACAGTTCGACAAGCTGGTGGATCTGCTCGGTATCGAACCTTTGCTGGAGCGTTTGCCTGGCAGCCTTTCCGGCGGGGAAAAACAGCGTGTGGCGATTGGTCGCGCGTTGCTGACCGCGCCGGAGCTACTGTTGCTTGATGAGCCGCTGGCTTCGCTGGATATTCCGCGCAAACGTGAACTGCTGCCGTATCTGCAACGCCTGGCGCGCGAAATTAATATCCCCCTGCTGTACGTCAGCCACTCGCTGGACGAGATTTTACATCTGGCGGACAGAGTCATGGTGCTGGAAAACGGGCAGGTGAAAGCGTTTGGCGCGCTGGAAGAGGTCTGGGGCAGCAGTGTGATGCACCCGTGGCTGCCGAAAGAGCAGCAGAGCAGCATCCTGAAAGTGAGCGTGCTGGAGCATCATCCGCATTATGCAATGACCGCGCTGGCGCTGGGCGATCAGCACCTGTGGGTCAACAAACTGGAAGAGCCGCTGCAAACCGTGCTGCGTATTCGTATTCAGGCCTCGGACGTGTCGCTGGTATTACAACCACCGATGCAAACCAGTATCCGTAATATCCTGCGGGCAAAAGTGGCAAACTGTTATGACGATAACGGGCAGGTGGAAGTCCAGCTTGAAGTCGGCGGGAAAACGCTGTGGGCGAGAATCAGCCCGTGGGCCAGGGATGAGCTGGGCATCAAACCTGGCCTGTGGCTGTACGCGCAAATCAAGAGTGTTTCAATTACCGCCTGATTACAGCAGGTGGGTATAAATAAACTTCGCAATGCTGTCCGTGGTGTTATCGCCGATCACGATATTCGCCCGCGTTTTCACCGCGTCGTCAGCATTGCCCATCGCGACGCCGGTGCCTGCCGCTTCCAGCATACTGATATCATTGTAGTTATCGCCAAACGCCACCACATTCTCCATCGACCAGCCCTGCGCTTCAATCCACTGGGTAAGGCGCTTCCCTTTGCTGTTCCCTTTACGCGCGATATCCACCTGATCGTGCCAGGACCATTCGCACTCCAGACCCAGCTGATGCTCAACCTGCTGCACGAACTGTTGCAGTTTTGGCAGATTTTCATCGGTCAGCGCGAATTTCCAGACGGCGTTGACGTCGCGTGCCGACTGCGCCAGCGACGGTACCTGAGTAAAGGTCGGGCGCTGTTCCGGCGGCAGCGTCTGCGCCCAGTTAGCGGTACGGATCACATGGCCGGTCGGGCGTTCATAAACCATCGCGTCATCAACGTACATCAGACCGTGAATCTGATGCGCATCCAGCAGATCAATCAATTGCAATGCCTGATCGACAGGCAGCGGATCGGCCTCAAGAACATTTTTTGCTTGATAATCATACAAGTAGGTGCCATTACAGCAAATTGCAGGTGTATCCAGCGCCAGTGCCTGATAAAAAGGATGAATCGCAACGTGATGACGGCCAGTGACGATGATAAGTTGGTAGCCTGCCTCTCTGGCGCGAGAAAGCGCCTCAAGCGAGGAGGGGAGCAATGTTTTTTTCGGCGTCAGTAAGGTGCCGTCTAAATCCAGGGCAATCACACGAGCGGTCATAGGGAGTTCCAGATTAAGGTTGAGAATTTTGCCTGCGGGAATGGTACACCGAGACGGTTGGCCGGACAAAATTCTGAGCGTTAATTCAGCATTCACCGTTAAAAGCGTCTACGTTAAGCTGTATTCCGCAATTGCAGACAGTTGCCATAAGGAAGGAGTAGTCATGAAGCAAACCGTTTATACCGCCAGCCCTGAGAGCCAGCAAATTCACGTCTGGAGCCTGAATCATGACGGCTCGCTGAAGCTGGTGCAGGTGGTTGATGTGCCGGGGCAGGTTCAGCCGATGGTGGTCAGCCCTGATAAGCGCTATCTCTATGTTGGCGTCCGTCCTGAGTTCCGCGTGCTGGCTTACCGTATTGCGCCGGATGACGGCGCGCTGACCTTCGCGGCGGAGTCCGCTCTGCCGGGTAGCCCAACCCATATCTCTACCGATCATCAGGGCCGTTTTGTGTTTGTTGGCTCGTACAATGCCGGTAACGTCAGCGTGACCCGTCTGGATGATGGCCTGCCGGCTGGCGTGGTGGATGTCGTTGAAGGGCTGGAAGGGTGCCACTCAGCGAATATCTCGCCGGATAACCGGACGCTGTGGGTGCCTGCGCTGAAGCAGGATCGCATTTGCCTGTTTACGCTCAGCGACGACGGCAAACTGGTCGCCCAGGAACCGGCGGAAGTCACCACCGTTGAAGGGGCCGGGCCGCGCCATATGGCGTTCCACCCGAACCAGCAATATGCCTACTGCGTGAATGAACTGAACAGCTCTGTTGATGTCTGGGAGCTGAAAGATCCGCACGGCAATATTGAATGCGTACAGACGCTGGATATGATGCCTGCCGATTTTTCTGACACGCGTTGGGCGGCGGATATCCATATTACGCCGGATGGCCGTCATCTGTATGCCTGCGACCGTACCGCCAGCCTGATTACCGTTTTTAGCGTTTCTGAAGACGGCAGCGTACTGACAAAAGAGGGCTTCCAGCCGACTGAGACGCAGCCGCGCGGCTTTAACGTCGATCATAGCGGTAAGTACCTGATTGCCGCCGGGCAGAAGTCACACCATATTGCGGTGTATGCCATTGCCGGTGAGCAGGGGCTGCTGACGGAGAAAGGCCGTTATGCGGTAGGCCAGGGGCCAATGTGGGTCGTGGTTAACGCGTATTAATATTCCGTGACGTTGTGCCCGGTGGCGCTCGCTTACCGGGCCGTCGGCCGGATACGGCGTTATTGTTGCCGCTGTGGTTCAGCAAAAGGCGTCCACAGCGTGTCTTTATCATCGGCCCAGACATTCAAAAGCAGAGAGAAAAAACGCTCTGCCGGAGGAGAGAGAACGGCGTCTTTGCGCCGGATAATCCCTAACGTGCGTCTGATAACGGGTTCGATCAACGGGATCCCGATAAGCGTGGGATGCACTGTCTGAGGCATTGCCAGCCCCGGCAGCGCAGAAATACCCAGCCCGGCCTCAACCAGGCCAAGCGAGGTCGATAAATGACGAACCTCGTAAAACCAGTCCAGCTTCCAGGGTTTATCCGCCAGATTGTGCTCAATAAGCAGCCTGTTACCGCTGGATGACCGCACGCCAATCAATTTGTAGCCCACCAACTCCTGCCATTCGACCAGTTGCTTACTGGCTAAGGGATGGTTTCGTCGACAGGCCAGAACAAACGGTTCATTCACCAGCGGGGTGAAGTCAATAGCAGAATTTGTGATGCTGTTCATATTTATGCCGAAATCAGCTTCGTTACCCAACACCGATTCCATGCAGTTGTTCGTACCTTTTTCAAGAATTCGTATTTTGATATTGGGGTACAACTCATTAAATTTTCCGATAGCAAGGGGTAGAAAATAGAAAACAGCGGTCGGAATACAGGACAATGTGATCGTGCCGTGGTGATAAGCATTCATTTCGCGAACATTAAAAAGAGCTTCATCCAGTTTTCTTATTAATTCTCTGGCTTCCGGTAACAGCATTCTCCCCGCTTTTGTTAATTCTACTTTACGTGTTGTTCTCTCAAAAAGCAGGGTATGTAAATCATCTTCCATCTTTTTTATTCTGCGAGTTAATGCAGGTTGCGTAATGTTAAGTAATTTAGCGGCTTTGTTAAATGATCCTGCCTCTGCCAGTGTGACAAATGCCTTCATACTTGATAATTCGTGTTTCATCATAACTCCAGAAAATAGAATCCAGGGATTCCCTGATTTGCTGCCCCAGGAGAGAAAAACGTAGTTTATATGTAAATTATCCGTCTTGATTAATGCAAATAAATTATCAATCATAAATTTAAAGTCATTAGCCTCTCTATTCTGCGCGTGCAACCATGTCCTCATTAACGCTAATGTTTTTTAATTGAGGGCAATGTTATGAAAAAAATTCCCTGCACGTTGATGCGAGGGGGAACATCCAGAGGGGCGTTTTTATTAGCAGAACACCTTCCTGAGGAGAGACAGCGGCGCGATGCCATATTGATGGCAATTATGGGATCGGGGAATGAACTGGAAATAGATGGCATTGGCGGCGGTAATCCGTTGACCAGTAAAGTGGCCATTATCCGTCGTTCGGATGACTCAAAAGCAGATATCGACTATTTATTTGCTCAGGTTCTGGTACATGAACACCGCGTTGATACCACGCCGAACTGTGGAAATATGCTTTCCGCGGTAGGCGCATTTGCGATTGAACATGGCTTAATTGAGACTACGCCGCCCGTCACGCGCGTGCGTATACGTAATGTAAATACAAATACGTATATCGAAGCGGACGTGCAGACGCCGGACGGCGCCGTTGAGTACGAAGGCCAGGCAAAAATCGATGGCGTACCGGGAACGGCCGCGCCCGTGGCACTCACGTTTTTGAACGCTGCTGGCGCCAAAACCGGGCAAATTTTTCCGACCGGTCATCGTGTCGATCATTTTGATTCCGTTGCCGTCACCTGTATTGATATGGCGATGCCGGTGGTTATTATCGCTGCTGAAGATGTCGGTAAAACGGGTTATGAATCCCCTGCGGAACTTGATGCCGATACTGAATTATTGCGCCGCATTGAATCCATCCGTTTGCAGGCGGGTAAAGCGATGGGATTAGGCGACGTCAGCAATATGGTTATTCCTAAACCGATGCTTATTTCCCCGGCCAGACGGGGCGGGACGATCAATGTGCGCTATTTTATGCCGCACTCCTGCCATAAGGCGCTGGCGATTACTGGTGCTATCGCGCTTGCCAGTAGCTGTGCGACAGAAGGGACGGTCGCCCACCGGATGACGCAATTGACGGACTATGGCGATATAAATATCGAACATCCGGGCGGATGCCTTGATATTCATTTAACAAATGAAGGTAATGAGCCTTCTTCAATACGTGCTTCTGTTATTCGCACAGCAAGAAAGATTTTTGCAGGTGAAGTTTATATTCCTGAATGATGTTGATCTCATTTCGCTGTGATTAAGGAAAATCAAACAATGCCTTTTCTGTATAACGAATACAGATAAATCAGGGTGCAAAAAATGAATAAAAAATCTATATGGAAGCTAATTATTATATTAGCGATCCCGTGTATTATTGGCTTAATTCCTGCGCCAGCCGGTCTGAGTGAACTCGCCTGGGTTCTCTTTGGCATCTATCTTGCGGCAATCGTGGGGCTGGTGATAAAACCGTTTCCCGAACCCGTTGTATTATTGATTGCCGTCGCGGCATCGATGGTCGTGGTCGGAAATTTAAGTGAAGGGGCGTTTAAAACGACCAGCGTGCTCAGCGGTTATGCCTCTGGAACGACGTGGTTGGTATTTTCTGCGTTTACGTTAAGCGCCGCGTTTGTCACTACCGGTCTGGGCAAACGCATTGCGTATATTCTGATTGGTAAGATTGGGAATACCACGCTGGGGCTGGGCTACGTCACGGTTTTTCTCGATCTGGTTCTCTCTCCGGCAACGCCGTCAAACACGGCGCGCGCAGGCGGCATTGTTTTACCGATCATCAACAGTGTGGCTGTCGCGCTGGGTTCTGAGCCTGAAAAAAGCCCCCGTCGTGTCGGTCATTACTTAATGATGTCCGTGTATATGGTCACGAAAACGACCAGTTATATGTTTTTTACCGCAATGGCAGGGAACATACTGGCGCTGAAAATGATCAACGATATTTGCCATCTGCAATTAAGCTGGGGGGGATGGGCGCTGGCAGCAATGGTGCCGGGTATCATTATGTTACTGGTGACGCCGCTGGTGATTTATACCATGTACCCACCGGAAATTAAAAAGGTTGATAATAAAACGATCGCGAAAGCCGGGCTTCAGGATCTCGGGCCAATGAAAGGCCGTGAGAAATTACTGCTGGGTATTTTTGTCCTCGCGCTGTCAGGCTGGATTTTCAGTAAACAGCTTGGCGTGGATGAATCAACCGTTGCGATTGTGGTGATGGGCGCGATGTTGCTACTGGGCGTGGTGAGCTGGGATGATGTCGTTAAAAATAAAGGCGGCTGGAATACATTAATCTGGTACGGCGGTATCATTGGCTTAAGTTCTTTATTATCGAAAGTGAAGTTTTTTGACTGGCTGGCTGAACTGTTTAAAAACAATCTCTCTTTTGATAATCATGGTAACGTGGCGTTCTTCGTCATTTTGTTCCTGAGTATTATTGTCCGTTATTTCTTTGCCTCCGGTAGCGCTTATATTGTGGCGATGATGCCGGTATTCGCCATGCTGGCGAATGTCTCTGGCGCGCCATTAATGCTAACCGCGCTGGCCTTATTATTCTCCAACTCTTATGGTGGAATGGTCACGCACTATGGCGGTGCCGCTGGCCCGGTTATTTTCGGGGTCGGTTATAACGATATTAAGTCCTGGTGGCTCGTCGGCGCGGTTCTGACCATCTTAACGTTCCTGGTACATATCACGGTTGGTATCTGGTGGTGGAACATGTTGATTGACTGGAACATGCTGTAATCAACCGTCAGCGTTCATTTTTATTATTAATGACATGGTCTGTTGTTCGTGCATGGAAACATGCACGGCAATGTGGAGTAATGAATGATTAAGTTATATGACAAAGGGATTTATCTCTCCGGTAACAATGAGATAATTGCAGAAGAACAGTATTGCGGTAATGTACAAAAAGAGGAAGCCAAAAAAGGCACCATAGCATGGTCCATTCTTGCGTCTCATAATACGTCAGGAAATATGGATAAACTTAAAATCAAGTTTGATTCGTTAACCTCCCACGATATTACCTATGTAGGCATAATTCAGACCGCGAAAGCGTCCGGGATGGCGCGTTTTCCATTACCTTATGTTCTCACAAACTGTCATAACTCATTATGCGCCGTTGGTGGAACCATTAATGGCGATGATCATCTTTTTGGACTTTCCGCCGCGCAGCGCTATGGCGGTATTTATGTGCCGCCCCATATTGCGGTCATCCACCAATATATGCGCGAGATGATGGCGGGCGGTGGAAAAATGATTTTAGGCTCAGACAGCCACACGCGCTATGGCGCGCTGGGGACGATGGCCGTAGGGGAGGGCGGAGGTGAACTCGTCAAGCAACTGTTGAATGATAGCTGGGATATCGATTATCCGGGCGTCGTGGCGGTATATCTGACGGGAAAACTGGCGCCAGGCGTTGGCCCGCAGGATGTGGCGTTAGCCATCATTGGCGCCGTATTTAAAAATGGCTATGTCAAAAATAAGGTCATGGAATTTGTGGGGCCGGGCATTAGCGCAATGTCCACGGACTTCCGTAACAGTGTTGATGTCATGACCACGGAGACGACCTGCCTGAGTTCGGTGTGGCAAACGGATGATGAAACCCGTAGCTGGCTGGCGTTACATGGCCGTGAACCGGACTATCGACAGCTGAATCCGCAGCCAATGGCCTGGTACGATGGCTGTATTTATGTTGATTTGAGCACAATTAAACCGATGATCGCGCTACCTTTCCATCCGAGCAATGTGTATGAAATCGACACATTAAATGAGAATTTGACGGATATTCTGCACCAGGTAGAAATTGAGTCTGCGCGCATTGCCCGTGGGAAAGCCAAAATCTCGCTGCTGGATAAAGTTGAGAAGGGGAGATTAAAGGTGCAGCAGGGAATTATTGCCGGATGCTCAGGCGGTAACTATGAGAACGTCATTGCGGCGGCGAATGCGTTGCGCGGTAAATCGTGTGGTAACGAGACGTTCTCACTCGCGGTTTACCCCTCTTCACAGCCTGTATTTATGGATCTGGCGAAAAAAGGCGTGGTGGCCGATTTAACTGGCGCGGGCGCAATCATCAGAACCGCTTTCTGCGGCCCATGCTTTGGCGCTGGCGATACGCCCGTTAACAACGGGCTGAGCATTCGCCACACCACCCGTAACTTCCCGAACCGTGAAGGTTCGAAACCGGGTAATGGTCAAATGTCCGCGGTTGCGCTGATGGATGCGCGTTCTATTGCGGCGACGGCAATAAATGGGGGCTATCTGACCTCCGCCGCTGAACTGGACTGCTGGGAAAACGTTCCTGACTATGCGTTTGATCCCACTCCGTACAAAAACCGTGTCTATCAGGGTTTTGTTAAAGGGGCGACGCAGCAATCGCTCATCTATGGCCCGAATATCAAAGACTGGCCGACGCTGGGGACGCTGACGGAAAATATTCTGCTCAAGGTGGCGTCAAAAATTCTTGATGAAGTCACAACGACGGATGAGCTGATCCCGTCCGGGGAGACCTCCTCTTTTCGCTCAAACCCGGTTGGGCTGGCGGAGTTCACCCTGTCACGCCGCGATCCAGACTATGTTGGCCGAAGCAAAGCAACCGCGACGCTGGAAAAACAGCGTCTGGCAGGCGAGGTGAGTGAGCTGGAGCCGGTCTTTGCCCGTATTCGCACAATTGCGGGCCAGGAAACCACCGATCCGTTAGCCACCGGGATTGGCAGCATGATTTATGCCGTTAAGCCGGGAGACGGTTCCGCGCGTGAACAGGCGGCAAGCTGTCAGCGCGTGATTGGCGGTCTGGCGAATATAGCCCAGGAGTATGCGACGAAACGCTACCGTTCGAATGTGATCAACTGGGGAATGTTGCCGCTGCAAATGGCGGGTGAGCCTGGGTTTGACGTCGGGGATTATATTTACATTCCTGGCGTCCGTACGGCGCTGGATCAATGCGCAACCACCTTAAAAGGCTATGTGATTCATGACGATGAAATCACGGAAATCAGTCTGTATCTGGAAAGCCTGACCGCCGAGGAACGTGAAATTATCAAAGCGGGAAGTCTGATTAATTTCAATAAAAACCGTCAGATGTAAAAAAAGGTCGTCACGCCTGGCGTGACGACCTTTTCTCTTTTATCCGGCCTGAAGAATAATCGTCAGCAGATATTATTGCTTCGGTTCGGCAACCACTTTACTGCCTAAACCCCGGTTGTTGTATTCCCACATCCGGTTAAAGTTCGTGTCGTTCAGGTTACGCTGCACCTCGTCTTTATCATCCTTCGCGCCAGTATTCCCGGCAAAAGGACGTTTGGAGATAACGGCGTCAGCCCACGGTTTCGCCATATTGAACCCTTCGTTAATCACGCTATCGCGGATAACGACCTGACCGTTGGTGTTGGCATCCACATCCAGCGAACGACCCAGTTGCGCGACGCCATCACCTGCGGCGGTAAAGCGGCTGTTGGTGGCGAGGAAACCGTAATAAATATTCGACAGCGTTGCCGGAGCGAAAACATACGCTTCCTGCTGGGTACGGGAGTTCACCACGCGGAAATCGGTGTTATCGAACACCACTGCGCCGCGACCGGAAACCATATCCACATCCCCTTCAATGTAACTGTTCGTCACCAGCGTGCGTGGTTGGCGATCGTTTTGCAGGCGGTTCTGCACGCCGCTGTTGGTCACGAAGAAGGTATTCTGGCGACCCAGAATGTTCACTTTATTAATCTGCACTTTGTCGCCGTCAGTGCGTAAGGCCACTGCCGGATGGTTGCCGGCGTCAACGCTGTCACCGAGATTGTTTTCGATGGTCAGGTTTTGTAACTGCAAGCCGTCATTCTGTGACCAGACCACCGCAGAACACATCACGCCAATGCTGGCGCCGCGTTTGCTCTGGCAGTTATCAAACATATACCACGCAGGTTTGCCCGGCATGTATTTACCGCCCGGGTTCACTGAACGACGCCAGTCGGTCGTGCTCATTTCGCCGTCAATCGCCTGGCCGATTTTCACATCAATCGCGTTCTCGCCCGTACCGTACAGCGTCAGGCTGCCAGGCGCCGCCGGGATATACACGGTTCCCTGATACTCGCCCGGCATAATGGCGATGTACAGACGCTTGCTGCTGCGCTGCGTAATTGCCGCATCCACCGCCGCCTGAATGGTGGTGTGCGTCACGCCTGGCGTGCCAGCCGGGCCGACAACGAAGTCAGGTTGCGCAGGCAGCGTAATGGCGGAAGGCGTCCACGGCGCCGTATTCGGCGTCAGTGACGAGAAATAGTGTGCAGCAACGAAATTCTGCGCTTCGTTCGCCGACAGGATCGGACGCGAGGAGGTGCCTGGCGCGGTCTGATCGGATGGGATTTGATCGGGCGGCGTAGAGCTACAGGCGGTCAGCGTCACGCCAAAAGCCAGTGCCAGCGCCAGACGGGAAACCGAAAATGTGTTCACAGGTTGCTCCGGGCTTTGAAAGTTAAATTAATTCCATTGAAGCCTGCTTTTTTATACTAAGTTGAGCGAAACGGGAAGGTGAAAAGGTAAAAAGTTCTTTTTTAGACGCCGCGCACCTGATGTTCCAGGCAAGTACATCACAAATAAATAACATTCATGGCCTGTAAGATTGACAACCCCGGCAGAATAAAAAATAAATGTATAGACAACCCATGACAAGTGATGAACCCAATGGCGCAACTTTTACCTGATGACACGATCTGGCGGAATGGCCGACTGGCGACGATGGACCCTGAACGCGGTAGCCCTTATGGGATGGTGGACGATCATGCGCTTGTCGTCCGCCAGGGCCGGATACTGGATATTGTGCCTGCGTCGTCGCTCAACGCCGCGCACCGCAATACCGTGGATCTGCAAGGCCGACTGGTCACGCCCGGATTGATTGACTGTCACACCCACCTGATTTTTGGCGGCACGCGCGCCGGGGAGTGGGAGCAGCGGCTTAACGGCGTGTCGTACCAGCAGATCAGCGCGCAGGGCGGCGGTATCAACGCGACCGTCGCTGCGACCCGGACGGCCTCTGAAGATGAACTTTTAACCGTTGCGCGTGCGCGGATGGCGCGGTTGCTGCAAGAAGGCGTTACGTTGCTGGAGGTGAAATCCGGCTATGGCCTGAATTTCGCCACGGAAGAGAAAATGTTGCGCGTTGCCGCTGCGCTGGCGCATGAAAACAGGGTGGAAATCAGTCCTACCCTGCTGGCGGCACACGCGACGCCAGCAGAATACCGCGACGATCCCGACGGCTATATCACGCTGGTTTGCGAAAGTATTCTGCCCGGATTATGGGCAAAAGGGCTGTTTGAGTCGGTGGATCTTTTCTGTGAAAGCGTGGGGTTTAACCTGGCGCAGAGTGAGCGGGTATTTCAGGCCGCTCAGGCGTTGGGCATTCCGGTAAAAGGGCACGTTGAGCAGCTCTCCTTGCTGGGGGGCGCGCAACTGGTGAGTCGTTATCAGGGGTTATCCGCCGACCATATTGAGTATCTGGATGAGGCTGGCGTGGCGGCGATGAGTCGCAGCGGCACCGTGGGCGTTCTGCTGCCGGGGGCGTTTTATTTCCTCAAAGAGACGCAGCGCCCGCCGGTGGCGTTGCTCCGCCACTATGGCGTGCCGATGGCGGTTGCAACGGACTTTAACCCCGGCACCAGTCCGTTTATCAGTTTGCATCTGGCGATGAACATGGCTTGCGTACAGTTTGGCTTAACGCCGGAAGAGGCGTGGGCGGGCGTGACGCGGCATGCTGCGCGCGCGCTGGGGCGGCAGACGACGCATGGGCAATTGAAAGCGGGATATGTCGCTGACTTTGCCGTATGGGACGCTGAGCTTCCGGTTGAAATCCTTTATGAACCGGGGCGTAACCCGCTCTGTCACCGTGTATTCAGAGGAGAAGTAACATGACGCAATGGCAACCCGCATCCCCCACGCTCTGGCAGGGGCGTGATGACAGCGCCGAGGCGGCTAACGCGCTGCGTCTCTTTCAGACGGTGACGCGCAGCCCGACGTTTTCTCCCGAAATGTATCGTGAAAAAATCGCCTTGCTCGGCTTTGCCTGTGACGAAGGCGTGAAGCGAAACCAGGGGCGGCCTGGCGCTGCTGGCGCGCCGGATGCCCTGCGCCGGGCGCTGGCGAACCTGGCCTCTCACCACGGCCACGATCGGCTGGTGGATTTAGGCAACATTATTGCGCAAGCCCCCGATCTGGAAGGCGCGCAGCAGGCGCTTCGCGATGAGGTACGGCGCTGCCAGCAGGCGGATATGCGCACGTTTGTGCTAGGCGGCGGACATGAAACGGCGTTTGGGCATGGCGCGGGACTGCTTGATGCGTTCCCGCATGCCAGAGTCGGCATTATTAATCTTGATGCGCATCTGGATCTGCGTCGGGCTGACCACGCCACCTCCGGTACGCCGTTTCGCCAGTTGGCGCAATTATGCGATGAACAACAGCGTGAGTTTCATTACGCCTGCTTTGGCGTCAGTCGGGCGGCAAATACGCAGGCGTTATGGGATGAGGCGCAACAACGCGGAGTGACCATCGTAGAAGACGTGGATTGTGATACCGCTCAGGCGCCGTTGGCGCAGGTTATCGACAGCGTGGATAAGATCTACCTGACCATCGATCTTGATGTGCTGCCCGCCTGGGAGATGCCCGCAGTGTCTGCGCCCGCAGCGCTCGGTGTGCCGTTGGCGACGGTGATGCGGCTTGTCGATGCCGTTTGTCGCAGCGGTAAGCTACAGGCGGTGGATATGGTTGAATTTAATCCGCGCTTTGACGATGATGGCAACGCCGCGCGTGTTGCGGCACGCCTCGGCTGGCAAATCGCACACGGGTGGCGTTAATCGCGATGTTTGTCCGGCCCGAAATCGCGTTACAGGCCGGATAATGCCATCCGGCAAATAAAATCATACGCTTAAGGAAGGCTTACGCATGCTCCCATCCCGTTCTGCCCCTGTGCCTTTCTATGAAAAGGTCAAACAGACGATCAGCGACAACATCGCCAGCGGCGTCTGGCGCCCGCATGACCGTATTCCCTCGGAAGCGGAACTGGTGGCGCAATTTGGCTTCAGCCGGATGACAATCAACCGGGCGTTGCGGGAATTAACGGATGAAGGGCTGCTGGTGCGTTTACAGGGCGTCGGCACATTTGTGGCGGAACCGAAAGGGCAGTCCGCACTGTTTGAAATTCGCAGCATTGCCGATGAAATCGCCGCCCGTCACCATCAGCACCGCTGTGAGGTGCTGACGCTGGAACAGACGCAGGCGAATGCGCTTCAGGCCACGGCCCTGAATGTGCGTGAAGGCACGCTGATTTTTCATTCGGTGATGGTGCACTATGAAAACGATCTGCCGGTGCAGATAGAGGATCGCTGTGTGAATGCCGGCGTTGTACCGGATTATCTGGCACAGGATTACAGCCAGACCACGCCTCATGCATACCTGTCGCTGATCGCCCCGCTAACGGAAGGGGAGCACATTGTGGAAGCCGTGCGCGCCACGGCGGAAGAGTGCGCGCTGCTGAACATTAAGGAGCACGATCCCTGCCTGTTAATTCATCGACGCACCTGGTCTGCGTCACACATTGTTTCTCACGCTCGCCTGCTTTTCCCCGGTTCTCGCTACCGGTTGCAGGGCCATTTTATGTCCTGAATGACGGCGCGATAAAAAGCGTGATTGCTGACGCAATATAACAAAAATGTATCTCAGTTGTTAAAATCAGCCTTGCGACAAGTTGTATAGACAAGTATATGTTACTTATCTGTCCGATCATCGTAAGGAGTCTGGTGTCATGCCTCAAAGCAAGTATCGTCAGCAGGATATCCGCGCCCCGAGGGGAACAACCCTGACGGCAAAAAGCTGGTTAACCGAAGCGCCGCTGCGCATGTTAATGAACAACCTCGATCCCGATGTTGCCGAGAATCCGCATGAACTGGTGGTTTATGGCGGCATTGGCCGCGCAGCGCGCGACTGGGAGTGCTATGACGCCATCATCAATGCGCTGACCAAACTGGAGGCCGATGAAACCCTGCTGGTGCAGTCCGGTAAACCGGTCGGCGTGTTTAAGACCCACGAAAACGCGCCACGTGTCCTGATCGCTAACTCCAACCTGGTGCCGCACTGGGCGACCTGGGAACATTTCAATGAGCTGGACGCCAAAGGGCTGGCGATGTACGGCCAGATGACCGCCGGAAGCTGGATCTACATCGGCAGCCAGGGCATCGTGCAGGGTACCTATGAAACCTTCGTTGAAGCAGGACGGCAGCACTATCAGGGGAATTTGTCCGGGCGCTGGGTGCTGACCGCCGGGCTTGGCGGTATGGGCGGCGCACAGCCGCTGGCCGCGACGCTGGCGGGGGCGTGCTCGCTGAATATCGAATGCCAGCAAAGCCGTATTGATTTCCGTCTGCGTACCCGCTACGTCGATGAACAGGCCACCTCGCTGGACGATGCGCTGGCGCGAATTGAAAAATATACCCGCGAAGGTAAAGTCGTCTCCGTTGCGCTGTGCGCCAACGCGGCGGACGTCGTGCCGGAACTGGTAAAACGCGGCATTCGCCCGGATCTGGTGACCGACCAGACCAGCGCGCACGATCCGCTGCACGGTTATCTGCCCTCTGGCTGGCGTTGGGAGGAGTATCAGGCGAAAGCGGCGTCAGATCCACAGGGCACGGTACAGGCGGCGAAACGCTCAATGGCGAAGCACGTACAGGCGATGCTGGCGTTCAGTGAAATGGGCGTCCCGACCTTTGATTACGGCAACAATATCCGCCAGATGGCGAAAGAGATGGGCGTAGAGAACGCCTTTGATTTTCCTGGGTTCGTTCCGGCCTATATCCGCCCGCTTTTCTGTCGGGGGATCGGCCCATTCCGTTGGGTGGCGCTTTCCGGCGATCCAGAAGATATTTATAAAACCGATGCCAAAGTCAAAGAGATTGTGGCGGATGACAAACATCTGCATCACTGGCTGGATATGGCGCGCGAACGTATTAACTTCCAGGGCTTACCGGCGCGTATTTGCTGGGTGGGGCTGGCGTGGCGGCAAAAACTGGGTCTGGCGTTTAACGAAATGGTACGCCGTGGAGAGGTCTCCGCGCCGATCGTCATTGGCCGCGATCATCTGGATTCCGGCTCCGTCGCCAGTCCAAACCGGGAGACGGAAGCGATGCGTGACGGTTCTGATGCGGTATCCGACTGGCCGTTACTGAACGCGCTGCTCAATACCGCCAGCGGTGCGACCTGGGTTTCGCTGCATCATGGCGGCGGCGTCGGCATGGGGTTCTCGCAACATGCCGGAATGGTGATTGTCTGCGACGGCACCGATGAAGCGGCGGCGCGTATCGCCAGAGTGCTGCATAACGATCCGGCGACAGGCGTGATGCGTCATGCTGACGCCGGGTATGAGATTGCGGTTGAATGCGCCGCAGAACAAGGGCTGAACTTGCCGATGATCGCGGCTACTCAAGGAAAACGCTGATATGAATACGCTTACGTTAACGCCGGGTCATCTGAGTTTTGCGCAGCTTCGCGCCGTCTGGCAGCAGCCAGTGCAACTGCGTCTTGATAGCAGCGCGGTTGACGGTATTAATGCCAGCGTCGACTGCGTGAACAATATCGTCGCCGAGGGGCGCACGGCCTACGGTATCAATACCGGTTTTGGTCTGCTGGCGCAGACGCGCATCGCCACGGAGGATCTGCAAAACCTGCAACGTTCGCTGGTGCTCTCCCACGCGGCGGGTATTGGCGAGCCGCTGGACGACGCGATGGTGCGTTTGATCATGGTGCTGAAAATCAATAGCCTGGCGCGTGGTTTCTCGGGCATTCGCCTGAGCGTGATTGAAGCGCTGATTGCGCTGGTCAACGCAGAAGTCTGGCCGCTGATCCCGGCGAAAGGTTCTGTAGGGGCATCGGGCGATCTGGCGCCGTTGGCGCATATGTCGTTGACGCTGCTTGGCGAAGGGAAAGCCCGCTGGCAGGGGGAGTGGCTTCCGGCGAAAGAGGCGTTGAAAAAGGCCGGACTGGAACCGATCACGCTGGCGGCGAAAGAGGGACTGGCGCTGCTGAATGGCACCCAGGCCTCCACCGCCTTTGCGCTGCGTGGGCTGTTCGAAGCGCAGACGCTGTTCGCCTCTGCGGTGGTCTGCGGGGCGTTAACCACCGAAGCCGTTCTGGGGTCGCGCCGACCGTTTGATGCGCGCATTCATGCCGCGCGCGGTCAGCGTGGGCAGATTGACGCCGCCGGGCTGTTCCGCCACGTTCTGACGGAGACCAGCGCGATAGCACAGTCGCACCATAACTGTGAAAAGGTGCAGGACCCGTACTCGCTGCGCTGTCAGCCGCAGGTGATGGGCGCGTGCCTCACACAACTGCGTCAGGCGATGGAGGTGCTGCTCGTTGAAGCCAACGCCGTTTCGGATAACCCGCTGGTGTTTGCCGAAGAGGGGGATGTGATTTCCGGCGGTAACTTCCATGCCGAACCGGTGGCGATGGCGGCGGATAATCTGGCGCTGGCGATTGCGGAAATTGGCGCGCTGTCGGAAAGGCGCATCGCGCTGATGATGGATAAACATATGTCGCAGTTGCCGCCTTTCCTGGTGAAAAACGGCGGCGTCAACTCCGGTTTTATGATTGCGCAGGTGACCGCTGCGGCGCTGGCCAGCGAGAACAAAGCGCTGGCGCATCCGCACAGCGTGGACAGTCTGCCGACGTCGGCCAATCAGGAAGATCATGTGTCAATGGCGCCCGCTGCGGGTCGGCGGCTATGGGAAATGGCGGCAAATACGCGTGGGGTCATTGCGGTAGAGTGGCTGGCGGCCTGTCAGGGTATCGACCTCCGGGAAGGATTAACCTCAAGCCCGCTGCTGGAGCAGGCGCGAAAAGCGCTGCGCGAGCAGGTGCCGCATTATACTCAGGATCGTTTCTTCGCGCCGGATATTGAGTGCGCGACCGAACTGCTGGCGCGTGGGGACTTGTTCCGGTTATTACCTGATTTCTTGTAAAAAAATGCCGGATGGCGCTGACGCTTATCCGGCCTACGGCACTTAGCTGAACATTGCAGTAATCGACGCGCTGGCGAGCGAATGGAAATGGACGTTAAAGCCCACCATCGCGCCGCTGGCGCCTGCATCGACATCAATGCGTTCCACATCCAGCGCGTGAACGGTAAAGATGTAGCGGTGCGTTTCCCCTTTCGGCGGAGCTGCGCCGCCGTAGCCTGCTTTACCAAAATCGGTGCGCGTCTGGAGAGTCCCTTCCGGCATCGCCACCAGGCCGGAACCAAACCCTTGCGGCAGTACGCGGGTATCGGCTGGCAGGTTGGCGACAATCCAGTGCCACCAGCCTGAGCCGGTTGGCGCATCGGGATCGTAGCAGGTCACGACAAAGCTTTTCGTACCGGCGGGCACCTCGTCCCAGGCCAGATGTGGAGAGATGTTGTCCCCGTCATAGCCCATGCCGTTAAACACATGGCGATGGGGCAGTTTTTCCCCGTCGCGCAGGTCGTTGCTGATAAGTTTCATACCGCCTCCATTAATCTACTGATTAGCAAGGAAGTGTAGCCAGAACCGCTACAGCTTACCGCTGATTAATGGATAAAAAATGTTTCATTGCGCACAGCGTCGTTCACCGCCTGCGTCAGACGATGCAATTGTTCCGGCTGGATGATATAGGGCGGCATCAGGTAGATCAGTTTACCGAACGGGCGCACCCAGACGCCTTGCCCGACAAAGAAACGCTGCAACGCCGCCATATTGACCGGGTGCGTGGTTTCCACGACGCCGATGGCGCCGAGTACGCGCACGTCAGCGACCCAGGACGATGCGCGCGCGGGCGCTAATTCGCGGCGTAACTGCGCGTCAATCGCCGCCACCTGCTGCTGCCACTCGCCTGTTTCCAGCAGGGAAAGACTGGCGCAAGCCACGGCGCACGCCAGCGGATTGCCCATAAAGGTCGGGCCATGCATAAAGCAACCGGCTTCGCCGTTGCTGATGGTTTCAGCGACCCGACGGGTGGTTAACGTGGCGGAAAGCGTCATCGTGCCGCCGGTGATGGCCTTACCGAGACACAAGATATCCGGCGTAATGTCCGCATGTTCACAGGCAAACAGTTTACCTGTGCGGCCAAATCCGGTGGCGATCTCATCGGCAATCAGCAGAATCCCTTCGCGATCGCACATCTTACGGATGCGGCGAAGCCACTCCGGGTGATACATCCGCATCCCGCCTGCGCCCTGGACAATGGGCTCCAGAATCACCGCCGCAATCTCATGCCGGTGCGCCGCCATCAGGCGGGCAAAGGCCACCATATCCCGCTCGTCCCATTCGCCATCCATCCGGCTTTGCGGGGCGGGGGCAAAGAGGTTTTCCGGCAGATAGCCCTTCCACAGGCTGTGCATTGAGTTATCTGGATCGCATACCGACATCGCGCCGAAGGTGTCTCCGTGATAGCCGTTGCGAAAGGTCAGAAAACGCTGACGAGACTCGCCTTTCGCCTGCCAGTATTGCAGCGCCATTTTCATCGCCACTTCCACCGCCACCGAACCGGAGTCCGCCAGGAACACACACTCCAGCGCTTGCGGCGTCATCGCCACCAGCTTGCGACACAGGTTGACCGCAGGGGCATGGGTAATGCCGCCAAACATCACATGCGACATGGCGTCAATTTGCGTTTTCATCGCGGCGTTGAGCTGTGGATGGCTGTAACCGTGGATCGCTGCCCACCATGACGACATGCCGTCGATCAGACGGTCGCCGTTGGCCAAAATCAGTTCGCAACCCTCGGCGTGCGCAACCGGATAAACCGGGAGCGGGGAGGTCATGGAGGTATAGGGATGCCAGATATGGCGTTGGTCAAAGGCAAGATCGTCCGTTGTCATAATCGACTTGTAAACCAAATTAAAAACATTTAGGTTTACGAGTCTACACCGAATCAAGAATTAACAACACCCTTTGGAGAGGCCCTATGGCTCACCACCCACGCTGGACATTGTCGCAAGTTACCGAATTATTTAATAAACCGCTGCTGGATCTGCTGTTTGACGCGCAGCAGATCCATCGTCAGCATTTCGATCCGCAACAGGTGCAGGTCAGCACGCTGCTGTCGATTAAAACCGGCGCCTGCCCGGAAGACTGCAAATATTGCCCGCAGAGTTCTCGCTATAAGACGGGGCTGGAAGCGGAACGTCTGATGGAAGTGGAGCAGGTGCTGGACTCCGCGCGCAAAGCGAAGAACGCCTGTTCAACCCGTTTCTGCATGGGCGCGGCATGGAAAAACCCGCACGAGCGCGATATGCCGTATCTGGAACAGATGGTGCAGGGCGTGAAGGCGATGGGGCTGGAAGCCTGTATGACCCTCGGCACGCTCAATGAATCTCAGGCGCAGCGCCTCGCCAACGCCGGGCTGGATTACTACAACCACAACCTGGATACCTCCCCGGAATTTTACGGCAACATCATCACGACCCGTTCGTATCAGGAACGTCTTGATACGCTGGACAAAGTGCGTGAAGCGGGGATTAAAGTCTGCTCTGGCGGTATCGTTGGCTTAGGCGAAACGGTTAAAGATCGCGCCGGGCTGCTGTTGCAACTGGCGAATTTGCCGACCCCGCCGGAAAGCGTGCCCATCAACATGCTGGTGAAGGTCAAAGGTACGCCGCTGGCGGATAATGAGGATGTGGATGCGTTTGATTTCATCCGCACGATCGCTGTCGCGCGGATTATGATGCCAACCTCCTACGTGCGTCTTTCTGCGGGTCGCGAACAGATGAACGAACAGACGCAGGCGATGTGCTTTATGGCGGGGGCGAACTCCATCTTCTACGGCTGCAAGCTGCTGACCACGCCGAACCCGGAAGAAGACAAAGATCTCCAGCTGTTCCGCAAACTGGGGCTGAATCCGCAGCAAACGTCGGTGCTGGCTGGCGACAACGAACAGCAACAGCGTCTGGAGCAGGCGCTGATGACCCCGGATACAGACGACTATTACAACGCGGCAGCAGTATGACCTGGCAGCAAAAAATCGACGATGCGCTTACGGCGCGTCGTTCTGCCGATGCGTTGCGTCGCCGCTGTGCGGTGGTGCAGGGGGCAGGGCGTTGGCTGGTGGCTAACGAACGCCAGTATCTGAATTTCTCCAGCAATGACTACCTCGGTTTAAGTCACCATCCGCAGATTATTCGCGCCTGGCAACAGGGCGCACAGCGCTTTGGCGTCGGCAGCGGCGGCTCCGGCCACGTCAGCGGCTACTCCGTGGCGCATCAGGCGCTTGAAGAGGCTCTGGCAGGCTGGCTTGGCTATTCGCGGGCGCTGCTGTTTATCTCTGGCTTTGCGGCGAATCAGGCGGTTATCGCCGCGCTGATGGCGAAAGACGATCGGATTGTCGCGGACCGTCTCAGCCACGCTTCATTGCTGGAAGCGGCAAACCTCAGCCCGGCGACGCTTCGCCGCTTTATCCACAACGATCCTCAGCACCTGGCGCGCCTGCTGGACGCCCCGTGCGGCGGGCAGCAACTGGTGGTGACAGCTGTCTCTTATACACATCTCCGAGCCCACGAGACTAAGGCGAATCTCGTATGCCGTCTTCTGCTTGAAAAAAAAAATAAGACATGAAAAAAAAAAAAAC